>OGYB01000001.1_pt1 | contig 457761 bp, 332 predicted proteins | sample 1576421 | NCBI WGS metagenome assembly OGYB01 (sample SAMEA3541577, study PRJEB24748) | human gut metagenome | biome: human gut; feature: human-associated habitat; material: faeces | place: China | collected 2012
GATAAAATTAGTAAATTATATTATATTGGACCAATGTTTAGATATGAAAGACCTCAAGCAGGAAGACAAAGACAATTCCACCAATTTGGGGTAGAAATGTTAGGTGTTGAATCACCTTATGTAGATGTTGAATGTATGCTTATGGCAGTGACTGTTGTTGAAGCATTAGGACTTCAAAATGTCACACTTCATATCAACTCTTTAGGTGATAATGAATCAAGAGATGCTTATCGTGAAGCTTTAAAAGATCATTTTAGGGATCATTTAGATGAATTATGTGGAGATTGTAAAGCACGTTTTGAAAAGAATCCTTTACGTATTTTAGATTGCAAAGTGGATGCGAAACATCCAGCTATGAAAACAGCACCGAAAACAATTGATTATTTAAGCGAAAGTGCTAAAAATCATTTTGATAAAGTATGTTCTTTATTAGATGATTTAGAAATTGATTATGTTATTGATACAAACTTAGTTAGAGGATTGGATTATTATTCTCATACAGTTTTTGAAATTATTTCTGATGATCCAAAATTAGGTGCGGGAGCTACTGTTGGTGGTGGCGGACGCTACAATGGTTTAATTGAAGAAATTGGTGGACCAGCAACACCAGGTGTTGGTTTTGCCTTTGGTATGGAAAGACTTCTTCTTGCTTTAGATGATGAAGAAGATGAAGACGAAGATGGTTTAGATTGTTATATTATGCCTTTAGGCGAAGAAGCAAAAGATCTTGCTATGCAAATTATTGCGATGTTAAGAGCAAATGGCTTTACATGTGAAATGGATCATGTATCTCGTGGTTTAAAAGGACAATTTAAATCAGCAGATCGTTTTAATGCACATTTCTCTATTATTTTAGGGGAAGAAGAAGTAAAAAATGAAGTGGTTAATATTAAATGTAATCATGATAAAGAACAAGAAGGCAAATACCAAGTCAGGTAATGATGACGTATTTAATTCGGGCATTTCTCTTCCGCCCGCTTTGCTAAATTTTCCCATTACTTTTTGTCTCCATAATTTTTAGGTTCTGCTTCTGATATCTTCTGAGGATAAATCATCTGCACAGCCTTTTGTTGTTCTTCATCCAGGTCAGCGAAAGCTTTACCGAATTTCTTTCTTGAAACATCGTCTCTCAGTTCATTATAGGCTCTTGCCAATTCGTTCTGAACGTCGATGTAAGCTTGGTATTCAGTACCACGGTCGTTCTGCAAAGAGATAACGTGATTTTTCGTTACCATTTGTTTTCCAAAGAACGGTACGTCTACTTCTACTTTTTCCGGTTTATGCTCGTCGTTATAAGGATTCTCAATGAATTCTCTAACCTTGTCTTTCAGTTGCTTAATATCAATGAATTCGTTATTACAGAGAATCTGGTTGTTGCTGTTGATCAGCACGACCATGATATTTCTCTTTTTGATATCCATTTCTTCGTTTTTCTTCTGGTCTTTGGGTACAGGAGGCGGTAAACGTCTTGCCAAACCTTTATCTGTATCCATTGAAGTAGTAATAAGGAAGAAGATAAGCAACATGAAAGCAATATCGGCCGAAGAGGTCGCATTCATTGCGGGCACTTTTCTTTTCTTTTTTGCCATATAGCTTTTTGTTTTATCGGATTCGTTATTACTATATTATCTATTAAGCATTCTTTTTACAGATCCTGCAACAACAGCAATGATGATTAAAGCCATCAAAACAACAGTAGAATAAATCCACATGTCTGTTACTTTAAGCCAAAGAGGTACGTTGTATTCCTGAGAATCAGCATTCAAACCCTTCAAAGGAGTTGCGTCTCCCATTGAGTAAGTGATGAACAATACAGCTGCAAAAAGCACAACAACAACAAGTGAAGCTAATGCTGATTTCGGGCTTGTCTGCAATAGTGTAATGAATTGCCAAAGAGCAAACAATACTGTACTAATTGCTGTAACAAAGAATAGAACAGATGTCCAATTGATCAATAAACCTGTATATATAGGCTCCTTCATTTCGGCAGAAGCGTCTACAACTCCTCCCGCGTAGAACATACCCAGTATAACAAGGCTGATAATAGATATCAGTAGCAATGTCCAACTAGATATTTTTCTTATTTTAGTAACTGCCATAATTCTAAATTATTTTTTGAATTTAAGGTTGTATTTGATAACCATATCAAGCAATGTGATTGAAGCGTCTTCCATCTGGTTCAAGATAGCTTCCAACTTACTTAATAAATAGTTATAGAATACCTGAAGGATCAATGCAACAACCAAACCACCTACTGTTGTGATCAAGGCCACTTTCATACCACCTGCTACAACCGTCGGGCTGATATCACCAACCTGTTCGATTTTATCGAACGCCATAACCATACCTACTACAGTACCCAAGAATCCTAATGACGGAGCCATAGCGATAAACAATGTGATCCAAGACATGTTCTTTTCCAAAAGACCACCCTGTACACCACCGTAAGATACGATTGATTTTTCAACAACGTCGATACCCTGATCAATTCTCATTAATCCCTGATAAGCGATAGAAGCGATAGGGCCTCTTGTGTCGCGAGCAATAGCTTTTGCACCTTCAACATCGCCTTTATCAAGTGCATCTTCGATACCTTTCAATAACTTGTTAGCGTTAGTTTCAGCCAAATTAAGATAAATAATTCTTTCAAGGCAAAAAGCCAAACCGAAAATCAAAGCGATAGCAACCAAACTCATGAAGTCGGCGCCACCTTCAATAAACTTTGTTTTTAAAGCCTGATACATGCCACCTTCAACAACTTGTTCTGTAGCTTCCTGAGCGAATGCTACGGTAGAAGTTCCAAGGGCGCAAATACCCAAGAATGTTTTTGCAAAATACTTTTTCATTGTGTGTTTAATTTTTAAGATTAATAATTCTCTTATTTGTTTTTATTTTTGTTGTTAATAATATCCTCATGGTATTTAAAGCGGAGAGAGCGGGATTCGAACCCGCGAAACCCTTTAGGGGTTTACACGCTTTCCAGGCGTGCCTCTTCAACCACTCGAGCATCTCTCCAATTTTCAGCCCCTGCCTCCTCTAAAACGAGCGCAAAATACGAAAAAAATCGCATATCCAAACGTTTCAGTGCACAAATCTAAAGTTTTTGCTTGACATATACACAATATCTGACAGAATAAATTTTGTCTATCGGCTGAAAAAGTCAAACTATGCATGTTTATTAGTAATTTTAAATAAATCCAGCGCGTTTTTTCTTGTTATTTCTACTGTTTCGTCCAGTGTCAGGCCGTATGTGTCCGCTACCTTTTCTGCCGTTTTCCATATATATATAGGCTCATTTCTTTTCCCTCTGTAAGGGACGGGAGCTAGGTATGGAGCGTCTGTTTCGAGTACTATGCTGTTAATGTCGGTAGATAAAATTGTGTCCGACAGTTTTGAGTTTTTAAAGGTGATTACCCCGTTAATACCCAATTTGAATTTTTTCAATTTCTTAATCTCTTCCAGATCTGTAATTGTACCGGTAAAACTATGGAAAACTCCTGTTAGTTTATCGGCTCCGACTTTGTGGATGCTTTCCAGTACTTCCGGATAAGCGTCTCTTGTATGGATTGCGACTGGGAGATCCAGGTCAATACTCCATTTCAACTGTTCTTCGAATACAATTTTCTGCTCTTTCAGGTATGTCTTGTCCCAATACAGGTCGATCCCTATTTCTCCGATAGCACAATAAGGCCGTTTACCGAGATATGATTCTGTCTTTTTCAGGGCTTCGGCATAGTGTTCGTCCACACTTGTCGGGTGTAATCCCATCATAGGATAGGCGAAACCGGGGAATCGGTCGCATAAATTATGCATCCGGTCTATTGTTGTGAGGTCTACATTCGGCAGAAGCAGTGTGTCGATACCTGACTTCAGGGCAGCGTCAACCAGTGCTTCTTGCTCCGGGTCGAATTCCTCCAGGTACAGATGATTATGCGTATCAATTAACTTCATACGATTAAGACTGGCGATACATTAAATGATTAGTAACTTCTTTTAATATCGTTAATTTCTCAGCCGGTACATTTAATTCTGCCAGATGTTCCATAGCCTTGTCGTAGTATTTCTGCATTTTAGCAGTGACAATATCTTTCAGAAGCAATTCATTATATATAGTAGTGACAGCTTCGATTTTTTCAGCAGGTACAAATGTATCTTTGCTGATCCAGTTGTTTAAAATTGCTTTTTGCCCGGCAGAGGCCAGTTCAAAGGCATGTATCAGCATAAATGTCTTTTTGTTGCAGATAATGTCTCCACCGATATTTTTACCGAATGTGGCAGTGTCTCCATAAACGTCCAGCAGATCATCCTGTAACTGGAAAGCCAGGCCGATGTTTATTCCGAATTCATAAAGATGGATCGCATCTTCTTTAGAAGCCCCTCCGATGATGGCTCCTGTTTTTAAGCTGCAAGCAAGCAGAACAGCTGTTTTTAACCGGATCATTTCCATATATTCCGGTTCGGTCACGTCAGCCCGTGATTCAAATTCCATATCATATTGCTGACCTCCACAGATCTCGAGAGCTGTGGCAGTGAACAGGTCGAACACTTCTTTCAGGTGTTCCGGTTTTGTTTTTCCGATCAGTTGATAAGCGGCAATTAACATTGCGTCTCCCGAAAGAATCGCTGTGTTGTCGTTCCATACTTTATGAACTGTCGGTTTGTTTCTTCTTTTATCCGCTTTATCCATCAAATCATCATGCAACAGGGTGAAGTTATGGAATACTTCTATTCCCAATGCCGGATTGATCACATTGTCTACATTTTCCTTATATAAGTTGCAGGCCATTAATGCTAATGCCGGACGGATCCTTTTCCCCCCCAATGACAGGATATATTCGATCGGGTCATATAAGCTTTTAGGAGGATATTCGAAACTGAGTTGAGAGATTTCGTTTTCTATTTTTTGCAGGATCTTGTTGAAAGATAACATATAGATATTGAATTATGGATAAGACAAAATAAAAAAGGCTGCAAGTTTACAGCAGCCTTTTTAATATGTTTAAAAATTATTATTGTAATCTGAAGGTTACAGGTACTGTATATTTTACACGTACGGGTTTACCTCTCTGCTTACCAGGAGACCATTTCGGCATACTGTTGATCACACGCAAGGCTTCTTTATCCAAAGATGGGTCTACACCACGGATAACTTCTGCGTCAACGATAGAACCGTCACGGTTTACAACGAACGAACAAGTTACACGACCTTGAATACCATTTTCCTGTGCAATAACCGGATACTTGATTGATTTTGCAAGGTATTTCAATAATTCTCCTTGTCCACCCGGGAATTCCGGCATTGTTTCTACAACGGTGAAGATCTGTTGAGCGGATTCTTCTTCTTCTTCTACAACTGCGGGTGCAACGTAAGCTTCAACCTGTGCTGAGCTCTGGTCGTCCTCAGATGAGATAAGATCCACTTGATCCAGTTCGACATCATCTTCCACAATGTTCAGTTGTTCTACTGCAGCAGGTGCTGGTGGTGGAGGAGGTGGAGGAGGTGTGTCCTCCGGTCTTGTAATTTCAATTTCTTCTTCAGCGATGATATCTGCTACGCCTTCTGTTTGGACGATCTGGATATCACGGGTTCCCCATTCGAACCCAACGAATAGAACGGCCAGACCAACAACCATACCCATCAGGATACCGAGTGTTTTGCCCCCTTCTAAGTCCGCTTTCGGTGATTTCTTAATTTCCATACTCTTTATAATGTTTAAATATGTGTTTTCCAGTACGCAAAAATACAAATTATTTTATATATCAATAGAAAACAGGGAAAAATACTTCTGTATTTTCATTTTTTTTTGAACCGGAAGAAAAATAACAGCGATTATATACCTTTTTCCTGTTTTTTCCGTTTCTGTTTATGGTATATGTTATAACCGTATTAATATCTTTGTACGCATTTTGTTGAAAAATATGAGAAATATATTATCTGTACTGTTCCTTTCGTTCTTTTTGCAGTCTGTCGCGGCACAAACCGGAGAGCAGGTGTTTACGTTTTTGAATTATCCTTCATCAGCCAGGGCTAATGCTCTTGGGGGACATACCGTGTCCCTGATAGAAAGAGACCCTTCCCTTATTTTTCATAATCCGGCTTTACTGGGTGGTGAAATGGACGGTATGATAAACCTGAACTATATGAATTATATAGCAGATGTGAATGTGGGAAGTGCCCTTTTCACAAAAGCATTCCGTGAACGCGGAGCCTGGGGTGTCGGGGTTAATTATTTCCATAATGGTAAATTTATAGGGATGGATGAGAATAATCAGCCGACAGCAGATTTTACTGCGAACGATATTGCAGTGAACGGTTTTTTCTCTTATGACCTGTCGGAGCGCTGGCGTGGTGGTGTCTCTATGAAGTTCCTTTATTCCAATTATGATATTTATACTTCAGTAGGGCTTGCGGTAGATGCCGGTTTGAGCTATTACAATTCGGAAAAGGAATTTTCGTTTGGTTTTGTATTCAAAAATATCGGAGCCCAGTTGAAGCCTTATAACGATGATCGTCAGAAGATGCCTTGGGACATCCAGATGGGAATTTCAAAGAAGATGAATCATGCGCCTTTCCGTTTGTCTGTTACAGCCATGCATCTGAACCGTTGGAAATTCGATTATATCGACAAGACTGATCCCGACTATAAGGGAGATAATTTCGCTCAGGCCTTGTTTAAGCATTTTGTATTTGGTGTAGATTATATACCCAGTGAAAATTTCTGGATCGGCGTAGGCTTTAACCCGAAAACCAAGATGGATATGAAACTGCAGGGAGGAGGTAGCGGACTGTCCGGTTTCTCTGCCGGTGCAGGTGTAAAGATCAAAATGTTTGATGTTGGTGTCTCTTTCGCCAAATACCATCCTTCGGCGATGTCGATGATGGTTAGTGTTTCAACTACGCTGGCCGATTTTAAACCTTGAAAATATAATTAAGACAAGAATGAAAAAGATAGTAATTGCAATAGATGGTGTTTCTTCTACGGGAAAGAGCACTATGGCAAAAGACTTAGCAAAAGAAATTGGCTATACTTATATAGATACGGGAGCCATGTATCGCGCGGTAACATTATATTGTATTCAGCATAACCTGTTCAAAGGAGATCAGATCGATGAGGAAAAATTGCAGGCGGCGATGGGTGATATCCATATCTCGCTCCGTTTTAATCCGGAGACAGGACGTCCCGATACTTATCTGAACGGCGTTAAGGTAGAAAAAGAAATCCGTGGAATGGAAGTGGCAAGCTGGGTAAGCCCTGTGGCTACATTAGGATTTGTGCGCCGTGCCCTGGTGGCAATGCAGCAGGAAATGGGGAAAGAAAAAGGGATCATCATGGATGGCAGGGATATCGGAACAGTTGTTTTTCCGGATGCCGAACTGAAGATCTATGTAACCGCCAGTCCGGAAGTTCGTGCACAACGTCGTTTGGACGAGCTGAAAGCAAAGGGAGAAGCTGCTTCCTATGAAGAAGTACTGGAGAATGTCAAGACCCGCGATCATATAGATTCCACACGTAAGGAAAGCCCTCTCCGACAGGCGGATGATGCCCTGGTGCTGGATAACTCGAACATGACCATTGCTGAACAAAAAGCCTGGTTGCTTGTTCAATACAATAGAGCTATCTCTAATTAGGTAACAGTTACAATGATTGAAGTAGAAATAGATAAAGGCTCCGGCTTCTGCTTCGGGGTAGTGACAGCTATTGAAAGTGCCGAACGTGAATTGAACAATACGGATATTTTGTATTGTTTAGGTGATATCGTGCACAATAGCCTGGAGGTTGAACGGCTACAGGCACATGGCCTGCGAACGATCGACCATCGTGAGTTCTCAGCATTAAAGGGAAAAAAGGTCTTGCTTCGTGCCCACGGCGAACCTCCTTCAACTTACGAAGTTGCCCGGCAGAACGATATTACAATAGTCGACGCCACTTGTCCGGTAGTTCTTCAATTACAACGTAAAATACATAAAAGCTATCAGGAAAGCCGTATTAACAATACCCAGCTGGTCATATACGGAAAGAAAGGACATGCCGAAGTGAACGGCCTGGTGGGACAGACTGAAGGTACGGCAATTGTGGTGGAAAAGATAGAAGACCTGGATCGCCTGGATTTTGGTCGCGACATTTGTCTGTTTTCCCAGACTACCAAGTCGCTGGACGGATTCCGTAAGATCGTGGAAGAGATATATCAACGGAAGGCAGAAAATGCCCGTTTTGAATATCATGATACAATCTGCCGTCAGGTAGCCAATCGTCTCCCCAATATCAAAGCGTTTGCATCCAGCCACGACTGGATTTATTTCGTGGCAGGTAAAAAAAGTTCGAACGGTAAAATGTTGCTGGAAGAATGCCGCAAGGCAAATCCCAATACCATCTTTATATCGGAAGTGAAGGAGATCACCGAACCGCTTCCGGCCGGAGTGCGCCGGGTGGGTGTTTGTGGAGCGACCTCTACTCCGAAATGGTTGATGGAAGAGGTGGCTGTTCGTATTCAGGAGCTCAATGCAGGTCGTTGATAGAATGATTAAGATTTCATTAAGTTTAAGAGAAAATGAAAGGTTGTTGGCAAATAATTACTATTTTTGCCGCGAATAATATAAAATAAAGACGCTATGTCTACTATTAAATGTATTGGCATTTTAACGTCCGGAGGTGATGCTCCCGGAATGAACGCTGCCATCCGTGCAGTGACGCGTTCCGCTATTTATAACGGGATAAAGGTTAAAGGTATTTTCCGAGGTTTCAGAGGATTGATTACAGGTGAAATTGAAGAGTTCAGGACTCAGAATGTAAGTAACATCATCCAGCGTGGTGGAACAATATTGAAAACAGCTCGTTGTATGGAGTTCAAAACTCCCGAAGGCCGTCAGCAGGCATACGATAAGCTGATGGAAGAAGGAATCGATGCACTGATCGCCATCGGTGGTGACGGTACATTGACCGGAGCTCGTATTTTCGCACAGGAGTTTAATTATCCTATAGTAGGTCTTCCCGGAACGATCGATAACGACTTGTATGGTACGGATGTAACGATCGGATACGATACCGCTTTGAACACGATTATGGAGTGTGTGGATAAGATCCGCGATACAGCCACTTCGCACGACCGTCTGTTCTTCATCGAGGTGATGGGACGCGACGCCGGTTTCCTGGCATTGAACGGTGCGATTGCTTCCGGAGCTGAAGCGGCTATTATTCCGGAGATATCTATGGAAAAAGACCAATTGGCCGAAATGATCGAAAACGGTTTCCGTAAGTCGAAGAACAGTAGTATCGTTCTGGTGGCTGAAAGTGAAGTGACCGGTGGCGCAATGGGAGTTGCCGAACGTGTAAAGAACGAATATCCTCAGTTCGACGTCCGTGTCTCTATTCTGGGACACTTGCAGCGTGGTGGATCGCCTACGGCTCAGGATCGCATTCTGGCAACCCGTATGGGAGTTGCCGCGATCGATGCATTGCTGGACGACCAGCGTAATGTCATGATGGGTATACAGAACGACCAGATCGTATATGTTCCGTTCTCGAAAGCCATTAAGAATGATAAACCGATCAACCGTGATTTACTGAATACACTTCGCGTGTCTTCTATTTAAACATCCGGTTGTCAGACATAAATAAACCCCGCAGGAAATGATCCGGCGGGGTTTATTCGTTTTAGGGTAAACCTTATTTCTTTGATAAATTTTCCAGGAACAAATCCATCATCCGTTTGGCCGCAACGAACGAGCTGATCTCGTTGTTCAGCACCTGCTGTTCTGTCCGTGCCAGCATACCTTCTACGGCCGGATTATGATAGAATGTTTCACGCAATGTATCGTTGATGCTTTCATACATCCAGTACTTGGCTTGTTCATTTCGTTTGAAATTGAAATAACCGTTCTTTTTGGTAAACTCCATGTATTCACCGACCATGTCCCAGATCTCTTTGATCCTTAGATTGTAGTAACCGGAATAAGTCAATACTTTCGGGAACCAGCCTGAGTCGGCAGGCGGGAAAAGATGAAGTGCATTTTTGAACTGGGCGGCAGCTAAATTCGCTTTATCGATATTATCGCCATCCGCTTTATTGATGATGATACCATCCGCCATTTCCATGATACCGCGCTTGATACCTTGCAGTTCATCCCCGGTTCCGGCCAATTGGATAAGCAGGAAGAAGTCGACCATTGAATGTACAGCCGTTTCACTCTGTCCGACACCCACTGTTTCAACGAATACAGTATCGAAGCCGGCAGCTTCGCACAATACGATCGTTTCGCGTGTCTTACGGGCAACACCACCCAGCGAACCGGCCGAGGGTGAAGGGCGGATAAACGCATTCTTCTCCCGTGAAAGGGCTTCCATGCGGGTTTTATCTCCCAGGATACTGCCTTTAGAACGTTCGCTACTCGGGTCGATGGCCAATACGGCCAGTTTGCGTCCTTCCTTGATCAGATGCATACCGAACGCATCGATGGAAGTGCTTTTTCCGGCACCGGGAACACCGGTAATACCGATACGCACCGATTTACCGGCATGAGGAAGACATTTTTCGATAATCTCCTGAGCCAGTTGCTGATGCTCGTATTTAGCGCTCTCGACCAAGGTTACTGCCTGGCTGAGAATGGTTATGTTACCTTTCAGTATCCCTTCTACAAATTCGGAAGGGGTATATTCTTTACGTTGGAGTCTCTTTTTCAGATACGGGTTTACAGTCGGTACGTCGGCTACTCCCTTGTTTACCTTTAATCCTCTGTAAAGATCGTCGTTTTCGGGATGTTCCATAATGAATAATTATTTTTCTGCTGTTACTTTTATCAGGCGAACAGGGCCGTTCGGGTCGTTGCATACAACATTGATAAGCGCTTCCAGTTTCGTCTTGATCTCTCTCGGACGGACTGAAATCTTATAAGTTGCAGTTACTCCCGGTTTAATCTCTTTCTTACCTCCGGAGATATCTACCAAGTCATTATCACACGTGATACTATGGATAATCAATGGTGATTTCCCGGTATTGGTAATGTCGACAGTTCCGGTCACTTTTCCTCCGATCAATGGGATGAAACCACCCCTTTCCGGCAGTTTACCGAAGTCGAGCAATGTTCCCGATAACTGTGCAACAGGAGCTTGCGCCTTTTCTGCAGCCGATAATTTTCCAAAGTTATCGATAATATTGGCAGCAACATGTATTTTGCCGGAAATTTCTTTTTGTCCGATGCTTTCAACCGTTAAAGGAATTTCTGTTGTAACCCGTCCTTTTCTTTTAGTTGCTTTGGCATCCAGCAATAAGGTTATTTCACCGACTTCATCCGGAGCCAGTTGAGTAGGACGTATCTCCACAGTCAGGAAATGGGGAACTTTTCCCTGTTGGATAGTCAGGGTTGTTTTGCCTTCATTCTTTACACTGATCTTTTCGCCCAATGTCTCGTCCGGACGGATACTGCTGTACAGAACCGTTTTGGTCTGCAACTTCAGGTCACCGATCGAGTAGGGATAGATGAATGCGGGCTGAATCGGTTTAGGTGTAACGTTTCCTTTGATAGCCAGCGTGTAGCTGCCTTTTTTACCGTTGCTGAATATAGAAACAGTTTTGTAGAACGGGCCCGGACGTCCTTTGGGATTGTAGGTTACTTTCACGTTTCCTGTCTTTCCCGGGGCAATAGGAGCTTTTGTCCATTCCGGTTGCGTACAACCGCAGGATGCAGTGATACGGGTGATGACCAATGGGCTGTCTCCCGTATTTTTAACGACAAAAGTATGACTGGCCAATCCGTCCGCTTCGGCAATCGTTCCGAAGTTGTAAGTCAGTTCGTCTGCACTTATCTGAGCTCCGTTCTGTGCGGCTATATTCGCTGTGAACAGGAATATGCAGCACAGAATAAAGCACAGTCTTTTTATATTCAGCATTCTTTGTTTTTAGTTTTGCTTGTTTGGTATTAAAGAACTTCTCCCCGAATGGTCAGGATAAAACTACCCGTTTTACCGTTGCTGTAAACTGAAATCGTTTTAGAGAACGGGCCGGGACGTCCTTTCGGATCGTATGTAATCTTAATGTCTCCACTCTGACCGGGAGCGATCGGTTCTTTTGTCCATTCCGGTGTCGTGCATCCGCAGGAAGCAATTACGCGAGTAATAACCAGCGGAGCATCACCTGTATTTTTGACTGCGAATGTAGCAGATACTTTTCCGTCGGCTTCTTTAATTTGTCCAAAGTCGTGAGAGGTTTGTTCTGCAGAAATAACTGCTTTTTTCTGAGCAGAAGCCATTCCTGTAGCAAGCAGGATTGCCATAAAAATAAAAATAATCTGTTTCATTTTACTTTTTATTTAGCTATTGTTTATGTTACAAAGATAGAGAATAAGAATTAAAAACTGACAGATATTGCCTCACTTTCTGTATGTGAAACAAACTCGGGAGCGTACAGGCATTGAATTGTACTGAATCCTCCGGCATAATCACCGGTGCGTGTTACGTAAACCGGATACTCGATTACGAAGGTTCCCGCCGGCAAACGGTTGAAGAAGAAGTTTTCTGATACATCCGTCGGCGACTGATAGTACATCACTCCATCCCTGAATTTCGTACCGGAGATCTGGTCGGCCGGCTCAAAGCATCCTGCCCGCAGGTCTTTCAGGAATACATAATCCATTTCGCGGTCTGTGCGGATGGTCAGGCGTACAACCACTTTATCACCCACACGGAGCTTGCCTTCTGTTACCGGTTGTATCTGCAGACCTGTTCCGCTGTTGCTCTCAATAAATAATTTCTTTTCCACATTGAGTACACCCTGTCGTTTATCCACTTTATTGATGTTCTCGAAATACTGTTCGTAAACAGCTCCCCAGGCAGGCGCATTTCCTTCCTTCCGGATGGAAACGGAATTGCTTTCGGAAGAAATTTCTTTTTCACCCAGTACAACCTTCAGATAACCTGTTGCCGTTTCACCTTCGGCGGTGCTGTATGTCTTACCTCCCCAGTTGACGGTGCAGGTATTGTTTTCATTCAGCCAGTCGCTTCCGGTCAGCAGCAATGCATAGATTGCGTTTATCGTGGCGGGAACCGATTCCCAGTTCTGGGTACGCTTCTGGTTCAGCAGCCATTGTTTCAGGCGGTCGGTATCTTTGGTGTTCGGTGATAACGTATTGAACACTTTCATCAACAGGCAGTGCGTATCGATCGGAGAGATAAAGAAACTGTTTTCTCTCCGGTTGTTAGCCCAGTACATACCCTGTTCGTTGGAAACGGTTGCCGTTTTGCGCAACCATGCCAGGATATTGTTTGCCACTTCTTTCTTTCCGTTCCGTTGCATCAGCAGGGCAATTTCACCTTTACCGTAAAGGCCCTGTTTGCTCCATGTTTTCTCTGCTTGTGTCGTATAGAAACGGATCGCTTCGCGGGCGTCTCCCAGTTCCGGGATATCGCGGTAGGAACTGCGGACGAACAAGTATTCCAGTTGCAGGGAGTTAGGTACGCTTGTCTGCCAGTTCTTATCGGCTTTTTGCAGGCGTTCGTAATCCAGTTGCATCTGTTTATCCAGATATTTCAATGCTTTCATCTGCATTTCTTTTTCTTCCTGTCCGTATTGAACGGCACTCAGTTCGACCAGTTGCGACATACCTTTCAGGATATGCAGGGTGATTTCACGGCTCGGGTAGAAACCTTTGAACCAGCCCCAGGCACCCTCTTCGTTCTGTTGTTTCAGCAACTGTTGCAAAGCCAGTTCGCGTTGCTGGCCGGCACGGTTCATGTCGAACAGCAACGACAGGCGTTGTTTCTGTTCTGTTTCGTTGTCGGCAGCCAATACCCACGGCGTTTCCTGTAGCAGGATATTCTTCAGTTCCTGGTTCTTTTCCAGGTTCGAATATAAGGTGGATGCTGTTCCTCCCTGTGCCTTCCACTGGCTGATCACCTGCTGGATGCGCGGGTTGGCTGTGGCAATGTAATTAGCCAGCGTATTGCTGTAATAGGAAGCGAACCAGGAAATGATATTGTCGTTTTCCGGCTGTGTCAATGTCGGCAGCGCCTGTACGGCATACCAGATCGGGTTGGCAGTCAGTTCCAGTGTCATGCTGAACGGCTTACGGGTTCCGGTTGCCTTGTTTCCTGACAAGCGGATCTGTTGTTCGTTATCTCCCATCAGGTAGAACGGAGTACTTTCCGTGATCAGTATCTGATTGGAGAGAACCGGGATTAAATGCTGTTCGCCATCGCTGCCGGAATCGGAGTCGGCCACGATACGGCAACCGATCAGATTGATCGTTTCCGGCACGCGGAATGTCCATGAAGCAGTCGTGATGCTGTCGGCCGACAATGTAAAGGCCTTCTGCGATTTGGTAAGGCAGATCACAGGCTGGTCTGTTGCCGGATCGAACAATTCGAGGCTAACCCGTCCGGAGATAGATTCTTTCGAGTTGTTTATCACCTGTGTACTGATGGATACTTCGTCGCCCTGACGCATAAAGCGTGGAAGATTCGGCAGTACCATCAACGGCTTACTGCTGATCACCTCTTTGGTCAGCATACCATATTTCATATCGGCGGTATTAGCCAAAGCCTGGAATTTCCAGGTCGTATTGCTTTCGGGTAATGTGAATTGCAACATGACGTCTCCTTCTGCATTTGTCAGCAGGGAAGGATAGAAGAAGGCCGTTTCGTTGAAGTTTTCACGAACCTGTACCGGTAATGTTTCCTGATAACTGTCTGCTACTCCTTCTTCTGTTTCTGCACTTTGTGAAACGACCATGTTCTCACTCAATACTCCTCCGGTAAGCGATGCCGCATCATCTGCTGCATATTCTGCAACTTCTGCCTGTGCCACCATCGGAGCGGCAGCAGATTTCATCATAATACCTCCGCCACGGATCCTATAGTTTCTGAAGTCCATAATACCTTGCCAGTTTAAACGGTCGTACTGGTAATCAGGAATATTGGCTAGTTTCAACTCTCCGGCATCATACATTGTCCGCTGATCCATGCTTGTGCCTGTATTAAAGGTTGGAGCATACAGATAAACAAAACGTTCCGGATTGAAGAACCAGTTGAACGGCAGTATCTTGTCCAGTGAAGCATCATACATGCTTGCCAGAATTTCGGCGGCTACGGGAACAGAGTCGGCATCCAGTATACGGAACTTCCATGTTTCCTGGCTACCCGGCAGCAGACGGTCGCGGAATGTTGTCGGCCGGATGGTCAGGCGACGATCCGGTTGCTGATGTTTGATCTGCGACTGTGTAGTATACAGCTTACCGTTCTTTACAAAGGTAAAGCTGGCAACAATACCTTCCCCGTAACTTTCCAGGAATGGGATACGGAAGAGGTGGTTCTCATTATTCAATACCATTTGTTTGCGTGAGATACATTTGCCGTTCTGGTAAAGTTCGTATAACACATGTGCATCTTTATCCGATGTACCGAACACTATTCGGGCTTCTTCGCCAGGCTGGCAATCTGTCTTTTCATTCAGTAACCACAGGTGAGTGAATACCGGCGGTCTTTTATCACGCAGGCTGTATAGGATAAAGTCGTCTTGTGCAGTGGCGGGACGGCCTTTACTGTCTTTTGCTTCCAGCTTGATGCGATAACGGCCGGCCGGAAGTTTTTTGAATACTTCTTTGTCGATCGTCTGACCGGAAATGAAATTACCGGCTCCAATTTGTTGCTCTTCTTTATATTCTTCCTGTCCGTATCGGTTCTCTTTGCCGGTATCGCTCAGTTTATAGATCGTATAAGTACCGTTGACAGTCAGTTTTTCCCCGTTCAGGGTTTGTGCCGAAACGGTTGCATTGACAGAATCTTTATCTATCTGCGACGGGATATTGGTGCTCAGGACGATACCTGTTTCACCAACAGAGAAAGTGTATGTAGCTTCCTGTGTCTCTCCGTTACTGTCGGTCAGGGTTGCTGTAACGACATAGCTCTGGTAGGGGAAGAAGCTGTATCCATCTGTTGATTTCTCCGGACGGAAATCAACGGAGAATGTGCCGTCACTGTTGATGGTTGTAGTTCCTTCTGCCACTTGCTCGTTCGTGTTTCCTCCAAAATAACCACGCAACCAGAAAGGTCGTTTATTAAAGCGGTAAGTCACTTCACCGCTTTGCAGGGAAACGCCGGAGAAGGTTTGTGCCTTACCCTCGATCGTTACCCGGTCGCCGAAAGAGATATCACCTTTAATCGGAAGCAGTTCGACAAAGAACGTCGGACGTTTATATTCTTCCACACGAATGCTGGCGCTTGTATATTCGGTGGAAAGCGTGAACATTCCGCTAAGTGTTTGTTGCGGCAGTGTAAACTCTCCGTTGAAGGAACCGAACTTATCTGTTTTCAGTGTTTTGGTAGCCACCTCTTTCCAGTTGGCATCCCGTAAAGTTATTTTATAGCTTTCTCCTTCAACGGCATAAGGTGTTTGCGTATCGTTGACGTAAGCAATACCTTTAAAATATAATGTTTGTCCCGGACGGTATAGACCCCGGTCGGTGAACAGTGACAGTTGAGGACGTTTTTTTGTTTTATTCTGCATTTCCCGACTGTTCGGATAAAAAAGCGTCAGCATGGAATAGGCATCTTCGCGGTGTGTGACCTGATAAGCCATCATATCACTTTGACGGGGAAGAACGGCTAATCCGTCGCGGTCTGTTTTTACGCTACCTTGTTTTTGCAGGTTACGGCGTTTGCCGGAATAGTAAGTCACGGAAGCATCGCTTACCGGTTTGCCACTCAGATAGTCCGTCACCAGTATTTCTGTGGAACCATCCGGCATATTGCGTGAAACAGCAGCCAGGCGGCTGACACTAAACAGATTGTTTGTCTTTAGCCCTTTGCCGGGTACGGTGACGATACATTCATAGAGCCCCATGTTCTCCATCGGGATAACAAGGGTTGTATCCAAGTCGGTGTATGTGTTCGGTTGTGATAAAGAGAAAGTGACTTTTTTAACGAGTGCACCCAGCGCTTTACTCGTATCTGCTTCATTATAATATGTTGTCTGCTGAGGTGTTTTCAGGCTTTTGTATATACTGACTGTGATCTCGGGGACATTTTTGTAATTCACCTTAAGAGTCAACTCTTTTCCCGGATAGATATTATTTTCCGTATTGATCCGCAGTGACGGATTTTGCATTTGTGCCAGTCTGTTCTTTATCAGGCCGATCCGGTCGTAGTTCGGGAAACGGGCGATTGTTTCTTTACAAAGGTTGTATTCTATTGCCTTGATAGAATCTATTTTGGCAGGATCGTCATAGTTGTAGGCAAATCCAAATGAATTCAACCGGGCAGCTACGATCTCCACCGAATAATCTTTATCGGCATATACTTTCATCAGGCTGTCGAGGGCGGCCTGATATTCTGTTCTCTCTTTTTCCTGGTGCAGGGAAGAATATTTGAATTGCAGATAATCGAGAGTGGTAAGGACTACCGCTTTCTTATCCGGCTGTGTATTCAACCAGGCAATCAGCTTTTCATATATCTCTGTCGAGGGAGTTATATCCAGTGCACGGAATGCCAGGAAATCGTATAGGCTGGGGCGCAGGGTAGGGGTGTCTTTCCCGGTTTCGAGGATTGTCTTGAAATCGGATACCGGCGTTTGCTGTAACAGCTCGGCCGGTTGCAAGGAAGCGGTTAGCTCTTCTTTGACCTTTTGGGTGAAAAGATTGGAAGTCCATTCCCGTATATCTTCGGGAACGTAACCGACCAGGTCTGTCCGCTGGTTGATTTTCCAACGGTTCTGCATGTAGTAGTTGTTATACATTTCCGCTACCATCGAATACAATACGGCTGCGGAAGCCGGGTCTTTACATTCGGCTGCATAGTTTTCCACTTCTTTGATAAGCGCAGGGAAGTCATCATCGTTCACTTCTAACTGGTCTTTCATCTTACTGATCAATGCTTTGATCAGTTGGGATGTATTCTTGCCTTGAATGGCTCTTTCAATCATTTTACTTTCATTTGTCGATTGTGCCGCTCTTGTGTACATGAACGCTGCCGAAATGCAACATACGATCAGCGCGGAAATCAAAATTGCTCTTATCTTCATATCTATACGGATTTACTTGTTAAACAACATCGTTTGCTATATAGATACAAAGAAAGAGTAAAAAGTTGTAAAGTAGTTGTTAATAAGGTGTAATAGTGGAAGGGGCGTTCCCTTATGATAAAGAGTTGCTTAAAGTTTCAATCGATAATGGAGTAGAAAAGAAATAATCTCTATCTTTGTAGATATAGAACCAAAATAGAATGGATGTAATGAATACAGATGCGTTAAAAGTAAGTATTTTCCGGGAAGTAATGAATCTAAGTGAGGATAAGCTTCGGAAAGTACATGATTACATTGAAGCTTTAACTTCTCAGAAAGAAGTAGAGGTGAAAGAATATGTAATGCCTGATGATTTGATACAATCTGTAGCCGAGTACACAATGAAGGTGGCAGAAAGTGAAGGCCCATTGTATTCCACAACTGAAGTGACGGATTATATAGATAAGAAGATGGGATGGAAATAATCTGGACTGACTTTGCAAAAGAGAGTGTGCTTAATTTACTCCTTTTTATCAGGAAATGTTGGGGAGATACGATTGCTGCAACTGCCTGGGGGAATATTCAGAAAGATATAGCTTTGCTAGAGAGTTTTCCTGAAATCGGTCAGGTATATTTGGCCAATAAACCGTTAGATATAGTTATACGTGAGTTAGTGGTAAACAAAAAGAATAAGATTTACTATTATATCCGAAATGATAAAGTTTATATTGTTATGGCTTGGGACACAAGGACAAATCCTAAAACGTTAAAACGACTTCTCCTGCATTTCTTTCAGATTAATAACTATTGAAAAAAGTGTGCCGAAAGCCGTTCAGCCTTCATAGGGGCTTCATTTAGCTTTCAAGGTCTTCACTTAATGTTTCAGTTCTTGACAGATATGAGTGTTCAGTTCTTGACGGAGGTGAGCCTGTTTATAGCGACGGTGCCGAACCCTCCGGGTCCGGCGCAGTCGCTAATTGTTTCACATTTTTCTATATATGAGTCTGTTTATAGTGTCACAGGTGGAGTTGGCATACATCCTTTCTCTAAGCACTTCAACAAAAGTTTTTCAGAATAAATCCTTCAATCCTTCAGTGTAATGCTATATGTTTGATTATCTAATGTTTACGGCTGAATGATTTTCTACTGTATGAAGGAAGCTGTTTGCATTTTCAGATAAATGCTTCATACTCCAGTCTGAAATTAATACTTGTTTTAGTCCACTCTTTCAGGCAAAGAATAAGAGTAGGATTAATAAGTAAGAATGAGGTACATAACGACCTGTTAACATGAAAGATATAACCTATTTATTATTTGTCAACTGTCGAACGCTTGTTTTACAGTTGTCGAATAAGCGTTTGATATATGTCAAACAAGCGTTCGACAATTGACAAACAGAAAAGAAGAAAGGACTATTGAACTAAAAGGCCAGCACTCATGTGTTAGAATAGAGTATGCAAAAAATCAAAATTCAAGATAAATCCTTCATATAAACTATTATCCTTCAGCTGTAGAATAATGATTATAAGAAAGATAACAGCAATGCTGAAGGATTGAAGGATTTATTTTGATAAACTTTTGTTGTAGGGATTGTTCAATTGGAAAGATATTCTTTTTTTTCTTGATAATATAGATAGATCTTGTGTCATAGCGAAGGAGCAGGCCAGGATGGATATGAAAGCACTATGAAGGCCCTATGAAAGCGGAATGAAGGCAAAAGAAAATGGGTTCATATAGTAAGATGCATACAACCAGAAGGTTATGCCACTATATGAACCCATGAACCCAAATATGGGATAAACTTATTTTTTACGAATGTAAGTCAGGAACGTATATGGATAAGCATGTTTTGCGTCGGCAGGAAACTCCTGGCGTTCTACTTCTTCCCATAACTCCCAGTTTACAACCGGAAAGAAGGTATCTGCATCCTTAAACTCTCCGTGTACACGTGTGATATACATTTTATCTGCGATACGTAATGCCTGACGATAAACCAATGCACCACCCAGAATGAATATTTCATCTTCTTTTTCACAAATATCCAAAGCCGAACCCATCGACTCGCAAGCGAAACAGTTTATAAAACCTGCTTCCGGCAAAGTTGTCAGGACTACATTCTTACGGTTGGGAAGCGGACCCTTTGGCAGCGACTCGAACGTTTTACGTCCCATGATCACGGCATGGCCGGTTGTCAAATCTTTAAAACGTCTCATATCTGCAGGCAGACGCCATAACAACTTATTGTCTTTACCAATCGCGTTGTTCTCTGCAATAGCGGCAATGATTGAAATTGTACTCATAAACTTATCAATTTATATAGTAATATTATACTCAGTCTTTAATCTTCAACATCTCAAACGGCCACTTCTCCCTTGATGTGCGGATGAGGGTCGTAGCCGGTCAGGTTGAAGTCTTCGAATTGAAAGTCGAAGATGCTTTTTACATCCGGATTGATCTCCATCCGGGGAAGAGGACGCGGTTCGCGGGTAAGCTGCAATTTTACCTGATCGAAATGATTGGTGTATATATGGGCATCCCCCAGCGTATGAACAAAATCTCCGGCTTTAAGTCCTGTAACCTGTGCCATCATTTGTAAAAGCAACGCATAAGAAGCAATATTGAAAGGAACACCGAGAAATATATCGGCACTACGCTGATACATTTGCAGGCTCAGGCGTCCGTTCGCCACATAGAATTGGAAGAAGGCGTGACAGGGCGGAAGATTCATATTTCCGAGGTCGCCCACATTCCAGGCACTGACAATGATCCTTCGTGAATCAGGATTATGTTTGATCGTTTCAACGGCTTCGCTGATCTGGTCGACGGAGCCGCCTTTGTAGTCGGGCCACGAACGCCACTGGAATCCGTAGATATGTCCCAGGTTTCCGTCTGCATCCGCCCATTCGTTCCAGATACGTACGCCGTGATCCTGCAGATACTTCGCATTCGTATCCCCTTGCAGGAACCAGAGCAATTCGTATATGATTGACTTCAGGTGTAGCTTTTTTGTCGTAAGGAGAGGAAACCCCTCTTCCAGATTGAATCGCATTTGATGACCAAAAATACTTTGGGTACCTGTTCCTGTGCGGTCTTCCTTCCTAACTCCCTCAGCTAATACGCGATTTAGCAAATCTAAATACTGTTTCATTTTTATCCTTCTAGTAGAATACAAAAGTACGAAAGGGATTTGTATTAAACAACAGCAATCTTCCAAAACGGCTTTTTCCGGCTTTCACATTGTCAGGAAAGATGGTTTATAAGGGTGCGGAGGGAGGTGTTAAAAAACGTATCTAAATATACATGTCTATTTACTTCGGCATGTAATTTTGATTGGGGCAATAGGAAAATAAGGAACAGATGATTTGAAAATGAATAGATGGCAATCTTATGATTATATAATTCTAAGAAAGTTTAGAACAAGCGGATTGGCTAATTGGCTAAATTTGGATTTCTATTTATTAATATTAATGTACAGGTACATTATTATAAAGACTTTTCGCCCGCTAGCAGTACCTATTTTCTACCCCGCTTAACTGGTAATCCGAATGATTATGCATGCTTTGAAAATTAACAGGAGAGGTGCATTGTGGACTGACTAAAAAAAACGTTCCTTTTTTCCATGCAGCAAAAATAAGCATTCCTTTCGAACCTACAATCCTTTTCAGAACTTTTTTCACTTTTCTATCTGCTTTCTTATCAGTACGATACGGAAATGAGGACAAAATCCCCGCTTCTCGTTACAAAAGTGAACAAATCTTAAACGCATGACTAGAAAAAAGGAACCTTTAAACTCGCCATTTGGGTTGGCTGAGGATTAAAATAATGCCTGTTTACAGGCTTTTACCGGTTCCCTTAATTGACTTTTTCCTGTGGCTTACACAGTTAGATCGCTGAAATGAGCTAAATGATGAGATGATAATCAATTTGAGTATAGATCATAATTTTATTAATTAAATGTTTTACGTATGAGAAAAAGTACTTTGGTAAAAGGCGGGTCGGCCGCTCTTTTATGTGCTATGGCTTTTTATGGCTTGTCTCCGATGCTGAATGCAGCAGGGGAAGACTATGCTAATATAAAAGCAAAATGGTATGAAGGTGTGAGCACCGAAGCCGCGTGGGATGATGAATCGACACTGGTTGGTGACGGTTTGTATAATTTCAAGCCACTCGACAAGGTAAATGTGCACAATCATTGGGAAGCTAACTCAACTTCTTATGGTAACTATGAGTCGTTGATCGATTTCACAAAGATGGATGCAGGTTTAATGAATGGTGCTTTTGTTACCTTCTTTAACCTGGATGACAGTGATACTCCTAACTATTTGAAACCATTTACCGGAAAGTATCTGGAAATGGCTTATTCGGATATTAAGAATCACGAAGAAATGAACACTGCCGAATATCTGAAATTTACAGATGATAAAGGCAATACCGGTTTGGGTATTTATCAGAATCAGACAGCCAGTTCACGTGTAGACTTTCTGTATAGCACTAAAGGCTTGACAGGTGTTGAAAGTGTTGAAATGGACGTTCGTGCTTTTGGTAATATTGATCTGGTGAATCGTAAGATCGACTGGACATATGACGTATATGTTTATGATATGTCTGGTGAATATGTAGGTCAGATGGTTAGTGACCGTGCAATTTTCACGGCAAGCAATCATGAAGTAGTTACAGCGCATACACATCATATTAAAGCGCATGTTTCTGATGCTGATAATACAAATGCTAATTCCTGGCAACAAGGTTCTCTGGATAACAAGATCATTCTTGTTATGTTCAAGGGAGCTAAATCGGTTGCTGACGATGCAGTTTCTTCTACAGGCTCAAAGAACACAGAACCGTTGACAGTTTTCACTAATGCTCGCTTGGCGTTCAATCGTCCGAATGTAGCTTTCGGTGCAGCAAATACGAAAGTGTTTGAAGCGGGTGCCGGACGTAATACTTCCTGTGTTGCCGATACATTGGTAACAACTGTGGAATTGTGGAATACATTGTATAAGAATAATAAGGATAATAATGAGTATACAGCAACTTTCAGCGGTGTTGATCGTGATGGTCTTTTTGAAGCAGATCAGGACGCCGCTCCGAAAGAAGAACTGGCTTATTATGAACTGAACGTTATATATCCGTTTATTGCTGACGAAATGGAAATTTCTCAGGAAAGCGATTTGACAAAAGTTCAGGGTTGGGTTTCTTTGGATCAGATGGTTGCTGACGGTAAGATCGGTAGAACGGGTACACCTGGTAAGGATAAGAAAGTTACTTATCTGATTCCTCGTGAATATTTCGTTCAGACAGATGCTACAGACGACCGCGATTGCAAATCAAGTGCTCGTTTTACTTATTTCTTCGCTCCGCAGGAAGTTAAAGCATTTGACAAAGATAATTATATCTGGTCTACAATCACTGCTGAAGCTTCAGACACAGCTCGTTACGAACTTCAGGCTACTTCTATTCCTGAATATAACGAATTGAACGATCTTCATTTCGACGAATATCTGGATTTCAAGACTGCACAGGTTAGCTTCAAGAACTTGCCTTACTTCAATTCGGTAATTGGTCGTACAACTACTTATACATTGCCGGAATCTCTGTTTGGTGGTCTGACTTTGGAAAATCGTACCAAAGCTCCGAAACAGTCAACAGGACGTTATGATGACGATGTGAATATCAAAGGTTGGAAGATCGTGTTTGTAAATGAAGGAGGTTCGAAAGACTCAACTTATTATGCAGGACGTTTCTTGCCGATGTCACTTACAGGATATAGCTATACCGACTGGAAATCATGGTTGGAAGAAAATGGATGTGCTGAATGTTGTATTAGTGATTACCCTGAAGAAGTTGGTAATTATGCGGAACTTGATGTAATTGATTGCGCAGGTAATATCAATCCGGATATCATCAGTATCAATGCAATCTTCAAATATCACCGTGGTGATGTGAACATCGGTGACGACGAGTCTAAATATGTAAACGAAACATATACAATCGCTCCGCGTCTGGTTTACGATGCTTCTGTTGCAAGATATAATGTAAATGAAGATGTACTGTCTGGTACGACTTATACTTACAGCGGTCAGGATCTGATCAACAAAGTAGGTGATGCAGTTTATACAGGCCCGATCAAGATCTTCGGAAACAATACATTCGTATGGTTCCAGGATACCGACCAGTCTCTGTTAAGCCACGCTATGGGCGTAATGAGCTCTGAATTACTGAAATACTTCGAAAAGATCGATCGTAAGGACTTCTTCTTCGCTCCGTATGACGAATGGGATAATTACAAATATGAGTCAAGACCTCACACAGTGAAGGTATTTGCTACAGGTTTGAAACCGGACGTAGAAGGTGGAACAGTTGCTTCTATCAAGATCTTCAAAGAACAGTTCTCTAAAACATTTGAAGGTGTAGACGATGCTGTTTATCATACAAATGCATTCGTATTCACAGGTGAAAGCCTTGACTTTGCGAAAGTATATGTGAAGAAAGGTACTCAGGAAAAACCGATCGAAGAATACAGCGGTGCTACATTCGGTAAGTTTATCGGTATGAGCGTTGGTGATACTTTGGTTTATAAGGTTGATCTGGATGACGACTATGCTGTACAGTATGTAGAAGAAAACGGTCTTGAAATGACTGTTAAGTATGTTCCTTACAATGACGTGAACCTGGTTCCGATCGTTGCTGAAAGCTGGAATTCTTGTTTCGAAGGTACTCCTAACGTATTCAACCACGTAGCTCAGTTCGGTGCAACTACAGCTAACAATAAAGGTTGGAACGAATTCTATACATTCGGTACTACCGACAGAGGTTTGATCACTACAATGAATGCAGATAAGATCATCGGTTCTTATACTAGCTTCTATTCATTCCTGACTCAACAGTTCGGTAACTGCAACTCTTGCGGTGGCGGAAATATTCCGAACGCTCTTAATATAGATGATAGCGGATCATCAGAAAGCTGGGTTCCTGCTCCTAACTTCATCTATAACGAAATGTTCCGTAAGGATTACAAGACTCGTTATGTAAATACTTGCTATCCGGTACGCGACGGTCAGTTCATCATCGCTGGTTTGAACATCACTGATCCGGTGGATATGGAAGTATTCTCTAACAAGGCCGGTGCATTCGGTTATGAAGTAACAGTTCTGGGCGACCTGAACGGTGAAGCTTATGGTCAGGTAGACACAGTAGGTACAAAGGTTCAGATTTCTCCGAACAAATACGGTGAAGTATTGGCTCTGGTTTCTGCTAAGTTCGATCCGAAAGATCGCGACGGTATTGAAATGACTATCGATACAATCACTAGTGGTTCTGAAAAGGGTATGTGGGCTCGCTACTATGCGAAAGACTCTATCCGTCTGGCTCCGCAACAGCGTGCTGCTGAAGCAGAAGCTTACAACCGCGTATACTTCTTCGACTTGGATGATTACAAACGTAATCTGACTTTCAATGACGAAAGATGGGCTAAATTCGGTATCTGGGCTCCTTACGGAATCAACGTAAACGATACGCTGACAGCCGGTATCAAGGGTGACGTGAAAGTTCCTGAAGTATGGTTCAGCTCTGACGCAGCAGGTAAGAATAAGATCGAAGCATTCCAGTTCGGTGTTGTAAACGGTGGCGCATCTAAAGATTCTGTATTCTATATCCAGGGTCGTGACCTGCCGCATTACGGTACTACTGTTGATGGTGAAGAATCTAAGATTGAACAGGAAATCAACTTGTTGAGCGCTTCTGACTTGTTCACTTTCGGAACAAACAAAGCAAAAGAAGTGAAACTGTTCATCCGTGAGAAATCTATGGAACTGGCTGCAACAGCAGAAGAAGCTCCTTATACTTATAAAGGTGGCGAAAACGACCTGGTGAACAATGTTCTTCGTGGTGACGTAGCTGCTAAGATCGATGTTCGTGCAACTCCGAACGTAGAAGACCTTTGCGATGTAGAAAACGCATTGTCTCTGGCTGCTGTATGTGATGTACAGAAAAACTTGCCGTTGGCATTTACTGCCGGTCTTGAAATGCCTTATATCAAGGATATGGAACCGGGTGACGTAGGTGGTAGCGATGCTCGTATCAAGTGGACAGCCACTCCGGGTGCTCAATATTATCAGGTTGCTGTAGGTCGCTTCACTCCGAAGTACACTTCTGAAGATGTATTCATGTCTGAAGTTCGTGCCGACGATGCTAGCAAGACTATCTGGGTTGAATTGTTCAACGCAACAGGCGATGTGATCCACCGTGATAACAAAGTTAACTACTGGTTGGAAGTAACTAAAGAATATACAGATGCAGCAGGTAAACCGCAGAAAGAAGTTACTAAGGTTAGCGTAGACAACTTCAAACTGCAGGGTAATACTGAACCGATCGACAGAAACTGGGGTTATGCTCCGATTGCCCACCAGATGGACAACATGGAACTGACTACCGATATCACGAAACCGGTTAAATATACAATCCGCCTGATGGAAGGATTCCAGACTGACGAACACCAGATCGATATCTATCTGTTCGATACTCCTGCAACATGGATGGTTAGAAAACCTGTTCCGGGTATGCCGATCAACGGTGGTGAGTTCAATACAGGTGACTGGAGAACTGAAGTAGGTTCATTGCCGACTGCTTATTACGAATGGCAGGATGATATCAACTTCGACGGTGAAGAATCGTTCAAGGTTGATCCTTCCTCAACTTCAATAGCTGTTCATAACCTGATCCCGCAAACAGCTTACACGGCTCGTGTACGTGCATTCAACGAATGTGTGGGTGGTGAGGAAATGATTCCGTCGGAAGACTTCTATGACTTCGCAACATCTAAGACTGCTACCTCTACGGGTGACATCTACTTCGATGAAGCTGATGAGCATAATCCGGTTTCTAACGAATCTATCAATACAACTGCTGTAACAGTTCTGGGTGGCCAGGGTAAGGTAACGATCCTGAATGCTACTAACAAGAAAGTTATTATCAGCAATGTATTAGGTCAGACTATTGCTAACTCGGTAGTTTCTTCCGACAAGGTTACATTCGACGCTCCTGCTGGAATCGTTGTTGTAACGATCGAAGGTGAAACAGCTGTTAAGGCAATCGTTAAGTAAGACGATGAATAACTATTGATATAAAGAAGTTTATAATCAATAATTTAAATTCAAATAACCGCGTGGCGGATGTAGAGGCGTGCGGCAGTACGCCTCTACCTGACACCAACTAATCCGTGAGGACGAAAAAGCGGGTATTAATACTAAAGTAATGAAATATAAATTCTTCCGCCCTAACTCTGTGAAGAATGAAAGCGGATACAAACCCTGGCGGAGTTTTCTTTTGTCGGGGTTTGTATTATGTTATACAACTTGATTATAAGCACTTACTATCTATTGATTGAAGTATAAACTAATTAAAATAATTGCGTATGAACAAAGTATACTTAATCGATGTGAGTAGGCGACTACTTATATTGATACTATTATTGGGAGGGTATATCACACAAGCAGTTGCAGCCGACATCTATGTCCCCGTAAAAGATGTCCTGTCAGTTTATGAAGGAACCAGTAACGCAAATGCGGAGCAGCTGAAATCCCATATCCAAAGTTTATTGCAGGAAGCTGTCGACCAGAGTGATCAGACGGCAACGATATCCGATGTTACTATCAGAGGTACTGGTGGCGATCAGACCGGTGATTTGGTAGCCGGAAGTTATAACTATACCTTTAAAGTGACTTCCTCCACCTCCATTACGTTGAATTTTGAACGGGCGATCGGTACGGGGAATATAACTCCCGTCACGCTTTTCGGCATATTGGATCATGAGCAGGTGGTAGTAACAAATGCTATCGAGATCAAAGCCCGGCAATCTGTCGGTAATCTGAATTTCCCGTCAAACTGGGGGAATTATGTGTATGGTACGCCAGTCAACGACCTGAGTACTAAAATAGAGGTCTTGGGTATGGCCGGAGTTTCATTTAATGATGCTTCGGTTTATCTGGTTAAAGACGGTTCGTCTATATTATATACAGGTAATAATAGTCTGGATGCAGGAGAATACGACGTGCAACTTACGTTTCCTCCGACAGAACAGTTTGCCTATACTCCGGCTTTAAGTAATTGTACACAGCTGGCTGTTGGCTCCTATATCTCGACAGTAAAGCTGAAAGTGAAAGAAAAACCGATCACTAATACTACATTCCCTGTATTTTTAGAAGATGTGGGCGGCCTGGGTAAGATGGCTGTCAATACTAATCTGAACAGGGCGAAGAACCTGATCGGTAACAATATTAATCCTTCCGACTTTGTCTCGGAGATAAAAGTATATTCCGATGCTAATTTCAGTAATGAGGTAACAGCCGGCAGACTGGCTCCGGGAGGGGTATATAGCTATCGTGTTGTGCTTTTACCGAATTATGGCAAAGGAAATAATGTCTCTGCCGGTGTGGGAGGGGCAACCATAAACTTTAATACATCGCAGCATAGTTATGATATCGTCAATGCGATTACGGTTGAAAAGAATACATTGGCGGTTAAACTGCCTGACTTCGTTTCAAGCCCGATCCGCATAGGTGATTATACGGATAATGTGGCTGTAGCTACCATGCTGAAGCGACTGATCCAGGATATAAATCCGGATATGGTCGATCAGAATCTGGTTCCTCAGGTTGAGGTGACCGCTGGTACCGTTTCTGCCGGCATGGCCGATAACAGCCAGTTAGGATATAAGGTAACTGTACAGGGTGACCTGACAAAGACAAATCTGAACTTTGTTACAGATGGAAATGTTTCCTCTTCCAACCTGATTGTTAACGGTAACGTTTGTACATTCAATAATTCTTTGTTGTTTGTAACTACATTGCCTACTACGCATTCCCTGGCTTATCCGGGTAACTACCAGATTGCTTACGAAAAAGACATGCTTCCGAATGCGGTTATCCGCCGTATTAAGAGTGATCTGTTGGTTCGTAATGCAGGTGTTCTGGGTAATGAAACATTCGTTGTTCGCCTGATCACGAATGACCTGGGTAATAAGAATGCGATCGCGGAAACAGACGACTCGTTCGGTTATAAGATCATCATCACAAAGAGCGCAACTTTGCAGGAAATAGAAACTCCGGCTAATCAGCGTATTAATGTCGTTGATAAGGGGACAACTATCGAGATCACTTATTCAAGAAGCATTGCAATCGTTCCCCGTCCGGCGATCGATTTTACATTCGGTGAATATACCGTTCAGTATGTGAAAGATATGACCCCAGCACAGGTGGCCGATAAGGTTCGTGAATACATCTATCTGGCAAATCCGTACGTAGCAGAATATATAACGAATGTACAGATCACGGATAATCGGATCAGGGAAAATATGGGTACGGCTACTTACCGGGTAACGTTAAGTGCAGACCTGGATCTCCTGTTCTCGGAAGTAACGGTGAACGGACAACCGCATAGCTCGACTACATTCAATGGAACCGTAAACATCACTCCGCGTCCGATCGCACAAGTGAAACTTTACAAGTATGAGTTCAAGAAGGAAGGCGCTTCTAATGAAATGATCGAAAAAGCGATCATGGCCGACCTGCTGTTGAAGAACCCGGATATGAAGGGGGCTTATATTTCCAGCGTAACATTAGTTCCGGCAATCGGTAGAGATCTTTACTCTTATTCGGTGGTATTCAATCCTAATGATAATATCCAGAAGATTGAAGTGACGAATGAAGATGGTGGCATTATCGTTCCGATAACAATGTTCGGTTATACAACCGCTACTTATCTCCGTTCCGTACGGTTGACAGATAACGGACAGTCACTGGCCGAATATCCGCTGCCGATCAACGTACAACTGCCTCTGTGGGAACGTCCGTTCGGACAGACTGCCGACGAGTATGCACTGGATTTGATAAATGACTTCAGACTGACTCCGGGTGCAGACCGTGTAACGGTTCCCGACCTGAATAACTGGGGCGTAAAAACCTATCTGATCAATAACGAAACTTCTACAGGCGATGTCCCGGTACGTATTGCCGGCGAAAGCTATCCGCAGGTTTCCGACTTGTATGGTTACGAAGTGGTGACAGGTTCAAATACGCAGTTCTCACAATACTATACATTAAACTATACGGCACCAAGCAGTATCCATCTGACCAAGAATGGTAACGATGTAATTGCCAAGCTGGCCCTGCGTATCGTGAAAGCGAAACGTACGCTCACTTTGCCTACGGTAAATGTTACTTATAATGACATCAATACAAAAGTCGCTTTGCTCGATTCTGTAAAGAAAGCGGTATTGGAAGACCCGGCAAACGAAGAATTCTTCGAACTGGTAACTAAAGCTGGTGTGAAACCACTGAAGAGCTTTACTGTTACCATTAATAATATAGAAGAAGAAGGTACGACGGCTGTTAAGACCTATACTTATTCAGTAGCATTCGTTCAGAAGGTAACCGATAATATCGAAATAAGAGAAACCGGCACGAAGACACTGGTAGTAAATGCAGCTCCGGTGGTATTCACCTTCCCGACGGATATCACTTACCGTTATGGTAAACGGAAAGCGGCTATCGAAGCAGACATCCTCAGTCAGTTCCTGGCTGCCAACGAAGGTTTGTTAAGCAGTTATAGTTGTTTCGAAAATCCGGCTGACCTGTTCAAGGTGATGCTGACAACTGCCGATTGTACTGCGGAAGCAACGGAAACGATGCCGAAGAACGGTGATTACGGTTACAGAGTGGATGTGCTCGACCCGGCATTGTTGTCAAACTTCCAGCTTGACAATCAATTCGGAAGCAACTTCCATAACGTACAGAACTCTGTGCAGATCGGTCAACGTAAACTGACTATCACATTGCCTACTTATCTGGCTGCAACAGCCGAAGAAGGAACTGCTGCGAAAGCTGTATTCACCTTCGGTAAGGCGACAAAAGACCAGATCGTTCAGCAGATCTATGATGATATCGTGGCTCTGAACGGTAGCAAGATCAAGAGTGACTATACCTTAGTTGTCGACCTGGTTACTACCAAGGCGCAACTGGATAAACAGAATCCGGTGATCGGTGATTACAACTATACAGTCAATCTGACATCTGCCGACTATACCTTCGTTTATGCAATTGAAGGTGCGGAAGTTACAACCGAACCTGATACGGAAGTCGTTACTGCCGTTAATGCAGTGAAGGTTGTTGCTCCGGGTGTTGTAGTGACATTCAACGAGAAAGAGCTTAAAGGTATCTGGACGATTGTGAGCGGTGCCCCTGTTTACGATCTGACTAACCTGACGCTGGCGGCTGATGATTACGGCTTTAGCCTGGTTTCCCTGGTGGAAGATCCGGAAAACCCGACCGCTGCAATGACGAAAGTCCGTTGGGATAAGCTATTCAGTACGAATAAACTGCACTGGGCATTGTACCGCAACGATAAACTTCAGTTCCACGGCAATACGCTGAATAGTGTATTAGTCGACTCGGTTAAGAATAATGTAACCCAGGGTACATTCAAACTTCGTATCATAGACGCTTCCACCCTGAAAGCTGCTATCGGTAACTTCGAGATCCAGCTGGATACCGATCTGGCCAACCTCAAAGTGACTCCGGCAACCGTAGAAGTGAAAGCTGCGAAGGATACTTATACGAAGGTATATGGAACAGAGGTAACAAAAGACTCCGACGTGAGTGCTAAACTTGTATTTGCAACAGAACCGAAGTTGACTGCCGCTAAATTACTGGCAGACAAGAATGTGATCGACCTGTTCGAAACAATCCTGCCTGTTGAGGCAAATGTCTATGAAGCGGATGCTCCGGTAGGCGACTACCAGATCCGTGCCGTTGAAGCGATGGTGAAGGGTATGCTTACTCCGGTAACCGGTGTTAAGTTTGCTGCCAGTGAAACACAGGCGACTGTAACGGTAACTCCGGCTCCGCTGACTGCAACCGACGCAACGATCACTGTTTCCGTTGTGCGCGAATATGGTGAAGAAACGACAGATGCCGATGTATATGTAGCTGTTGCAGGTGAATTGTCGGAAGCCTTCCAGGCAGAAATCACCCAATTACTGAATGCTGATAAGGTGGCCCGTACAAGCTGGCTCGACCTGTCCGGTGTTAATAAGAAAACGGATGTCGGTACTTACGAATTGCGCTTTACTTCTTCTGCCGCTGCACAGATCGCTGCATTGCTGCCGAACTTCAATATCGCAAGTGCTACATTGGTTAATGCAGGCCTGACGGTAACAAAAGCTCCGCTGACAGTACGCGCTTGTAGCTACAGCCGTCCGTACGGTGGTGGTAACCCGGATCTTGAGATCGAATATATCGGTTTGAAGAACAATGAATATGAAAACCTGGCGGATGTATTCTCTGTGATGCCGAAGGTGGCGACAGATGCACGCTCAGACTCCCGTGGTTCTTACAACATCTACTTCACAACAGAAGGTGAGGCACGTAACTATACGGTGATCCACGAAAACGGAACCTTGTCGATCGATAAGATCAAACGTTCTATCATCTGGCCGGAAGACCAGCGCAACCTGGTGATCCCGGTAGGCGAAACAGTGGAATTGTCTGCTTACCTGAAATCGGAAGCCGACGGCAAACCGTCTATCTACGATATCCGTTATGAGCTGTCGGGCAACGATCGCGAACGCGTGATCCTGTCTGAAGTATCGAAAGGTGTTTATTCTGTAACCGGCCATGTACGTACGGAAGGTGACAACTTTGTGACCATCACCGTATATGCAGATGGCGACGATACATACGAAGATGCCACTCCTGTAACAGGTACGATCAAGGTAATCGCTCCGGAAGGGGATGCAGCGAAGATCAACGTAATCGTTTCCAACGTGACCAGCATTTACGATGCTACTCCGAGAGCCGTAAGCGTAAAAGCAACGAACGTGGAAACGGGTGAGGCAATCCCTGACTTCAGTATCTATTACGAAGGCGACCAGTTCGGCTCTGTTCCGACACTTTATCCTTCTACCCAGGATGCTCCGGTGGATGCTGGTATATATAATGTAACGGTAAAAGCGACGCTTGGCTCGGTAACTTATGCTTACACGGCGAAGAACAAGATGGTTATCGCTCCGAAGCCGGTAGTGGTAACCGCCCGCAGCTTCAGCATTAAGTATGGCGACACAATGCCGTCTTATGCAAATGCGTATGATTATAATAAGAATGACTTCATGAATGGTGAAGACTTCCTGGTAGGCCAGGCTCCGGTGGTTCGCGTGGAAGCATACAGCGGCAAGGCCGGTTCTTATAAGCTGACTCCGTATTCTGCCCAGGACTTCGGACGTAACTACGTGATCACCTATGTTTCCGGATTGCTGACTGTTAGCAAAGCGGCTCTGTCTATCGTGGCGGACAACAAGGAAACGGTGTATGGCAAGGATCTGGAAGACCTGACCTATACGGCTACTGGTTTCGTGAACGGTGAATCGCTGAAGAACCTCGGCTTTGCCCCGCGTATCAGCTCGACTGTAACAAAAACTTCCGATGCAGGTACTTATCCGATCACATTTGCTGATAACTACACTTCCGACAACTACGAAGTGGCTTACACAGACGGTAAATACATCCTTGTTCCCGCTTCACAGAAAATCAGTTGGAGCCCTGAAACGACAATAGATGTAGATGGTGGCGATGTATTACTTACAGCCAGTGCATCAAGTAAACTTCCGGTTTCCTTCAATTCGTCCAACGATGCAGTTGCTTATGTGAACCAGATTGGTGACAACTGGTGGCTGACTCCGGTTACTTCCGGTATCGTAACGGTTACAGCTATGCAGCACGGTAACAAGAACTACTTCGGTGCTGAACCTGTAGCAGTGACGATCATGGTAGACGACGACTATCTGTCGGTAGGCAATGAAAAGCTTGTCGTAGCAGATCAGATCGATGTATATCCGAGAATGTTCACCCACAACGTAACGGTGGCTGCTCCTTCTGAGATCAAGCAAGTAGAGTTGCTGTCCGTGAACGGAACATTACAGAAAGTTATTCGCAAACCGGGATCTGTTATTGATCTGTCCTCATTTGGATCAGGTATCTATCTGCTCAATGTCACATTGGAAGACGGAACCTTCAAATCTGTGAAGATCATTAAGAAGTAACCTGTAAAACTAATTTAGTATGAAGAAATATATTAAATCAATATTAACATCGAGGAAGCAGCTTATGCTGCTTCCCCTGATGCTTGTTTCAGGCGGTATCATGCAGGCGCAAACGGCTGTACCCGATACTGTGTATGTAAGTTTCAATAATAATACGCCGGTAGAGATGACGTATGGCCAGGATCTGGCTACGGCTGCTGCGGGTATCGATGGGGCGAGTTTCAACTATTTCTATGTCAATGGAGATGGTAGTGAATATGGTAGTATCGGTACAGGCGTAACGTTCAAGAACTCGGCACAGGCGATCGATATCCTGAAGTTTTCGGCTACTCCGACAGTCAGCGGTGGCGAGACATTAGGTTTCGTAGCCAATAACCTGACTGAATATTTTCAGTATACAAATCCGAATGTAGTCTTCTTTGTCAGCAACAGGGCCGGTGCTTTTACAAGCCTGCCTTTAACGGTGAACCCGGCAACGTTGAATATTGCAGCCCGCGACACCAGCCGTTTCTACGGCGATGAGAACCCGGCAACACCCTGGTCTGCCAAAGACTTTGTGTTTAGCGGTTTTGTGAATGGTGATACGGAAGCGATCTTTTCCAATTCACAAGTGAATGTCCTGCCGGACGTAACATATGGCGGAGCTAATAAAGCTTCCCTTCCCGGCTCTTTTGTGATCGGACTTAGTGGGGGACAGGCTGCTAACTACACGCTGAACCTGCTGGTTTGGTCGGATGCATGGCCCGAAGGAAGAGGTTTGCTTACAGTTAAAAGAGCTCCTCTTACCCTGGCTGTTCCCGACAGTGCCCGTCTGTATGATGAAGCCAATATCCAGACTATTCCGGGTAGTGAGCTTCTTATTACCGATGGTGTACTGAAGAACGATCAGACATTGGCCGGATTACTGACTGGCAACCTGGCTGTTACCCATACTGCAATATCGGCAGCGGTGAATAAGCCGAAAAGTGATGTCGGTACTTACAGCTACGAACTGACGGAAGCGGCGGTAAGTGATGTTAAATGGAGATTATCGAATTACGATGTCCAGGTAATCACTGCCGGTAAATACGAAGTGAAGAAAGATACGATCACGATCACTGTATTCGACGCCTATTCGGAAGTTTCCATAGATGGAAAGCCGGTGAAAGTAATGCAGAAGATCTATGGCGAACCTAATCCTGACGGCTTCTTCTGGTTGAAGAAGAGAGCAGAGAAACCGGCGGCGGTAGCTCCTTCCTATGCTTTCTCCAAAGCTGCTGAGGCAGTGAATTATATCTCCGCAACAGCCGAAGGCGACAGAGGTTTCAAGGTTGCCCCGCTTGCCGGATACTTCGACTATGAAGGCCGTAAAGCAACCGAAAAGACGGAAGCAAGCCTGAAGCGTGAGAAACCGAATCAGAAGGAAGACAGCGTGTATGTCGCTAAAGTGGACAACGCCGACAAAGTATCTTCTCTGAACTACGCATTCAAAACGGTTGACGGTTCGTTCCTGATCAACCAGCGTCAGCTGGCTATCTGGAAAGTGATCGTAGACCGCGTATACGGTGAAGCCGATAAGGATACTACTTGGACATTTGAACCGAACGATGCCGCTAAACAGCGTGGTCTCGCCAGCTTCGATTCTAAGTACCAGACAACAACAACTCCCGACGACATCATCGACTTTATGCCGAAGGTAGTCGTTAAACCGGTTGCTGCCGACAATACCTTGCATGCCGGTTCATACAACGATACCCTGCATATCAAGGTCGTTACGGAAGACAAGTTCATCCAGCCGCCGTTCCAGGCTAAGGATCGTAACTATAAACTCAATATGAATACACTGGTTCCGGGTACGATGACGAACGACAGCGTGCGTCTGGAAGTGGCGAAAGCTCCGCTGATTATCCGTCTGGATACGATCAAGAGAGCATTCGGTTCGGCTGATCCTGAATTCAACAAAGCCGACGTCCAGAAAGAGTTTATTTCTTACGAAGGCTTCAAGCTGGATGAATCGGCCAACAGTCTCGACTCTACGGCTACCGTAGCTGTCGGCAACCGTATCAAGAACCTGGTTATCAACAACCGTCCGGAAGGCGTGCTGCCGGTAGGTACGTACGAACTGACCGGCATCTCTGCCATCAACAAGGAAAATACCAATTATGAGATCACCATTGTAGGCAAGCCCCGTTATCAGGTATATCCGGATAACAGCTATGTAATGGTTTGGACTCCGATACAGAATGAACTGATCGTAGGTGACCTTGTGCGGTTGAATGCAGTCGTTAAGCAAGGTTCTACCGTAATTGCCGAAGGCTCCCAGATCGTGTACGAATCTTCCAACCCGGCTCTGATCCAGGTGGAAAAGGTGGAAAGCATCTGGTATCTGCGTGCAAAAGCATTGACGAGCGACGAAGGTGTAACGATCACCGCCCGCTACAATGCAGAGTCCGGACAGCAGGAAGCCCTGAAGTCGGAAGTATTCAAAGTATTGCGTCTGAAGAATGAAGCAGACTTCAACGTGATCCTGGGTAACATGGTATTCGACTATGACGGTAACGGAAAAGCAGCCGACGTGCAACTGACCGACCTGAAGGGTATCACAACTTACACTCCGATCATCACTTACAACGGTGATTACGACCTGCCTGTCAACGCCGGTATGTACAACATCTCCATCTTTGTAAAACATAACGGTTCCGACCTGCTTGTCCGCAAAGAAAAGATGCAGATCAAACCGCGTGAAGTCATCGTTAAACCGAAAGACGCATTGATCGCTTATGGCGAAGCATTGCCTGAACCATTCGAATATACTTATTCGGGCTTCATCGGCAGCGACGACTTCAAAGCCGCTTCTGCTCCTTCGGTAAAAGTAGCTGGTTCCATAACGGAAGCAGGCAACTACACCCTGTATATTGATGGTGGCGATCCGGGCGAGAACTATACAATCGTTGGTGAAACCGGAACCCTGACCGTATCGAAAGCCATGCTGACAATCAGCGCAGATACAGTAGATATCGTTTACGGAGATGAAATACCGGAATTGAAACCTACTTATAGTGGCTTCGTAGGCAACGATAACCCGGATGCTCTAAACTTCATCTACACCGTAAAGACCTTGGTTAACCCCGTTAACGCAGGTGCTTACGACTTGGTTATCGACTGTCTGAGTTCAGATGAAGACAACTACGCTGTAACACTGGTTCCCGGTAAGCTGAATATCGCGAAAGCAGATGCTGGACTTGAATGGTCTGTCGAATCGACATCGATTACCGTGGGCGACTCCGTCCTGCTGTACGCTTCCTGTGAATCTCCGGCAACGATCGGCTATACCGTTGAAAATATAGCTGTCGCCGGTACAAGAAATCATATCGAAGGTGTACACGTGATCGGTAAAAACGAAGGTCTAACGAAGTTGTACATCACAGTGCCTGAGTCGACCAACCACCTGTCACGTCGTGACTCTGTCACCTTCAATGTGAAGCTGGGAACTGTGGGTAACGAATCGATCACCCTGCAGGGCGTAGGTTTGTATCCTACTTTGGTTGAAAATAATGCAACAGTAGTTTCCAATTCTCCTGTAGACGCTATCGTTGTGATCGATGCGGCCGGTAGAATACAGAAGGTAATAAATAATCCGGAGCAGGTAATCGACCTGAGCCAGCTGCGTAGCGGCTATTATCTGGTTCGTATCGTTCTGGATAACGGTGAAGCGAAGACTGTCCGTATTATTAAGAAGTAATTCTGTTTTGTTCCCTTTTACTCCTTTTAGGGAATGAAATATGGCTGAAGAAGCTGTCCCGGGCATAACCCAGGGATGGCTTCTTTTGTTTTACTTATGGACTTCCTTAGTCCTTTTTATATCAACTCTGTAACAATTAAGCCCAAACGTCCTTATCTTTAAGGTCAAAGTATATGATATCTAAGCATGAAAGTGCTAATATTGAAATAAGTAAGGCTATTATTACGAATATGTAAGGCTAACTTTACATAAAAGTAAGGCATGCCTTGCGTATATGTAATGCTATCCTTTCTTTTTTAAAAGTCCTGAGAAAAGCCAATAATTGTCCCGTCTTTAAACCTTAAGAATGCTGACCTGGATGCTTAGTTCTCCCCATAACAACAGAAGTAACCCTAAAGCCTTTGGAAAACAAGTACTTATTAATCGATCCTATATATTAATGTACGCACGTACATTGTTATATACATATGATAATTCTCCAGTGAATTACCTGGACTAAAAAGCTATATTATATATTGAAAAGTAAGGAGTGAATGATACAAAGTGTATGACTAGAAATAACGGTCGTTTATTCTCGTCAACAAAAGTACTCATAAGTTTTAAACCTGCAATCCTTTTGATTAATTTTTTTCCTGACCTATATGCTTTCTTATCAACCGGATAGAAAGATTAGTATGAAATTCCTTCTTTTTATGACAAAGGCATCACTCCCTATAAAGTGTGACGAGAATAAACGACCGTTATTTCTAGTCATTTGATATGACATGCCCTCAGAACGGGGCTATAAAGGAGTTTTTAGTAACACTATTATTAATATTAAATTTATTGATTATGAACAAAAAGTTTTCTACGCTTATGATGGCGGGTATGCTGGTTGCAGGCTCGTCGTTTAGTGCTTTGAATGCGCAGGTAAAGCTGAACAACAAGCCATTGGCTGTCGTAAAGGCTTTTGAAACTGCCGCTGATAAAGACAACTCGGGTGATTATATTGTTGTTCGCGATGCGAATAATAATGGTAAAGTTGATGCAAATGATTATATCCTTATTGCTGAAAAGAATCAATTAGGGGAAATTACTTATTCTTCAAAAAAAATCACAGCTGATAATGTTACAATCACTGATGAAACAACAGCTGTTTGGACGTTGACTGAAAAGGACAACAAAGCAGTGGGTGCAACTGAAGCCTCTTGGCTTTATGGCTTGAAGAGTAAGAATACTGGGTATTATTTGACTGTAAAGAATGGTGCAATTCAGGAAACAGTAAGTGATTCTAAAGATGCTTTGACTTTAGATTTAGATAATACTGTTGGTTCAACTTTTTGTGTTGGGCAGGGCAATGATAGTAAGACCAGAATTGCTCAAAATTCTACCCTCTATACTTATAAGACGACAAATGGAGCCAATGGCTTTATGGCAAATTCAGGGGGGTGGGTAATTGGAGATCCATCAGGAAATCATTACGGCCTTCTTTTCGTTACGTTTGCAGAACGTACTGTAGACTTTGTGGATGAACTGAACGATATCAAAGGCGGCAAAGGCTTCCAATTCTCTTTCCCTGATCAAAAAGATAAAACTATCATCGATAATATCTTTGCCAATCAGGATGTAAGAGCATTCAGAGTTAAGATGGATTATAGTGATCCTACTATACTTGGAGACTCTATCGGTTGGGTTGCTAACGGAAATTATTATGAAATTCCTGCCGGTACTTATCTGGCAACAGATTGGAGTGGATTGAGTGAAGAAACACTTGCTAATAACACAATCACAACAAAAGAAGAATTCCAGAAAGCAACTTTCATCGCTATTGATCCGCAGGATTTTACAAAGATTACTAATACAGAACGTAAAAATGGTGTTGGCTTTACTTTAGCTACAGTTAAAGGTTCTGATATGAACTTCTACGATGCAGAAACAAATAAAGCACACAATAAGTATGACGGAACTTTGGAATCTTCAAATGCTGATGTGTTTGTAGGTAATGCTTGCTTTGCTATTACTGTTCCCGATCCATTAGCTAAGAACGACCAGTACAACTTGGCTGTAAAGAACGCTCGTCTGGATCTTAAGGATGATGATGCACATGCAGCTAAGGGTGTCGTAATTAGTGTAGTAAGTAATACTAATAATGTGGATGATGCAACAACAGATATCGTTTATCTGGTTACTAATACATCAAAAGCTGCTACCGTGAAAGCTGTTCCTTCTTCAAACATTGCTGATGTAACAGAATTGTTGAACGAAGATGCAACTCCGGCTATCTATGCTATTAAGTTTATCAGTGGTGCTGATGCAGAAGATGGTGAAGTTTCTGAATATGGTCAGTATCTGACTGTTGAATCTAACGGTTCAACTTCACCGTCAAATTCCTGGAGAGCAGTTACGATGCCTAATGCAAACGAAAATGATCCTTTGTATCAGTTCGTTCTTTCAGGTGTGAAAGACTTCGATAAAGATGGTAATTATGAAACTCTTGTAGCAACTAACCGTCAAACAAAAGTTCCCTTCTCTGCTGTATTGTATAAAGAAGAAGCTTTGGGTGACAATGTTTATACGATCTATCCGGATAAAGAATTGCCATGGGAAAACATCCAGGTTGCAACAGACGAGGATGGTAAGTTGAAGTTTAAGAAAAAATCGTTCAAAGGTATGCTGGTTCAGCTGATCGAGAAAGAAAATGTGGACAAATTTGCTACATTCGAAACAGCTGAAAGCGAAGAAGGTCTGTATACATTCGAATTTGCTAAGACTGCTGAGTCTGAAGACAGATTGTTCGCTGCTGCAACAAGAAATACAGATGATGAAATTCAGTATACTGGTCGAGTTGTAACTGCAACAACAGCTGATCAGTTCGAGTTGATCCGTGTGAAAGAAAGCAATGGTAAAGATAAAGTAACTAATATTTTGAACGACTTTATCTATCTGTCAAATGGTACAGTAAAGACATCTGCTATCGAAAAGGATACAGTTGCTTACTATTCTTACAATGTTAGATACTTTGCTCCGGATCAAAATGATGAATATTATCTGAAATCCGGTAGTTTGGCTACTACTCCTTCTGCTCACATTATCAAATATAATGCAGATGGTTCTGTTTCTTTGTTTGATGAAGCTGCTACAAATGACTTTATTACTACTGCTGGTACTCCGAATGCTAAAGCTCAATATTTAGCAATGGACGCATTGAAAGGTGCTAGCCAAGTAAATGAAAAGGCAAATATTGGTAAGAGTGCATGGACTTGGGGCGACTACTATCTTAATGAAGGTACTTACAATGCGACAGTAAAGACTTTCATGGTACAGGAGAAAGTATACGGTACATTGAATCCTATTGCACAGACAACTGCATTTGAAAACGAATTCGGTTATGTAAATATGAATGCAGATAAGGCTGGTATCTTGAAACCTGCTGAATCAATGACATTCAGACTGGATACAGTAGATTCAGACAAGAACATCCCGTCATTCTATATTTCTAAAGAAATAGACGGAGTACATCACTTCATGTATTTTGCAAAAGACTCTGCTGAAAGCTATCGTTTGACTAGCTGGCAGAAGTATGCATTCGAGAATGGTTCTACAGGTTCAAATAATAGAGCTACAAGATTGATCTTCAAGGCTGGTCAATTAGTTGACACGGATACATTGAAGACAATGATAGATGGTAAATCTACATTTGTAGCAGAAAAAGCCAACGCTGTTAAGGGTGTTAAAGGTGGTCTGAATAACTTCAAGTTCCAGGTAATCGAATCTGGTGACGATGATGATACTTATGTAATCCGTAATAAAGCAACAAGATCTTATGTAATCAACATCAATGGTAACTTGACATTAGGTTCAAGCTTGGCTGGCGCTACTCGTTTCACTGTTGATCCTGACGAAACGGTAGCTAACGAGGCAGTCGGAGTTTCTTCTATCGAAGTTATCGCAGGTAACGGTTATGTAACAGTGATTGGTGCTCAGGGTAAGAAGGTTGCTATCAGCAACGTACTTGGTCAGACAGTTGCTAACACAGTAATCTCTTCCGATAACGCTACAATCGCTGCTCCTGCAGGTGTAGTTGTAGTTGCCGTAGAAGGTGAAGCCGCTGTAAAGGCAATCGTAAAATAAGAAGTAATTATTTATAATCAAATAATTCTAAATTGTTTACCGCGCGTCGTAAGGGCGGTTTTCGAATCGTCCTTACAATAAGTATCCCGTGAAGGGCGAACAAGCGGTAGATATTAATACTAAAGTAATGAAATAAAGTTCTTCTGTTCGAACTCTGTGAAGAGTAAAAACAGACAAAAACAAACCTTCCCGGATTATTTCCGGGGAGGTTTCTGTTTATTGGAACAATTTTATCTTTTCTAAGGCTGCTACTATTCAGATAAAAGTGTATATTTGCCATCCTATGAAATGTACACTTTAAATTATTAATTTTCAAATGAAGAGACTATGTATGGCTGTCATGGCAATGTGTTTGTTGCTGTCGTGCGCCGAAAAGAAAGAAGAGGCTACACTCTCCGGGTTATTGAAGTCTGATTTCGTGTCAGAGGTAGAAGGTAAACCAACGGCATTATATGTGCTGAAGAATAAGAACGGTGCCGAAGCGTGCATTACCAATTATGGCGGACGCTTGGTTTCTGTCATGGTGCCCGACAAAAACGGAAAAATGACCGATGTTGTTCTTGGTTATGACAATGTAGATCAGTATGTAAAATCAGATGGTAACTATGGCGCCCTGATCGGACGTTACGGCAACCGTATCAACCAGGCTAAGTTTACTTTGGATGAAACGGAGTATACCCTTCCTGCTAACGACGGTATGCACTGTCTGCATGGCGGCCCGCTGGGATATCATACCCGCATGTGGGATGCTAAACAATTGAACGACCAGGCTCTGGAACTTACTTATCTGTCGAAAGACGGTGAAGCCGGTTTCCCCGGAAATCTGGATATTAAAGTAACATATACTTTGACGGATGACAATGCAGTCGATATCAAATATGAAGCTACTACCGATAAGAAAACAGTGGTGAACCTTACCAACCACAGTTATTTCAACCTGTCAGGCGTTCCCGGTTCAGATGTGCTGGATCAGGAGATCATGATCAATGCCGACAATTATACTCCGGTTGACGAAACGCTGATCCCTACAGGCATAAGCACGGTTGCTGAAACTCCGCTGGATCTGCGTACTCCGGTGGCTATCGGCAAACATATCAACGAACCTTTCGATCAATTGCAGAAAGGCCGCGGATACGACCATAACTGGGTGCTGAACTCAAACGGTGACAAGAACGTACTGGCTGCAAAAGCTTATTCTCCAACCAGCGGTATCGCTTTGGAAGTATATACCAATGAACCGGGTATACAATTCTATACAGGAAACTTTATGGATGGAAAAGATACCGGCAAACATGATGTGTTATATCCTCATCGCGGTGCTTTCTGTCTGGAAACCCAGCATTATCCTGATACTCCCAATCATCCCGACTTCCCGACAGTTGTCTTGAATCCGGGTGAAAAGTATTTCAGCGAATGTATTTATAAGTTCACCGCCGAATAATCCGGGTGATAAAATATACGGGTAGAACTATCCTGCCTGTTGATGAATAAAGGGTACCGTTTTACGGTGCCCTTTTTTTCTTGTTAATAATTCTTTGCAAACAATATCTTTTATTGCTTTTCGCTATCTTTGCTGCCACAACATGTTGGCCGGACATTGAGTTTCGGTTGTTATCTGTTGGTAAGTTAAGCGTTTAAGATATTATCTTTGGAACTGAAAATCGCCAAGTTTCAAGTCGGACAAGGATAATAGGCAACTAAACGCTCACGCTTGTTATATATACTCATGTATATAGAATAGGGCGTGGGCTGTTGTCTTATTATTTGTTCGATGGGTGTTTGGCGATACCTCAGTTCCGAATAATAGATTAACAGTTTCCACGCTTCTTTATGATATAAAATGCCAAACGAGGGAAACGGGGCGGCACAGATTAAAAGTATGAATCCACAAGAAAAAGAACGGATTGCTGTTTGCTGTGTTTTACTTGATATCGCGGAAAGTATTGGTGAGAGTGTTTCTATCTCCGATTGTCCTCACTATAAACAGCTGAAAGATAAAATCCTTCTGACGGAACAGGACTTTGAAATGGCTCGCAAGGAGTCTGTTTTATCCAGTCTCGGCGTACTGAAAAAGGTACATTACAATACGAAGATGATGCTGGCTATGGCTGTGTGCGACCTGTATTCCGAATACATGGTCGTTCCGTTCGACTATCGTGTTGCCTTCGAGACGTTGATGAACGCTATCGACTGGCCCATCTCGTTCTCCGAAATCCTGGCACGAAGCAGAACGGAATAACTTTTGTTGTTAGAATAAATTGTAGTTTGTCCGGAGCACTTTGAACTCTGTACGGCGGTTTATCTGATCGGCCATCTCCTGTTGTTCGGGTGTCAGCGTCAGGATAAACTCTTCCGTCAGGACATCTCCTTCTTTCAGGAAGTCGAAACTTTTAGCCAGCTTCTTATTGATTGTCTTCGGGACGCTTTCGCCGTAACCTTTGGCTTCCAGGCGTTCCTTGTCGATACCTCCGGCAATCAGATAATCCACAACGGACTGGGCACGCCGCTGGGCGAGACGTTCGTTGTATTGATCCGTTCCTTTACGGTCGGTGTGCGCTCCCAACTCGATCGTGACATTCGGATTGTCGTTCAGCATCTTGATCATTTCGTCCAGTGCTTTCTGTGATTCCGGACGCAGGGTTGCCTTGTCGAAGTCGTAGAAAATATTGTCGATTACGACCGGTTTACTGATCGGGGAGAGGAAGAAGTCCACGATATAGGTCTCGTTCTTTTCTTCCGGGCCGGTTTTCAATTCGAAATTCTGGTTGAGGTAACCGCGGGCACTGGCCATCATTACATAACGGATATCACGTTCCAGTTCAACCCGGTAGCTGCCGTCTTTCTTAGCCGGCACTTTAACATTCAATCCATCTTTGCCGACGATACGCACGGTGGCATCTTCGATCGGGTATTCATCTACATCCGAAACGAGTCCTTCGATAAATATGGTGATGGTCGGTAGTTCGAATGAATAAAGATGATCGTAACCACGCGCGTCATTCCGATTGGAGCTGAAGAAACCTTTTTCCTTCTTCCCTTCGAAAGTGATACCGAAATCATCGCCCATCGAGTTGATCGGTGCCTTCAGGTTCTCCACATGCCATTTACCGGTACTGTCCTGTGTCGCTTTGAACAAGTCGAGACCACCCATGCCCGGATGGCCGTTCGAGGCAAAGTAGAGCGTAACGGAGTCGCGTACATACGGGAACATTTCATCTCCGGGCGTATTGATCTCCGGCCCCAGGTTTTCCATCGGGCCAAAGTCGCTGCCGACCAGTCTGGAACGGAAGATATCTTTTCCCCCGAAGCCTCCGACGGCATCCGATACATAATACAGGTATTTTCCATCGGGTGAGACGGACGGATGTCCTAAAGCTGTTACAGAGTCTTTTACAATAGAGGCGCGTGTCCCTTTTCCCCATTTGGCACTGCTACGGGTGGATACGTATATTTCAGAGGTGCGCGGGCCTTCCGGATCTTGTGCGCAATAAGTATAGTACATCGTGTTGCCGTCTTTCGAGAAGGAAGGTGTTCCTTCATCGAATTCGGTGTTGACTTCATCTTCCAGTTCGATAGGAGCCAGCCAGTTACCTTGTTCATCCTTCTTTACGAGGAAGAAATCGTTGTTTCTTAATCCTGTGATGGCGCTGATCGTTTCTTCTTTATCTTTTCCGGCTCCTTTAGGTGTACGGGAAGAGGTAAAATAAAGCTGGTCGTAAGCATCGCCGAATAGCATCGGACAGAATTCGCCGCGGCGGGAATTGAATTTCTCCATACGTTTAACGACGTAACGGCTTGGGTTCTGCTTCCATTGCGGAGCCAGTTCGCTTCCCTTGATACCGTTCAGGGCCAGTTCGCTTTCCGGGTTTAGTTTCAGAAATTCGTTGTAATAACGGATAGCGTCGGGATATCTGCCGCTTCTCTGGTACATCTGTCCCAGTCGCAGGTTTACAATGCTGTCAGGATAGTCGTAGCGCAGTGCGTTCATATAGGCGCTTGTCGCCCTCGGCGTATTATTGATAAGCCGGTTACATTCTGCCATCCTGTATGCGATATATCCGCGTAAATCCCTTTTCTGGGGAGACGTTTTCGTATAAACTTTCCGGTAGATAGCCGCTGCTTCAAAGTATTCACCAATGCGCTGCTTCTCTTCCGCATCACTCAGCTTGGCTGATTTGCAGGAAAACAGTAGCATTGCAGATAAAAACAGTAGTATATAGGGAGTAATCTTCTTATTCATCACCGGAAATTCTTTATAATAAATAATAACGAATAGATTGAAAGGATATTGCCTTTACCTTGTATTCATTAATTATAACAGCAGCGAACTATCCCCATAACTCAGGAAACGGAAATCATGTCCGAGTGCATAGTCATAGATATTCTTCCAGTCGCCTTTGACAAAGGCGGAGATCAGCAGGAGCAAAGTGCTTTTGGGCTGGTGGAAGTTGGTGACGATGCCTTTGACGATCTTGAACTCATAGCCTGGGGCGATGATGATCTGCGTGGCGGTAACCAACGTTTTCAGCTGATGTTTATCCAGGTAATCCAGAATATTCTGTAAGGCATCGGCAGGCGTCAGCCGGTTATTTTCCTCGTTGTAGGGCATCCATTGCTTCACAACCAGTTCGTTGGAAGTCGCTTCCGGGTTGGAAGCGAGCGCTACACCTATATAATAAAGGCTTTCGAGGGTACGAACGGAAGTTGTACCGACAGCTATGATCTTACCGAGATTTTGTTTGACACGTTCGATGGTACTGCGGCGTACGGAAATAAACTCCGTATGCATTTCATGCCCTTCTATCGTCTCACTCTTTACCGGTTTGAATGTCCCGGCACCCACATGCAGCGTAAGCTCTTCGCGGCCGAAACCTTTGGCTTCCAGCTCTGCCAATACTTCCGGAGTGAAATGGAGTCCGGCTGTCGGAGCGGCAACAGAACCTTTTATCTTGGAATAAACCGTCTGATAAGTCTTCAAGTCGCTTTCTTCCGTTTTCCGGTGCAAGTAGGGAGGAATAGGCAGTTCACCCGCGGCATCCAGCACTTCGGCGAAGCTGAAACCACCATCCCAGCTAAACCGGATCTGATGTGTCTCCCCGTAACTCTGCACCTTTTCTGCACGAAGCGTTACCTTCTGTCCGTCGATCTCGATCTCCCGGAAAAGGCACGGTTCTTTCCATTTCTTCGCATTCCCGATCAGGCAGATCCAGCAACAGGTTGCCGTTTCCTGGAAGATCAGTTCGTAATCGTGCGGCTCGGAAGGATCGAGACAAAATACTTCTATCTGTGCTCCCGTCGCACGCTGGAATAAGAGCCGCGCTTGTATCACGCGGGTATTATTGAATATCATCAGCGAACCTTCCGGAAGGTACTCCGTGATCTGTTTGAAGATACTCTCGCTCACCTCTCCGTTGCGGTAAAGTAATAATTTGGATTCATCCCGTTTCGGCAGCGGGAACTTGGCGATCCGTTCGTCGGGCAACGAATAATTGTAATCTTCGATGCTTATCTGTTGAGTTTTTGTAACCATTGCTTTCTTTAATTACCGGGTACGATCTTACTGAACCCGGCTGCAAAAGTACAAATTTGTATGATATTATGGTATAATGAAGTATCTTTGTCGACACGAATATAAAGATAATATAAGTATGAATATAAAGGTTGGTGACAAAGTGCGTTTCCTGAATACGACAGGAGGCGGCATCGTACGTAGTTTTAGAGGTAAAGATCAGGTTTTGGTGGAAGACGAAGACGGTTTCGATATCCCGGCCCTGATCCGCGAATGTGTCGTCGTTGGCGGCGAAAATGAGATGCAGGTACACAGTTCTAACCGTCCGCGGGTGCAACCCCAGCCGCAGGTTCAGCAGCCCATGCCGAAGCCGCAACCCAAACCGGAAGAAGTGAAGGTGGAAGAAACAGCCGAAGGTGAACGCCTGAACATCTATCTGGCTTACCTGCCGATGGAACCGTCGAAAGTAATGCAGGACAGCGCTTACGAAGCCTATTTTGTGAATGACAGCAATTACTATCTGTTTTTCAACTACATGTACCGGAACAACAATAGCTGGATAAGCCGTTATAACGGTCTGATAGAGCCGAATACAAAGATCTTTATGGAAGAGTTTGGCAAAGAAGATCTGAATGACCTTGAACGCGTATGCGTACAGTTGATCGCTTTCAAGAAAGATAAACCTTACTCGCTGAAGAATTCTATCTCCGTAGAATTGCGTCTCGACACGGTTAAGTTCTACAAACAGCACTGTTTTATGGAAAACGATTTCTTTGAAGAAGAAGCGATGGTTTATCCGATCGTACGCAATGACGTTCCGGAGAAAGAGTTGCTTGTCTCCGCTGCTGAATTGAAGGAAGCGATGTATCAGAAAGCCCGTGAAGACCGCCATGCTCCGCAGACTATCGTTAAGAAGAAGTCTGATGGTGCCGTACTGGAAGTCGATCTGCATATCACGGAGTTGCTCGACAATACAAATGGCCTGAGTAATGCGGATATGCTGACGTATCAGCTGGATAAGTTCCATGAAATACTGGGCAAGTATGCGGGCCATAAAGGACAGAAGATTGTCTTTATCCACGGAAAAGGGGACGGTGTGCTTCGTACTGCCATAGAGAAAGAACTGAAGACAAGATACAAACAACACTATTACCAGGATGCTTCTTTCCGTGAATACGGGTTTGGTGCCACAATGGTTACCATCAAATAAGAATTAGCTCCTGATTAATAAGAACTAAGTACCGGATGAATCGTATTTACCCTTGCAGGAAATCTGTTGCCGACGCCCTCGAAAGCTTTGCCGACGTCGTCGACAATTTAGCCGACGCCCTCGGCAATATAGCCGACAGCGTCGGCAACAACTTTCCTGCAAGAGTAAAATAAAATACATGCCGTTCAAATACGGCTGACAACCGGAGAAAATAAAAAGATATGGCTACTGAGATAGAAAGAAAATTCATTGTTAAAGGCGACTTCACTACTGATGTTTACAGTTCGGAGCGCATTGTGCAAGGATATATCTGTTCCGAGCCCGGTCGCACGGTACGTGTCCGTATCCGGGGGGAGAAAGGTTTCCTGACTATCAAAGGCCCTTCGGATGACAAAGGCCTGAGCCGTTACGAGTTCGAGCAGGAAATACCGTTAGCGGATGCCGAACAACTGTTGAAGCTCTGCGAACCGGGAGCCATAGATAAAGTGCGCCATCTCGTCCGGGCCGGCAAGCACACTTGGGAAGTCGATGTCTTTCACGGAGCCAACGAAGGTCTGGTCATGGCTGAAATAGAATTGGCTTCCGAAGACGAACCTTTTGAAAAACCGGACTGGATAGGAGAGGAGGTAAGCGGCGACAGGAGATATTACAACTCGATGCTTACCAAACAACCCTATACACAATGGGCAAAGAAATAATACTAATTTAAACGATAAAACACTATGAAGAGAATCTTATTATCCCTTTTGGCAGGTGCCCTGTCGTTGCCGGCGGTGGCGGATGAAGGAATGTGGTTGCTTCCGTTGCTTAAGCAGCAGAAGTTTCCGGAGATGCAGGCTTTAGGATTGAAGTTGCAGGATTACGATATCTACAGTCCCGACTCGGCTTCGCTGAAAGATGCCGTCGTGATCTTTGGCGGCGGCTGTACGGGCGAGATCGTATCACCGGATGGCTTGTTGTTGACCAACCATCATTGCGGATACGGCCAGATACAACAACACAGTACCCTGGAACATGATTACCTGACCGACGGCTTTTGGGCGACTACCCGCGACCAGGAACTACCCAACCCGGGACTGACCGTGACGTTCATCGACAAAATAGAAGACGTCACCGACTACGTAAAGAAGGAACTCGAAAAGGATACCGATCCGAACAGTATGAACTTCCTCTCCCCCAAATATCTGAACGGACTGGCAAAGGCAAAGGTCGGTGAACAGTTCCTGCAGGATAACCCCGGAACAGAGGTGGAGATCAAAGCCTTCTATGGCGGTAACGTATATTATATGTTCACGAAGAAGATCTATTCGGATATCCGCCTTGTCGGAGCTCCCCCTTCGTCTATCGGTAAGTTTGGTGCGGATACCGACAACTGGATGTGGCCGCGCCATACGGGCGACTTCTCCGTTTTCCGTGTCTATGCCGATGCAAACGGTAATCCGGCCGAATATTCGGAAACGAACGTTCCCCTTCGTCCGAAGCGCTGGTTCAAGATTTCAATAAAAGGAGTAGAGGAAGACGATTATGCCATGATGATGGGCTTCCCCGGGCGGACAAACAAATACTATACATCCTGGGAAGTAGCCGAGCGTCGCGATATCGACAATGCTGTCCGTATCAATATCCGTAATCTTCGTCAGGAAGTGATGTTGGACGAGATGCTGAAAGATCCTTCCGTACGTATCCAGTACGCCAGCAAATATGCCGGATCGACCAATGCCTATAAAAATGCTATCGGTAGTAACTGGGCGATCAAGAAACGTAACTTTGAGAAGGTAAAGAAAGAAGAGCAGGATCGTCTGATTGCCTGGTCGGAAGATCACGATGAATCGGATTATCCCGAAGCATTGCTGACACTCGAACAGATCGTATCCGACCGTAAAGACTTGCGCTTCCGTAGCTGGATGCTGGATGAAGCAATCCTTCGCGGTATTGAATTTACGAAAGTCCCTTCTGAGATACAACCGGTTTGTGATGCCCTGAAAGGCAAAGACCGCAACGAACAACAAAAGCAGGTGCGTATGCTGGATATGGCTTACCATCGTTTTGCCGATAAAGATTATGCTCCCGAGGTGGATAAGAAAATCGCCAAAGTGATGCTGAAGGAATACCGCCGCCTGGTTCCTGCCAAGTCGCAACCGGCTTACTTTGCTCTGATCGACAAGAAGTTCAAAGGAGATGTAGACCGTTTCGTTGACTATCTGTTCGACAAATCGATCTATGGCAGCGAAGAAAACTTCGATAAGTTTAAGACACATCCTTCCGTGAAGGCACTCGAACAAGACCCGATGATCCTGTTCGCTAAATCCGTGCAGGAAGAAAAGGCAAACCTCAATGCAGCGTTGGCCGACTTCGATGCCAGCTATGCCATTGCCCACCGTAGGTATGTAGCAGGCCTGCTGGCTATGTATCAGGATAAAGCCAATTTCCCGGATGCCAACTTCTCTTTGCGCCTGACTTACGGACAGGTGAAGGGATACAGTCCGCGTGATGCCGACTATTACAGTTGCCAGACAACGCTGGATGGTGTGATGGAAAAGGAAGACTCTACGAATTGGGAATTTGTTGTCCCGACCCGTCTGAAAGAATTGTACGAAGCCAAAGACTTCGGCCGTTATCAGATGCCTGACGGTAGAATGCCGGTTGCTTTTAGCGCAACGACACATACCACCGGAGGAAACTCGGGAAGCCCTGTGCTGAATGCCAACGGTGAACTGATCGGTATTAACTTCGACCGTAACTGGGAAGGGGTTGGTGGCGATATCCAGTATCTGCCGGATTATCAGCGCAGTATTATCGTCGATATCCGTTACGTCCTGTTTATCATGGATAAGTATGCCGGGGCCAGCTATCTCCTGAAGGAGATGGAACTGGTGGAATAGCCGGCCAGCGGGAGTTGATTCCATAAAAAAAGCGAATGATCGAAAGATCACTCGCTTTTTTTATATCCTAATATAATTAAAATATGCCTTTTTCCAGGTCAGCTGCCTTTACACGGAAAATATATCCATTGCGTGAGAAGACTAATTCTCCGTCTTCTTTCTTTTTCTGGTTAACTAAGCGTTGAAAAGCTATATTGGCACCTTTAACTATATTCTCTTCAAATTCTCTTACTTCTTGTTCACTCATGATGTTCAAGTTTAGTGTAAATATCCGAATTATATATCTCTTTTTTATCATTCCTGAATCCTTTGGCGATTACTTCCATCGGAGACATAGAATTGTCTGTTACCATCCAATAATCACTAATGGGGATATATAGTTCAAAAAGATTGTGAATACCCGCCTCGTATCTACGGCGGATAGTACTTTCCGGTATGTTATGACCACCGGCTGCCACTCTCATTTTTACCCGTTCCACTGCCAGATCCGGTGTATTCAACCAGAAATATAACAATGTAACATAATATCCTTCCCTTTGTGCTTCCCTGATCAGGTTTGCGACTGACCGGGTGGCGAGCGTAGTTTCCATTGCAAAAGTCTCACCGGCTGCGATGAGTTCTTTAATGCGCTTATACATAATTCGGCTTGCTTCTACAGCTACGGCGATACTATCTGCATTAAAAGGGGAAAGCCCCTTGGCTATCTCGTCGGAATTCACGAACTCCTTACACTTCAACATTTCTGGAAGTATTGTAAAGGACGCTGTTGTTTTCCCTGCTCCGTTGCAACCTGATATTATATATAAATATGGCACTATTTGCTGCTTTTTGACAGGGCAAATATAGATAATAGTTTAATACGTTGTATAATTTATTTCTCAAAAATAGTAAAAATGTGCAGAATTTGTACGAATAACCCCGTGTTTCGTTGTTTCGGAGGCCTGTTTTGTTAAAATTAGACCCATAAAAGATCGCTCATTATACTATCTGATATGAAAATTCCGTTGCGCGAAAGCGTCAGGGTATCGTCTTTTTCGATAAGTAATCCTTGTTTGAGGTAAGGGGCGGCCTGTTTTTGACAGTAGATTAATTTGTCTTTTCCGAACTGTTGTTGAATTTCATTAAATTTGATGCCCCACATGGTGCGAAGTCCGGTGATAATAAAATCGTTGTACCGGGTATTTATGTCCAGATTTTCGATTTCGATATCCGGTACTCCTTTGTCGATGGCCTGCAGGTAACCCGGTAACGAGGAAATGTTCCATTGGCGGTTTTGTCCGTTATAGGAATGGGCGGACGGCCCTATGCCCAGGTACTTTTTCCCGATCCAGTAGGAACTGTTGTGTCGGGAGAGCATGCCGGGACGGGCGAAGTTGGATATTTCATAATGAAGATAACCGTTTGCCGTCAGCTGGTCGATCAGTGAAGTGAAAAGTGCTACGCTCAGGTCTTCATCCACTGGAATGATCTTTCCGGCTTCCTTCAGTTTGTAAAGGGCAGTTCCTTCTTCATATATTAAATGGTAGGCGGAGATATGAGGGATGTCGAGGCGGATCACTGTGTCGAGGTTCTGCTTCCACTCTTCGAGGGTTTGTCCCGGAAGTCCGTAGATCAGGTCGACACTGATATTCTCCAGGCCGTTCTTTTTGCATAAATCCACCGCAAGCAAGGCTTGTTCCCGGTTATGTCGCCGATTAAGGAAGCGCAGGTCTTCTTCCTTGAAACTTTGCACGCCCATACTGACCCGGTTGAAGGGAAGCGTTTGCAATCCGGCAACGTATCCGGGTGTCATATCGTCCGGATTAGCCTCAAGCGTAATCTCTGCACAAGGGCTGACATCGAACAGGCGGTGGATCGCTTCAAAGATACGGCTGAAATCTGCCGCCTGCAACTGGGAAGGGGTTCCTCCACCGAAATAAATGGTTTCGACAGGCTCACCTTCCAGATAATCTTTCCGTAATTCCAGTTCACGGATCACGGCAGACAGGTACGGTTCTTTATACTTCATCTCCGTATTGGAGAAAAAATCGCAGTACAAACAACGTTTCGTACAAAAAGGAATATGGATATAAAGGCCTGCCATACTATACATATATTTAATAGCAAAAGTACGGAATCTATTCCTGAAATCATAGCCTGCTGCATAACATAGTTCTCAAACAGGGCTGTAATGATTGGATTTTTCCTGTACATTCTCTAATTTGCGGCCTCGTGAGTAATTCACGTGGTTGATATTTATTGTTAAACTCAATTAATACCTGATATCATGAAAGTATACCAAACAAACGAAATTAAGAACATCTCTATCTTGGGAAGTTCGGGCTCTGGGAAAACCACTCTCGCTGAAGCTATGCTTTACGAGGGTGGAGTTATAAAACGTCGCGGTACTGTAGACGCAGGAAATACGGTGAGCGACTATTTCCCGGTTGAGAAAGAGTATGGATACTCAGTGTTCTCAACCGTTTTCAGTGTTGAATGGCAGGACAGAAAGCTGAACTTTATCGATTGTCCGGGTTCGGACGACTTTATCGGTGGAGCGGTTTCAGCCCTGAACGTGACCGATACGGCACTGATGGTTTTAAATGCCCAGTATGGTGTGGAAGTGGGAACATTGAACCAGTTCCGGTATACAGAACAATTTCATAAACCCGTTATTTTTGTTGTCAACCAGTTGGATAACGACAAAGCGGATTTCGATGGAACTATTGCCCAGTTGAAAGATCAATATGGTGGTAAAGTCATTCAGGTTCAGTATCCGATCAGTACGGGGGCTTCTTTCAATGCCGTAGTCGATGTATTGAAGATGAAAATGTACCGTTGGAAACCGGAAGGCGGCGTACCCGACGTTTTGGAAATCCCCGAAGAGGAAATGGACAAAGCAATGGAACTTCACAAAGCTCTTGTGGAAGCGGCAGCCGAAAATGACGATATGCTGATGGAAAAGTTCTTTGAAGAAGGAACTTTGAGCGAAGACGACATGCGTGTAGGTATCCGTGCCGGTCTGGTGACCCGTGGCATGTTCCCTGTATTCTGTGTTTGTGCAGGACGCGATATGTGTGTGCGCCGTACATTGGAATTCCTTGGAAATGTAGTTCCTTGTACAGATAAGATGCCTCGCCCGGTGACTACCGATGGTGTGGAAGTGACTCCCGATTCAAACGGACCGACCAGCTTGTTCTTCTTTAAGACAACGATGGAACCCCATATCGGCCAGGTTTCCTATTTTAAAGTGATATCAGGAAAAATAAAAGAAGGAGATGACTTGTTGAATGCCGACCGTGGTTCGAAAGAACGCATCGCCCAGTTGTTCTCTGTGGCAGGTCAGACACGTAATCCGGTAACTGAAATGGTGGCCGGTGATATCGGTGCAACAGTAAAACTGAAAGAAGTACGCCGGGGTAATACGCTGAATGGTAAGGGTTGCGACTATCGTTTCGACTTCATCAAATATCCGGATCCTAAGTATCGTCGTGCTATAAAGCCGGTCAATGAATCGGATTCTGAAAAGATGATGGAGATCCTGAACCGTATGCGTGAGGAAGATCCGACATGGGTGATCGAACAATCCAAAGAACTGAAACAAACGATTGTTTCCGGTCAGGGAGAATTCCACCTGCGTACATTGAAATGGAGAATAGAAAATAATGATAAACTGCCGATCGAATATATCGAACCGAAGATACCGTATCGCGAAACGATCACGAAGGCTGCCCGTGCAGATTACCGCCATAAGAAACAATCCGGTGGTGCTGGTCAGTTTGGTGAAGTTCACCTGATTGTGGAACCGTATTACGAAGGTATGCCGGCTCCGGATATGTATCGTTTTGGCGGACAGGAATTTAAAATTAGCGTACGTGATACGCAAACTATTGATTTGGACTGGGGTGGTAAGCTGGTATTTATTAACAGTATCGTTGGTGGAGCCATCGATGCACGTTTCTTGCCGGCTATTCTGAAAGGTATTATGGCACGTATGGAACAGGGACCGTTGACCGGTTCGTACGCCCGTGATGTGCGCATCATTGTTTATGATGGCAAGATGCACCCGGTAGACAGTAATGAAATTTCTTTCATGCTGGCCGGTCGTAATGCCTTCAGTACTGCCTTTAAAGAAGCAGGGCCAAAGATCCTGGAACCTGTCTATGACGTAGAAGTATCCGTACCTGGCGATTATCTGGGTGATGTAATGAGTGACCTGCAAGGCCGCCGTGCTATCATTATGGGTATGAACAGCGAAAAGGGATTTGAAAAGTTGCTGGCTAAAGTTCCTCTGAAGGAAATGTCTAGCTATTCAACTTCTTTGAGTTCTATCACCGGTGGACGTGCTTCATTCACAATGAAGTTTGCCGCTTACGAACTTGTTCCTTCCGATGTACAGGATAAGCTGTTGAAGGCTTATGAAGCTACTCAGGCGGAAGATTAATTGAAAAGAATTCTAACAACAATCAGGCAGCCCTTGTTTCAAGCGGCTGCCTTTTTTATAAGTCGAAATGTCCGGTCAACACTATAATTGCATGTGCAAGATAGGATATTCTTTACCTTCTCCGTCTAATTCGGATCTCCTTACTATGTTGAATCCCATATATTTGTAGAAACCGACAGCTTGCGTATTTTGCTCATTCACATCTACTTTCGTTACGTGTAAATTAGCTGTCGCATACGCAATCAGTTTTTTCCCTATTCCGGTGCCCCGGTACTCGTTATCGACAAATAACATTTCAAGGTTTTCCTCTGCAATTCCCATGAATCCGGCTAAGATTCCCTCTTGCTCAAATCCAACCAGGGTGACATATTGAAAATATACAGGAAGCTGTTTCTTATAATATAAGAAGTCCTCTTCTTTAAGAAAATCATGTGTATTCAGCACTGCACTTTCCCAAATCTCTATCAAACGAGGATAATCCGTTTCTTTAATTTTTCTGATCATAATTGTAAATACAGTATGCTATCAAAGCTCCCTCTTCAACTGTTCCAATACTTCAAAAACACCCGGACAAGTCTGTGCATTCTTAATTGTCAGCGAGTGTATCTGGTAAAACTTTTTCCTGTCCGTATGCGGGTACTCGCGACAAGCTTTCGGTCTGTCCTCATATATACTGCAATAGTTATCCGTTCCCAGAAAAGGGCAAGGCATCGACCGGAATACATAGTCTTTATCCTCGTCGATATGCAAATGGCGTGTTACCACTTCGTGCGGCTTGATACGTAATGCCTGTGCAATCCGTTCGATGTCGCGGTCGGTAATACGCGGGCCCAGCGTACGGCAACAGTTACCGCATTCCAGGCAATTTATCGAGTCGAACACCTCTTCGTGGATGGCATGAACCGTATCATCCAGTACCCGTAAACGATTCTTCTTAATTGATTTGAAAAAAGCTTTTGTCTCTTTTTCTACTTTCTTAGCTCTCTCAGGGAGGGAGTTAATATCCATAAAACGATTGGGTTTTAATTTGAGGGAACAAATGTAATCATTTACAGCGGAAAAAGAAAAAGCATCTTCATACCGTTGTTGTATCCCTGTAACAGCAAACAGATTCTTTTGTACAGTGTAAATATCTTACGTATGAAACTAAGAAAATATTATCCGACCGTTGTGCTTTCTGACATTCACCTGGGTTCTGAACACTCGAGGACAAAAGAAGTAACCAATTTCCTTAAGCATATCGACTGCGACCGCCTGATCTTGAATGGCGACATTATCGATGGCTGGCAACTCCAAAAGTCCGGCAAGCGCTGGAAACAGGCTCAGACCGATTTCTTCAAAGTGCTTATGAAAATGATGGAGAAGAAAGGGACGCAAATCATTTATGTGCGTGGTAATCATGATGACTTTCTCGATAAACTGGTTCCGTTCCGGTTTTCCAATATCTCTATAGTAAAAGATTATCTGCTGAACAGCCACGGGAAGCGTTACTTGGTGACTCACGGCGATATCTTCGATACGGTTACTACCAATATGCGCTGGCTCGCCATGCTGGGTGATATCGGCTATACTTTTCTGTTATGGCTGAATAAAATTTATAACAGGAATCGTGAGAAACAGGGTAAACCTTATTTCTCTCTATCCCAGCATGTAAAGCATCGGGTGAAAAGTGCCGTCTCTTATATCTCCGATTTTGAGAGGGAGCTGGTGAAACTGGCCCAGGCTAAGAGGTTGGACGGTATTATCTGTGGCCATATCCATCAGGCAGCCAATGTTTGGTATGGAGACGTCCATTATCTTAATTCCGGTGACTGGGTGGAAAGTATGACTGCCCTGGTGGAGAATGAGCAAGGTGAATGGGGTATCGTTACTTACAATAAGGCTGAATATGAGTCTGATGAGGAAACCGTTTCAAGAAACGCATTATACGCAGAAGTAATATGAAGATACTATTTATCATACAGGGAGAGGGCCGGGGACATCTTACCCAAGCTTTATCTCTTCGTCAGAAACTGACGGATGAGGGGCATCAGATAGTCGGTGTACTGGTGGGGAAAAGTCCGGCCCGCCGTATCCCGGAATTCTTTACGGAGAAGATCAATGCACCGCTCTACGATTTCGAAAGTCCAAACTTCCTGCCTACGGCAAAGAACAAGCAGATAAACTTGTTGGGTAGTATCGGCTATAATCTGTTGCGTTTACATAAATATATAGGTAGTATCCGTTATATCGACCGGATGATCAAAGAGACCGGAGCCGATGTGGTAGTCAATTTCTATGAATTGCTGACGGGACTGACTTATCTTTTTGCCCGTCCGAAGGCCGTTATGATCTGTATCGCCCATCAATACCTTTTCCTGCATCCCGATTTCTCCTTCCCGAAATTGAATCCAGTCTCTTTATCTTTGTTGAAATTCTTTACCCGTGTGACAGCTATCGGTGCAACGAAGAAACTGGCTTTATCTTTCCGGAAGATGCGGGAAGTCCCGAATGATAAGATTGTCGTAGTTCCCCCTTTGCTGCGTAAAGAAGTGATGAGCAGGACTACGCGTAAAGGAAATTATTTGCATGGGTATCTGTTGAATAGTGGCTTTAGTGAAGAAGTAAAGGCGTGGCACACTGAGCATCCTGATGTTCCGATGCACATTTTCTGGGATAAAAGAGGTGCGAAAGAAACGACCAAAGTAGACGATACCCTTTCTTTTCATCAACTGAACGATATTCGTTTCGTTAAGTACATGGCTGGAGCGAAAGCTTATGCAACCACAGCCGGCTTCGAGTCTGTTTGTGAGGCGATGTATCTGAATAAGCCTGTATTGATGGTACCCACCCATATCGAGCAGGCATGCAATGCTTACGATGCCTCTTTATCGGGAGCCGGAGTGATCGCCGATCGTTTCGACCTGGATGCCTTATTACATCTATCCGAAACTCACCAACCGAACTCTTCTTTCCGTCATTGGGTGAAACAGGCGGATTGGCTGATCCTGCGCGAGTTCCGTGAAGATCTGCTAATGGAAGAAATGCCTTCTTCCGTATTGCATCGTTTGTCGATGCAATGGGTGTATAGGGTGGCAAAGAACTTTTCGCTGTAGGATACTAAGCCAAGTTTCCTTGTATTATATTAATGTATGCGTACATTATATATAAGCAATCTTTCATCTCTATTTGCAAACCTCTCTCTTTCCTTGTTGTAGTAAGCGAATTCAATGTAAAAGCGAAAAGCCGGCCTGAAATAAGAGACTTGTAGAATCGAGGTTTGTGATAGAACCCTATGCTTTTGTACAAACTAAGCTATTCAATTGATAAGAAAGGGTATGACAGAGAAAAAAAATAAGTGAAAATAATTGCGGATAAAAAACTATTGCTTACTTTTGCTGAAGTATTTGACGATCGTACAAGCAAGCCGATAGAAGATAAGTCGGCATTATATAGAATAGAACTTAGAATTACTTAGTATTAATATTAAATTTTTGATTATGAACAAAAAGTTTTCTACGCTTTTGTGTACAGGCTTGTTATCTGCTTTTGCTTTCACAACTGTGAATGCTGCTGATATTACAGGTTTTGTCACAGGGACAGATGCTGCTGCTATCTCCAAATTAGATAAAGCAGCATTGAATGGAGTTTATCAATTAAGAGTGCACGCCGATAGCGTACTTGTTATTAAAGACAGTAAATATGTTGTTGAAGGCGCGGATGCAATTTCTAATCTACAAAACTCTTTATGGTGTATCACTATCACAGAACAAGGACAAGGTAAAGAACCTATTTATGATTTCATAAATAAGGGTACTGGTGAATTTTTGGCTATTGCTGAAGCTGATGTTAATACATTGACTGTAGGTGATATGACTGCTGATACTTTGTCAGTAGGTGAAACTTATGGTGGTTGGGCTTTTTCAAGTACTTATGCGACTGCGTTGGAACAAGCAAAACCTATGTTTACTTATCAGGAAGCTGACCATGTACTTGTTTTGGTAAATGATAATGGTGCTGTTAAGGCAAAGAAAGTTCTTGCTAGTGCTGCTAGAAGTGAAGCTGATGCTTTTAAATTTACGGTGTATGATGCAGGTACTTATGTGTTGAGTGCAAGCGAGATCAATGGTTACCTGAAAAATAACAAGGATGTTCTTACATTTCATCTGGATGCAAACGCTGATGTAAACCCGTTCTCTACTACAGCTTTTGTAGCAAAAGAACTTGATGGTGGTGCAGCTACTGATCATAACTTCGTTTATGTAACATCTAAAGCTAATGCGAACTCTTATTTGAAGGTTGATACTGCTGCTAACGGTGTAGGTATTCAATTCTTGAAATTTGGTTGGACGGATGCAACTAAAGAAACTAATGATAGTATTAAAAATTCTAAATTAGCTGATCAACACAAATTTTTATTCACTTACAAACCTTCTATTGATAGTTTGTATATTCAGGTTAAACAGGTTCGTTACAAATCTGACAAAAATGCTGAAACATGGTGGAGCGAAATTGATGGTACAACTAAAGGCACTATCTATAACTATGGTGATAGTTATACTGGATTAGATGATGCAGACCCAGCTAATCTTTATCCTTCTAAATTGTTCGTTAAACTTCAGAACTTTACAGTTGCTGATAGAATCGCTACAATCGGTGAAAGACCTATCAATACTCATATTGGTTTTGGAGTAAAGGGTTGTAATCCTACAAACGATAAGACTTCTTTGGCTAATGGTTTGTATATCATTAAGAATGCTAAAGGTCAGGTATTAGCTGCTCCTATCCATGAAAATGCTAATGTTGGAACTAATGTAGTTGAATGGGTAACGTTAGATGAACAAGATCCGTTGCATATGCCTGCTTATCAGTGGGTTATTACAAAAACATTAAGTTCTGCTGTATCACAGTCTACTTCTCCTATTAAAGTTGTGAACCGTGAGTTCCCTGCTGCTCAAAATTGGGCTAATCTTCAGTTGAAACTGAATGACAAAGGTGAAATTGTTACAGGTGACAATTTGCTGGGAAATGCAACTTTTGTTCAGATCACTGACTCTGCTATCATCAAAGATAAGAAGTTAGGTTATAAATACATCCCTTCTCAGGATTTGCAGATTACAAAATATCAGTTCAATTATTTGAACCCGTTCACTCAGGATTACTGGATTGCTAACGGTGCAGGTAAAGACTCTTTAGTATATGTAAAACAGGATGCTAACGAATATTCATTGGTTGAAGGTTCAACTGCTGAATATGGTATCGAAGTAAATGCTGCTGTGTTGGCTAAGATTCCTGGTCTTGCACAATTGGAAAGAACTAATTATGTAATAGCTAAGGACAAAGCTAACCGTTTGGTTAAGGCTTATGGTAGCAAGTTCTCTATGGGGGCTGCTAACTATAATACTGCAGAAGTTGATACTTTCTTCTTCAAAGAAAATAACCATTTCGATGGAAAACATTTCTATGCAATTGTAGAAACAGATTATGATGCAGTTAATCATAAAGCTTATATTAAAGATATCAAAACTACATCTAAAGTGGGTATCGCTGATGATGGTATGACTGCAGGTTTGAAAGTTCAGTTATTGAACGAATCAAGAACTTCTGCTTTCACTGTAGAACCGTCTACAACTCCGTTGTATCGTCGTTTCAACTCTGAATTACTGGAAGGCAACGCAGGTGATGCTACAGACTCATTACGTTTCGTTGAAATGTATCGTGGTGAAAACTTACAGGTTGAAGCTAACCCGAACTTCATGAAAGAAGGTATCGATTTCTTAGGTATTTATACAGCAGATAAAGCTACTTCTGGTTTAGCATTTATCGTTGATACAGCTTGGGTTAATCGTGGTCTTGGTTATATCAAACCTCAATATTTGATTTCTATTGATCGTCATGACTTTGAAGGTGTTGCTGGTGAACCTTGCCAGGAAGCTGGTCCTCACGTAGATAAAGATGGTAATATAACTGATGCTGATCATTGCGTTCACGCAAAACCGGCTATTCCTAGCTTCGAAAGAGGTAAATATTTGATCAACTTCCATAACTTTGCAGCAGAAAACGAAGATCTTCTTTGGAAGAAATATGATCGTGCAGGTTTTGTTGAAGCAATCCGTGTTCAGGATACTCTTTATATCTTAAGAGATGAATTCAAAGATTTAGCAAATGACAAGATCAACTTTGCATCTATTAAGGCTGCTGAAGAAGTTGCTAAGAAAGCTAACGGTTATGTAAATCATATCTATAACTTGGCAGGTGATAATCACAAATATGTAACTTGGTCAATGCGTTTCAAGAACAAAGAAGTTGCTTCAAACGAAAAAGAAGAAGACAGAGCTTTCTTGATTGAATCTATGAAGGATTGTGTAAGACCGGGTGCTTTGTATACTGCAGGTGCAGGTGAAGGCGATATCGCTCCGTTGCAGGCTTCTTGGTTGAAGATGCAGAACGGTTGCTTGGTATTGTCAACAGGTGACTCTAAGTTTGATGAATTCGCTACAGGTAATGATGATGCATTGATCTTCAATGTTAAACACGTTGCTAACGATGAAATCGCTACAGATACTGAAGATATCACAACTAACACTGTAAGTGTAATTGCTGGTAACGGTACTGTAACTATCAAGGGCGCTGCTGGTAAGAAAGTTACTATTGCTAACGTTCTTGGTCAGACAATCGCTAACACAGTTCTTTCTTCTGACGATGCTACAATCGCTGCTCCTGCTGGTGTTGCTGTAGTTGCTGTTGAAGGTGAAGCTGCTGTTAAAGCAATTGTAAAATAAGAATAAAGAATAATTAAATGAAAATAGCTTCTCTACTCTTCCCTTCGGGGAAGGGTGAGTAGCCTGTGAAGGTGAACAGATTGGAAGCTGAATTTTAGTAATAAAAATAAAATAAAGTTCATCCGTGAGTATCCCTGTGAAGGGAGAAAATGGACAAAAAACAACCCCGGCGGTATTTATTACCATCGGGGTTCTGTTTTTAAAGAGCTCACGGAAACGGAGTTCATTATGTTTAATAGAAAAGTCGCCTTCCATAGAAGACGACTCCTGCTTTATCTGTTTATTTTTACTGCTTCAACGCCTGTTCGATATCCGCAATGATATCGTCCGCACTTTCGATACCGACTGAGAAACGGATCAGGTCGGGAGCGATACCCGCTTCCTTCAACTGCTCGTCAGTCAGCTGGCGGTGTGTATGGCTTGCCGGGTGAAGTACACAAGTACGTGCATCTGCTACGTGAGTAACGATTGCAGCCAGCTTCAGGCTATCCATGAACTTGATGGCAACCTCGCGTCCACCTTTCAGGCCGAATGACAGTACACCACAAGAACCGTTCGGTAGATACTTCTTTGTCAGTTCGTAATACTTATTACCTTCCAGATCTGGATAATTGACCCAGGCAACCTTGTCGCAGTTCTGAAGCCATTTAGCTACAGCCAATGCATTCTTACAATGCTGTGGCATGCGCAGGTGTAACGTTTCCAGTCCCAGGTTCAGCAGGAACGCATTTTGCGGAGATTGGATAGAACCCAGGTCACGCATCAACTGGCTCGTAGCCTTGATGATATACGCCATTTTACCGAAAGTCTTTGTGTAAGTCAGGCCATGATAAGATTCGTCCGGTTGGCAAAGACCCGGGTATTTGTCGGCATGTGCTTCCCAGTCGAAGTTGCCGCTGTCGACGATACAACCACCGACAGCAGTAGCATGTCCGTCCATATATTTTGTAGTAGAATGCGTTACGATGTCGGCCCCCCATTCAAACGGGCGGCAGTTGATTGGTGTCGCGAATGTATTGTCGACAATCAAAGGCACTCCGTGGCTATGGGCGATACGGGCAAACTTCTCGATATCCAGCACCATTACGCCCGGATTGGAGATCGTTTCGCCAAACAATAACTTTGTATTCGGACGGAAAGCCTTGCCGATCTCTTCTTCGCTGGCATCCTGATCGATGAAAGTACATTCGATACCCAGTTTCTTCAATGTAACGGACAGTAAGTTATAAGTACCTCCGTAGATACCGGTTGCACTTACAATATGGTCGCCGGCTTCACAGATATTGAAACAAGCGAAGAAGTTTGCAGCCTGTCCCGAAGAAGTCAGCATCGCTGCAACACCGCCTTCCAACGCGGCGATCTTGGATGCTACGGCATCATTTGTCGGGTTTTGCAGGCGGGTATAGAAGTAACCGCTTTCTTCCAGGTCGAACAATTTAGCCATCTGTTCGCTGGTTTCATACTTGAATGTAGTACTCTGATAGATAGGGAGTACGCGCGGTTCCCCCTTTTTCGGTTGCCAACCACCTTGCACGCAGAGGGTTGCCGGCTTAAATGAATTGCTCATGTCTTTTATGTTTGTTATGTAATTATATTCTGCCGACAAAAGTAAAGAATAGTTTGTACCATTTATACAAATCTTTGATCAATTATATAAAATCCACTGCTGTTTCAGAATAACCTGTACCTTTGTTGCCGATTTTGGTGTCACAATTCCATTATCTGAACATCCGTTGGCTGGTAGAAGACGATCGCCATGTGGACGCTATGCCTGAGTGGTGCATCCCTTTCGCTGACAGGGAAAAAGGAGAGAGTATCCTTATTTATACAACAAAAGTTTTCTAAAATAAATCCTTCATTCATTCAGTGCTGTGGATACACAGTTGATTATCTATTGTTTATGGCTGAAGGAAATTGATTGGGCTGAAGGATCTATACCGGATTTTTAGATTTTTCATTCATAAATGGTCGCTTCCGGTATTATAAAAAGGACGAGTTAACACCGATCGGTTATCTGTTAGCCTATTTCCTTCTGACACATAGGTAGTGACTTTCTAGCACTATTGTCCTTTCTTTTTTTCAGTTTGTCATTTGTCGAACGCTTGTTTGCCAGCTGTCAAACGCTTGTTCGACAGTTGTGCTACAAGTGTTCGACAAATGACAAACAATGAAAAAGTACTAACTTACATGCTAATAAGATATTATATATCCCATTATTACTCATTACTTCAGCTTTACTCTTTGCCTGAAGATGTGAGCTAAGAAGAATGTTGATTCCTGACAGAAATATGAAGCATTAATCTAAAAATAAAGCAATATCCTTCATTTAGTTGAAAATTCATTCAGCTATAAATGGTAGATAATCAACCGTATATCTACAGTGCTGAATGAATGAAGGATTTATTTTAGAAAACTTTTGTTGGTGCATTCAGAGATAAAGGATAACGTATGGGAGATAAAGGAGAAAATATAGAAAGATATGAACTAAATGTAGAAAAAGGTGAACTTTTTCAATTGACAATTGATAATTGACAATTGACAATTAGGCTTCGCGCTCGAAGTTAGGGAAAGGATAAGCTTTTATCCTATGATGCCAACCCTCTTTCTGTCATGGCGGGCTTGACCCGCCACCTCATCCTACTGGTTGGTTACTGGTAGAGTATGAGGTCCCGGGTCGAGCCCGGGATGACAGAGCAGGCGCTCTGATAAAAAAAGATAGTTCATGTCTAGAAAGTGGACTATTATCAAAGACTCACATCTGGCAAAATGTGAACTTTTATTCCGTCATGCCAGGGCTGGTGCTTTGGTAATCTTCCCCTTATTTCAATATTTTCTTTTGCAATGCCCTGAACCAGACAAATGAAACAACCCCTTTCAGCATGCTGGAAATACTGATAGCCCACCAGACGCCGACAACACCTAATCCCATAGCCGATAAAGCGATCGCCATCGGGATACGCAATGAGTTGAATGTTATGCTGATAATGGCAGGTGGAACCGTCCGTCCTGTTCCGTAAAACAATCCTTGCATGGTTATTTCGAGCATCATGAACAACATGGAATAACCATCTATCCGCAGGAAAATACCTCCGGCTTCATAGGCCTCTCTCTGGGGAACGATCAACGAGAATACTTCGCTGCCATAGAATACGAACAATAACGTACAGAGAATACCGAACACGGTAGTCATCTTTAACGTCGTGTGATAAGCTTCCAACACCCTGTTCTTCTCGGATGCGGCATAGTTCTGGGCGACAAATGCGCTCAATGCCGTGCTGAATCCCTGAGAGGTGTTCCACGCAATGGCTTCTATCTGTCCTCCGGCGGTGAGCGTCATTAACCCGATATGTCCTCCGTAGGTAGATGCCGTGCGGGCCATGAATATATTGATGATGGCAAACAGCGTATTCAGCATGGCAACCGGTAATCCTAATTGCAATATCCTTTTCGAATAACTTTTCTTTAATCTGACAAAGAAGGTGAAGCCGCCCAGTAATTTGCTTCTCCATTTCAGCTGGTAGACGAACAGGGCGCATACGGTAGCCTGCGATAACCAGGTAGCCCAGGCCGCTCCGGCAGTCCCCATGTCAAACACGAAGATAAATACCGGGTCGAGTATCATATTCATAATAAGTCCTGCTCCACTGATATAGAACGGGATTTTACTTAATCCGGCAGCATTGTGGATGCCCGTGAAAGCGGCAGACAAGAATATAAAAGGGAAGGCGGTAGAAATGATCCGCAGATACTCTACCGCATTAGCTGCGATAGGAGCTTCCAGTTTATATATCCCGATAATTGGATTGGCAAACACAAAAAGAAGTAACCCCCAGCAAATGGAAATGAGCAGGGCGATGGTGAGGTTGTGGGAAGAATAACTCCGCGCATCCTCTTCATTGCGGGCACCGATACTTTGTCCTACGCTCACTTCCGAACCTACTTTATTCAGTAAGGAGATCGAGTTGGTCATCCAGGTCAGAATACCTACGGCACCGATGGCGGCAACGGCTTCACTACCCAGGCGTCCCACCCAGGCCATGTCGGTGATGCTGTAAGCCATCTGTATAAAAGAAGTCCCCATGATAGGTAATGCCAGGTTGAATAGTTGGCGTTTGATGGGACCTTGTGTCAGGTTCTTTGTTCCTTGCATGTTTGTCTTATTTGGATGCAAAAGTAGGAATAAAAAAGGAGAACCCGATATCGGATTCTCCTTCTCTGTTATGTTTCTTTTGTCGGATCAGAAATTAATATTCACTCCGATCATCGCACTGAACTTCTGCAACGGATAACCGTAATAAAGTTCGTATTTCTGGAACAGTACGTTGTTCAGCTTCAGATACAGGCCGAAGGTGTCGTTGAAGTTGTAGGCTCCGGTCAGGTTCAGTTCGTTGATATTTTTCATTTTAATATAATCAAGACCTAACGGAGTTTTACGTCCTGTGGCCAGGTAGTAATCCAACGATGCAGATAAGTTCTTGATCGGACGGACGGTTACACCGGCTGTGATTTCCATTTCCGGCATTCCGTAGGCTTCAGCTTCGTGTGTGTTGAGGAAACCTGTTGAATGATCTTCAGAATATTCAACGTCCCAGTTATTGTAAACTCCTTTTAAGGATATTTCAAATAGTTGCTGGTAACTGTATTTCAGGTTGGCTCCGACAAACAGTTGTTTGGAGTCCATTAAGTTTGACGGGTAACAAAGGTTTCCGAAATTATCCTTTGTATTCTGAAATGCCGGAACATAGAAATAATCGTCACTTGTGATCTTATATCCTCCGAAAACATCAAACCAGAATCCCGGTGCTACGCCGCTCCTGATCCCAAGTATTCCGTCCAGCCAGTTCCGTGAAGGAGTTATTCTAGAAACTGGAGAAGTATAACGGTTTACCTGGAACAAGTCATACATGCTGTTTGACTTCAATTTGCCGTTAGCACTCAGGTATAGTACAGTTTTGTCTGCTACTTCCACGTCAGCCGAAATATTGGGAGATGCCATGAACTCTTTATGTTCTCCGCTGAAGAACATTGCGTTTACTCCCAGTTTGACATGCCAGTTTTCGCCTTCTATCTTGTAATAAGGGCTTAAGGTTGCGGCTGCAAAATTATCAAAATAATACGTGTATCCGGCTTTTTCACCATCAGGTATCTTCATATCATTCGGCAAACTATAGTTGAAGTACTGGAAGTTTCCGTCCAATCCGACTCTTTGATTACCTCCGAAGCCGGCATTTAATCCGAAATTAAGATTGAATGTTCCTTCTGTCGGGCCGTCGAAAGATTCTCCGGCTCCATATTTATAAGAGAAATTAGTATAGCCTATATCCAGCAGATAGCCTACCGGAGCATCTTCTTTCGATTCGACACCTACATTCGCTTTGATCGTCTGAGCCACCTGGTTTGTCTCAATGTCACTCAATATTTCGGGAATAGCACTTGAACTCGGGTCTAAATACATTGGGAAGCCATAATAATTAAATCCTGAATACCCGTATTTAACCCCCATCTTCAACGCCAGCTTATCGAAGTTGTGCTTGAAGTTGAGACCTCCCAGGTTATCGTTCAGTTTTGCTTTTACCTTTTCGTCTATCTGAAGGTATTTCACCTTACCATTGGTGGAACGGTGCGAGAGCCAGATATTCAACTGATCCTTATCTGTGCTGAGGATGTGGTATCCCAGGTCGCCATTCAGATTCAGATACGTACCGGCACCGAAGTTGAAATAACCGCGGCGTTTGTTGTAGAGGATATCCGTCATGATATTGCCTGAAGGAAGCAGGCTGATCTCCTTTTCCGGATCGGCCGGAACCGTGAAGCCGGCATAGTCGATCGGCATCTTCTTCACTGTCGGCTCCTTGATGACCGGCAGGGTGTTGACTTTACTGGCATCCTGAACCGACGGATCGTATTCGCGTTCGAGCGTCATTTCCCGGTCAAGATTCTGTTTCTTCGAAGTATCTTCCTGTGCATTGACTGTGGCTGCTGTTCCCAACAGAGCAACGACGCACAGTGTTTTTACATTATATATAGTCTTCATTGTATTCTATTATTGCTTTAGTTTACCTAATCTGTCTTCTATCATGCCGGCAATTTCGTCGTCACCCTTATAGTTGTTCTTCAGGTTGTTCAGATAAGCGCGTGCCTGAAGGTCGTCTCCCTGGCGGATATAAATATCAGCCCAGAGGATAAAGCCGCGTGCCAGCCAGTACTGATGAGGCGTGCCGTTCTTGGCGAAATCTTCTAGGATCTTTTCTGCGTTCTTATCATCCTTCGTATCGTAGAAATACTGTGCCAGCAGATACTTCGCTTCGGCACCGTGAACGGTACGGGTATCCTGGCTGAGTACTTTCAGGTCTTCGACAGCTTTTGCAGGCTGCTTATGGTCGATATAAGCTTTGGCACGAATGTAACGTGCTTCCGCTTCCACTTCGGGTGATAGCTTCGATTCTTTCAGCAACTCGTTGGCGGCCAGTTGCGCTTCTTCCTGTTGTCCGGTCTGTAAGGCACAACGCATAACACCCAGGCGGGCAGCCAGTTTGTTTTCCGGATTTTCGGCAATGACCTGCAAACGCTTGAAGCTTTCCAGTGCAGACGGGAAATCTTTGGTGAGATATTGCATTTCGGCCGTACGTGCAACCGCCTCTTCCAGGAACTTCGTGTCGCCACTTTCGATAACCGACTGGAAGCGCTGCAGTGCTTCGTCATATTCTTTCTTGCTGAAGGCAATGCTTGCCAGGTAATAGTTCGCATTCGAACTGAAGGCACCTTCCGGGAATGTCTGCAGGTAGTTGATCAGGCTGCGGCGTGCTTCTTCGTTGTTGCCACGGTTGAACAGTTTCTCGGCAGCAATATAAGTCAGTGAATCCTGTTCGCCTACTTCCAGGCGGACATTGCCACCCAGGGAGTTTACATAGTTGGCATACGCATTGATATCGTTCAGGTCGATGTAGACCGATTTCAAGTCTTGCAGCGCCACTCTGGCTTCTTCACTTCCCGGATAATTGCTGATCACCTTTTTATAGGCGTCGGCCGCTTTCTCCGGATGGTTGTCGTTGAAGTAGAGCAGACCCAGCTGGATACCGGCTTTACGTGCCAGACTGCTTTGCGGGAACTCTTGCACTAATGTTTCAAACGCTTTGGCAGCCTGCGAACTGTTATCCAGCAATACATAAGAACGTCCTTTTTCGAAAAGGGCATCATCTACATATTGCGATTCGGGATAGTCGCGGATCAGGCGATCCATCATATTGATCTTTCCTTTATAATCTTTCTGCAAGCCCAGCAGGAAGCCTTTCTGGTAGACTGAATAATCTCCGGCGGAAGGTTGCAGTTGTGCGGCACGCGAATAATTTTCTTCGGCCTGTGCGAACTGGCGGTTCTGATACAGACAGTCGCCTACACGGTTGTAGGCATCCGCCAGAGCCGGAGCATTCTGGTTGCTTTCCAGGTCGATATACTGGCGGAAGCGGTTCTGGGCTTCTCCGTATTGTTTCTGTTTGAAGTAGCAGTAACCCAGGTTGTAATGAGCCAGGGCATACATATCCGTATTGCGCTGACGGGTATTGTTCAGATACGTACGGTAATCTGAAATAGCTTTCTGGTATTCACCCTGGCGGTAGTAAGACTCTCCGCGCCAGAAATAAGCATCGTTACGCGATTCCATATTATAAGAACCCAGATTGATAGCCTGGGTGAACAGGTCTACCGCATCGTCCAGTTTCATATTGGTGAATGCCTGTGTACCGAGCTGGAACAAAATGTCCTGCTTGGCTTCCAGTATCTTGGTGCTCGGACGGTTGATCTTATTGATAGAGTTCAGGGCAGCCTGATAGTTCTTTGTCGTTAAATAGACTTCCACCAGGTAGTCGTTCACCTTGTCCGCATATTGGGAGTTAGGGAAGTCATTCAGGAAGTCCTCGAAAATCGTAACCGATTCGCCGAAGCCGGTGAAAGCTGTCTCATGGATCAGGAGGGCGTAGTTGAACATGGCCGTTTCCTTGATCTGTTTGTCGAATGAAGAAGTTGCTGCCGCTTCGAATGCCATACGGGCGTTGTTCTTGTCGTTCAGCTTCAGATAACATTGTCCGAGATAGAGATAGGCATTCTGGGTGAGTGCATCATCCTGGCGGACGGTCTGCGACAGGGCATTGACTGCACTGTTGTAGTTACCTTTATTATAATAGCAAACACCGAGGATATACAGGTCGCCTCGCAACGGGCTGTCGGTAGACGATACATATTTGCTTAACATGTTGATCGCCTTGTCCTGATTCCCCAGATGATAGTAAGAGTTACCCAGAACGCGGTAAAGTTCGCTGTTATTCTTGCTGTTCGGATAAGAGGAGAGAAGCTCTTCCCCTTCGCTGATCACCTTGTCGTATTTGTTCTGTATAAAGTATATCTGCGTGATGTAATATAATGACTGTTCGCGGTAGTCAGGCATCTCTTTCAGGCGGCTGAATTCGACCAGTGCATTGTTGTACTTGCCGGTAGCGTAATCGATATAAGCCACATAGTAGGTGGCAGCTTCGCGGTACTGTGTCCCGACCTGCTGGATGCGTGAGAAATATCCTCTCGCTTTGTCCATTTCCCCGTTTTGCAGCAGTGAGTAGGCCAGGCGGAAACTGTAAGTCTCCTGTTGTTCCGGACTCAGCATGTCGATGTTCGACTCATTGAACCAGAAGATGGCCTTCTGATATTCGCCACGTCCGAAATGAACCGAACCGATCAGGAAGTTCACCTCGTCACTATGGCGTGATGCCGGATAGTCTTCCAGGTAATCTTTCAGTAGTTGGTCGGCATTAGGTCGTCCCTGCTCATAAGCCGCATATACGATCATATAGTTGGCTTCCTGGATCAGGTCGGCATCTTTCGAATGCTGCTTGTAAGCTTCCAGCTTATCGATGCAACCCGGATAATTCTTTAAACTAAACAATTCTTTACCTTCTACGAACAATCGGTCCGGTGCCTCAAACTGGTACGACCGTTGCCCGCTAGCCACATGACTTCCTACCACCAGGCACAGTGGAATAAGTATTCTTTTCATCACTCCTTCGCTTTAATGTACAGATATTAAACAGTCTCTGTTAGTTCTAAGTTGCAAATATAAAGAATAACATACAAATGCTTAGTAAGTTATTAACAAAAAGAATTAATATTTGATTTCATAAACAAATCGGCCTGAATAAAAAGAGAGACGTTCTTTACTAAAGAAGAATAAAAAATGTTCTATATTTACGCTTTCTACGAATGAAAGGGCATAATGAAGGGATCGGAAGACATAAAGAAATTAAATCAGCTATTTGAAGATTATAAAAGCCGCTTTATCAGCTTTGCAAATTCGTATGTGCAAGATTTGACAGTGGCCGAAGACTTTGTAATGGAAGCTTTTATGGATTACTGGGAAGTGAGGGATATCCTGCGTGAAGACTCCAATATTCCTGCCTATATCCTGACATTGATTAAGCATAAATGCCTGAACCACCTGAAGCGTAAACAGCTTCAGGAAGATGTATCTCAGCGGATCAGGAATGTGGCCGAATGGGAATTGAACATTCAAATATCTTCCCTGGAAGTCTGTGAACCGACAGAGCTTTTCACCAATGAAATAAAAGAAATAGTCAACCGGACTTTGGAGCAGTTGCCGGAACAGACCCGCCGTATTTTCATCATGAGCCGGGTTGCCAACAAAACCCGCAAAGAGATAGCCGAGGAAATGAATATGACCGCGAAAGGAGTAGAATACCATATCGCTAAAGCATTATCAGCTTTGCGCGTCAATCTCAAGGATTATTATGTGTTGCTTCCCTTTTTACTCTACCAATTGTGACTTTTTCCATTTTTTAACTAGGCACTTCCTTCTCCCGATTTCTATATAGACAGAAACAGGAAAAATGGAAAAAGAATTATTACATAAATTTTTTGCCGGAGCGGCTACGCTGGAGGAGAAAGAAGCAATCATGCACTGGATGGAATCAGATCCGGGCAATAAGCAATTTCTTTTGAAAGAGCGGAAGCTTTATAATGCCGTCTTATTGCATGGGGAGGATAAACAGGTACAGCAACAGGCCGGCAGACAGCAATACTTCCTGCGTCGTGGCGTTGCCCGGTTCCTGAGAGTTGCCGCAATGATTGTCGTTGCCTTTGGCCTCGGTTACTTCTGGCAATCGGAAAAAACGGAAGGGCCGATCGCTATGCAGACCATATCGGTTCCGGCCGGTCAATGCGTAAACGTAACCTTGCCTGACGGCAGTAATATCTGGCTGAATGCCCAGACCACTATACAATATCCGGTATCCTTCAATAAGGAAAACCGTCAGGTTAAGCTGGATGGAGAAGCCTATTTCGACGTTGCAAAAGATTCGAAAAGGCCATTTATCGTTAATACCAAAGAATGTAGTGTCGAGGTACTGGGTACCAAGTTTAATATAGATGCTTATTCTTCCCGGGATAAATTTGAAACGGTGTTGATGGAAGGAAGTGTAAAGGTCTCGATGCTCGATGATCCGACACAGGCCGTTTCGCTGAAGCCTAATAATAAGGTATATCGGTCAAACGGGAAGCTGCTGACGCAAAAAGTCAGTAACTATGAGCGGTACCGTTGGAAAGAAGGCCTGATCTGCTTTGTCGACGAGCCTTTCAAAGTGGTTATGGAAGACTTTGAAAAGTTTTATGGCCTGACTATTGTAGTTAACAATCAGAAAGTCACTCAATATCTGTATACCGGTAAATTCAAACAAACGGATGGAGTGGATTACGCACTGAGCCTGTTGCAGAAGAATATTCATTTTACCTATCAACGGGATCGTGAGAATCATATCGTTTATATAAACTGATCCAATTTAGTATTAACCTTTTAATCTTGTTTGCCTATGACATAAAAAATCCTTGTTAACGAAAATGCCGGCTGATGGTGACGCATCAACCGGCAAGAATCTATAACACAATTCATTAAATTGTATTACTTTGAAACAACAAATGTATGAAAAAAAATACTTTACAGGGACATTATTGCCTAAAAAGTCCCAACCTTAAACAACTATTCAGAATTATGCGAATAACTACATTCCTGTTATTAGTCTGTATATTTTGTTCGTTCGCTTCTACAACTCATTCGCAGAATATGCGGGTAAGCATCAGTAAATCCAGTACGCAGTTAAACAAGATATTCTCTGAAATAGAGAAACAGACAGAGTATCTCTTTGTGTATAACAACCAGATCGATGTAAATCGTAAAGTTTCCGTAAAAGTAAAGGATAAACAGGTAAGCCAGGTGTTGGACGAATTGTTCGAGGATACGAACATCGAGTATATGATCCAGGGAAACCATATCGTTTTATCTTCAAAGGAAAATAATATCATCTCACAGCAACAGCAGCAGGCTGGTCGCCGGATATCAGGTGTTGTGGTCGACGGCAATGGAGAACCCGTTATCGGAGCGAATGTATTGGTAAAAGGCACGACTATCGGGAATATGACAGATGTAGACGGGAAGTTTGCTTTCGAGATACCGGATAATGCCACGTTGGTAGTTTCGTATATCGGTTACTTGTCGCAGGAAATAAGTACCAGGAATAAATCGATTCTAAAGATCACTTTACAGGAAGATACTCAGAATATTGACGAGATCGTTGTGGTGGGTTACGGTACGATGAAGAAAAGTGACCTGACGGGAGCATCCGGTTCCGTTAAGGAAGATGCTTTGGCACAACGTACGGTTACCTCTTTCGGACAGGCTTTGTCGGGTAGGGTTTCCGGTGTGAATATCTCCACCAACTCAGGCCGTCCGGGCGGACGCGCTTCTATCCGTATCCGTGGTAACTCCTCCATCAGCGTAACGAATGATCCTCTCTATGTTGTGGACGGTGTTATATTGAACGTCAGCACATTGACGAACGGAACTTCTCCGATCGACTACCTGAACCCGAATGACATCAAATCGGTAGAGGTTTTGAAAGATGCATCTGCAACAGCCATCTACGGTGCACGCGGAGCCAACGGTGTGATCCTGATTACCACCAAGAAAGGTGAAGGGATGGGAACAACCATCCGTTACGATACGGACTTCGGTATAGGTGTCCTTCCTAAGAAACTGGATGTCCTGAATGCTTCGGAGTTTTTACAACTGGAAGAACTGGCCTATGCCAATGCACAGAAGTTTGATCCTGATGGATGGAAGAATGGCAGTTATAAGGATCCGAAACTGAAAAGAACCGATCCGAGGTTGTTCGATTCAAACGGCCGGCCGTTGTATGATACCGATTGGCAGGATGAAACGATACGGAATGCCTTCTCCCAGACTCACCAGATATCTGTGTCCAATACGAAGGGGGGCGATAGCTACGGCCTGTCTGTCGGATTCAGAGGAGAAGACGGTTTGATCATCGAGTCTTATCTGAAACGCTATTCCGCCCGTTTCTTCATGGATAGCGAACTGACCAAATGGTTGAAGGTAGGAGGTAGCTTAAGTTACGCTTACCAACAGGAACGCCAGACCGACTCTATGGGCGATGGCGGTATAACCGTAGGACGCCAGATAGTAGAGGCGTTGCCTTTCCTGCCGGTTCGCTATGAGGATGGTACTTTCGCCGGAAATAACGATTATCCGGGAATGGAAGGTGGCAACAGCCCCGTACAGGTAGCTAAAGACCGTAACTACACCATGGAGACACAGACAATGCTGGGTAATGTGTATGCTAATATTACATTGATGCCCGGTCTGGAATTCCGTTCGGTATTAGGAGCTAATATTATTAATCAGAAATCCGGTTATTATGGTGGCCGTCAGTTGATTTGGATCTCTTCTCCTAATGGTAGTGCTTCTGTCGTGAATAACAGAAATAACTCCTGGCAGTTTGAGAACTACCTGACTTATAATAAAGAGTTTGCCCGTATGCATTCGTTTACCGGTATGGTCGGTCTGTCCTGGCAGCATGTCGATAACGCATCGGCTACAGCCTCTGCAACTGGTTTCGAAGATGACTTCTTCCAGTACAATAACCTGGGAATAGGAACTTCTCCTACGGCTGCTTCCAGTGCAAACGCCTATGGTTTGAACTCTTATTTTGCACGTGTGAATTACGGCTTTAAAAGTAAATATCTACTGACGGCAACGGCTCGTCTGGATGGTTCTTCCAAATTCGGCCAGTCGAACAGGTATGCGTTCTTCCCGTCTGTAGGTGCTGCCTGGCGTATCTCTGAAGAAGCATTCTTAAAACCGGTAACGGCGATCTCCAACATGAAACTGAGAGCCAGTTATGGTTTGACCGGTAACTCGGAAACGGGTGCTTATGCTTCGCAGGGAAGTTTAGGAAATTACACGACTGTATTCGGTAGTTCCAAAGCTTCCGGTATTGGAGTCTCCTCATTAGCTAACCCGGATTTGAAATGGGAAAAGACTTCTCAGGTGAATGCAGGGTTGGATATCGGTTTGCTCGATAACCGGATCAACTTGGAAATGGATGTATATTATAAGAAAACGACGGATATGTTGCTGAATGCACCGGTGCCGGCTTCCAGTGGTTTTACCTCTATCACAAAGAATATCGGTAGCATGAGTAATAAAGGTTTCGAGTTTTCTATCAATACGGTGAATATCCGGAATGAGAACTTTACATGGGAGTCGACTTTCAATATCTCCTTCAATAAGAACAAGGTCTTGGCATTGAGCGAAGGTGGTGATGATATTTATCCGGGGCCGGACATTTTGTCGTCCAGCAATAATATCATCCGTGTAGGTGAACCGGTAGGTTCTTTCTACGGCTACAAACGCCTGGGTACCTGGAGTACGGACGAAGCTGCGGAAGCTGCTAAATATAACCTTCGCCCGGGTGACCTGAAACTTTGGGACAGGAATAACGACGGACAGATCAATGACCTCGACCGTATGATCATCGGTAAGGGTATTCCCGACGGTTACGGAACATTCTCCAACTCGTTCCGTTATAAAAACTTCGACCTGGTTGTCGACCTGCAATATATGTTTGGCAACGATGTAATGGATATCTCTAAACACTCGGCAGAAGACCGTACAGGTATAGCCAACAGCTACAAGACCGTGCTGAATGCCTGGACGCCTGAAAACCAGAATACGATGATTGCCCAGATCAGGCCGACCGGTGCTGGATATACAACGAATATCGACTCTCATTTTATAGAAGACGGCTCGTTCCTGCGTGGTAAGAATCTGGTAGTGGGATATACATTCCCTTCGGAACTGACCAATAAGTTCTATGTAAAATACCTGAGGATATACGGCAGTGTGCAAAACTTCTTCCTGATCACGAAGTACAATGGTTATGATCCGGAAGTTTCCGATGCCACACAAACCTTTGCCCAGGGTATAACTGTATTCGGTTATCCGAAACCACGTACGTTTACCATCGGGCTGAATGTTAGTTTTTAATTCTAAATACGATTAAGTTATGAAAACAAGATATGCACTATTGATAGTATCGCTGGTTCTGGGGTGTAGTAGTTGTACAGACTTTTTGGATGAATCGAACCCGTCCAACTTTACCCAGCAGAATTATTTCAGAACGGCAGAACATGCCCGCAGCGTAGTGAATTCGATTTATCAGGATTTAAGATATTCGGCCAATGGCGACTATGGCGGTAACCCTTATTTCATGACCGATTTCCAGACCGGACTTGCCGGAACGAAAGTGAGTCAGAATGTCAACATCAATAATATCCGACTGGTGGTGAATAACTCCGACAACGAATACAGCAAGAGCTGGTGGAACTATACTTACCGTGCAATAGCGAATGCGAATCTGGCAATTACCTATATACCCGGTATAGAAATGGATAACAGTACAAAGAAAAAATGTCTGGGTGAGGCTTATTTTCTCAGGGCGTATAACTATTTTAACCTGGTTCGTTTGTTCGGGTCGATACCTTTGGTGCTGGTACCGGTAGATGCTTCTTCTCCCGAATTATATCCGCAGCAGGCTTCTGTTGAGGAAGTTTATAACCAGATCATCTCCGACTTGAAGGAAGCTGAAAAATCAGAGTTGCCCTGGGTAGATGAAAGTGGCAAAGTAACAATGGCTACTATTAAGTCTGTGTTGGCAAATGTCTATCTGACAATGGCCGGTTATCCGTTGGAAAAGGGGAAGGAATATTACTCGCTGGCTGCATCCAAGGCGAAGGAAGTGATAGATAACGGTAGTTACAAGCTGTTTTCTTCCTACGGCGATCTGCATAATATTGAAATGGAAAATAAAGGGGAACATCTTTTTATGATCCAATATCAGTCGGGAATAGTGGAAAGTCCGTTCCAAAGCTTATATTTGCCTTATAATATGGATATTTCCTACTACTCGACAGAAACAGGTTCGATAGTCGTACTGGATGAATTTATTAATACCTATGAAGAAGGAGATAAGCGGACAGAGGAAGGTGAATTCTATTATACCCAGTTTACTTCGAATGCGAACAGGGAAGAGATCGTTAAGTTCGGTGCTTATCATATCTTTAAGTTCTTCGATATGGATGCGAACCTGAATACGGCGAAAAGCAGTCTGAATTATCCGTTGCTTCGTTACGCAGACGTATTATTAATGTATGCCGAAGCACAGAATGAAGCCGATGGAAGTCCTTCAGCCGATGCATATTCCTGCGTGAACCAGGTGCGGCAGCGGGCAAACCTGAAAGGTCTTAGCAGCTTGTCGCAGGATGAGTTTCGCCAGGCAGTCTGGAAAGAACGTTATCATGAACTGTCTTTTGAAAATAAGATATGGTTTGATATGGCTCGTACCCGCAAGGTGCTGAATCTGACAACCGGAAAGTTTGATAACTATGTTGGCCATAAATTCACTTACGGGCCGGCTCTGAGCGAACGGGAACTGTTATTCCCGATCCCGACCAACGAGATCAAGAATAACAAGAACCTGAAACAGAATGATGGTTATTAGAAATAATTGAAGCAACATGACCGGCCTTGTGGGGCTGGTCATGTTGCTTCAAAACAGATTATTAATTTAGAATTAAATTTAATGCGTATGAAGTTTTATTTACAGATCTTTGCCGGATTGCTGATCTGGAGCTGGTTGGGAGTGAAACAGGCAAATGCCCGTCCGGATAGCCGGGATACGAATCTAAGAAATCTGCAACAACAATTTGTCGACCTGAAGTTCGGTATGTTTATCCACTTCAATATCCCTACGTTTATGGATGACGACTGGGCGGATCCGGAAGCGAGTCCGGCCATTTTCAATCCGGTGAAGCTGGATTGCGGGCAGTGGGCCAAAGCTGCGAAAGCCGCAAAGATGCGTTACGGATGCCTGACGACCAAGCACCACAGTGGTTTCTGTATCTGGGATACGAAAACGACCGGTTATAATGTGATGAATAGTCCGCTCAAACGTGACGTCGTAAAAGAATATACCGAAGCATTCCGTAAGGAAGGACTGAAAACGATGCTTTATTATTCCATACTCGATACCCATCATAAACTGCGTCCCGGCTTTATCACTAAAGCCCATGTCGAAATGGTCAAAGAGCAGTTAACGGAACTTCTTACCAACTACGGGGAGATAACCGCAATCATTATCGATGGTTGGGACGCTCCCTGGTCGCGTATCTCCTATGAGACAATACCGTTTGAGGAAGTGTACCGGTTGATAAAAAGACTTCAGCCCAATTGCCTGGTGATGGATCTGAATGCCGCCAAGTATCCGAAGGATGCCTTGTTCTACACAGATATAAAGTCGTATGAGCAGAATGCCGGACAACATATTTCAAAAGAGACGAACCAACTACCCGCTTTATCTTGCTTACCGATCAATAAGAGCTGGTTCTGGAAAGAAAACTTCCCGGTATCGCCTGTAAAAGATCCCGTTACGATTGTAAAGGATAATCTGGAACCATTCAATCAGGCTTATTGCAATTTTATATTGAATGTGGCTCCTAACCGTGACGGCCTGATCGATCCGAATGCTGTTGAGGGATTGAAGAAGATCGGAGATCTCTGGAAAGACGATGTAGCCGTACCCCGACTTCCGGCTTATGATGCCCCGATAATTGCAACGAATATAGCTAAAGGAAAACCGGCAAATTCCAGTTGGAGTGAGGATATGTGGATCATGGATTTTGGAAATGATGATGATTTTACAACCAGTTGGCGGTCGAACAAGGCTGTAGCAACCCCCTGGTTGGAAGTGGATCTGGATAAATGCCATTCTTTCAATATGATAACAATAACCGATCTTCAGGGAAGTATACAACGGTATCGCTTATTATATGAAACGGATGGTATCTGGAAAGAGATCTGTTCGGGAGATAAGGCTGATAAAGTTAAAATGCATCGTTTTGACCGTGTTTGGGGAAACAAAGTCAAAATAGAAATAGAGAACACCAATGGGCAGGCTTCAATTGCTGAGTTCGGGGTGTATGATGAACAACGCTAATTATAGTATATAAATAAAAACCGCCGCGAATCACTTCGGGGCGGTTTCAGGTTCCACATTTACCATCAATTATGTTTTATATAATTGTGTGGAGATATTTTTGTTGATTATCTAACCATCTTATAATAAGTCTTCTTAGCCCAGAAGAGGTTGGTGTAATAACCACTTGGCTCTTCATAGTTTTTAGCGATAGCTGCCTGGCAGTTTTCGCTGTTGTAAGTCAACTCATCGTTTGGATAAGGCAAACGGTTAGGAGGAGTAGGGAAACCAGATACCTGGTTATCTGTTGCAAATTCAACTACAGGATAACCTGTACGGCGTACTACGTTCCATGCTTCCAGCTTGTTCATGAAGCCGAAGTTCAGCCATAACTGCGTGCAGATAACCTCCTGGGTCGGTTTCCAGATGCTTTCGGCGTAGGCTGCAATAGCATCGTTTGTTGGTCTAACCAATGGACGGAATCCTCTGTAGCTATCGTTGCCTTCTTTATGAAGCGAGCTGGTTTCCTTCATGTCCCAATAGTATTCGGTAGACTGTTTCACTCCTTCAATGAAGTTTGCTTTCGCCTTGTTGGCATCGGTACTCACGCCATATCCCATCAAATAAGCTTCGGCTTTGCTGAAACTTACTTCGGCTGCACTTAACCATAGGCCGAATATGTTTTCGTTTCCTTGATATGTAGCCCAACCGGCGGCAGCGATTGTGTCGATTTCACAGAAATAATTGGCTTGTGTCATACCTCTTTCTACATACTCTTTCTGTTTTTGGTCTTTCAAGGTTGTGATTTCAGCCTCGGTCATCATGACATCATAAGCGATGTATTGTCCATCGGGGTTGCAATCGTACATAACTTCCAGACGTGGGTCGGTATTTTCGTCAGGTAAACCGTTTGTCGGCAAGTTCATAGCATCCAGAATAGTCTGTGAACAAGCAGCCATACCACCTGAGCGAAGCGCTTGTGAGAAACTTTTACCGAAATTGAAATCGTCCTTCTGGGTATTGGCTGTCACACCCATATTTTCCGTATTGTTGTCAATCAGCGGATACTGTCCCGGATTGTTCAGGATTTCGGCAATGGCAGCATGGGCTTCTGCTGTGCAATCGCCGGCAGTAGACAAATGAAGAGCAATACGCAGACGGAGTGAGTTGACATATTTGCGCCATAATGTAGCATCACCGGCCGCGATCGTGTAGTCTTGACGGCTTAATGAGGTAAGACCAATCTGGTTTACATTGCCACTGGCAAAATAGTCGCCGACTTCTTTCAGGTCGACAAGGATCTGCTTATAAAGTGCTACATCGTCATCATAAACGCATTTTTCTTTGGCTGCATTGTAATCGCCATCTCTCCAAAGTGTACCTGCACCGTTGAAAGGTACATCTCCGAATATGGACAACATTTCATGTAATTGTGATTCAACCAGTGTGCGACCCAGATAATAGAATACAATGTTTGAGGGCTTTTCTGTTTCGGAAAGATTTTCATAAGTATATTCTAACAAACGCTGTTGGGTTAGCATATCGTAAAATTCTTTCCAACGATCATTGTAACGTCCTTCACCGGAACCCATATAGCGAGCACGCGAATTGGTTGTACCGATAACTCCGGAGAACAGACCTGAGGTGGTTGATTGTACCCAATGACGATAATAAATCGGGTTCATCCAGGTGTTCCCTTTAAACATTACGGCGGTAAATACCTGAGGTACACCTACTGTTGTTGTTTGAGAAGGATCTGCGTACTTATCATCATACGCTGAATCGGCGCATGATGAGGCAAGCGATACTAGTGCGATTCCTCCTGCTAACAATGAAAATATCTTTTTCATAAATTCTTCTTTTTAATCTGATTTAATAAAATGTAAATTAGAAGTTTGCACGAACAGAGAAACCGAATGTGCGTGCACTGGCCGTTGAACCGCCTAATTGTGCCTGATAAATCCAGTTTGTACCGTCTGTTGTTTCAGAGTCGAACAATTTTAATGTGCGATATACATAGAACGGGTTACGTACGAAAGCTGAAACCATCAGGTTATTGCAAGCAAACTTCTTGGTCAAGTCTTTCGGCAGTGTATAACCCAGGCTGATTTCACGACATTTGATGTAGCTGTTCTTTTGGATAGCATCCTGATAACTCATGCTGGCGCCTGTACCCCAACCATATTGGCTGACGTTTGCTTCCATTTGAGTTACAATGATGTCGTTTGGTGTGCCGTCTTCTTTTACACCCGGCAAGATCAAACCGTTGTCCCAAACATAGTGACCGTTTATCATCGTTTCACCTCGTTTGTAGTTGCTTACTTCACTTGGGTTAACGATATGGATAGAACCTTTGTCGTCCATTTTTTCTGTGTCGCAGTAGTAGAATAAACCTCCTGTGGAATGGTCGCGAACACCTACGGCGTCGGTAATATTACCTACAGCCATCATGTATTGCCAAGGTGTGTTCAATACATCGCCACCAAAACGGAAGTCGAAGGCCATATCCAAAGTAAAGTTCTTATAGCTTAAACTTGTACCGAAACCTCCGGTAACTTTTGGCATGGCGTTACCTACTTTGTGACGTTCGGATGTATCGGTTATATACAAACCGTTGCTGCCTACGATGTAATTGCCGTTTTCGTCTGTTTTCCAAGTATAAGTATACCAGTCACCCATAGATTCGCCTACATGTGATTCAAGCGAGGCTGCACCACCATCAATATCCGAGTGATTTAATACATCCAAACCATCAGCTAACTTTTTTACTGTATTTTTGTTCCAAGCTACATTTGCACGCAGATCCCATTTCCAATCTTTGTTTTCAATAGGAGTACCGTATACGCTAAATTCAACACCCTTGTTGCTCAACTCACCTACATTCATCAACATGCTCTGTGCACCCATAGAAGCGGCACTGGTCGTTTGAAGAATCTGGTCTTTGATGGTATTGCTATAGAAGTTGAATTCCATGCCTAAGCGGTTTCCAAAGAATTTGTTTTCCAAACCGATTTCAAATTCATACTTGGTTTCCGGCTTGATACTTTCATTACCGATACTCTTATCAATGTAATTATAACTGTAAGTAGATCCTCTCAGCAATGATTCTTGTTTGAATGCCAAAACGGCGCGATAAAGTTCAGGGGCATTACCTACAATACCATAAGAAGCGCGTACTTTACCATAGTTCCACCAAGTTGGCATTTGGTCTTTAAGTAATTCCGTATAGAGTACGCTGGCGCTGGCAGAAGGATACCAGAATGAATTGTTGCCTTTCTTCAGGGTAGAGGTCTTTTCCTGGCGGATTGAACCTTCCAGAAATCCCCAGCCGTTGTAGCCGTAGCTGGCAGTCAGGAAAGCACCTGTTTTAAGCAAATCTTGTTTGGTCATACTTGCATTCTTTGTGCCGACAGAGGCGTTCAAGTGGAACCAGTTTTCTTGTGTCAGACCTTGGCTGGTGCTAACATCCGATTTGTAATAAGATTCCTGGCGAGCTGTCCAACCTAGGTTGGCTGTTACATTATGAAGCTCATTGAATGTTCTATCGAACATCAACATCACATCGCTATAAACAATCTGGTAGCGGCTGTTATTTAATCCATAAGAGTCGCTATACTGACCGTTGGTAGAGAATACATGTGCGTTTTCTGCACGGTTTTTGTTTTCAATCTTGTCAACAGTCAAGTCGGCTGCTACACGACCGTTCAATGTTAATCCAGGGATGATTTCCCAAGTCGGGTTGACTGCACCGATGAAACGCTGGTGTTCTTCCAACTGTTCTTTACCCATAATGTTCCAGAAGTATTCACTCATTAATGAGGTAGATCCCATTGGGGTATAAAGGAATTGTTCGTCTGGTGTTAATGTATCGCTTGTTCCACCGTTATACGATGATGTGCTGTTTTGATAACCAAGGCTTGTTACTGTATGGTCGCGTATGTAAGCAACATCGGTGAAGCCACCGAACATACCACTGAAGTTGTTGGTTAAACGGCTGATACGATACGGGCGGTTCTTAATGAACTGGTTCTGATAAGTGGCCGTGTAGTTCAACTTGATGGTATTGGTTACATTGAATGTTCCGTTTAAGTTGAAATTATGCTTATGGTTGTTAGAGTTGAGCTGCATAGCTTTTACATCGTTGTAAGTGTATGAGAAACGTACGTTGTTTTTCTCGGAACTGTTGGTCAACGATAGGTTGTAAGTTTGGTTTACACCGGTACGGAAGATATCTGCCCATTGGTTGTTGTCAATCGGTGCGAATGCACGCTGTGTACCGTCAAAGTAAGTAACCATTTTGCTGGGATCATATTTAGCCCCCCACGAATAATAAGTTTCACGGTTCGGCGTAACAATTGCGTTACCGTTGCGGTCTACACGTAACTGACGGAAACCAGTTAAAGCTTCTTGACTATCGTTTCCTAATTGTGAGTTATCGTAACCCGGACCGTATTCCTTTTGTATTTCAGGCATATAAGCCACTTTGTCGAAACTTACATTTGCACTGAAGTCAATCTGAGTACCTGAACCGGCTTTAGCTTTTTTGGTAGTAATCATCACAACACCGTTGGCAGCTTCCGATCCGTACAGGGCAGAAGCGGCAGCTCCTTTCAGGATAGAGATGTTTTCGACATCTTCGGGGTTGATATCTACCATACCGTTGGAGTTGATACGCTGGTTACCCCAGTAACCATCATTGTTGGTGTTACTGTTGTGAAGAGGTACACCGTCCATGATGATCAGCGGTTGAGTATTACCCGTGATAGAAGAAAGACCACGAACGGAGATAGATACCGCTGATGTACCGCCACCAGGAGCAGCCTGAATACGTACACCGGTAGCTTTACCGTAAAGTCCGGTTGCAATGTTTGAACCGCCAGTTCTGGTTAATTCTTCAGATGATACATTACTTACGGCATAACCTAATTTCTTGGCATCTTTCTTGATACCCAAAGCTGTTACGACAACTTCGTCCAGCTTCTGAGTGTCTTCTGCTAGTTTAATGTTTAATGAAGATTGGCCAGTGTAGGTGACTTCCTGAGTAGCATATCCGATAAAAGAAATCTGGATAATGTCTCCCTTTTTTACTCCTTCCAGGTTGAATTTACCATCCATATCGGTAATACTACCGTGAGTGGTTCCTTTGATCACTACTGATGCTCCGGCAACAGGTCCGAAATCATCTTCTACAACACCGCTTACTTTACCACTTTGTTGGGTAATAGCAGTTTCGTGCTTTTCTGGCGCTAAGTCTGCATATACACTTGTAGGAAGTGTTATTGCTCCTGCGACAAGAATTAAGCTGACAGGTTTGAAGTGTTTCAACATAATTAATGAGTTTATTGATAATAATACTAGTGTTAGTGGAGTTGCTTTAGATTTGACGTTTATTGATGTTTTTGATCTTAGTTCTAAAAGAACTCCGTACTAAATATCCGGCGCAAATATATTAATAAATTATCAAACACTGTTATTTTACGTCAAAAAAAGATATATTATGCTTTGTTTTTAACAACTTCAACAATAACAAAGAAAATAATCAGCATTCAATCTGACTACAAATCTTATCCTTTGATTATATTCATATTGTACATTTTGATATCATTATAAATTTGTATGTTAATCGTAATATCCTCCTATTCATATTAAACAATATTTATTAATGCCAGATAGATAAACAGAAAGTAATTCATATGAACCAATGTTATAAAAAAAAGCTTTTAACCTTACTTAACCAATAGAATACTATTGATAATTAGATGTTTTCTGCTTACATCACACCATAGTTCTTTTAGAACTATGGCTTTTTTTAGGGTTATGTATCTTCTTTTTTATAAAAAAACAATAAGTAGGATGTGGTAGAGAAATTGTAATACGGAAAATAAGAAGGACGAAATATTTCGTCCCCTAATTGTCAATTGATAGATAAAAAGATGGAAGTTAACGATTGTTTTCTTTGTAAATTTCAATTGCTTTCTTTATTGATATCAATCCGAAGTCATCCGCTTTCAGCTCTTCCTCTTTCAAAATAACAATTTCAGCTGCATCGTCTTCTGCATGAGCGTTGTTGAAGTTTTCTACATGGCATTCGAAAAACATATCTATCGTGTGTACTTCAAAACCGCAATATGGATAAAGGTTAGGAATAGAAAACAGGTAACAGCATTCGGTGATATCCAGTCCTGTTTCTTCTTTCACTTCGCGATGTGCTGCTTCTTCAGCCGATTCATGCATGTCGACAAAACCTCCCGGCAAATCGAGTGTTCCTTTGGCCGGATCCTTCGCACGACGTACCAATAAAACTTCCCCGGCTGCGTTACGGATAAAACAGGCTACTGCCGATGAGGGGTTAAAATAATAGACGAAACCGCAAGTGGTACACATTTTGGCCTTCTCGTTACGTTCGACGAATGTTTTGGCACCACATTTCGGACAATAGATAAACTGATGTAAAGGATGACTCATATTATTAATATATATATAATGTATATAAACAAATAAGGGCGGCCTGAAGCCGCCCTCGATCTGGGGCTGAACCCCGTTGAAATACGATTACTCTTTTACTTCCCAACCTAATGCGCTGGCACCGAGTACAGCTGCATCGCTTTCTTTCAATTGAGAGAAAAGCAGTTTAGTTTTACCTTCGTATACTTTCAGCATATTCTTTTCCATAGAACGTTTGATCGGATTCATGATCAGATCGCCTGCCTTGGTCAGACCGCCGAACAGAATGATTGCTTCCGGGCTTGAGAATGCAACAGCATCAGCAAAAGCTTCACCCAGGATGTTTCCTGTGAATTCGAAGATTTCAAGAGCCAGCTTATCATTCTTCATAGCTGCTTCATATACATCTTTTGAAGTGATTTCGTCCGGATCGAGTTCGCGCAATAAACTGTCGTCCTTACGGATTTCCAGATATTCACGGGCTGTACGAGCCACACCTGTTGCCGAAGCATACGTTTCCAAACATCCCTGACGACCACAACCGCAAGGACGTCCGTTGTTACGACGCATGATTACGTGACCCAATTCACCGGCAAATCCATCGTGTCCGTAAACCAGGTTACCACCGATAACGATACCGCTACCAACTCCTGTTCCCAGTGTGATTACGATAAAGTCTTTCAGACCACGAGCTGCACCATAAGTCATTTCACCAATCGCAGCAGCGTTGGCATCATTTGTTAATGCTACAGGAATACCACCGATTTGTTCGCTGATCAACTGAGCCAAAGGAATTTTACCCTTCCACGGAAGGTTTGGGGCAAATTCGATACAGCCGTTGAAGAAGTTACCATTAGGAGCTCCTACGCCTACACCTTTGATTTTGTCGGGACCACCGGCCTGATCGATTACTTGTAGCAAACCTTGACCAAGTTCTGATACATACTCATCGATATCAGTATATTTACCTGTTTTGATTGATCCACTGTACAAAATTGTACCTCTCGCATCTACTACTCCAAAAACAGTATTGGTACCGCCTATATCAATACCTACTACATAAGGCTTCTCCATGATTTTATATTTATGATTAATAATGAGTTTTTCTGGAAAGCAAATATAAGAGGAATATGGTTAGCTGCAATGATTTTCTTTAAAAAAATGCGTAATGATGTTTTATTTCATCTATTACAATAAATGAAAGATTGCTTGTAGGTTGGATCAAAATATGTCATTTTCAGTTTTTTTCTGCATTCTGGTACCGCTTCATTGAATGTTTATTTTACCTTTGGTAAATTCTTAACCCATTAATGAATAACACTATGCCACAGGTTTCAGATATACGGCTCATGGTCCGGGCGGAACAGCCTGTTTTATCGGCCCGCATGAAAGCCAGCTATAAAGATATGGAACGGCTGTTTGCCGAAAAACGCGAAGTCGCACTGTCACTTCTCCGGCCGACCGGAGTATATATGACCGATGTCCCTTTTATTATTTACTACGATTACCTGGATCTGGATATACATAATCTGGATATAGAGATCTGTTTCCCTCTTTCTACCTGGATGGAAGGTAACGAGAGCCTGCAATCACGCATCATCCCTGAAACGAAAGTAGTCCATTGTTTGTTCAAAGGCGATTATGATGAAATGGATTATCTGTATGGGGAAATGACGGCCTGGATCATGCAGAAGGGATATGAACCCGAAGGTACGGCCTATGAATTTTACTATAAGAAGAAGGAGCAGACGTATGAAGAACGGTTGACCAAAATTGTATTGCCGGTAAAAGGCTGATACAATTTTGGTGCAAGATGATTGGTATGCTGTCTTTTATCTGGCTGGCAGAACCTCGATCCAGTAATCGTCGGGATCGTTGATGAAATATAGCCCCATAGCCGTATTCTCATAACATACGCAGTCCATTTCCTTATGGAATTTGCGTACTTCGTCGTAATCACCGGCTACACGGAAGCAGAGATGACTTTCGTTGTCTCCCAGTTCGTAGGGGGCGTTGCGGTCTTTCAGCCAGGTCAGTTCCAGCAGGAATCCCGTCTGATCGTCCGTCAGGTAAACGAGGACGAAAGAGCCGTCCTGTGCCTCTTTGCGGTGATGTTCTTTTAGCCCGAGTGCCTTATTATAGAAAGCGATACTTCTGTCGAGGTCGAGAACATTGATGTTGAAATGATCGAATTTACTTTTAATTTCCATGATTGTTTTCTTTATAAATTAAAAATCAGTGCCTTCTCCGGGTACGGACAACAAGATATAACGGCAGCCTTTCGACTCGGCGTAAGGGCCGAAAGCCATTACTTCGGCCGGCCGTTCCCAGAAATGCATGGGGACTAAAACGTCTGTCTTTATCCTGTCGACAAATTGCTGGGCTCCCCGCATAAAATCCGTCCCGATACGCGGATCGACAGGAAACATGGCCAGATGCAGATGATTGGTCGTTTCGGCCAGTGTATTCAGTTCATGCAGGTAGTCGCCTTCTGCTTTGGCCACTTCCGCAGGTGTCGATTCATCTTTCCAATGCCAGTTATTCAGATCGCCAGCATGGAAAAGTTTTTTCCCATCACAATCTATCAGGAAAGAAATACCCACATCGGTAGAACCGAAAGCCTGGATGCGGATGTTTTCATCCTCAAACACGTCTCCCTTCTTCAGGTATAACGCATCTTCGGGTTTAGCCCTGCGCCTTTTCAGTATGTCTTTGGAGAATATATACTTGATATCCTTTTTTATCTTTTTCCATTCGAGTATTTCCGGGTTGAAATGGTCGGGATGGAAATGTGACGATAATATATATAATGTACCGGGACGGTGAAGCAGTTCGTCATGAACGAAGCCTGTGTCCGGTGTCTTTCCCGTATCTTGGAAATAATCTATCAGGATGGCATATCCTTCCGCTTCGATGGCAAATCCGCTATGGTAGATATAAGTAAGTCTCATAATCTTCTTCTTGTTTGTTGATCTGTAATAAAAACACGGGAATCGCCGCTTTGGTTGTTTCGGCGGGTACAAATATACAAAAGGATTTCGATGAATTTTTATTTACTATGCGTACTAATCCCAATTACTATACATACTAATTCAAATTAGTATGGCGACTAATCAGCTGTTGATAACCGTCAGCCGTATGGTTGATAATCGTTGGCCGCTTGGCTGATAATTGTCAACCATACGGCCGATAATTATCAGCCGCTGATTTGTTCCGTTCCCAATATAATAAATAAAGCAATAAGTTATTCATAAACAAGGGAGTAAAATGATTGAACCTCATGTTAAAAAAGAGAATTCTTAAAAAGTCTCATTGTTTTTATATTAGCGGATATGCAGTATAAATAGTATCAGGTCGTTTATTTATTGATGTGTTTACTTACGTATTCTTACATATCGATAAAAGTAATAGTTAATATGAATTAAAAATTAGTACCTTGCGATACAAGGTATCTTATATAAGCATACATTTGTTGCGTAGAAATGAAAAAAAGTTCCTTAAACATGTAACATTTTTAGCAATGTGTACGTCTAATAATAAAAAGAAATGACAGATATTATGATTCAGCTGAAAGGAATTAACAAAACGTATTTCAATGGTGCTCCGCTACATGTATTGAAAGGTATAGACCTGGAGATAGAAAAAGGGGAAATGGTTTCCATCATGGGGGCTTCCGGGTCGGGAAAATCGACACTATTGAATATACTGGGGATATTAGATACTTACGACACCGGTACCTATCATTTGAATGGACAATTGATTCAGAACCTGAGCGAAACCCGTGCAGCTGAACTTCGTAACCAGATGATCGGCTTTATTTTCCAGTCGTTTAATCTGATCTCTTTTAAAAATGCGATGGAGAATGTCGCCCTTCCCTTATATTATCAGGGGATAAACCGCAAGAAAAGAAATGCTATGGCAATGGAATACCTCGATATGGTCGGCCTGAAAGATTGGGCGGAGCATATGCCGAATGAAATGTCCGGGGGACAGAAGCAGCGTGTAGCTATTGCCCGTGCCCTGATTGCCCGGCCGCAGGTGATTCTGGCCGACGAACCTACCGGTGCTCTCGACAGTGTTACCACGGTAGAGGTAATGGAGCTTTTGCGTAACGTAAATAAAGAAGGTATGACTATGGTGATCGTTACCCACGAGCAATCCGTAGCTGATGCGACTGAAAAAATCATCCGTGTGAAAGACGGTTTGATTGAAAACATAGAAAAAGGAAAAGGATATGTTCGACTTTGATAACTTCCGTGAGATTTGGAGTACGATCAAAAAGAACAAACTCCGTACGTTCCTCACCGGTTTTTCCGTGGCGTGGGGGATTTTCATGCTGATCGTCTTGCTGGGAGCGGGCAACGGAATGAAGAACGGTATAATGAAAAACTTCGACCGTTGGGCCGGAAACCGTGTGGAAACATGGCCCCGTTATGCCAGCAAACCTTACAAGGGGATGCAGACAAACCGGCGTATACAATATAAGGATGACGACCTGGTGGCTTTGAGACAGCAAAATCCTGAAGTGAATCTGGTGTCGGGCGTACTTTACCAGAGCGATACGCTTTCATATAAGGAGGAATATAATACCTATTCTTTGCAAGGTGTCCATCCGGATAAGGCGATCATCGACAAGATTGAAATGACCGTGGGCAACGGGCGTTTTGTCAATGAGGTGGATATATTGCAGAAGCGAAAAGTGATCGTGATAAGTCCCCGGATGAAGGAAGTCTTGTTCCGTGGAGAAGACCCGCTGGGTAAATATGTGAATGCCAGTGATATTGCTTATCAGGTGATCGGTGTCTATACCGATGAGGATAACAATAACAATGCTCCGGCTTATATTCCTTTTTCTACGGCACAACAACTTTACCGTTCGGGCTATGGTCTGGATAATATCATCTTTTCTCTCGACGGTATCAGTTCCAAAGAAGAATATGAGGCTTTCGAGAAACGTTTCCGTGCACAGATGGGAAAAAGGCATCGCTTTGATCCTGAAGACTTACGGGCGATCGGTATGTGGAGTACGATTGAAGACTTTGCCATGTTTAACGGAATGCTGAACGGGATAACCCTGTTTATCTGGGTGATCGGAATCGGAACATTGGCTGCCGGTATCGTGGGAGTAAGTAATATCATGTTGATCACCGTACGGGAAAGAACCCGCGAGTTCGGTATCCGTAAAGCGATCGGGGCAACCCCTTTCTCTATCCTGAAACTGATCATCGTGGAGTCGATCCTGATAACGGCCGTCTTCGGCTACTTCGGTATGATTACCGGGGTAGGGTTGACGGAAGGGATCAATGCCGTGATGGAAAGTAATAATATGGGGCAGGCCTCTTCGAATGACGATATGAGTATCTTCCTGAATCCGACGGTAAGCCTGGGTATTGCCTTGTCGGCTACGGCCCTGATTATTGTGGCCGGTGTGCTGGCTGGTTATTTCCCAGCACGTAAAGCAGTGAAAATTACGGCTATCGAAGCCATGAGAAACGAATAAAACAAGAAAGATATGTTCGATATAGACCGTTGGGTGGAAATATGGGTGACGATCACCCGCAATAAAACCAGAAGTTTTCTGACCGGTTTCGGTGTGTTCTGGGGAATCCTGATGCTTGTGATCCTGCTGGGGTCGGGTACGGGGTTCAAGAATGGCGTGCTGAAGAATGTGGATGGCTTTGCGACGAACTCTGCATTTTTCTTTTCCGAACGTACCGGGGAAGCTTATAAAGGATATAAGAAAGGCCGTTACTGGCAGATGCGCAACCGCGATTTGGAAACCATTCGCCAACGTGTGAAAGGTGTCAGTTACCTGTCGCCGATGGCCATGTCGTGGGGCGGACAGAATAATGTGGTGAGAGGCCAGAAAGCCGGTACATATAATGTACGCGGGGTGCACTCGGAATATTTTCAGATCGAGACGCAGCATGTGCTGGAAGGGCGTTTGCTGAACGAGATCGACGTACTGGAAAAACGAAAAGTATGTGTGATCGGTAGTATTGTCCGTGAGGTATTGTTTACTCCGGCCGAAGATCCGATAGGCGAATATATCCGTGTAAACGGAATTTATTACCAGGTGGTCGGGGTGGTAAAACCCAAACCGCGTGTACAGATCGGCGGACGTACGGAAGAAAGTATCATGACGCCTTTTACCACTTTGCAGCAGGTGGCTAACCAGGGAGACAAGTTCTGGTTCCTCTGTGCTACGGCCGAGGATGGTTATTCCTGCGACAAGATGGTGGAGGATATAACGATGGTGTTGAAGCTGCAGAACGAGATCTCGCCGACCGACCCGCAGGCTGTCAGCAGCTTTACGATAGCCAAACAGTTCGAGACATTCGATATGCTTTTTACCGGGATCAATATCCTGGTGTGGCTGGTCGGTATGGGAACCTTGCTGGCGGGAATCATCGGGGTGAGTAATATTATGATGGTGACCGTGAGAGAACGTACCCGTGAGATCGGTGTACGCCGTGCGATCGGAGCCAAGCCTTTCGATATCATTTCCCAGATCATGAGCGAAAGTTTGTTGCTTACGGCTCTGGCCGGATTGATGGGGCTGAGTTGCGGAGTATTCCTGCTGGATGTAGTGAACCGGATGATGGCAAGTAGCGGAGACGCTTCTAACAACGGCACTTTCTTCAGTAATCCGGAGATACATATCGGAGCAGCAGTGGCCGCAACCGTCGTTTTGCTTATCAGTGGTTTGCTGGCTGGTCTGATCCCGGCCTGGCGTGCCATGCAGATCAAGGCTATTGATGCAATCAGAGAAGAATAACAGTATATCATTTGTCAATTAAAATAAACTAGATAAATTATGAAGAATCGTATCGTAAAGAAAGTCCTGCGAATCATCTTTTTAGTATTGGTGGGAGCCGCGGTGATCGGCACTTTCTACTTCTTGTGGAAAAAATCACAACCTGTCATTACTGTTTATGAAGTAGTAACACCTAAACGCGACTCCGTAGAAACGAAAACCGTAGCTACCGGAAAAGTAGAACCCCGCGATGAAGTCCTTATCAAGCCGCAGATGTCGGGTATTATTTCCGAATTGCTGAAAGAGGCCGGCCAGATGGTAAAGGAGGGCGAGATCATTGCAAGGATCAAGGTGATCCCGGAAATGGTTCAGTTGAACAGTGCCGAATCACGTGTGCGTGTGGCTAAGATCAACCTGGAGCAGATCACGGCTACTTATAAGCGGGATGAAGGCTTGCACAAACAGGGAGTGATCGCGAAAGAAGATTATGAAACCTCTCTGTCTAACTATAAGAAAGCACAGGAAGAAGCCGAAAATGCACAGGATGCATTGGAGATTATCCGCGAAGGTATTTCGCGCCGGTCTGCTTCATCCAGTACGACACAAGTGCGTTCTACTATTACGGGTATGATTCTGGATGTTCCTATTAAAGTAGGTAACTCCGTGATCCAGTCCAATACGTTCAACGACGGTACGACGATCGCTTCTGTGGCAGATATGAATAATATGATCTTCCGTGGAAAGGTGGATGAAACCGAAGTTGGCCGTATCCATGAAGGAATGCCGATCAAGTTGACCGTCGGAGCGTTGGATAGCCGTTCGTTCAATGCCCTGTTGGAATATGTAGCACCGAAAGGTACGGAAGAAAACGGTGCTGTTTTGTTCGAGATCAAGGCCGCCGTCCAGATGCCGGAAGATGCTTTCATCCGTGCCGGATACAGTGCGAATGCTGAGATCGTCTTGAAACGTGCATTGGATGTCTTGACCATCCCTGAAAGCTGCGTGGAGTTCAGTGGTGATTCCACTTTCGTACAGATCGTAAAACAGGAAAAGCCGGAACAGTTATTCGAGAAACGTCCTGTAACAGTCGGTTTGTCTGACGGTATCAAGATTGAAGTGAAAGAAGGTCTGACGGAAAATGATAAGATCCGTGGCGGTATTGTATCTGCAAATAAGTAATAGAAATAAACGAATAAGCTATGAAACAAGTAATATCATCAGTAGCGTTGGCATCTTTCCTCTTCTGTCTCCCTGCCGGAGCACAGGAAACGGCTAAACAATGGTCGCTGGAGGAATGTATCCGCTACGCTATCGAAAACAATATAGACCTGAAACAAAGGGAGCTGGAACAGCAAAGCCGTGAAGTGGATCTGCACACCAGCAAATATAGCTGGTTACCCAGTTTGAATGCCAGTGTCGGTGAAAACTTCGGCTTCGGCCGTTCGGAATCGAAAGACGGTCTGATCGTAGACCGCAACTCGGCAAATACGACGGCCGGTATCCAGTTGAGTATGCCTTTGCTTGACTTGAAGATCCCCAGCGATATCGCTGCCCGGAAACTAGATTTGAAAGCTTCTTTCGAAACCTTGAATAAGGCTAAGGAAGACCTGTCCATAAACGTGGCTTCCTATTTTCTGCAAGCTCTTTATAATAAAGAAATGCTAAAGATCGCCGAGTTGCAGGTTGCACTGAGTTCGGAGCAGGTTACGAAAACCGAAGCACTCTATAATGCCGGTAAAGTGCCTGTTTCTCAACTTTACGACATGAAAGCGCAGTTGGCGAAGGATGAGGTTACACTGACCGAGTCGAAAAACAACGTAAAACTGGCATTACTAGATCTGGCTCAGAGCCTGGAATTGGAACGTGACGGTGAGAATTTCGATATATTGGAACCGGAAACAGGCGATGCTGTGGAGCAATATATGAGCAGTATCATCCCGCCTGATCAGGTGTACGATCATGCTGTTGGTTTCAAACCACAGATCAAGGAACAGGAGTATTTGCTCGAAAGCCAAAAGAAGATGCTGAAAGTAGCTCAGGCCGGATATTATCCGAAACTGAATTTCAGTGCAGGTTACAGCAATGGTTACTATCACAATTTCGGTGATGGCGATTATAACAATGCTTCTTTTAGCGATCAGTTGAAGAATAACGGACAGAAGTCGGTCGGCTTTTCGCTCAGTATTCCTATCTTCAATCGTTTTCAGGTACGCAACAGTGTTCGTTCCGCCCGCATCAATATCCATAACCGCGAGTTGATGATGGAGAACAGCAAAAAGACACTTTACAAAGAGATCCAGCAGGCTTATTATAATGCAACGGCAGCACAGGAAAAATATGTGTCATCCGACAAATCGGTGGATGCAAGTAAGATCGCATTCTCTTATGCGGAAGAGCGTTATGGGGCAGGCAAAAGTACGGTTTTCGAATATAGCGAAGCGAAGACGAAGTATGCACAGAGCCTTGCCGAACAAACGCAATCGAAGTATAACTTTATCTTCCGTGCCAAGATACTGGACTTTTATAACGGAACACCAATCACCTTATAATATTATTTACAGTTGGATTTTAGATCCTATTTTTAAACATAATTGATGGACACACCAAAAAGGGAAGGAAGTTTCCGGGAGGAAACTTCCTTTTTGCTGTTTGGAGAGAGGTTCGTTTATTTTTATTGGAGAATATCAAATTAAACGATATATTTGTATCCGAAGTTAATCGGTTAAGTGACCTAAATTAAAAACAGATGGGAAAATCTCTTAAGGATATTGCAGAAGCTCTTAATCTCTCAAAGACAACGGTTTCATGGGTTTTGTCAGGACATGGCGATGAACGGAAGATAAGTCCGGCTACACAGAAAAAAATAAAGGATTATGCTAAGCTAGTTAAATATAAGCCTAACTATCTTGCCAAAAGCCTTAGTTCGGGTAAAACTAAAACTATAGGGCTGATTGTTCCTTTTATTGGAGATACATTTTATGCACAAGTGGCTATGGAAGTTGAACTTGTGGCTGAGCAGCTGGGGTATACTGTCACTTTTTGCAGTTCAGAGTCTAATCCGGTAAGAGAGAATAATATAATTCAAATGTTAAGATCAAAGAAGATTGACGGATTAATCATCGCTCCGACAAACTATGCCAAAGGGGAGCTGGAGAATTTGATGAAAGAAAAATATCCGTTTGTCTTAATAGATCGTTTTTTTCCGGAATTGAATACGAATTATATTATTATTGACAATGTTGAATGTAGTTACAATCTGGTTAATAAACTGATTAATGAAGGGCGCAAAAAGATTGCTATTATAACTACGGCGTCAGCACTCTTTACCATGAGTTTGAGATATGAAGGATACAAGGCTGCTCTGACTGAGCATGACTGTTTTATTTCCCCTCACTTATATGGTGAAGTATCACGAAATGAATATGAATCGGATATTATTCGTGTATTGGATACTATTTTTGAAACGGAGCCGGATGTTGATGGATTCTATTTTACTACGCATTATTTAGGTATGGAGGGATTACGTTATTTTTATAAACGGAATATAGATGTCAGTAAAATAGGTCTGGCGTGTCTGCATAGTACTCCTAGTTTTGAACTTTTGGCACCCAATATGCATATAGCACTTTTGCCTATAAAAGAAATAGGACGTGAAGCAGTCCGTATTTTAATTGAAAAATTAGAAACATCTGATAATGAAGATGAAAAGGTAAAACTGATTTTGCCGGCATACAGTTAAAAAACACATTAATCGTAAGATTGTGTAAGAAAATCAGAATAAAGGTCATTGTTTATTTCTGATAAGACATATATGTTTGCAAACAAAATAAGTAACAAGATCGATTAAATGGGTAGAATACTGTATGCTTTTGGTATATAGTGTTTTAATGTGTTGTTTGACTCGATACTGTTATTTTTTTTCTATTTTCACTTAACCGGTAAAGTTGGGTGTGAAAAGAAACATAATACCATGAAATATGAAAAGACAATTTATTCTTTCAGTATGTATCTTCATACTATCTGTATATTCACTAAAGGCTCAGATCGCAGCTATAGATGTGGATAAAGGAGCCGATAAAGCAGCTGTAGAAGATATAATCATTGTTTTCAAAATGCATTTTGACATTGGTTATACCGACTGGTCGGAATCTATTTTGCAGAAATATACTACCTCTATGATGGATGAAACATTACGTTCGGTAGAGGAAACAGGGAAGTTACCTAAAGAAGATCAATTTGTCTGGACTCTCCCCGGGTGGCCGATGAAATATATTATGGAAAATACCTCGGAAGCTTATAAACCCGGAATTGAAAAAGCTTTGCGGGACGGACGTTTCAAAGTTCATGCGCTTCCGTTTACTTTTGAGACAGAATCGAGTGATCTGGAAACATTGGTACGGGGAATGTCTTATTCTTCGCAGATAAACAGAAAATATGGTCAACCGCTGGTGCGGGGAGCTAAACTGACTGATGTTCCCAGTCATTCGTGGATACTACCGACGTTATTGACACAAGCCGGTGTGAAGATTCTACATATCGGATGTAATCCAGGGTCTGTATCTCCGGATATACCAACCTTGTTCTGGTGGGAAGGGCCGGATGGTTCAAGATTATTAACCTTTAATTGGGCGGAATACTACGGCTCAGGTGTGTTACCTCCGGCAACCTGGAAATATAAGACCTGGCTGGCAATGATACATACACATGAGAATTCAGGTGCTCCGACCCCGGAAGATGTCGCAGCCGTGTTGAGAGAAGCTCGTGAAAAAGCCCCCAATGCTCGGATACGAATCGGCCAGTTGGAGGATTTTTATGATACTTTGATGAAAGAAAATCCATCACTACCTGTTGTAAGGGGAGATATGCCTGATACCTGGATTCATGGATATATGTCGATGCCGAAAGAGGTAAAGACCAATAAGGCCATGCAGCGTATCATTTATAATACGGAAACGTTGAACACTTTGCTGAAGCAATGGAATATAACTTCCGAACCTGTTGAACCTTATGTTGAAAAGGCTATCGAACAATCTTTATTGTTTGATGAACATACTTTTGGCCTGGCAATGAGCCACGGTCATCAGGAGTCCTGGAAATATGGAGACGACTTTACTATTGCCAGGGCACAAGGCCAGTACGATTTTATAGAAACTTCCTGGTATGAAAAAAGTAGCCGGGTACATCAAACTGAGCTTTCTGTTGTTCCTTCTTTACGAAAGGACTTGAAAAAACTTGCTCAGAACATAGTCCTCAAAGGTCGTAAAATAGTGGTATATAATCCTCTTCCCTGGAAACGTTCCGGTTCGGTTTCTTTCCATATGGGAGTATATCAGAAGAATTTCGAAGTATATGCTTTGAAAGATGAATCGACAGGGAAAGTTATACCGGCATACAACGACAATAACTATTTAACTTTTTGTGCAGAAGAAGTTCCTTCCCTAGGTTATAAAACATATACGCTGGTGACAACTCCGCTTCCTGAAGATTCCCGAAGTTCCCGTATTGATGAAACGAATGCAATATTGGAGAATAGCTATTTTAAAATAGAAATAAACAAGGAAAACGGTGCATTGCTTTCTGTTTGGGATAAACAACAGCAGAAAGAAATGGTCGATGAAAAGAGTGAATACGGATTCGGAGAATATATCCACGAAAAATTCGGGAAGGAGGAAATCGACCGCTATAATGCGCGTTATGTGAAACCAGGGCATCATGGTTGGGCTGATCAGGAAATGGGACGGCCGGAAAATCCAAACCTGAAATATGAGATGATAAAGGGGCAATTGAATAAAGTCAAATATTTGCAGACTGTCCATTCTGTTAGTGCTACCGCATTTTGCCGGACTGTTGCCGGAGATGATTATACATTAACTTATACCTTAGAGGAAAATTCACCTTATTTGGAAATCTGTTGGGGAATACGAAATAAACCGGCAGAGCCCCAACCGGAAGGAGGTTGGCTTGCTTTCCCGTTCAATTTATCGAATCCTTCATTTAGGTTGGGTAGAATCGGCGGTGTTGTTGATCCGGCCGTCGATTTTGTAAAGAATACTAATCACGATTATTTCTTTCTGAACACAGGAATGGCTGTTATCGATGACCAGGGGAAAGGGTTTGGCTTAAATACACCGAATGCTCCGGCTGTAAGTCTGGATCGTCCGGGCTTGTACCGTTTCTCCGGAGAGTTTATTCCGCAACGGCCTAATGTCTTTGTCAACCTGTTCAATAATCAGTGGGGAACCAATTTTACAGAATGGATAGAAGGTGGTTTCTCTGCAAAGGTATATTTATGGTCGGTCGATAAATACACCAATGAGGCTTCCTTGATTACACCGATGGAAGAAACACGTGTCCCTTTGATGGCAACATATACTGAAAATGAAGGAGGCGAGCTTCCAGTCTCTTCCGAGGGTGTTACTTTGTCAGAAAAAGGGGTTTTGGTTACGGCTTTTGGGCCGAATACAGATGGTGAAGGTGACTTACTGAGACTTTGGGAACAGGCTGGTAAAAGGGGTAAATGCACAGTTACGTTACCCGGAAAATCATATCGTTCTGCTCAATTCTGTAATTTACGGGGGGAAGCAATCGGAAAGCCGTTCTCTATTGAAAATAATAAATTCTCTGTTGAATTGCAGGCCTATCAACCTGTATCGATCATATTAACAAAGTAGTAAACTTGGTTTACTGATTAAAAATCAATATTATTCCTGCGATGAAAAAGATTACATCATTGGTTTTGTTACTGGGTATTTCAAACTTAGTTGTAGAGGGGCAGTCGGTCAGCCGGTACAATCCGAATGTAAAGGAGATCATTGTTGTTTGCAAAACACATTTCGACATTGGCTATACACACCGGGTAGATGAAGTCGTGGATTATTATCGGACATCTATGATTGATAAGGCTTTGGATATTATGGATAGCTCAGATAATGTACCCGAAGAACAACAGTTTGCCTGGACTTTACCCGGATGGGTTCTATACAAGACAATGGAAGATTGGAATGGACAAACAAAGGAACGAAAAGAAAAACTGGACGAGAAATTCCTGTCTGGTAAAATTATTACACATGCATTGCCTTTTACATTTGAGTCGGATGCTTGTGAAGCAGAATGTATGGCCCGTGGGATGATATTTTCATCCCAATTGACACGAAAATACGGTCTTGCACTTTCTCGTTCCGGCAAGCAAACGGATGTCCCTTCCCATGGAGGAGCCTTGGCTACTGTCCTGGCGAATGCGGATGTGAAATTTCTGCATATAGGTTGTAACTGGCCAAGTGCATTTGTAAATACTCCTGGGTTATTTTGGTGGGAAGGGCCGGATAAGTCGAAAGTTCTGACTTTTTATTCAACGGTGTATGGTACTTTTTTAGGTAGAGGTTCTGATTGGTTGAGTCCGATAGATTATATGTTGGGGGAAAATCTAATCCCACCTATTGAATGGCCTTACAAGGTATGGCCGGCCATAATGGTGACTATGGATAATTCCGGACCGCCAACGGCTGAATATATAGAATCCTTATTTAATGAGATAAAGGAAAAAATGCCGGATGTAAAAATCCGTATGGGAACTATGGATGATTTTTATAATGCTATTATAAAGGAAAACCCCGAAATACCTGTAGTAAGAGGGGAAATGCCGGATACCTGGGTGCATGGAATCATGTGTGACCCTGAAGGTTCGCGTTTGTCCCGAGAGGTAAATGCCCGGATCGCATCGACGGAAGTGTTGAATACTCAATTGAAATCCTGGGGAATAGAGACATCTCCTATAGCACAGGATGTAGCAGATGTATATGAAAAGATAGCCTTGTACGGAGAGCATACCTGGGGAGGTTCCAAATCTATTAGTGCGTATGGTAAGGCTTTTGAGGAATTATCCTCCGGGGAATATGAAAATCTGGAGGCATCCTGGGAAGACAAGACCGGTTATATTTGTGATGCTTCGGAAAGAACCCGTTCTCTTTCTGCCGCCAATATGGAATATCTGACAGCTTCTGTCAGGCGAAAGGATAACTCTGTTATTGTTTATAACCCGTTGCCGTGGGCTCGTTCCGGTGTGGTTGAAGTAGGGGGGAAGACAATAGATGTGAAAAATGTTCCACCTTGCGGGTATCGTTCATATCCTATTCCGGTGTCCTCTCCGAAAAAAACGATACCGAATATGAATTCGATAGAAAATGAGTTCTTCAAAATAACATTAGACCCGGCTAAAGGTATAATAAGTTCGCTGATTGATAAACGAACCGGCCGCGAATGGGTGGATAAGGATGTAGACCAAGGGTTGGGGCGGTATATGAATGAACGTTTTACATTGGAACAGTCGTTGGATTACACGAAGGCTTATCAACTGGGACGGGCCAAAGACTGGATGCATCCCGGTCTGCATAAACCTGGAATGGTTTCAGAAAAGCAGGTCCCTTACAAGGCCGTTTTATCAGGGAACGGAGAACTATCTGTTTCTACTGTCGGGAATAAGCAAATGGCAGAATTGGTAATGCCGGGAGATATTTCCAACCATCTTGTAAAAACGACTCTTCGGGTTACTTTATATCAGGGTGAACCTTATGTTGATATGGAAGTAACTATTCATGATAAACCGAGGGATAACTGGCCGGAAGCGGATTGGCTTTGTCTCCCGTTCAAAATTAATGAACCGGAATTTCGTGTTCATCGTTCTTTGGGTGTTATGAATCCGGCGACAGATATTCTACCAGGAGCCAATCGTCACCTATACACAGTAGGCAATGGAGTGACGATAACAGATCCGGATGGTTCGGGGGTTGCAGTATGTCCGCTGGATCATCCGCTAATCAGTTTGGGCGAACCCGGTTGTTGGAAATTTACATACGATTTTATTCCCCAAAAACCAGTCGTATATGTTAATCTGTATAACAATCAATGGAATACTAATTTCCGATATTGGTATCCCGGCACATGGAGTTCGCGGGTACGTATCTGGACATTGGATCAAAGGAAAAGTCAGGATGAAAATTCTCGCCTTTTTACACAAAATGCAATGGAAACCCGTAATCCGTTGCTGGTTGTTACGGCAGGGAAAGGGAATCGTGATGGAGTGCTACCTGATAAACAGTCTGGCATACAGGTATCCCGTTCTGGAATATTGGTAACTGCTTTCGGACAGGACCCGGACGGAAATAAAGGTACACTGTTACGTGTATGGGAACAGGCAGGTGAATCCGGTAGGGTGACACTTCGTTTACCGGCTGGATTGAAAGTGACCCAGGCAATTCCTGTCAATCTACGGGGAGAGATAAAAGGCGAACCTGTATCGGTTAAATCAGGAAAGATAGAGTTTGAATTGGGAGCTTATGCCCCTGCTAGTTTCATTTTAAAATAAAGGAGAAATATGAATACATTTGAACCCGACTACAGAAATATTTTGAAGGTCTTATACAATCAGAGACCAGATTACCTGCCGTTGTACGAGCATAATATCGATGCCCCTTTCGTCTCTAAATGTATTGGGGAAGAATTGTCATTGAATGGGCGTAAAAGCCAGTCTGAACTGGATGAATATTTTAGTAAATACATATCCTTCTGGAAGGAAAATACCTATGATGCATTCAGTTATGAAGCTGCTATCTGTGAGATCCTACCTGGTCATGGTGCTATCTTGGGGGGAATGCTTGGCCCTATCCAGACTCGTGATGATTTTGAAAGATATCCCTTTGACGATATTCCACGTATTTTCTGGGAAACATATGGTCCTCGTCTGGAATCTATCCGGAGAATGATGCCGGTCGGAATGAAAGCTTATGGAGGCTGCGGATACGGAATTTTTGAGACGGCTCAGGATCTGGTTGGCTATGAAAGCCTTTGCGTAATGCAATATCTTGATCCGGAACTTTTTGCTGATTTATTTTGTAAGATTGGTGAATTGTATGAAACTCTATGGACTAAAATGCTGGAAGATTATGACGATCTTTTTGTTTTTTATCGCATGGGAGATGATTTGGGACACCGTACGGCAACTATGCTTGAACCGGATACGATCCGTCAGTTCATTTTGCCTCAGCATAAAAAGGTGATCGATATAGTACACCGCAAAAACAAAAAGTTCCTGCTGCACTGTTGCGGTAATATCAAGGAGATCATGCCTGATATTCTAAAGAACGGGATAGATGCCAAGCATTCGAATGAAGACCAGATATGCCTTTTTGATGAATGGATCGATAACTATGCAGATAAGATCGGGCTGTTCGGAGGATTCGATATGAACTATCTGATTTTAAATCCGTATGATCAGGTTTTCAGCAAGGTGCTGGAAGAAGGTGCCCGGTTCCGTGAAAAGGCAAACGGATATGGACTGGGATCAGGTAATTCAATACCTGATTATATGCAGATAGAAGGATTTTACGCAATGGTCGATGCCGTAAAAGAGATAAGAAGAAGAGAACAATTGACTAAATAAATAGGAGAATAGTATGGAAAACACATTAGAAAGAATAGCGCTTTGCGTTGAAGTAGGTAAGATCAATGCAAAAACACCTTATCCTCCGGCAATGAAAGGAGAAGACGGAGCTGATGAATTGACACGAAAAGCCTTGGAGGAAGGATATTCTCCGAATGATATTCTAACAAAAGGTTTGATCGTAGGTATGAATCGTATCGGTGTAAAGTTTAAGGAAAACAAAGTGTTTGTGCCGCAGGTCTTGATGAGTGCGAAAGCTATGAGCGGAGGAATGCAACATTTGAAAAAATATTTCAATGACGGATCTGTCAAACGGAAAGGAAAGCTTATCATTGGTACGGTAAAGGGTGATTTACACGATATAGGGAAAAACCTTGTCTGTATGATGGTGGAAGGTAACGGATATGAGATTATCGATCTGGGGGTAGACGTTCCGGAAGAAAGATTTGTGGATGCTGTTAGAGAAAACCCGGATGCTTTTGTCGGAATGTCTGCTTTGTTGACAACGACAATGGTAAATATGGAAACGATAAATAATGCAATAAAAGCTGAATTTCCTCAAGTGAAAACATTTATAGGCGGAGCGCCGGTGAGCAGCGATTTTGCCAGGCAAATAGGAGTCGATTATTACACGGAAGAACCTCAGCGGTTGGTAGAAATCTTAAACCAGTTAACATCAAATTAATATGACATCGAGAGAACGTTTTTTAATCGCTTTGGCGGGAGGAGTACCCGATAGAATTCCTATAACGGAACATCTTTTCAGTTTAAAACTCATGCAGGAACTATTGGGATATACAACCGTCTTGTATGACGGAAAAACACAGGCAAAGTTGGCTACCCGATTGGGGATCGATGCCATCTGGACACCGATTAACGGTTTTTGCGGTATCGAAGAAACACCTCATGAACCGAATGAAGTTTATAAAGATGAATGGGGGGTAACCTATCAGAAGAACGGTTGGCCGATCATTGCACAAATCGATACTCCTGTAAAAAGCCGTGAAGACTGGGAAAAATACAGCTTGCCACCGGTCGATACTCCTTACCGGATCAAGATCCTTAAGGATGTGAAAACTGCCAATACGGAAAATCTGGCTGTTATGCTGGGAGTTCTGGGGCCGTTTACTATGTTGTCGTGGTATATTATAGATTTTGAAACGCTGGCTATTACCATGTATACAGATCCGGAAATGGTTCATGAAATAAATGAAGCCGTATTAAAATGGACCCTCGAAGCCATTCGTTTGGCAGCGGATGAGGGAGGAATCGATTGTGTACAGATTTCTGACGACTGGGGCGGAACGAATTCTTTACTGATCTCTCCGGATGATTTCCGCACCTTTTTCATCCCTTACTTCAAACGCCTGGTTGCCGGAATTAAAGAGTTGGGACTGCCGGTAATCATGCACAACGATGGTAGAATCTGGGATGTTCTGGATGATCTGGTCGATTGTGGAATCAATGGACTTCATCCGGTTGAAAGAGCTGCCGGTATGGATCTGAAAAAAGTAAAGGAAAGGTATAAAGGTCAGCTGACACCTATCGGTAATATCAATAACAAAGTAACAATGGCTTCTTCCAATCCGGAAGATGTCCGCCGGGAAGTACTGGAATGCATAAGAGAAGCAGGAACTGAGGGAGGATATATAATCTCGACAGACCATAGTATCCATGATCTGATACCAACGGATAATGTACGATGTTTGATAGATACGGTCAATAAATATGGACAATATCCTATCGATGTGAATTTCTGAAAGATTTGATCATATAGAAATAATTATTTTAAATTGTAAGATATGTGTAGAAAGACCTGTTCCCGGGGACTTTTTTATTGGGTACTGATGAGTTCTTTTTTTCTTTCATGTGGTGGAAATAAAGAACAACTATCAGATGAAGTAGCAGATATTGTAGGTAAACATACCGTGCATTTTACCGCTCCGCCACGGCGTATTCCTGCCCGCTCCTCAGTGGACGCTCCTCTAATGGGGAACGGATATACCGGAGTGACTATTGCCGGAGAACCGGAGGCACAGACTTTTTATCTGGCCCGGAATGATTTCTGGCGTCTGAAATCTGCGCTGGACGAATCGTATCCCTGTGTCCTGGGAAAGGTCGAATTATCTGTCCCGGCTTTAAAAGGAGCAGGTTATCAGGTGGAACAATCGCTTTATGATGCCATTACGACCGGCTGTTTCACACAACCCGGTTATACTGTCCGCTATAAAACTTATGTCGGTGCCTCAGATGATTTACTCGTTTTAGAACTGACTTTGGAAGGGGATACTACCCTTCAGGGACAGGTCAACTTATCTCTTCTCGGGGAAAAGGAAATGCTGAATAAACCGCCTTTGGAGCGTGTTTTCCCCGACATCAGGAAAGAAGGAGAAACGAGTGAAGGTGTTTACTACATATCTCGCGCTTTCGAAGACTCGGTCGATATACAGACATGTGCTGCGGTTGCTATGGATGTAAAGGAAAGCCGGGATAATACGTTTACGCTGAAAAACGGTCAGCCGGTACATATTGTTTGCGCCTTTTCCAGTAATTTTAAAAGTGAAAATTGTCAGGCAGAGGTACTTCGCACAATATCGGGCTGTTCCCTTAAAAGTTTAGAGCAAGCGGAACAGCGGCATAAGGATTGGTGGCATACTTATTGGGAGAAATCTTATGTCAGTATTCCCGATAGTATAATAGAAAAGCAATATTATGTTTCTCTCTATGGCACGGGTTCTTGTAGTCGTGACGAACTTTTTCCTCCTTCTATTTTTGGAACCTGGATTACACAGGAATGGCCTTTCTGGAATGGAGACTATCATTTGAATTATAACCATATGGCTCCTTATTATGCACTTTTTCAGGCAAACCGGTTAGAACAGGCTGTCCCCTATATCCAATCGATGTTAGCTCAGATACCGCGTGGTAATTATTACTCAGAAAAAGTTACAGGTATCCCCGGCGGTATTTTACTTCCTGTAGGGGCCGGACCATTGGGGATTGAAACGACTCGTCGTTCTCTTTTTATGGATACTTATTTTAAAGGCTGGATCGACCACGGTGAAGTTGAAGATGAGGGATTCTTTATGGGACAGAAAAGTAATTCGGCTTACGCTGTCATAAATATGGCGATGTATTTTTATCATACCTGGGATAAAGAAATTGCTAATGAACTTTATCCGTTTGTCAAAGGAGTTGCTACCTTCTGGGAGAACTATCTGCAGAAAGAAGGAGATCGCTATGTCATCTATAATGATGCAATCCATGAAGGAACAATCGGAACAAAAAATCCGATCTTGTCTCTTGGACTCGTTCGTCTGGTGATGAACACGGCTATCGATATGAGTGACTTCCTGCAAATAGATATGGATCGTCAGGCAAAGTGGCGTGATGTTTATGAGCATCTTTCCGATTACTCCTATCAGGAACGGAATGGAAAGACAGTCTTTCGCTATACAGAGAACGGAGTAGATTGGTGGGGAGATAATACGTTAGGTATTCAGCATATTTATCCGGCCGGCCAGATCGGTCTTGCCAGTGATTCGTCTTTATTGCAGATAGCCCATAACACAATTACGGAAATGCAACGCTGGATAGACTTCAATGGTAGCAACAGTTTCTTTCCGGCAGCCGTCCGGATTGGATATGATCCGGATAGTATTCTGGCTCATCTGAATGAATACTCCCGTCATACTTATCCGAATGGATTTCAATTTCAAAATCCGCATGGTATCGAGAACTGGAGTACAGTACCCAATACTATCAATCAAATGTTATGCATGGGGAACCAGAATATTATACGAGTCTTTGCTGTTTGGCCGAAAGATAAAGATGCTAAATTCTATCATCTGAGGACAGAAGGTGCCTTTCTGGTCTCTTCCGAGTTGAAGGACGGAGTGATACCATCGGTTACAATCGAAAGCGAACAAGGGCGAAAATTGTGTTTGCAGAATCCCTGGCCATTAATGAATGTCTTGGTCGATAGCAATGGAAAACAAACGGAGATGTCCGGAGAATATCTGGAGATTTCAACGACTCCGGGGACAATTTATCGGTTTACTCCCCGAAAGGAGCAATAATAATCCACGAAATAAGCAGCTATTTGCTATTTTTAATAGGAGTAGCTGCTTCTATATTTGTGTGATTAAATCAGTGTAATAGTTTATAATATTCAAACCATGAAAAAAGTACTATGCTTAATCTCGATATTCTGTTTATGTGGAAATGTTTTATCTGCTAAAGAATACCATGTCTCAGTAAAAGGAAGTGATGCTGATAACGGAGATATTTCTTCTCCATTCAAAACGATCAATAGGGCTGCCCAGCAAGCTTTGCCGGGAGATACGGTTACAGTACATGATGGGACTTACCGTGAATGGGTAAATCCGTTGAGTGGAGGGGAACGGGAAGGTAAACGTATCCTGTATCGAGTAGCTGAAGGTGAAAAAGCGGAGATTAAAGGCTCTGAGTTAGTCACAAACTGGAAAAAAGAAAAGAAAGCGAAAGGGGTATGGAAGGTGATATTACCTAACTCATTCTTTGGTAATTACAATCCGTTTAATGACCGTTTGTATGGCGACTGGCTTTGGTCTGAACGGATTCATCATACGGGAGATGTGTATTTGAACGATGTTTCGCTTTATGAAGAATTCAGTCTGGATAAGGTGTTTGCACCGGATACGCTCCGTACGATTCGTGATCCACAGGGCTGTACGAATGTATGGTTTGCAGAAGTAGATGCGGATAATACAACCATTTATGCGAATTTTGGTACTGTCGATCCGAATAAGGAAACGGTAGAGGTTTCAGTTCGTCCCACTTGTTTTTATCCGACACGCGAGGGATTGGATTATATCACGATTCGCGGTTTTCACGTTAGTCAAGCTGCCACACAGTGGGCTGCTCCTACAGCCGAGCAGGTTGGTATGATCGCTACTCATTGGTGTAAAGGATGGATTATTGAGAATAATGTCATTAAGAATTCCCGTGCCAACGGTATTACTTTAGGTAAAGAGAGAAGCAGTGGGCATAATCTGGAATGTAACGACAAACGCCTCGATGGTACATTACATTATGTAGAAGTTATATTTAACACTCTACGTCGTGGATGGAGTAAGGACAATGTAGGATCTCATATCGTTCGGAATAACATCATTTCTGATTGTGAGCAAACCGGTATCTGTGGTAGTATGGGGGCAGCGTTCAGCGAAATTTACGGAAATCATATCTACAATATTCTGGTAAAGCAACAATTTGGCGGAGCCGAAATGGCGGGTATCAAATTGCATGGTGCTATAGATACTTATATTCATCATAACCGGATTCATAAAACCGGACAGTATGGAATCTGGTTGGATTGGATGGCGCAAGGTGCACGGGTATCATCCAATCTGTTATACAATAATCTGATACAGGATTTGTTTTTCGAAGTGTCTCATGGACCTTATGTAGTAGATAACAACATCTCTCTTTCACCTCGCACAATACAGGAAAACACAGATGGTGGAGCATACTTGCATAATCTCTTTTCAGGGGACATCAACCGTTTGGACGACCAACGTTACACTCCATATCATTTGAACCATTCAACCGAGGTGAAAGGGATACGGACTATTACAGAAGGTGACCATCGTTTCTTTAATAATATCTTTATTGGAGGTGACAACAGTAAGTTAAAATATGGTATGATCGTATTTGATGTGTCACAACGTCCTATTTATGCAGAGAATAATCTGTTCCTGAACGGTTCTCTTCCGATGACGAATAAGACGCAGGATTGGGTGGAGAAAACAGTCAACCCCAAATTAAGAGTAGAGGAAACCCCTGAAGGTGAGGTGTATCTGGTAAGCGACATCAGTTTGCAGGAGTTATCTTCTTTTAAAGGAAAGAGTATAGATGCGGATCGTCTTGGTATTACGCAGTTGACAGGATTCCCGTTTGAGAACCCTGATGGAACTCCCTTCAAGTTAGAGAAAGACTTTTTCGGCAATGACCGTTCTGCCTCTCCGATTGTGGGACCGATAGAAAATGTACCTTCTTCTAAACGAATAAAAGTATGGCCTAATCTAAAATAATAATTTATGTGTTGCTCGAAACCAATTTTACCTAATGACTGGATGGCTTATATCTAGCAATGAGTCTAATAGTAAATTAAAGATTGATGCCATGAAACGAAAATGGGTTGTTTTTTTAGGTGGTGTATTGTGTCAGGCTGTTTTGCTGGCACAAACATCTTATCAGACAAAAGTGATCAAGCCGGAATCTCGTCCGTGGGGCCCTTATCTCTGGCCTCATGAAATCCCGGAGACGCCGCCTGTCGGGCAATCTTCAGATTTGGTGGCTGCAGAGTTTAAAGGACAGTCCGTAAGTTATACGGCAGCGGATACCTGGTATCCTTCATGGGCTTCGAACGATACGTTGTATTCGCCTTTTACAGATGGTACGTGGGGTATATGGAAACTGGTCTTTTCTGCGACGGGGCCGAAGGCTATGACCGGTCAGGCCAAAATCGTAGGGAATGACCCGTTAAATTTGAAAGTAATCCCATTGGGAGCCACGACCGGTTCGGCGGCTCCTTATGGCGGACGCTATCCGTGTGGCAGTTTGGTGCACAATGGCATTTGGTATTATGGAACTTATTGCCTGGATGGATACCCCAGCGGATATAACTGGGGTACTTTAGGCCCGTTTGTCGGTTTCCGGATCTCTAAAGATTACGGACTGACATGGGAAGATACTCCTGTAGAATTTGTAATATAGATTAATTCCATGAAAACACAAGAAAATAAGAGTAAGGTATATCAACTGATTCATCTGAGGTAAATGATATATTTATATAAATAGAACGATTATGAAAGAAATGACATCTTTACAGCGTTGTATGGCTGTTCTGAATGGAGAAGTACCTGATATGCTTCCTGTGATACCTCAAAGTTTTATGTATGCTGTCGAAACAGCCGGGTTGAAAATCAGCGATGTGAACAAGAACGGACGGAAGATGGCACAGGCACATATCTTGTCTCAGGAAAAATATGGATACGACGGTTGTGTGATCGATTTCGATGATGCCTCGATTGCCGAAGCGATCGGAGCGAAGGTGATTTTCCGGGAAGATGAACCGGCAACGGTCGATGAAGAACAACCTGTGCTGAAGAACTTGCGTGATATTTACGATTTGTCTTTGCCGGATCCATTAAAGTCAGGGCGTCTGAACGAATGGCTTGAAGCCACTCGCACCTTGGTCGATGCTATCGGCGATCATGTCTTTATCATGGGACGTGCCGATCAAGGACCATTCAGTATTGCTTGTATGTTAAGGGGCACTACTCAATTTATGATGGACCTGCTGACGGAAGATCCTAAATTAATAGCCGATGTGATCGAGTATTGCCGGCAGGCAAGTGTCCTTTTTGCCAAAGCTCAGAAAGATGCCGGAGCCCATGCCACCTCTATTGGTGATGCTCTGGCTGGTCCGAACCTGATTTCGCCGGATATGTATCGTCAGTTTGCTCTGGAACCCGAAAAGAAAATGACGGAGGAGGTGCAGTCCTACGGAATACCTTTGTCCCTTCATATCTGTGGTAATACGAATGCCATCATCGGGGATATGGGAAAGACCGGAGCACGGATTCTGGAAGTCGACTGGAAGCTTGATATGGAAGAGGCACGTAAACTTGTCCCGATGGAGACAATCCTGATGGGGAATGTCGATCCCAGCTTCCCGCTGGTACATGGCACGCCGGCTGAAGTGGATGCCGCAGTAAAGAAACTGGTGGAAGCTACGGGAGGTAGAAGCCATATTATCAGTTCCGGGTGTGCTATGGGAAGAAACACGCCTGCGGAGAACTTTGAAGCCTTTATTGCAGCTGCCCGTAAATACGGATCTTATGAGGAAATTATGCGTTTACAGAATCAATAGGTGAAGAGATGATAGAAACATATTATCACGATAAGGAAGGATATAATCCGTTTCTTATCAGGGAAGGGTGGCAGGTTGCCCAATTGAATCATGTGGCAAAACACGGTTTGGCAGATATCGACCAGATCGAAGTTCACCGGGCTACGGATGAAGTCTTTATTCTGTTTAAAGGGGAGGCTGTATTGATAGCGGCAAAACCTGACGATAAAGATGTTCATTTTGAATGTGTAAAAATGAAGCCGGGAGTCACTTATAATATTCCGGCAGGAACCTGGCACAATATCGCTATGGATCCGGAGGTTGAAATCATTATTGTTGAAAAATCGGATACTCATAAACAGGATTGTGCCTATTTGGATTTGACTCCTTTGCAAAGGAATCGTTTGTATGCAATAATTGAAGACGTATTAAAGTAACCACGATGAAAAAAGGAATTGTACTCACTGTTTTATGTGTTTTGTCGTCCTTATCTGTTAAGGCGCAACTACTGAACGATACTTATTCATGTGACAATGAATCATATGGACTTTTGAAGAATTTGTCGGATTCGCCGTTAAGCCGGGGAAATATTTATGTGTTCACCACGACGCACCAGGATCTGGCCTGGCTGAACCATCTTGATGCCTGTATAGCAGACCGGGATACGCTTTGGCTTACTCCGTTTCTGAAACGTCTGGCCGATGATCCCAATTTCAGGATGGATATAGAGCAAACATCTATTCTGAAAGAATATATTCATCGTCATCCGGAGACACAGCCCTTGTTTGCTAAATATATGAAAGAAGGGCGCATTTGTGTGGGAGGTACTTTTATTCAGCCTTATGAAGAAATGTATTCGGGAGAATCATTGGCCCGGCAGTTTTACCTTGGAAGTCGTTGGTTGAAAAAGAATTTTGACGGTTATGCTCCGTTGTCCTATTTTAATGTAGATGTACCGGGGCGCACGTTGCAAATGCCGCAGATAATGAAGAAGGCAGGTATCGACAACCTGATTATCAGTCGTCACGAAAGAGGGTTGTTCTACTGGCAGTCACCCGACGGTTCGAAAGTCAGGACATATACGCCGGGACATTATATTTATTTTTACAATGTATTGGGAAAAGAAGATACAGCGGCTATTAAAGAAATCGGTAAGGAATCCATCTTATGGTATACTAAATATAACGATGTGAAAAAGGTGCCGACCGTGATGCCGGCCATGTTGAATTACGAGTTGTCGTGGGATAGGAAGCCGGTTGAAAATTGTCCTGTATTGATGGATAAATGGAATCGGATTCGTTATATAAAAAATGAAGAAACCGGTAAAAAGACAAAAGTATCTTTGCCTTCATTTAAATATGCAACGGCGGACGATTTCTTCAAGACGTTGGATCATTCTACTTCTGCGTTGCCGGTTGTTCAGGGAGAGCGTCCGAATGTCTGGTTATATATTCATGGACCTTCGCATGAAAAAGCGTTGACTGCCAGCCGTGCCGGTGATGTCTTATTACCCGATGCAGAGAAAATGTCATCTTATTCGGCGATGGTTCGCGGCTCATTTGAACGGTATCCGTCCCGGGAATTGGAGGAAGCCTGGGAGGCTAAAATCTATCCGGATCATGGATGGGGCGGCAACGGAGGAGTTATGACGGACAATACTTTTCTTCGAAAATATGAATTCGCTTTGTCACGAGCTGAACAGATCGTAGATCAGCAAGCTTTTTATCTGGCCTCTTCTGTGAAGACTTCTAATGAAAAAGGGAATCCGATCGTTGTCTTTAATAATTTGTCTTTCGGCAGAACTGCTCCCGTGCAGGTCGATGTTGCTTTTCAGCCGGGATATGCCCGGTATTTGCAGCTGAAGGATAGTCATGGGAAAAATATAGCATCTCAATTGTCCGATGTTTGCTATTATAGCGATGGTTCCATCAAGAAGGCTCGTCTTACCTTTACTGCCGCTGATATGCCCTCAATGGGATTGAAAACCTATTATCTGAATCCGGCGGGAATGGAAAAACTGACGGAAGCACGGAAAACGACCTTGGTGGAGAATTTCTATTATTCAATCGAGCTGGTAGATGGCGGCATCCGGCAGATTTACGACAAAGCAACCGGATGTCCTTTATTGAATACGGAGAAATTTTTAGGTGGTGAAGTGATAACCATGCATTCTTACGGCAACGGAGCCGGTGAGTTCGATGCCGTACAACAGCCGGATATGGAAGGATTCGATAAGACATCCAACCATGCCGTTGCCTGGGAACTGGTAGAGAATGGTCCGGTTTTTACCTCTTATAAGATGCGTACTCCGATCCGTAATGCCGTGATTGAACAGACCTTACGGGTTTATCATCAGGTTAAGAAGATTGATATGGATGTTGATCTGCTGAACTGGGAGGGTGTCATGTTTCGTGAATATCGTTTGATGTGGCCTGTCGCTTTCAAACAATCGGCCGTTTCTTACGAAGTACCTTTCGGTGCGTTGACTGTCGGAAAAGACGAGTTACCGGGAGCTGCCGGCGAACGTTATTATGTGGAAAACAGCAAACAGCATCCGCGTGGTATTGGCAACTGGTTAAGTGCAGCGGGAGAAAACTGTGCGCTAACTTTATCCTCTTCCGTGGCTGTTGCCGATTATATCGATCCGACTAACGATCCGGTCGACTATCCGGTTTTGCAACCGATCTTATTGGCTTCCCGAAGAAGTTGCCATGATAAAGGAAATGATTTTTTCCAACCGGGAGACCATTCTTATCATTTCTCGTTAACTTCGCATCCGGCAGGCGATAAGGCCAGGGAAGAATTCGGAGTTTCTGCCAATACTCCTCTGGTCGCCGTTTACAATCCGGAGCGTTTCCAAAAGGCTTCTTTGCCGGAGGAATATTCTTTCGTATTCGTAAACAATCCGAATGTGAAAATCACGGCACTGAAAAAATGCGAGGATGACAATAGCCTGATTATTCGTATGTATAATTGTTCGGCTAATGAAGAAAAAGTAGGTTTACAAATGGGCGTGCAACCTAAAGCTGTAATCCGTACGAATCTGATTGAAGAGGAACTGGAGCCGGTTCAAGATATCACTCTAGGAAAATACGCAATTGAAACTTATAAGGTGAAATTCTGATAGGATCTTAAAGATACCCCAAAGACTTTTGCTCTTAATTTTTATATTAGAAGACATGAAGAACTCTTATTCGAAAAGTAAATTGATTGTTGCATTGTTTGTCTTTTTTGTATCTTTTCCGGAGGGGCATGCAGTTGCTGCTGCACAGGCTTCGTGGCTCCCGGAAATAAAGAATGAGAATAAATGTATCCGTTTATTGGAGTGTACATATAATGAAGCAGAATTGAAACAAAGTAGAGAGATAAGTGCAACTGCAGGTTGGGATGTCCGTATGGAACAAACTGTTGTAAATGAGGGAAAAACATATACTTTCACCTTTACCGCCAAACGGGATATGAAAGATGCCGGAGTGGCAGTGGCTTTTGATCAATACGGTTGGACGAGCGATAATTACGTTATGATTCCTTCCTCCGTATATAACGGAAACCGGCAGCGTATTGTCAACCGTGAATATGCAACCGGACTGGACAAAACGGACTATCGCCGGAAAGACCTGGCATTGACCTCAAACCCTATCCCTCAATTATCCCCTGAGTATGGAGCCAATTCCCGTCTGGAGGTGAATGTAAGTAATACGGCCACTCCGGCTATCACTATCCTGGACCGGGCGAAACAAAAAGGTACATTCCTGTTGACCGACCAGGGAATCGATTGGAATAACCAGGTTCTGGATCATGCCCTGATTGTGGAGGAAACTCCTGACAGAAGTGTGGCTTCATTTATAATCAGTGCCCCGGGAGTACGTGAACGCAAACCCGAATTTATCGGTTTCAGTAAAAGCCCCGATCGGGGGATACAGGTAGAAAAAGGCGATCAGATCGTTATCCGGGTAACGGAAGTCATTTTTCCCTGTAAAGATGTTCCCGAACTGTTGGCCCGTTTTATGAAAGAACGTAAGTCGCATATCCAGGGAGAAGCCCCCCGTAACCTGATGCCGATGAGTGAAGTATTGACCCGCATGGTGAAGAATATCGATGACCGCTATTATATTGGTGACCAATGGCAATACTATTGTCCGGAGAATGCCAATTGGATGTCGTATGGCTGGATCGGTGGTTTGATGAATACCTATCCGATACTGGCTCTGGGTGATGCGGAGCATTTGCAGAAAGTAAAGAATACATTCGATTTCGCCTTGCCGCGTGCCAAAGGGAAAAGCGGTTATTATTATGATGTGCTGGGAGCGGACGGAAAAGTCCTTTACCGGGATGCCGCAGCCAATAATCCGGGAGTCGGACTGACCCGCAAGAACGGGGATATCCTATACTGGATGGTTAAACAGTTTATGCTGCTGAAAACGCAGGGTAAGGCAAATGCTATTGATCCGGAATGGGAAACCAATGTGCGTTTGTTGGCGGATGCCTTTGTCAATACCTGGAAAAAACATGAGACATGGGGTAATTACCTGGACGTAGAATCCGGCGATATTGCCGTTTACAATACGACAAGTGGTGCTATGGCAGTAGCAGGCCTGGCCTTATCCTCTGTTTATTTTGACAATCCGCTTTATCTGCAAGTTGCGCAGGAAGCAGCAATCGATTATTATGCAAACTTTGCCTTGGTCGGGTTTACTTCGGGCGGTTGCGGGGATATTCTTCAGAATGCCGATTCGGAAACGGTTATTGCTCTGACAACTTCCCTTATGACCCTTTATGAAGTGACAGGAGCAGATGAATATCTGAAACGATCGGCTGACCTGGCTAACTTGTGTGCCACATGGACAGTCTCTTTCCCTTACCGTTTACCGGAAAATACTCCGTTGGCAAAGTTGGGAGCTAACCTGACCGGAGCCGTATGGGCCAGCACGCAGAATAAACATGGTGCTCCCGGTTTCTGTACCCAGTCCGGCGATGCCCTGTTCAAGCTATATCGTTCGACCGGTGATGTTTCGTATGCTGAATTGCTACGTGATGTAATCCATGCGCATGCCGAAGGTATTCAGCCGAATGGAAAAATTACGGAGCGACTGACCTATTGTGACGCCGATAGCCGTGGCTCACGTGGCGATGGCGGTCAGACGGGCTGGAACGAGACAAACGGTGCACTGATGGCCTTGGAAATTCCCGGAATTTATGTCCGTACCGACCTTGGTTCGTTGTATATCTTCGACCATGTAGAGGCAAAGGTTGTGAAGCACAGCAACAAGCAGATGGTCATACAAATAACTAACCCTACCGCCTATGACGCCACTGTGACGATCTTTGCTGAGAATGCGGAACAGGCTTTCCTGCCCCTGGGGGATAACGCTTTCCTGCAATGGAAAGATAAGGTGACGGTGAAAGCAGGCAAGACGGTGAACTATAAATTGAAAACAAATTAATTAAAATAATTATGTATAAGAAAAGTTTGTCTTTCCTGACTGCATCTCTGATCCTATTCAGCTGTACGACCGAAAAGACATGGGATTTCCAGACCGACTACTTCAGTATCGGTATTAACAACAAGGGATATATCACAAGTATGAAGAATACGACTGTGTCTCCGAACCGTGAGTTCAGTCCTGCCGATAAGCCCTCTCCGCTGATGTCGTTGTACGATAGTGAAAAGAATGTATATTATACTCCTCAAAAGGCTACTTATAATGCAGACACAGATTGTTTTACTCTCGAATACCCGAACGGTTCGGTGGCAACCGTAGCCTTACAACCTACCGGCAAATATTTCAGACTGACCTTAAACAGCCTGGAACCCCGAAACGGTATAGACGGCATTCAATGGGGCTCCTATTATACCAATATCACCAATCTTTTAGGTGAAATAATAGGTGTTGCCCGTGATACCAGCGATGTGGTCAATTATAGTATCGGTATGCTTGCCCTGGATGATAATACGCTGGGCGGGACATCCGATCTCGAAGGAGATGCGGCGCCGTTTCAATATATAATCCATACGCCTGATGCCGAACGTTTTCCTTTGCCGGATCATTTGCATGAAGGACAGGTGTTTTCTCTGGGTGGTGACGGAGTTAGCGATGTAGCTTTCTATGCCAATAAAGAACCCTATTACCGTATTATGTACGGTAATGCTGCTATGGTAGATAGCCTGGGACGTATCTTTCTGAATTATCATTCGCGCGACCGTGCGAAAAAGAGACAGGTATTTTATTCTCTTATCCCGAATATGCCGGCTAATATTCCTAATCATATAGATGTGGAACCCATACCGGGTGTCGATTTTATAGGTTCTTCCGTTGCCCTTTGGGGGAGTCCTGACAGTACGGCCCTAATGGATGTGATACAGAATATCGTTCTGTCGGAAGGTTTGCCTTATCCTACCGTAAAGGGTAAATGGATAAAAGATCCGGCCGCCTATTCGCCCGATGTAATGACCAGTGGAAACCAGTACGACAGTATCATTTCCTATACGGCAAAGTTAGGTTTTCCGGCTATCCATGCCTACGACCAGGGTTTCCTGCGTCCCGATCGTGCCAATGAAGGTTATCTGGACGGAAGGAATCAGGAAAAGAAACCTTTCCGTTTCAATTCGGGTAACAAATCCCACCGTGAATTTGCCGACATGGCGGCAGAGAAAGGTATCATGTTAGGACGTGTCAATATAACAAATTCGCTGGCACCGGGTACGATGGATGCCAGCCCTTTCCCGAGCGACAGCTTGTGTTACCAGCAGAAACGTTTATTGATGAAAGATCTCTCTCCCGAAGATACCGTTATTATCGTGGACGATCCTACCTATCTGGAAGAAATAGCCAGTTGGGAAGGACATTGTAAAGATCTGAATATGGTAAAGATAGGTGGTGAGTTGATCCATTACCTGGGTGTATCTGAAACAGCTCCTTATACCTTGAAGAATGTAACCAGGGGATATTGGGGAACTAAACCGGCTGCGCATAAGGCTAATGATACAGTCTACAAATTACAGGTGACCATCAATTACGGCTACGAAGGTATCATCCCGAATCTGGCCCTTCAGGATAAGATTGCTGAATATTATGCCGATGTTGCTTATCATTGTGGAGTGACCCTGTATGACTTTGACGGGCAGGAATTTCTGTTCAATAATGGTCACGGGTACTATTCGGCTAAACGTTTCTTCCGGAAAATGTTCGAACGGGCAAAAGAGTTGGGAGTTCCCTATATCCGTTTTTCCGGTGCTACCTTGTCGGAAGGTTCATGGCATTACCAGAGTGTATGGAATGTAGGAGGCGGCCGTAACCTCTATGACATCGATACCCGCGAATGGGGAAGTGCTACCAGTCAGGGAAAAGACTTGCGCGATGTCACTTATTCCAATTACTACCCGGTTTCTTTCGGAGGAAACTTTGCCATAAAGGACACCTCTACCGTCGAACAATATGAGCATGTACAAGCCATATCGGTTGGCTACGGAGCTACTTACTTTTTGGCTATCAACCAGAAAGACGTGGAAAGTTGTCCGCAGAAAGAACAGATATTCCAGGCAATCCGTACCTGGGAGGATGCCCGCCATGCCGACGCTTTCCCCCGTGAGATCAAGAAACTGTTGCGTGACCCGTCTTACGACTGGCGGCTGGAAGCAAAAGAAGATGGTAACAGCTGGATACTACATAGGCTTGTCGACGGAAAGATAGTAGAATCATATCCGCTGCACCGCGCCGCAGGCTATTAGAAGTAATACTACTGTGCTAAGTATGGTAGCACTATTGTGTCAGATGTGGTAACACTACTATGCCATAACTACTAACACAGTAGTGCTATCGTATTTAGCACAGTAGTTTTATTTTCTTTGAAATAGATATTGTTGTGTATACAGTAAATATAGACTAAATTCTTGTTTATATAATTGATAGTCTGTATATTTGTGCTCATAGATACTTGGAAAACATAATAATAAGACTTAATTTATACAAGAAGTATGAAAAGTTTATTGCTAACCTTTATGATTGCTCCTTTATTGATCAGTTGTCAGGGTTCCTATCCGATCAAAGCAAAGATCTCCCAGTCTCCTAAAACTTTTTGTAATCCGGTTAACCTGAATTACCGTTTTATGAAAATAGATGGAGGTGAGGGTATTCGTGAAGCAGCTGACCCTGTTGTTGTTCCCTTCAAAGACAAATTTTACCTGTTTGCATCCAAATCGTCCGGTTATTGGTATTCGGATGATTTTACAGATTGGAAACATGTTTTTATAACCGATTCCGTTCTGCCGATAGAGGATTATGCACCGGGTCTTTTTGTACATAATGACTACCTGTATTATGTCGGCTCCACACATGGAAAAGGGATGCTGTACCGTTCATCCCAGCCCGAAAAAGGTGAGTGGGAGCCTGTGAAGGAAATTTTGTCGTATTGGGATCCTGCCTTTTATGTGGAGGGAGACAACCTGTATATGTATCATGGCTGTTCCCCGGTCGATCCGATCCGTATGCAGGTGCTGGATCTGAATACGTTGGATGCAAGATCCGGGATTATCGACTGTTTTAATAGCGATAAGGAAAACAGGGGCTGGGAACGAACCGGCGAATTGAATGAACTCTCTCGTCGTCCTTATATCGAAGGAGCCTGGATGACAGCCCATCAGGGTAAATATTATTTACAATATGCTGCTCCGGGAACGGAATGGAAATCGTATGCGGACGGAGTATATGTCAGTACCTCGCCTTCAGGCCCTTTTACCTATATGGAAAATAGCCCGGTCTCTTATAAACCGACCGGATTTATAGGAGGAGCCGGACATGGTTGCCTGTTTACCGTCGGTAATGAAAATTACTGGAAAGCGGCAACAAACTCTATCTCTGTCAGGCATATGTTCGAACGGAGGATTTCTTTCTTCCCGGCCGGCTTCGATAAAGACGGTTATATGTTCACAAATACTTACCTGGGGGACTATCCGATGTACTTACCCGGAGGCAAGGAACAAACTTCCGGGATGGATCAACCCGGTTGGATGTTACTTTCTTATAAGAAGACAGTAACTGCATCTTCTTCGCTGGATGGTTATCCGGCAGAAAATAGCGTAGATGAGGATTCACGCACAGCCTGGGTTGCGAAGTCGAACAACGATACCGAATGGTTACAGGTAGACCTGCAACAACTTTCATCTGTCCATGCCATTCAGGTTAATTTTGATGAATACGGTGCAGATCAGAAAGGATATGTGCCCCGTGTATACCAGAGTTATATAATCTATGCATCGGCCAATGGAGAAGACTGGTCGACAGTGGTGGATTATAGCACAAAGAAGACGGATGCTCCCCACGACTATATAGAATTTGAAGAACCCTTCAAAGCCCGGTACATTAAATTGCAGAATAAGGCGTATACCATATCTTCCAACTTGTCTGTCCGCGATTTGAGGATCTTCGGTAAAGGCCAGGGTAGTAAGCCGCGCCCGGTGAATGAGTTTGATGTGCGACGTGATGAAACAGACGGTTGTAAAGCGGTGCTGACATGGAATGAAGTTCCGCATGCACAAGGATATATTGTCCGCTATGGTGTCGCTAAAGACAAACTATATTCAAATTTCCAGGTGATGGGAGATACCCGGTTGGAAATCGGTAGTTTAAATAATGGAGTAACTTACTATTTCACGATAGATACTTATAACGAGAATGGCATCACCCGGACCGAGCAAGTGGAGGTATGCCGTTAATACATTTAAGAAACAATAGATCAGAGAAATGAAAAGATTGATTTTTACAGTGATGTTATTACTCCCCTGCTTTTGGCTGGGTGCCCAGTCACAGCGGGAGAAAGAGTTGTTGAATCAGGATTGGCTTTTTGCTAAAGGGCATGCGGCCGATCCGAATAAGGATTTTAATTATGGGCAGGCATTGTCGTTCTCTAAGATTGCCTTTTTACAGGAGTCGACTATGTTGGATGCAGACCAGGAATCACGTTTGGCTATTCCTCATACGCAACGGTTTGACGACAGCAAGTGGGAGAAGATCTCTTTGCCTCATGACTGGGGGATGGCTTTGGGATATAGCCAAGAGCAATTCAAGATGAAAGGATACCGCAAGTTGGGCGGACGTGCACCCGAAAACAGTGTGGGCTGGTATCGGAAACGGTTTACTCCCGAATTGGTAAAAGGGGACCGATATACACTGGAGTTTGAAGGTATCTTCCGTGATGCACAGGTATGGATGAACGGTGTCTATTTAGGACGCGGTGAGAGCGGTTATGTGCCTTTGGTCTTCGATGTAACGGAATGCCTGAATTATGAAAAGGATGCGGAAAATGTGATCTCCGTCCGTGTAGACGCTACTCATTCCGAATTATGGTCGTACGAAGGTGCCGGTATCTATCGGAATGTATGGCTTCATCGCACGGCTCCCGTGCATATCCCGCAATGGGGGACGTTTGTCACCAGCGAAGTGGATCTGCAAAAGAAAGAAGCCCGTGTGAAGGCTCAGGTAGAAGTGACGAACCAAAGTGGTAAATCGGTCGATCTTATTGTGCAAAACAGTATAATCGACTGTCAAGGGAAAGAAGTAAACAAGTCTGGTACAACCCTTACCTTACCCTCGTTGGAAACGAAAGAGGTGGAAACATACATGGATGTACGGCAGGTTGACTTATGGTCGTTGAAGACTCCGACGCTTTATACGTTGCATACTGATATTTTGTTGGATGGGGCAGTTGTCGATAGCTACGATACCTCTTTCGGTATCCGTGACATTCGTTTCGATGCCAACGAAGGTTTCTTCCTCAATGGCGAACGAGTACAGATTCAGGGGGTATGCTGCCACCAAGACCATGCCGGTGTGGGGATTGCTGTTCCGGACCAGCTGAATGCGTGGCGAATCGCCCGTCTGAAAGAGTATGGAGTAAATGCATACCGCGCCTCCCATAATCCTCCGACGGAATCTGTCTTGAATGCTTGCGACACGCTGGGTATGCTGGTCATGGATGAACTGCGTGTATTGAGCTCCAGTGATGAAGGTCTGAACCAGCTGAAGACAATCATTCGCCGCGACAGGAATCATCCGTCTGTTATCATTTGGTGTTTGGGAAACGAAGAGCCTGCCATACAGGGAACAGAGAAGGGGCGTATGATTGTTGAGCGCATGAAAGCCGTCCAGCGCAAACTGGATCCTACTCGTCCGTGTACGGCAGCCATGAACGGTAGTTGGGGGGAAGGTTTTACCTATGCCGTAGATGTACAAGGTTCTAATTATTATAAAATAGGCAATATCGATGCCGTACATGAAAAGTTTCCGAACCTACCTTGTATCTTCACCGAAGAGGCAAGTACGGTGATGACGCGTGGTATTTATGAGACTGATGCAAAGAAAGGTTTCCACCAGGCTTACGACCGTGATGTTCCGGGATGGGGAGCACGTGCACAAGAATGGATGCGTTATGTCGATGCACGCAAGTTTGTTGCCGGTGCTTTCGTATGGACCGGGTTCGATTATGGAGGCGAGGCGCAGTTGCATTTCTGGCCGGGTGTAGTTTCTCATTTCGGAATATTAGACTATTGCGGTTTCCCGAAAGATGCATTCTGGTATTACAAGGCTTGGTGGACGGAAGAACCGGTGTTGCACGTGCTTCCGCATTGGAATGGAATCGGTACGGATTCGGTCGATGTACATCTGTATACCAATATGGATGAGGTGGAATTGTTCCTGAATGGTAAAAGCCTGGGCAAAAAGACGGTTGAAAAGTTTGATATTCCTGCTTGGCGTGTTAAATATACCTCGGGTAAGCTGTTGGCCAAAGGGAAGAAGAACGGAAAGAAATACACCGAGTTGGTGGAAACTACCGGAAAGCCGGCTTCTCTGCAACTGGTCAGTGAAAACGGTTCTTCTATCCAAGGTGATGGTAACGACGTGGCAATCATAACCGTTAAAGTATTGGATGCCAAAGGACGTGTAGTGCCTACTGCTGAAAACGGAATTCACTTCGATGTCCGTAACGGCAAAATTCTGGGAGTGGGTAATGGTAATCCTTGTAGTCAGGAACCGGATGTCTTCCCTGCCGGCAGCGATGTACACCGGAATGCTTTTAACGGCTATGTCCAGGTACTTGTCACCAGTGACTGTTCCGGACAACCTATCGAATTGACTGCTGTATCGGATGGGTTGAAAGAGAGCAAGATTATTGTAGAAGTAACCAAATAAAATAGGCAATCACATGAAAAGCAAACTGAAAAGTATCATGTTACTGGCCGCTCTCTTTTGGGGCGGCCTGACGGCACAAACGTATGACTATCCATTCCGCAATCCGGAATTACCTTTGGATGTACGTGTGCAGGATGTTATTTCCCGGCTGACTCTGGAAGAGAAAGTCCAGTTGATGAAACATGCCGCCCCGGCTATTCCCCGCTTGGGTATCCCTGCTTATAACTGGTGGAATGAAGCCCTGCATGGAGTGGCTCGTACAAAAGAAAAAGTAACTGTTTTCCCCCAGGCGATCGGTATGGCTGCCACATTCGATCCGGAAGCCCTTCAGAAGATGGGAGACATGACCTCTTCGGAAGGCCGTGCCCTTTTCAACGAAGACTTGCGGGAAGGCAAGACCGGAGATATTTATCGCGGACTGACTTACTGGACACCCAACATCAATATTTTTCGTGATCCCCGCTGGGGACGTGGCCAAGAAACCTACGGGGAAGACCCGTATCTGACGGCCAAAATGGGATCGGCAATCGTTCGCGGCCTGGAAGGTAACGATCCGTACTACCTGAAGGCTGTGGCCTGTGCCAAGCACTATGCCGTTCATAGCGGCCCTGAGCATAACCGCCATTCCTATGATGCCCGCGTTTCCATGTATGACTTGTGGGATACTTATCTGCCTGCTTTCCGCGAATTGGTGACCAAGGCGAAAGTACACGGTGTCATGTGTGCTTATAACCGTTTTGAGGGAACTCCCTGTTGTGGTCACAATGAGCTGTTACAGGACATTCTCCGTAACCAGTGGAAGTTTAACGGTTACGTTACATCCGACTGTTGGGCAGTCAGCGACTTCGCCCAGTATCATAAAACGCATAGCAACGATACGGAAGCGGTAGTCGATGCCGTACTGAACGGTACAGACCTTGAATGTGGCAACCTCTATCAAAAATTACAGCAGGGGGTTGAAAAGGGATTGATCTCCGAGAAAGAGATCAATGTTTCTCTGGCCCGCCTGTTCGAGATACAGTTCAAACTGGGTATGTACGATCCTGCCGGTAGGGTTCCTTATGCCTCTATCGGCCGGGAAGTGATCGAAAGCGATGCCCATAAGAAACATGCTTATGAGATGGCGCAGAAATCAATGGTATTACTGAAGAATAACAAGAATATCCTGCCGTTGAATGCTTCCAAGATTAAGCGTATTGCTCTGATCGGCCCGAATATGGATAACGGAAGTACGCAGTTGGCTAACTATTTCGGTACGCCGAGTGAGATCATTACCCCGTATAAGAGCTTGCAGAAACGTTTCGGTAGTAGTATTCAGATCGATACGCTTACCGGTGTCGGGATCGTTCAAAAACTCGAAGGGGCACCTTCCTTTGCCCAGGTAGCCGCCCAGGCGAAGAAAGCTGATATTATCATCTTTATAGGTGGTATCAGTGCCGATTACGAGGGGGAAGCCGGTGATGCCGGAGCTGCCGGTTACGGTGGTTTTGCCAGCGGTGACCGTACAACGATGAAACTGCCACCTGTACAGACGGAATTAATGAAAGAACTGAAAAAGACAGGTCGTCCGTTGATCTTGGTAAATATGTCCGGTTCCGTGATGAATTTCGATTGGGAAAGCCGCAATGCCGACGCGATCCTTCAGGCCTGGTATGGCGGACAGGCTGCCGGTGATGCCATTACCGACGTCCTTTTCGGAGATTACAATCCGGCGGGTCGTATGCCGCTCACCACTTATATGAACGATAGTGATCTGCCCGACTTCGAAGATTATTCGATGGCAAACCGTACGTACCGTTATTTTAAGGGAGATGTCAGGTATCCGTTTGGTTACGGATTGAGTTATACGACATTCGGGTATGCTCCATTAACGAATAATTCGACCGTTAAAACAGGGGAAAGTATCCAGGTGGCAACAACGGTAACCAACACGGGTAAACGCGCCGGTGACGAAGTTGTTCAGCTATATGTGTCTCATCCGCAGAATGGTAACACCCGTGTTCCCTTGCGGGCTCTGAAAGGTTTTAAGCGTATCCATCTGGATAAAGGGGAAAGCCGGCAGGTGATCTTCACTCTTTCTCCCGAAGAGTTGGCTTTGGTGGACGAGAAGGGAAACCTTGTTGAAAAAGAAGGTTCGGTTGAATTGTACATCGGTGGGGGACAACCCTATAAATCAGAAGGAAGTTTCGGAGAGTTGAAAATAGAAGGAGACTCCTATGTCGTATATTAAATATTTGTTACTGTCGTTTTTGCTCCTGTCGGTTCATACAATGAAAGCTGATCAAGGAGATACAGTCTGTGTATCCGGCTTTGGAGTACATCCGGATACATATGAGAATGTAGTAACAGGCTTGCAGGCCGCTATTGATGCCTGCAAGCAGACCGGAGCGAAGGTCTTGTCTTTTCCGGAAGGCCGGTATGATATCTGGCCCGAAGGGGTAACCCGTGCTGAATATTTTATATCCAATACATCGACAGAATCGGAATGCCCTTCTAAGATCAAAACGATAGGTCTGCTTTTTAAAGACATGGAGAACCTGACTATCGAGGGGAACGGTTCTGTGTTGATGTATCATGGTAAAATGATCACAATGGTGTTCGACCATTGTAAGAATATCAGGCTTCAGAATATCAGTACGGATTTTCAACGACCTACTGCGTCGGAGATCTGTTATACCCGGATAGAGAAAGACGGAGTGGTTGTTACTCTCCACCCGGATTCCTGGTATGAGATCCGGAAAGGCAGGATAAATATCTTTGGAGAAGGATGGAAATCGAATTTGATACATTGTAACGAATTCGATGCAGAGAATGAAACCTCACGGTACAGCACCGGCTGGAAAATCTTGTCACAGTCGGAGGCTAAAGAATTAGCTCCGGGTATTATTCATTTTTCTACTCCGTCCGATTTCCGACCGAAAGTAGGAAATATCCTGACAATTCGTGATGTTATCCGTGATCAGGTCGGCATGTTTATTGTGGAGAGTAGTGATATAACCCTTCGTCAGGTTAATATGCATTATATGCATGGACTGGGAATCGTGAATCAGTTTGTGAAAAATATTACAATGGATCAGGTTCACTGTGTACCGCCGGAAGGGAGTGGTAGAATATTGGCTGCCTCTGCCGATATGATGCATTTCTCCGGTTGCAGTGGAAAGATCAGTATCGCCGACTGCCGTTTTGAAGGAGCCCATGATGATCCGATCAATATACATGGAACGAACCTGCGGGTTATCGAAAAGTTGGATACTCAGACATTGAAACTTCGTTTTATGCATGGTCAGAGTTATGGCTTTACTGCTTTCCATGAAGGAGATGAAATCGCATTTGTAAGGGCAAAACGGATGGAACGGTATGCTTCGGCTAAGGTGTTATCTGTTAAAAGGCTTTCCGACAGGGAAGTGGAGCTTCGTCTGGATAACCCTGTTCCGTCAGATATGGAGTTGAATCTGGATTGTATTGAGAATATGACTTGTACCCCCGAAGTTGATATCAGGAACAACTATTTTGCACGGACATGTACCCGTGGCCTGCTGCTCACTACTCCCCGTAAGGCAGTTATTGAGAATAACACATTCTATAAAACAGGTATGAGTGCCATCCTGATAGAAGGGGATGCCGAGGGATGGTTTGAGTCCGGCCCGGTATCCGATGTACTGATCAGGAATAATACCTTTATCGATTGTGCTTATCAGGGAGGGCCGGGTAATGCGATCATAGCACTGAACCCTTCAAACACGGCGATCGAACCGAATCGCCCGGTGCATCGGAATGTCCGGATAGAGAATAATACGTTTAAAACGTTCGATTATCCGATCCTCTATGCCAAGAGTACAACCGATCTGTTGTTTAAGGATAACCGGATTGTCCGTACTTCCGAATTACAACCCTCATCCGGAAATAAAAATACATTTCTGTTGAATGGATGTAACCGGGTAGTCATCGAAGGAACAAGCTTTGAGGGCGATGTGCCGGGGCGTAATATCCGGATTGAAAATATGAAGAAAAAGAATATTCGTTTCTCAAGAGATCTCCTGTTGGAAAGATAGAAATATTCCTTAAGCTTGCAGGTGATTGCTCCGTATTCATATCTGTTAGGAGCAATCCCTGTAAGCTTTATTATATTTTATCAGGATATTGATTGTATAATTGTTTATTTACTTATTTTTGCGATGGGATCGCGTTTGATAAGTCTAATATACTATTATATACACAGGAAAAGCTATATTGTCATGATTATTGATGAGAGGACATTCAAAGAAGCATATAATGACTATTTTGAAGTTATATGCCGCTTTCTGAATTACTATACCCGGGATAACCAGGCGATAGAGGAAGTTGTACAGGATGTTTTCGTCGTTCTATGGGAAGAGTATAAAGGAAAGGATATCCAATATATCAAAACCTTTCTTTATAACAGTGCCCGCAACCGTATGCTGAATTACTTACGCGACAAAGAGAACCACACTGTTTTACTCGAAAAGTGGGCCCGCATAGAACTGGAAAAAAGCGAAGCTGCCGATTGTGTAGACCGTGAACTGTTTTACCGGTTACTACAAGCGGCTGTCGAATCCCTGCCTGAGAAATGCAAGGAAATATTTATCCTGAGCCGGGAGGAGCAGCTGAGTTATAAAGAAATAGCCCAGGTAAAAGAAATATCAGTAAAAACGGTTGAAAACCAGATGGGGATCGCGTTGAAAAAGATACGTCAATACCTTACAACCCATTCGGATGAAACCGTCACTTTAGTCTTCCTTTTGATGAAACTAACGGAAAAATAAAAAATATTCATATTCCTTTAGGGGTTTAGGGGATGTCTATGTGTCTACTGTACAAAATGCAGAAGATGGATACAAAAGATATACCTTACGAACTATTGGCAAAATACCTCTCCCGGCAATGTTCCCCCGACGAACAAGAGCTGGTAAGCAGTTGGCTTGCCGAATCTCCCGGGCATCGTGTCATACTGGATAATTTGAAAAACCAGTGGGAGGCCATCCGTATAGATACATCCGCCTATGTGATACCGGATAAGACAATGGTCTGGGGAAAGATACAAGACCGTATCCGGCGAAAGGTGGAACAAGTCCCGTTATATACCCGTTCACTGTTGATTCGTGTTGCAGGTATTGCAGCTACTATCGCTTTAGTATTGGGATTTTCTTTATCCCTTTTATTCAATAAGGATGGATCCTGGCAGGCTTCGCGTTTTGAAAATGTGATCCTGGCACCTTCCGGACAAAAATCTCAGGTTGTCCTTCCCGACGGTACGCTTGTCTGGCTGAACTCCGGATCGCGTTTGTCCTATAATTACCAATACAGTACCTCTGACCGTATTGTTAGCTTGGAAGGGGAAGCCTTCTTCGATGTGAAGAAGGACACACAATATCCTTTTATTGTAAAGACGGGAGCCGTCGATGTAAAAGTACATGGTACGGCCTTTAATGTAAGTGCTTATACCGATGAGGAAAATGTCATGGTCGCGTTGCTTCGCGGTAAGGTCAGCCTGTTATCTGCTGACGACCAGCATGTGCTAACCTATCTGTCTCCGGATCAGATCGCAACGGTTTCGAAGAATAATTTATCCTGTCAGGTAGAGGCCTGTGATGCAGAGATCGAATCCAGTTGGCATCATAACTTGTTGAAGTTTGACGGGATACCTGCGGATGAGGTCTGGAAAAAACTGGAACGTTGGTATGGTGTGGATATTACATTATCGAATATCGATCCGTCCAGGGCTTATTGGTTTACGGTTAAGACAGAATCTCTGACGGAATTGTTGGAGATGATTAATAAGATAACCCCTATAGAGTATAAACTGAATGGAAAGGAGGTGACGATCAGATATAAATAAGATACTTTTTTATTGAACGTATCATGCCTTATGCGTAAAAGGCACAGAGACCCCTAATCTCCATGCCTTTCGAAGTATATATATACTTGTGAGTTATTCAGTCAGAATTGACTGAATAAGTAGTTGATATACAATTGGCAAAGATATAATAATTTTATAATCTTAAAGCTATTACGTATGTTTAAATTAAAATGGAAGTTACTTCCTGTTTTATTCACATTATTTTTATTTAACTCTGCTTATGCCCAAAGTGTAAAGATTGATCTATCCGTTAAGAACGAATCACTGAGGCAATTTATTAAACAGATAGAGACGAAAACGGATTACACCTTTATGTTGGATCAGACGGTTGACCAGTCACAAAAGGTCACAGTAGATGCCCGTCAGGAAAGTCTGGATGCTATTTTGAAAAAAGCCCTTGCCGGGAAACAAATCAGTTATGAGATCGTAGGAAAACAAATTATTTTGAAATTACCGGGGAATACCCAAAGTAACCAATCGAAAAAAATCAGCGGTACGGTTAAAGACCAGAATGGAGAGCCTATTATCGGTGCTAATGTATCTGTAAAAGGTACGACTGTTGGTGCAATTACCGATATCGATGGTAATTTTATGCTGGAAGTACTGGAAGATGCCATCATTCAGGTTTCTTATATCGGATACGTTTCCCTCGAACTGCCTTTAAAAGGAAGAAATCGTTTGGATATTGTGTTAAAGGATGATTTACAGTCGTTGGATGAGATCGTTGTGGTTGGTTACGGCACACAAAAGAAAGTGAATCTGACCGGTGCTGTGACTGCTGTATCAGGTAAGGAAATGACAAAGCGTCCGGTAGCGAATGCTACGACCATGTTGCAAGGTCAGGTTCCGGGTCTTCGTGTTGTTCAAGGTTCCGGACAACCGGGTTCTGAAGATGTAACTATAAAAGTACGTGGTGTGGGAACTTTCTCAGGTGACGGCGCTAAACCTTTGGTTCTTATCAATGGTATTCCGGGGGAGATGGCAAACATAGACCCAAGTATGATTGAAAGTGTATCTGTTTTGAAGGATGCGGCTTCTGCGGCAATCTATGGCGCACGTGCAGCGAATGGTGTCATAATGGTTACAACAAAGCAAGGTGCAGATAGCGACGGTAAAGTCAATATCGCTTATCATGGAAACTTTGCCTCTCACTCACCTTCTAAAATGTTTGATTTAGTTACCGATTCTCCGGAATATATGCGTTTGTTTAACATCGCTAAGACTAATTCGGGAATTAGCGGCCTGTATCCGGAGAGTGAGATTGAGAAGTATGAAAACTCTAATGGAGATGAACATTATCCGAGCTTTGATTGGCTGGATTATATGTTTAATCCGGCATTTGCTCAAAATCATAATTTAAGCCTGGCTGGAACAGCAGATAAGACGACCTATAATGTGGCATTAAATTATATGGATCAAGATGGTACATTGAAGAGTTTTAATTATAAGAAATACAACCTGACGTTAGACTTGACAAGCCAGGCCACCAAATGGATGAAGGTAGGTCTATATGCCAATCTAATGAAGGGGGATCGGAAGTATAACGGCTATTCACCTTCGGATGCCATGCTTTCAACCATGTCTCAAGCCCCGACTTATACACCGTGGATGCCGGACGATGGTTCGGGCGTAAGACGTTGGGCACACAAAGCTTATAGTTTTGAGCTGAATAACAAGAGTATGCCGGTAATTATAGAAGAGAACTTGCGCCGTCATACAAACAATGTTACAGATGTAAATGCCCAACTTTGGTTGGAAATCAATTTGGCAAAGGGATTGACCTGGTATACGAAAGGTGCCGTGCGTCAAAACAATGAAAGAGAAGAGCATTGGATCGGTGGTAGCGTACCTATGTATAATTTCCATACAGGGGAGTTGTCAGATAATCAGGGGGATCCCGGATTCGAGGCAAAAGAGTTCAGAACATTCTATACCAATTTGTATACATACTTGAAATACGATTTTACGACTCCGAACAAGGCACATAACTTTTCAGCGATGGCCGGTTATAGTCAGGAAACCAATGAATATAAGACTTTGGTGGCTTACCGTCGTGACTATCCGTTCGACTTGCCTACTATTGATGCCGGGTTAGGTGCTCCAAACTGGAGTAATGAAGGTAAGAAAGAAGAGTGGGCATTGATGTCCGGATTCTTCCGTCTGAATTATAATTTTAAAGATCGTTATTTGTTTGAAGCGAACGCTCGTTATGATGGTTCATCGAGACTGTCTCCGGATGGACGTTGGGGATTATTCCCTTCATTCTCCGCTGCATGGCGTCTGACTGAAGAACAATTTATGAAAGATCTGAATTGGGCGTGGTTAAGTAATGCAAAAATAAGAGGATCTTGGGGTAAATTAGGTAATCAGGAAATCGGTTTATATCCTTATCAGGCTATGATCAACAAAGTAAAGTCTTATACATTTGACAAATCGAATATTTCTTCAGCTTATTTCCAAACGGCTTATGTTAACCGGGATATTAAATGGGAAGAAACTACAATTACTGATGTGGGTGCCGATGTTCAACTTTTCAACCGTTTGAATGTAACATTCGACTGGTACCGTAAAGAGACGGATGGTATTTTGAGAAAATCTCAGATCTCCGGTTTGTTGGGTATGGATGCACCGATCATTAATAATGGAACGATGCAGGATAAAGGTATCGAGTTGTCTGCCAATTGGAACGATGTTATTGAAAACGGAGCTTTGGCTGGTTTGAATTATACTGTGGGTGCTTATTTCGATAGAAGCCGTAACAAATTGGTCAACTTTGGTGTAGTAGAAAAAGATGGTAAGGAAATACGAGAAGAGGGACTTCCTTACAATTCTTACTATATGCTGGATTGCATCGGAGTCTTTGCTACCAAAGAAGAAATTGAAAATGCTCCTAAGCAGTTTAATGATAATACACAGCCGGGTGATTTACGCTATCGTGATGTAAACAACGATGGTGTAATCGATAATGATGACCGTGTGGTTATTGATGGTAGATATCCCGGTTTTGAATATGGTTTCAACGTCAGTGCATCTTGGAAAGGGTTCGACCTGTCACTTTTAACCCAGGGTGTAGCTAACAAGAAATTTTATATTAACGGTTGGGGAGCTCAGCCTTTCAGACAGGGCTCTGCACCTACAAAAGAATATGTGAAGAATATGTGGACGGAAGAAAATCCGTACAATGCCGAACACCCTAGACTCTATCTTGAGGATATGGGGGGAACAAAGAATTTGCGTTCCAATAGTTACTTTTTACAAAATGCATCTTATTTCCGTCTGAAGAATTTGACTTTTGGCTATACGTTGCCAAGTGAGTTGACCCGCAAATTTGCCGTTCAACGTCTGAGATTCTATTTCTCCGGAGATAACTTGTTGACATTTACTAAATTCAGAGGATTGGATCCGGAACGTAAAGAAGATGGCATTGCTGCTGAATATCCACAGAACAGAATTTGTTCAGTAGGCGTTAATATAAACTTTTAATGTGACCTAAATTTAAAAGATAAAGAAATGAAAAAGAGAATATTATTTTATATAGGATTGATTTATGTCGGATTGACGGTTAGCTCCTGTAGCGACTTCTTACAGAAAGATCCTCCTTCCAGTCCGTCTGAATCTATTTTCTGGCAGAAAAAATCAGATTTTGATTATGCGCTAACGGCATGTTACTCATCTATTATTGATAATGGGTTTACTTCAGATATGGGACCTTGCTTTGATAACCTGACGGATAATGCTCTTTGTCAGTTTGATGATGGTTGGTATGGCAAGACGAAAACAATGATCATGGGAGATATCTATTCGACAACAGATGGTTTTGTATCCGGTGTTTTTAACGGATCATTCAAGGCAATCTCTCGTTGCAATTTGTTTATGGATAAATTGAATGCTTATGAAGGAACTGATATCAGCGATACAGACCGTACCTATATGATAGCGCAGGTCAAAGCATTGAGGGCTTATTTTTATCATTGGTTGTTCTTCTGTTATAAGGAGGTTCCGGTATTTACAAACTTTCTTTCGTTGGAAGAACAGTATCAGCCAAAAGCTTCCCGTAAAGAAATTTACGATCAGATAATGAAAGATTTCTCTGAGGCAGCAGCTGCACTCAATGATGCTACTTATATGGATGCTCCGGGACGTTTTACCAAAGGTGCTTGTTATGCCTATATGGCACGTGTGGAAATGTTTAATGCTTACTCTGATGATAACGGTATACCGACAGGTATTGCTAAGCCGGAAGCAATGAAGAAAGTCATTGAATATTGCGAAAATGTAAAAGGCTATGCCTTGGATAAGAGCTTGAGAACTGCATTTATTGAATCACAGCAGATGAGTTCGACAGAAATGATTTTCTCAGCACGTTATGCTGCTCCCGACCTGACAAATAGTGCGAATGTGGCTTATTGTGCCTGGAGCTGTACTATGATCCAACGTAACCTGGTGGATGCTTACGAATGTACGGATGGTAAAGCTTGGGGAGAATCTCCGTTAACAGTGCCGGTAAATGAAGATTTGCTTACTTCACCGGCTGCAGACAAAGCTGCTGTACGTGCAGAACGTGAAAAGTTGTTTATCAATCGTGATGCACGTATGAGTGCTAGCATTATTCCTTCTACTGTTTACCGTTTTCCCGAGTTACCGGGTTATCCGGATAATGCTGTAATTTACGACAGCGAACCAGGTTTTACCGGATTTGGTGTATTCCGTTTTATCCAGCCGTTTACAGCGGATGAAAAACCCTATAATTCAATTGTGGGGGCAGACTTTAACCTGATGCGTTATGCACATGTCTTGCTGATGTTGGCAGAAGCAGAAAATGAAGCGAATGGGCCGACGGCTAAAGCATACGACGCTATTAACCAGGTCAGAGTAAGGGCTGGCCAGCCGGAGCTTCCGCAAGGTTTGACTAAAGAACAACTACGGGATAGAATCCGTAAAGAATGGCGCATTGAAACCGTTCTTGAAGGTTGGAGATACTTCCAGTTGAAACAATGGAATGAACTGAAGAATGTTCCGGCGATTGTTGCGCAGGAAAAACTATATACGGTGGCAGCCAAATATGAAGATCGTTTTATGTTCTGGCCGATTCCGCAGGCAGAAATAGATAAAGCAAATGGTCTTTTGATACAGGATCCTGCTTATAAATAATTAAATAAAAGGCCGTTGTTGAATGGAGGTGAGCTAATCGTTTACCGTAACATGTCGCAACGGCCTTTTTTATGTCACAACTAATATCATGAATTTATGAATGTTTTTTCGTATAAACTATTGGCTTTGATACTCCTGTTTAGTAGTTGTAGTTTGAAAGAAGAAGCTGTGGTTGAATTTCTTCCGGATTATAAAGGAGAATGGTCAACTCCGCCTTCGAATACTCCGACAAATAAAGTGCCCGATGGGGCGATTTGTGGAAATGGTGATATCGGAATGGTGTTAGGAGGAACTCCCGACAAGCAGTTATTCTATTTCTCTAAGAATGATTTCTGGAAAGCACAGAACGGTTATCCAAACGGAGGAGTCTGTTATGTGGGACAGTTACAAATTTCATCATCGGAGATGAAAGGAGCTTCTTACCAGGTCGAACAGAAAATTGCAGATGCTACCATCAACGGTTCTTTTGCGAAACCGGACGGATCGTCATACCAGTTACGGGCCTGGTGTGCAGCAACACAGAATGTAGCTGTCATAGAACTGCAGGCCGGAACTACCCCTGTTCATTTTGACCTGAATTTTATGATGGAAGAAGGCATGGATGCAGAAGTGGAAAATGGCCGTAAAGAAGGTATCGACTGGTATGTTCGTAAATTTGAGGGGACGACGTTGGAATGGCCTACGGGGGTGGCTGTAGGAATGAAAGCATTGGGCAAGGAGGATGCATCCGAACTTTTGTTGGCTGCAGGAGAAAAGGCGACGATTGTCCTGTCGTTTTGTACGAACCATGAACAGCAGGCTTATATCGACCAGTCTGTGGAATGTATCAAATCATTCGACAAGAAAAACTTGAACTCCCTGTCTGATGCCCATAAACAATGGTGGACTTCCTTCTGGAATGAATCGCAGGTAAAACTGGGTGACCCTATACTGGAAAAATATTATTATGGCTCACATTACCTTTTGGCTTGTTGCAGCCGGAATACGGCTTTTCCTCCCGGATTATGGGGCACCAGCCTTACAATGGATGCTACTGCAAACGGATGGGCCGGCGATTACCATCTGAATTATAATCATATGGCTCCCTGGTGGGGAGTATATTCATCCAACCATATCGGATTGGCAGAACCTTACGATACTCCTATTTTGGAGTATATGGAAAAAGGACGAGCGCATGCAAAGGAGTTCCTGAATAAAAAAGGTGTATATTATCCGGTAGGAATCGGCCCCAAAGGTTTTTGTTCAAGTATGTTCCCTCTGACCTCTGAGGATATGATGAAGCAATATAATACTCCGGAGACCGGAATTGAAGGCGGATATATGTTCCTGGGACAAAAAAGTGATGCCGCTTTCTGTACTACGAATATGTTCATGCGCTTTTATCACACTTATGACCGGGAGTATGCGGAAAAAGTATATCCGTTTATCCGTTCTGTTGCCGATTTCTGGGAAGATTACCTGGTGTATGAAAATGGCCGTTATGTCAGCTATAATGACAATTTCTGGGAAGTTGGCCCTTGGGAAGGAAAAGATTATAAAAAAGGATATGGTGATATCAATCCTACTGTTTCATTGGGTTTGTGCCGTATGTTGTTTGCCGGTATTATCGAGATGAGCCGATTTCTTCAAACAGATGCCGATAAAGTAGAAAAATGGGAACATATCTTGAATCACCTGAGTGAAATACCGACAGTAGAGATCAATGGCATTACACGGATCAAAGCCTGCGAAGGTGGTTCCGGTTCCGGTAGCCGTACCGCTCCCGGATTTGGCAGGGTGATGATGCATGGCCTGGTTTTCCCTTCCGGTGTTTGTGGATCAGTAACAGATGCTGCATTTGCCGGGATATTGCTGGATGAGGTATATCGTTGGAATACGGATACGGTGAAGTATACCGGATGGAAAGATTCCGGCTGGGAGAATCTGGGAAATGGATTTGAAACTTATTTTACATCGGCAGCTCGCTTGGGATATGATGGTGAAAGTTTATTGGATGAATTGAGAAAACGTATCACGAAAACGGCATTGCCAAACTTATGGATCGAGCAGAGTGGCGGAGGAATAGAAACCCTGAGTGCCGTACCTTCATGTATCAACGAAATGTTATTACAGGGATATGAAGGAGTGATCCGTTTGTTTCCTGTATGGCCGAAAGATAAAGATGCCTCTTTCAGAAATCTGAGAGCTCACGGTGCTTTCCTCGTTTCGTCTTCCTGTAAGAATAATGTAATTGAATACGTAACGCTAATAAGTGAAAAAGGACGTACATGTAAAATCGAAAATCCGTGGGGGGATACAGCTTGTATTGTTGTCCATGCTGACGGAACAGAAGAAATTTATAAATCAAAACAGTTTGAGATAGAGACTTCTCCCGGTGAGGAAATAAAACTGTTACAATCCAATCAATAGTGAGTAGAAAGGGAGATGTATGGTATCGTTGCCCGGATATCCTCTGACAATAAGAACTGATCTCGGATTGCAATAATAACCCACCCAATAGGCAGCTATTTGCTATTTTTAATAGTGATAGCTGCCTTTATATTTGCATCTCCGCGAGTTTATAATGTAAAACAATGTTAAATATTTATTGTCGAGTCACGGAAACTATAACGGTATAGTATCCTTAATATAGATTCGGTAATAATGCAATGTATCATTTATAGAAAAAATACCACGAATGCACAAGATTGGACAGTTATCAGATCAACAGTTGATGGAAGAGATCATATCTGATAACTTTAAAGCTTTCACTGAGCTTTACAATAGATATAAACATACTCTTTTTCAGTTTGTCATCCGCCTTTCACATGGCGATTATTCGATGGCAGAAGATATTGTGCAGGAGACATTTATCATCATTTGGGAGAACCGGAAAAAGATTGTGGTTGAATTTTCATTTCAGGGTTATCTGAAAAAGATATCCCGCAACCTGTTCCTGAAAGAAACGGCAAAACGTATCCAGGAGCAGTTGATGATCTCGCAGATCGAGAATGTCAGGGAAACAGAGAATTGTGTGGAGAATGAAGTCGAATTGAATCTGTTGCTGGAGGAAGTGGAACGTATTATCTCCCTATTGCCACCCGCAAGACAAAGAGTCTATCGTTTGAAGCATATCGAGCACCTTTCACAAAAGGAGATAGCCAGCCAGCTGGGTATCTCGGAAAATACCGTGGAAAGTCATTTGAAGCAGTCGACAAAGTTCCTTACCCAGAAGCTTAAAGCGAATAGAAATGATTTGCTAAATGGTATAGTTTTATTGCTTTATCCTATTTTCTCATTCTTATATTAAAGAAATATTATGAGCAGACAATTAGAACTATTAGATAAATTCTACAACAATAAGGCTACCGAAAGTGAAAAACGTCAGTTAGCCGGACTGGTGAACGACCCGGATAGATGGGCTGATGATTTTGACGAAATCTGGGATCATTCCTTTGGTAATATACCTGAGTCGGTGGATGAGCGAATTTTTGAGGCTATAAATGCAACAGTTAAGCCGGTAAAGATAAATGTCAGAAGGTTTTTTATGCGGATAGCAACCTATGCAGCTATAGTTGGTGCCGTTGCAGTATCCTCATTCTATTGGAATGAAAACAGGCTGTTAACCAAATACAAAGATATGACCGTAGAAGTAGGTCAGGGACAAAAATCGGATATCTCCCTGCCGGACGGAACAAGAGTTCATTTGAATGCTGACTCCAAATTATGTTATGGGGAACATTTTAACGGGAAACAACGCGAGGTAGAGCTAATAGGTGAGGCTTATTTTGAAGTGGCAAAGGATGTCCAATCTCCTTTCATCGTAAAAGTCGGGGAGATTCAGGTTCGTGCTTTGGGAACATCGTTTAATGTCAAGGCTTATCCGGAGGATGAAAATATCACTACTTATCTGTCGGAAGGTTCTGTCGTTGTCACGTCGCCGAACCAATCGCTTAATTTAAGTCCGGGAGAAGTGGCAGTCTATTCATTGAACCGAATTCAAATGACGAAAAAAAAGGAAGATGACGACCGGTTATTTACTGCATGGATGAACGATGAAATGGTGTTTAACGATGAGCCGATCCTGAATATCGTCAAACAACTGGAGCGTAATTACAATGTGAAGTTTGAGATCAAAAGCGATAAGTTGTATGATATCACTTTTACCGGTACTTTAAAAAATTCCAGCCTGCAGTCTACGCTTTATGCTTTGCAATTTACCTCTTCTATCTCTTATAAGAAAAAAGAGGATGTGATAGAACTTTATAGTGATTAACCTTTTAATATTTATCGATATGGCATAGAAAACGCATGTAAACAAAAAGGGAAAGTGCTTGCAACACCTTCCCTCGGATTAATCAATCAAAAGAGTAGGATGTTCACAAATTACTGCTCTTAATTAATAACCTTTATTTACTACACAAAAGTATGAATAAAAAATCAGAAACTATTTCTTCCTTTATTCAAAAAAGAAAGATTATGAAAAAGGTAGGGGCTATATGTTTGTCTGCCTTTCTTACTACTTCAGTATTTGCACAGGTTACTGTCAATGTAAAACAACAAACTATCAAACAGGCGTTACGTACTATTGAAAAGACGACAGACTACCGTTTCTTTTACAGTAACCAACTTCCGGGTCTGGATAAAACAGTATCCTTGGAGGTAAATAATCAACCGATAGAAGAGACACTGGCTAAATTATTGAACGGTACCGGTTTGATTTATGAGAAAAGAGAAGATAATCAAATCTATCTGGCTGCAGGGAAGACGGTAAGTGCAACCCCGGTCAAGATTACCGGAACGATTGTCGATGATAACAATGAGCCGATTATTGGGGCGAATGTCTCAATAAAAGGAACAACAACGGGTACAATAACGGATATGGATGGAAAATTCAGTCTCGAAGCTTCTAAGGGCATGACTTTGCTGATTTCGTATATAGGTTATGAAACTCAGGAGATAGCCATAGGGAGCCAGACAACCTATAAAATCAGACTATCTGAAGATTCCCTGGCTCTGGATGAAGTGGTTGTAATCGGATATGGAACGCAGAACAGACAGGCCATTACCGGTTCTATCTCTAAAGCGAAGTTGGAAACATATAAAATCGTTCCGACGAACAACGTGCTCGAAACAATAAAAGGTAGTATGCCTGGACTAAATATTGGCGGAACCAATACGGCTGGCGGTACTCCTTCTTTCTCTATCCGTGGCCAGAATTCTACTCGTAACAGTGCCGAAGATAATGGTAACAAACCGTTAATAGTAGTGGATGGTGCCATTTTTAATGGAGATTTGGCAGATATTCCCTCTGACGATATCGAATCATTTACAGTTTTGAAAGATGCCAGTGCAGCAGCTGTTTACGGTAGCCGTTCTGCTAATGGTGTTGTTTTGATTCAGACTAAACGGGGACGTAGCAAAGACAATAAGCCCAACTTTAATGTGAATTTATCGTATGGTATCAGTAACGAAATGAAGCGTTTGAAAGTGTACGATGCTCCGGGGTATTTACAGCGTATGCTGGATATTCGTAGTCTGAATGGTATGGAAGCGGATCCCGACAAAATCCCGTACTATTTGGAAGTGGAAGAAAAGAAAAACTATGAAGCTACTGCCGACCATCGGCCGACATTGAAAGACCCGTACGATATGTTCCGCCAAAATGCTTATGACCTGAAAGCGAATGTCAGCATTTCAAACAGTTCTGATTTGGCCAGCTATTATATATCTGCTAATATGACGGATCAAAAGGGGGTTTTGATGAATGACACTTATAAGAATTTCTCCGGTCGTATCAATATCGATACGCATTTGACCGATTGGTTGAAGATCGGCGTAAAGAGTAATTATAGCATCCGTGACTTATCCGGTAGTGCTCCTAAAATGGAACAGGCGACTCATTTTAGTCCTTTTGCTTCCATTTATGATGAAAACGGTGATTATTTGCAGTTTCCACAGACAACGACATCTTTTCAAAGTCCTTATTGGAGCATGCATTCAAGCGATACGGAAAAATACAACAACTTGGGTGCTATCCTGGATGCAACGATCACGATCCCTTGGGTAAAAGGCCTTTCTTATTCAATGGTCTATTCAAACAATTTACGTTGGTCTCAGAAATATTATTTCGACAACGAATTCACCACTGAAGGCCTGGGTAAGAATGGTAAGGGTGAACGTAAATTGAATAATGATTACAATATGTTGCTGGATAACATGATCAAGTACAACAATACTTTTGCCGGCAAGCATAATGTAGATGTTACTTTATTATATTCACGTGAACGCAGCACATGGGAAGAAACGAAAGCCTATGCAGAGAACTTCGACAATACTATCCTGGGTGATAATAGTTTACAGGATGGGAAGAACCAGAAGACGACTACCTCTGCCGGTGAAAGCGGGGCTATCGGTATGATGGCACGTGCCACCTATACATTCGATAACCGGTATTCATTAACGGGAACGGTACGTCGTGACGGATATTCAGCTTTTAGTATCAGTAAGAAATGGGGTACATTTGCTTCAGGTGGTGTGAACTGGAATATATCGAATGAAGCTTTTATGAAGCCGGTTAAATTTGTGGATAATCTGGCGCTTCGCCTGTCTTACGGTTCGAACGGTAACCAGTCTATCAGTCCGTATAGCACGTTGGCAAAAGTGGCTACTGATAAATACATTTTTGCAGGTGATCCGTCTTATTCAATTACTCAGTATATCAAATCTTTTGCCTTGAATAATTTAGGTTGGGAAACAACGACCGGTTTCAACTTCGGTTTGGACTTTGCTGTTCTGAATAATCGCCTGTCCGGTAGTATCGATGCGTATGCCACGAACACGACAGATTTGTTGTTTAACTTGACTTTGCCGGGAATTTCGGGTAAAACAAGTATGCTGTCGAATGTTGGAAAGATCCGGAACAAAGGGGTGGAGATCAATTTACATTCATTGAATATTGAAAGTGGCGATTTCAGTTGGACGTCAGACTTCGCTTTTTCTCTGAACCGTAATAAAGTCGTTTCTATTTATGGAGATGATAATGACGGCGACGGAAAGGAAGACGATTTGATTAGTTCCGGCTATTTTATCGGTAAGTCTTTAGGTACTCTCTATAAATATAAAGTAAGTGGCATGTGGCAGCAAAGCGATGTCGATAATGGAACCATTATGGAAGGTATGCGTCCCGGAGATTATATTTTGGAAGATGTGGACGGCGACGGTAAGATCACTTCGGATAAGGATCGTCAATTTGTTGGAAACACAAACCCCAACTTCCGTTGGAGTTTGACAAATACCCTGAATTATAAAGAGTTTTCTTTGATGTTCTACTTCAACTCCGTTTGGGGAGGAAATGGCTATTATCTCTCTGAAAAGAATACACCTTACAATGATGGCTATGCGAATAATCCTAATATCAACCACCCGATATATGATTACTGGACTCCTGAAAATACAGGTGCCAAGTATCCTCGTCCGGACTATAAGAATGCAGCATATCAAGGTATAAAATATATCGATCGCAGTTTTATCAAATTGCAGAAAGTGGCTTTGAGCTATGATCTGTCACGTTTTGTAAAGCCGGCGGGCTTTAATAATATGATTTTATCCGTGAGTGCGGATAACCTCTTTACGTTTGCCCCGCATTGGGACGGACTGGATCCTGAAACGGATCAGGGCGTATATGATCAGGCCTTGCCTTCTATTCGTACATATCAGATGACATTAATGTTCAACTTCTAAATCGCTAATTGAAAATGAAAACTATTAAATATTTATTTATAGGTTTGTTGTTAACCGGATCATTGACTTCTTGCCATGACTTGTTGACTGAAAGTCCGAAAGACTTCCTTACGCCGGATAACTCCTATGTGGACAAGGCAGGCTTCGAATCCGCCCTTGCGGATATCTACAGGAATATACGTAACAATTTTTATGCCGAGAATGATGCTCTTAATAACTACGACCTGTTGTCCGGTCTGGACATTGATCTGTATATGAAACACTGGGATTTGGGCGGGCCCTACTTTGAATATTATTACTGGAATCAGCTGAATGGAGATAATGATATGTCTAAGACCTGGTGGTCTCGTTTCTATTCTTATATCTACAGTTGTAATGTAATTATAGACCGTGCCGATGCCGAGGTTGCCCGTTGGAAATCGGAGGAAGAGAAGAATGCCGTTGTAGGTGAGGCGAAGTTCTTACGTGCTTTTGCCTATCGTTTCTTGGCTAATATGTGGGGAACAGCTCCGTTGATATTGAAAGAGACCACTGAACCCCAGTTCAATTATACCAATTCCACCCAAGAGGTACTTTACAAGCAGTGTAAGGAAGACCTTGAATTTGCGATTCAGCATATGCCTGATATAGACGATCAGAAAGGAGGTCGCGCTTCTAAGGTGGCTGCACAACATCTGTTGGCTGAAATCCTGATCGGTTTGAAGGATTACGATGGTGCCATTAAGCAAGCTTCAGATGCGATCAACAATCCGGCTATGCATTTAATGACTGAACGTTTCGGTAAATTGAAAGATTTTACATTCGAAGGGTATGATTACCAAGGCGAAAAAGAACCTTGGGGTGATGTTTGGTGGGACTTGTTCCGTGAAGGGAACTTTAATCGTACGGATGGTAACATGGAATGTATCTGGAATGTACAGTTTGATGTAAATCTCGAAGGCGGCGGAAATGTCGGTCAATGGGGGGGTAACTTCACATTGGAACGCTGGTTTAGCCCGACATGGTGGAACCGGAGAGACCTCGACGGCAACGCCAACTGGTTGAAAGCTGTCTTGAACGGTCGTCCTTCTGCCGCTGCATTTGCCAGCGATTATATGGGCAAGCAGATTTGGGAATATAAAGACGACTGGGAGCGTGACATGCGTAACTCTTTGTACAACATCAAGCGGGTACACTATTGGACGAATCCTGAAAGCCGTTTCTACGGTCAGCCTATGACTGCCGAAACAATGGCTACTCCTTCGCAAATGGACTGGCAAGCTCCTATGTTAATGAAGTTTGTAAGCGATATACCTCACGGTCAATTCCAGGATCCCACAAGTAAAGAATGGCATGATAACGGTCGTATTTACAAAGACTGGTATATCATGCGTTTGGCTGAGACTTACCTGTTGCGTGCCGAGGCATATATGAATAAAGGGGATTTGGCTTCAGCTGCCAAAGATATCAATGCTGTTCGCGAACGTGCGCATGCTACTCCGGTTACGGCTGGTGATGTCAACATCGATTTGATCTTGGACGAACGTGCCCGTGAATTGTGTATGGAAGATTTCCGTATCAACACGCTGATGCGTACAAATAAATTGTCGGAATATCTGATGAGATATAATCCACAGGTTATTCGGGCCGGATATAAACTGGATGACCATCTGAATAAGTTGCCGATCCCTAACTCGGAAATAGAAGCAAATAAGGAAGGTGGATTAGTTCAGAATGAAGGATATTAATGTATATAAATAGATTGTGTCTGTAAAGGCAATAGATTGTTTAGGTATTATAATAAAGAGGATTTATGATGCGATGTTTTTTTATAAATGTATTGTTGTTGTTTTCTGTTTCCTTAGTTTGTGCACAACAAATGTTATTTCCTACTCCTGCTATACTGAAGGATGGAAGCGGATCCTTTGTTTTTAGCAGAGATGTTGAAATTATAGCTCACGGAATATATGCAGACAAACAGGGCAAAGACTTCCGGGAAGAATTGCGAAAGTTATCTTTGCCGGAAAAGCGAAAGAGTGGAATTGTTCTCTTTTTGCAGGAGCCGGAGCTAAGCATGCCTTCTGAGTCTTATGTATTGGATATAAAAGAAGATACGGTAAGGCTTTGTGCATCCTCTGAATCAGGTCTTTTTTATGCTAAAGAGGCTTTACTCCAACTGATCCGTTTTAATAAGGGCAATATAAGCACTTGCCGGATTCAGGATAATCCTCGTTTTGCCTGGCGTGGATTTATGTTGGACGAGAGCCGTCATTTCTTCGGGAAAGAGAAAGTGATGCAATATCTGGACATTATGGCTTCTTTGCGTTTGAATGTGTTTCATTGGCACCTTACAGATGAACCGGGATGGCGCATAGAAATAAAACGTTATCCGAAACTGACTACAATAGGCGCTGTTGGCAACTGGCATGACCCGAAAGCTGCTCCTTCTTTTTACACGCAAGAAGAGATAAAAGAGGTGGTTGCTTATGCTGCCGAACGTCATATCATGGTCGTTCCTGAAATAGATATGCCGGGACATGCAACTGCTGCATGTCGTGCTTATCCTGAAATCTCAGGCGGTGGCGAAGGACGTTGGGATGGTTTTACCTTTCATCCCTGTAAAGAAGAAACATTCGAATTTATCAGTAATGTCTTGGATGAAGTTGCCGGTTTATTTCCAGCTCCTTATGTTCATATCGGAGGCGATGAGGTTCATTATGGTAATTAGAATTGGTTTACAGATCCCGAAATCCAGGATTTTATAAAAGAAAATAAATTGGTTAATGAGACAGGGTTAGAGCATTATTTTGTTCGTCGTGCAGCTGATATTGTCGCCTCAAAAGGGAAGACTATGATTGGTTGGGATGAAATTGTCGATGCAGAGGTATCTCCCGAAAAGGCTGTGGTTATGTGGTGGCGTCATGATCGTAAATATCAATTAGTGAAGGCGCTTGAGCGCGGATATAAAGTTATTATGACACCACGGTTGCCAATGTATGGCGATTTTGTTCAATACCCGACTCATAGAATGGGTCGTTGGGATGGCTATAATATGTTGGAAGATGTCTATCGTTTTCCGGAACCGCTGATTAATCTGGTACAAGGTTATGAAAAACAAATTTTAGGTATTCAGTATTCGATGTGGACAGAACGTATTGCAGATAAAAAACGGCTTGATTTTATGACTTTTCCACGCCTATTGGCTGTTGCGGAGGCTGCCTGGACACCTGTTGGCAAGAAATCTTATGGAATGTTTTTGAGGAAATTGCCATATTATCTGGATTTATTGAGTGAATCAGGAATTTATTATTTTAATTTGTTCGATCCTTCTTCTACACCGGAACCTTTTGCTCCGGATAAGGAAGATACATTGAAGAATGGATAAAGATATTGAGAGATTAGAAGTTAAATGTGAAAGTAATCATATCATGAAAAAAACAATTGTTTTATTAGCTGTCTTATTACAGTCGGTTGTTGTTTGCGCACAAACTGTAATACCATTGAAAAGCCCTTCGGAAATATTGAATGCAGAAGTCCGGGTAGAAGGTCGATCTGTGCAGATAGGTTTATCTGAAAAAGGAGATAAGGTTGTAGATGTGAAAACTCTTCAGTTGGATTTGGAGGAAGATATTCTGGCCGGTAATTGGTTGGTAATCAACCAAGCTAGAAAAACGGTCAATCAAACCTGGCAGCCTGTATACGGAGAGCGTTCTCTTGTAACGGACAGGTATAATGAGTTGGAGTTATCGTTACAATCGGATGAAAACCAAAAAGAGATGACATTGTTCGTGCGTCTTTACGATGAAGGCTTGGCTTTCCGTTATGCCTTCGATACATTGGATTTCTGGAATTGTACGTTAACGGCAGAGAAAACACAGTTCCTCTTTAATCGTGACTGTGATACTTGGGTTACCGGTATGGCACAAGGTGCTTATTCTAAAACGAAACTGACAGCATTACAAGGGGTAGCAGATCGTCCGCAAGTAATACAGGTAAACGACCGACGGTTTGTCGCTATCGGTGAAGCTGCTTTGGTTGACTATTCCCGCATGAAGCTAGGTAAGAGTGAAGAGGGGATAGGCGTACAGTCCGTCTTGTCCGGCAAAGTGAACCTCGATCTGGCCGGTTATCGTTCTCCCTGGCGTTATGTGATGGTAGCTTGGCATCCGGGACAACTGGTACAGAACAACGATTTTGTTTTGAACCTGAATGAACCGAACCAGATTCAGAATACCAGTTGGATCAGACCGGGTGAAGTACTTCGTGAAGTGACTTTAACCACAGCCGGTTCTTTGGCGGCGATCGACTTTGCCGCAGAAAATAATATTGCCTATGTAGAGTTCGATGCCGGCTGGTACGGTGCGGAAGAAGATACGCTTTCGGATGCGACAACAGTTACCGTTGATCCGGCGCGTTCCAAAGGGCCGCTTGATCTGCAGAAGGTTATAGAATATGCCGACACTAAAAACGTGGGAATCATTGTATATGTGAACAAGAAAGCCCTGCATAAACAGTTGGATGTAATCCTTCCCCTTTATAAAAAGTGGGGTATTAAAGGTCTCAAATTCGGCTTTGTGAATGTAGGCGACCAATATGCGACGGCCTGGCTGCATCAGGCGATTCGCAAAGCTGCCAAATATGAACTGATGGTGGACGTCCACGACGAATATCGTCCGACCGGTTATTCCCGTACCTATCCGAACCTGATTACGCAGGAAGGAATTCGTGGGGATGAGGAAAGTCCGGCTTTGTATCAAACTGTTTATACATTATACAATCGCATGATCTGTGGGGCTGGCGATTACACGAACTGTTTCTTTGCCGAAAGGGTTACTGAAAAGATGGGCGGACGTGCGGCTCAATTGGCTAAGCGTATTGCTATTTACAGCCCCTGGCAGTTTATATTTTGGTATGATCGTCCTTATAAGGCACCTGCTCGTACAGGTGGTGCAGGCTCTGTCGAATCTGTAATTAAGACGGATGCTATTACCGATTTTTATTGTTCAATACCTACAACCTGGGATGATACCCGTTTTTATGAAGGAGACATGGATTCGTATGCGGTTGTAGCCCGCCGTTCTGCTTCCGATTGGTATGTCAGCATCTTGAATGCCGGTGACAAACGTCAGGTTACATTACCGCTCGATATGTTGAAGAGTCAATCCCGGTATAAAGCGACTTTATATTATCAGGCTCCGGGTAAGAAAAAGGATGTGGTTAGCGTAAAAGAAATTAAACTGCACGGACAGGAAAAACTGACGTTGGATATAGAGGGGAATAGTGGTTGTGTATTGTATCTCACTCCCTTGTCCGCTTTCTAAATATCACTTTTGATGAATTGTTGTGAATTAAATATCATAATGATGGGTTTAGGCTTGTTTTTGTAACTCGCGTATTGGTTGTAATAACCAAGTTAGAATGGTGTGGTATACAATATTTAACATATGTATTGCTTGCAACACTTCGCAAATCTCGTTTTAAACGAATTTCAACTTCGTTTAAAACGAGATTTTTTTCTGTTTAAACAAAGTTGAAGTTTGTTTAAAGCTGAATTTTTGTTAATTGTAATCAGGAAAACTCTTTTTTCGAACTTTTCTTCTGCTAAAATCCATGCTTTTTAGCAGATTTATTTTCTGGAAGGGGTGAAATATTGTGTATAATTTGAACGACATATTTATAAGGATATGATTTTATTAAATCGCTTTGTCTGCTTGATGTTGATAAAATAGAATAAAAGGCTGTATTTGTTGTGTAAAAAACAGAAGAATGGTATTCCTGATCTTCTTCATAGTTAAATAAAAAAGAGTATACTCAAGTTGGGGTATATACAGCTTGCTGGTGATAGGGGTAAAATGACATTTTGATAAACAGAATGCAGGCTTTACTGTGTACAAAGATTAGTGCCTTAATGTTTTTTGTACATAAAGTATACGTTGATACGATTTTCTTTTATCTTTGCCTTTCGTTAGTGATATTATTATGGAGGAGAACAGAGATATACAAACTTTTAACTACTTGTTTACGAACTACAAAGGGCGCTTTACCCATTTTGCCCGGACGTACGTGGACGATGAAATGACAGCAGAAGATATTGCTGTCGAGAGTTTGATGTATTACTGGGAAAACAGGAAAAATCTGGACGGGCATTCGAACGTTCTTGCCTATGTACTAACTGTCGTGAAACATAAATGTCTGGATCATTTGCGTAAGATGCGTACGCGGGAAGATTTTGCCGAATACCTGCAAAATATTGAAACCCGCCGGTTGAATGTGCGAATCGCAACTTTAGAGGCCTGTAATCCCGAGCGAATTTTTTCAGATGAGCTTCAAAGTCTGGTAGACAAAGTGCTGGCTTCGTTACCAGAGCAGACTCGTGATGTTTTTATCAGAAGCCGTTATAATAATCAAAGCCATAAAGAAATAGCAGAAGCCTTGGGTATATCTACCAAAACTGTTGAGTTTCATATCACAAAAGCCCTGAAAGTACTTCGCGTCGCTTTAAAAGATTATTTGCCCGTATTTTTATATTTATTGATGAAATAACCTGTTTTACAGATTTATTTAAAATTTCATGCAAAAAAGTCATTTTCCCACTAGGGATATCCCCGAGCTATACGCTTTATAGATAGAATAGAGAAAAATGGATAAAAAAACATTATATAGATATTTTGAAGGTCTGGCTTCACGCGAAGAAGAGGAGGCTGTTTATCGCTGGTTAGATGCTTCTGTCGGCAATGAGAAAGATTTGTTCAGTGAACGTGAATTCTTTGATGCAATGATCTTGGCAGGAAGTGCAGAAGATGCTAAAGAAAAGAAAGGCGAGGAGCAGAAACATTCCGGATCCCGGACACATTCATTTGTACGTGAAGTCCTGAAGGTGGCTGCCGTGGTAGCCATAACGGTAGCTTGCGGGTTATATTTCCATCTGGCTGATAAAAAAGAGTTGTTGTCGGTAATGAATACGATCTCTGTACCTGTTGGGCAACGAGTGAACTTGAAATTACCTGATGGAACTTTGGTGTGGTTGAATGCCAGTTCCGAGATCGTTTATCCGGCTGTCTTTTCCGGTGGGAAGCGTGAAGTACAACTGAATGGAGAGGCTTATTTTGAAGTAACGCATAATGTAGAAAATCCGTTTGTCGTTCGGACAGAGAGGTGTGATATAGAAGTATTGGGAACGAAGTTTAATGTAGACGCTTATTCGGGTTCGAATGATTTTTCGACAGCATTGATGGAAGGTTCCGTGAAGATGACAGGCAACGATAGTTCTTCCCGCCCGGTTCTATTGAAGCCCGATCAGGAAGTTCGTTTGAAAGACGGGCGGTTAATGGTGTCGTCTATCAGTGATTACGATCAGTTTCGTTGGCGTGAAGGGCTGGTTTGTTTCAAAGATGTCGCTTTTAATGAACTGATGACACGGTTTGAGAAATGTTACGGGATACAGATTATCGTGGAAAATAAGCATTTGGAAGAGTATACATGTAGTGGCAAGTTCCGTATTTCAGATGGTGTGGATAATGCCCTTCGGATTTTGCAGCGGGATGCCCGGTATACTTTTGAAAGAAATGAAGACAACTCAATTATCTATATAAAATAAGTCTAATTTAAAATGAAATAGCCTATGGAATAAAGAAAGCAGCATTAACCTTAAAAAATGCCGATAAGTGTCCCCACACCCATCGGCATCTAATCAACACAATTAATAAATAACTGTATTAACATACTACAATTACAAAGATATGAATAAAAAATTCTTATCGTGGGCTTTTTATACTAAAACCCAACGATGTAAACACTTTTTTAGAATCATGAAGATAACCACTTTATTCTTATTCGTGTTGATCTTCTGTCTACATGCAGAAAATACAAACTCCCAGAATGTCAGGGTTACTTTGAAGCAGAGTAATGCAGAACTGGAAAATGTTCTGAGCGATATTGAAAAACAAACGGATTACTTTTTTGTGTACAACAAATATGTGAATGTGAACCGCAAAGTTTCTCTTGACCTGAACAAACGTCCGTTGGAAGAAGTGTTGGAGCATTTGTTTAAAGGAACGGATGTGAAGTACGCTGTGGATGGAGCATATATTATTTTGTCACCCCAAAATACAATGAATAATAGTACTTCATTAATCACACAACAAGGGCGAAAAGTATCCGGAATGGTTAAAGATATGAACGGAGAACCGATTATTGGTGCCAACATTATCGAGAAAGGAACAACTAATGGAGTTATAACCGATATAAGCGGTGCTTTTAATATGAATGTACCGGAGGGAGCTGTATTACAGATTTCTTATATAGGATATCTTTCCAAAGAAGTGAAAGTGGGAAAAGATACCTCTTTTGAAATAGTTCTTCTGGAGGATAATCAGACATTGGATGAGGTTGTTGTGGTTGCGTATGGAACACAAAAGCGTTCGAATCTAACCGGTTCTGTAGATGTGGTTCGCTCGAAAGATTTGGAAAACCGTCCCGTAACGAGTGCCAGTTCGATGTTACAAGGAAAAGCGACCAGTATCACATTTTCTACTCCGACCGGAGGTAATACGCCGGGAAAGAATCCGACTATTCAGATTCGTGGCCAGGCTGCTTTGAATGAATCGACGCCTCCACTAGTCGTAATAGATGGGATTCCATCCGAAATGGCTGATTTTAATGCTCTGAATCCGAATGATGTAGAGAGTATTTCTGTATTGAAAGATGCTGCAGCTTCTGCCGTATATGGAGCACGTGCACCATATGGTGTGTTGATGATAACGACTAAGATGGGGCGGAGAAATGAGAAACCGACCATCACTTATAGCGGTAATTATGGTGTGGTGACTCCGGTGAATATGCCGAGAATGGCCGATTCGTATACATTTGGGTTGATGAAAAATCAATCGAAAATTAATGCAAAAATGCCAAGGGCTTTCACTGATGATCAATTGGATTTTATTTTGGATAATATCCAAAATCCAGGCAAATATACCTTATCTGATTTAGTTCCGGGAGATGGAAATGATTGGGGATGGGGAAATAAGTCCTACTGTAACAATGATTTCATCGATATTTGGTTGCGTTCTTCATTTCGTCATCAACATGACCTTTCCGTAAGAGGAGGAAATGATAAGACATCTTATTTTGTATCAACCGGATATGTTTATCAGCCGGGTATTTTGAATTATGTGGAAGATATAGATAATTATTCCCGTTTTAATATTAATGGAGGGTTAGAAACAGATATTACCTCCTGGTTGAAACTAACCTATCGTTCACGTTATTCTTATGAGACGACTAAAGAACCGGCTTTTGAGTATAACCAGGGACGGCAACGTGTATATGACTTTGCTTTCGGTGCATGGCCTGTTACTCCTATTGTAAATCCGGATGGATATTACAATGAAGGAAACCGGATCGGTACCGGTGTTGGTGCTGGTCACCGGACGGATATGCAACATCGGTTGGATAATATCCTGGCATTGGACTTTAATATTGCCAAAGGGTGGACAGCCCATGTAGATGGAACATGGCGTATGAATTTCCAAGATTATCAGACGCTGAGAAAGCCGGTCTACGGGCTAAGGCCTTCAGGTGATCAGTTTACATTTGGAGGAACTGAATCTTCATTGGCAAAACAGACTGGAATGACTAAGTATTGGACGATACAAGGGTATACAGCTTACGAACACCAGATAAAAAAACATAACTTCAGAATTCAGTTAGGCGCGCAGGCTGAAGAAAATACGTATAGGGAACTTTCCGGTACGGCAAAGGATTTGTTCGTACCTGATATGGATGCAGTTTCGATCGCCCAGGGAATACGTACATTCGATGATAAAATAAATGACTGGGCGACAGCCGGTTTCTTTGGGCGTATAAATTATAATTTCGATGAACGTTATTTTGTTGAATTGAATGGACGTTATGATGGATCGGGTAGATATTCAAAAGGGTCTCAATGGGGATTTTTCCCTTCTGCTTTTGCAGCTTGGAATATGAGTAACGAGAGTTTCTGGGATGGTATTAAAGATGTTGTAAATTTCTCAAAATTGAAGGCCTCTTATGGTACTTTGGGAAATCAAGGAAATTCGGCCGGCTATCTGCATATACCGACTATGGAGGTAAAATCGGAATCAGACTGGATATTTAACGGAAGCCGGTTGCCTTATGTCAAAACTCCAGGTATTTTAAATATGAGCAGAACCTGGGAAAAGATAACGACGTTGGATGTAGGGTTGGAAATGAGGTTTCTGAATAACCAACTGTCTGCGGAGATAGGTTATTTTAATAGACGTTCGTGGGATATCATTGGTCCTCCAACTCCAAAGGCTGCAGTACTTGGAACAACTGCTCCTCAAGTGAATAATGCAGAGTTTGTCACCAATGGTTTTGAGATGCAGTTGAGCTGGAGAGATCAGTTCAGCAAGCGTTGGGATTACAGTGCTTCGTTCAATCTAGCGGACGGACGTAGCAAGGTGACTAAATATAATACTTCGTCTAACTCGTTTGGACAGACTTCAGACGGAAAAGAAAAATGGTATGTCGGAAAAGTGTTTGGTGAGGTATGGGGATATAAAGTTGACAGATTCCTGACAAAAGATGATTTCGATGAAAACGGGAAACTGCTTGTAGATCAAAGTAAGATCCACGCAAACTGGTATCCGGGTGATGTTAAATATGAAGATTTGGATGGTGACGGAGAGATAACTCCCGGTAACTCTACGGTAGAGGAACCGGGTGATAAACGGATTATCGGTAATACGACACCCAGATTCAGGTACGGTATTAATTTGTCTACCGGATACGAGTTCGAGAAAGCTGGTCGTCTGGATCTGTCTCTTTTCTTTGAAGGGGTTGCTAAACGTGACCTGTTTATGGATAACTCTTTCTACTTCTGGGGGACAGGGGTTAGTAATTCGTTTGCGAGTTCTGTGTACGATAATAAATGGCATATGGATTTTTATCGTGATGAGACAACAGAAGCGCGTCTTCTTGAATATATGGGCGAAAATATAAATTCATATTTTCCACGTCCTTATGACAATGCAGAAGGCAAGAAGAATTTCCAGACGAATACCAAGTATTTGCTTAGTGGGGCATATATCCGGTTAAAGAACTTACAGTTGACTTATACATTACCAAAACATCTTATTTCGAAAGCAGGAATGAGTAATTGCCGGGTATACTTCTCTGGTGAGAATCTGTTTGTTTTATCCGGACTACCTTCTTATATAGATCCGGAAGCTGTGGGTGGTGGTAGAATGTACCCGCAACAGGCTGTTTATTCTTTTGGAGTTAATGTTAGTTTCTAATCACGCATATATAAATATTATGAGAAATATATTGGATAAAATAAAAATGATACATAAGGGGCTCTTTATCCTTCCGTTGGCACTTATGGTATTATCTTCCTGTGATGATTTTCTTGACAGAGAACCTCTGGACGAAGTGTCGCAGGCAACTTTCTGGAAGACTCCGGAACAATTGAATTCGTATATAATAGGGAAATATAACTGGCTTCCCGGGCAATTCACAGACTGGGGAATGGGACATTATATTGACGATCAGAATTCGGATAATATGGTGGTCGGCATGAATCATCCGACCTGGATGAACGGGGAGAATAATACGACTCCTACCAGTGGAGGTAACTGGAAATGGGAGGCTATTCGTGAGATTAATTTGTTTTTTGATAATTATACTCAATGTGAATCTCCGTTCAGCTCGTATGAGCAAACTTATGGCGAAGCTTGTTTTTTAAAAGCGTTGAAGTATCATGAACTGGTTAAGAATTTTGGAGATGTGCCCTGGTATTCTTCCGTTGTTTCCGATACGGATGAAGAGCAGTTGAGTAAAGCCCGTGATCCAAGATCTTTAGTGGTAGATTCTATAATGAACCTGATCGATCAGTCGGTGGAACATCTGAAGCTCCGCTCGGCTGTTGGTGTAAACCGGATCAATAAAGAAACGGCACTGATCTATAAATCAAGAGTGGCTTTATTTGAAGCGACCTGGGCTAAATATCATGCCGGAACACCGTCTGCATCGGATGTGGATGCTGACAAATATTTTAAGAAAGCGGTGGAAGCATATGATCAGTTTAAGCAAATGTGTGGTGGATTTGAGGGAAAACTTTATTCGACCGGACATCCAGAGTCAGACTATTATAATCTGTTTAACCGGTTTGATTATGCAGATATTCAGGAAGTAACTCTTAGTAAGAAGTATTCGGAAGCCTTGGGGATAAAAAATAACGTTAATGTCCAGTCCTGGTGGTATGGATATTCTAATTGTTCTTATACGCTGGATTTGGTTCGCAGTTATTTATCCAATGAAGGTAAGTCTGTTAATATTATGGATAAATCGGTCATTCCGGGAACGGGAGTTGCTTACCTCTCGGAACTGGCTTCAAAATTAGATCCTCGTTATCGTCAAAGCGTATTTACTCCCGGTGATCTTTTGAATACGGTTACAGCCGGATTTATAGATTCTTTGTTTACCGTACCACAGATACATATCTCTGAAGCAACCCGCAATACGACATCTGGGTTTGCTCCTAAAAAAGCCCATAATGCCGAAGGCCCTCTTTTGAACCAGACCGATCCGTTGGTTTCGAGTATTTCATTCAGAATACCTGAATTGATGTTGAATTATGTGGAGGCTTATGTAGAGTTGAACGGATCGTTTCCTGATTTATCGGATAATATAGATCTATTGCGTAAACGTGTTGGTATGCCGGCTTTGACAGATGTTAAACCGTCTGTAGAAACTTGGTGGCCCGATTATGGTTATACGGTTTCTGATAATTTGGCTATTATCCGTCAGGAACGCCGTGTGGAATTAGCTGGAGAAGGGTATCGCACAGATGATTGGAAACGTTGGCGGGCTCATAAATTGTTTGATGGAAAACGTCCGAAAGGTTATCGGTTTGAGAAAGAAGATTATATTAAGTTAGGGTTGGAAATACCAACTATTCCGGTGGACTCTGATGGTTATCTGGATCCGTATGCCGTTAGTTTAAATGGAAGTGCATTTAAGTTTAAACCGGAAAGAGATTATCTGAATCCGATACCGATGGATGAGTTGCTTATCAATCCGAATCTGAAACAAAATCCGGGATGGGATTCTCCGAAATAAGTTTTTACTGTCTGACAGAAGAGGCCGGTAACAAGCCTCTTCTGTCAGACAAAGAATAAACATGTCAATTTCTTTAATTAAAAATACTATGAATCTCAATAAAAAAATCTATACTACAGCATTGGGTTTATTAGCAATCCATTCTACTCTTTGTGCAGCTGATAGGCCCAATGTTGTGTTTATTCTGGCAGATGATATTGGATATGCCGATTTTGGCTGCTATGGAGCCAGAAAAATTAAAACTCCCAATCTGGATAAATTAGCCCGTAGCGGAGTAAGATTTACCAATGCCTATGCACCGGCTTCTACATCGACTCCATCGCGTTATGCTTTACTTACCGGTGAATATGCATGGCGGGCGGGTGCTCATATTTTACCAGGGGACGCACCCTTATTGATAGATACACAAAAAAATAACTTACCTAAAACATTTCAGCAGGCTGGATATTGCACAGGTATTATCGGTAAATGGCATTTAGGACTGGGGAGTAAAGAAGATAAAGTTGATTTTAATAAAACGATAGTCAATGGTCCTAAGGAGGTTGGTTTTGATTATTCATATATATTTCCGGCGACAAATGATCGTGTTCCCTGTGTTTATATAGAAAATAGTAAAGTTGTAAACCTTTCTTCTTCAGATCCAATACAAGTTTCTTACCAGAAAAAGGTGGGAGATAACCCAACGGGAAAGGAGAATCCTGAGTTGCTGACTTTACGACCTCATATGGGGCACGACGGAACTATCGTTAACGGGGTCAGCCGGATCGGCTGGATGAGTGGTGGGAATGCTGCTTTATGGAAAGATGAAGAGATGGCTGATACTTTATTGGATAAAGCTTTACAATTTATAAAAAATCAAAAGGATAAACCTTACTTCCTTTATTTTGCGACTCATAATGCACATGAACCACGAATCCCTTCTTTGAAATTCAGGGGAAAGTCGAAGGCTGGTATTTATGGTGATGTGATTGAAGAATTTGATTATATGGTAGGGGAGGTTATAAAGGCTCTGAAAGAAAAAGGAGAATTAGATAATACTATACTTATTGTAACCAGCGATAATGGGCCGCGAATCAGAGAAGGGTATGCTGATGGCGCTTTGGAGAATTTGAACGGACATAATCCTTTTAGTATATTCAGAGGAGAAAAAGGTACATTAAATGAAGGTGGAACCCGTGTTCCCTTTATTTTTAGCTGGCCGCAAGAGGTTAGAAAAGGCTTTGAACAAGAACAACCTTTTTGCTATTTAGATATGTTGGCTACATTTTCCCGGATACTGGACAATAATACAAATAGTCTTGACATGAATGATAGCCGGGATGCATCTGAACTATTTTTTAATCCTCAGGCAAAACTGTATCGCCCTTATCTTATTCTGCAGGATAATGGCAGAAACATCGCTGTACGTTCCGGCGAGTGGAAATGGATTCCTGCGCAGAGAAATCAAAATCAGGAATTATATAACCTGAAGAATGATCCGTCAGAATTACACAATGTTCAGTTTGATTATTGGATGATTGTTGAAGAATTTGGACGGAAAGTGCTGGAAGTATCACAAATTAAATAAGAAAAAAACGAAGTCTTTAACCTAGTAAATAAAAAAATGAAAACGTTCATAAACAGTTGGTTCTTTGGCCTACTGGCAATTATGTTTGTTGGTTGTTCCAAAAGTAGTAATTATGATTTATATTCTCCGGATGGCTGTTTGTCTGTTAAGATCGGACAATCGAATAAGGGAGATTTAGTCTATTGTTTTTATGCGGGAGATGAAATGGTGATAGATTCATCCCGTTTGGGATATCGCCTGAAAGATGGAAACGAGTTTCCTGCTGGCGGTTGGATTATCGCGAAAGAGGAAAAAGCAAGTGTGAATAGCGAATGGCGTCCAGTTTGGGGTAAACGTTCCATTGTGGCTGATAAGTATAATCGACTTACGCTTCAACTGGCAAATAGGAATGCATTGTCAGGGATAAAAGATATGACGATTGAGTTTCGTCTTTATGATGACGGACTGGCTTTCCGCTATTCTTTTCCGGAAAATATGGACGAAGCAGCCGAATGTGAACTGACACAGTATAACTATGTGACAGATCCGACAGCCTGGTTCTATAACGGCGAGCATGAAAATTATGGTCCTGTGCTTTTGAGCGAGGTGGATGAGGTGCGTCCGTCGAATGTGACATTAAGAGTATCAGATAGTCTCTATCTGAATATGCATGAAGCTTGTTTGCTGGAGGGTGATCCGTTGCGTCTGACTTCCTGTAAAGGTGAACATTCGTTTGCCGTAGCTTCTTCTCCGGGCGTGTTCGGACAGTTGAAAGGAGGTTTTACTTCAGCATGGAGGGTCATTATGGTGGGAAAGACTCCCGGAGCATTGGTGGATAGTCATTTGCTGGAATTGCTGAATCCGGATCCTGCTCCGGATATGGATTTCTCCTGGGTAAAGCCAGGGGTGGCTGTCTGGGACTGGCGTATCGACGGAGCTATATGGGATGGATTTACCTATTCGATGTCGTATCCTTCGTGGATAAGAATGGTGGACTTTGCAGCTGAGCAAGGATTTAAACATCTGGTGTTGGACGCTAACTGGTATGGGCCTGAGTTTGAAACAGACTCCGATCCGGTGAAGGGGGATAAGGCAAAGGATGTGCAGCGCTTGCTGGCTTATGGAAAAGAAAAAGGTGTAGGTATCTGGTTATACCTGAATGATGTGGGTGGACGGAAATTTCCGATTGAAGAGACTTTGAAACAGTATGGTGACTGGGGAGCGTCCGGCGTGAAGTATGGTTTTATGAAAGGCTCTCCTGAAGAGAAAAATTTGTGGACACAGAAGATAACGAGACTTTGTGCAGAGAATCATTTATTGGTTGACTTCCACGATGGCCCGGTTCATCCTTACGGACAGATGCGTACCTGGCCGAATGCCGTGACACGTGAGTTCTGTCATGCTCAGTTGGATGCTCACCGGGTGTTCACGCCGACTACTTTCTGTACAACAGTGTTCGTCAATATGGTAGCAGGCCCTATCGATATGAATAACGGCATGTTCGATCTCCGTCAAGGCAATACGACCCGTGTTGACGAAAATCAACCGGTTCCGTCGACTTTGGTTTCGGAAGCAGCACGTACGTTGATTGTATTTTCAGGGGCTACAATCTTGCCGGATATACCGGAATATTATAGGAAATATCCTGCGTTGCTAGACTTCCTTTCCGCACAGGAAATGCCTTGGAAGGAAAGTCGCACATTGGCCGGAGAGATCGGAGGGTATATTGTGATGATGCGGCAAACAGATGATGCGATTCTGGTTGCAGCTGCTACTAATGAGTCGGAACGGACTATTGACTTGCCTCTTTCTTTCCTCAATGAAGATTCTTATGATGTACGGATTGTGGAAGACGGCGATGATGGTCACTATCTGACGAACCGTGAGACACTGAAGGTCTCTCAAAAGAAGGTTGCAAAATCAGATGTATTGAAACTTAAGCTGGCTCCTGGTGGAGGCGCTTGTCTCCTGTTCAGGAAAAAATAAAGCAGCAAGAATCAGAAGATAATGCAAATAAACCATAAAAAAGTCCATTGATCAGGAAGTAAAAGATAGGTTTATTTGTGTGCAGAACTAATTATTGGCAATGAATGTCGTTGATTTTAAATTGAATACGATGAAAAAGAGAATAGCTTATTGTTTATTTGCATCCGTATTATCTTCTATGATTTATGCAGATGTAGTTCCATCTACAATCGATTATGTAGTGCGCCCGCTCTATGGTTACAGGGCGGATGGTACTCCCGGACGTATTGTGACGGTTAAATTGAAAGGGAAAGAACTGAAAGGGGATCTTTCTGTAGACGTGATAACTAAAGGAAAAACCGAAAAGAACCATTTTGTATTGAATGCAAAGGATTCGACAGAAGTGGAGGTTCTTTTACCGCCGACTGTACCTGCCGGAAAGAAGTCGGAAGTGACTTTTGTACTCAGTAGTGCCGGTAAAAAAGAAAAGCAGAAGGTGAGTATATCTCCGATGCGTCAATGGAATGTGTATTTGTATAATCACTCCCATGTCGATATCGGCTATACGAATACGCATAAGAATGTAGAGCGGCTTCATAAAACAAATATCATAGAAGGTGTCAGGCTGGCCGAAGAGACAAAGAATCATCCGGAAGGTTCGCGGTATGTCTGGAACCCGGAGATTGGATGGCCGCTGGAACGGTTGTGGCAGTCAGAGCCGGAAAGAAGAGAGGCACTTATTGGGGCAGTGAAAAAAGGACAACTGTGTGTGGATGCAAGTTATCTGAATCTGAATACCAGTACCTGTTCGGATGAGGAATTATTTCATGTATTTAAATTTACCCGTGAGATACAACGTTTAAGCGGAGTCCCATCGGATGTTTTCCAGCAATTTGATATACCTGGGGTATCCTGGGGACTGATCCCGGTAATGGCGCAGGAAGGAGTGAAATATATTATCTCCTGGCCAAATTCAGATCGGGCGGGTAATGCACATAAATATCAGATGGACGGAAGACCGTTCTGGTGGATCGGGCCGGACGGCGAATCGAAAGTTCTGTTTTTCCAGCCGGGAGGATATGCAAACAGCGGCAGTATGGGAAAAGGAAGAACGACCGGACGTCCCTGGTTCGGCCAGCGTGATCCGGAAAAGGTGCCGGCTGTGATCCGTACCGGAGAAGCGGATGTCGATTTTACCCGGCAGCTGACGGAGATGGAGGCAGAAAACTATCCGTATGATTTTGCCGTTTTCTCCTGGACTCTCTGGGATAATTGCCCGTTGGATGCCGATATACCTTATGCAGTGAAGGCCTGGAACGAGAAATATGCTTATCCGAAAATAAAGATATGTGGCGGTCATGAGATTATGTCGATGATTGAAGAAAAGTACGGCGACCGGTTACCGGTTGTCACAGGCGACTATACGGAATATTGGACGGACGGCCTGGGAACGGCGGCCGGTCTGACGGCAATGAACCGGAATGCCAAGGAAAGACTGCTGCAGGCGGAAACTATCTGGTCTATGCTGGCGAACGGGACGAAAGCTCCCCGTTATGATTTTGATGAAGCCTGGCGTTATATTCTTCTCGGATCGGAACACACCTGGTGTTTTGAGAATCCGACAGAACCTTATTTTCAGGATGCCATCTGGAAAGTGAAGCAATCTTACTTCCATGAGGCTGAAGACCGTTCGATCGATATGCTGGATGAATCGCTGGCTCCGGTAACAGATAAGTCTGACGGTGCTTTAGGGCCGAAAGAGGGGCCTTCGAATGGAGGAATTGCTGTCTTTAATACGCATACGTGGCCAAAAAGCGGTGTGATAACATTATCGTCAAAAGAAAGTCTGAAAGGGGATAAAGTGGTTGATCAGGATGGGAAGGAAGTGCTTTCGCAACGTCTGTCGTCCGGAGAATTATTATTTTATGCCTCGGAGGTTCCGGCCTTGGGCTCGCGTCATTACCGGGTTGTGGAAGGGAAATGCACTTTGTCCAGTCGTTGCAGGATAAACGGGAATACCCTTGAGAATGAGTATCTGACCGTACGGCTGGATCCGGTGACGGGTAATATTGTTTATCTGGCGAAGAATGGTTCGGAGTATAACTATGTCAACCGTGGAGCAAATACATTCTCCTGGTTGCCGGCCAATGTCGATGCGCCCCAGGCGGATACGGTAGAGTCTGTATCTGTCGTTGAGGAGGGCCCGTTGGCGGTAGAGTTACGTATCACATCAAAAGCTACCGGATGCCGGAGTGTCTCCCGTTCTGTCCGTTTGCAGGCTGGACAACCCTGGGTAGAGATTTCCAATATCGTCGACAAATTACCTTTGGTAGAGAAAGATGGTATTCACTTTGGTTTTGATTTTAACTTGCCTGATTCAAAAACACGTGTAGATATCCCCTGGGGGATGATGGAAGTGGAAAAAGACCAGTGGCCGCAGGGAAATCGGAACTGGCTGGCGATGCAGCGCTGGCTGGATGTTTCGAACTCCACACATGGCGTTACCTGGTGTTCGCTGGATGCTCCTTTGTTTGAATACGGCGACAGATACGCCAATATCTCGATGAGTTGGGGCGGACAAGGGAATTGGATTACTAAATTGGAACCGAGTTCGACTATCTATTCCTGGGTGATGAACAATCATTGGCATACCAATTTCCCGTTGACGCAGGATGGCCCCGTTAGGTTCCGTTACCGCTTGTACCCCCATGAAGAATATAATGTGGTAGAAGCTAACCGATTCGGCCTGGAACAATCCCAACCGCTGGTTTATGCGACGGCCGATAAGGCCCGGGTAATAAAACCTGTTATTACTATTGACAATGAACGGGTGTATACAACGATTCTGAAGAGTACCGATAAAGATAAGGAACTGATCGTTCGCCTACGCTCCCTGTCGGATAAGGCTGAGCCTGTAAAGCTGTTTTTCCCGAAAGCTGATCCGAAAAGTCTTATGATTTGTGAGCGTGAAGAGATTCCGGTAAAGCCGACAAACGGTGAGTTCATGATGAAGCCTTATGGGCAGATAACATTGAAAATTGAGTATTGACAATAATAATCCACTAAATAGTAGTTGTATGATCAAAGTACGTACAGGTTTAGCGATATTACTTTCTGGTAGTATGATGACAATTGCATCTGCTCAGTCTTTAAAAAGTATATCCGGTGATATAGTCCCGTTTATCAGTAGTTTCGATGAAACGCAGCTGAAAGATAAGATATCGTTATCATTGAAAGATGGAGAGAGGGTGAAGACCGGAAGTGGCGAAGAATGGAATTTGTCGGTTCATACACAAAATGTTCCGGGAGAGCCGGATGCAACCGATTACAAGTTAACCTGGACATTGGAGAAAGGAAATGCACAAAGTATAGGAGTAGGGGTCGATTTTCCATTCAAGGATTGGTCGGTCGATAATTATGTGTTTGTCCCGGCCATCGTTTATGATGGAAACCGTTTTGATGTCAAGGATGTCGGCTATCCACCATACTGGTATGAGAAAAGTGAATGGCGAAAAGATATGCCGACAACGACTACGGTTCAACCTACCCTGGGTAAGAAGGGTAGTAGTGCTGCTAAAATAGAACTGACAACAGGAAATGCTTCAACTCCTTTAATGGCTTTTTATGCGCCGGATAAGGGTAAAGGCTGGATGGTACAGACTACACAAGGTAACATTAATGGCAATCACGGTCTAACGATCACCGAGAATGGAACGAAGACGGAGAGTGTCTTTACAATTACATCTCCGGCAGTTCGTGAAAAACGAGCTATAATTAGTGGATTTGCAGAGTCGGGAGATAAAGCTGCCGATTACAAACAGGGAGATGCAGTATCTATCCGTTTCCGGGTTTACACCTTCCCCGCAAAGAGCTTGAGCGATTTGTACCAACGTTTCCTGAAGGCCCGTAAAGGATATAATGTGGTAAACCGTAAAGAAGAACTCCCGTTCAGTGAGGCCTGGAAATTGGTGAATAACCTTTATCAGACTGAACGTTGGGATGATGAGATCGATATGTATTGGTTGAGTAAAGTCGGTGCAAATACCAGTTGGAATTTTATTTGGCAGTTGGGATGGGTAGGTGGAGGCCAGAATACCTTGCCAATTATGATGAAAGGAGGACAAACCGGCAAAGAACGGGCTAAGAAAAATATAGAAGTAATTGTATCTAAGAGCCAGGCTCGTTCGGGATTTTTTAATGCCTATGGTAATGGAAAGGATTTTGTTAGCTTCGGGTATGGTTCTCCTTTAAAAAACAATGAGTCATTGGTTCGTTCGCAGGGCGATTGGTTGTATATGGCGCTTCGACAGTTCCATTATATGGAATCGGAAGGGGAAGTTGTTCCGTCACATTGGAAGTCGGCTTTGCAGAAACAGGCGGATGCTTTTGTTCATTTATGGGATCGGGAAGGACAGTTCGGACACTTTGTGGATGTAGAGACTGGGGATATTTGTATCGGTAATTCTACTGCCGGTGCGATTGTCTGCGGTGGTTTGGCTTTGGCCTCACAGGTTTACTCGAACCCGAAATATCTGGAGGTTGCCAAACAGGCAGGGCGTAAATATTATACCGATTATGTGCGGAAAGGATATACCACCGGAGGGCCGGGAGAGATTTTATCTACTCCCGACAGTGAGTCGGCCTTTGGACTTTTCGAAGCTTATATGGCTCTTTATGAAGCAACAGGTGAAAAGGAATGGCTTGAATATATGTCGGAGTTATTACCGATATGTGCCAGTTGGACTGTTTCCTATGACTTCAATTTCCCGTCTCAATCGGAGATGGGGAAGATCGATGCTCGTTCCTGTGGTGCTGTTTGGGCGAGTGTAGCTAATAAACACGGTGCTCCGGGTATATGTACCTGGTCGGGCGATTGTTTATTGAAATATTACTGGGCGACGGGAGATAAATATGCTCTGGAGTTGCTGACAGATATAGCCCACGGTGTTCCTCAATATATAAGCCGTGAAGATCAACCGATAGGCGAGATGCCTCCGGGCGGTTCCTGTGAGCGTGTTAACCTGAGTGATTGGGAAGGCAAGAATAATGTGGGTGGTAGTATTTTCGATTCTTGCTCCTGGGTGGAAGCAGCCATTGCATTAACGATGACGCAACTGCCAGGTATCTATTTGCAACCGGATAAAGATGTATTGGTTGTTTTTGATAATATTCATGCGGAAAAAGTCAAGGTGGAAAAAGGACGTTATGTACTTCGTCTGACGAATCCGACCCGCTTCCCGGCAGAGGTGACGATTTTTAGTGAAACAGCTGAAGAAGCAAAGAAACCTTTATCAGGCTTTTCCGGTAAAGAAAAGCAAACTATATCTTTGCGTTCGGGCGAAGTAAAAGAGGTGGTTCTAACTATAATCTGAAATTCTGCCTCCTGAATTCCAGTGGTGAAAGTCCCATCACATTGGAGAACGTACGGGAGAAATATTGAGATTCTTTAAAACCAAGCTTGTGAGCGATCTGATTCACTTTCATATCTGTTTGGATCAGTAGCTTGCAGGCTTTGTTTATTTTCAGGCGAATAAAATAATCCATTGGGGAGTGGCCTGTTTCCTTGACGAATTTGCGGTAGAAATAAGATGTTGAGTATCCACAGAAGTCTGCGAAATCTGCCAGTTTGAGATTACTTTCAATATTATCATTCATATAATGAACCACCCGGTTCATTACATTTTCGGAATATTCTTTCTGGCGGAATTTATTCCGGTAAATATCAATAAACAGGAAGGAACCCAGGAAATGGGCAAAGCACAGGTTGGCATAGTGCATGTGATCCATAGACGTACTTTCATTCAGTGTAAAGAAAATTTCTTCGAACAGGTCGATCCTTTCTTCGATGCGCGACCGGGCGGAAGGGGTTACTGTTGTCGGTTTATCGAAGCGGCTGGAAAAAAGAGGCGCTTTACTCCCTCTGAAATGAATCCAGTAGATTGTCCAGGGACTTTGTTCATCCGCCCCGTAAGCATGTGGAATGTTCCGGGGTAGGATAATGAACTGATTGGCTTCCAGTTTCTGCTTTTTTCCATATAACTCAATCCATCCGCAGCCATCTTTACAATAGATAAAGAGAAATTCATCGCATCCGGTAGGGCGGTTGATATAATGATGGGACGCTCTTGAGAAATATCCCATCGAGTAAAGATACAAATCACCCGTCAACGGACTGTCTTCCATCAGGTTGATCATCGGGATAGGAAGATAAATGAAACGTTCGCCGGAAAATCCTAGTTCTACTTTCGCCATATTTCATGTTTTTTGCCATTCACAGCCTAAAATAAGCAATAATAATCCACAAATAAGGCAATAATATGCTATTTTTTATAGGAATTCGTTTTTCTGACATAGTAGTATTAGTTCCCTCAGGACTATAGTGCTGCCCCCCTTAGCACAGTAGTGTGAGTGAGGGTAGCACTATAGTCCTGTTTATCTGTAAGATTTTAGCTATACCTTATTCGCGTGCTGTAGAAATCATCATAGAAAGATTCTCAGGAGGAGTTGTGGATGGTATTGCGCAACCTGCATTCAGAATGAAGCGGGGATTATCTTTAAAAACCTCCAGTAGCTCAATTGTCTTCAGCTTAACAAGCTCTGGGGTACCAAAAGCCAATACTCCGACCGGATCTATATTACCGGCAAAAACAGTCGTTTTATGCATTTTCTCTTCTGCTTTTTTGATGTCGGTTTTGTAATCCAGTTCCAATACATCCGCTCCGCATGTGATCATCTGGTCGATAATAAGGTCTGTATTTCCACAAATATGTAATAGATAAGGAATACCGGATTGATGCGCATATTCACAAACTTTTCTTTCGTAAGGAAGTGCAAACTGTTCATACATATCAGGCGATAGCATAGAAGGGCCGGCTGGACTGTCTCCATTAGAAACCATATCGGCGCCGGCTTCTATCATCATTTTTATAAATTGTGAAGTCGCTTCATAGCAATGATCCAGTAACGCAAAGACAGACTTTTCTTCTTCCAGATATAAATCCATCATCATGTTTTCTACACCACGGATCATTGTAGCTAAAGAAAAGGGAGCCTGATCGCAATTGCCCCGTATGTAGATTTCGTTCTTAAAGTATGCTTTTAACAGTGTAACGGCTTCACACCAGATATTGGCGTATCGGTAATTCTGTACATCGACAGGTTTGAGTTGATTAACTTCTGCTAATGAAGATAATATCCCAGTATGGGAACGGGCCGGTTCATGTTGTGGAAAATCGACCTTTACCCCGCATGCACCGGCAAGTGTCACTGTATCGATATCTACAACAATACCATCATATTGATATTTTTCTACTGCACGGATAAAGCATTCGGCTATAATTTTTGGATTGTTGCGGTATTGTTCCATCGTATATCCGGCTTCATTGACGGCCATCATAAAATTATGCAGCATAATAGGTGTCTTATCCGGCTTTTTGCCGGAAAGAGCAGCTTTGATTCTTTCGTATCCAGTCATGTTAATTGTGTTTATGAGTTTTCTTTTTCAATTTCTTCCAATGATTTATTTCTTGTTTCAAACAGATACTTCTTAAAGAAGAAGTATCCGATGAGAGTTGTAATAGAGAAAAATGCGAAACAGTATCCTTCTCCGTTGGGTAATGCTCCGGTTACGATAGGGAACAGGAAAGAAATCCCTCCATTAACGATCCAATTAGAAAGTGATCCTATGGACATACCTTGCGACCGGATACTATTAGGAAATATCTCTCCTAATAAAACCCAGGATACGGCTCCCATTGAAGAGGCAAAGAATGCTACAAAACTTATGAGGGAAATTAATAATATCCATGCAGGGAAACCTGAACCGAAGTAAGATAATGTTAGTAATGCCAATGAAGCGGACATACCTGCTGTTCCAAAAAGAAGTAGTTTTCTTCTTCCCAGTCTATCTATTAATGATTTTGCTAATAAGGTAAAAGTAAGATTTGTCAGACCTATGATAACTGTTTGTCCAATAGCAGCATCGGTTGAGAATCCCGCTGATCTGAATATATCTGTTGCATAATACATAACAATTGCTATGCCTGATAGTTGGCTGAAAATACCGACTGCAATACCTATTAGAATGAATCGAAGATTAGGCTTCTTGAACAATGAGATATGTACTTGTTTATTAAAGTCTTGTTTATGAAGAGATGCTTGTATTTCCTCAATTAATCTTCCACTTGTTTTTAGTGAATTATACCCTGATAATACAATTTCAGCTTCTTGTATGTATCCCCGTTTAACGAGCCATCGAGGACTACGTTGGGCCTTAAGTAGTAACAAAAAGAAAATACCGGATGGAATAGTCATCGATAAGAACATATAACGCCAATTATATTCACCTGTATCGATCAATAAATAATCAATAAAGAAGGCTGCTAATATGCCAATGACAACACCTAATTGAAAGTTAATGGTTGAACTTCCACGCTTTTCAGGAGGTGTAATTTCTGAAAGGTAAATAGGCATAGTTACGGAAACTATTCCAACAGCAATTCCTCCCAATATCCGGGCAATAATAAACATATTAAAGTTATAGGCAAATCCTGTACCTAATGCAGACATTAAAAATAGTAAAGCCGCTATTTTCATTGTATCTCTGCGACCAAACCTGTCAGTAGGCCAACTGGCTAATGAAGCTCCTGTGATACAACCAACAAGCCCAGAACTGACCGACCAACCGACCATTGTATCCGAAAGATTGAAATAGGATGTAAAAAATGGCATAGCCCCATTAATTACCGCTGTATCGTAACCGAAAAGCATTCCTCCTAGTATGGCTATCCAAAAGTATAAGATGTGTGTTTTCATGGAGTTATTTTTTCACAAAGATAACTCCGTCAAATAGGTTTGCGTTTAAATTCGGTATTATAGCACTATTTTGAAATAATGCTTATTGAGGTTTGCTTTTCTTTTTGTACGAAGTGGGTGAATGGCCGTTATATTGTTTGAATACGGTAGAGAAGTAAGCCGGTGAAGAAAACCCCAGGTCATAGGCGATGTCTTTAATTGAGAATTTGTGTTCTTTCATCATTTCTTGTGCTTTCTCTATTTTTCTACGAATTATATATTCAGACGGAGGTATACCGGTCTCCTCTTTAAATGAATGTTTGAATCTGGATACGGAGAGGTTGCATTTATCTGCAAGAGTATCTAGGTCGAGTACCTCAAAAAGGTTCTCATCTATATAATGGACAATCTTGGCTATACGGTCACTGTATGTCCTGCCGGAATTTTTTTCACCTGCATGTATGATATGAAGTAAAAGGGACACGAGTAAATTAGTCAACTCCATTTTGGTTAACGGTTCCTTGTTCTGAAAGTAGATAGATATGATTTTTAGGAGCAAACGTTCACACTCCGTTCCTCCTTTAAAGAGGCGTTTGGGTAATTGCAGTAGCCTGGAGAAGAGCTCACAGGCATCCAAATAGTTTAATCCTAAATATTCTTTACCCTCTTGGGGCTTTTTCAGAACCATCCAGTATAAGACCCCTTTTTCTTCAGGAACATCACCAGTGCCATGTATTTCATCAGGAAAAGCAATAAACACATCTCCACCATATAATCTGAAAATATTGTCGCCAACAAAGTATTCCTGACTTCCTTTAGCCAAATAACAGATTTCTATCATATCCGGATGGGTATGGGTGGGAAGTATGGTTTGTGTATTTACATAATTGTATCTGCCAAATTCATCGAAAATGTCAATACCATGTCTTTCCATATTCAAAATAAGTCGGCTAATTTCTCTGTTTCTCATTTGTATTTATAGATTTTATAGGTTGTAATAGGGGCAAATATAGGAATAAAGTAGAAGTGTAATTTATTTATTTTGAAAAAAACATTCAAAATAGTGCTATAATATTTCTCTTAACCTGTAAGTCGCTTAGTAACTCTACATTTGCAAATGTTAAATCTAGTTATACCATGAAACGAAGAGATTTTTTAAAAAGTACCGGTTTGATAGCTTCTTCAACGGCTATCTTCGGACAGACAGAATTATTGAATGCCGCACAAGCTAGTTCGATAACAGACATGCCGGCCGCTGCGGACGATCTGGACGCCAAGTTGAATAAACCTTTGACCGCTATTATTATCGGTGCCGGCGGGCGAGGTGGTGTCTATGCCCAATACGCAGAAAAATTTCCGAATTCACTTAAGATCGTAGGTGTCTCCGACATCAACGAGTTTCGCAGAAAACGGATGTCTGATCGCTTTTCAGTGAAAGAATCATGTCGCCTGGGAGATTGGAGTGAAGTCTTTAAGAAGCCGAAATTTGCGGATATTGTCTTCATAACTACTCCCGATCATTTGCATTATGCCCCTTGTATGAAAGCTTTAGAGATGGGGTATCATGTATTATTGGAAAAACCAGCCGCTCAAACGGAAAAGGAATGTACTGACATTTTGAAACAATCGCAAAAGTATAACCGTATCGTGGCAATCTGCCATGTACTGAGATATGCACCCTATTTTAAAGCACTCAAAGAAACTGTCGATTCAGGAAAAATCGGAGAGTTGGTAAGCATCCAGCACCTGGAACCGATCGAACGTATCCACTTCTCCCATTCGTATGTGCGGGGTAATTGGAATAATTCAAAAAAGAGTACTCCTGCCGTCATTTCCAAATCGTGCCATGACTTGGATATTTTACGATGGATTGTAGGGAAACCGTGTAAAGAAGTGACTGCTTTCGGTGATCTCTCTTATTTCAAGGCATCCAAGGCCCCGCAGAATGCGGCAAAGCGTTGTTTGGATTGCCCGATAGAACGTGAATGCGCCTTTTCTGCCAAGCGGATTTATTACGACAGACGCATCTGGTTGCATGTGTTCGACCTGGACGGTGACAAACAACAGCAGGGCGAACAGATCTTGTCTTATCTGCGGACGACTGATTACGGACGTTGTGTCTTCCATTCGGATAATGACCAGCCGGATCATTTCATTATGAATATGAAGTTTGAAGATGGTGCGACTGTTGCTTTCTCGATGGAAGCTCTGACCTCTTACGGTGGACGACGGACACGGATTATGGGTACCAAAGGGGATATTGTAGGTGATATGCAATCATTTACTGTGACTGATTTCTTAACCGGAAAACAACAAAAATGGGGAACCGATATCAACGACGGGCATGGCGGAGGCGACCTTCGTCTGATCAGAGACCTGTTGTGGGCGGTCGATAAAAAGGATGAATCTTTGTTAACCAGTGGTATAGCTGCCTCTATCGAAAGTCATGTGATGGGGTTCAGGGGAGAGCAGTCAAGATTGAAAGGAACAATAGAAAGGCTTTAGGCACTTAAAGTTGTGTGTTTTTATACGATAAAAATATTAATCAATTAAATCATCTGTTATGCAAAACAAATTAAAAGGATGGATCGCACCGAACAGCATCACCAAGGATCCGAATGACAAGATCTTGATACTTGATCCTGCCGGACATGTGGGGCTGGAGGAAATTTATAAAGAAATGAGGGAAGAAGATACCGGCTTGCGTCCGGAAACGTTGACTCATGTCGTTACCCTTTATGAGCGAATTGTTGCCCGTTTTTTAATGAACGGTTATTATGTGAATACCGGTTTGTTTTATGCTGTGCCCCGTTTTTTGGGACTTATTGAAAAGGGATGTTGGAATCCTGAGAAGAACAGTATTTATGTTGCATTTTCACAAGACAAGGTTTTGCGTGAAGAGATTGCCAAGACCGATATTGTCATTCAGGGTGAAAAGAACGATGTCATGTATATCTTGGAAACGGAAGATCGAAAAACGGGCTTGACCGATGGTAGGATGTCGTCGGGACGTAACCTGGTTGTCCGTGGCGCATACATCAAGGTGGTGGGCGACGATCCTTCCGTGGGTATTTCTTTCCGTAACAAGGCTGACGATACGGTTGTCAAAGTGGAGGAAGAAATGTATAGTACCAATAACCCGTCGGAACTGATTTTTATTGTTCCTACTGAATTGAGTGATGGCGAGTATGAATTGACGGTTACTACGCAATATACGAAAAACAAAGGTGTGTTTCTGAAATCTCCCCGTTCGGTATCCGTGCCGGTATATGTGGGAGAAAAGAAAAATGAAGAAGACGACCGTCCAGTGATAGAGTAGGACGGCCGCCTGTACTTACTCCGTACTTTCCCTGCCGGTAACTCCGGTGGGGAGTCAACGGTAAGGAATGTGCGGAGTAAGTGCTAGGGAATCGATGGAGTATAAAATATATAATGTTTAACTTGAAGAATAATATTATGAAGTATCAACCTAATTTTAATTATCTCATAAAGTCGAGGTATATGTTGAAAATATGTTCGGCTTTTATGCTGACGGCATTCAGTGTCGTACCGGTTTTGGCTGAAGATTATCCCAATGTGGGAATCATGAAGCTTCAGCAATCAGAACAAAAAATTGCAGGAACCGTTGTTGATGCAAATAACGAACCTGTTATTGGTGCAAATGTGTTGGTAAAAGGTACGACTAACGGAGTTATAACGGATATGGATGGAAAGTTTGCACTGACAGTTTCCCGGGGAGCGGTGTTGCAAATATCTTATATCGGGTATATTACGCAGGAAATAAAAGTAACAAATAATACGACTTATACGATTCGTTTGGTTGAAGATTCGGAAACTTTGGAAGAAGTGGTTGTTGTCGGATATGGTACGATGAAAAAAAGAGATTTAACTGGTGCGGTTACTTCCGTTAAAATGGATGATGCTCCTGTTGGAACAATTTCGACCATTAGCCATGCTTTAGCAGGTAAAGCAGCCGGTTTGCAGGTTAACACTGTCAGTGCGCAACCTGGTGGTCAATCAACATTTCGTATCAGAGGTGCAGCTTCTTCGGATAAAGCGGGAAATGATCCGCTGATTATTATCGATGGATTTCCTGTAAGTGATCCTGGCTCATTAGATAGCGGAAACCAATATTCGGATGGAAAGAAAGATAATGTATTAGGTTCTATAAATCCCAATGACATTGAATCTATAGAGATATTGAAGGATGCAAGTTCAACAGCCATTTATGGAGCTCGTGCAGGAAATGGGGTTATCATTGTGACTACAAAGCGTGGAAAGAGCGGTGCCGCAAAAGTTCAATATTCAGGTTCTGCATCTGTACAAGAAATTGCAAAATCGTATGACGTGCTGGATGCGTCCGGTTTTATGAAGATACACAATCATTACAATAAGGAATTATGGATGTCTGCTAATGGTATTGGTATATATGGTGGAAAATCAGAAGCTGAGGCTTCTTCTCCTTTTGTTCCTAACTATACAGACGAACAGATTGCTAACCCGGAACATAACACTAATTGGTTTGATGAGATAACTCGTTTAGGTTTTCAAACATCGCATAATATCTCTATAACAGGAGGAAATGATAATACAAAATATTTAGTTTCAGGCAACTATTTCAAACAGGATGGTGTGATCAAGAATAATGCCATGGAACGTTATTCTGCCCGTGTCAATTTGGATCAGAAATTGAGTAAATATGTTAAGATGGGAGTGAATTTGAATGTGACGAGAAACTCTTATGACAATGTCTCTTTGGGGGATAACCAGGCTGGTAGTGCAGGTGTTTTGGTAACGGCTGTTCAATATAAGCCGACACTTCCTGTTCGAGATGAAAATGGAGATTATACTTTGAATCAAGATGTTGCTTATTTGCCGAATCCGGTGTCATTGTTGGACATAACCGATAAAACGACTAAGGAACGCTTGTTGGGAACGGTTTTCCTGGAAGTTCGTCCTATCCAAGATTTATTATTGAAAGCAAATTTCGGTATCGATAGAAATTATCAGAAACGTAGACAATATCTTCCTACTACGACTCTTTATGGTGCGAAGGAAAATGGTGCAGGATATATTGGCCAATCAGATAAATCAGATTATTTGATGGAGTTGACTGCCAATTACACAAAATCATTCGGAGACCATAACTTGAATGTTTTGGCCGGACACTCTTATCAATTATTTGATTCCGAGTTTCTTTCTGCTAAAAGTAATGATTTTATTACAGATGGTTTTTTATATAATAACTTAGGAGCAGGAAATGCAAAACGTCCTACTGTTGGTTCCAGTGCAACAAAATCGCGTATGGCTTCTTTCTTCGGACGTGTGAATTATTCGTTTAAAGATCGCTATTTATTGACAGCTACGTTACGAGCAGATGGATCTTCGAATTTTGCGGAAGGGAATCGTTGGGGTATATTTCCTTCTGTAGCTGCTGGTTGGAGATTTTTGGAAGAAGACTTTATGCAGCCTTTGACTAATGTGTTATCAAATGGTAAATTGCGTTTAAGCTACGGTGAAACAGGTAATGCAAATGTTGGAGATAAAGCTTATAGCTATTATAATGTTGGGTATAATAATATATTCGGCGGAAGTCAGATTAATGGTGTATATCTGAGCCAAATGGGTAATGCCGATCTGACCTGGGAGACGACTCGTGAATGGAATGTCGGATTGGATTTCGGTTTCTTAGACGGACGCATTAATGTGACAGCAGAATATTATCACAAGGTTGTTTCTGATTTATTGAACGAACATACTTTACTTTCATACAATGAGGTAAATAAAATTATAGCAAACGTAGGTAAGACGCAGAGTCAGGGCTTTGAACTAACGGTTAATACGACAAATGTGAAGAACAAAGAGTTCGAATGGACTTCAGACTTGACTTTCTCTTTGTATAGAGATAAATGGAAAGAAAGAGACCCGAATTGGAAACCAAGTTCTTGGGATGAATACAATGGATATATGCGCTATTCTTCGGGTTATTTATCGGATGGTTTAGTACAACCCGGTGAAGAAATTGCCCATATGCCAGGGGCATTACCAGGTCAAGTAAAAATAAAGGATATAGATGGGTATGCCTATAATGCTGATGGTTCCATTAAAGTCGATAAACATGGTATTCCTTTGAAAACAGGAACGCCAGATGGCAAGTTGGATGATGCTGATAAAGTAATTTATGGTTCAAATGATCCGGGTTATTTATTAGGGTTTAATAATACATTCCGTTATAAGAACTTTGATTTGAACGTTTATTTCTATGGACAGTTTAATAAATTAACCAGTGGTAGCTATAAAACAAAATGGCCGAGTGAATTTGTAAATGAGTTACGTAGAGGGTATAATCAGCCTACTTCTGTAAAGGATATTTGGAGTTCCACGAATCCGAATGGAAAGTTGCCTAGTTATTTCCAGATAGAGAGTGCATATGGAACAGGTGATTATTTTTATGATAAGACTTGGTTTATTCGTTGTCGTAATATAACTCTTGGATATAATATACCAATGAAAAAGGAAAAACAAATTCTATCTAACGTTCGTGTTTACTTGGATGTCAATAATCCATTTGTGGTTACTCCTTATGATGGACTTGATCCAGAAACAGACGTAGATAATTATGCTTATCCTAATGTTCGTACTTATAGTTTAGGTTTGGATATTACATTTTAATAATAATTGAATTATGAAAAAAATAATATATGTATTGTTGAGTTTTTATTTCGTATCATGTACGAATTTGGATTCAGAAAGATATGATACTATTAATCCCGGTTTTTTCCCAAACACGGAAAAGGATGCAGATGCTTTGATTACTGCTAGTGTTTATGCACCGTTCCGAAATTCGGATTATAATGGAATATTTAATTGTGCAAGTGGTATTCAAATTATAGGTGATATGACTACTGATTTAGCAGTATGTTGTTGGATAAATGATGCTTGGACTCCTTTAACACATCATAATTGGACTGCAAATCATTCTTATACAACAACGCAATATACGAATTATGTGAAATTCTTGGGGACAATGACATTAACTCAGGAGCGCATTGCTAATGTGACAATGAGTGATGAGGCAAGGAGCCGGATGAATGCGGAGATTCACATGGGACGTGGTTGGTTGGCATTTCTATTATACGATTTCTATGGACCTGTTCCTATCCCGACCTTGGAACAATTAAATAATCCGTTAGCCGAAGGAATCATACCTCGAGCCACACAGGGTGAAATGACAGCATTTATTGAAACGGAATTGAAAGCTGCATTGGAAGGCTTGCCTGTCCGCACTTCTTCTTTCGGTCGTTTTGATAAAGGCCTTGCCTATACGGTCCTGATGAAGTTTTATATGCATGAAAAGAGTTGGGAAAAAGCAATAGAGTGTGGACGTGAATTGATAAAACCGGAATATAAATATGGTTTGATGGATTCGTATGCTTCTATTTTTACGTTGGAGAATGAGCAGAATGAGGAAATTATTTATGCTTGTACAGAAGAAAGAGGAACTCAATTGGAATTATGGCATGATCATTGCTTACCTGGTAATTATCCATTAAAGAACAACTCAATTCAACGTTGGGACGGTTTTAAAGTTCCCTGGAAATTTTACCATACATTTGATAAAAACGATGATAGGCTATCTGTCTTAATAGGAGAATATGAAGGAAGTGACGGTGTATTATTTAATGAAGAGACAGATATTGCTAAACGTGGTGATGTTTATTCAGGTGCTGTTCCTGTAAAATATGGGGAAGATCCTGAGTCTACTGGGGATGGAAGCCAAATAGATTGGATTGTATATCGTTATGCAGATGTGTTGACATTGTTGTCCGAAGCTATTGTTCGTAACAGTAATGTTGTAACACAAGAAGCAGTTGATTTGTTGAATCAAGTTCGTATGCGTGCCAAATTAAAGGCATATACAATGGGGGATATAAAAGGAGTTGAAGATTTTTTGGATAAGGTGTTGGAAGAAAGAGGGCATGAATTCTGGTGGGAAGGTGTTCGACGTTCAGATTTGATCCGTCATGGTAAATTTATTCAGGGTGCAATAGACCGTGGATCGACAACGACAAAGCCTGAATTTGTATTATTTCCGTTGCCTCAAGCTGTGATAAATGAGGGAAAGGGTATTATTATTCAGAATCCCGGATATTAATATAATAAAATAACGTTTTTAAGGTAAAAAGGCTGTATTTTTGGCTGTGAAGGTCTAAAATTTCAGCCTTTTATCAGATTATGAGTTGAATTATTAATTGTAATTGCATATGAAATGTGTTATTCTAAGAAAAGTTTTTTTTGTTTTTGTATATGTGTCGTGTGTTTGGTGTGTGAATGCCACATCTCCAATAGAAGGTTTGTTGGAACGTATTGACAAAGGTGCATCGCGTAAGTTCATCATAGAGCGGGAGAATTCATTGACAGACTTTTTTGAACTTGATCAAAAAGGCGACAAAGTTGTTGTCCGTGGAAACAATTATGTAAGTATTGCTACAGGTATTAACTGGTATTTGAAATATTATGCTGGTATTCATCTTTCTTGGAATGGGATGACAGCAGAATTGCCATCAACATTACCTCCTGTATTACAAAAGGAACGCCATGAAACAACGATGCAGTATCGTTATGATTTAAACTATTGTACCTATTCCTATACGATGGCTTTCTGGGATTGGGAACGTTGGCAAAAGGAAATAGATTGGATGGCGTTGCATGGTATCAATTTGCCTTTGGCTATTACCGGAACCGATGTGGTATGGTTTAATGTGCTGAAAAGGTTAGGATATACTAAAGAAGAGATAAACGAGTATATAGCAGGTCCAGGCTTTCAGGCATGGTGGTTGATGAATAATCTGGAAGGTTGGGGCGGACCGAATCCGGATAGTTGGTACATACAGCAAGCCGATTTGCAGAAAAAGATCTTGAAACGGATGCGCGAGTTTGGAATAGAGCCTGTTTTACCTGGTTATTCAGGCATGGTTCCGCATAATGCAAAAGAGAAACTGGGATTGGATGTCAAGCCCGGCTTATGGTGTTCTTATAATCGTCCAGCCTTTTTGTTGCCGACAGATCCTAGGTTTGGAGAAATCGCTTCCATTTATTATGAAGAGATGGATAAATTGTATGGTAAATCCAATTATTACAGCATGGATCCTTTCCACGAAGGAAGTGCTGAAGGTGTCGATTTGCCTGCTGCGGGACATGCTGTTATGAATCAGATGAAAAAGAATAACCCGGATGCAAAATGGGTTGTGATGGCATGGGGAAATAACCCTCACTCCCAAATGATAAAAGGTTTGAAAAAAGGAGACTTGTTGGTGCTTGACCTGTTTTCGGAAAGTACACCGCAATGGGGTGATCCGGATTACAAAAATGGCAGAAAGAATGGACTTGATGGACATGACTGGTTATATTGTATGCTTCTCAATTTTGGAGGTAACGTTGGTTTGCATGGTAAAATGGCACATGTTATAAATAGTTTTTATAAAGCAAAATCTCATCCTACCTTTGGGAAAGACTTGAAAGGTGTCGGGTTGACGATGGAGGGGAGTGAGAACAATCCTGTCATGTTTGAGTTGTTGACAGAACTCCCCTGGCGGAATGAAAGGTTTGATAAAGACGCTTGGTTGGATAATTATACGATTGCTCGTTATGGGAAAGACTGCAAAGAAATTAAGCAGGCTTGGCGTATTTTATCAAATTCCATTTATAATGCTCCGGCAGCTTCCAGTCAACAGGGAACACATGAGTCTATTTTTTGTGCGCGGCCTTCTTTAAAAGCTTATCAAGTATCGACATGGTCCTATATGAAAGATTATTATGACCCGAATGAAGTGATCAAGGCGGCCGAATTGATGTTATCTGTTGCTGATCAATTTAAAGGGAATAATAATTTTGAATATGATTTGGTTGATATCGTTCGCCAGGCAATTGCCGAAAAAGGACGTTTACTGCTAAAAGTTGTCCGAGCCGCCCACGAAGCGGGGGAAAAGGATTTGTACAGAAGTCTTTCAAAACGTTTTTTGGATATGATTTTGTTGCAAGATGAGTTACTAAGTACACGATCTGAATTCAAGGTAGGTAATTGGATTGCACAGGCTCGTAATATAGGCAATACACAGGCTGAGAAAGATTTGTATGAATGGAATGCACGTGTGCAAATAACAACTTGGGGTAATCGTGCAGCTGCAGAAAAAGGTGGACTGTGGGATTATGCTCATCGGGAATGGAATGGTTTGTTGAAAGATGTGTACTATGTACGCTGGAAAGCTTTTTTTGAAAAGGGAGAAAATGAGAAAGTTGATTACTATGTGTTAGATGAGGCTTGGACGAAAAAAACAAATTTCTATAGTGCATCTTCTTCTGATGACTGTGTGGAAGTAGTAAAGAAGGTTTTTGAGATTGTTTTTAGGAATTGATTGTATCATATTAAGGAGATACAATAATAGTCCACAAAATAAGCAATAATTTGCTATTTTTTATCGGTAGGGGAGCCTTTATATTTGCATCATACTTACAGTACGATGTACAATAAAGTGATTGAAATACCATGAAAAGAAAACAACTATTATTTACACTACTCTTGTTGTGTTGCGCGGTAGTACAGGCAAAAGAATACCATGTCTCCGTAAAAGGTAATGATATGAATGAAGGAACGGAAAAGGCTCCCTTCCGGACTATCGGAAAAGCTGCGGAATATGCTTTCCCGGGAGACGTGATTACCGTGCATGGAGGAACGTACCGGGAATGGGTGAATCCACCCCGGGGAGGCGAAAGCGATAAGAAACGCATTATCTACCGCGCAGCGCCAGGAGAAAAGGTCGAGATAAAAGGCTCGGAAAGAATTACCAACTGGACGAAAGAGAAAAACGGTGTCTGGAAAGTAACGATACCGAACACCTTCTTCGGAAATTATAATCCCTACGTAGATCTGATCTATGGAGATTGGTTTAGTGATATGGGACGCAAGCATCATACCGGAGAGGTATTCCTTAATAACAAGTCCCTTTATGAAAAGGAAACCTTGGATAAGGTGCTGACTCCTGTCGTGCACGAAAATAGCCGGGATAAGGAAGGGTCTGTCTACACCTGGTATTGCGAGAACGACGGTATAAATACCACTATCTTCGCCAATTTCCATAAATACGATCCCAATAAAGAACTAGTGGAAATAAGTACCCGCCCCACTTGTTTTTATCCGGAGAAACCGGGTATCGACTACCTGACTATCCAGGGCTTTGAAATCAGTCAGGCAGCTACCCAATGGGGAGCACCGACCGCCGAGCAAATCGGTATGGTGGCTACCCATTGGAATAAAGGCTGGATTATTGAGAACAACATCATCAGCAACTCAAAGTGTTCGGGTATCACCCTCGGAAAAGAACGTAAAACCGGGCATAATGTCTGGCTGAACGACACTACCCTCGACGGCTCACTACATTATATTGAAGTTACTTTCAATACGATCCGCCACGGCTGGAACAAGGAGAACATTGGTTCGCATATTGTTCGTAACAATGAAATATCCCATTGCGAACAAACGGGTATCTGTGGAAGTATGGGAGCTGCTTTCAGCTTGATTGAAAACAATCATATCCATGATATCTGGGTAAAGCGCCAGTTTACCGGTGCCGAGATCGGAGGTATCAAGTTTCATGCCGCTGTGGATACACGGATTATTCATAACCGTATCCACAATGCCGGTCGTGCCCTTTGGCTGGATTGGATGACGCAGGGTACGCGCGTCTCCTGTAATTTATTCTATGATAATACTATGGAAGATCTGTTCCTGGAAGTTAATCACGGTCCGTTCCTGGTTGATAATAATATCTTTGCTTCCCGCCGGAGCATTCTCGAACAATCACAGGGAGGAGCTTATGTACACAATCTGATTGTCGGAGAGATCTACCGTTACGTGGAACATGGACGGTATACGCCTTATTTCCAGCCTCATTCGACGGAAGTAGCCGGTTTGTCCATCATCCCTGGAGGAGACGATCGTTACATCAATAACCTCTTTGCTACGGTTCTTCCTCTAAATGAAAAAGATAGTAAACGGAAATACGGTCTGGCTGATTATAACGGGACTGTTTATCCGATGATGGTGGACGGAAATGTTTATTACAATGGCGCGTTACCTTTTGGAGGTGAAAAGAATAAAGTGGTTCTACTTGACTTCATTCCGAATGTGAAAGTCGATGAAACGGCTGATGGCGTTTATCTTTCTTTTTCCGTGAAAGGTCTGGAAGGTTTGCAAACTTCCAGAGTGACAACCGAAAGGCTGGGGAAAGCAAAACTTCCACGCCAGACCTTCGACCAACCGGACGGAAGCCCGATTGATATTGCTACCGACTATCTGGGCAATGCACGTGGAAATCAACCTAAACCCGGGCCGTTGGAATCTATCCGCGACGGAGAGGTCAGGATTAAAGTATGGTAATTTTAAATATATATTGATATGACATCCAGAGAGCGCGTACAAAGCGCATTAAACCATAAGGCTCCCGACTATATACCTGTTGACTTCGGAGCCACATCCGTCACTGGCATTCATTGCAAGGTCGTGGAAGCATTAAGACAACATTACGGGCTGGACGCCCATCCCGTCCGTATTATCGAACCCTTTCAGATGCTGGGCGAGATAGAAGATGATTTGCAGGAAGTGATGGGAATAGACTGCGTCCCTGTTTTCGGACGTAAAAATATGTTCGATATCGACGAAACCCAACTGCATGAGCAGATTACCCCCTGGGGACAGAAGGTTATGATCGCCACCGGTATCGACCTGACGACAGATAAGGAGGGAGATGTCTATATTTATGCCGGTGGCGACCGTTCCTATCCTCCCAGTGCCGTGATGCCTTCCGATTGCTATTTTATCAATGCGACGGAAAGACAGGAATATGTGAATGACGACGAAATCACTCCGGAGGATAATCTGGAAGAGTTCGGTCTTATTTCGGAGGAAGACCTGCAATATTATAAGACGGCTGTAGGCCGGGCCGCTTCAACAGGAAAAGCCGTTGTTGCCAGTTTCGGAGGAACTGCATTAGGGGATATCGCCTTTGTCCCCGGCATGGGATTGAAGAACCCGAAAGGTATCCGTAATGTTGCCGAGTGGTATATGTCGACCGCCATGCGCCGTGACTATGTGCAGACTGTATTTGAAAAACAAACCGACATAGCAATAGCAAACTATCAGCGGTTGTGGGATACGGTTGGAGACAAGGTTGATGTTGTTTTTACCTGTGGTACTGACTTCGGAACTCAGGATTCCCAATTCTGTTCGCTGGATACCTTCAGGGAACTGTGGCTTCCCCATTATAAGCGGATGAATGACTGGATACATCAGCATACTAATTGGAAAGTATTCAAACATTCCTGCGGGGCTATTATGCCGATCCTTCCCGGCTTGGTGGAAGCAGGCTTCGACATTATCAACCCGGTACAGATCAATGCAAAGGATATGGATCCGGCGGTTTTGAAAAGAGAATATGGCAGCCGGGTTACTTTCTGGGGTGGGGGAATCGATACTCAGCGTATTTTACCGAATGCAACCCCTGAAGAAGTTAGGAGCCATGTTTTGCAGGAATGTGAAATATTGGGTGCAAACGGAGGTTTTATATTCAACGCCGTCCACAATATCCAGGCCAATGCACCTGTACGAAATGTGGTGGCTATGATCGAAACCTTACGCGAAATACGGAACATATAATTTATACAGAATAAAGTTATGGCAGATTTAGAGAGTTTATATGAAGCTATTTTGAAAGGTAAACTGGAAGTAGCCAAAACGGTGACAACCGAGGCGATTGCGGAGAATGTGGATCCGCATCTGATCATCAACGACTATATGTCGCGGGCAATGGAAGATATAGGTAAACGTTTTGAGGAAGGAAAAGCCTTTGTCCCTGAACTATTAATGGCAGCCCGTGCCATGAAAGGAGCACTCGACCTGCTGAAGCCGCTGATGAAAGGAGCTGCTTCCCATTGCTTGGGTAAGGTGGTGATAGGAACGGTAAAGGGGGATTTGCATGATATCGGTAAGAACCTGGTAGCTTCCATGTTGGAAGGTTGTGGTTTTGAGGTGATCAACTTGGGGACGGATATCTCTTCGGAAAAGTTTATAGCGGCGATCAGGGAAAACCAGGCGCAGATCCTTTGCCTTTCCGCCTTGCTGACAACGACAATGAATTATATGCAGGAGGTTATCAATGCTCTCGAAACAACCGGTATCCGTCAGCAAGTGAAAGTGATGATTGGAGGAGCACCTGTATCGGAGTCGTTTGCTCACCAGATCGGAGCGGATGGCTATAGTGATAATGCGAATGCTGCTGTGACATTGGCAAAATCGTTGTTATCAGCTTGATACTATGCTTGATTGTAAATTGGATTTTAGTACGTTATCCCTGACAGCAGACGATTTGCTTGCTGAAATGGGATACGGAAACACTGCTCCGGAAGAACCTGTGGAAGCATTGACTGTTTCCATGTTGGAAGAGGTTTCTTCCTGGATTGTTCCGCGTTGTTTTTTCAGCTTATTTGAAGGTACGGTTGATGCCGGAGTTGTATCTCTCGCTTGCGGTCAGACTATCCCTGTGGGAGATACGATCGCTTCCCTGCTGAAAGGATCCAGACGTTTTGCCCTTTTTGCGGCTACGGCGGGAACGGTTTTTCAGGAATACCAGGATCGTCTGAAGGAGGAAGGAGATATTCTGAAATGTTTCATCGCAGATATTATCGGAACATGTGTAGCAGAAAAAGCCGGCGATTATATGGAACGTCTGCTAGAGGAAGAGTTGAAAGGTGAGCGGCATACGAACCGCCTGAGTCCCGGCTATTGTGGCTGGCACCTGACGGGGCAGAAAGCCTTGTTCCGGCTGATGGGCGGAAATCCCTGCGGCATCAGCCTGTCGGATGTTTGCCTTATGACCCCGATCAAATCGATCAGCGGAATAATCGGTATCGGCCCGGAAGTCGATGTGAAAAAATACGGTTGCCAGTATTGTGAACTGGAAACCTGCTATAAACGAAAAAGAAAGAAGAGTTAATGGAAATACAAAAATGGCTACAGGAAACAATCGGGCAGAATGAGCGTAGGGCTATCCCTATCATGACTCATCCCGGTATTGAGCTTTGTGGAAAGACAGTAAAAGAAGCCGTCACCAGCGGTACGGTACATGCAGAAGCTATTTGCCGGCTGAATGAGTTATATCCCGCGGCCGCTCCGACCGTGATCATGGATCTGACAGTGGAAGCCGAAGCTTTTGGTGCGAAAGTGGTATTCCCCGAAGATGAAGTCCCCAGCGTGACGGAACCGTTGGTATCGGATAAAGAATCGATCGACAATTTGCAGATACCTTCTCTGGATAGTGCGCGTATTCCTGAATATCTGAAGGCAAACCGACTGACAGCGGAACGTATCAACGACAAACCGGTCTTTGCCGGTTGTATCGGGCCGTTTTCACTGGCCGGACGCTTGTTCGGTTTATCGGAGCTGATGATTGCCCTTTATGTAGAACCCGAGAATATAACAATTCTATTAGATAAATGTACCCGCTTCCTGATCGACTATTGTCGTGCGATCAAAGCAACCAGCGTTCACGGAGTAATTATGGCGGAACCGGCAGCGGGGCTGATCTCGAACGAAGACTCTATACTTTATTCGACAACCTATGTCCGTCAGGTCGTGGAAGCCGTGCAGGATGAGAACTTCATTGTGATCTTACATAATTGCGGGAATGCCGGTCATTGTACGGATGCTATGGTTCAGTCGCGGGCAGCCGGCCTTCATTTCGGTAATAAGATCAATATGATGGATGCGCTGGCAGATTGCCCGACAGATCGTTTGGTGATGGGTAACCTGGATCCTGTCGGTCTTTTTAAACAATCATTTTCGGAAGAAGTGTATGCTGCAACGATGGATCTGTTACAGCAAACCAAGTCATGGAAAAATTTCATTCTGTCGACAGGCTGTGATGTACCGCCCCATATTCCGGCAGAGAATATAAAAAGCTTTTATCAGGCACTTAGTGATTTTAACCGATCAATGTAAAAAAGAAAGCCCTGTGTAAAGTTGTACTTACACAGGGCTTGTTATTTATAGTCTTTATTACCGGATGAACAGCAACTCTCTGTATTTCGGCAATGGCCACATCTGGTTATCCACCATCAACTCCAGTTCGTCGATATGTTCGCGGATCTCATCCAGGAACGGAACAACCGTGTCGTGATAAGCGATCGCCTTGCTGCGGTAGTCGGTTATGACATTTGCCTTCTTGCGGGCTTCGATCATTTCGTCTGTCATGCGTGTTACGGCATTTACATGTTTGGAGATCTTACGTACCAGACGGCGCGGTTCGGCTGACAGTTCCTCGTATTCTTCCGGACTGAATGTTTCTTTCAGTTTGGTGATATTGCTGAGCAGTAAAGACTGGTAATGCAATACGACCGGAATAATATGGTTCATGGATAAGTCTCCCAATACACGGGCTTCGATCTGTACTTTCTTGATATAGATCTCCCATTTCACCTCGTTACGTGCTTCCAGCTCCTTTTCATTCAAAACACCGGTTTCCTTGAACATACGGATCACTTCCGGTTTCAGGTAAGCATCGTATTGCAACGGAACGCTGTTTTCACAATCCAATCCACGGCGGGCAGCTTCTTTTTTCCACTCGTCGCAGTAGCCGTTACCGTCGAAACGGATAGGTTTAGACTCTTTTATGTATGCTTTCAATGTTTCGAAGATGGCAACTTCTTTGCTCTTTCCTGCAGCCTGAAGTGCTTCTACATCTTTTTTGAACTGTTGCAACTGATGGGCTACAGCCGAGTTGACAGCCAGCATAGCCGATCCGCAGTTAACGGATGAACCCGGGGCACGGAACTCGAAACGGTTTCCGGTGAAAGCGAAAGGAGAGGTACGGTTACGGTCGGTATTATCCAGCAGCAGTTCGGGGATCTGTCCGAAGCCCAGGCTCAGACGCTTCTTGTCGTCCACCTCGATGGCATCTTCGATCGAACTGTTTTCGAACTTATCCAGTACTTCGCTGATCTGCGTTCCCAGGAAAGATGAGATAATTGCCGGAGGTGCTTCGTTGGCACCCAGGCGATGTGCGTTGGTTGCAGAAGCGATACTGGCTTTCAGCAGCGCATTGTATTTATATACAGCCATCAGCGTATTCACAACGAAGGTGATGAAACGCAGGTTGTCTTCGCGGTCTTTACCCGGCGAGAACAGGTTGATACCCGTATCGGTTCCCATCGACCAGTTACAATGCTTACCCGAACCATTCACACCCATAAAAGGTTTTTCGTGAAGCAGTACGCGGAAGTTATGACGGCGTGAAACACGTTTCATGACCGACATCAGCAACTGGTTATGGTCGTTGGCCAGATTACATTCCTCATAGATGGGAGCCAACTCGAACTGGTTGGGAGCAACCTCATTATGACGTGTCTTAACCGGGATACCCAGCTTATAACATTCCACTTCCAGGTCTTTCATAAATTCCTGTACGCGGGAAGGGATGGCACCGAAATAATGGTCGTCCAACTGCTGGTTCTTGGCACTTTCGTGTCCCAGCAAGGTACGTTCCGTCAGTGACAGGTCGGGACGGGCGGAATACAATTCTTCGTCAACCAGGAAATACTCCTGTTCCCAACCCAGATAAGTGATTACTTTATGAACATCTTCGTTGAAGTAGTTGCAAACATCTTTTGCCGCCTTGTTCAGAGCCTCTACTGAACGGATCAGCGGAGTTTTGTAGTCGAGTGCCTCACCGGTATAAGCGATAAAGACAGTCGGGATACACAGTGTGTCGTCTACAACAAATGCGGGGGAGGAAGGATCCCAGGCAGAATATCCGCGGGCTTCGAACGTGTTGCGCAGTCCGCCGTTGGGGAAGCTGGAAGCATCCGGTTCCTGTTGGGCGAGCAGCTTGCCACTGAATTCTTCGATCATACCGCCATTGCCGTCGTGTTCTACAAAAGCGTCGTGCTTTTCGGCTGTTCCGTCGGTAAGAGGCTGGAACCAGTGTGTGTAATGAGTTACTCCTTTTTCCAGTGCCCACATACGCATACCGGCTGCCACATGATTGGCTATTTCGCGGTCGATAGGTGTTCCATTATCAATAGAGTGGGTCAGGGCTTTGTACGTTTCCTTGGAGAGATACTTCTTCATTGCCTTACGGTTAAATACGTTCTCGCCATAGTACTCTGATACTTTCTGATTGGGAGTGACGGCTTCTACGGCCTTACGGTTGGAAGCTTTCTCCACTGCATTAAAGCGTGAGATTGACATACGGATTATTTTTTTGTTTACCGACCGCAAAGATACGAGCAAATCTTTATTTATGCTTTCAATGGGTAGTTAAAAACAAAAAAGTCCGCTGACTTTGGATGAGCTCGATTTTTCCTTTTTTAGTGTAGTATGTTAGAACAACCTTTCAGTTGAACATACTGTCAAAGAAATCTTCGTCCGTATTATCGAGGAAAGTGACCCAATATTGATGTGTCATCCGATCGAAATAATGCAGTGCCCCGTTATTACAAAGGATATAGAGGGTATCGCCGGCTTTTAATGTCCCATAAATAGTGGTTAGTGGCATGACGAGGACAGGAGTTCCATCTTCCATAAATACCAGGCAACCATTCAAAAAAGCAAATTCCCATTCTTCGCAGATGGAGTAAAGTAAAGCGGCGATATCGCAGGGACATTGTCTCGGGATGCGGTCGGCGATGTGGCGAAGTTGTACTAGTGTTTTCTTTTTCATATCCTACTGAGTTTTAAGTCTGATATGTTCCGCAACCGCACAAAAAAGGGGCACGTAACATATACATAAACCCCAGCTGTAGGTACTGGAATACCCCAAAATCGAGAATACGTAGCATGCCCGTACCCCCACTTATCGTAACAAAAATTACATAAGCGTGGCACGAACATCCAATCATCGATTTTGTTAAATTTCCAGTTTTACAGCTAGATAATTAAATGTTCTATAACAAATTGCCGGATTTCTCCCCGGTAATGACAGCAAAGATAGAATATTGGTTTTAGATAGCAAAAATTATGGCTGACGGATTTATGAATAATTAGTATGTAGAAGAGTGTAACTCTTGGTGGATGATAATATATGATTGGGGGTATACTATCTATAAAACGTAAAGGTCAGAGATGGTTTTGAAAAAATGATCATTTTGTCATTTTGATATTTATGCTGCGGGAGAACCCGTTGTATGCGGGGAAGCGGACGGTGGTTTTCAAATAACGAACGGAGCAAATGTTGGGCATTGACATAATGATAGCGGTTTGTTTATAATGGTAAAATAAATTTCATTATTATGGAAAGCTCCGGCGGGTAATTTGCTCATCGGTTACCGGTTGGTTGATATACAGATAAAAATGTCAATCGGGAATAAACTTGTTCGGACGAGCTTCTGTGTAAAAAAGGGGGCTGTTTGATATAGACGAGGATGCTTTTTGCAGATATTTTCCGAAAAAAGAAATTGTCTGCGCAGTTAGTTCGGATTACCCGGCAGGTAATCGCGACCAACTGCCGGGTAATTGCCGGTGAAGTCCGAGGTAATTGAAACTACCTGCCGGGTAGTTGGCATTGGGCAGGACTTAATTTGCAATTACCTGCCGGAAATTGGCTGATAGCCGGCTTTTAGGACTGTATAAAAAGAAGGTACTGTTATAAATATTCCATAAAACCGACCATTATGTTCATTGTTGTACTCAATTTACATCTGTTTGATATTAACGTAGCGAAGCATTTAGAAGGAAGTTTGCCAACCAACGATTTAGAAATAATATATGAATACACTAAAGCCTTTTTCTAATCTTCCCGATAAATAACACATTATTATCATTCTCATTCAAAGAAGCAGCCAGCTCCCCGAGTTTCTTTTTGTCCTGGGCGGGGCATTTACCGGAAGCGAGATGAGTCTCTATTTGTTCTGCCAGCTGTCCCGGTTCCAGATTCTGGATAAAATATCCACGGTAAAAGCGGTATCCCGGATTGGAGATCGGGAGATTTCCGTAGAAATCGTTTACGAGGCGGAAATGGGAGGAGGCATTCTTTTGCGTATCTACCAATATGTCTCCACCATTTTCCGGACCGTTTTTCCTCCAATAGTAATAAGTAATTATAAAATGGTTTGGTAGTCTGTAATAAAAATGTACCGGTTTCTCTTTCGGATTCGGGAAAGTCATGGTGAATTCCGGCAATAGCCGGTTGCCGGCAGGATCGTAGACAAAGAGAGTGTCTATGTTGGTGTGGAAGAAATCGAAATCGTTGCAGTTTCTGGGAGAGAAAACTTCTCCGTTGAAGTCACTTACTTTTGTTGTTGCGGTTGCCGGGATTTGTTGCAGGATGTTACCTTCCGGATCCATGCGGAAAGCAAAATACTCTCCTTCGGCAAAAGGCATGTGCACGACCGATAAGGTGCCGTCTGTGTTTAAGTATATTTTGGGCTTGTTGAGTCTTGTGGGGAGCTTGATGTCTTTTATCCAACTGCCGTCTGTACTATACATCATGATTTTGTCGCCAACAAAAGGAGAAAGAAAGATATGGCCGTTCTTTTCGTCGATGACTTCATCGTAGATGGAAATGGCATATTCTCCCGCCCCATTCCCCACGGAGCCGATATCATGCAGGAACCTACCCTCTTTATCGAAAAGTTTGAAGGGGGCGCCTTCTTGCCGTACCCCGATATACTGGTCGGTGGCAAGGGTGAACCAGGCTTTAAACATAGCTTTGTCGGAGTTGTCGAAATGTATGATTCGACAGTCGTCGATAAATTCGCTGAGCGGCACGTCGATGGTATCTTTCGCGAGGGCGAAGTCGCACATGGTCAGTTTGTGCCCGTCTGTTTCAACAGTGGTGATACTTCCGTCGTTTGCTTTCTGCGTTTGTTGTTTCCGGGTGGAGGTGTCGCATGCTGATAAACATCCTGCTAACAGGATGGAGGAGAGGAGTAGGCCAGTTGTTTTCATACAAGATCGTTTAAAGTTATTTACTGTATACAAAAATACGAATGATTCGTAATTACGGGCTATTCGTACAGGAATGTTTGAGTCCGATTAAATTCTATTAACTGTTCCGGAGTAAGCTCCAACTTGTGTCACAAACTGTGGAACAAATACGCTGTTTTGTGCCTGTATTAGGTGGAAATGTGCCCGAAAAAGTGTTAAAAAGTGCCGTTTTTAAGGAACAAGTAGCTGCCAATATGCGTGTTTTTGCCGATTGTTTCCCGGGTAATGGGCAGGTAAAAGCCTGTTAAAAGGGGATTCGATGTAATTTGCTTGTTTTGGCTTTATTGTTTGATAATCTGTGTTTTATCTGTGAAATTGTTTTGAGGCGAGACTCCTCTTTTTAGTAATTGGGGGCAGATGGGGGCGGCAAAAAGACCTTTTGGTAAACTTCTGTATAGTATGTTCCTTGTTCCATCTATGAAAGGTTCGTAGATGGAACAAGGAACATCTTATTATAAAGTTTTCAAAACAGCCTTTTTGCTGCCCCCATCTGCCCCCCAAATAAGAAAAAATGGCTGCCGCAGCTAATTTATTTTGCTGCGGCAGCCACCAAAAATAGTTGCCGCAGCCACTAAAAACGGCTGCAGCAGTCATTTTATTCAGAACAAGCTCCAAGCCACCGTCAATCCCGCCATCACGATGGCCACCATGCTCATCAGCTTGATTAGGATGTTCAGGCTCGGACCGGAAGTGTCTTTGAACGGATCGCCTACGGTATCGCCTACTACGGTCGCTTTATGGGCTTCACTGCCTTTACCGCCGTGGTTGCCTTCTTCCACATGCTTCTTGGCGTTGTCCCAAGCTCCGCCGGCGTTTGCCATGAAGATAGCCAGAACAAATCCGGTACTCAGACCACCTATCAGCAAGCCGATCACTCCCGTTACACCGAATATAAGCCCTGTCAGGATCGGGGCGATGATAGCCAGCAGAGAGGGAAGAACCATTTCATGCTGTGCCCCTTTGGTGGAGATCTCTACACAGCGGGCGTAATCCGGTTCTGCTTTGCCGGTCAGTATACCCGGTATTTCACGGAACTGTCGGCGCACTTCTTCCACCATATGTCCGGCGGCACGGCCTACGGCATTCATTGTCAATCCGCAGAACATGAAAGCCATCATCGAACCGATGAACATACCCGACAGCACTTTCGGGTTCATCAGCGTGACGTCATAATAGACCATAAAGTCGGAGAAAGAAGCTTTCGACACTTCTACCGTACTGCCGTTGGCAAACGATAATACCGTTTCGCCCAGACGCAGCAGGCCGATTTTTATCTCTTCAATATAAGAAGCCAGCAGTGCCAGTCCCGTCAGGGCTGCCGAACCGATGGCAAAACCTTTACCGGTTGCCGCTGTGGTGTTTCCCAGCGAGTCGAGGGCGTCGGTACGTTTACGCACCTCTTTTCCCAATCCCGACATTTCTGCATTTCCCCCGGCATTGTCGGCTATCGGCCCGTAAGCGTCGGTAGCCAGTGTGATACCCAGGGTAGAAAGCATTCCGACTGCGGCGATACCGATGCCGTAAAGCCCCATTCCGGTATTGTTAAAGTCGAATCCGGAAGCAAAAAGGAACGAACAGATGATACCTACCACGACGGCCAATACCGGAATGGCTGTTGATAACATACCCAGTCCAAGCCCCGAGATAATGACGGTTGCCGGGCCTGTAAGTCCCGACTCCGATACCCGCTGTGTCGGTTTGAACGATTGTGAAGTATAATATTCCGTGGCCTGTCCGATTACGATACCGACCAGCAGACCGATAATTACCGAGCAGCTGATCCAGAACCAGTTGTCGAGTCCCAGCAGATACAGGATACCGAACGTGGAGACGGCGATCAGGACGGAACTGAGATTGGTTCCGACAGCCAGTGCTTTCAGTAGTTGCCGGATCGTTGCATTCTCGTTTGTACGCACGGCAAAGATACCGATAATGGAAAGGACGATCCCGACAGCGGCGATCAGCATCGGGGCGATCACGGCTTTATATTGCATTTCTACATTTCCGGAAGAAACGAAAGCCGCAGCTCCCAGGGCAGCAGTGGCGAGGATTGAGCCGCAGTACGACTCGTAGAGGTCGGCGCCCATACCGGCAACGTCGCCTACATTATCACCCACATTGTCGGCGATGGTGGCCGGGTTGCGTGGATCGTCTTCCGGAATGCCGGCTTCCACCTTTCCTACCAGATCGGCACCCACGTCGGCAGCTTTGGTATAGATACCGCCACCCACACGGGCAAAAAGCGCCTGGGTGGATGCTCCCATTCCGAAGGTAAGCATGGTGGTGGTGATAATAGTCAGTTTATGTGTAGGGTTTAATGCTTCGTCGGGGATAAGGGCATTCAGCAGGAAATACCAGAAGGATATATCTAACAGTCCGAGCCCGACAACCACGAGCCCCATCACAGCCCCGCTGCGGAAAGCCACCTGCAACCCTTTGTTGAGCGATGTACGGGCGGCATTGGCGGTGCGGGCGGAAGCGTAGGTGGCTGTTTTCATTCCCAAAAATCCGGCCAGTCCTGAGAAGAAACCGCCGGTCAGGAAAGCAACGGGTACCCATTCGTTCTGCACCCCGAAGCCATAAGCCATAATTGAAAACAAGATAACCAAAACAAGAAAGACAGAGGCAACAACCTTGTATTGTTGTTTCAGGTACGACATCGCACCTTCACGTACGTATGAAGCGATTTTAGCCATCGTTTCCGTTCCTTCACTCTCTTTCATCATTTGCCGGAAGAAGAACCAAGCAAATACCAGCGCCAGGATCGACGCAACAGGAATAATCCAGAAAATACTTGTTATCATAGCAGTTCGATTTAAAAGTAATTCAGTCTTAATCGTTTCATGACAAGCCTTTCAAGGTCTTGTTTCATGCCCTGTAAATGTAAGAAAAATAAAGTTGCAGAGAAACTTTTTTAAGAATAATACTGTTTCATACTAAAAAAAACATCATATTTGCCACTGCTAAAGAGAAGAAACATACAATGACGCAAGAATCGAACCATACGACCTATAAGTTGGGCCTGGCTCTGAGTGGAGGAGGCGCGAAAGGATTTGCACACATCGGAGTGTTTAAATTGTTGGAAGAGTGTGGATTGATGCCGGATGTGATCGTTGGAACGAGCGTCGGTGCGTTGATGGGTGCCCTGTTTGCCGACGGTTATACGGCCGACGAGATAAAAGAACTCTTTAGCGGCCGCGAATTCTCCGAGTTTGCACAGCTCCAACTTCCCAAGTCCGGATTGTTCGACAGCAAACGCTTCCGGCATTTCCTACGACGCCATTTAAGGGCAAAAACGTTTGAAGAACTAAAGACTCCTCTGATCGTAATGGCTACCGACCTCGATAATGGCGAAAGCCACGAGTTTCGCAGCGGGCCGATCGTGGAAGCGGTGACCGCTTCGTGCAGTATCCCGATTATTTTCAGCCCTGTGGTTATCAATGGGGTGCATTATGTTGACGGAGGCTTGTTCCATAACTTCCCGGTATCCATTATTCGCGACTCGTGCGAAAGGGTGATCGGGGTAAACGTGAGTCCGCTTATTTCGCAGAAATATAAGCAGACGATCTTTCATATCGCAGAGCGTTCATACCATTATATGTTCCGTGCCAATACGATAGAAGACCGTGAAATGTGTGACGTGCTGATCGAAGCGGAGGAGTTCGGCATGTATAAAACGTTCGATCTGGAGAATGTGGATCAGATATCTAAAATCGGTTATTCTGCCGCTGTCCGTGCATTCGAACTGGTGATACAAGAGAATAAATATGAAACCCTGGTGAAAGCAATTACGGAGCATAAGACGAATATCCTTATGCCGTAAGCCGGGCCCGGCTTGGGGCCGGAACTACTTTCACCGATAATTTAAAGTTGATAAAGGCGATGAAACAAAAGGACAAAATGGTTATATATCAGGTTTTTCCCCGTTGGTTCGGAAATTCGACATATCCGTTGGTCAAGAACGGTAGTATTACGGAAAACGGAGTGGGTAAATTCTCCGCATTTACCCCTACGGCTCTGGCCAGAATCAAGGAACTGGGAACTTCCCACATTTGGTATACAGGCGTGATAGAGCATGCCACACAGACTGATTACACCGCTTATCAGATACATAAGGATCATTCGGACGTTGTGAAAGGCAAGGCCGGTTCCCCTTATGCCATCAAAGATTATTATGATATCGATCCCGATTTGGCCGACCGCGTGCCGAACCGTATGAAGGAGTTTGAAGCCCTTGTGAAACGGACGCATGATGCCGGGATGAAAGTGATCATCGATTTTGTCCCTAACCATGTGGCGCGCGAATATCATTCGGATGCACGTCTTTCGTATGTGGAAGACCTCGGGCAACACGATAACACATCGAAGGCTTTCGATATAAACAATAACTTCTATTATATACCCGGACAACCTTTGCAGTTGCATTTCGGGGATAACCAGGAAGATTTCGAATATAGCGAGTTCCCGGCCAAAGTAACCGGTAACAACCATTTTGATGCCTCTCCCGGCAAGAACGACTGGTATGAAACAGTAAAGCTGAACTATGGGGTGGATTATGTGAACGGGGGTATTTGCCATTTCAACCCGATACCGAATACGTGGACGAAGATGCTCGATATCCTGCTGTTCTGGGCGGATAAAGGCATTGACGGCTTCCGTTGCGACATGGCGGAAATGGTTCCGGTAGAATTCTGGAACTGGGTAATCCCAAAGGTGAAAGAGAAGCATGATGTCTGTTTCATTGCCGAAGTATATAATCCTAACGAATACCGTAATTATATCTTCAACGGTCATTTCGATTATCTGTATGACAAGGTAGGCCTTTACGATACCGTGCGTGCGGTTATGTGCGACCAGGCTCCGGCTACCAATATTTCCGGTTGCTGGCAGGCGTTGGAAGGTATTCAGTCTCATATGTTGAACTTCCTCGAAAACCATGACGAACAACGTGTGGCTTCTTATTTCTTTGCTGGTGATCCGCGTCCGGGTATTCCGGGACTGATCGTGTCGGCTACTCTGAATACCAACCCTGTGATGATTTATAGCGGACAGGAATTGGGCGAACCGGGTATGGACGAAGAAGGTTTCAGCGGACGTGACGGACGCACTACGATATTCGATTACTGGAGTGTGGAAAGCCTGCGTAACTGGATGAATGACGGTGCTTTCGACGGCGGTAAACTGACTTCAGAACAGCGTCTCCTTCGCTCGCAATATGCTAAAATACTGAACGTGGCTAAAACGGAGCAGGTGATTTCCCAGGGTGCCTTCTACGACCTGATGTATGCCAACTCGCGCAACCCGTATTTTAATACGAGCCGCCAGTATGTCTTTATGCGTAAATACCAGAAGGAAGTGCTGTTGGTTGTTGTCAATTTCGATAAGAATGAACAGACCGTACGGGTGAAAATTCCATCGGAAGCGTTTCAATCACTGGGATTTGATGATAACAAAGCGGCTGTCCTGACCGATTTACTGACAGGAGAGACAAGTATCAGTACCCTGACGGCTGCATGTCCGTATCAGGTCTCTCTTTCGGCCTATTCGGGTAAGTTACTGAAGTTTACGTATAAGAAATAATCTGTTTACATACGGAAAACGAGTAGGAAGGGCGGGGGTGACTCGCCCTTCTTGTTGAAAGTTTTCCTAAGATAAAGAGATAATTGCAAATAAGTTTTGTACTTTTGCACCACAATTCAAATCTATTTACTTAAGATAAATATTCGGAATAATGAGTGCACAAACTCCTTTCTTGGTGTTTTCGGGAACCAACTCCCGGTATCTTGCAGAGAAAATTTGCAATAGTCTTGGTTGTCCTCTGGGACAGATGAACATTCAACATTTTGCTGACGGTGAGTTTTCGGTTTCTTACGAAGAGTCTATCCGTGGTCGCGATGTGTTCCTGGTTCAATCAACATTTCCTAATTCGGACAATCTGATGGAGCTTCTCCTGATGATTGACGCTGCTAAACGTGCTTCTGCACACTCTGTGATAGCCGTAGTTCCTTATTTCGGTTGGGCTCGCCAGGACAGAAAGGATAAACCCCGTGTGTCTATCGGTGCGAAACTGATCGCTGATATGTTAAGTACAGCCGGTATCGACCGTTTGATTACGATGGACTTACATGCAGACCAGATCCAGGGCTTCTTTAATGTTCCGGTGGATCACCTGTATGCTTCTTCTATTTTCCTTGATTACATTAAATCGGAACTGCCGTTGGAGAATTTGTGTATCGCAACTCCCGACGTAGGTGGTACGAAACGTGCCAGCAGCTATTCTAAATATCTTGGCTTGCCGATGGTTATTTGCCATAAGTCCCGTCTTCGTGCAAACGAAGTGGCTGAAATGCGTATCATTGGTGATGTGGAAGGTCTGGATGTGCTGTTAGTTGACGATATGGTGGACACAGCCGGTACGATCACGAAGGCTGCCAACCTGATGTTGGAGAACGGTGCGAAGTCTGTACGTGCTATTGCCAGCCACGCTGTTATGTCTGATCCGGCTTCAACACGTGTCGACCAGTCTGCATTGGCAGAAATGATCTTTACAGACTCTATCCCTTACGCTAAGAAATGCGAAAAGGTAAAGGTCCTGTCTGTTGCCGATATGTTTGCCGAAGCAATCCGTCGTGTTTGCAGTGGCGAGTCTATCAGTTCTTTGTACGCTATTTAATCATTGTACATAATATAAAACAGGCACGGAATGCACATTCAGTTGTGTTTCCGTGCCTGTTTTTATGTTTAGTCTCCGATATATCCTTTCAGGGCATTCACATAGTTTTCGAAGGCTTGCCGGCCTGCGAGCGTTATCCGGCAGGTGGTGCGGGGCTTCTTTCCGACGAAACTTTTCTCAACTTCTATATAGCCGGCTTCGTTCAGTTTATCTATCTGGACACTCAGGTTACCGGCTGTTGCCTGTGTCTTTTCCCGCAGATAGACGAAATCCGCCTCTTCGACCGACAGAAGTATAGACATCACGGCGAGCCGTAATTGTGAGTGGAGTAGTGGATCTAGTTCTTTAAACATTGCTTCTTGGCTTTATGATTGACGATATGTCCGGGTATGATCATCATAAACACGAACGATAAACCGAAGTAAAGATACCACAAAAGTGTTACTTTAGTGCCTATCATTAGCATGGTTAGCATATATATTGCTATGATAAATGCAATAAGAGGACTATATGTCATCCAGCGTTCTTGTATTATAATGCCTGTAATGGCAGTCCCAAGTCCGCAATAGATCAGGGACAGCGGTAACATAAGCATAAAATCTGCGTGTCTGGCGAATGTGAATTCCATAACACCGATCGTTAGAAAAGTGATGATGAACATATATCCCATTACTTGCCATACCTGTGAGATCACTTTGTCTGTATAGGTTACGACTTTCGGCTTATTTTGCCGTTTTCTATAAGAGATTACCGGCCATACGACAAACATCAGCATCCATCCCCAACTCCACATAAAGTTGTGTGTGAAGTTTATCAATAGGAACAGTATAACCGATAAGGCTGTTGTAAAATATCCCCAAAACAGCATGATGTTTCCCTGTCCCATCTCCATGTTTTTTTTGCTGGAGTTTATCATCTGTGTGATGAGTGTCAGGCTTTCTTTCTCGTTTAATGTTCTTTCTTCCATGATTATATTTGTTTTTATTTTGTTCATACTATGTTTGTTCAAAGATAATGTCATTGTTTTTAACAGTCAATCATTCCGGTCTATTTTTCATTCAACCGGTTTCTTTCAGAGTTTACTTCCCGTTCGATCGTCGACTTTTTGACCTTCTTGCCGCTGTTGAAGTTCCAAGTCAGTGTCGCTTTAAAGGAACGTCCGAGGTGGCCGCTTTCGAAATGGCTTTGTGCCGTATAAGCCTCGATATGGCTGGTGAAGTCATTGTAGCGGTTGAAGATATTGGCGACCGAAATGGTTATCAGGAAGCGGTTACCGGCCAACTTCTTCCGGGCAAACAGGCTGACGATGTGCCGGGGAGCTACTTCGCTGTTTCCCGAATATAGGCGACTGGCTCCGTTGTATTGTCCTTCGAGCGTGATGTCTTTCGGCAGGGTGAAGGTTGCAGTTGCATTTGTAAATGCCAGGTAATGGTGAGCAAAGGCGGCTTTCTCCGTTATACGGATATCCTGTCTGACACCTACGAAATTGGCTGCCAGGTTAAGCCATGAGACGGGTTGCACCGGAATATTGGCGGCAACGAACCAATGGTTTTCGACATCATGGTTTTCGTAAGTGATATACGATACATCCGGATCGATGGCATCCACCTTGCAGAATTCGCGGATCAGGTTGCGGTGCAGGCTGGCTCCGACCGTCAGCGTGTAACGGTAGTTATAGACAAGGGTTGTGCTGAAACGATGGATATAGGTCGGTTTCAGGTAAGGATTGCCTATGTTGTAGCTATAATCGGAAGTCTGGAGCCGGTTCGGGTTGAGGGTATAGAAGGCCGGTCGCTCGATGTTGCGGGCGTATTGTCCGACCAGCATCCAGGTTTTCAGGTTGTTGAAGGCATAGGTGGCGCTCAGGCTCGGGAACAGGTCGAAGTAATCCCGTTTGATACGGTCGCTTTCGTTTGAAGTGCGGGTATATTCTCCCCTTAGCCCGGCGATGAGCGACCAGCGGTTGATTTCTGCTGAAAAAGCGGCGTATACACCTAGTATGTTTTCTTTGTATTTGAGAGCGTATCCGTAAGCCGGACTTACCGTCCACTGCTGATCTTCCGACAATCCTTCGTATTGCGAGTTGTCATCCATAAACGTATGTGTATATTTCAGACCGGCATCGAATGACATACCTCTCCTGATATGCTTTTTCATTGAAATGTCTGATGTGACAATTTCATAGGTGGCATCCGCATTACTCCGGTACGTACTGTCTTTGTCTCCACCCTTGTCCCCCGAATTTAGCCTTTGCCGGCTATGATAGTCATTCTTTCCTGTCGATTTTTTGTTGGCATAATCCACGATCAGCTTGAGGATGGAACCTTTATTGTCGAATTTGTGCAGATAATTGGCTGTGGCGGCTACCGTGTTATAATCCTCTCTTTGCATGTAATCGCCGAAGCTGTTTATCGAAAATCCATCCTTTGTTAATTGGGTTTGACTGCGTGATCCGCCTTTAGACTTTTGCCCGACATACTCTATTTCAGCTCCGATATTGTTGAGCGTATCTATTTCATAGATTGTACTGATACGTCCTGTACTGTAGCCGGAACGGGTGTTGAGTTCGGAAAGGCTCGAAAAACGGTTGTTACTGTCCGGGTAATGCCGTTCGGAAGTCATTTTACTGTCGTTCTTAGGGGTGAAAGTACCGGAGGCGGCAGCATTGATCGTCCATTTCCCGATACGTGCATTCATTGTGCCGGCGAGGAGATGACGGCCGAAGGTAGAAGATAAAGCTGTTCCCATTGTTACATTTCCTTGGATACCATTGTTTTGTCGCCGGCGGAGGGATATCTGTATGATCCCTCCACGGGAACTGGCGTCATACTCAGCCCCGGCAATTGGTATGATCTCTATCCGTTTTATATCCTCCGATTTCAGGGAACGTAAATAGGCGAGGAGGTCTTCTCCGGTGAGTTTGATTTCCCGGTCGTCGACAAATACTTTGGTGCCCTGCGCGCCATTGATAGAAATATTATCTTCTGCCAGCCATACGCCTGGTGCCTGCGATAATAACTCCGTTCCGTCTTTTCCCGCGGAAGGCGAAACCGATATGACAAACCGGTCTGCCTTACGTTCCATATTCCTGGCTTGTACTACGACCTCTTTTAATGCATAGGCGGAGGCCTTTAGTACAAGTGTGTCCTGACCGGATACAGGTAATTGTCTGTTTTTCCGTATGGGGTCGTATCCGAGACATTGGACAATTACCGTATATGTTCCGGCTTTCGCCTCCAGGATGAAATTACCGTTGCTGTCGGTGGTTCCGCCGGCTTTCTGGTAATCATCCTGTAGCAAAACGATCGTTGCATATTCCACTCCGTTTCCCTGTTCATCTGCCAGATGGCCTGAATAAGGCTTAGTCTCTGCCGGCTTTTGAGCCATGCCCGTAAAGCCGGAAGAAAGGAGGAGTATAAGGAGTAGGATCCCTTTCATGGTGCTACTCGTTTGACGGGTAATATAACTTCAGCTTAACTGTTTCTTCCTCTTTCCGAGTTTTACAGCTTTTCATAGCATATCCTTCCGCAGGCTTTTTATCGTCTGTGAAATCCATTTTGTAATTCTCGTTTTCGTCATGAAAGACGGAGAGGTCGAATTGCTCCCATTCTACATTCTCGAGCGTAATGGTTGCTTCTCCTTTTTCCGGTTTTGCCATGCCGTAAACAGGTTTACTCTCTTTTCCAGATTGGGCCATGACAAGGATCGTTCCTTGTTCTCCGCGGATATTGCTTACTTTTACAATAATTGTACGTGCTCCGACTGTACTATAGGTGAAGATCATTGCCAGAATGATTAATAATGCTGTTCGTTTCATTGTTTCTTGCTCTTTAAAGGATGAAATAAATAAGTTTATAATATAAACCATATATGGATAAAAAAAGTGTAAGGAGCTGCGCATTTCTCACCTACACACCGCAAATATAAAACGGTTTATATTATAAACCAAATAAAATAGAAGAAAAATAATTATTTATTGTGGTGTAGTACAAAAAAATAACGGCTATTCAAAAGAGTAGCCGTTATTTTGAGAGTATAAATGAAAGATTACTCTTTGCTGTCGTCAATAATCATACCGCTTCCCAGGCAAAGATGATGGTCTTTGTCATAGACAACACCGTACTGACCGGGGGCAATTCCCTGTATTTTGTTCTCTGACTCGATACGATAGAGATCTCCGATGCGGCGGATACGTCCCGGGGTGAAATCCGGGGTGTGACGGATTTTGAATGTGATTTCCTTTTCGTCAGTGAACTCGCCCCACGGATCTTCTGTAATGAAGTCGAAACCATGCAGGTTGATTGTTTTGCCATATTGTGTTTCGGGATCGTAGCCATTGGATACATATATTATGTTACGCTTGATATCCTTCTTGATAACGAACCAGGGGCCACCGCTAAGACCTAACCCTTTACGCTGTCCGATGGTATGGAACCAGTAACCGTTGTGTTTGCCCAGCACTTTGCCTGTTTCCAGTTCGACGATCTTTCCGATGCGTTTACCCAGATAACGTTCGATGAAATCGTTGTAGTTGATCTTTCCGAGGAAGCAGATGCCCTGGCTGTCCTTCCGCATGGCGCTTGGTAGCTTTTGTTCGGCGGCAATGGCACGTACTTCGGCTTTCATCAGGTGACCGATGGGGAACATCAGTTTCTGTATCTGCAGGCGCGTGATCTGTCCGAGGAAGTCAGTCTGGTCTTTCACCGGGTCTTTGGCGGTGGAGAGCCATACTTTTCCGTCTATCTCGGTCGTTGTGGCATAATGGCCGGTGGCGATCTTGTCGAAGTCTTTTCCCCATTTCTCTTCGAAGCATCCGAATTTGATGAATTTGTTACACATCATATCCGGGTTGGGGGTAAGGCCACGTTTCACCGAGTCGATCGTGTAGCTGACCACCTTATCCCAATATTCTTCATGCAGGGATACCACTTCGAAACGGCATCCGTATTTACGGGCTATGTAAGATGTTATTTCAATGTCTTCTTCGGCAGGGCAGTCGATATATCCGTCTTTATCTTCCATACCGATACGGATATAGAAGATGGTAGGATCATATCCCGCCTCCTTTAACTGATGGACTACTACAGAGCTGTCCACACCTCCTGATACTAATGCTGCTATTTCCATTCTTTACTAATATATCGGCTACAAAGGTACAAAATATTAGGGTGATATTCCTACGGGTTCGATTTATTCGTTACCTTTGCGGGAGAGCCTTTCTTTGTAATACTTCAGAAAAAACAAAAGAATTAGTATAAATAATATGAGAAATACAATTGTATCGCTTATGACAGCAATGGCATTAACCGCTTGCGCAGGCCAGAAGGCTGATGACGCCCAGGCTCCGCAGGGAGAATTCAATTATGTAGTAGACCAGTTCGCAGACCTGCAGATCCTTCGCTATCAGGTTCCGGGATTCGAGTCTCTTTCGTTAAAACAGAAACAGTTATTATATCATCTGGCGGAAGCTGCGCAGATGGGGCGCGACATATTCTTCGATCAGAATTGCCGTTACAACCTGCCGATCCGCCGTTCACTGGAAACAATCTATAAGGAATACAAGGGTAATCGGGAAGATGCGCAATTTAAGGCTTTGGAAACTTATTTGAAACGGGTATGGTTCTCCAGTGGTATCCACCATCATTATGCCGAAGATAAGTTTGCTCCGGGTTTCACTCCCGAATTCTTTAAGGGTTGTCTGGAACAGGTTAACGTTTCGGATCTGCCTTTGCGTGAAGGACAGACACTGGAACAATTCATCGCCGAGATCTCTCCGGTTATCTTTGATCCGGCGGTTTTGGCCAAACGTACCGTACAGAGTGGTGACCGGGATTTGATCCAGGCTTCGGCCAATAACTATTATGGTGGCGGTATCACCCAGAAAGAGGTGGAAGATTACTATGCTACTATGAAAGTCGGACAGGATACCATCACTCCGATATCCTACGGTTTGAACAGCCGACTGGTAAAGGAAAACGGCAAGGTGGTGGAGAAGGTTTGGAAAGTGGGCGGTCTCTATTCTCCTGCCATCGAACAAATCGTTAAAGAACTTCAGAAAGCTGTTCCTTTTGCAGAGAATGGCACACAGAAAGCTATCATTGAAAAGCTGATCGCATATTATCAGACTGGTGACCTGAAAACATTCGATGCTTATTCGATCCTTTGGGTAGAAGATACTACTTCGGATGTGGACTTCGTGAACGGCTTTATCGAAACATACGGCGATCCGTTGGGAATGAAAGCCAGCTGGGAGTCTACTGTGAACTTTATCAATAAGGAAGCGACCAAGCGTACAAAAGTGATCAGTGATAACGCGCAATGGTTCGAAGACCATTCTCCTGTAGACAGCCGTTTCAAGAAAGAAAAGGTGAAAGGGGTAAGTGCAAAAGTGATCACTGTCTCTATGTTAGGTGGGGATTGTTATCCGGCTACTCCGATCGGAATAAACCTGCCGAATGCAGACTGGATCCGCCGTGATCACGGTTCCAAATCGGTCACTATCGAGAATATAACGGAAGCTTATGATAAAGCTTCGCAAGGGAACGGCTTCAATGAAGAATTTATCTGGAGCGATACTGAACGCGAAGCCCTTAATAAATACGGCTTCCTGACAGACAACTTACACACAGACCTTCACGAATGCCTCGGACACGGCTCCGGTAAACTCTTACCAACTACCGAGTCGGGCGCTTTGAAAGCTTACGACTCTACATTGGAAGAAGCCCGTGCCGATCTGTTCGGACTTTATTATCTGGGGGATCAGAAACTGGTAGAGTTGGGACTGGTGCCGGATGGCGAAGCTTATAAAGCGGAGTATTACAAATATATCATGAACGGCTTGATGACACAGCTTGTCCGCATCGAAGCAGGCAAAGATGTAGAAGAAGCCCATATGCGTAACCGTCAGCTGATTGCCAAATGGGCATACGAAAACGGTAAAGCCGACAACGTGATCGAATACAGAAAACGCGACGGCAAAACGTATGTTGTAGTGAATGACTACGAAAAGCTACGTAAGCTGTTCGGGACTCTGTTGGCCGAGGTACAGCGTATCAAGAGCGAAGGGGATTTTGCAGCCGGTAAGAAGCTGGTAGAAGATTACGCCGTGAAAGTGGATCAGACATTGCACGACGAAGTGCTAGCCCGTTATGCCAAACTGAATCTGGCTCCTTATAAAGGTTTCGTGAACCCGGTTATGAAGGAAGTGAAAAACGATAACGGTGAAGTTACCGATATCGTGCTCGATTATACCGAAGGTTACACCGAGCAGATGCTCCGTTACAGCAAAGATTATTCATTCTTACCTTCTTACAACGATTAAGCGATGTTGCAGGACGAATTAAGAGAAATACGTACCCAACTCCGTATGGCTATGAATGGGGTTATCTCGACAAGTATGCGTGAGAAGGGTATGATCTATAAACTGAACTTTGGCGTTCCATTGCCGGAGGTAAAGCTGATAGCCGCCAGACATGAACCGGGTTCGGAGCTGGCAGCAGCTTTGTGGAAAGAGGATATTCGTGAGTTCAAGTTACTGGCCCCTTTGTTGCAGCCTGTTGATGATTTTCCTCTTGAACAGGCGGAGCAGTGGGTTGAGGATATCCCCTATCTGGAAATAGCCGAGCAATGCAGCAGGAATTTGTTTTGTAAGCTTCCCTATGCTGAAGATTTGACTCTGGGACTTATCGTTAACAAGAAAGATGAATATGCGCGGACGGTTGCTTTCCTGATATGGTGCGAAATGTTCCGGCAGGGAAAAGATATGACTGAACCGGCAAAGGCAACCTTTCTGGCTGAGTCTATGCGCACGGTGTTGAGGACAGATTTCGGTGCATCCTGGAAAGAGATACAGTCTGCCGTGAAAGCAATGAAATTTTACGGCCGTCAGTCTCCTCTTCATGCCGGACAAATATTGAGTGGCTTCGAAGATTTTCCGGAGCTGATGACGACTGCCGAGAAGCAGGAAATCTATAATGAATTAAAATTTGAATTTGAATATTATAGCTAAGGCTTTGCGTTTAAAATAAATGCGCTAACTTTGTCGGTCGCGTGGTGTCGCAACAAAATGGATGAAAAGAAGTACATAGAGATGAAGCAGTCATTTACGGAGTACCTGACTGAGAAAAAACTACGAAAGACCGAAGAAAGATATGCTATATTCGAATGCATATGCGGTTTCTCTGGGCATTTCGACATGTACTCACTCCAGGAAAGGCTTGAAGAAACAAACTTCCATGTGAGTAAGGCAACGCTTTACAATACATTGGATGTGCTGGAAGACGGCGGAATGATCGTGCGGCATCAGTTGAATGCCCAGTCGGTTCAATACGAACTGCGGGCTTTGGCGGAAACGCATTTGCATCTGATCTGTATGAAATGCGGGGCGATTAGGGAAATGAAAGACAGCGTGTTGAAAAAGGATGTTTGTAATTTGAAGATATCCCGCTTCACACCCGAGTTTCATTCGTTATATATCTATGGGATATGCAGCAAATGTAAATTCAAGCTTCAGCAGAGAATTGGAAAATAAGAATATTAACAGCCTATTATAAAGATAAAATGAAAGTAGATGTTTTATTAGGATTGCAATGGGGTGACGAAGGCAAAGGTAAAGTTGTCGACGTGCTGACTCCTAACTACGATGTAATCACTCGTTTTCAGGGAGGTCCCAATGCAGGACACACACTGGAGTTTAACGGAGAGAAGTATATTTTACGCTCTATCCCGTCAGGTATTTTCCAGGGTGGAAAAGTGAATGTAATCGGTAATGGTGTCGTTCTCGACCCGTTATTGTTCAAACAGGAAGCCGAAGCGCTTGCTGCCAGTGGTCACGATCTGACCAAGCAACTTTGTATTTCTAAAAAGGCACACCTGATCCTGCCTACCCACCGTATGCTGGACGCTGCTTACGAAGCTGCCAAAGGTTCCGGTAAGATCGGTACTACAGGTAAAGGTATCGGCCCGACATATACAGACAAGATCAGCCGTAACGGTCTCCGCGTAGGTGATTTGCTGCATAACTTCGATGAAAAGTATGCTGCTGCCAAAGCGCGCCATGAAGCTATCTTGAACTCATTGAATTATTCTTACGATATCAAGGAACTCGAAGCCCAGTGGTTCGAAGCATTGGAATATCTGAAGAAATTCAACCTGATCGATAGCGAACATGTCGTAAACAACTACCTGAAAGAAGGTAAGTCTGTTTTGGCAGAAGGTGCACAGGGAACTATGCTGGATATCGACTTCGGCTCTTATCCGTTCGTTACTTCATCCAATACGATCTGCGCAGGATGCTGTACCGGTCTGGGCGTGTCTCCGCGTAATATAGGTGAAGTTTACGGTATCTTCAAAGCTTACTGTACCCGTGTCGGTAGCGGCCCGTTCCCGACGGAGTTGTTCGATGAAACAGGTGACCAGCTTTGCGAACTGGGACATGAGTTCGGTTCCGTAACAGGACGTAAACGTCGTTGCGGATGGATCGACCTTGTAGCGTTGAAATATGCCGTTATGATCAACGGTGTAAGCCAGTTGATTATGATGAAGAGCGACGTGCTCGACGGTTTCGAAACGATCAAGGCTTGTGTCGCTTATAAGATCAACGGGGAAGAGGTAACAGAATTCCCGTTTGAGATTGACGATACGATCGAACCTGTATACGTTGAACTGCCGGGTTGGAAGACAGACATGACAAAGATGCAGAGTGAAGATGAATTCCCGGAAGAATTCAATGCATACCTTGCTTTCCTTGAAGAAGAGCTGGGTGTTCCTGTTAAAATCGTGTCAGTAGGGCCCGACCGCGAACAGACAATTATCAGATATACCGAAGAATAAACATCAGATACTATTACAAAATGGCAGAAGACCACCTCTAGCAGGCCAATCTTCTGCCATTTTTGTTTTTGGCAGACTTTTTGTAAGACATTTCTAGTATAACACTTAATTATTTGGACATTATGAGCATGTATTGGATTATATTTATTGGTTTTGCCTTGTTAAGCTGGTTGGTTTCTTCCAGACTGAAAAGCAAGTTTGAGAAGTATTCTAAGATTCCTATGCCTAACGGTATGACCGGAAAGGATATAGCAGAGAAGATGTTGCACGATAACGGCATCTACGATGTAAAAGTAATTTCTACTCCCGGACATTTGACAGACCATTACAATCCTGCAAATCAAACGGTGAATCTGAGTGAATCGGTTTATTATAGTAATAGTATCGCTGCTGCGGCTGTGGCGGCACACGAATGTGGTCATGCGGTACAGCATGCTACGGCTTATGGCCCGCTGAAGATGCGTTCGGCTCTGGTTCCGATCGTAAGTTTTTCTTCCAACATTATGACCTGGGTATTGCTGGGCGGTATGTTGATGTTGCATACGTTTCCGCAGTTGATGCTGTTCGGTATCATTCTGTTTGCGATGACTACGCTGTTCAGCTTTATTACACTGCCGGTAGAGATCAATGCCAGCCAGCGTGCTTTGACCTGGTTAAGTAATGCCGGGATAACGAATGCCTATACACATGATAAGGCCGAAGATGCTTTGCGTTCTGCTGCTTATACCTATGTGGTTGCAGCTTTAGGTTCGCTGGCTACCTTATTATATTATGTAATGATATTCCTGGGTGGCAGAAGCCGCGACTAAGCGGGGCTGACTGCTGTAGCAGATTTTGCTGGCTGCTGCAGTCAATAAAATCCGCTGCCGCACCCAATAAAACTAACTGCCCGAGTCATTCTGAATGGCTTGGGCAGTTGTTTTTTATTTCTTCTTATTCTTTTCTTGTTTAAACTTCCGTTCCATATAAATAAGCCAGATTAATGCTATAATAGCTAATGTTATAGGAATCATAAAAGCCATAATTATATTTGTCATAATTATTCCTCCTTATATTTAGTGAATAATAAACCAAGGCCAAAGAATCCTCCAATCGCAATGATCCCGAGGGCATAAATAATAATTGTATTCTCTCCGAAATCTTTTAACAGGGTCGTTACAATTACACCTGTGGCAATATATTTAGCAAGATCAGTAAAAAAACTACTCATCTCGCCATACAACGCTTTCTTCTGTTTCTTTTTCATAGTCTCGTCATATTTTGATTATGTTACAAACGTAGCAAAAAGAAACGGATAAACCAATGAACTTACCCAATAAATAACGAAATTGAAACAAAATACCTACCTTTGCATTCCGAATAATAATATAATAGATAAAAGTCGGTTAGCTCCGACGATAAAGAAGAGCAAACAGTATATGCAGAAGCCGTCTATACCAAAAGGTACAAGAGATTTTTCGCCCGAAGAAATGGCGAAACGTAATTATATATTCAATACAATTCGCGAAGTATATCATCTGTACGGATTTCAGCAAATCGAAACTCCGGCTATGGAAAACCTGTCTACCCTGATGGGTAAATATGGCGAAGAAGGTGATAAACTTCTTTTCAAGATATTAAACTCCGGTGATTGCTTCTCCGGCATTACAGATGAAGAACTATTGGAACGTAACGCCGTGAAATTCGGTGTAAAAGCCTGCGAGAAAGGCCTGCGTTACGACCTGACTGTCCCTTTTGCCCGTTACGTGGTGCAGCACCGCAACGATATAACCTTCCCTTTCAAACGTTATCAGATACAACCTGTATGGCGTGCCGACCGTCCGCAGAAAGGACGTTACCGTGAGTTCTATCAGTGTGATGGCGACGTGGTTGGTTCCGACTCACTGGTTAATGAAGTGGAACTGATCCAGATCATGGATGAGGTGTTCCACCGTTTCGGTATCCGTGTTTGTATCAAGATGAATAACCGTAAGATTCTGTCCGGTATTGCCGAGATCATTGGCGAAGCGGATAAGATCGTCGATATAACTGTCGCCATCGATAAACTGGACAAGATCGGCCTCGACAATGTGAATGAAGAACTTCGCAGTAAAGGCCTGACCGAAGATGCCATAGCCCGCCTGCAACCGATCATTATGCTGACAGGTAGCAACCGCGAAAAACTGGCCGTCCTGAAAGAACAACTGGCTACATCCGAGATCGCTATGAAAGGCGTGGAAGAAATGACCTTCATCCTCGACCGTATTGACCTGCTGCCCATGCATTCCGAGCTGGAACTCGACTTGACCTTGGCACGCGGACTGAACTATTACACCGGAGCTATCTTCGAAGTAAAAGCATTGGATGTTCAGATCGGAAGTATCACCGGGGGCGGACGTTATGACAACTTGACCGGCGTATTTGGCATGGATGGCGTATCCGGCGTGGGCATCTCCTTCGGTGCAGACCGTATCTTCGACGTACTGAACCAGTTGGAGCTTTATCCTGCCGACTCATTACTGACAACACAACTGCTGTTTGTCAATTTCGGAGAGAAAGAAGAAAGCTATCTGCTGCCTATTATCGCTAAAGTACGTGCCGCCGGCATCCGTACCGAACTCTTCCCGGAAGCAGCCAAGATGAAGAAACAGATGGGATATGCCGATACAAAGAAGATCCCGTTTGTCGCTATCGTCGGTGAAAATGAAATGAACGAAGGTAAGATAAACCTGAAGAATATGCTCACAGGAGAACAAGTGCCTGTTACCGTAGAAGAACTGATCGCACGGTTCTAACCTGATTCGGAAAGCTAACAAACACAACGACTTCTCTCGATAAAAGAGAAGTCGTTGTCCTTTATATTTACTGCCTTATGAAAACATATTATTTAATTCTCACATTCGCCCTCTGTCTCTTTTCCTGCTCTTTCCAACCAAGAGCTTCTTGGGTGACCACCACTGAAAACGAACCGTGGCAGGAGCAGTCCGACCTCGTTTCTGCTTCTCCGGATACCATTCCTGCGATCGATGCCATCATCTATACCAATAAGAAGCTACAGAAGATAGACGGTTTCGGCGCCTGTTTCAACGAACTGGGCTGGATCTCCCTGAGCAAACTCGACCCGGTTGTAAGGGAAGAAATCATGGAAGAACTCTTTTTCCCGGAGATAGGGGCTAACTTTACTATTTGCCGTATGCCGGTGGGGGCCAACGACTTCTCCCGCGACTGGTATTCCTATAATGAAACGGATGGCGATTTCGAAATGAAGTATTTCACCATTGCCAACGACCAGCAAACGCTGATCCCTTTCATCAAGAGTGCACAGAAATACAATTCCGACCTGCGTATCTGGGCTTCCCCCTGGTGCCCTCCATCCTGGATGAAATATAATAAACATTACGCCTCTGCCTATACAGGCGAAAACTTCAACGAGAAATACCGTAACGGATTGCCGGCCGATAAAGTCGGCTACGAAGGTACGGACATGTTTATTCAGGATTCCCTTTATCTGCAGGCGTACGCACTGTATTTCTCCAAGTTTATCGAAGCCTATCGCGAACAGGGCATCGACATCTTTGCCGTTATGCCACAGAATGAATTCAACTCGGCCCAGATCTTCCCCAGCTGTTGTTGGACGGCCGCTTCTTTGGCAAACTTTATCGGCCGTTATCTAGGCCCGGCAATGAAGGATCAGGACGTAAAGGTGATGTTCGGCACTATGGAACGTGCCAACGAGGCCCTGGTGGATACCATCCTGACAGACCCGGCAAGCGGTAAGTATATCAGCGGTGTCGGTTTCCAATGGGCAGGGAAAGGAGCGATCAAAGGCTTGCACGAACGTTACCCTGATATGAAACTCTACCAGACCGAGCAGGAATGTGGCGACGGACAGAACGACTGGAGCGGAGCCGTCTACTCCTGGAACCTGATGCGTCATTACCTGGATAACGGTGCTTCGGCCTATATGTACTGGAATATTTCGCTGGATAAAGGCGGTATCAGCCGATGGGGATGGGCACAAAACTCCCTGGTGGTTGTCGACCCCGATACGAAATCTTTCCATTACACTCCCGAGTATTATGTAATGAAACACCTAAGCCATTACGTACAGCCCGGTGCCCGTAAACTCGAAACTTCCGGCCTTTTCGCCAATCTCCTGGCCTTTATCAACCCCGATAAAAGCATCGTTGTCGCTTTGGCAAACGAGGGAAACGATGACCGGCAGGTATCTGTCGAAATAGACGGCCGCGTGTATCAACCTGTATTACCGGCACATTCTATCTCCACTCTCCTGATAGACTAATCGATAGCTTACTATATATTAATGTAGGGGAAGGCAGATTCTAAATCTTTCTTCCCTTATTTTTTTGCTTTTGAGCATGCTCGAAATTAATTTTTAGCATGGTCGAAATCAATTTTGAGCTAGCTCAAAATTAAATTGAAGCATGCCCAAAAGAATAAAAATATAGCACTTATCAGTTAAAAGATAGTTACCTGTGAACTACTTTCCCGGTACTTTTGTTCTAGTCGGGAAGCAAGTAAGGCGGGAAGGATAGTCATCCTGTCAGTTGTGTCGGTATAACTAACTGTCGGGTTATGCAAATTTGTCAGTCTTTTTCCTGCCAAATGTTTTGGCACAGATTTCGCATAGGAGTAAGCGTGAATTAGAAATACACATATTATACATAATATTATTAACATTAAAAATATATCAAAAGATGAACATTAGACCATTAGCAGACAGAGTGCTTATCAAGCCGGCTGCAGCAGAAGAAAAGACACTTGGCGGAATCATTATCCCGGATTCAGCAAAAGAAAAACCTTTAAAAGGTGAAGTTGTTGCCGTAGGTAACGGAACAAAAGATGAAGAAATGGTTGTTAAAGCAGGCGATACTGTACTGTACGGAAAGTATGCAGGAACAGAAATCGAACTGGATGGTGAGAAATATCTTATCATGCGTCAGTCTGATATCTTAGCTATTATCTAATTCATTAACGGACAATAAAAAAGAAATATAATCATGGCAAAAGAAATTAAGTACGATATGGATGCCCGCGACCTTTTGAAGAAAGGTGTGGACGAATTGGCAAATGCTGTAAAAGTAACATTAGGCCCGAAAGGCCGTAACGTGATCATCGAAAAGAAATTCGGTGCTCCTCACATTACAAAAGACGGTGTAACGGTTGCTAAAGAAGTGGAACTGACTTGCCCGTTCGAAAACATGGGTGCTCAGTTGGTAAAGGAAGTTGCTTCTAAAACAAACGACAATGCAGGTGACGGTACAACTACTGCTACTGTATTGGCACAGTCTATCATCGGTGTAGGTTTGAAGAACGTTACAGCTGGTGCTAATCCTATGGACTTGAAACGCGGTATCGACAAAGCCGTTGCCAAAGTGGTTGAAAAGATCGCTGACCAGGCTGAAGAAGTAGGCGACCAGTTCGAAAAGATCGAACACGTAGCTAAAATCTCTGCCAACGGTGACGAAACTATCGGTAAACTGATTGCTGAAGCTATGCAGAAAGTGAAGAAAGAAGGCGTTATCACAGTGGAAGAAGCAAAAGGTACTGAAACTACAGTAGACGTAGTGGAAGGTATGCAGTTCGACCGTGGTTACATCTCTCCGTACTTCGTAACCAATACAGAAAAAATGGAATGCGAGATGGAAAATCCGTATATCCTGATCTACGACAAGAAGATCTCTGTATTGAAAGACTTGCTTCCTATTCTGGAACCGGCTGTTCAGAGCGGTCGTCCGCTGTTGATCATCGCTGAAGATATCGACAGTGAAGCATTGGCTACTTTGGTTGTAAACCGTCTGCGTGGTTCTTTGAAGATCTGTGCAGTGAAGGCTCCGGGCTTCGGCGACCGTCGTAAAGCTATGTTGGAAGATATCGCAGTGCTGACTGGCGGTGTTGTTATCTCTGAAGAAAAAGGTTTGAAGCTGGAAGGTGCTACAATGGATATGCTGGGTACTGCCGAAAAGATCACTGTAGACAAAGATACTACTATCATTGTTAACGGTGCAGGCGACAAAGCTGCTATCCAGGCTCGTATCGGTCAGATCAAGACTCAGATCGAAAACACTACTTCTGACTACGATAAAGAAAAACTGCAGGAACGTCTGGCTAAGATGGCAGGTGGTGTAGCTGTTCTTTACGTAGGTGCTCCTTCTGAAGTGGAAATGAAAGAAAAGAAAGACCGTGTGGATGATGCTTTGCATGCAACCCGCGCTGCTATCGAAGAAGGTACAGTTCCTGGTGGTGGTGTAGCTTACATCCGTGCTATCGAAGCATTGGAAGGCATGAAGGGTGAAAACGAAGACGAAACAACCGGTATCGAAATCGTAAAACGCGCTATCGAAGAACCGTTACGTCAGATCGTTGCCAACGCAGGTAAGGAAGGTGCCGTTATCGTTCAGAAAGTAAAAGAAGGTAAAGGCGACTTCGGTTACAATGCCCGTACAGACAAATATGAAAACCTGTGTGCTGTCGGTGTAATCGACCCGGCTAAGGTAACTCGTGTTGCTTTGGAAAATGCAGCTTCTATCGCTGGTATGTTCCTGACAACTGAATGTGTGATCGCTGAAAAGAAAGAAGAAGGTCCTGCTATGCCTCCGATGAACCCGGGTATGGGTGGCGGAATGGGTGGAATGATGTAATTCTTTCTCCTGAAAATAAAACCCGAAACGGCTGCTTCCAAAAAAGGAAGTGGCCGTTTTTTTATTATATTTGTCACGGTTTACATATATAATAATGTATAGTGATAAAGATTAAAGAAGGATTTAAAGGAGAGCGTTTTGTCTCTTTGCCGGACGAATTGCTGAATGCCTATAGCCACGAACCGCTTATCGGGAATCTGTATGTCCGTAAAATCGGTTTCTTCCCCAGGGTAAAGTACCATTATGTACAAAAAGACCAGGGATGCAGCTATGCCATGCTTATCTACTGTATAGAAGGAGAGGGATGGTATACGATTAACGGCAAGACTTATCCGGTGAAACAGAACCAATACATTATTATACCGCCCAATGTCTCTTATTCCTTCGGCGCTTCCGAACACGATCCCTGGACTATCTATTGGGTTCATTTCATGGGAAAGCTAAGCAAGGAGTTTCTCCCGTCTACCCCGATACCGGGAACGATCCTGCCTGGAGAATATTCGCGCCTGCAAGACAGGATACAATTATTCGAGGAGATTTACAGTTGTTTCTCGATGGGATATATTAAGGAGTATATGGTTTACTCGTCGATGTGCCTGTATATGTTCCTTACCTCTTTTTTATATCTGGAGCAGTATCGTTACATTAATTTGCCTAATCACAAAGAGTATTCTTTTGCTTCGCGCGTGATCCATTATATGAACGAACATGTGGAGCGTAACCTGACTTTGGATCAGTTGGCGGCTTATTTTAAATATTCTCCTTCCCACTTTTCCATGCTTTTCCAGAAAGAGACCGGTGTGTCGCCGATAAGCTATTTTATCCGTCTGAAGATACAGAAGGCCTGTCAGTATATTGTATTGACAAACCTGAAGCTGAATGAGATATCTACCAAGCTTGGTTTTGAAGAGCCCGCTTATTTCTCGCGTACCTTTACAAAGGTGATGGGAGTATCTCCTTCCGATTACCGTAAGAAGGAGTCGGAACATGGCAGGACTCAGCAAGGATGATTTACTATGTCCTTAAAACCGCATTATTTGTACGTTTTAAACCAAGAATCGGATAAGAAAGCATGGTTAAAGGGAAAAAAATATATCAAAAAAATAGTGCAACCAAAAAAGATATGTATCTTTGCCATACGATTTAGGTGCGAAGTATGCACAGTTAGAATGATAAAGATAAATCGTTAGAACTTTATATTTTATTACAGTATAGATTATTTGAACTTTATATTTTATTACTAATTAAATTATTTGATTATGAACAAAAAGTTTTCTACTCTTCTTGTCGGCGCTCTGCTGACAACTAGTCTTGGAGCTTTCGCGCAAGGTACTACCGAAGTGCATACCAACAAAAATGAGATTGGTCACGGTATTACTCTTCGTCCAACTGCAACTGCAAGTGCCGCAGTAGGATCTGACATCACTCGTTTTGATGCAGACAAATTGTATCAGTTGACAGATGCAGACGGAAAAGTGCTTATCCAGACTCGTAATTACACAACAGGTGAATTAAACATGAAGTTGGTTGAAGTAGCTGACGCTCCTATCAATGCTTCTTTGTGGTCAGTTAAAGTAAACGATGATAACGCTAGCGGTATCAGTTTTACATTGATCAATAAAGAAACAAATCTGGAGTTGGTTTACTCGCATGTAAATGCTACTTTATTTGATGTGGCTACTAAAACTTCTGATCAGGATCTGCCTACTTCTATTCTAGAAGGCTGTTTAACAGATTGGACTTGGTATACAACCGATAATCAGGGAAATACTCCTTTTGCTTACAAACCTGTTTATTCTTATTTTGCAAATCGTGACTCTGTTGTTGTTTTACAGAAAAATGATAACGACGAAATCATCGCAGCTAAGTATTCTCACGATATAGCTCAAACTCATGTTCAAGCTATTACTGATGCTGTGCAGTTGAAACCGGTTTTGGCTGGTGGTATCATCCTTACTGCTGATGACTTGAACAGAATGGTTGACATTCAGTATGATGGTACATTCGGTATCGTTTCTGCTGTTACTCCGAACACGGCAAGTCCACTGCTGACTGAGAAGTTCACAGCTGTGGAACTTAATGCTACAGACTTCCCGGTAGTTTCAACTGCTACTGCAACAGAAGCTGTTAGAGATCAGTTAGGTCTTAGTGATACACCTGGTGCAGATGCTTTGGTTGCAGAAGAATTCGTATATTTGAAGAATGCAAAGGGTGAAGTTCTGTCTGTAGGTACAGAATTTTATTCAAGTCTAAGTAAGGAATTACCTTTGGTTCTGCTGGAAGATGCTCCTACAAGAGTTGCTATTCCTGATGGAACAAACCTGACTGCAGGAACTTGGGAAGCTCGTAGCTTGTTCAGATTTACTTACTATCCTTCAAATGATAGTTTGTTCATTGAGCCTATGAATGCTTTGCCGAAGAATCCGGCTAGCAGCTTGTGGCAGAATCCTGATTTCGCATTCAACTCTGTTTACAATGACTTGACAAAACTTCATACAAGTGCAGCGGCTACACCTGGTGCAGGTCTTCATACAGCCGAAAATGGTCAGGTTGCAGTTCGTATCGCTTATCTGACAGAAGGTAAGGCTGTTATCACAGCAAAGAATACTGAAACAGACGGTGGTATTGAACTTCCTGGTTCTCTTCAGACTAAGTTTACTTTCAAAGATAGAAAATTTGACTATCTGACTCGTGCTAAAGTTGATCAAGGTCTATATTTCATCAAAGACGTAGCTACAGGTAAGAATGTAGTTGATAACTTCATCGGTCGTCTGATGTTGGATGCTGCTACTACTGCTCAGGATTACAATGATATGCCGGCTACTATGTGGGTTGTTAAAACTACAGGTTGCGGTGATGTTCCTACAGTTGCTGTTTACAACCGTGAATATGCAGACGAAGTATTTGAAGGTCAGCTTTACACAGATGCAACCGGTACTTACTTCATCAATAAGAATTATGATAGCTTCAGACAGAAAGAGCTTCTGAACGAAGATACTTATACATTCACTGCTGTAGAAGATAATGAAGCTAAAACAAGTGTTCGTCATGGTTACAAATATCTGAACTCTGATGATCTGCTTTATACTAAGTATTATCTGAACTATAACCTGTTCGCAAATCAGGAACTTTATCTGAATGTAACAGAGGATAAGAGCTTTGCTCCGACTCCAGGTCAGGCTACAACTTATGAATTGATCGAAGCGAAAGATGTTCCGGTTGAAGACGAAGAAGCTATTGACGTTCCGTTCGGTTACGGTGCAGAAATCGGTTTGCCTCAGTTGGCTAGAACTGCTTATGTACTGAAAGTAAGCGACAAAAACTTGATCGACAACGATAAGGTATATGTATATCTGGTAAGCCCGCAGGGTAAGACTCCTTACTACAAGGCTATGACTAAGGCTCAGGCTGAAGATAATGCAGCTGATAATCCTAAACTGGGTGTATTCTATCTGAAAGCTGACCAGGTGAAGGGTGACGAAATCTGCTATGTATTAGTTGATATCAACAGTGGTGCAGTTCTTGAAACTTCTAATGGTTGGATGCAGGCACATTGCGAAGACGGCGTTGGCGAAATGAGCTATCTGCCTCTGAACAACGTAGCTACTGAAAGAGCTTCTGCATTTGCAGTTATCAAAGACGACCGTCCATTGTATATGGATCTGGGTGAAATCGGTAAGAACATCAATATCTTCCGTGCAAGAGGTACAGGTTCTGAATTCCTGTTCGAAGACTCTAACAACCAGAGCAATGCTCCGCAGGTAGTGAAAGACTTCGGTTACCTGGGTATGACAGCTGAAAAGATCCAGCCGGTAGGTAAAGAAAGCACAAAAGCTCTGTATGCAGATTATGTATTAAGTTCTTCTGATCGTATGCCTCAGTATCTGTTCGTTGTACGTCCGGATTCTGTAAAAGACGGCAAATGGTGTAACACTCACGGTTACAACCCGAACTGCGAGCACGAAGTTGATTACAATGGTTACCTGGCTGGTAGCTTCCTGATCAACCTGACTGACTCGGTTAAGAGCAGCACTAACATGTTGAACAATCCTGACGTTTACAAATGGCAGTCTTACACTCGCCTTGGTTTTGTAGAAGGTGTTCATCAGGTAGATGCAGATGGCGAATTCTTGTATATCCTGAAAGACGGTAAGAAATTGGCAGACCTGAGAACTAAAGACGGCGTTCTTGATCCTCGCGACCTGTACAATGAAGCTATCTTCGAAAAGAAACCGGTAGATGGTTTACATAAGAACTATGCATTCTCTCTGCGTTACACAGACGATGATCATAAAGACTTCTTACTGGAATCTAACCTGGACGGTGTATCTCACGTTGCTTCCTTCAAGGGTGCATGGGTGAAAATCCACAACGGTGTTCCTGTATTGGCTGAATATACTGTAGATAACGGTAATCATGCAGATGACGACCAGAAGATGCAGGAATTGATCAACCAGGCTCAGATCTTCAATCTGGAAGATACTGAAGACTTCGCAACATCTAACGAAGGTGTTTCTACATCAACAGTTAGCGTAATTGCAGGTGAAGGTAAGATCACTATCCAGAATGCAGCTGGTAAGACAGTAACTGTAAGCAACATCCTTGGTCAGACAGTAACAGTTCAGACTCTGAACTCAGACAACGTAACATTCTCTGCTCCTGCAGGTATCGTAGTTGTTGCTGTTGACGGTGAAAGCGCAGTTAAAGCTATCGTTAAGTAAATAAGACACTCCTGGTAAACCGTAAGGTTGACAGGTAACATGCTACAAAGCCCCGCTGGTTATCCGGCGGGGCTTTTTGCGTCTTATAGAAAAATCAGAACATAGTACAACTCAATCGGAATAATATGACTTGCCGGAATCGTGAAAGATTACTTCTTTTGTCAATTAAAACAATCTTTGCAGTTATGGGAAAAAGAATACTCTCGCTTGGTTGTCTGTGTTGCTTGATAATTACTTCATGTACAGTACCGGAAAAGGGACAACAGGTATGGAATATTGGTGTGGCTGACAGTTCGGCTGTCGAGCTGGCTCTGGGGCCTGATCGATATAAAGAATTTCTGGCGAATGACTTTGGCTTTGAAGACCGATATTATCTGGTAGGGAGGAGTGATGCCAAAGAATCGTTCCCTTATGTTTTGCCGGGGCCTGCCGACCAATGGGGAGGAACCTGGTCTACTGCCGGTTTGCGGACGCATGAGTCTAATATTCTCTTTGGCCTGGATAAACTTCCGGCAAAGGGAGAATGGAATTTGGTAATCGACCTCGCTGATAACTCTCCGCATCTTCCCCCTTTATTAAAAATAGCGATCAACAATTGTCAGGAAGAAAAAATACAACTGACTGCCGGAGGAAGCGATACTTCTATTACGGGAGATATGAGTCAAGGGAAACCTGTCCGTCTGATTGTTCCTGTAAAGAGAGAGTCTTTGCGAAAAGGAGGGAACTGCATTACGCTTTCCGTACTTGAAGGATCGTGGCTTTTATTTGATCATATAGCATTGGAAGGGCCGGGAAATGTCCGGACAACAGTTCCGGAAAAGGCATTTGTCCGTTCCGTAGAAGCCGCAAATTATGAAATAGAAACAGATGGAAATAAGATACAACCTCTGCTTGTCGATGTAGAACATCTGGAAGGGCAACCGCTTTTATCTGTCAGACTGGATGGAAAGGAAATCCTGTCTACCCGGCTGGATACGGCACGCTATTGCCTTGAAGCTCCGATGCCGTCTGTTACCCGAGAGGTGACAAGTTCTTATGAGGTTCGTGCAGATGGTAAAGTCCTTCAGAAAGGAGAGATACAACGCCGGCAACAACCACTTCAAACATTCGCACAATATGTTGATACAAGAATCGGTACGGCTCATTCCCGCTGGATGATTGCTCCCGGCCCCTGGATGCCTTTCGGTATGGTTAAACTAAGTCCGGATAACCAGAATGCCGGATGGCAGGCCGGTTATCAGCCCACTTTTGAAAGTGTAGGTTGTTTTAGCCATATCCATGAATGGACAATGGGGGGTTTAGGAATGATGCCGACAAATGGTTCTTTGAATACCGTCGTTGGAGATGAATCAGATCCGGACTCGGGCTATCGCTCCCGGATCGATAAGTTGAGTGAAGAAGCCCCTCTGGGATATTACAAAGTCGATCTTACTGATTATGGCATCCGTGCAGAACTGACAGCGACTACCCATTGTGGTTTCCTGCGATATACTTTTCCTTCGGATAAAGACAGTGCCCGCGTTCTGGTAGATTTACATATACCTGTCGAATACGATTATCAATTAAAAGATATTGAAATTAAAAAAGTCAGTGATAACCGTATCGAGGGATTTAGTCATCAATTGTCTAAGAATGTATGGAGTTCGGATGCAGACCAGGAATATACCATACATTTTGTAATAGAATTTGATCAACCGATCTTGTCGATGGGCGGATGGGTGAATGAAAAGCGGCAGATAACCGATTGTTTGACTGCCCGTGATATAAAAGATGCCGGAGCCTGGTTGCAGTTTGATGCCCGGAAGTCGCCTGTAGTACAGGCTCGTTCCGGTATTTCCCTGGTTAGTATCGCCAATGCAGCGGATAACCTGGAAAAAGAAATCAGCACTCCTTTTGGCTGGCAGTTTGATCAGGTACGTGCTAACCAACAGAATGTGTGGAATGATTTATTCAACCGGCTACAGATAACGACTGATAACCGATTGGAAAAAGTCCGTTTCTATACGAATATGTACAGAGCTTTGTGCAGCCGCAATATATGGAGTGATGTAAACGGTGAATGGGTGTCTGCCGATGAAAAAGTGCGTCGTTTTACTGATCCGGATGATGTAGCATTGGGCTGCGATGCTTTCTGGAATACGTTTTGGAATCTGAATCAGTTCTGGAATCTGGTCACTCCGGAGTGGAGCAATCGCTGGGTGAAGTCACAACTGGGAATGTATGATGCAAACGGTTGGCTGGCAAAAGGCCCGGCAGGTATGGAATATATTCCAGTGATGGTAGCGGAACATGAAATTCCCCTGATCGTTAGTGCCTGGCAAATGGGTATTCGTGGTTTCGACGGAGAAAAGGCCTTTGAAGCTGTAAAGAAGATGCAGACAACTCCAAGTCAAAAGGTTTGTGGAGGGTATGCCGGTAATCGCGATTTGATCCCTTATCTGAAGCATAAATATGTTCCGACCGATCTGGGACGTTTCTCCAACACGCTCGAATATGCTTATGATGATTGGACGGTCTCCCAATTAGCACAATCACTGAATAAGGAAGAGGATTATAAATACTTTACTGAACGGGGTACATGGTGGAGAAATGCAATTAATCCGGAGACCGGATATGCTCAGATGCGCAGTAGCGATGGCAGTTGGTCTAAAGATTTTGACCCGTTCCATTCGGGAGCCAACCATCATTATGTGGAAGGAAACGCCTGGCAGCTTACTTATTTTGTTCCGCAAGATGTTCCGGCATTGGCAGAAGTCATCGGAAAAGATCGTTTTGTAGAACGTTTGCAATGGGGATTTGAAGCGAGTGAACCCTGGAGATATAATGCCCCGAACGATCAGTACTGGGATTATCCGGTGGTTCAGGGTAATCAACAATCCATGCACTTTGCATTTTTATTTAACTGGGTTGGCAAACCCTGGTTGACTCAGCGGTGGAGCCGTTCTATCATAGAACGTTATTATGGTACAGGTATGGCTAATGCCTATCTGGGAGATGAAGATCAGGGGCAGATGAGTGGTTGGTTGATAATGGCTTCCCTGGGTCTCTTTCAAACAGACGGAGGTTGCAGCACCGAGCCTGTTTATGAAATAGCAAGCCCCTTGTTTGAAAAAGTTGTAATCGATTTGGGAGAACGCTTCGGTAGAGGTAAAACATTTACGATTGAAGCCCGTAATGCTTCCCGTAGTAATAAATATGTACAAAGTGCTCTCCTGAATGGTAAACCTTTGCAGTCTTTTAGTTTTCCGGCTTCAGAATTACTGAAAGGAGGCTCTCTTGTTCTTGAAATGTCATCGGAGCCCAATTACTCATGGGGGATAAAATAAATAATATTGAAAAATAAAGAGTGAATATTTTGTAGAATAAAAAAAAACACTACCTTTGCACCGCAATCACGAGAGATTGCTTACCTGAAAATAATGAATTGCCCAGGTGGCGGAATTGGTAGACGCGCACGTTTCAGGTGCGTGTGTCGCGAGGCGTGCAGGTTCGAGTCCTGTTCTGGGCACTTCTGAAAAGCGGACAACTGTAAAGTTGCCCGCTTTTTTTATATCCGTTTTTTTTATATATTTACGCCAAAATAGAGAGGATGCAGCAGTATACAGAAGATGAATTAGTAGAACAGCTACGGGATCCGGCCAGGCAAAGGGATGCTTTTGCCCGGGTGGTGAATCTTTATGGGGAAAAGTTGTACTGGCAGATACGGAAGATGGTGTTGAGTCATGATGACGCCAACGATCTTTTGCAGAATACATTTCTGAAGGCCTGGACGAATATAGACTATTTCCGGGGCGAGGCAAAGTTATCTACCTGGCTATATAAAATTGCAATCAATGAATGTATTACTTTTCTGAACCGTCAGCGGAATATGAATAACGTGTCGATCGACGATACGGATGTCTTTTTGCTGGAACGGCTGAAAGGAGACGAATACTTTGATGGTGATGAAGCACAGCTGAAGTTGCAGAATGCAATTCTTACTTTGCCGGAGAAACAACGTTTAGTGTTTACCATGAAATACTTTGACGAGATGAAGTATGAAGATATGTCGGATATTCTGGGTACTTCGGTTGGTGCCCTGAAAGCCTCTTATCACCATGCTGTAAAAAAAGTCGAGGAGTTTTTAACAAAAGACATTTAAACCTTTTGGACGGAAGCTCGTCAAAGGTGTATTAAAACGCAGGAGTATGGAAAAAGAACAAAACAATCTGGATCGTTTTAAAGGAAAAAATCCTTTTACCGTGCCCGACGGGTACATGGAGGATTTGACGGCTAATATAATGAGCCAGCTGCCTGAGAAACCGCAAGTAGAGGCGAAAAATATCTCTATGATGGATCGTATGCGTCCGTGGTTGTATATGGCTGCTGTATTTGCCGGGCTGGGGCTGTTCTTTAAAGCAATTGTCGGTATCGACGGTGAGCAAAGTAAAACAGATACATTATTAGTGCAGTCTAACGATGCATCTGCAACAATATCTGCTATACAGGAAGCTGAAAATGAGGAATACCTGGAGTATCTGGAAGCACAGTACACGGATTATCTTTTAGCAGAAGAATTGGGTAATTATGAATAATTTGACGAAAAAAAGAAGTTATTAGCATATTTTTGTAATAATACTTGTATGAATAAAATATTTTTTATTACATTTGTGGCGATTTCAGTATTGTTCTCTTCGAAAGTGTTGGCGCAGGGAGATAAAGAACATCGACATTTTGACAAAGAAGCCTATCAGGCAAAGAGAAGTGCTTTTATTACAGCTGAAGTAGGTCTTACACCGGAAGAAGCAGCAGCTTTTATTCCGTTATGTAACGAATTGCAACAGAAGATGTTTGAAGTCGGTCGTGAATGCCGTAAGCTGACGAAGGAAATGAGACATAAGAAGTCTCCGGCAGAGTCCGATTATTCAAAGGTTAACGATGAATGTCTCGGAGTAAAGTTGAAAGAGGCTGCTCTGGAAAAAGAATATTACGAGAAATTCAAAAAGATATTATCGCCTGAGAAACTTTATAAATACCGGCGGGCAGAATATAAGTTTGCACGGAGTTTTATGAAAGGGCCGGACGATAAGAAAGATGAAAACAAGAAAAAATAAAATATTATCATTATTTGTGTTTTTTGTTTAGATTTAGTTTTGGCGTTTAAGTTAAGGGAGGGGTGGCGACGTGATGTCGGTTCCCCTTTTGTTTTTTATAACCCTTTCGATTTGGCTTCGTTCCATATCTTATCCATTTCTTCCAACGGCATATCTTTCAATGAACGTCCCTGTTTGATAGTATGATCTTCCAGGTAATTGAAACGGCGGATAAATTTCTGGTTCGTGCGTTCCAGTGCATTGTCGGGATTGATCTTATACAGGCGGGCGGCATTGATCAGACTGAAGAATAAGTCGCCGAATTCGCCTTCCATCTTGTCGGCATCCATCTTGTCGATTTCCTCTTTCAGCTCGGTAAATTCCTCGTGTACTTTATCCCATACCTGATCGCGTTGTTCCCAGTCGAAGCCTACGTTGCGTGCTTTGTCCTGGATGCGGTGTGCTTTGACAACAGACGGGAGAGAGGCGGGGACACCTTCCAGGACGGTTTTGTTGCCACCTTTTTCTTTTAGTTTTATTTGTTCCCAGCTTTGTTCCACCTTCTGGGGCGTATCGGCAGATGCATCGCCGAAAACGTGCGGATGGCGGAAGATAAGTTTCTGGCAGAGACTGTCGCATACATCCTTGATGTCGAATGCTTCTTTCTCTTCGCCTATTTTAGCATAGAAGACGATATGCAGAAGTAGGTCGCCCAACTCTTTTTTGATGTTATTGTTATCGTTCTTCATAATGGCATCGCACAATTCGTAAGTTTCTTCGATCGTGTTGGTACGCAGGCTCTCATTTGTTTGTTTTCTGTCCCAGGGACATTTTACCCGGAGTTCATCCAGGATGTCGAGCAGTTGCCCGAAGGCTTCCATTTTTTCTTGTTTCGTTGACATATTATAAAGGCGGATAGACCACGCCAGGGTTTATAGTTATAAAAAAGGGGTAGGCAAAACCTACCCCTCTATGGTGTTTTATTTACTTTGCTCTTTAAATGTCTTCAATCCGTTTTCAAGGAATTGTACATATTTCGATACATCTTCGTTGAAAGCATAGGATGGGCCGAGCGGTTGGCCTTCGTCGTTCAGCAGGATATAGAACGGTTGGGCGTTAGCACCGAATTTGCTTCGTTGCAGGTAGCTCCATTTGTCACCGATCGTTTTCAGCTTACGCACTTTGCCATGTTCTTCGATCTCGATCGGATGCGGCAGTTTAGTTTTATCGTCGACCATCAGGGTGATCAGGACGTAATCTTTTTCCAGTAACTGTTTTACTTTCGGATCTGTCCATACAGAGGCTTCCATCTTACGGCAGTTGACACAGCCGAAACCGGAGAAGTCGATCATCACCGGCTTATTTACCCGTTTGGCATAAGCCATACCGCTTTCGTAATCATCGAAAGCTGCATGTACTTCATCGTCATACAAGCTGAAATCCTGTGTGTACAAAGGAGGAGCGAAGGCACTGATCGATTTCAGCGGTGCACCCCAAAGCCCCGGAACCATATAAACGGCAAAACCGAATGAAATGATTGCCATGAACAGGCGCGGTACAGATACATATTTCACATCGCTGTCGTGGCTGAACTTGATCTTGCCTAAGAGGTAGAAGCCCAACAGAACGAATATCACAATCCATAATACGATAAAAACTTCACGATCCAGCAAACGCCAGCCGTAAGCCAAGTCGGCAACAGAAAGGAATTTCAGTGCCAGAGCCAGTTCCAGGAAGCCTAATACAACCTTTACGGAGTTCAGCCAACCGCCTGATTTAGGCATACTTTGCAGCATATTCGGGAAGATGGCGAACAAACTGAACGGAATGGACAATGCTAATGCGAATCCGAACATTCCGATAGCCGGGCCAACTGCGTTACCCATAGATGCAGCTTGAACTAGCAATGTTCCGATGATAGGGCCGGTACAAGAGAAGGATACCAATACCAACGTAAACGACATAAAGAAGATACTCAATATACCGGTTGTCGAGTCTGCTTTGCTATCCAGCTTAGTAGTCCATGAGGCAGGTAATACCATTTCGAATGCTCCGAAGAACGAAATAGCAAATACTACCAGTAGCAGGAAGAATATGATATTGAAGATCGCGTTCGTCGATAAGTCGTTCAGCGCACTGGCTCCGAATATACCGGTGATCAGTAATCCCATAACCAGATAGATAACGATAATGGATAGACCGTAAGTCAATGCATCGCGGATGGCTTTCTTCCGGTCTTTGGTGCGTTTCAGGAAGAAGCTGACCGTCATCGGGATCATAGGCCATACACAAGGTGTCAGCAGGGCGATCAATCCACCCAGGAACCCGGCGAAGAAGATAAACAACCAGGAGGTATCTGTGGCTGTAACAGTTGTATCACCGAATGCTTTCAGGTTATCGATGACCGGTGTCCAGAGAGCAGCGTCGTCTGTCAGTTCATTGGCTATCTTTGCCGGGCTGGAAATTATATTATCGGTCTTTGCAACCGGATCGGGAGTCGTAAGCGTTTCTGCTTCTTGCGCCACCTGTTCGGTATCCGGTTGGATAGCCGTTACATCCTCTTTGTCGATGGCTGGGGCATCCGACGGTAAGGTCAGTTTTGTATTCTTTGCATCGAAAGTAAAGCTTACACGATCAGGAGGTAAACAAGTTTCGTCGTTGCAGGCCATGAATTCAACTTCACCTTCAATCTTGAATTTCTTCGGATCGGTGATTTTGACTTTTTGAGTGAATGAAACCGTTCCCGGATACCAACGGAGATCCATCGCGAACAGTTCGTCATAAACTACAGTCGGTTTAACGGATGAAACCGGTTGTCCGATCAATTCGGCCCCTTTTAAAGTCTCGAATGTGAATGAAGTAGAAACGGGCCCTCCCTCAGGCAGATTCATATCGTACAAATGCCATCCCTTCTCAGAGGTAGCGGTAAACACGATTTCTTTTTCGGCAGTTTTGGAGTCCTCCAGTTTGATTTTCCACTTGACAGGCTGATGTATCTGCGCCTGTACAGCCAGTGTTACGAACACCAGCAAAAAGATGCTAAAGAGTTTCTTCATACTTTGTCTATATTTCTGTCTTAGTTATTTAGCTAATGAAACGAAAGCATCCGGAATACGTGTTTCAAAACGCATCTCTTCACCTGTTGCCGGATGAATAAAGAAGAGCCGTCGGGCATGAAGCATCAGCCGTCCGGCGGGATCAGTATCTGCGCCGTACTTGTAATCGCCGGCGATGGGATGTCCGATAGATTCCATCTGGACACGTATCTGGTTTTTGCGGCCTGTCTCCAGGTCGAGTTCCAATAATGAATAATGGCCATTGCTATGCAGCACATGGTAGCGGGTGATGGCTTCCTTTCCGTCGCCGTCGACAGCTACATATACCTGCATCTTGGCATTTTCAACCAGGTTGGAGACAATCAGGTCGGAGTCTTTTTCCGGCTTGCCTTCCACAACAGCGACATACGCACGTTGGGTAATGGCTGAATTCCAGTTCGACTGCAATGCTTTCTGCACACGTTGGTTTTTGGCGAACATCATCAGCCCCGATGTGTCACGGTCGAGACGGTGCAGGACAAATATTTTATTTTTAGGATCGCTCTTTTTCACGTAATCGCTAAGCAGATGATAGGCGGTACGTTCTTTTACACGGTCGCTGGAAACGGACATGAGCCCGCTTTTCTTGTTGACCACTATCAGGTCGTCATCTTCCCAAACAATGTGCAATAGCGGATTGGTGAACTCCACTTTCCCCCGTTCGTAACTGATCTCGACTTCGTCTCCCGGCACTAAAGGAGCGTTGAACTGGGAAGTAACCTTCCCGTTTATCAAGATTTGTCCGTGGCCTAATAGCGCTTTAACGGAACTTTTGCTCTGTTGGCTCAGCAATTCGAAAAGGAAAGGAAGAAGAGTATTCTCTTCCTTCACCGATACTTTGCGTCCGCGAGGGGCTTTTTTTAGATTTGTGTCTTTGTAACCTGAGCGTCTTCCCATTTTATTTCGTAAATAATTCACAAAGATACTGGCATTTGCGGAATGTTGCAAGCCGTGTTTGTATATCTTAGTTATTAATCTGTAAGGGATGCCTTATTTTGTGATTTTTTTTATAGTTGGCACGTGTTTGTACGGGCTTCTTTTGCCAATATTTTGATTTAAATCTTACATTTGTAGAAAAATATAAGAACAACTTGCTGTTTTTCAGACGTAACATATCGACCTATTCCGACAGTGATCTGGTGCGATTATATAAGGAAACCGGGGAAAGCGATTACTTCGGTGAATTGTATAACCGCTATATCCCGTTGATCTATGGGCTGTGTCTGAAATACTTGCAGGAAGAGGTTAAGGCACAGGATGCCGTGATGCAATTGTTTGAAGACCTGCTGCCTAAATTGTCACGTTACGAGATACGTGAATTCAAAACCTGGATTTACAGTGTGGCGAAGAACCATTGTTTCCAGTTGCTCCGGAAAGAAAATCCGGAGATAGCAACCGATTTCGACCAACAATTTGTGGAAACGTACGATATTTTGCATCTATTAGACAAGGAAGAGACAAGCGACGATGCCCGTACGGCAGCCCTCAAACATTGCATGGAGAAACTGCCCGAACCGCAGCAACGTTGTATCCTCTCTTTCTTTATGGAAGAAATGTCGTACGCCGATATCATGGAACAGACCGGATATCAGCTGAAGAGCGTAAAAAGTTATATCCAGAATGGCAAACGCAATCTGAAAAGTTGTATTGAAAAGAGAATGGCGCAATGAAAAATCTGATGCAATACATACAAGGTTCACGAAAAGGCAAGGAAGCCCATCGCCTGGAGAAAGAGGCGATGAAAGACCCTTTCCTTTCGGAAGCGCTCGACGGTTACCAGTCCGTCGAGGGCAACCATGTGGAAAGTATTGGAGAGATGCGCCGCCGGATCTCCCGCCGTACCCGTTCCCGTCGCGACAGCATAACGAAATGGAGCATTGCCGCCAGTCTGTTGATTTGTGTAGGTTTCGGCAGCTACTTCTGGCTGAACCGTCAACCGGGGATGCCTGCACAATCACCGTTGGCAGTAGTGACGGAAGAAGAGGCAGCTCCGTTGGAACAGGCACAGGTAGAACCGTTTGCCGCTGCTCCCGCTATGGCTCAGCTGGAAGCCCGGTCTATTGCCGAAGATGACGTAGCTGTGGCCGATCGCCGTCCCCGCCCTGTTGTCGGTGAGGAAGCCTATCAGGAATATCTGAAAAAAGAACTGATCCATCCGCAGGACTCTCTTTGCAAGGACGTTAGCGGAACCGTAATAGTAGAATTTCATATCAACGAACAAGGTCGTCCTGTCGACCTGGCAGTCAAACAAAGTCTTTGCGAGTCGGTCGATAAGGAAGCACTTCGCCTGATAGAGAAAGGGCCGGACTGGGAAGTGGATACGATGAAGGTGTCTGTACCCGTTGTTTTTGCTCCGTAAACTCTCATATACAGATAGATATAGGTAAAAGTATATATTCTCCGCAATATATTGGGGGAGGCTATGAATACCATAGTCCTGAGAGAACTATGGCATTTCTCCGGTAAAAATAGAAACAATTCGCTAATATCTTTGCTTTTTCCCTAAAAAAGAACTTGTTTTTTAATACTGCTTCAATCCTGACAGCCTAAAAAAGGTCTTATTCTACCAAAAAACGGACAAAAGGGATTCTGTTATAACCGAGTTCTCTCAGAACTCGGTTGAATAATACACTCTTATTAATATTAACGACAATGTCCCGAAGAACCGTATTTAATATTCTGTTTTTCATACTCGGAGCGACAGCCTCTGCCGCTGTTCCCGACACATTGTTGTTACATATGTACGACAACCCGATGCACCACCTGTATCAGGTTCGCGAAAAGAGCGAGGAAGACCGGAGCAAATACCTGTTTAATGCCGATACATTGTTTTATAGGTATGCCACCGAAGGATATGCCGCTTTGCCGGACGAATTATACTATTATTACCATGATTATGTCTCCTATATGAGCTTGGAAGAAGCAGAAAAAGAAGTGGAGCGCATGCGTGATGCCGCCCGCCGCTATAAGAGCAAAGCGCTGGCCAACGAAGCAGACCTGATGAAAGTGTCGGTACTCGATTATTATAAAGACAGCCTTTTGCAAGTCTGCAACCGGATTGTCAGGAAAGTTGCCGTGCGGGCCGGAAAAGAGGGCGATGCCGTATCCCGAATACGGGCGATGAACTTCGATTTTATATCCAACTATCGCACCGGGCATTATGCCTATGCCTTTGCTTTCGCCCCCTGTGTCGTGGAGGAACTCAATAAACTGACTGACCGGCAATATACCGAGCGGCGGGAAATGTTTTTCCATCTGGGACGGGCCTATATGGATTTCCGCGATTATCCCCGTGCGCTCTCTTACCTTCGCGAAGCGCTGGTCGATACGACCCGTTTCTTTTTCGACCGTTCCAATATCCGCGCCCGTGTGGAGTTGGGCAACTATTTCCGTACGGAGCAGCAGCTCGACTCGTCCGATTACTATTTCCGTTCCATTATAACCAGCCGCGATATGATCAAATTCCGTCCCTATTACGATCATCTGGCCCTGGTCGAACTGGGGTATAACCTGTATTTGAGAGGATCGTACGATAACGCGGCCGATTATTACCGCTATGCCGCCGACTTTGCCTGCAAGGAGGGTTACCATACCCTGGCCGCCACGATCTTCACCGGACTGGGCGAAGTGTATCAGGTAAAGAAAGACCCGGTGCAGGTAAAAGCCATGATCGACTCGGCCTTTGTCTACCTGCACAAAGGAAAGGCCGGAGCCGACAATTCCGTGTATTTCCGGTTGTATCCGTTGATGTATAAATATTATGCGGAGAAGGGCAATATGCCGTTGTTTCAGGCTTACCTCGATTCGGCAACCGTTGTCCGTCACCGGCGGGAAGAACGGTTCAATGCACAGGTATTGCTCCGGGCCGAACAGGAGGTGGCGGCACAGCAGGAGGAGACGGCTGCCCACCGGATCGCCGTGCAACGCCGGTTACTGGGATGGATTACGGCCGGCTGTGTGTTGCTTGCTGCCGGATTGCTTGTATTATGGATGTTCTACCGGCAGAAACGGAGCGCTTACCGTATCCTGGTAGAGCGTAGCCGCGAATGGGCCCGGAAGCAGACGATCGGGGAGTTACCGTTGTCTGTTGCCGACGACGACCGTCTGTTGATGCACCGGGTGCATGTTTTACTGGAAGAGGAACACCTTTACCGTGATCCCGACCTGACGCTCGACTCGATGGCAACCCGGCTCGATGTACACCGCAATACCCTTTCGAGAGTAATCAATCTTATCCAGAACCAAAATTTCAACCAGTATATTAACGACTTCCGCCTGCGTGAAGTGATCGAACGGCTGTCCGATCCCGCCGACCGTGCGACCATCCTCGACATTGCTTTCTCTGCCGGTTTCAGGAGCCAGCAAACATTCTACCGTCTATTCAAAACCGAAACCGGCCTTTCCCCTGCGCTCTTCCGCAAGAACAGCGTCCGGTAACCGGCATAGGTATTCTTATCATTATTCTTCCGGATAGAGGTATTCCTATCAATAGTTTATTTTTCATGGTAAAAAAGAGTTCTCAAATTGTAATTTGGGAAGAATTGTTCAGATGGAAAACGGATATTTGGACAAATTCATAATAATAACAATACAAGATGATGAAAACAAAGAACCTACTTCTGATTGCCATTGCAGTTCTATCACTGTTCGGCTGCAAGTATGATGATGACGCCATTTGGGATGCCGTCAGGAACCTGGAAGAGCGCCTTATTAATTTAGAAACATGGCAGAAACAAGCCAGTGAAGAAATCGCTCTTTTGAAGGCAATAACCGATGAGAGCGACTATATTCTTTCTGTCGTTCCCGTTATGGAGGGCGAAACCCAAAAGGGATATACTATTACTTTTAAAAAGAGTGGAACCATCACCCTATTGAATGGTCAGAAAGGCGACAAAGGGGATAAAGGCGACACTCCGCTTATCAGCCTGAAACAAGAAAAAGACGGTAACTGGTATTGGACGCTGAACGGCTCCCTGATGACCGATGCCTCCGGTGCACCTATTCGAGCCAACGGAACCAACGGAACCAACGGCACTTCGGCCCCGACACCGCAACTGAAAACGGGCCGTCAGTTAAAAGTCGATTCCGTTGCCGGCACCTGGCAGGACGACGCCTTCTACCTCTCGGTTGATAATGGAAAGACATGGAATAAAGTGTCCGGTGATAAAGGTGACAAAGGTGATAAAGGCGATAAAGGTAACACCGGCGATCCCGGAACTGGCTCGTCTTCTATTAAAATAACAGATGATTCCAACTATGACTATGTCATATTTGACGTGAATGGAGATAAGATAAAGGTTCCACGCTATGATGTAACACTGTCGCTGGTTGTGAAAGACGGAAAAGGCCTGATAATACCTAGAGGAGAAATACGGTCAGTGAAATTCGAAGGAACCTTAAATGTTTCCTTCTCTGACCTATCAGAAGGTTCCTTGGTAATAAGTGTGAACCGTTCGAATAATTCTTGGGGTCTACAAGAAGAACCTAACTCCAGCCGTACTATCAAAGCCCCAAGTAAAGACGATTGCCAATCAGACCCGGATAAGGCCGAGTGTAAAGTGATTGTTACAGTTAAAAACAAAATTGGAGAAACATCCGAGTATACCTTCTTCTTGGTAGCTTCCGACTTTCTCTATTGCAAAGCCAATAACCTGTCATCCATGTTGGAAAACTACCGCGATCAGGCGAATTATCTGAAAGTCAGTGGAAGATTGACATCTGAGCATATGAATGAAATCCAAAAGTTACCACTAGAGGGGATAGATCTGGAAGATGCGACCTTGGAGGGGAATGCTATTCCCGATAATTACTTCTCTGGAAAAACAAATCTGACCACCGTGAAGCTACCGGAGAAATGTTATACGATCGGTACTGGTGCTTTTTCAGGCTGCACTTCTTTAAAGGAGATTGAATTACCTAAGTATTTGAAAACCATTGGAAATAATGTCTTTTCAGGCTGCACTCCCTTGGCGTCTATAAGTTGTTGGAATAGTGCTCCACCACAGGCTGCTGCTTCCAACTATTCTTTAGGCGAGGGCCTGAGTAGTCTTAAAAAAATATACGTGCCGACGCTATATGTAGATCTGTATAAGGGTGATAAGTTCTGGAAGCAGTATGAAAGTCTGATAGAAGGCAAAGCGATACCTCAATGAACGAATGCTGTTCATCTGTCGGTAAGGTTCCGGTTAATAAGGAAATAACCCTGAAACCGAATCTGTCCGATAACCGACATAGCTATTCTTATCATATTTTTCCCGGATAAAGGTATTCTTATCAAGCTCTTATTTTTTTTGAAAAAAAGAGTTCTCAAATTGTAATCTGGGAAGAATTGTTCGGAAGAAAAATAAACATTTGTACAAGTTTCTGAGGCTTTGCCAAGGAACATATGTCAAACCTTTTAAATATTTAAGTATTATGGATTACAAGTTTACTATTATCAATCAGACCGGTTCGCCGATCACAGTGAATGCTTTCGATGAGGACAAAGCAGATTGGACAAATCAAAAAGATCCTGAAACAGTTATTCTTCATGCAGAAATTTCTACTTCTCACACATTCTATCTTTCGGGTAAAGCGTTTGCTTCTGACCCATGGTTTAAAATGGAAGTAAAAAATAGTGCAGGAGAAACAATTGCTACTCTTTACACTAAATTTGATGGGAATACACTCCATGAAATAGTGATAAATAGTGACTATGATTGTGTAGACTCTAATCATGTGATTGTACGTGATTATTCGAATAAAGATGACTATTCTTATTCGATCGCTCGAAAATGAAACTAAGCTGAAAGGATACTTTTCAGCCCGTTGTTGAACTGTATTCGATCCGTCACAGAACCCTATTCAGTCCGTCACTGAATCACATTCGGTCCGTCACTGAATAGGGAACCTCTTTATAAGGAATATTCGTATATAAACACAATATAAATTATGGCATTTTTTAAGAGAGTTCAACAGAAAATTAACGGGCTTTGGTATCCGAAGTCCGTTACAGTGGGCAAGCCCGTCAACACCAACCAGGTGTCGGCACGGCTGGCCGAAATATCAACCGTCAGCCCTGCCGACACCTTCGCCGTACTGAAATGCCTCGGCGGTGTATTGGGCGACTTCATGGCGCAGGGCCGTACCGTCAAACTGGACGGGCTGGGCACCTTTTACTTAACCGCCGTTGCCACCAAACAGGGTGTCGATTCGCGGGAAAAGGTAAAAGCCTCTCATATTATCGGCACGCGTGTCCGGTTTATCCCTGAAACGACTCGTACCAGTGGCCGGAAGGTAGCTACCCGTTCCCTCATCTCCAACGATATCTTCTGGGAAGAATGGGGCGGCACCGAATCTCCCGACTCTCCCGATACTCCTGACCCCGACGACCGCCCGGTAATTGAATAACCGCCCGACGATCGCATGGCCTGGTGGCACCACCTCTATCAGGGGCAGACTGTAACAATTTCTTCCATCCTGTCAATAAACAATGGCGTTCTTTGACAGGATGGGATTGGAGAAAAGAATATATTTGTTATATTTGCGAGTGAAAATAGTAACAACAAATCACCTCTTTATGGAACAATCAGATAATATGGTAAGCAACTTCATTGAGAAGTTTTCTCCCCATTTATTTTGGGATACTGATCGGAGTAAACTGGATTGGACAAAGCATCGTTCTTATATTGTAGAACGTGTTCTGGAATACGGTTTATTTTCGGACTGGCAACTTCTCCGCAGCAGGTTATCTGTCACCGAAATAGCGAAACTGGCCAAACAGTTCCGCCAACTCGATACAAAAACCCTTGCCTTTATTTCTGCGATATCAAATACTCCTAAAGAAGAATTCAGATGTTACAATACCAAACAATCGAACCAGCCACACTGGAACTTCTAAGAGATTTACTGGCTATCCCCGAATTTAAAAATTTACGACTGGCAGGAGGAACCTCTCTGGCTCTCCAGATTGGGCATCGTAAATCCATAGACCTCGATTTATTCGGAGCAATTGAAATTGAACCGAATGAAATATTGGATATACTCAATTCTATTGGTAGCTTGACTACCATCAGGAATATGAGAAATATCCACGTATTTATGATTAACGGAATAAAAGTCGACATCATAAATTATTCTTATCCTTGGTTACATCAAGCAAATAAAGCAGATGGTTTACGTTTGGCGTCTATTGAAGACATTGCAGCTATGAAATTAGCAGCAATAGCCGGACGCGGTACCCGGAAAGATTTTATAGACATTCATTTTCTTCTCAGACAATTTTCTTTACAGGAAATGCTGGATCTGTACACTGCCAAATATGCAGATGGCTCCGTATTTATGATCCTGAAAAGTCTGATTTATTTTGATGATGCCGAAAATGATCCGGAACCTTTTATGTTTGAAGCCATCGATTGGAATCTGGTTAAATCTGAACTCCGCGATGAAGTTGCCAGGCTGACTTAATTCCTTATAATATCCTTATTCCCCAATCGTATCTGTAACCTATAGCAGATGGTGGAATGGTTTCAAAGTAACAGAACCGCTATATTTATAGACTGAACATGCTATATGATAATATTTTTTGTACCTTTGCGAATCAAAAAATAACGGGCTGGCTGGCCTGTATTTAATAAGGATATAATTAGAACAAAACAATATGGAAATTGCAAGTAAGTACAACCCCGCCGAAGTAGAGGGAAAGTGGTATCAGTATTGGTTGGATAACAGCTTCTTCAAGTCGAAACCAGACGGCCGTGAGCCGTACACAATCGTCATTCCGCCCCCTAACGTCACCGGCGTACTTCACATGGGACACATGCTTAACAATACCATTCAGGATATTCTGATTCGCCGTGCCCGTATGCTGGGTAAGAATGCTTGCTGGGTGCCCGGTACCGACCATGCCTCTATCGCAACCGAAGCGAAGGTGGTGAACAGACTGGCGCAGCAGGGCATCAAGAAAACAGACCTGACCCGCGACGAGTTCCTGAAACATGCCTGGGAATGGAAGGAAGAACACGGAGGTATCATCCTGAAACAGTTGCGTAAACTGGGTGCATCTTGCGACTGGGACCGTACGGCTTTCACGATGGACGAAAAACGTTCGGAAAGCGTATTGAAAGTATTCGTAGACCTGTTTGAAAAGGGATTGATCTACCGCGGTGTACGTATGGTAAACTGGGATCCGAAAGCCCTGACTGCTCTTTCCGATGAAGAAGTGATCTATAAGGAAGAACATAGCAAACTGTTTTACCTGCGTTATAAAATAGAAGGCGAAGACGGTTATGCCGTAGTGGCGACTACTCGCCCGGAAACGATCATGGGCGATACTGCCATGTGTATCAATCCGAACGACCCGAAGAACCAGCATTTGAAAGGTAAGAAAGTGATCGTTCCGCTGGTAAACCGTGTGATCCCGGTTATCGAAGACGATTATGTAGATATCGAATTCGGTACAGGTTGCCTGAAAGTAACTCCGGCACACGACGTAAACGACTATATGCTGGGCGAGAAATATAACTTGCCTTCCATCGATATTTTCAACGATAACGGTACCTTGAGTGAAGCGGCCGGCTTGTATATCGGCATGGATCGTTTCGACGTTCGCGAACAGATCGAAAAAGACCTGGCTGCTGCCGGCTTGCTGGAAAAGGTAGAAGCATACGAAAACAAAGTAGGCTATTCTGAGCGTACCAGTGTGCCTATCGAACCGAAGCTGTCTATGCAGTGGTTCCTGAAGATGGAACATCTGGCGCAGATCGCCCTCGAACCGGTGATGAAGGATGATATCAAATTCTATCCACCCAAGTTCAAGAATACATACCGTCACTGGATGGAAAATATCAAGGACTGGTGTATCAGCCGTCAGTTATGGTGGGGACACCGTATCCCGGCTTATTACCTGCCGGAAGGTGGTTACGTTGTAGCTGAAACAGCGGAACGGGCTCTGGAACTGGCAAAAGAAAAGACCGGTAACGCTTCCCTGACAATGGCAGACCTTCGTCAGGATGACGATTGTCTGGATACCTGGTTCTCTTCCTGGTTATGGCCGATCTCTTTGTTTGATGGTATCAATAATCCGGATAATGAAGAAATCAACTATTATTATCCGACCAGCGACCTGGTAACAGGGCCGGATATTATCTTCTTCTGGGTGGCCCGTATGATTATGGCCGGCTACGAATACCGGAAAGATATGCCGTTCAAGAATGTTTACTTTACCGGTATCGTTCGTGATAAGCTGGGACGTAAGATGTCCAAGTCGTTAGGTAACTCTCCCGACCCGCTGTTGCTGATCGAACAGTACGGAGCCGATGGCGTTCGTATGGGGCTGATGATGGCTGCACCTGCCGGAAACGATATTCCTTTCGATGAGGCATTATGTGAACAAGGACGTAACTTCAACAACAAGATATGGAATGCCTTCCGCCTGATCAAAGGTTGGACGGTAGACGATACGATTGCCCAACCAGAAGCTTCGGCTACTGCCGTTAAATGGTTCAAGATGCAGTTGGATAAGACAATAGCCGAAGTGAACGACTCGTTCGACAAATATCGTTTGAGTGAGGCGATGATGGCTGTTTATAAACTGTTCTGGGATGAGTTCTCTTCCTGGTATCTGGAAATGATCAAGCCGGGTTACCAGCTGCCGATCGATAAGGCAACTTACGATGCGACTCTTGGTTTCTTCGATGCCTTGCTTCGTTTGCTTCATCCGTTCATGCCGTTTATCACGGAAGAATTGTGGCAGGCGCTGGAACTGCGTAAAGAAGGCGAAAGCCTGATGGTTGCTTTGATGCCGGAAGTTGCGCCGGTGGATAGCGCTTATCTGGAATCGTTCGAGATCGTCAAAGAGATTGTAAGTGGTGTACGTACCATCCGTTTGCAGAAGAATATACCGAATAAGGATACACTTGAATTGCAGGTGTTGGGTGATCATAGCGATGCATTCAATCCCGTTATTTCCAAGATGTGTAACCTGACGGATATTATCAGGACAGATGATAAGGCTGCCGGTGCGGTTTCCTTCCTGGTTCGTACTACGGAATATGCAGTACCTCTGGGCAACATGATTAATGTGGAAGAAGAACTGGCTAAACTGGCGGAAGAACTGAAATATCAGCAAGGCTTCCTGGCTTCCGTTGCCAAGAAGTTGAGCAACGAAAGCTTTGTAAGCAAAGCGCCTGCCAAGGTAATCGAAATGGAACGCAAGAAACAGGCAGATGCCGAAAGTAAGATCAAATCGATTGAAGAAAGCATTGCTGCCCTGAAAAAGTAAGGGAAGGTTTCTTTATAAAGATATAAAACATCCATGTTTGCTCCTTATTTGGACAAATATGGATGTTTTCGTTTAAATTCCTGGAATAAAAGGAATAATCTATTTGTTTTTTGCTAACTTGCAGGCCTTGATTGTACAAGTTTTGCGGGAAATGAGGGTAATTAGAGGGTATTTGTTAATCTTTTTAGTTTTTGTGTGGGGCTGTACCCTTCCATTAACTATATACGGCGCTGAAGTGATAGAAAAAACGCCTTCACTGGATTCGCTCTTTGCGTTGGCGCAAGCGAATGTTCAACAACAGAAAGGGTTTGATTATACGACACAGTTACTGGAACTGTCCAGGCAGCAAAAAGACAGGCTTCAGGAAGCCAATGCCATGTTTTGTTATGTACGGTATTATTACTCCAAGAATCCGGACAGTATGTATTTCTGGATGCAAAAAGCTTTGCCTTTATTTCTGGAACAGGAGAGGTATGTCGAATATTTCCGGATGAAAGCCTGGTATATTTATGTGCTGAACCGGACGAAAAGGAATGAAGAAGCGCTGAAATACGTATCCGGCCTGAGGGAAGAGGCCGGTCGTTTGAAATTCCCGGAAGGAATGGAGATGGCCAACCAGGCATTGGCCGATTTCTATTTATCCAATAATTTAGGTGAAGAAGGAGTGGCTTTATACGAGGAAGTGATCCGGAGTATGGAGATGCGGAATGCCCCGCTCATCAAAAGGATCAATATTGTCAGGCAGCTGATGAACAAAGCGCTCGACCCGGATATCCGGATGAAATACGTAAAGCGGCTGGATGATTATATACATATATGTAAGAGCAGGAATATGGACTGGCTGGATGAAGAGATACCTCTCTATTATCTGGAATATGTCGCACACCGGCATTATGCTATCGAATATATAAAGAGGAATGAACTTCAGGAGGCCTTGTCTCATCTGAAAAAGGCAGAAGAACTGTTGGGGCAGCATGAGATGTTCAGTTATAAGAATGAATTGCTGACCATTTACGGATATTATTACAAACAAAGCAAACAGTATAACCGCGCGTTGGTTGTTTACGATTCTTTATCGAAAGTCCGCTTCTATGACGAGCTGGCAGAAATGAAAACGCAGCATGAGGTGGATAAGCTGGAACTGAAAAATAAGCAGATGGATCTGGAAGTAGCCCAGGCGCATTCCCATCTCCTGCAAATGGGGGGAGGAGCGGCTCTTTTATTTGTCTTATGTTGTTTGCTGGGATATATATCGTATAGCCGCCATCGCTATGGTCAGCAATTGAAAGTGGCAAAGGAAAAGGCGGAAGAAGCCGACCGGATGAAATCGGCATTCCTGGCTAATATGAACCATGAGATACGTACGCCGTTGAATGCCATTGTCGGTTTCTCGCAGGTACTGGTAGATGAAGATGATTTGGAAACGCGTCAGGAATATGCGGATATTATCCAAAGTAACAATGAATTGCTTCAGCGTTTGATCGCGGATGTCCTCGATATTTCGAAGATAGAATCCAACACGATGGCTTTGACTTATGCCGAACATGATCTTCCCGTCCTGATGAAAGAGATATATAATGTAATACGGCTCAGGATGCCGGAGGAGGTGGAGCTGGAACTTAATGAATGCCCGCCGCAACTTTTTTGTACAGATCGTAATCGTCTTACGCAAATTCTTACTAACTTGCTGACCAATGCGATTAAGCATACGGAAAAAGGTTTTATCCGCTTTGGTTATCAGGTAACCGCAACTGATATTATCTTTTCAGTGGAAGATTCGGGAGAAGGTATTCCCGAAGATAAGTTGGAAAAGATATTCAGCCGTTTCGTTCAGTTGAATGACTGGAGTAAAGGGGTAGGACTGGGGTTGGCAATTTGTAAAGGCCTTATTACTCAGATGGGTGGGACGATCAGTGTCTCTTCCGTGTTTGGTGAAGGTTCCACTTTTACGGTTGTGCTGCCTCTGAAGAAACCGTAATATATTATTTACATTAATTATACCATGAAGAATTCTAGAAGAAACTTTTTTAGACAAGGACTTGCCGGAGCCATATTGTTAGGGTCGGCAGGTGTAGTAAAAGCCGGCTTACCGGACAGGATCATTCCCAAGGCTGCGAAGTCTGTAAATCCCTGGCATCTGGGGATGGCGGGCTATACATTTGTTAATTTTGATTTGGATACTACACTAAAGACTTTGGAGAGACTCGATATTCATTATCTTTGTATCAAGGATTTCCATTTGCCGTTTGATAGTACGGATGAGCAGATCAAGGCATTTCATGAAAAATGTGCTGCCCATAAAGTAACAGGATATGCCGTAGGGCCTATCTATATGAAGAGTGAAGAGGAAATCGACCGGGGTTTCGAGTATGCGAAACGTGTAGGGGTGAAGTTGATTGTGGGCGTACCCAATTACGAATTGCTTCCTTACGTGGACAAGAAAGTAAAGGAGTATGATTACCATTATGCGATCCATTTGCATGGGCCCGATATTAAAACTTATCCGGATGCAACGGATGTATGGGAGCATACGAAAGACCTGGATCCGCGTATCGGAATGTGTCTGGATATTGGCCATGATCTGCGTAACGGTTGTAACCCGGTTACCGACCTGAAGAAATATCATACCCGGGTGTTCGATATGCATATTAAGGATGTAACGGATTCGTCGAAAGCGGGTGTAGGCATAGAGATCGGTCGCGGAAAGATCGACTTCCCGGCATTGATGAAGAGGATGCGCGAAGTGAACTATACCGGTATGTGCAGCCTGGAATACGAGAAGGATATGAAAGATCCTTTCCTCGGGATCGCAGAGTCGATCGGCTATTTCAAGGCGGTGAGCGATATTGTATAATGTAGGGGCGGACTTTGTTCCGCCCTCTTTTAAACAGAAGAGTGATGAGAAGTGCGTTTTATTTGTTGGCAATTTGCCTGTTGACATCTTGTAGTTCGATCAACTATATGGCGATTGAAACATACAATCCGGCCGAAATAACTTTCCCGGGGAATGTCGGTAAGATACTGGTAGTGAATAATGCAGTACCTCAGCCCGATGATGTAGGCTGCCAGCTAAGCTTGTTCGGTACAAAGCAGGATACCTGTCATGTAAAGGTCGACAGCGCCTTGTTTGATGCTTGTCGCGGATTGGGGAAAGCGATGGTCGACGTTTCTTTCTTTAATGATGTGCTTCTTTATCAGGATGCAACCCGCAAGGATGATGTTTATTATGAAGATAAGAAACTGACTCAGGAGGAGGTCGATGCTTTATGTGATGAAACGGGAGCTGATGCGGTAGTATCGCTGGATCGTATGTTATTCGAGTCTGCAAAAGATGTCGTTGCATTTGCGGAAGGCTATGTGGCCGGAGATATCAGTGTGAAGATGTCGGGAGTAATACGTGCTTATCTGCGTAACAGGCCTAATCCTCTGGCGACTGTTTATGTGACCGACAGCCTTTTCTTTTCGGAAAGTTCTTATAATCAGATCCTGTTGGATCAGATGTTGCCAACGATGGAAAGTGCCGTACGTACGTCGGCCGAGTATATCGGTATGAGAACCAGTCCTAATTTTGTTCCTCACTGGACCCAGGAAACCCGCTGGTTCTATTCCGGCATGGGAGCACGCTGGAAGGAAGCCACTGCTTATGCCCGGACGGAGAAGTGGGATAAGGCGGCTGAACGCTGGGAACATCTATACAATAATTCCAATAGTTGGAAGACGCAGGCGAAAGCTGCATCGAACATCGCTTTGGGATATGAGATGAAAAGTGAACTGAAGGAGGCATATGAATGGGCTAAGAAGTCGCATGAGTTATTTAAAAAGAACGAAGGCGGCGAGAGTAAGAATGCCAGTCTTTTATACCTTTACGTAGAGGCTTTGATGAACCGGATACGCTCCGATAAAAAACTTAATATGCAATTTGGAGAATAATATCATATATTCTCCGAATTATTATTACTTTTGACAGACGATTCAAAAAGAATAAAAAAAGAGTTATGAGTGCAAATAATGCAAAGATTCAGTCTGTCTTGGAGACAACCTTTACTTCCGCTATCGGAAAACTGACTGCCGACGATTCCAATAGCTATCACAGTGATCTATATGTCCAGGCAGACCCTGAAAGCGGGGAGCTGCAAATCTATGATGAAGAAGAACGATTGCTGGACAAGACGATCGTATTCGACTGGGTAGACTGTCCCTGTGATGAAGATAAATTCAATAAACAGGTAGCCAACACCCTGAAATCTGTGCTGACTCTTTTAGTGGCAAAAAATATTTTTGACAGTCCTCATATTACGAAACCTTTCTCTGTAAGCTTAACAGATGAGGATTTCGTTGTAATAGAGGAACTTCTCTTTCTTGACGATGAGGTTTTGCGTGCCGACGATCCGCTGTTGAAAGATTTAGATGCAGATTTAGATGATTTTTTAGCCAAACTTCTTTCAGATGTCGAATAGAGTTTTTACATTTGTGCCCGAATTGAAAAACAAGTAACAAAGAATATATATTCAATGTTGCCGAAATAGCTCAGTTGGTAGAGCAACGCATTCGTAATGCGTAGGTCGCCGGTTCAAGTCCGGCTTTCGGCTCACAATCTCAGGCAGTTATCCAGGAAAGATAACTGCTTTTTTTATTGCTTTTCTGTGCTTTTCGCAGTTTGTTTATACCTGCATTTTTCTACTAATTACGATTTTAAAGTAATCAATACAACAAAATGGATAAAAAAGAAGTGATTTTCGTACTCTTAAATGAGTTTGCCGATTGGGAAGGAGCTTATATCGCTACCTGTCTGAATCTGGGAGTAAAGCCCGGAAGCCCGGTCAACTATACAGTAAAGACAATGTCTGTAACGAAAGACCCTGTTATGTCGATAGGTGGCTTTAAAGTATTGCCCGATTACGACGTAAATGATATGCCAAAGGATCATTCCGGATTGATATTGATTGGCGGCATGCGTTGGTTCTCGCCCGAAGCAGTACAAATCGTTCCGCTTGTCGAGGAAGCAATCAGGGAGAATAAATTGGTTGCCGGAATATGCAATGCTTCGGTATTTCTTGGGGCAAACGGATTTCTAAACAATGTAAAGCATACAAGCAACGGATTGGATTATCTGAAACAATATGCAGGAGAGAAATATACAGGAGAAGCCGGCTATGTAAACAAACATGCTGTAAGAGACGGAAATATTGTGACTGCCAACGGTACCGCTCCATTGGATTTCTGCCGTGAAATCTTGTATGCATTAGATGCTGATACACCTGAAATAATAGAAGAAAGCTATCAGTTTTACACGAATGGCCTATCGCCGAGGTAATCATGTAAAATAAGGTAATATACCCTTCACTCTTCACTTTTTATATGATAATATGTTGATTATGATTTATTTAATAATGGATATCCAGAGTGAAGGGTTTGGTAGAAAGGTGAAGGGTTGGATCAGACCCTTCACCTTTCTATATATAGCATGTCTCCGGTAACTTAAATAGTATCTTTCCCCTTATTATCCATTACCATCAAACCTATTACAAACTAACTCTTTAGTTATTACTTATAAATCCGGAGAGCATCATCGTTACGCTTTGTGCCCTATGTCGTTAAGCTTTGCGATGGCGCTCGGAAAGCTTGTTTACCTTGGTCGTTAAGTAAATGAGTCGTAATATCCGGCTTAATCGGTCGTAGCTCTTTATTTAGTATTCAATAGTATAAGTCATTAAAGTAACTAATCTAAAAGAGACTATGGTGAAGGGTTTATACAAACTATTCACCTTTTCTGGAAACCATTCACTCAAAAATAGAAACCTTATGCGTTGATATATATAATGTTTTATCCTTATTAGTGAAGGGTGAATGGTTTTTGTGCTTTTTGTTATATAAAAGCAGGATGATATGAGTGTTTCACATATTGCCAGAAATGAGTCTAATAGCATCGCCGCTTGTCCCGAAGGGCTTGCAATGTCACTATCAGGTTCATATTTTTCTAATTGTGGACATCATTCATTATTAATTCCGTCAATAGATCATTTTTTTATTTCCGTATGCCTGAAAGTTTTTATCTTTGTCCTGTAAATCATCATTATCTATGAATATATGAATGAAACCATTCTGAACGGTTTGTTGAATCTGTTTGCTGTTTTTGCTTCGGCTGTGCGTATCGAGGAGCAGCAGGCAAGCCGTGCGGTTCATTTTTATTTATCCAGCCATTTCGGTGTTCGTTCCCATAAAGAGTATATTGAGTTATACAGTGAGTTGCGGAGTATGTATGACGATCCTCTTTTTCCTGTGGATAAAGAGGGAGTAGTACGTAATATCTGTGAGCAGATGAAGGTGAAGCTGATGGCGGAAGAGCAACTGCTTCTTCTGGTCCGGTTTGTGGAGTTTGCCTATTCGAACAGTGAAGAGTTTGAGAATCATTTACCTCTCTTTCATATTGTAGCGGAGATTTTTGCTATCCCGCAGGAGGAGTTTGACGATATACTGGCCTTTATTACCGGAAAGCCCTCTGCTTCTTTGCTTACTATCAGCGGAGAAGAAACGACGACTGAAAATCATATCACCCGCAAGGGTATGGACGGTTTTATCCGTGTCCTTTTTATCCGGCGGTTTGATAAGCAGATCTTTACTTACTACGGTACGGGAGTCGTTTTCATGAACGATATTCCTTTGTCACCGGGTATCTTTTATGCCTGGCAACATAGTAGCGTGCTGAAAGGGCCTTTGTTTCTTCCGGTCTATTACAGTGATCTGCTGACTGTTTATAATAAGAATGAACGGAAAGAAACAATCTATCTGAACGGTAGAGATTTGAATTTTACTTTCAAGAATAGCAGTAACGGATTACATAACTTTTCCTTCAACCTAGAGTCGGGACAGTTGGTTGCCATCATGGGAGGAAGCGGAGTGGGGAAATCCACTTTGCTGGGTATCATGAACGGGAATATTCATCCGGACGAAGGTAGTATAACCGTGAACGGTTATCCGCTGGATGCCCCGGAAGCCCGTCAACTGATCGGTTTTGTTCCGCAGGATGACTTGCTGATAGAGGAACTTACCGTTTATCAGAACCTCTGGTTTACGGCCCGTCTCTGTTTTGCCCGCCTTTCAGATACGGAAATCAAGGAAAGGGTCGATGATGTGCTGAAGGAGTTAGACCTGGAAGGAATAAAAGACCTCGAAGTGGGTTCCCCTATCCGCAAAACGATCAGTGGTGGACAACGAAAACGGTTGAATATAGCCCTCGAACTGATCCGTGAGCCGGCTATCCTGTATCTGGACGAACCGACTTCCGGCTTATCTTCATCCGACTCCGAGAAGGTTATCATGCTGTTGAAGGAACAGACGCACCGGGGAAAGCTGGTTGTTGTAAATATCCATCAGCCCTCGTCTGAAATCTATAAGCTGTTCGACCGCCTTTGGTTGTTGGATAGGGGAGGTTATCCTATTTATGACGGCAATCCGATTGAAGCGATCATCTATTTCAAACAAGCGGCTAAATATACCGATCCGGATATCAGCGTTTGCAGTACCTGCGGCAATGTAAATCCGGAGCTGATCCTGAATATTATCGACTCAAAGAAGATCGACGACTCCGGTAACCAGACGAATATCCGGAAGTTTACCCCCGAAGAATGGCATGAAAAATATGTATCTTCGCGTCCCTCTTATGGGGCGGTCGAGGAAAAGGAGTTGCCGGATAGTAAGCAGAAAAAGCCTACCTGGTTCAAACAATTCTGTATCTTCTTGGAAAGGAATGTCCGGACGAAGCTGGTTAATAAACAGTATCTGGCCATTATGCTGCTGGAAGCTCCTTTACTGGCGTTGATCGTTGCCCTGCTTACCCGCTATGTCGATGGTGACGAATATACCTTGCTTGCCAATAAGAACTTTGTGTCTTACATCTTCATGTCGGTTATCGTAGTCACTTTTATGGGATTAAGTATAAGTGCCGAAGAGATCATCAAAGACCGGCCTGTCCTGAAACGGGAGCATTTTCTGCGGTTGAGCCGTAGCAGTTACCTTACGTCGAAGATGGTCTATCTGTTGGGAGTATCGGGACTTCAATCCTTGCTTTTCATTTTGGTAGGAAATACGATTATGGGGGTAGGATGGGAGATGTTCAGTGTTTGGTGGAGTATCCTTTGGGCAACTTCTTTTCTGGCCAACCTGACAGGGTTGATCCTGTCGCAGTCGATGAATTCGGTGGTGGCTATTTATATAACGATCCCTCTTCTGCTGATCCCTCAGATATTGCTTTGCGGGTTGGTAATCAAGTTTGATGATCTGAATACCCGTGCTTCGAAAGAAAATAAGGTGCCGTTGATCGGAGAGATGATCCCTTCGCGTTGGGCTTTCGAAGCATTGATGGTAGAACAGTTTGCCGATAATACCTATAATCAGGCTTACTTTCCGATAGAGAGGGAAAAATATCTGGCACAGTATTACGAAAATATACATTCGAAAGAGGTACGTCGCCTGGCTGAACAACTGGAAGGGAAAGATGATCCGGATAAACGTCTGACGGTAGAAAACGAACTTGCCGTATTGGGACGTGCCGCCCGTATCGCTCCCCGTGCTAAAGGAGAAACTTACCTGTCGTATCTGGATAAGGTGGATAAGGCTCTACATGAGCGTGCGCATAACTTTACTGCCTACCTGGATCAGGTGCAAGAGGAAGATATACGTGATAAAGGGGCCGAATGGATCACCGACCAGAAGAAAAAGCATCATAATTCGGCAATCGAAGACTTGGTGATGGGAGCCGGAGGCCGTAGTTTTTATAAGGAGTACGGACATCGTATTTACCCTGCAATCGGACAGATTTATGTTATGCCGGACAATCCGTATGGCAGGGCTCCTTTCTATGCTTATGAGAAAAATCTGGGCGGTATATTAATTTCTACCTATAATTTTAATTTATTGATTATAGGTTTCTTTGCATTATTAGCTATTATCGCTATATTCGCAGAGTTTCCGGGACGTTTCATGAAAGAAGAATAAAAAAGCTGGAATATAAATTATTAAATAAAGTAACATGAAAAAGAGTGTATTAAGCGTGCTTGCGATAGCCGCATTAATGGTAGGCATGGTTTCCTGCAATGGTGCTAAGAAATCGAATGATGCCGAGAAAACGGAAGAAGCTGCCGTTATAGCCGGTAAAGCTCCCAAAGATTTGTTAACAGAGGAAGTAAAACAGGAAACTGTTAAGTTTTTGGCTGATATGCCGGAGTCGGAAATTCCTTATCGTTTGTCCAGCGGTGAAATTCAGGTGAAAGTGGCGGATTTGACTTATATGTTACCCGTTGCCAAAGCTGCAGAACTGAGCACAGCCACTCTGAAAGCACGTGCACTCGGTATGTATATGGCTGATTACAACGTATTGAAAGCCATCGGTCAGTCTACAGCAGAAGTAGAAGGAGCCATCGTTAAGTTGGCTACCGACCTGAATGTTTCTTTCGTTCTGGATATCCTGAAAGAACAGGCTCCGAAAGATGCAACTAAAGAGCAATTGCAGGCTTTCATGAATGCACAGGAAGATAAGATCATCGACAAGATGGCTGCAGAAAATAAGATCGATGTACAGATTGAAATCCTGGGCGCATCTTCTGCCGAATATGCTTGCCTGCTGGCTAATCCTACATTGGTTGTTAAAGGAGATGCTACATCTGCCGGACTTTCTGAGAATATGCTGAAACGTGTGACTATGCTGGAAGAAGTAGTAGCCGACTTGGCTTCTTACTATCCTGACCTGCAACAGTTGGGTACAATCCTCAGCCCGTTGAAGACAAAAGTAGGTTCTATCCAGGAAGCCAGAGCTGCTAATGCAGAGATCATGGGTATCCGTGATGCTTTACTGAAATAAGTACATATATATAATGTATAGCAAAAAAGGAGATGTTCCGATTGGAACATCTCCTTTTTTATACTCTGTAAAATCTTATTTATCCCTGATAGGTAATAGATAACAAGGTGATATCATCCGATTGCACCGCTCCGACAACGAACTTACCTACCGTTTCTGTTATTTTATCAACAATCTCTTTCGGGCTTTTTCCAATCAGCTCCTGGCAGTTTTCCAGTAAACGCTGTTCGCTGTATTGCTCGTGGCGGGTATTCATAGCTTCTGTTATCCCGTCTGTATAGAGCAGTAAGTTATCGCCCGGCGATAGTTGTAACGTTTTTTCGTGATAAGTGATATTGTCTATGCTTCCCAGAATGAAATCGTTTGTCAGCGGAACAGATACGACCGTATTATCTTTTTTCATCAGGATAGGCGGATTATGGCCTGCATTGCAATAGGTGACAAGACCGGTATTCAGGTTCAGAATTCCGTAGAATACAGTCACGAACATTTCATTGGTATTTTCCTGGCAGAGGAATGCATTAGAACGCTGCATACACATAGCTGCCGAGTTTTCCGTCAAGGCTATTGTCCGGATAACCGTCCGGCTGATCGCCATAAAGATAGCTGCCGGAACACCTTTGCCTGCCACATCCGCAATAACGAAGCCCAAACGATCCTGGTCTATGCGGAAGAAATCGTAGAAGTCGCCCCCTACATATTTAGCCGCATTCATATAGGCATAGATCTCGAACGATTTCAGTTCGGGAAACGGGGGGAATGTTTTCGGCAGGATCGTTTGCTGGATCTCCTGGGCGATATGCAGGTCGTTGCGGATAGATTCCAGTTGCGTATGTTCCTGTTGTGCCTTTTTAATAAAAGAGATCTGTTCGGCAGCCTTTTCGATGGTACGTTCCAAGTCTTCCAGATTGATCGGCTTAGTCGTAAAGTCGAAGGCCCCCTGGTTCATGGCGCTACGGATATTTTCCATATCCCCGTAAGCTGAAACCATGATACATTTAAGAGCCGGATTCTGCATTTCGTTTATTTTGGCAAGCAACGTCAGTCCGTCCATTTCCGGCATATTGATGTCGCTTAGTATCACATCGAAATCCGGTTGGACAAGCATCATTTGAAGTGCTTCCAGTCCGTTGTGCGCAAAATAGAACTCATATTCTCCCTTCTTTATCTTGCGGCGGAAGTATTGGGTAAGCAACCTTTCCAGGTCTAATTCATCGTCTACACTTAATATTTTTATAGCCATGACTTTTGTCTCTCTTATTGTTGGATAGGAATAGAAATAGTAAAACGGGTATATTCGCCGGGACGGGTATCCATCTCGATCGTACCGTTATGTTTTTGTTCGATAATCGATTTAGTGATCGACAATCCGAGGCCGGTACCTTCACCGATCGGCTTTGTCGTGAAGAAAGGTGTATAGAGCTTCTTTTTGATCTCTTCCGAAATACCCTGTCCATTGTCTTCTATCGCCAGGTTGATACGGTCGCCCTCTTTTTTCAAGGATATCCTGATAGTCGGCTGATAGGCTGTGCCGGTCGCCTCTTTCGATTTACTGAATACGGCGTAGCACGCGTTGTTCATCAGGTTGAGCACGGCACGGCTGAAATCCTGCGGAATGATCTTCACCAATGGCAGGCCGTTGGCATAGTCTTCCTGTATGGAGACATTGAAACTTTTGTTGTTTGCCTTGACTGCATGATAGGAAAGCCAGACATATTCTTTGGTCAGTTGTTGCAGGTCGGTCGGGATATATTCGTCGTCTTTGCCGCGTGAGTAGAGCAGGATGCCGCGCACGATACTCGAAGCACGGTTGCCGTTCTCTTCGATCTTGCTCATATTACCTTCCAGGTCAGACATGATCTCTTTGATCTCTTCAACTGAATCATCCGGCAATACGTCTCCAAGCTCGTCCAACACTTCATGCATATCTTTCAGCAACTTCTGCGAGACTTTGCTGAAGTTGATCACGAAGTTAAGAGGGTTCTGTATTTCATGTGCAATGCCGGCACTCAATAATCCGAGGGAAGCCATCTTTTCCTGCTGGCTGATCTGTTTCCTCAGATTTTCAATCTCTTTTTGGGTGTTCTCATTCATTGTTGATCCTTTTTTGACTGATAGGAATTGTAATTAAGAATTCTGTATAGTTATCCTTCTCGCTTTTTGCCAGGATCGAACCCTGGTGGTTGAGGATAACTTCGCGGCAGAGATACAACCCGACACCGGCTGCTTCGGCGGAGGGCTTGGTGGTAAAGAAAGGTTCGAATATCCTGTCTTTGATATTGTCTTCGATACCGATCCCGTTGTCATATATACTGATAAATGCAGTGTTGTTGGCTCTCTCCTCCAGTTTTATCGTGATAACGGGGGAGAAACTTTGTTTTTGCAACTTCCGGAGCAACGCATAGATACTGTTTTTAAGAATGCTGCCCAGCGCTTTGTTCATTTGTTCGATATCGATTTCTGCTATGAGCGGCTTTTCCGGAGATTCTATATTTATCTGTATCCGGTTCTCTTCAATTTCTTTTTTGAATAATTTGTTGAGGACATCTACATTGACCTTGCACAGATCGCCCAGATCGGTTGGAGTAGCTTCGCCACGGCGGTCTTTCAGCAGTTCTTCCATCGCTTTGACGATACGCACGGTGTTGCAGCCATGTTCATTGATCTTTTGCAGATTGCCTTCTATCATGTCGAGTATTTCGACGCTGTCCTCATAGATTTCTTTGGTCATAACGGCCTGCTCGTCCGTTATGTTCTCTTTCAACTCTTTGATCAGGTCTGCTGACAGGCCGGCAAAATTATTGATGTAATTAACGGGATTCAGGATACGGTCTACCAGTCCCTGGGTCAGCTGTCCTACGGTAGCCAGCTTTTCTTTCCGTACCAGTTCGTCCTGTGCTTCGGCAAGAGCATCCAGTGCTTTCGACAGTTTTTCGGATTCTTTCAGTACCTGATCCCGCTGGATGCGTAGTTCGATGGTACGTTCTTCCACTATCTTGGCAAGATATTCCTTTTGCTTCAGTTTTTTGCGCAGGCGTCCTTTCAGGATATAAAGTACGATCTCTGCGACGATAGCCAGGCCGGGGACCGTCTCCCAATCGTAGTAGAGACCAGCAATTATAAGGATCCAGCCAACCAGCGTCAACTTTTCTATGATGCGCAACTGTCTTTTGAGGGAAGCTATTTCTTTGATATCGAAGTCGGCCATATTACTGAATTTCTTTGGTCATTGTTAATATATTCTTTCCTTCGGAGCGATCGTACCTGACATCCGTCATCAGCTGTTTTACCAGGAAGATACCGAGTCCGCCGATCGGGCGTTCATCCAATGAAAGTGTAATATCCGGCTCTTGTTTTTCCAGCGGATTAAACTGGATGCCGTTGTCGGTTATGACTATTTTCAATTGTCCGTTATCGCACCCCATATCGATGCATATATCTCCTTCCGAACCGGGGTATGCGTATTGAATAACATTTGTTACAGCCTCGTCCATTGCCAGCTTTATCTGCATGAGCAGTGCTGCATCAAATCCGCAATTACCAGCTTGCTGCTCCAGAAAATCATACAAGAGCGCAAGTTGTTCCGGATCATTCTTAATATGTAATGTGCTGGTCATTCTACCGGAGTTTGAATCTTATTATTCAATGGTAAGGAAAGAGATGAAACCGGTTATTCTGAATATCTCCATAATACTGTCCTGGATATTCCTCAACACGAATTTACCTCCTTTTTGACTCATTCTTTTTTGCAGAATGAGAAGCAACCGCAAACCGGCACTACTGATATAGGTAAGTTTGCTGCCGTCCAGTATTACTTTCTTTGCATCACCTTCAAGAATCGCTGTGATCTCTTTTTCAAGATCGGGTGAGCTTAACGTGTCCAATTGTCCGGAAAGGCAGATTACTGTCTCTGTTCCATGTTTTATTTCTATTTCCATATTACAATGTGTTTGCTCTGTTTGCAAAGTAAGCAAATGTAAATATTATTCCTGTTATTTGTACTACTTTTTGTAAGCGTTTTAATTATTTCCCGACACCTTTGGCCGGTGCTGGCTTAAGTAGCACAAGGTAGCTACCTTTATAAAAGCTTCTTATCGGGAGGTCAACCGTTTAATTCCGCGTGCAATCTCACCAATCCAAAGAACCAGTGAGCTGGAGCCGATAATGATCCCCCAGTCTTTCAGTGACAGCGGTACGACATTGAACATTTCTCCGCCGAATGTGACGATCAGGTACTGGCCGATGAGGATCAGCAGGGCAACGAACAGGAAGCTCTTGCTCTCTTTCAGGTTGGCGAATGCCGAACGGCCTTCCATGAATGCTTTGGCATTGAACATATTCCAGAATTGTAACATGACGAAGAAACTGAAGAACCAGGACAGGTCGTGTGGAGTCAATCCCGTCTGTGCATGGAAATAGTATAATACTCCCATCAGGATCAGCACGAAAGCAATACCTACTCCGAAGATGTTGTAAGCCATTGGGCGGGTGATGATAAAGTCACCATCCTTTCCGCTACGGCGGGGCTTGTCTTTCATCACCCGTTCGTTAGGAGGAAGTGAAGCCAGTGCACCGGCGGCGAACGTATCCATGATCAGGTTCACCCATAACATCTGGGTGATGGTAAGCGGTGATTCGGTTCCGAACAGGGAGCCCAGCAATACGATCAGACAGGCTGCCACGTTGATAGTCAGCTGGAAAAGCAGGAACTTCTGGATATTGCGGTATAGAGAGCGTCCCCACATAACGGCACGCGTGATACTTCCGAAAGAGTTGTCAAGGATCGTGATGTCGCTGGCTTCTTTGGCTACCGATGTTCCGTCTCCCATAGACAGACCTACCTGGGCTGCTTTCAGGGCGGGGGCATCATTGGTTCCGTCGCCGGTTACGGCAACAACGGCGCCTTTCTTCTGCAATAACTGCACCAGACGCTGTTTGTCGGTAGGACGGGCGCGGCACATGATCTTCAGATCCAATACGCGGTCGAGTGCCTCTTCGTCGGTCAATGCTTCGAAGCCCGGGCCCGTAATGATGTTACGGTCGGTGTCTTCCGGTTTCCATGTGCCGATCTGACGGCCGATCTCTTTGGCTGTTCCCGGTGTATCACCTGTTACGATCTTTACATCTATCCCTGCATTCAAACAGCTTTGAACGGCTGCCGGAACATCCGAACGAACCGGGTCGGAGATGGCGACGATGCCTAAATAAGTAAGATCGGTATTGTGCAGACGGCCGTTTACGAAGAACGACTCGTCTTGTCCGTCTTCAATGATCTGGTATGCAAAGCCGAGCGTACGCATAGCCTGGTTCTGATAATCCAGCAGTTGTTTTTCGATACCGGCTTTGCAGGCATCTACCGGTTTGTAAGTACCGTCGGTAGCTACCCGTTGGCTATTGGCCAGAACAATTTCGGGGGCACCTTTAACGTATAATACTTTTTTACCCAGCAACGGCGATTTGACTACCGTTGCCATATATTTCCGTTCGGTGGAGAAGGTCAACTGATCCACAACCGGAGCTTCTTCCCTTAATGTCAGGTAATTCTGATTCTGGCTGTTCAACCAGAGCAATAAGGCCGCTTCGGTCGGGTTACCTAATGTTTTTACTTTATCTTCCGAGAAGTCGAGGTAAGCGGTAGAGTTTACCGAGATACCTTCTTTGATCAGGTTGCTTAGTTCGTCGTCGCCCAGTTGCTGGTCTTTCAAGTTGTAGAAATTAGTCTGGTAGACCTGCATCTGGTTCTGTGTCAATGTCCCGGTCTTGTCGGTACAGATCACGGTGGTAGCCCCCATCGTTTCGCAGGCATGCATCTTACGAACGAGGTTGTTTGTCTTAAGCATGCGGTTCATGCTCAGGGCAAGGCTGAGGGTTACGCTCATCGGCAAGCCTTCGGGGACGGATACAACGATCAGCGTTACTGCTATCATAAAGATATTCAGTATATGCGAGATCAGATCCATTACCGGCATACCGGAAGAGGATAGGAACAATTTTATCAGCAGGGCGATGAAAGTAAGTCCGGCTACGGTGTATCCGCCTTTACTGATCACGCCTGCGAGTCCTTTCAATTGTATCTGCAGCGGGGTTTCAATGTCGCTCTCTATTTGGGAACCTTCGTATACTTTTCCGTATCCGGTGGCGTCGCCTACCAGTTCGACTTCCATCACTCCGTGTCCGTCTACTACGGTTGTTCCGCGCATGACCACGTTGGAAGGATAGGTCGCTTCGTGGTCGAACTCGGCTTCATTGGTTGTTTTGCTGATGATCGGTTCGCCGGTAAGGGTAGACTCATTGAGCTGTAAAGAGATGGCTTCCAGCAGATGGCCGTCGGCGGGAACTTCTTCCCCTGTTTCCAGTACAACGATATCGCCGACTACTACTTCTTTTTTTGTGATCTGACAGATATTCCCTTCCCGGATCACCTTTACAAATGTATCGTCGTTCACTGTGTTCAAGACATCGAATGCCTTGTTGGCTTTCAATTCAAAAAAGAAGCCGACACACGATGCCAGCATGATGGCGAAGAATATACCGATAGGTTCGAGAAATGCGGTAAAGCCTTTCGCTTCCGGCCCCCAGCAATGCACGCCGGCGATAATCATCGATAAGAGCCATGCTACCAGCAGGATCTTAATGATCGGATCATTGAACTTTTCGAGGAACTGACTCCAGAGAGAGGCTTTCTCGGGAGGTGTGAGAATGTTTTCGCCATGAAGGCGCCTGCTTTCTTCAACTTCTTGTTTGGTTAAGCCCTGATACTGATGTTTTTTCTCCATAAATTTGTTTATTCCAATTCAGAATTATAATGTACAGCAAATTACGTAAAGTTGACGGACATACGCAAGGGGTTTAGTTCTTAATTGATAAAAGAATAAATAAAGATTCTGTATATGCATTTAAATAGGATAGCACTATAGTGTGAGTACCTGTCACATTATAGTGCTGACAGGTGCAGTACTATAGTCCTGATACCCCTGTCACTATAGTGCTGAGGCTATGGTTTGCCTCTATTTTGTTCTGCTTGGCTAAGTCTTTGATTGAGTAATACTTTGTTAACCTTTTATTGCGTTAAATTAACGGATATGCCATAAACTTTTAGCTCCTGTAATTGTCTTATATATAAAAGGCAAACAGTGTGTTATTTATTTAAGGTTATGAAGAATGTTAGGTTATTCTGGTTACTGGGGATTGTCCTTGTTATAGCAGGGCAATCCCTTTGTGCTCAAACCAAAAAGGAAAAGAAAGAACAAAAGGAAAAAGAAGTAAAAGAATTAATAGAAAGTAAACGGTTTACAATAAATGTGGATCGTGCGATACCTATGGGAGGGCGTTCTCTCAATCTGACCTCTCCCTATTCTCTGGAAATGCGCGGCGACTCGGCTATCTCTTATCTCCCTTATTTCGGAAGAGCCTATACTGCCCCTTATGGTGGCGGTGACGGGTTGCGATTTGAAAAATCAATTACCGATTATCAAACCTCTTTTAATAAAAAGGGAACCGCTCAAATACAGTTTCGTGCCCGAACCGACGATGATACGTATGCTTTTAGTGTACAGGTATTCTCGAATGGTTCCGCAACTATAAATGTGACACCTGTGAATAAACAGAATATCACGTTTTACGGGGAACTGGCTCCTAAGAAAGAGGAGTGAACAGTCGTCCCTGCCGTGCATTTCTTTCGGCAATACGCTTATTGACTTTAGCAGTGAATTCAAAGTTCTTTAGTCCCCAGTCGGAAGCGATCAGCAGCTCTTTCGGGGATTGCGATACAAACCTCTCTACCACAATAGAGGGGTTTAATTTTTCTATGAAGTCGATCACCAGATCGATATATTCGTCGGCCGTATAGAGGTGGAACTCTTCGGGATGCTCGGCGTATTCCTTGGCCATGCGGGTATTCCGGATCAGTTGCAGCTGATGCAATTTCAGGGTAGTAATCGGCAAAGCGGATAACCGGTCGGCATGCTGCAATATCTCTTCATGGCTTTCTCCCGGTAACCCCAGGATGAGGTGTGCCCCGGTATAGATGCCTCTTTCGGCTGTCCGGCGGATAGCTGTTTCCGACTCTTCATACGTATGTCCGCGGTTGATACGGATCAATGTCTTATCCAATGTGCTTTCCAGTCCGTATTCTATCATGACAAACTTTTCTTTGGAAAGGGAAGTGAAATAATCCAGTAGAGCTTCCGGCATACAATCCGGGCGTGTTCCGACGATCAGGCCGACTACACCGGGGTAAGACAATGCTTCCTCATACTTGGTTTTTAATGAATCGAGTTCGTCATACGTATTGGTATATGCTTGGAAATAGGCCAGGTATTTCATCTCCGGATACTTGCGGGAGAAGAAACGTATTCCTTCTTCCAACTGTTCGGATACACTCTTTTCCGTATGGCAATATTCCGGACTGAATGTTTGATTATTACAATAAGTGCAACCTCCCCATCCCTTCGAACCGTCGCGGTTAGGACAGGTGAAGCCGGCGTTGATAGAGATTTTCTGTACTTTATGAGGGAATACTTTCCGCAGGAAATCTCCGAAATCATTATAAGGCTTTACGTTTTCCATAAGGCAAAGGTAATTTATAATGGTTAATGACCAATGTCCGGTGGTTAATTTAATGATAAAATGCCAGGACATCACAGCTTCAGTACATAATTTACCTTTAACGGTTAAGGGTTTACCACGATAAAATGCTAACTTTGCGGGCTATTCAATATAAAATTAAAAGTATTCATGAAACGATTGGGTGTTGGTTTCTTGCTTTCATTGGCGATAGTTGGAAGCGTATCTGCTCAGAACGGGAGCAAACGTGTAGATTTAAAAGAAATTACAGATGGTAAATACCGTCAGGTAACTGCTATCGGAGAAATGCGGTCGCTGCCGGATGGTGAGCATTATACGGCAATGAACAAAGATCGGAGTATGATTATAAAATATTCATACCGTACAGGTAATCCGGTAGACACATTGTTTAATGCCCGCACAGCCCGCGAATCGACGTTCGACGACTTCGACGGCTACGATATCAGTGCTACCGGCCATCATATTCTGGTCTGGAGAGAGACTGAGCCTATCTATCGCCGTTCTTTCAAGGCTATGGTTTACGATTATGACGTGCGTCGTAATTATGTAAAGCCTTTATCCGATTCGAAGAACAAACAGATGATCCCGACTTATTCGCCCGACGGACGTATGTGTGCGTATGTGGTGGATAATAATATATGGGTTCGTAAATTTGATTACGATACCGAAGTGCAGGTAACCAAAGACGGCGAACTGAATAAAATACTGAACGGTGTTACCGATTGGGTTTATGAAGAAGAATTTGCCGTGACAAACCTGATGGCCTGGTCGCCCGACAGCGAATACCTGACTTATGTGCGCTTTGACGAAACAGAAGTGCCGGAGTATTCTATGCAGATGTGGGGCAACGGTTTATATCCGGGCTATTACAACTTTAAATATCCGAAAGCCGGAGAGAACAACTCGAAAGTATCGGTTCATTCTTACAGTGTAGCGACAAAAGATATCAAAGAATTGAAAGTCCCGGTAGAGCCGGACAGTTATATCCCGCGAATTATTTTCACGACTAATTCCGATCAATTGGCTGTGATGACTTTGAACCGTCAGCAGAACCTTTTCAATATGTATTATGTAAATCCGAAGAGCGGCGTATCGCGTCTGATCCTTCGTGACGAAAATAAATGCTATGTAGACTCCGAATGGTTGACTTCCATCCATTTCTTCCCTTCCGGTTTTACTTATGTAAGCGAACAGGACGGTTATTCCCACCTTTATCTGTATTCACCGACAGGAGTTATGCAGCGTCAGGTAACGAAAGGCAATTGGGATGTTACCCGCCTGATCGGATATGATGATGCAACTAAAGTCGCTTATTACGAGTCTGCAGAAGAAAGCCCGTTGCGCCGTTCCGTTTATAAGATAGACGCAAAAGGTGTAAAAACGAAGTTGACGGATGCAGAAGGAACGAACAGTGCCGACTTCAGCGATAACTATGCTTATTTTGTTAATACCTGGTCGAATGCGAACACCCCCGCAAAGATCACAGTGAACGAAACAAAGACTAAAAAGGAATTACGGGTATTGCAGGATAACGCTGCTTTGAAAGAAAAACTGGCAAATACATCCTTCTCGAAAAAAGAATTCTTCAAAGTGCATACAGCTTCTGATTATGAGTTGAATGCCTGGATAGTCAAACCTGTTAATTTCGATGAATCGAAGAAATATCCGGTGTTAATGGTTCAATATAGCGGGCCTAATTCGCAACAAGTATTGGATAAATATGGTTTTGACTGGGAACACTATTTGGCTGCCAACGGTATTATCGTAGTTAGTGTGGATGGTCGTGGAACCGGTGCACGTGGTGAAGCTTTCCGTAAATGTACATACTTGCGGATGGGCGATTTGGAATCCAGAGACCAGGTGGAAGCTGCACAGGCGTTAGGTAAATTGCCGTATGTGGATGCCGGTCGTATTGCTATCTGGGGCTGGAGCTTCGGTGGATACAATACATTGATGTCTATGAGCGTGGGTAACGGTACATTCAAGGCCGGTATTGCTGTCGCTCCTCCGACAGACTGGAAATATTATGACTCGGTTTACACCGAACGTTATATGCGTACACCTCAGGAAAACTTCGCCGGTTATGCTGCTACTTCTCCGGTTCGTCTGGCAAAAGACTTACAAGGTAAGTTATTGCTGATCCACGGAACAGCAGACGATAATGTTCATATCCAGCATTCGATAGCCTATACAAAAGCGTTGATAGAAGCTGGTAAAGATTATAAAATGCAGATTTATCCAGATTATAATCATAGTATTTACGGAGGAAATGCACGTTATCATCTGTATACTTCGATGTCTAATTTCTTATTTGATAATTTATAATGTCAGAACATTTGAGAAAGCCGGATTGGTTGAAGATCCGGCTGGGAGGGAACGAACAGTTCACGAGGACTAAAAGTATTGTTGAGTCTCATTGTCTGCACACGATCTGTACAAGCGGCAAATGCCCGAATATGGGAGAGTGCTGGAGTCGTGGAACCGCCACTTTTATGATTGCCGGTGAGATCTGTACCCGTTCCTGTCGTTTTTGCAATACACTTACAGGCAAGCCGTTGCCGTTGGATCCGAAAGAACCGGCCAATGTAGCTGAAAGCATCCGCCTGATGAATTTAAAACATGCGGTAATAACATCGGTCGACCGGGATGACCTGCCGGATATGGGAGCCGGGCATTGGGTTGAAACCATCCGAACGATCAAGGAGGTTAATCCGGGAACCACCGTCGAAGTGCTGATCCCGGACTTTCAGGGACGTCTCGATCTGGTAGATCTGATAGTTGCTGCTGGGCCTGAAATTATTTCACATAATATGGAAACCGTGCGACGTATCAGTCCGCAAGTTCGTAGTGCAGCCAAATATGATGTCAGCTTGTCTGTCCTGTCGCGTATTGCCGGACAAGGTGCAACAGCCAAGACGGGCATTATGGTCGGCCTGGGGGAAACCCCGGAAGAAGTCTGCTGCCTGATGGACGATGTGCTTGCAACAGGTACTTCGGTATTAACAATTGGACAATATTTACAACCATCGAGAAAAAATATTCAAGTATCCGAATACGTTACCCCCGAACAGTTCATTACTTATAAATCAATCGCTTTGGAAAAAGGTTTCCGTATGGTGGAGAGCGCTCCGCTGGTTCGTTCCTCTTATCACGCTGAAAAGCATGTTTAATAACGAAAACATTTAACAAATTGGGTTGTTATATATTTAAAGTGCGAAGAAAGGGGGAAAGGGTATGAACAAAGTTAAGAAAGGATTGGACAACCAAGCCATTGGTCTTTTGCCATTGCTGTTGTTTATGTTTTTGGACAACTATTTTTCTTATCTCTTGTCTTTCATCATCGGCGTTACCTTTTGTTTTGTATGTATTTTTCTCTATCAGGTTTTGAGTAAAGATAAAGTGTATCAATTCCTGCTGTTGCCTTCGGCAATAACATTGGTCTTGTATTCTGTTTTTCTCTGCCTGAAACTAGAGCCGGTATTGTTCATTTATTCTCCGTTGATCACGGAGGTGTTGTTGGTAGTTGTACTTGCGTTTATCGGTTTTAGCCGGCGCTCGGTACTGAAGAAAATACGAACATCAACGCATCCGACTTATAAGCGGACTTTAATGCGAACAACATTGAATGAATTTTATTTCATTGCTCAGCTCGTTCAGAATATATATACATTGCACCTGTTTGCCATTCTGGTGTACAGTATCCTGCCGGATACGATGCAGAGTGTGCGTACGGAGCGTTTCCTTTACAGGGAGCTGGGGGTATTGATAGGTATACTGATTATTCTGTATGAACAGATACGCCTGTCGTTGATGCAAGGTAGTTTGCGTAAAGAGATGTGGTTGCCAGTGTTGAATGAAGGAGGAAAGGTGATTGGTTGTATTGCACGTTCGGTGAGCCGTACGTTGCCGAAGAAATACTATCATCCGATCGTCCGGGTAGCTGTTATTCATAACGGCATGCTTTATTTGATGAAAAGGAGTAAAGATGCATTCGTATCTCCTGATACGATCGATTATCCTTTCCATAGTTATGTACTGTTCAGGCATAGTATTGAAAGTACAGTGCGCGAATCCGTCGGTGAACTGGCCGAACAGGAGGATATTACACCTCGTTTCCTGATACGTTATACGTTCGAAAACGAGAAGGTTAAACACTTGGTTTCGCTTTATGTGATCTGTTTGCGTACAGAAGAACAATTGAGCCAGTGTAAAAAGGCAGGCGGAAAGTTATGGACTGCCAAACAAATAGAAGAAAACCTGCAATCGGGTGTATTCAGTGAATACTTTGAGCAGGAGTTCTCTTATCTTCAAAATACGATATTGCTGGCTGAAAGTTTCTGCTGCGGAGAGTAACGAATTATCTATCGGATACCAAGTTCTATTACCTCCAGGTCTTTAATATTCTTGCCGTCGATAACGAAACGTACTAATGTGCGAACCTGGTGAAAGCCGCTTTTTCCAGCGGCTCCCGGGTTGATATATAAACAATTAAGATATTTGTCGAAAGCAACTTTCAGAATGTGCGAATGCCCCGCTATGAACAAGTTCGGGCGGGTATCGTACAGTTCTTTGCGGATAGCCGGGTTGTATCGTCCCGGGTAACCGCCTATATGCGTCATCATCACATTTACTTCTTCCACAGTGAAATGAGCGACCTCGGGATATTCCAGCCGGAGTGATTGCCCGTCTATATTACCGTATACCGCCCGTAAAGGTTTCAGGGCTGCCAGACGTGCAGCCAGTCCGTCCGATCCGATATCTCCTGCATGCCATATTTCATCACATTCTGCAAAGTATTCCGCATATTTATCATCCCACCAGGCGTGAGTATCCGAGAGAAGTCCAACTTTAATCATAACAATTTCTTTTATTCTACAAAAGTATCTATATTTACGCATCTAAGAATAGAATACGATGGAGAATTCATATAAATACTTTAAACGCGACATTAGTTGGCTCTCTTTCAACTACCGGGTTTTGCTGGAAGCAGAAGATGATACGCTGCCTGTTTATGAGCGGATTAAATTCTTGTCTATCTATTCTTCCAATCTGGAAGAATTTTACGAAATACGTGTGGCCGAGCATCGCGGAGTGATCATGAAAAAGAATTACACCGAAGAAAGCGGTGCCGAGGCCGAAGAAGTGTTGACCGAGATAACCAATGAAGTAAACCGCCAGCAACGTGAATATTACCGGATCTTTTCCGAAAAGATATTGCCCGAACTGCACCGGCAGAATATTTACTTGTATCAGGATAGCGACCCCGAACCTTTCCACGAAGAGTTCGTTCATAACTTCTTTAATGAAGAGGTCTTTCCTTTTCTTTCGCCTGTTATGATACAGGCGGGGGATATCCGCACCTTTATCCGCGACCGCCGTTTGTACCTGGTGATCCGTATGGTCAAGAAGAGCAAACGTAAACCGGAGGAGGGACAGGCGCCCGAATATCATTATGCCATGATGAAGATACCCTATGCCAAGGTGCCCCGTTTTATCGAGTTGCCGGAGCATGAAGGAAAGTTCTATATCATGTTTATCGATGATATTATCCGTGCCAATCTGGCAAATATATTCCCCGGATACATTATCGACAGTTGTTACAGCATTAAGATTTCTCGCGATGCCGATATTTACCTGGAGAACGAAAAGGGGAATATCGTGGAAAGTATCCGCAAGAAAGTAAAGAAACGGAAGATCGGCGACCTGAGCCGTTTCATGTACGACCGGGCTATGCCGGACGATTTCCTGGCCTTTATCTGCGATGCGTTCGGTATTACCGGTGACGACCTGGTGGTCGGTGGCCGTTATCTGAATCTGCAAGACCTGGCCAAACTGCCTAACCCGAAAGGGAAAGAGCTGGAGCAGCAGATACCTTCTCCTATGCGTATTCCTTATCTGGATGAGAAAGGCTCCGTGTTCCGTGCGGTGAAGAAGAAAGATATCATGCTGCACTTCCCTTATCAGTCGTTCGATTACCTGATCCGTTTCCTGATGGAGGCGGCTTTCGATCCGAAGGTGGATGAGATAAAGATCACCCAATACCGGGTGGCGGAGAATTCGGCAGTGATCAATACGTTGGTCAGTGCGGCGCAGAACGGGAAGAAAGTGACGGTATTCGTGGAACTGAAAGCCCGTTTCGATGAAGAAAACAATATGAGTACCGCCGAGCGGATGGAGCAGGCGGGCATACGTATTATATATAGTATCCCCGGATTGAAGGTACACGCCAAAGTAGCTGTTATTATCCGGAAAGACTCGGAGGACGGTAATAAACGCCGTGACTTTGCGTATCTGAGTACCGGCAATTTCAATGAAAAGACAGCCCGCGTCTATTCGGACATGGCGTTGTTGACATGCAATGATGAGATCATAACCGATATAAATAAAGTCTTTGCCGTGCTGGAAGGGAAGTTGACCGGGCCAACCTTCCGTCACCTGTTGGTTGCCCGCTTCAATATGGTGCCCGAACTGATCCGTATGATTCATCGTGAGATCGAGCATGTAGAGCAGGGACGCAAGGGACGGATCGTATTGAAGATGAACGGCCTGCACGACCAGAATATGATCAACGAACTCTATCATGCCAGCGAATGTGGCGTGGAGATCGATCTGATCGTCCGCGGTATTTGCTGCTTGGTGCCCGATCAGCCTTACAGTGCCAATATACGGATTACCCGTATTGTGGATATGTTTCTGGAGCATTCCCGTATCTGGTACTTCTATAATGACGGTAAGGAAGACCTTTACCTGACGTCGGCCGACTGGATGCGCCGTAATCTGAACCGCCGTATCGAGACGGCCTTCCCGATACTGGTGCCGGAGATCAAACAGGAAGTCATCGACATCCTCAAGATACAGATGCGCGATAACGTGAAGGCCTGCCAGATCGACGGACAGCTGCATAACAACTTTAAGCGGGATGATTCCTCCGTAAAGGTTCGTTCGCAGTTGGCAATCTATGAGTACCTGAAAAACAAATCGTGAATGAACTGATATGGATAATCCTTCTTCCCTGACCTTTTTCCTTTTCTGCTTTTGCTGGGTAGCCCTGATAGCTGGTGCGGTGCTGGGCTACATTATCGGCATCCGGATGGCACGCAATAAGGAGCGCCACCGGCTGGTAAAGGAAAAGATCAGGAAGAATAAGGTGGCCATTTATCACTACCAGAAGGAAAAGTATGATTATATCGAGCAGATCAATCGTCTCGAAGAAGAGCTGCATAACCTGACTTCAGAATCCGAGCTCTACAAGGAACGCGTCGCCGACCTGGAATATTACCAACGGAAAGTTCGTGAGAGCGAACAGATCATCGAACGCCTTTCGTCCGAAACGGCAGATACCCTGCGTCTTCCCCCCGATGCTTTCTCTCTGCTGATGCAACTGAAGAAAGACCCCGTGCGCACCAACCTGACCAAACAGGAATGGACGGAGTTGTTGCATACCACCGACCTTCTCTTTAACAACTTCCTCACGGAGCTGAAGGAGAAATCAGGCATCACTCGGCACGAAGAAGAGATCTGCTGCCTGATTAAATGGAACTTTTCCCGTAAGGATCAAATGGCTGTCTTCAATAATACCACCGACGCCCTGACCAAGTCGAAGAGCCGTCTGAAGAAACGCTTGCAACTGGATGAAAAGACGGATTTGGATCAGTTTATTCGTCTTTATTAATAGATCTGTCCGTGCAGAATGTCCTGCCAAATACGTAAAATACTATTTTCAGCGAAGCTATAGTGTTGGCTTTTATTGGTTTATGTCTGTCCTCGTTTGTCCGGCAGTAATCTTTCTCCCTTTCCCTTTTCTCCCGTACATTTGTCGGAGTAAATAATTAACTCTGATAATACACAAACAAATAATGCTTATGAGAACACAGCATCTATTCACCCTTTTTTTGTTAGGACTCCTTACATTAGCCGGTTGCAATACATCTATTGTCGAGAAACGGGCAACGGGACTGCCTTATGAAGTCCTGGTGGTAATGACTAAGGAAGTTAACGACAGTGAGGTCGGCGAGCTGGTAAGAGCCCAGCTGAATACCCCGGTTGCGGGACTTCCCCAGATCGAACCTTCCATGCGTATTACTTACGCTCCGGTCGAAACCTTCAACGGTTTGTTAAGGTACGTCCGCAACATTCTCCTTGTAGATATAGATCCGGCAAAATATACAACGGTATCTATGAAAACCAGCAAAGACGAGTGGGCTACCAACCAGGAGGTAATAAAGCTAAATGCCCCTTCAACAGAAGAACTGGTAACTTATCTCCTTTTCCACGATTCCGATATTGTTAATCAGTTTTCCAAAGTAGAAAGAGAACGCCGTGTGGCTATCCTGAAAAAGGATTACAGCCAACTGGCAATGGAAAAAGTAAACGAGAAGTTTGATATCCAGCTCTATGCCCCGAATGATATGACCTATTACAAAGATACGACCGACTTCCTTTGGGTTTCCAACAATGCCAAGACCGGGCGCGTGGACTTACTGGTTTATTCTTTCCCTTATACGGATGAGAATACATTCACCGAAGATTATCTGGTAGCCAAACGCGACTCCGTTCTGAAAGTGAACCTTCCCGGTGCTTTCCCGGATTCGTACATGGCGACAGAAAGACGTGCCGCACTCTCTTACGAACCGATAACCCTCGATAATCAGTATTGCGGAGTCTTGCGCGGACTATGGAAGATGGTGGGGGATAAGATGGGTGGCCCGTTCGTCAGCCATGCTTTCCTGGATGAGAGGAGTCAGCGCATTGTTGTGACGGAAGGCCTTGTTTTCGCTCCCGAAACAACGAAACGAAACCTGATACGTAAGATCGAAGCGGCTCTTTATACGGTGAATATCCCTAAACCGCTGGTAGTCCAGGCGTATTGACTATACGAATACTAAGCCGATAGGTCTGCACTATTAAGCTCTTTTCTCCGGACAATTAAGCATCCAAGTCCGCACTTTTGTAAAAGTAAGGCTTGCCTTACGTATATGTAATAGTGGCCTTTCTTTTATGTAATGCTCGCTTTGCATTTATGTAAAGTCTGCCTTCCTTTATTCAAAGTAGGGAGGAAAATGCTTAATAGTAAGGAGGAAGATCCTTAGATGTAACGACCTTCCTGCTTAGCTCTCGGGATATAAGACCACTTTGTCCGGCAGATAACCGCTGCGGATACGCCATTCCTGGGGATAGAGGTTATTAGCCCGGTTGCCCAGATGCTTGACAAATCCCAGCGGGAAGCCGTTGTAGCAGACCAGTACATAGCCTTTCTTTGTCTCTTCGGGCAAGAGTAAAACCTCTTTTTTCAGGTACTTGACAGCATCTTCCCAGTTGATTTCAACGGTGGTGAAGGCTTCTCTGTTCAGTGACGTACTCATTGCCAGCGAATGTGCCGGGAGGATATCTTTCCCTTTTATCTCGCCGACGCGGATTCCGGCTGTGACGATCCGGCACTGGCCTGCAATCAGTTGCCATGTTTCCTGATGGGCTGATGGGATGGCCTGTATCGTGTCGTTGATCAGTTCGAAGCGGAACTTGCCGGCTTCCTCTATCCAGTCGTTTACCACGGAAGGGAGGACGGGCGCCGCTTTCCCTCTCTCTTTCTTGCTTTTATTCCGGGGACGGATCTCTTCTGTCTCACCCGGTGCTTTGCGCAGGGCGGCGAGGAAGAAACCTTCCCCTTTGGTTTTATGGGGGAAGAAGCGGTATACCGGATGGTCGTGGCGGAGTGCGCCTGTGATCTGCCATTCTTCTTTCACGGGGATGGTCAGGGCTTCGGCTCCCAATTCTTCTATAATATAATGGATATTGTCCTCGTCTTCTTCCGTATTGTACGTGCAGGTGCTGTAAATAAGCAGGCCACCGGGTTTCAGAGCATCCCATATATCGTGGATGATGCGTCGCTGGCGGGCGGCACAAAGGTTGACGTTCGCCACGCTCCACTCGCCGGTGCTGTCGGTATCTTTGCGGAACATTCCTTCGCCGGAACAGGGCACGTCGGTGACGATCACATCAAACAGATGGGTGAGGCGGCCGATCTCTTCGGGATCATTATTGATTACGATGTTGTTCGGATTGCCCCATTTGGTGATGTTCTCAGCCAGGATATTACTGCGGCTGCGGATCACTTCGTTGCTGACCAACAGGCTACCTTCGGGCAAGGTACTTAACAGATGGGTGGATTTTCCGCCCGGTGCGGCACACAGGTCGAGGCATCTGACGGGCTCCGTAACGAAGTTGCGGATGGCTTGTTCGAGGAACATCGAAGAGGCTTCTTGCACATAATAAGCTCCGGCATGGAACAGTGGATCGAAGGTGAACGACAGGCGCTCGGGTAAATAATAACCTGTATCGCTCCAGCCTACGGGAGATGTCTCCGGAGCTTTCGTCCCTTTTTCTTGGTTGATACGGATACTTACGGGAACATCCGCTTGCAATGCGGCTTCCAGTTTCTCATATTCGTCGCCTAACAAGGCACGGGTGCGTGTGATAAAATCGATAGGAAGTGCCATCTTATTCTGTTTGTTTGGCGCAAAAGTACTAATTATGATAGATAGGTACAAGGAGAATGTAAAATAATGAATATCAGCGTGTAAATGAAGTAGTTGCAAATATCGTAATCGAGCCGATCCGACGAAAAAGAACGAGAATAAAGAACAAAGTCAAAGAACGAAATTAAAGAACAACGATGGGACAGCAGATATTTATTAATGAAATGTCGGCAACGTTTAATTTACGTAAGCCGAAAGCAAATAAACCAACAAATGTATATCTGGTATGCAGAGTACAAGGTAAGCAAGTAAAGTTATCTACTGGCATAAAAGTGTACCCAGAACACTGGAATAAGAGTAAACAGGAAGCATATATAAGTTTCCGTTTATCAGAACTGGACAACAGAAACAACGAGATTGCAAATAATAAAATAAATGAACTGAAAGCTTATTTTTCTGAATACAAGAAGTACCTTTGTGACAATCCCGATAAGCTGGATAGTTGCCTTGAAATACTAAAGGGTAGAATTTATAAAGATAACACTAGTAGACGTATGATAAAAACACAGGATATATCAGCTACAACAAGAATGCAACATATTATTGTAGAACGAATAGATATTGAAGATAGTAGTAAAACAGAACAAACTAGGGCAATTAAGAGGCTCGCTTCGTTTCTTAAAGAAAATAAAATATCTGATAGTTGGGATAATATGAATTGTGATACATTGAATAAGTTCCAGAATTATTTAATATCAGAGAATAAAAGTCCTAATACAATAAGAAATTATTTTGCTCATATTCAAACCTTATTAAGGTTGGCAAATAAACGTGCGGATATTCCTTTTAAATGGTCTGATAGTAACATAGATAGCTTTGACGTTATAAAAGATAAAACTAATAAGACTAAGAGGAATGAAAAGAAAGTAGCTTTGACAATAGAACAAGTAAAAGATATATATAACTATACTCTTAAAGGAAGAAACGCTACTAAAGAAACTGAAATAAAAGATATGTTTGTATTACAGTGTCTAGTAGGTCAACGCATATCTGATATGTCAAAGTTCTTAAATGGAGAATATGAATTAGATACTGAACATAATACTATCTCCATTATACAACAGAAAACAGGTGAACTGGCTATTATACCATTATTTGATGAAGCTAAAGAGATATTAGCTAAATATAAAGATGGTTTAAAATATCCAGAAATATTAGAAAGAAAAGGTTCACCAACATATAATAGGGCTATAAAAGCAATATGTAAAGATGTTGGACTTAATGAAGAAATAGAATATCAAGAACAAAAGGGAGCTAATGTAGGAATACTTAAAGCACCTTTATATGAATTAATACATACACATACAGCTAGACATACATTTATTACTATTATGTGTCGTATGGATGTTCCTAAAGATACTATCATAATAGCAACTGGTCACAATGATACTACTATGATAGATGAAGTATATGAACATCTAAATGATAAGGACAAATCAAATAAGATAAAGAAAGCCATATCTAATAAAATTGGAGATAGTTTATTTAATGCAGATAAGCAGGAAACAAATAAAGAAATAATAATCAAGCAGGATAGAATAGATTATAGTATTAGTAATGCAGTCTATGAAATAGATATGGAGCTATTAAATACTTTTGATAAGTCCATATTATCTAAAGAGGAAATAGAATTTGTAAATAAAACAAGTGAAAGGTTTAGTGTAGGATTGCCATCTTTAAAAGTAAAGAAGATATTAATTAAATTACTGTCATTAGGTCTTATAGCTAAAATAGGGGATCAACAATTTACATAAACACAAATAACTAAATTGTTCAAATTATGACATTGCCATAATATAGTCAAACTGATTGGGTGGATATAACGGGAATATACAATCAATCAGAACATTTGATAAATAAGGCTTTTAAGATAATGCAACAAACATAGTAAAAAAGCCCACTAGTTTAGGCTGGTGGGCTTTGCTGTATTAGAAACTTTACTTACATTTGCACCAACTTCTAAAGCTCAAAGCGTTGAACCTCTTAGAAGGGACATAATTAGTAAATAAACGAAGCGTTAAGTTATTATCCTTATTCTGGAATCTGGTAAATTCAATTATAAGTAGGATAATAGCAACAGGTGCTTCACGTCTATTGTTATAGGCGTGAGGGCTGTTGACTATATCTACTTATAAGGGCTTACCAGAGCCTCAGAATAGGATATTAGTTTACAGTTCCTCACGCTTCTTTTTTTTTATAATAGTCATTTGGGGGAGGGAACAGGTGACATAACTTTTATTAATATGAAAACTTACAGATTGTATTCAGCTGTCTTGATGATGGCTTTGTGTTTTAATTTTATTTCTTGTAGTGATGATGACGATAATGGTGGCACTGATCCAGAAAAAGCAGTTAAGAGATTGACTACTATTAACTATCAGGACAATAGTGGCAAAGGTTCACTGGATATTGAACGTTTAGATGGTAAAGTTTCTAAAACAACTGAAACATATAAAAGGGTTGGTTATGAAATGTCTTGGACTTCCAATTATACTTATACTGGTAATGCTGTTAAAGAAAGTCTGGATATTAAAAACACTGATGAAGGTAATTTCACAAAAACAACTAATTACACATTGAACAACGATGGATTTATTGTAAAAGGTGAAGAAACTGATAGTGGTATTTGGAGTTTTATCTATTCTGGTAATTACTTGACTTCTGCGACTTTAGTATATAAAGGAAAAACAGATGTTGATGATAAATACATCTTTAACGGTGAAGGGTTAATGACTGGAAACAATGTATTTGATAAAGGAATTACATATACCGATATACCTAATTTAGGTGGAATTTTCCTTGCCTATGCGGATGATGTTTTAGCTACTGAATATAGTCGTTTACAGTATGCTTCATTACTGGGTAACGCACCTAAGTATCTACCTAAAGAAGCAAAGAGGTCTAATGAAAATGAAATTTATACATTTAATTATGAAATAGATAAAGATGGTTATGTTACTAAAGCTATTATCTATCTAAACGGAGAAGTTGATTGGACGGAAACGTACACCTACGAAGAAGTAAGATAGTCTTTCTATGAGATAAAGATTTGTCAACTAAAATAGCCCTGCTAGTGTGAATTAGCAGGGCTTCTTTTTATCTTTGATTCAGAGTGTATCTATCGCATACTTCATAAGTACCTTCTGGCTTTTTATGCAAGTAAACTGTATCAGTTTGTGTATAATTCTCTATTGACTTAAATATAGCTGTAAGCCTTAAAGTACATTCATAAGTATGAACTGTATAATAATCTGGCTGGATCTTAAAATAGTAACCTTTTTGATGGATAAATGGTTTTAATTCACCAACACTAATAGGCTTATAATCTTTGATTGGAGTCAAACCTGCTGTAAATTTTGTAGTTCTGTAATGATTAGTAATAGCTCTTTCATAAGGTGGGGTATTACAGCTTGTTAGCATAGTTGCTAAGATAGCCAATGTGAATATTATTTTCTTCATATTATTTATTTAATTTACTTTCTTCCATTTATCATTATCTTTTCTGAACACCTTTGCTAGTTTAATAGGAATATCCAGAAACTTCTTCATTCTTTTTCCTTTATCTTCAACAGTGGTACAATTTACATACTTTTCTATTACTCTGCAATTTATGGTATTCATATTTCTAAGATCATACAAATAAAGAATATTTTCAAAGAAGCAGGCATAGAATCCAGTAAAACATTTATTATCTATCATAGCTTTGGTAAGGTTCATATATTTATCTAATTCCATTAAATGTGTAGAATAATCAGCATATTTAGCTGATCTGGTCTTTATTTCTACTACTATCTTTTTATCGTTTAAATTAAAGAATCCATCTACGTGGTCATATTTACCTGTAGTTGGTCGCCAATTACTAGCATTCTTTGTCTGAATAAGTAGGCTTTCTAATAGCTTTCTTCCTTCATTCTCTTTTATTTGATATCCGTCTTGGTTGTTTGTCATATCGCTGGTTTATTTCACCAGCCTGTTAAAGCTACAAGTAGTAGCTTATTACACTATCATTTACATTAGCCTTATCATTAACATACAGGCTAGTAGGTTTTATTCTATAGCATCTTCTTTACTTGGTAGATCTTCTTTTGTTACTACTTCCATCTGGATAGCATTTATTAAGCTGGCTACTTCATTATATGGCTGAATTGCCAGATAGTTAAGGATTGATTGTACTGTTTTAACAGATAGTGTTACTGATTCCATTGTTGTTTATATGTTGAATAATACGATTAGTTTCTTTGGTTATATGTATTTTGATCTCATTTACCACGGATTTGATAAGTAATACAGCTAGAATAGCAGCTACTAGGATGCAGAGTATAACAAATATTGTCATTCGATGTGTTTTATATGATTTGGTTATCAGTTGTTTATCTCATATTTCTATAATACAAATTTACTACTTTTTTAAGATGAAAACAAGTAAATTGTTGATAATCTGAACAATACGTTTTAGAACTTGTTTAACTTAGAAATTTATCTGCTGCATAATCTTCATCTGTAATAGCTTCTTCATAAATACGTTTCATAGTTGCTATCTGTGTTTCTCTGGTTATGATGAAGATATTATCGTTCAATAAAGTAATACCATTAGAATCTCTTTTGATATATCCTGCTTCTTCTGCTTGTTTTAAGTATTTGCCTACTGTAGATTTTCCGACTGCTAGAGTATCAGCAAGCTCTCTAATGGAGTACTTACACAAGTTGGTAGAGTTTATACACCTAGTCTTCAAAAGTATCAGGAAACCCTTCAATTCATTTGATATAGGTTCTTTTACTATGGCTTCATCTATTAATACATAATGTTCATCTGTTAGCTGGTATGTATTCTGTTTAGTAACTTGTGTTCCATTAACTGTAGTTTTAGTTTCTTTGGTAATCAGACCACAATCTTTAAACTTTTTCAAATGATCTCTTACAGTCCATACTGAAATTATATCTTTATCTGTATATCCATTATCTGAAATATAATTAGCTAAAGTCTCTTGTTTTATTTTAGAGAATAAAGATTCTCTATCTGATTTTATTGCTAGACAAAAGTAAGTATATGCTTCTGTTAAATTTAGATATTTACCGATCATTTCTGTTATTCTTCTGTAATTCATAGTTAGCAAATGAATTTGAATTGTGATTATTTATTATCTCCATTTTTTTCTAAAATGAACTGCTTTTCTCTATATAATCTATTAAATCTGGTAGTCCCAAAAAACATTTTGGCTTCTTTTCTATTAATGAACTTTTTTCCAGTTGGTTTGTGTATTAACATAGTTGTAATGAATTTATATTTCTCACTTTACTTGGAGATGTTTAAAAGTAATATTGATCTAAAGTTGAAAAATTTAGGATCGTTTGAGCCTTCGCAGAAGGCAAAAACGTAAGTAGCGTATTAGTCTAGTAGGTATTAGTTATATAGGTATTAGTATATTATGGTACAGGCGGACGCGGATTTTGACTGAGACGGACGCGGACTTTGATTATAGCGGACACTACTAGAAGTGCCTATAAAATTTGATTTTACCACTAAGTGCATAGCGGACACTGGATATAAAAATAAAACCAGTTGATCTGGCTTTATTTTCGTAGTAATATTATCTCTGGCACAAGTTTTATTACTACAGCAGCAAATTTCGTTACAATTATAAAGGTTGCTATCCCTTAATTTTCATACTGTAAAGATACGGAAGTTTTACTGATCTGCAAAATATAATCATCTGATTCTTAAAACTTTAAACTGGTATATATCTGAAGTCAAAATTATGGTAGGCTGGCTTTTCGCAATCTACAGGTAAAGAGAATATAGCCAAAATAATTCGGTTTTTTGGAAGCTGGGGGATTTTTAGAAGATTTTACTTTTATATACCCAGCCTCGAAAAATCCCCCAACTACCTAATTTATGGACTTTAGATACTCATAAACTAGATAATTTATTGATAATCAAAATTTTTATCTTTAAGGCTGATTATGTACCTTCTGGTGACATTCTTTACAGAGGGACATTAGATTATCTGGATTATATGCTAATGCTAATCTCTTTAGATGGTCATTAGTAGACATAAAGCTAATGATGTGATGAATATCTACAGCAGGAACTATTTTACCTTCTTGCTGGCAGAGTTGGCAAAGTGGATGCTGCTGTAAATATGCAGATCTAAGTTTACGCCATTGGCTAGTATCATATATCTTCCTTCTATCCTCTCTATTTATCTGTCTATTCTTCTGTTTGGCAGGTTTCTGTAGGTATGGCATTTGTGAATAGTTTTTTCAGTTGTTTGTGATCCATCTTAGTTTGGTAGCGTAACATCTTAATTCTATATTCTATATGATCTAATATACTATCTTCTATTCCTTCTGATATAACTTTGAGTAAGGTGTTATGAAATATATCTTCATCTGTCTGGGATAATTCCAGATAGGTAGTATTACCCACATATTTAGCTCTTAAACGTTCATAGTTGTTAGCTATTACCTTTGCTACTACTGCACTAGTTTCTAAAGCAGGATAATTAAATTTGTGTTCGCTGTAAGTTTCTGGTGAAGGGTTAATGATGGCTTCTATATCTTCTAGCTTTATCTGTAGTATCTTACTTGTTCGATCTATACCATAGTCATAAATGTATTGTAGCAGTGTTTCTCTATCTAGTCTTAGCTCTTTCATAGTATTTGTTTAGTAGTTCTTCATTATTATCAAAAAAATCTTTTAAAATCATTCTAATTATCTTAGATTTGTCTGTGGAAGTCGCTTGTTGGAGAATTGATAGGTTAAGGTCTAGTTCTTCATCCAATCTCACAGTAACGCGTGTAGATTTTGAGGTTGGTTTCATTGGGGTAATTGATTTACAATATATAAAGATACAAAAAACTAACTAATAAAACAAATGTATTATGAAAAAAGTGTATAAATACTTTGGTAAACATCCTTTACTTATATGTGCAATAGTAGTTTTTACTATATGTTTAATAATGTTTATATTATATATAACAAAGTTCAATAATGGGTTATCCAGTGAGTCTGATAAATGGAGTGCTTTTGGATGTTATTTTAGTTCAATAACTGGCTTTTTAGCTTTTGGAGCTGTTTTATATACTTCTCATTTGTCAGAGCTAAGAGCAGAAGATGCAGAAAGGAAGAATAGAGAACAAGAGATTGATGCTGAAAATAGATCGAGAATTGATAATGAACGAACTATTTTCTTTCAATTATTGGGATTACACACTAAGAAAGTAGATTCTGTTGTTTTTAAAGATGATAGAGCTTCAGAAGCATTTAAGTCCTATTATGCTAAAGCTAGTGATTATTTAAGTATTTATATTTTAATCAAAGAACTTATAAATATAAAGGATACGGAGGATATAAATGATGAATTACGTGGCGGTTATAAAAAATTATTTTCAACTCATTTCCCTAAATGTAAATTTGATTATAGTGTAAAAAACTTTGATGATTTTAAGAAAAAAGTAAAATCGGAACTTCTTTATGATTGCATATATATGCCTAAGAATTTTGCCTTTAATATTCAACCAATAATTTCTCGAAAAGTGCAGGAAGAAGATTTTTCTTATTTATACGAAGTTATAAAGTTTGTAGCAGATATTATGTATAAAGAATATGGACACATATTAGGGCACTACTTCCGTAATATGTACTATGTAATGGATACTATTAATAACTTCTCTGATCAGAAGAACTACAAAGAATTATTCAGAGCACAGCTATCCAGATATGAACTAGCATTGGGGGTCTTTAATGCTGTTAGTAGTCGATCTGGTATTAAGATGGTAGAATTACTAGAAGATTTTGCAGTATTTAAAGATCTATATGAGGAAGATATGAAAATATTGAAATTCGCTAAAGAAGGAGGTGTAGAGCCTAGTATACTTATTAAAAATATACTTAATGAATACAAGAAAGATGTAAGTAAAAAGTCTGACAAATAGCTGGTTCCAATATAGAAATAACCAAAATCTTAACTATTTATGGGAAATTATAAAATACCTTCTGATATATGTAAAGAAGCGAAGGACTATATGAATGACGTACTGCAAAGATTGGAAGAATCAGGAGTATTGGAAAATGTAGATACTGCTGCACTAGATATGCTAGCCAGAAACTATAGTATGTTTATCGCTGCTTCTAAACAGATCGAGCGCGAAGGTGCTACTATCACTAATGTACAGGGAAATATAGTGAAACATCCTGCTGTAACTATTGCCAAAGATGCACAAGTACAGGCTGTAAAAATTATGCAGGAATTTGGCTTAACAGCTAAAGCCAGAACCAGACTACCTAAACTAGATAAAAAAGAGGAAGAAGATTCACCACTAGAACAATTTGTAAAGACTGCTAAAGAGGTACGCTAATGAAACTATACTACGATTATTGTAGTAAGGTTTTAGATGGAAGTATTGTAGTTGGAGAATATATTAAACTAGCCTGTGAGAGATTCCAGAACGATCTTCAAAGGGATGATCTGGTATTCATAGAAGATAAAGTAGACCGGGCTATTCAGTTTATTTCTACTCTTAGACACTATACAGGTAAACATTCTGGTAAATCATTCATACTAGAAGGCTGGCAGCAGTTCATAATAGCTAATATAGTAGGCTGGTACTGGAAAGAATCAGGAACTAGACGCTATACAAGTAGTTATATAGAAGTAAGTAGAAAACAGGGTAAAACTGCTTTAGCTGCTGCACTATGTTTGTACTACTTAATAGCTGATGGCGAAGATGGTGCTGAAGTATTACTGGCTGCAAACAGTAAAGAGCAAGCTAAGATTGCTTTTGATATGTGCAGTAAATTTAGTAAAGGGCTAGATCCTAAAGGGAAATTTCTTACAGCTTACAGGGCAGATATTCTATTTAGCCTTACTAATTCAAAACTGAAAGTACTGGCTGCTGATGATAGCAAGCTAGATGGATTTAATGCCAGTTTTGGTTTATTGGATGAATACCACGCTGCTGCAAATAGTAAAGTGAGAGACGTTATTAAGTCCTCTATGGGAATGCGTGAAAATCCACATCTATGTACTATTACTACTGCTGGATTTGATAAATCATTACCTTGTTACCAACTTAGAACTGTAGCTATCGAAGTGCTGAACCATTTAAAGGAAGATGATAGTATGTTTATTGCTATCTACTCTTTAGATGGTAGTGATAATTGGCAGGATGAAAAGAACTGGTGTAAATGTGCTCCAAATTTAGGTGTAACAGTTACTAAGAAGTATATCAAGGAACAGGTACAGCAGGCTAAGAATAATCCCAGTGATGAAGTTGGAGTTAAAACTAAAACCTTAAATATCTGGTGTGATTCTGCTACTGTTTGGATTCCAGAAGACTATATAGTGAAATGTAGTGATGTGGTTGATTTTTCATCTTTATCTGGAGATTGCTATATAGGTGTAGACTTAGGTGCTACCAGCGACTTAACTGCTGTGTCCTTCTTACTTGTTGATGGCGATAAATATTACTTCAAAACGCATTACTATTTACCAGAATCAGCATTGGAAGAAAAGACTGATAAAGAATTATACAAGTTATGGAAGCGAGCAGGACTATTAACTGTTACGCCTGGGAATGTTACAGACTATGACTATATAACCCGTGATATATTAAAAGCTAGAGAAGTTGTTAATATAGTATCAGTTAGCTATGATAAATTCAATGCAACTCAATGGGCTATCAATTGTACAGAACAGGGATTACCGTTAGAAGAATATCCACAAACACTAGGCAGTTTCAATAGACCTACTAAAGAACTGGAAAGGCTTATACTATCAGGACAGGCAGTAATAGATAATAACGATATAACCAGAAACTGCTTTAGGAATGTAGTACTTAAATCTGATTACTGTGGTAATGTAAAACCAGTAAAACAGCAGGATAAAAAGAAAATAGATGGTGTAATTGCTATGATACAGGCATTAGGTGGTTATCTACTTACACCACATTATTCAAATACGATATAACATAAAACCTTAACTATGGGATTATTTGATTTTTGGAAGAAACCAAAACAAGTAATAGAAGAAGAAAGGACTTATTCACCTTATGGGTTGAATAGTCTGATATATAATTCCAATTCCAGCTACAGCAATAATAAAGCTATGCTATTATCTACAGTTTATAGATGTGTAGATGTTATTGGAGATTCTGTAGCCCAATTGCCTTTAGAACCTTACTTTATTGATAAAGATGGTTACAAAAGGAAGTTTACAGAACACCCTTCTTACTATTTACTAAATAGAGAACCAAACAGAAAGATGAGCCGATTTACTTTTATGAAAACATTAATTACCAGTGTTCTCTTAGATGGTAATGGCTACGCATATATAGAAAGAGATGATAAAGGGGATGCAGTAGCATTGAAATTAATTCCTTCTGAATTAGTTACTGTATCTAATTTGAATGACAACATAATGTACAATGTTGTAGGATTTAAGCAACTGGTAGAACCTGTAAATATGATCCATATTCTGAACTTCAGCTATGATGGTATTACTGGGATCAGTACACTGCAACACGCTAGAAATACTTTAGGACTAGCTACAGATAGTGAAGCACACGCAGAAGGGTTCTTTAAAGGTGGTGCAAACTTGGCTGGAATCATTAAAGTACAATCTTCATTAACACCAAAGCAGAAGCAGGATATTAGAGAAAGTTGGCAAAGCACATTCAGTCCAATTACAGGAACACCTAATGGTATAGCCGTATTGGAAGGTAATATGGACTTTCAACCAATAACAGTTAATCCATCTGATGCACAACTATTAGAAACTAGACAGTTTAATGTAATAGACATTTGTCGCTTCTTTGGAGTTTCACCAGTTAAAGCATTTGACCTAAGTAAAAGTAGCTACAGTACAGTAGAAGCCACACAACTGGCATTCCTTACTGATACACTAGCACCTTTATTAGAAAAGATAGAGCTGGAATTTGAAAGAAAACTGTATAAACCATCTGAAAGAAATAGTATAGATGTGCGCTTTGATACATCTGTATTGCTTAGGGCAGATAAGGCTAGTCTGGCAAATTACTATAATACCTTATTCCAGATCGGGGTTATTACTCCAAATGAAATTAGAAAGGCTTTAGACTTAGAAGCTATAGAAAATGGTGATCATACATTTGTACAGGTGAATGTTCAGACCTTAAACAATGCAGTAAAAGATAATGCAGATACTAACCTTTTAAATGGTGAAGATGATACAGAAAGTATATAAGGGTTCTGATTTAATGATTGAACTGTCACTAAAAGATGCTGAAGGAACACCATATAGAATTAATACAACTAATGGGTTCAGTATTAAATTCTTTACTACTAATCCTAGTAATTCTATTGAAGGTCATTATATGGCTGGTGAATACTCAGATATTATTGAAGGTGATATAACTGATTATATGGCTTTAAATGCAGATGATTTAGAAAAGCTGGATGATGGTATATTAAACTACGTTTATACTATTAGAACTGCAAATTCAGATTTTAAAGATGGCTTTTATGATGAAACAGTTAAAGGTCAAACAGATTTATATATAAAATCAAAACTAAACTGTAATGAGTACCTATAGTATGGATAAAGCTAGAAAAAAAGTATATGATTTAGAATTGAAAAGGGCTAATATAGTAGTTGGATCTGGAGGTGGTTCTAATACAATATGGGGAGCTATTACTGGTGATATTACACAGCAGAAAGATTTACAAAATGAATTATCTTCTATAAAAGAATCTATTCCTGTACCTTACAATGATACCCAAGTAAAGACAGATATAGAATCATTGAAACTAGATAAAGCCGATAAATCTGATATTCCAGATACTTCTAATCTGGCTAGTAAAACAGATCTATCTTCTTCTTTACTTGGTAAAGCCGATAAATCAGATACTTATACTAAGCTAGAAGTTGACAATAAAATAACCGATTCTGGTAGTGTCGATCTGACTGCTTATTACACTAAAGAAGAAATAGAAGGTAAAGCCTATTTGACTACAGAAACAGATCCTACAGTTCCTGATTGGGCTAAACAGCCAAATAAGCCTACATATACAGCTAACGAAGTTGGCGCACTTCCTGATACGACTAAAATTCCTGATATTACTGGACTGGCTACTAAAACAGAATTAACAGAAGGTCTGGCTACAAAGGCTGATATTTTATCTTTAGATGGTTTGGCGACTAAAAAAGAAATAGAAAGTAAAGCTAACTCTGCTGATGTATATACCAAAGAAGAAATAGGAAGTAAGTTAGGAAATATAGATACAATTTTAGATTCTATAAATGGTGAAATTGTATGAGTACGGCTGATAAATTACAAACAATAATCAACACTAAAGTTGCTATTAGGCAAGCTATATTAGATAAAGGTGTTGTTATTGCTGATTCAGATACATTCGCTAGCTATCCAAATAAGATAGCTAATATAGAATCTGACGGTAGTTCATTTAATATACCAGATGGTACAAAGTTTGGTAATAGCACGTGGGCAACAATTCCTAATGAAGTAATCACTTATGTCGAAAATCTAAGTAACTTGGATAAAATATTTAATGATTGTAGTAATATCACCGGTAATATCACATTAGATTTATCAAAAGCAACTAAGATGCAAAATTTTATGTCTGCTAAGAAGTTAGGTACGGTAAGATTAAAAACGCCTAATGTAACTTCTATAAATTATCTATTTTCTGATATTAATCCAAATTTCAAATTATACTTAGATTTAGATAGTATTTTAGATGGTTACTATGCTGGCAGTAATAGTAGTAATGGCAATTATGATGTTGATTATTTTCTAAATAATCTAGGAAAAGCAAATGTTAAAAGTTACTCTGGTTTACTTTCAATGGCTTCTTGGAGCTATGATAGCCTTATATATACTTTACTAGATCATAGTGTAGATAGAACTACACACCCTAAAGGGAATTTATCTATTGCTTTATATGCTACAACTAAAGCTAAACTTACTGATTCGGATATAGCGGCAATAACAGCTAAAGGATATACAATAACTTAACTATGATACAAAGCAATTATACAGTATTAATACTAGAACCAACAGAAGGACATACATTAACACAATCAGCAGATGTTTCCATAGCAGAAAGAATACTTTCAAAAAAGATCTTTCTAGCAGTAAATGATAGTCCTGCTAATTGGAAAGAAATTACAGATTCAGAAGCTGAACAGATAAGGATAGAGCAGGAAGCAGAAGAAAATAAATAATGAAAGAACTACGAAACTGTAACTATGAAATAAGAACCACTACACCAGAATCCAGACAAGTTGAAGGCTATGCTTTAGTATTCAATAAAGAATCTAGGGATCTAGGTGGATTTACAGAGATTATAGAACCTGAAGCATTAGAAGGTATATTAGATAAATCTGATATTCTTTGTCTGCTTAATCATAATGAAGAAAGAGGAGTATTAGCCAGATCAAAATACGGCAAAGGCTCACTTACTTTATCTGTAGATGGTACTGGTTTAAAATATAGATTTGAAGCACCCAATACAGCACTTGGGGATGAACTACTGGAAGGACTTAAAAGAGGTGATATTACTACTTCTTCATTTGCCTTTACTATTGAAGGTGATAAATGGGAAAAGAGAACAGACGGTAAGTATCTAAGACGGATCACTAAGTTTAAAGAACTATTTGATGTTTCCCCTGTGTATAAAGAAGCATATCCAGATACTTCTGTAGCTTGTAGAAAGATGCAAGAACTGGATTCAGAAGAATTAAAGGACTATTACCAAAACCTTAGAAAAGGATTATAATGGACACATTGACTTTAATAGACCAAAAAGAACAACTAAGAAAAAAAGCAGAAGCGTTAATTGCTGGTGCTGAAAAGGAATTAAGAAAGCTGAATGAAGGAGAAGAAAGTGAACTTATTTCCATTAAGAAAGAGATTGCAGATTTAGAAAGCCAGATCAGACAAATAGAAGAAGAAACAAAACGTAACTATAAACCACAAACTAAAACTATGGAAAAATTTTCATTGTTAAAGGCTATTAATGATGTAGCCAACAACAGACAACTAGACGAGAGAGCACAGGAAGTTGTATCTACAGGTGTTGCAGAAATGCGCAAAGCAGGACAGTCTTACAGCGGACAAATTGTACTACCTATCGAAGAAAGAGCAGACATTCAGGCTACAGTAGCTACTGCTGGACTGGAAAATGTAGCAGAAGATAAATTAGGAATCCTAGAGCCATTAAGAGCAAATTTAGTACTGGTACAAGCTGGTGCTTCTTATATGACTGGCTTAATTGGTAATGTATCTATTCCTGTTTATTCAGGTTCTAATGTTACTTGGGCTGGTGAAGTAACAGAAGCTACAGAAGGTGCAGGTACATTTAGTGAAGTAAATCTAGAACCTAAAAGATTGACCGCTTATATTGACGTATCAAAACAGTTCCTTATTCAGGATTCTAATTCTGCTGAAGAAATGTTGAAACGTGATATTGTAGCAGCTATTTCTAATAAACTGGAAGCAACTATTTTAGGTACTGGTGTAGGATCGGCTAATGAACCTAAAGGTTTACTAAATGGCGTAACTGCTGATACTGCTGCTATCACTTATAAGGATATTGTAGCTATGGAAGCTGAACTAGAAGATGCAAATGTAAGAGGTGATATTAAATATATCGTATCTCCATCTGCTAAAGCAGATCTTAAAACTACAGATAAAGGAACTGATACAGGTAAGTATTTGATGGAAGGAAACGAAGTAAATGGTTATCCAGTTCTTTGTACTTCTGCTGTAGCTGGTAAAGGTGTAGTAATGGGTAATTTCTCTGATTACGTAATTGGTCAGTGGGGAGGTATCGACTTAACTGTAGATCCATATACACAGGCTGCTAAAGGTAAAGTAAGATTGGTTATCAATGCTTACTTTGATGCTAAACCACGTAGAGAGGAAGCATTCGTTACTAAAGTTCTGAAAGCGTAAACTTAACTATATAAGCTATGTATATAACACTATGTGAAGCAAAGAAGCATTTACTTATTGATTATTCATTTAATCAGGATGATGAGTATATACTAGCTTTAATTGATGTAGCAGAAGATGCTGTAGCTATAAACTTAAATGTTCAGCTAGCCAGCATTACAGTAGGTGGAGAATTACCACCTGCTGTAAAAGCTGCTATTCTTTTATTGGTTGGTAACTTATATGCTAATAGAGAACCTGTAGCCTATACTTCTGTAAATAAAGTACCCTATACTTTCGATTACCTTATATCACTATATAAAAACTACAAGTAATGAGAGCAGGACTATTAACAGAACCTGTTACTTTCAAACGTGCTACTATTACGAAAAATGAGTATGGACAGGAAGTTACATATTGGGAAAACTATATTATAACCAGAGGTAACGTAAAGTATAATACAGGTAACAGGGCTATAGAGAATCAGGAAATCATTAATACCTATACAGTAATATTCACTGTTAGAAGCTATCATAAGATAGATGAATCTATGAGAGTGCTATATAATAAGAGACTGTATAGAATCCTGTCTATTAATGAGGATAGGCAATCTACTACTATTATAGGAGAACTGATAAATGAGTAATGTAGATGCAAAGCAAGTCCTTCAAATGTTTGCTGAACTGGATTCCAAACGCCAGAAGAAAGTACATAGGGATGCATTAAAGAAAGCAACAGGCATACTGCTTAAAGAAGTTAGAAAGAACTTTAGAACTGTAGTAAAAAAGCCAAACAGCCGTAATAGATGGAATGGTAAAACTTTTTCATCTGGTATTAAGTCCAGTATCAATAAGGAAGTTACAGAAGGTAAAGTACATATACTGGGAGACTTTAGACTAAAATTCTTTGAGCTTGGGACTAAAGTACGTTATAAGCGTACAGTAAGAGCTACTACAGGAAAAATAACAGCCAGCTACTTTTTTAAGAGAGCTAGAGAAGCAAAAGAAACCGAAATATCTAGCAGTATGAATAATATAATTACTCAATCAATACAGAAAGTAAATGAAAAGTTTAGAGGTAGGTAAAGAAATCTATTCTCTTTTAAATGGTGATGCTAGATTAACAACTTTAGTAGAAAATAAAATCTATCCTATCATAGTAGAGAAAGAAACAACTTACCCTTTTATAGTCTATAAAAGAAGTAATATTATTCCAGACTATACAAAGGACTTCCATTTAAAAGACAATGTAATAATAGATATTATCTGTGTTTCTAATGACTATGCACAAGGGATAGAAATAGCAGAGATTGTAAGAGATATATTAGAAGATAAAAGGACAAAGGATATACAAAGCATTAAACTGGAATCAGCAGATGAAGATTTTATAGACGATGCTTATGTACAAACATTAAGTTTTAATTTAACTATAAACAAATAATATAACTATGGGAAATCCAATTAATGGTAGTGACCTAATGCTATTTTTAGGTACTGGCAGCGATGCTTCTGTGACTTATAAATCTATAGCTTTTGCCACTAGCCATAAACTTTCTCTTTCTGCAGAAACAGTAGAAACAAGTTCTAAAGATACTGGTGGTAAATGGGTATCTAAGGCAGTACGTAAACTAAGCTGGAATATGAGTACAGATAACTTATTCTCTTTAGATGGAGAAGGTTCTACTTATGATGATCTGTTTGATCTAATGACAGGAAGAAAGGAAATAGATGTAGTATTCAGTCTGGAAAAAGATTACGCTAGTAAAGCGGATGAAGTACCAACAGGAGGATGGACACCTGTAACTACTGGACAATATAAAGGAAAGGTAGTTATTACCAGTCTGGAACTAAATGCACCTAATGGAGATAACGCAACATTTACAGCTTCTTTTGAAGGTGTGGGAGCACTAGCGAAAGTATCTGCTTAATTTTTAATTTCTAAAGCCTTTATATCTCTGCTATAGGGGTGTAAGGGCTTTACTTATATATAGACTATGGAAATAACAATTAAAGACAACACATATAAAGTGAAGTACAGCATTAGAGCAATGTTTGTATTTGAGAAGTTGACCGGTAAAATATTCAATCTGGAGAATTTGATGGACTGGTATATATTCTACTATTCTATGATACTGGCTAATAATCCAGAATGTAGTTTACTATTTGATGATTTTATAGATGAATGTGATTCTAAACCTGCTTTGGTAATTGATATTCAGAATTATCTTACTACTGAATTTCAGAAGCAAGGACAACTGGAACCATTTAAAGAAGAAGATACAGCAAAAAAAAAGTAATAGCCATAACTGACCTGTATAGTATCATAGTAGTAGAATGTGGAATCCAGCCAGATTACTTTCTGGATCGTATGCAATGGTATGAAATAGAAGCCTGTTTAAATGGTCTGGAAAATAAAAATAAGGCAGGTTGGGAACAGGCTAGATTTATCGGTTATGTTACTGCACAGGTTAATAATACAAAGAAACTGAAACCAACCGATATACTTACTTTTACTTGGGATAAGCCAGAAGATGTTAGTAAAGAAACTATTATTACTAATGAAGATGTACAGCGATTAAAAGATAAAGCAAATCAAACCTTAACACTATTATAATAATGGCTGATTTAATTACAAGGCTAATACTTAATACACAGCAGTTCGATCAGAATATAGGTAAATCCAGTAAGCAAATACAGGGATTCCAGCAGAAGATACAAGGATTTTCCAGTGGTGCTATTGGTGCTTTTACTAAGTTTGCAGGTGGTATTGGATTAGCAATTAGTGCAGGTGAAGCACTCAATAAGATGATGCGCAGCAATCAGACTACCAGCGATATGTTCGATAACAATATGAATGCAGCCAGAGATTCAGTAGATGCTTTCTTTAGATCATTAACTACTGGTGACTGGAGCGTATTTAGTAATGGTATTATTGCAGCCTTTACAAACCTGAAAGAATTATCTGCTTTAATGGATGAACTGGCAGATAAAAAGTTATCCCTGTCATATATTAAAGCAGAGGATTTAAAAGAGATCGAGCAATACGAGACTGTAGCCAAAGACACTAATAAAAGTCTGGATGAAAGAAAAATAGCTGCTGAAAAGATGGCAATGGCTGTAAAGCACCTGTCTAAAGAAACTGCTGATTATATAAAGTCCAGTGAAGAAGGACTATCTAAAACATATAAAGCTAATTATGGAGTTGATGTAGATAGAGAAACATTGGATTACTTCTTTAAGCATACAAATAAATCAGATGGTAGTGTATTGTCTGAAATAGATAAGTATAAGAAAGAGAGAGCAGCGTTAGAACGTAAATATACTACAACTACTACAGTTCCTTCTTCTTTTGGTGCTACTACTATATCTACTCTTAGTAAGGAAGGAAAGGAAGCATTACAGCAGTATGATAAACAGAATGAGTTTATAAGGACACAATCTGTCTTGCTGGAAGAAGTAGACGACAAAAGAGTAGCTACATTGAATGTGCTGAAAGAACAGTATGCTATGGAGCGTGAGATATATAGTCTACAAAAGAGAACGGATGAAACAGGCAGAACGGTTAATAATTCTGGAAAGACTACTAAGGCGAAAGAAATAATACCAGAAGGTTCATTAGCAGAACTGGATAAGAAATTGGCTGAATGGCGAAAGAAATTTAATGAAGCAACTACTTTAGAAGCCAGATTAGCTGCTGATAAGATGGTAAAGGAGATCAGCCAACAGAAAGCACATCTAAATGTAGAAGTAAAATATGGCGAAGCCAGTGATTTAAAGGAACTAGTTAATAAACAGAAGATCCCAACACTATCGGTAAAGGGGAAGAATGTTAAGGAGGATATTAAAAGTGGTGCATTGGATATTAAGCCTATCGACAACAGTATAATAGAATCAAATTATAGCTATGCTGATTCTTTAAATGCTATTGGTTCTATAATGGGATCAATAACCAATCTGACAAATGAAGGTGCTGCTGCTTGGATTAGTTGGGGAGCTAATATACTCACTGCTATAGCTGCTGCTATACCTGCTATTGCTACATTAACCGTAACAAAGAAAGCAGAAGCTACAGCCAATAGTGAAGCTGCCGTTACTGGTGCTATGTCGTCTGTAGCTTCTATACCTTTTGTTGGTTGGATTATGGCTTTAGCTGCTGGTGCTTCTGTTATTGCTGCAATGGCTTCGATTCCTAAGTTTGCTGGTGGTGGTATATTTAGTGGCAATTCTTTTATAGGGGATAATATGATAGCCAGAGTAAATAGCGGTGAAATGATTCTGAACAACAGACAACAGAAGAACCTGTTTAATCTCTTAGATGGCAAAGGTGGAGTTTCTTCTTTAAATGGTGGAACAGTTGAATTTAAACTCAAAGGTAAAGAACTAGTAGGTGTTTTGAATGCACAAGCAAGTAAGACAAATAAATACAAATAATCAATGTATAACCTAATATATACAGTGCCGTTTACTAATGTAGATGGTGAAGCCTTAACTGTACAAATACTGGAAGATGGTGGAACTGGATTACCTGTAGAACTTACAGGTGGTACGCCACCATTTATAGTAGATGTAAACGATGAAGATTTTTTATATACTCCAACCAGATTCAGCGGTGCTACATTAAAGCTGGTTGGAAGTGATTACCTACAAAGATTGTTTAGTACACAATACCAGAAGTTCAAAGTAAATCTGATTAAAGGCAGTTCTGTTATCTGGACAGGCTTTATAACGCCAGAACTATATTCACAGGATTATGATAACAGCCTGTTTGAATTGGAAATAGAATGTATATCAGCCTTATCTACTTTAGAATATATAGACTATAAACAGGAAGGATCTACTATCTCTTTACTTGGATTGATTAGGAAATGTATTACTGAAAGCAAAGGAGATTTTAGAGCCGTTTATATTCCCAAGACCTATACTTCTTCTTTAGATGGGATTACTGTTAGTACTGCTAACTTCATTGATGAAGATGGTAAAGCTATGACTTTAAAAGAATGTCTGGAAGAAGTATGTAAGTTTCTCAACTGGACTGTAACGGAATATGACGGTTGTGTCTATTTCATAGATGTAGACTACATAAAGGCAGGTAAAACAGCATACACTAATATGCTTACTAATACATCTGTTATATTATCTTCTACCATTAACTTACAAGCAATACCATCTAAAGGAAGCAGTAACTTATTATCTATCTTAGGTGGATATAATAAAGTTGTTATCATAGATAGTGATTATGAAGCAGATAAAGATCAGCTATATCCAGAACTGGAATTTGCTAATGATACAAAATTACACCATTCTGTATTAGATGAAGGAGGAAAAAGGTATCAAAAAGAATATTATGATTCAACCGCATTTAATTTCTCAACATTCAAATATAATACTTCATCAAATAGTTATGAATCAACATCTGATAGTATGTTTAACAATGTTGGTAAACAATTAGCTGGTTCAATAGCTGTACAACAATCGAATTATGAAATTGATAATATGCCAAATAAATTGAATTGGGATAAAATGATTGAAATAAAGCAATATGAAGATGACTATGAAACAGTCGGTTATGATAAATACTTATGTAGACAATCAGATTCAACTATATTGGCTAAATATCCAGTCATTAAAACTAAGACACCTTCGTCTACACTAGTGTTTGATCCTTCAATTAAGTTGGCTATCAATTTCCAGATCTATCCTTTAGCTGATGATTTAAATGGTATTATTGGAGATTTTAATTATAAAGTTGGTGGTACAGATAATTTTGATTTAGATGGTGTATATGTATTAGCACGTCTAAGGTGTGGAGATTATTGGTATAACGGAACAACTTGGACAACAAACTCTAATAACTCATTTAAGCTATATACTGATATAACAAGAAAGAATGTAGTTGGTGAATGGTTTAATGCAAGGAATACAAATGACTTTACGCAAGGGGTAAACGACTTGGAAGGAACAATAATTAACTTCGATAGAACAATAGTAGGTGATTTGGAATTAGTTCTTTACAATCCCAAATTTGAAACAGCAGTTACTTATTTCTTTCTAAAAGATATAACAATTGATAGCCAAAAGATCAATTATTCAACCGTTGCAAAGGATAATGATAAAGAAGATACCAAGTATGAGAATGTAGTAAATGGGGACTATATTAACGCTTTGGATGATATAGAGTTTAAGATTACCTCTAAGAATGATAGTGAATTATCATTTAGTAAAGCTATAACAGGCAGTTCTATACTGGATAAGCTGGCTAATACCATTTATAATAGTAGTGATAAACCAGAGAAGTTATTAATACAGAGAATCATTAACCAGTATCAACAGCCAAAGATCAAACTAACCCAAATTGTAAAACCAATCATATTCCCTTATTCCATTATCACAGATAGCTATCTATCTGGTAAAAAGTTCCTGTTTACTGGTGGAACTATTAATTACGAAGATAATAGTATAGAATGCAATATGATAGAACTAAATTAACTATGGATATAATTAGTAATAGAATACCAGCTACACCCAGAAGTAAGTACACCAGATATAATACAGGTAGTTCTTACTCTTTAAATGGTGGTGGAACTAATATAGATACATCTAACTTTGTAAAGCTAAAAGGACAAATCAGCCAGATCATAGACGGTTCTGTAGGTGCAACAGGTGATATAGTAGCTTATCAGACCAATCCAGAAGCAGGAGATTTTAAGCTACCTATTGCTTCTACTGATGCTTTAGGCTGTATTAAAATAGGTGAGAATTTGACCATTACAGAAGATGGTACGGTAAATGCTAATGCTGGTGGTGGTGTAAGTAGTTGGAATGATCTTACAGATAAACCATCTATATTTCCTTCTACTTGGGAACAGGTAACAGAAAAACCAACAACATTTAAGCCAGAAGATCATACACATAAGATGTTAGATATTACAGATTTTACAGGGGTGACGTTAGATACAGACCAAACAATAACAGGAAAGAAAACATTTACGAAGTCAATAATAGGACAGGCAGATGTTGTAGCTTATACAACTGGTGATTATACTGAATCTTTTCCTATAGCTTCTACTAATGCTTTAGGTTGTGTTAAAGTTGGTAATAACCTTTCTATCAGGGAAGATGGTACACTGGATGCTAATGCTGGCGGTGGTATTACAGAAGTTGATTGGAGTATTATAGAGAATAAGCCTAACTTTGCAACGGTAGCAACTTCTGGTAATTATAATGACCTAACTAATAAACCGACTATTCCTTCTTATGATATTGCCACAGAAGCTAAACTAGGATTGGTTAAGATTGGCTCAAATATAGGTTACAAAAATGACGGGACTATTTTAGTATTGGAGGCTTCTACTTCTAATAAAGGAGTAGTAAAAATTGGATCAGGTATTAATGTTGATGGTGAAGGTTTAATATCAGTTTTATCAACAGGTCATACTCATTCATTGACCGATTGGAATACGCAAGCAACTTCTTCTGGAAATAAAACAATTGGTAATGCAAGTAATGGTAATTATGTTACTATTCAGGAAGATTTAAAGGTTACACAAAGTGCTGCATTCTCAAAGACACCGACTGTTAATGGTACTGCTATTTCACTTAGCAACCATACGCATTCTTATTTACCTTTATCTGGGGGTACGTTAACAGGTGATCTAAGTATCAAATCTGGTAATTATTCACATTTAACAGTAGCGAATAATGCTGGAGATTGGGCACAATTTGCTACTACAAATACATCTGATACAAGCGGTGTTATTCAAAGTAGTAAGAAATTTATAATACAGGCACGAAATAATTATAGTAATAGAGTTGAGTTTGATGGCGGTAATATTACTGCTACAGGTGATATTGTAGCTTATAGTACAGGTGCATCTTCTGCACCATTTAAGTACTGGCGGCCAACAGTATCAAGTACAGGTGTACTTAGCTGGAGTAATAGCACATCTGAATCTACACCTACATCTGTCAACATTAAAGGTGCGACAGGTGCGAAGGGTGACAAAGGAGATAAGGGTGATAAAGGTGACACTGGCGCACGTGGGGCAACAGGTGCACAAGGAGCACAAGGCCCTGCTGGCCCAACTTTTAATGGTGGAACTATATCAAACGGTATTACTATTCAGAATAGCGGGATGGCGGGAATGGTGTTAAATGGTTATAATTCAACGTGGCAATCAGCTTCAATTAATATGTATAATAGAGCTTTATCAGGTCAGGGTTATAAATGGCAAATCGACTTAGGTGGTTCACAAGTTGCAAACGGTGATATGCTATTTAACTGTAACAATTCAAGTGGTACTGGTTCAGCACAATCTTCACCTTACTATCGTTTTAAGATAACAAAGCACGGTACTTCAACAAACGCGTGTTGTGGAGCTGGGGCTTACGCTAACACATCTGATATTAGATTGAAGAATAGAGGTGATAACGTAACAGGTGTATTAGATATAATAGACAATTTAGATGTATTCCATTTTACGATGAAGGATGATGAATTTAATTTAGCAAGAATCGGTGTGTCAGCGCAAGATGTTCAACAATATTTTCCTGAGTTCGTTAGTGTTGTCGCTAATGAAGATACAGATAAGATTTTAGGGGTTGATTATGCAGGACTAGGAGCAACTGTAGCAATACAAGGTAGTAAAGAGCTTTATCAAATCATTAAGAATCAACAGGTAAAGATAGAAGAATTAGAAAGTAGATTGGTTGAACTAGAAACTAAAACCATTTAAAGGATGAAGAAACTAATAAAGTGGCTAGCCAAAGTATTTAAGGCTAATATTACAGTAGAAAAGATTATTTATAAGGAAAAGGTAGTTTATAAACCATTGGAAGATAAGTTATCTGGTAGTATCTCTTTAGATGGTAATTTGCTAGTAGATGGCACTATAGAAGCAACAGAAGATATAGTATGTTATAAAACTAAAATTGAGTAACTATGATATTACCAAATAACAATATAAGCATAATGGATGTAAGGAACTGTTTAGGTTATCCTAGTATGGACTTAGGAACTTTATGTATATGCGATAATGTGAATATGTGGTCAAAGCATAAACCTGTTATCTGGCATTCAAATACAACAGATGATAACCCTAATTGGTATAAAGCAACAGACGGAAAATGCGGGATTGAAATACCTTCGTTAGGTTCTAACTTTAATATAATTGATACATCTACGTGGACAAGACAAAAGCCAGGTGGCGGAAGTGGAGCACCTTTTAGATTGGGGGATTTTAGAGGGTATAACCATAATGCCAAACCTTTAGTTTCAACTAATTTAATTGATGATATAACTGTCAATCGTGGTTCTAATTCAACTTGGGACTTTTACCCTAATATTATTACTAATGCAGATAGTAGTAATTTAAGTTTAGATGATATTAGTTTAGGTGGTAAGAAGCTAGGTGATTGTTATGTTGCTGTACGTATTGATTATAATGGATATACTGTATATGCCTGTTCAGCAAGTACTATCAGAAATTACCCTAAAATTTCAGTAAATCTATCTTCTTTTAGCTCTAATATGATAGGGCAAAAAATGACAGCTAGGTTTTTCATCTGTGGTGATTATTTTGCACAGAAAACAAGCTGGATAATACAAGATATTCAGTACTGTATGTATTCTGATTCAACAAATAAAACAAGTATAGGTTTTACGGTTAAAGAAGATTCTATGTTTACAATAAGAATTGATTCAATCGGTAAAACATTAAATAGTTATAGTTCTGTTAGTAATTATGCTTCATCAAATAATGCATTACAATTGAATATTGCAGGTGATGTTTATTTATTATGCACAATGACAAATAAGACAAGTGGAACGTATCAAGTTCCTTTAACCAATTTATTAGGAAATTCTTCAAACTGGTGGGGTGCAGCGTTTCAAAAGTCCCCAGTTGCATTTTATAATACATCTGGCTCTATTATAAGTAGTAGTATTAGCATTCCACCTAATGGAACAGCACAAATTGTGATAAGATGGAATTATAATAATACGTCTAATACTAATCCTGATGGTGTCACGATGAGAGGTAATGTTAATTTCAAATATTTGTTTAATGGTGTATATGTGAGTGTAAGTAACGAACAGGCTGCATTTTACGTGAAATCAGATAGTATATAATGAATAGTAAACATTTGATAGTACAATTAGTAGTGGCCTGTGTATTAGTAGCATTGGGTATAGGATTACTTATAGCTGGCTTCTGTGTTGTTCCAATGGGAATTATACATAGTAGTATACTAACAGCCTTTGGAGAAATCAGCGCATTTGCTGGAGCTTTATTTGGAGTAGATTACACATATAAGAAGAAGATTGTAGATAAATTATAGATATTTTAAATCCCGCTGTGTTAATAAATGCAGTGGGCTTTTTCTTTTTTTTATTGGTTTATTGGGTGTGGGGCAAATTAGTCTACTTGTTAAATTAAACATATATTAAGAAATCACTATAGTAAAGATATTTAACTGCATTAAATTCACATTTTATTATCCATACATTGCCACCAGTTTAATCATTAAATACAATTGTTATGACAGATCAAAAGTTAGAGAAGAAAGAAGAAAAGTTATTCACATTAGAAGGTAGTGGAAAGATATTGGCTTTTACCAATGTAAATAGACAGATCAATAGAAGTATAGTTAATTCTAAAAAGAAGTCTATTGAAGAATTTGGCTTATTAGCACCTATAACCGTAGTAGATGCTAAAGATGTTATAGAAAAAGGTATTACTGTTTATGATGCCAACAACCCTACTGATGTAATAGATGCTGATAATGCAGAGAACTATTTAGTAATCTTAGATGGACAGCATAGATATACAGCTATTAAAGAACTGAATAAGAAAGATAAGTATTATGATATTTGGCTGATGTATCCGCTTAATAGAGAAGTTGCCGTATCTACTTTAATAATGGAAATTAATACTACTGCTATTAATTGGAAAAATGATAATTATATTTCTGTATTGGCTAAATTAAGATCAGAAGATAAAGGATTAGCATTTATAGATCAGTATATGCAGCTAAGACACAAGAGGACTAAAAAAGGTGAACAATCTGATAATCTTCCCAATAATGGTTATGGACTATCTGTATTATCTAAGTATCTCACTTTGAGTTCAGCCATTAATAAGGACTATCTTTATAGGATGGCAAATAATCCAAATAAGAAATTGCCTGAATCTATCAAAGTAGATAGAGCAGAGAAGATAATACAGACAGGAATAGAAGTTGGTTTTACACATACTTTCTTATCTAGTAGATTCTTTATTGATTGGATCATTAACTGGGTTCTACAGGAATATTCAGTAGATAAGATCTTAGAATGTGTAAAAGAATCTATGACTGGTGAAAAGGCAAAGAAATTGATGGAAGAATGCAAGGCTGATAATTTTAGTGATCTATTCGATGAAGTTATAGAATTACATTAATAATCAATATTATGCAGATACCTAACAATTTTAAATTATCTTTTAAACTGGGTGATATACAAGTAAATTCTTTAGAAGAATTTTATGCTTTGGATAAAAAGAGTGTATTAGAGCACTTTGGCTTTATTATTAGTAAAGACACATTAGGAGATGAATTTACCAGTAGAAATATAACTAGTGTAGAAGATGTACAAGAGATCATTTTTATATCTAATGCTGCTTTATATTGCCAATTAGAAGATAAAGAGCTAGCAATAGACGATAAAATGAAAGACTTATATAAAGTATGGATTCATAATACAGACCTATTAGAAGATTTGTTTATAGCCTATACTAAGTTAGATCCAGATAAGATGTCTAAAAGAATACTGAAACAGCAGAAAGATGGTACTATAGAACGATTCTTAAATAAATAAGTTCTATTTAATTCTTAAGTCCAGTTATCCTAGTGGTAGCTGGGCTTTCTTCTTTTTAGGGGTATGGGGTAATATTTTAGAGGGAAATGGAAAGTAACCACACTCCTCCCAACTTTCCACGGCTGGTTACTTTCTAAAGTCTAAAATTTTAATTGATAGATATACTCGTACAATGTACAATATTTATTATATTCGCGGTGTCGGAATGGCTTGTAAAAGAACGGTAGTAAATAACCAATTTTATAAGTTCCTGATATTCAATATAGATTGCAAAAATACTAACTTTGCAGAAAACTAACAGTATGCAAGCATCGCTTTTCCTTATACCGGTTACTTTGGGGGAGACTGAACATCGTCGGGTTCTTCCTGAATATAATCGTGAGATCATTCTTCAGATTAAACATTTTATTGTAGAAAATATACGTACCGCCCGCCGTTTCCTGAAAAAGACGGAGCCGTCTATCGTGATCGACGACCTGACTTTTTATGAACTCAACAAACATACCTCTGCGGAGGATGTGGCCGGTTATCTGGCTCCGTTGGCTAAGGGAGAGCATGTAGGTGTTATCTCCGAAGCGGGATGTCCGGCGGTTGCCGATCCGGGGGCGGATGTGGTGGCTATAGCACAGCGGAAGAATTATCCGGTTGTGCCGCTGGTAGGGCCGTCGTCCATACTGATGTCGGTGATGGCTTCCGGCTTCAACGGACAGAGTTTTGCCTTTCATGGCTATCTGCCTATCGATGCGTCGGAACGTACCAATGCGATCAAGAAGCTGGAAGGGCGTATCTATGCGGAGAACCAGACGCAGCTTTTTATCGAAACGCCTTATCGCAACAATAAGCTGGCTGAGGAGCTGATCCGTACCTGCCGCCCTTCTACCAAGTTATGTATTGCGTCGGATATCACCTGCGAAGATGAATATATCCATACCCGTCCGGTAAAGGATTGGGCAGGGAAAGTGCCCGACCTGAGCAAGAAACCGACTATTTTCTTAATCTATAAATAATCTGTTATGGCAACTTATCAGGCACACGAAACAGCAGTTATCGACCCCGGTTGTACAATTGGCGATGATACCCGCATCTGGCATTTCTCCCATATTATGACTGGTTGTACGATTGGTGAACGATGTAATATCGGGCAGAACGTCGTAATATCGCCTGAAGTGGTGCTGGGTAATAACGTAAAGGTGCAGAACAACGTCTCTGTCTATACCGGCGTGACTTGTGAAGAGGATGTTTTCTTGGGGCCTAGCTGTGTATTTACAAATGTGATCAACCCGCGCAGTGCCGTTTGCCGTAAAGACGAATATATGAAAACGCATGTAGGCAAAGGGGCTACGATCGGTGCAAATGCGACGATCGTTTGCGGACATAATATCGGTGCGTATGCCTTGATTGGTGCCGGTGCGGTTGTCACTAAAGAGATTCCGCCTTATGCGCTGGTGGTTGGCAATCCTTCCAAACAGATCGGTTGGGTGAGCGAGTATGGTCATCGGCTGTATTTTGACGGGAAGGGCTGTGCGGTTTGCCCGGAAAGCGGGGAGAGGTATCAGTTGAAGGATAATGAGGTAACCCGTATCGGATAAAAATAGAAAAGGCGGAAGTGACTCCGCCTTTGGTATATTTTAGTTAATGTAAGTCGTTATTTCTCATTTAACCATCTTTGGCCACTTGGAGTCATAAGCCAAATAAAGAAAACTGCAGATATAACAATACATGTTATGCATAAATAAAGAAATCCCATAATTTACTCCTTTCCTTTTAAAAATAATAATAAACTCAGGATGACAAAACCTATAATTGCGATTGTTCCTACTACAAAGATAATCACTTTATCAATATTAAAGTTTAATATGTTCGTTAAAATGATGCCGCCGAATATCAACTTGGTAAGATCGCTAATGTATTTGCTGGCTTCCAGATAAACAGCCTTTTGTGTTTTCTTACTTATTCGGGTGAGAAACTTTAGTTTATCGGGCTTTTTAGGCCTACGGATTGTCGTAGCATTTTTCATAGTTTATAGTTGTTTTGTTAATACTGTGGCAAATATATAAAAAGAAAGGCGGATAGTCAACTATCCGCCTTATAAATATTTCTTAGCAAGCCTTCAAACTCATATCGAGGCTCTTGACCGAGTGGGTCAGTGCTCCGACAGAGATAAAGTCTACGCCGCATTCTGCATAATCGCGTAATGTATCGAAAGTGATACCGCCGGATGATTCGGTTTCGAAGCGTCCGCCAATCATTTCGACAGCCTTCTTTGTGTCTTCGATATTGAAGTTATCCAGCATGATGCGGTCGATGCCGCCCACGTTCATGGCCTGTTGCAGTTCGTCGAAGTTGCGTACTTCGATTTCGATCTTCAGGTTCTTACCTTTTTCTTTCAGGTAGTTCTGTGCACGGGTAATTGCTTGTTCGATACCACCGGCAAAGTCTACGTGATTATCTTTCAGCAGGATCATATCGAACAATCCGATGCGGTGATTAACGCCACCACCGATCTTTACGGCATCCTTTTCCATCATACGCATACCCGGAGTTGTTTTGCGGGTATCCAGCACACGGGTTTTAGTACCTTCCAGTGCCTTGACATATTTGCGGGTTGTCGTTGCAATACCGCTCATACGCTGCATCACGTTCAACATCAGGCGTTCTGTCTGTAATAATGACTGCACTTTACCTTCTACGGTGAAAGCGATGTCGCCTTTCTTAACCTCTGCACCGTCATTGATGAAGATTGTCATTTTCAGTTCCGGGTCGAAGTCGTGGAAGATACGTTTAGCCATTTCAACGCCGGCCAGTACGCCATCTTCTTTAATGATAAGCTGGCTTTTTCCCATAGCAGTATCGGGAATGCAGCATAATGTTGTATGATCGCCGTCGCCAATATCTTCGGCAAACGATAATTTAATTAAGTCGTCGATTAACTGATCCATTTGTTATTCTATTCTGATTGATTGTATAATCGCTTTATCCCCATCGGCACGATAAGTGATGTTTACACGGTATTCGCCTGAAGCTGTCGGAAGTTTTCCAACAAAGAAACCTGCGTCCTTTTTATCCGCGTGATGTACTACTGAAAAGCCTGTGGGTTTATTGCTTCCGAAGAAGGTAGACAGCATCTTTACGGCCTCGCTTCCGTTGCACTTCTTAGATGAGCCGGGTATGGCCATATCTACTTCCTGATCCATTGCTCCTGTTAGTGAAGAGGCATTTCCTCCTTTGAAGGCATTTGATATAGGAGTAATATCGGCTGCCATGACGCTCAAAAATGAGAGTATCAATGCCAATGTAAGTAATAATCGTTTCATAAGCTATCTCCTCTTTTTATGAGTTTTCTGAGGCAAAGGTATGTATTTTTCCTGTAAATTAGCGCCTTCAACACTTAAAATGTAAACGAATGAAAATAGCACTGGTCGTAATAGGCAAAACGGATGCCGGTTATTTTGTAGAGGCAATCAATGAATATAAGAACCGTTTAGTCCATTACATCCCGTTTGAAATGGAAGTGATTCCGGATATAAAGAACGTAAAGAACTTATCGGAAACCCAACAGAAAGAAAAAGAAGGTGAGTTGATATTGAAGACTTTACAGGCTGGAGACTATTTAGTATTATTGGATGAAAAAGGAAAGGATTTCACATCTGTACAGTTCTCTGCCTATATAGAAAAGAAGATGCATACAGTTCCGAAGCGGCTGGTCTTTGTTGTGGGTGGGCCATACGGATTTAGTGAAACTGTTTACAAGGCCGCTTCCGAAAAGATCTCATTAAGTAAGATGACTTTCTCGCACCAGATGATCCGCCTGATCTTCGTGGAACAGATCTATCGGGCGATGACCATATTGAATAATGAACCTTATCATCACGAATAAAAGTAATGTGTTAAGGTAAGAAATGTGCCGATATGCCAGTTAAAGAATAGAATTAGCATTCTCTTAATTGGCATATCGGCACATTGTATAATTGTCACATTATTACTCTCTTGTCTTCTGTATCAATAAATAATCCAGTAACGTCATTGCTGCCATTGACTCGACAATAGGCACAGCCCGGGGAAGTACGCACGGGTCATGGCGTCCGCGAGCTTTCAAGATGGTACCTTCTCCATCCATATCGATGGTTTCCTGTTCCATCAGGATCGTAGCCACAGATTTGAAGGCAACACGGAAATAGATATCCTGTCCGTTGGAAATTCCTCCCTGAATACCGCCTGAGTTGTTGGTACGTGTATTGATATGTCCGTTGTCATTGAAGAAACGGTCGTTGCGTTCGGAACCACGATACAAGGCAGCATCGAATCCATCGCCGTATTCAAACCCTTTTACTGCATTGATCGTCAGCATGGCATGACCTAAAGCTGCATGTAGTTTACCGAATACCGGTTCTCCCAGACCGACAGGCGTGCCTTTTACCACACAAGTGATCACTCCACCGATCGTATCGCCTTTTGATTTCACTTCGGCAATCAATGTTTCCATTTCGGCAGCCTTAGCCGGATCAGGACATCTTACTGCATTTTCTTCTGTCAGGTTGAGATCATATTCTTTATAACTGCCTTCCAGCTTGATAGGGCCGACCTGAGAGGTGAATGCCTGTATATTGATTCCTTTCTGGCGCAATGCCAGTTTTGCAATTGCACCGGCAACGCATCTGGCTATCGTTTCGCGGGCAGAAGAACGTCCACCGCCACGAGGATCGCGGATGCCATACTTCGTCTGGTAAGTATAATCTGCATGTGAAGGGCGGTAAACCGTCTTCATATTGTCGTAATCCGACGAATGTTGGTTCTTGTTCCAGATAATGAATCCGATCGGTGTACCTGTAGTCTTTCCTTCGTAGATACCGGAAAGGAACTGTACTTCATCGTCTTCCTTACGGGGTGTCGTGATTTTTGATTGTCCCGGTTTACGTCGGTTCAATTCTTGCTGGATAAACTCTGTGTCCAGTTCGATGCCCGCCGGACATCCATCGATAACACCTCCGATACCCGGGCCGTGTGATTCGCCGAATGAGGTTAATCTGTATATATTTCCGAATGTATTCATACTTGATAAATGAAAAAGTGGAGAATTAAGAATGAGTCTGGAAATGAAAATGAGGAATGCAGAATCTCTTTTAATTCTTCATTCCCCATTCTGCATCTTTCTTTTTATTTATTAGTGGCAGCTACCGCATCCGCAACCACCTTCGTGATTGTGGTCACCGCAATCGCTTCCGCAGTCATCGCATCCGCAACCACATCCGCCAGCCGGAGCTGATAACGCTGCAATTTCTTCTGCTGTCGGTTCATGAACATCGATAACCTCACCGCTGAAGTGTAAAGTCTCACCAGCCAACGGGTGATTGAAGTCCATAACAACCACATCGTCTTTAACTTCAAGGATAGAACCGTTCAGACGGTTACCGTTCGAGTCCATCATAGGAACTGTGTTACCTTCTTTGATCACTTCCGAGTCAAATTTACCTTCAACTTCAAAAATGTTTTTCGGCAGATCCAATACATGATCTTCCACATATTCTCCGTATGCGTCGGCAGGAGCGATAGAGAAGTCGAATTTGTCACCTACTTCGAGACCTTTCAAAGCATCTTCGAAAGCAGGAAGCATGGCGCCTGTTCCAAAGATGAATTTTAAAGGAGCTTCTGTCACTGCTTTTTCCATCAACTCGCGCTCTTCACCTTCTCCTACGTTCAGGTCGTATGTAACCGCAACGAACTTATTTGCTGTAATTTTCATTTTTAATTGTATTTGTAATAAATAAAACGAGACAAATTTACGTATAATTTCCGAGTTAATCAGGTTATTCTTTTAAAAATAAAGATATGTAATGTTTTAATCTATAATATACTTATCTTTGTCGGCTGAAACAAAAATCTACAAATTATATATTTTAGCAGTGAGTAGATAGTGTTTATCGATAGGTTAATAAAGTTGTAGTTACACATGTGGTTTTCTAAATTGAGGGACTTTTTCTTTCCTTGTTGTATGGATAACAGAAGGTTAGTAAGTCTGTTTTTTTCCTGTTTGATCCTGAAGTTTATGTGGTTTAATTTGCTCTGGTGCATGTTATCCACGTTTACTCCGTTTTCAAAGATAGAGACCTATCTGGATACTCTGCTGGTAGCCTTGTTATTATTATTGCCGTTGGTCTGTTTCCGGGCGGTAAAGGTTACTTTGGTAATCTTCGTGTTGATGGACTGTTTGTTTGTCTCCAACCTGATGTATTTCCGTACTTATTTTACGGCAATCCCATTGGATAGCTATTCGTTGGCAGCCAACCTGACTGAGTTTTCAGGAAGTGTGTTTGACTCACTACGGATAGTAGATACTTTATTTCCGCTCTCGACTTTGGTGGTCGGTCTCTTATGGTGGTTCAACTACCGGAAAGGAACAGATATTAAAACAGTTCAAGGGGGTAAAATGCCTTTAGCCTTTGTCCGGTATATTTGTCTGATATTACTTGTTTCTTTGTTTCCTGCGATCCGGCTTTGGAGCCAGAATGGCTTTAAAACAGCCTACGAGAAATTGCAGGATGCCTATCTTCATACATGCAATATCCCGATGTATACGATATTCGGTTCTCTTTATTATGACTATTCATGTAGTAATATCACATACAGTCCGGAAATAAAGGATCGCATTGACTCCTGGTTAACCAGGAGAACGGATTGGAAATCCGTTCTCCCAAAGACTTATTCAAGGGATAATTGTATTATTATTTTAGCTGAATCTCTGGAAAGTTGGGTACTCGAAAAGATAGTCGAAGGGCAGGAGATAACGCCGAATCTGAACCGGATAATAAGGGATTCATCCGTAATCTATGCTCCTCATGTATTATCGCAGGTAAAAGGCGGCCGTTCTATCGATGCGCAATTATTGGTAAATACAGGTCTTTTACCTATAAACTCCGGGCCTTACAGTATCAAATTCCCGGACTCATATTATCCTTCACTGGCAAAAGCGTTTAAAGAAAAGTATAAAGATTCTGAAACGTATAGTCTGACTATTGATAAACCGATGGTATGGAATCAGTGTGTAATAACACCGGCTATGGGTTATGATAGCTTGGTTTCAAAGAAATGTTTTATAAAAGAGGAGCCTGTCGGATCGCGTGGACAAGTGGGCGATCGTGCCTTTCTGCGTCAGTGTTTGAAGAAGATTCGGAATAATGAAGTCTGGAATGAATCGGGAAATACATTTCTGCAATGCGTAACTTATTCGGGGCATAACCCTTTCCTCTTACCTGATTCATTGAAAAAGGTATTCTTTTCTCCCGAAGTACCCGAAGTGCTTAATAACTATATGACGATGGCCAATTATACAGACCGGGCTCTCGGTGAGTTCATTGCGCAACTCCGGGCTGATAAACGTTTTGAAAATACGTTGATCATGATCATGGGAGACCATGAAGCGTTAGGCACAGTAAGAAAAGAACTCTGCGATGATCCGGTAGGGAAGCAGATCGTTTCAGATAAGTCATTTGTTCCTTTGATCATACTAAATGCACCTTTCAATTTATATTATGGAAAGGTGATGGGGCAGGTGGATGTATATCCGACTTTATTGGATTTATTAGGCCTGAATGATTATTGGTGGCGAGGAATGGGAGAAAGCATATTAGATCCTCATAGACCGGGTTTTGAAGTGGATCCCCAGTTGAATGTTCTGGGAGATACGGCGGGAGTTTCTAAAGAGGATATTTATATGGCTAAGAAAGCTTGGGAAATATCAGATATGATTATCCGGTACGATTATCTGGGACATCGGTATGATCAGAATAAAAGGACTGATATAGTTGCTGTTAAGTAATAAAAAAGCCGATTCTGGAGAGAACCGGCTTATAGGGGTTTATTTTTTGTCGATTGCTTTTTTCAATGCGTTCAATGCTGTATCCAGAATGGAACGTGGGCAACCAATATTTAGTCGCATATAACCTTCTCCGCCAGGTCCGAACATACTTCCATCATTCAACAATAAGCCGGCTTTCTCCTGAAATAGTTTAACCAGTTCTTCCTGGCTTAACTTCAAATCGCGGCAATCCAGCCAGACCAGGAAGGAGGCTTGCGGAGGATATACTTTGATCTTCGGCAGTTTTGTTTTGAAGAATTCGTCTACGAAACGGACATTCTCCATTATATACATTCGCATTTGTTGTAACCATTCGGCTCCGTATGTATAAGCTGCTTCGGTTGCCGTATAAGCAAAGATCGTACCGTCACCCAGTTCTCCGGCTTCCAGGAATTCGTAAAATTCTTTTCTTATCCTTTCGTTAGGTACGATAGAGTAGGAAGTTACGATGCCCGCAATATTAAATGTCTTGCTTGGCGCCATGAAAGTAATACTGCAATTGGCGGCAGCTTCCGAAACGGTGGCAAACGGATGATGGGTGAATTGCGGGTAAGCCATTTCTGCATGTATCTCATCTGAAATGACCAGGATATTATGCTTTGCACAGATTTCAGCGAGTTTGATCAGTGTATCTTTTTTCCATACAATTCCGCCCGGGTTATGAGGATTACAAAGGATCAGGACTTTACATTGCTCGTCGATCACGGATTCGAGCTGGTCGAAGTCCATTTCATAAATACCATCAACCAATTTCAACGGATTATTTACCACTTCACGTTTCATGCTTTCCGGCACGATACGGAAGGGATGATATACAGGAGGTTGTATAATCACTTTATCTCCCGGCTTGGTGAAACACTGGATTACGAAGCCAATTCCTTTCACAATACCCGGAATATAGCTAAGCCATTCCCGTTTGATCTTCCACTTTTGCTTGTAGTCTACCCATTCGATAATACTTTGATAGTAAGAATCAGAGCCGAAAGTATAACCAAATATTTCGTGCTCACAGCGTTTTTTTATCGCATTGACAATAAAGTCAGGTGTACGGAAATCCATATCGGCAACCCATAGAGGAGTAAGATTCTCATTGCCGTACCGCTCTTTGATCGCATCATATTTGACGCAATTGGTTCCGCGGCGTTCAATTACTTCGTCAAAGTTGTATTGTTTCATTTTATCTTAGTTCAGTCAGTTTTTCTTAGTTTGTCGATTGATCGGGGTCAAAGATACAAATTATTTTATCTGATTCTTTTTATTTTGATATTTCTGATATTTTTCGCTACTTCGCACTAGTTATGGAATTACCAGAGGAACAACATATCTTAAAGGAGATCGCAAAAGGGAATATAAAAGCTTTCGAACAGCTTTTTTTCTGTTACCAACCTAGGTTGGTATATTTCCTTGTCGGCCTGACGCACGACAAGGAAGTCAGTCGCGATATAGCCCAGGATTTGTTTCTTACGTTGTGGAAAGACCGGGTAAAGCTGAAAGACGTTCGTTCTTTTTCTTCCTATCTATTTCAAATGGCACGTTTTACCGTCTACGATTATTTCGACCGTCTTGCCGTCTCGGAAAAGTATACGAATGAGTTTTTGTTGGAAGCTTCCGTCTCCCAATCGGAAGAAGAAGCGCTGTTTGCGCGTGAGTTGCAAAGTATTATCAGCCGTACGGTCGAACAGATGTCTCCCCAGCGGAAATTGATTTACCAAATGAGCCGTGAACAAGGTCTGTCTAATGATGAGATTGCCACCCGCCTGAATATCAGTAAACGAACTGTAGAAAACCATCTGACGGCAGCATTAGCCATTCTTCGGAAGGTACTTTATCTTTTCTTCCTCGTTTGTATAGAATAAAAGTCTTTATATCCGATAAAAGTTTCACTATGGAGAAACAACTGTTTCACTTAAAAGAAACAAGTGTTTCACTTAGGTGGAACAAATGTTTCAACTAAAGGAAATGATTGAAACTTTCAGAAAAAAAATATTTTGATTGTGTGTATCCGTCCGGTTAACCTACATCCTTATAAAGACGGATATTTTATGGAAGAAAACAACAATACAAAACAATTGATGCGACTGTACTTCGGAAAACACTTTTCCCGGTATGGACGTATCTTGTTTGGACGTTGGTTGAAGGCGGACGATGGAAAAATAGAAAAGGAGGAAATGCTACAGGATTTATGGGAGAAGTCGCAGCCGGAAGTGACCGCTTCGACTCATAGCGACTGGGAAATCCTGCAAAGGCATCTTTCCGTCGCTCCTGTCCGGGAACGTTCGGTGCCATTGTATCGTCAATGGTTAAAGTATGCTGCCGTTATTGCTTTACTGATTATGACCGCCGGAATAACCTATTGGACAACCGATAATTTTAAACCGGCCCGTCATGTGGAAATGGCACAGATATTTGTCCCTTACGGAGAAAGTGAGCAGGTGGTATTGCCTGACGGTTCGAAGGTGTGGGTGGATGCCGGTACGCTGTTGGTTTATCCGAAAGATTTTACCGATACCGATACACGAACGGTTTACCTGACCGGGCAAGCTTCATTTTCTGTCCGGAAAAATCCGAAGCAACCGTTTATTGTAAAGACGACTTACCTCGATGTCCAAGCCTTGGGTACCGTATTTACTGTGGATGCTTATCCGAGCGATTCATGTTCCATGGCTACATTGGAAGAGGGAAGTGTGCTGGTGTCCGTAAGGGATGAGAACATTCAACCAACCATATTAAAGCCGGATCAGCAATTAGTCTATTCACATTCGGAACATACAGTAATGGTTCATTCTATCGATGCTTCCTTATATAATATGGAAAGAAACGGTTATCTGATATTTGAAAATACATCATTCAATCGTTTAATGGCTTCTTTGGAACGTAAGTTCAATGTAACGATCCATTATAATTCCCAGAAGTTTGCTGAGGAATATTATAATGTGAAATTCTCACCGGATGAAAAGCTGGAAGATGTGCTGAATATTTTGCAACAATTGGTTGGTATACATTATAAAATAAAAGGGAATGTGGTATTTATAAACTAAAATATAGGAGAGAACAGGTATGAACAAAAGAAAACCGGAAAGACAGAAAGTGCGAAAATCCCTCTTTCCGGAATTCGAAATCGATCATTGAACATCTTTGTATTGACGAGTAAATCGTCAGATTTTATTAATATTCAATTTTCAAACATACAAATATATGAAATTAACTAATCTAATACCTATAAATAACGGAAAAAGTATATCCAAGCTGTTATTTATAACAGCTTTGTCTATCAATAGTTTATATTCTTATGCGCAACACCAACAGGTGAGCTTGACTGGGAGTAATGTAACGTTGAAGACTGCTTTTAAACAGATTGAGCAGCAGACTAAACTGTTTGTCGACTATAATACCCAGGAAGTTAATGACTCACGTGTCCTGACAAAGTTACCCAAAAACAGTAATGTGAAAGAGGTTATGGAGCAATTACTGGAAGGTTCCGGTTGTTCGATAACATTTAGTAACGGGCATATTATTATTAACAAGCAAGACCGGGTTGCTTCAACAACGAAGAATGTATCGGGTATTGTAAAAGATGAAAGAGGTGAGCCTGTTATCGGAGCGAACGTAGTAGTAAAAGGAACGACGAACGGAACGGTTACAGATATGAACGGACGGTATAGTCTGAGTGTTCCTGAAGGTAGTACGTTACAGATATCTTACATCGGTTACAACACCCAGGAAGTGAAGGTCGGAAGCGGAAATGTAGTAAATGTTTCACTTCGCGAAGATTCCGAAGCATTGGATGAGGTCGTTGTTATCGGTTACGGTACGGTGAAGAAAAGCGACTTGACAGGTGCTGTCGGTTCCGTACAGATGAAAGATGTAAGCCAGGTGGGTATAACCAGTGCCGACCGTGCATTGCAGGGGCAAATAGCCGGTGTACAGGTAAATGCCAGAACCGGTCAGCCGGGTGAATCGATGATGATCCGTGTCCGTGGTAGCAATTCCCTGGCTGGTGGTAACGAACCGCTTTATGTAATAGACGGTATGCCGGTAGAAAAGATGAATTCGGATATCAACCCGGAAGATATCTTGTCGATGGAGGTATTAAAAGATGCATCTTCTACAGCTATCTACGGTTCGCGTGGTGCGAACGGTGTCGTTATGATTACGACTAAAAGAGGTCGCACGGGTGATACAGTCCTGGAATATAATGGTTATGTAGGTATTTCTTCACTAAGAAAGAAGCTGGACTTATTGGGAAAAGACGATTATATAGCTATGGTAAATGAGGTTTCCCAAAATGACGGAAACGGTATTGCTATCACACCGGAACAGGCGGCTTCACTACCGAATAACGATTGGCAGGATTTAGCCTATCAGACTGCTTTGACACACAGTCACCAGGTTTCTGTTTCGGGAGGTACGGATAAGACGAAGTTGTATTCCTCTCTGAACTATATGAACCAGGAAGGTATTATCAAAGGTTCTAATTATAACCGTTTTGCTTTGCGTATCAATGGAGATCAGAAGTTAGCAAGAAACTTGTCATTGAATGCCAGCATCGCTTATTCATATGGAACCCAGAACACGGCTAACAGTAATGCAGACGGTTGGGGCGCAATTGCTTATACGGCAATGGTTATGTCTCCTATACAGGAAATAAAGGATGCCGATGGAAAGTATACAAATTTCTCGGGAACTCCCTGGGGAGGAACGAATCCTGTCGGTATGGCAGAATTGTATAAAGATAAAACTGTCAATTCCCGTTTATTAGCGAACTTGTCTCTTATCTACGATATTATTGATGGGTTAACTTTCCGTGTGAATGCCGGAGCAGAAGTAAATGCAGCAAGTAAGGATCGTTATATTCCGATCGGTTTATCAGCTGGTGGAAAGCTGGATGGAGACGCCTCCAAAGAAAAAGCAAATTATTATACTATCATCAATGAGAACATCTTGACTTACGACAAGAAATTCAATAAAAATCATGCATTGAATCTGATGGGTGGTGTTACTTTTCAAACATACCAGTGGAACCAGCTGAAAGGTAGTGGAACAGGCTTTTTAAGAGATGTTTATGAAACCAATAATTTGGGAGTGGCATCGACTCCGGGAATTCCGGCTTCAGGATTTAGTGATTATCGGATGGTATCTTTTCTGGGACGTGCTAATTATAATCTGATGGAAAGATATTTACTTACTGTTACAGCTCGTTATGATGGTTCATCCAAATTTAGTAAGAATCATAAGTTTGCTTTTTTCCCTTCAGCAGCGTTGGCATGGCGTGTTTCGGAAGAAGATTTCATGAAAGATATCGACTGGATGAGTAATCTGAAACTACGTGGTAGTGTCGGCCAGACAGGTAACCAATCGATTGATCCCTATCAGACATTTGCTCAATTAGGAACCTCCAGCCCTATTTTCGGAGGTGGTAAAGATATTGGTTTTGGTTTATCTTCTATGGCAAATGACGATTTGAAATGGGAAACAACTACGCAGACGGATATAGGTGTGGATATGGGTTTCTTTGGTAACCGCTTGAGCGTAAGTTTTGATTATTATTGGAAACAAACGCGAGATCTGTTGTATAAAGCGACTCTTCCTCCTTCTTCTGGATATTCTTCTATGTTGAGAAATTTAGGACGTATCGATAATAAGGGATTTGAAATCTCTATCAATACAATCAATATGAAAGGGAAAGTGAACTGGACGACTAACTTAAATATAACATCCAATAAGTCGGTAGTAAAAGATTTGGGTTCGGATGTGTATGGCAATAAGATTCAGCGCATAGATGCTCCTATCGGTGGTGGAAACTGGTTCCCGCTGTTTGTCGGTAAAGCTCCGTTCCAGTTGTATGGTTATGAGATCGAGGGGATTTATCAAACGGATGAGGAAGCCCGTCAGAATGGAGAGGCAACAAAGAAGGCTGGTGATTACCGTTATAAAGACACAGATGGAAAAGCCGGTATAACAACAGGTGATAAGACAATTATCGCAAATACGCAACCAAAGTTTACGTTCGGTTTGACAAATGTTATTAATTGGAATAATTTTGAATTGTCATTCCTGGTGATCGGAAGTGTAGGTGGCAATATTGTAAATGAGTTTAATAAAAGTATCACCAATATCGGCGGAACATGGAATGTCCGTAAAGATGTTTGGCAAAATCATTGGACACCTGAAAATCCAAATGCCAAGTATGCACGCGCATCTGCTGCCACTAAAGATTATCTGGCCTTCGGAGACCCGAGCTCTGTTTGGGTGGAAAACGGATCGTATCTGCGTTTCAAAGATATCAAACTGGCTTATGCATTGCCATCGCAGTGGTTTGCAGGATCACGTAAACCCAATATCTCGGTTTATCTGAGCGGACAGAACTTGATCACGATTACAAGCTATTCTCATTATGATCCGGAAGCATCCTGGACTTCTTCAGCCGTGAACGGATGGGATAGAGGGGTTTATCCGTCTGCAAAATCATTTACTTTGGGTTTACAGGTTAAATTTTAATACGTATAAAAAGAATGAAAACACTGATTAAGAATATATTACTGGCAGTACCGGTTATATTATCTGCTTCTTGTACCGATTGGCTGGAAGAAGATCCGAAAACGTTTATTTCTCCTTCTTCCTTCTATCAAACGGTGGAAGATTTTGACGGAGCTTTGAAAGGGTTGTATCCTCAGGGACAAAACCTGAATCTAACAGAGGTTTTTGCCGACTATAATGATAAGCCGGAAGCCGCAGAACAGGTCGGTGATATTTGGGCCAATAATCCGGGATATGGTTTTTATGCCTTTAGAAATGCCTGGTCTGGGCCATACAGTACGATTAAGAATGCTAATATGATTTTGGAATCGATAGAAGATAAGGATTTTACTGCCGAAACCAAGAATCGTATCATCGGGGAGGCAAAATGCTTGCGTGCCTGGTCTTACTTTACGCTGGTTCAGTTCTTTGGCGATGTACCTTTGCGGGATAAGGTTGTGACCAGTGATGCTGATGTGGCGATAGATCGTACGCCGCAGGCAGAAATCTACAAGTTTATATTTGATGATATTCTGGATGCGGAACAAAAACTTCCGGAAGAAGCACAGGAAATGGGACGTGTAAATAAATTGGTTGTGAAAGCTATTATGGCTCGTATCTATCTGACTTCTGCCGGCTTTCCGATGAATCAGAAGGAAAATTATGCAAAAGCCAAAGAGAAAGCGCTCGAAGTGATCAACAGTGGTCAATATTCTTTGATGCCTACGTTCGATAAAGTCTTTAAGACGGAACGTTATACGGCGGAAACTATTTGGGCTCAATTGTTCTCAGCTCCCGATAGTTATAGTGGTATGCATAATGAATCTTCACCGATCGGTAGCCAGACTGCCTTGTATCTGCCGACAGATGCTTTTATCGCCAGCTTCGATAAAGGTGATATGCGTAAAGAATGGGGAATCAAGCCTGAATATGTAAATGCGAAAGGAAATAAAGTCATCGCACGTACATATTATAATAAGTATATCAATGAAGAATATCTGGAACAGGAATTACCCGCATCAAATACCAATATCCTGACCTGGCAGACTCAATTGATCCGCTTGGCTGAAATGTATCTGATTGCTGCGGAGGCTGAAAATGAGATAAACGGGCCGGCCGGTGCCTATCAATATATCAATGCTGTCCGTAAACGTGCCCGTGTCGATCAGAGTGACCCGACAAATGTGCCTGATCTGAGTGGGCTTTCTCAGGATCAGTTCCGGGAAGCAGTGCTGCTGGAACGCCAGCATGAATTATATGAAGAAGGTTTTGCCTGGTACGATCTGAAACGTACCCAGACATTCGACAAGGTACAGAAAGCACGTGGTAGCAGATTGAATGTCCCTATCGGTGCTTACAACAATACCTGGTTGATCCCTGATACCGAAATTCTGAATAATAACATTTCTCAGAATCCGGATTACAGATAATTAATGTAGAATACATGAAGGGCCGGTCTGAAATATTTTCTGGATTGGCCCTTCTTATATCCATATATAAGAAATGAAAAAGCGATTTGTTTACTTTTTATTTATATGTGTTGCAAGCCTGGTCGCTTGTAGCAATCCGGTTGATCCTGCTGCATTAAACCTGGATACGGCAAACATTAACCGGTTGATCCCTTTTCGTGGAGAATTGAATAATGGTGTGAAACAACTTTATCCGGAAGAACCTTATAAGGCATTTTGGGCAGAGAATTGGAACAGTCCGGATCAGTCGGTCTCCTGGAAAGTCAATACGAATGGAGAAGACTATTTGGCGGAAATGATAGTCTGTGCAAATAATCTGGGGGAAGGTGAAGAGACAGAACTGATACTTTCCAATGGAACGGATAGCATCTGTTGTCCTATAAATAGTATCGGATGGCAGCGTTGCCGGTTCCCTCGTCCGTTGCATTTTGATAAAGGAACATCTGTTTTATCCCTAAAGATCAACAAGCCGGGTAAAAAGGATGATTTCAATGTATATCTATATGCGTTGGAAGTAACCAGGCCGGAAGCTTACAACCGGTTGCAGGCTGAAGCAGCATCACTCCGCAGCAATACATCCTGGATGGCGGATTTGCCTTACGGCTTTTTCTTCCACTGGAATTCAAAAAGTATGCCGCAGTCAGGAGAACCGTTAGCCTACAAAGATGCAGTCAACAACTTTGATGTAGACCGTTTTGCCCGAACTGTTTATGAATGTGGCGGGAAATTGATATTTTTTACTACTTCATGGGCGGAATATTATTTCCCGGCTCCGATACAGGCGATCGATTCTATTTTACCGGGGCGTACTACAAAAAGAGATTTAGTGGCAGATTTATCCGAAGCATTGGGAAAATACGGTATTCCTCTGATACTCTATTACCATGTCGGTCATGGCGATAAAGAATGGTGGGAGAAGCAGCATTATACACGTGATAATGCCGGCGACCTGTTTACAAATGTGGAAAAAATAGTAGGAGAGATCAGTATGAGGTATGGAAATCGCCTGGCCGGTTTATGGATGGATGACGGTATAGGCTATTATCCTAACGGGGCCTCGTTTGAAAGGATTGCTAAAGCAGCCAAAAGCGGAAATAAGGATCTGGCTATCTGTTTCAACTCCTGGATATTGCCGAAGTTGACAGATTTCCAGGATTATTATGCCGGGGAACTAGGCTTGTCTTTAGCTAGTGCAGGTGTTGATGATCCCTGTTTACCGCTGGATGGTGACGGATTATTCCACGGAGGAGCTCAGGATGGTTTACAGGCTACTTTCTCGGGCACTCTGGAACCGGGGGACTGGACACATATTTATAAAGACTCCATTATCGGCGATCCTGTTCTTTCTATCGATGAATTGACGCAGGTCGTAAAAGAATCCAATAAACGGAAGAACCTTCCGATGATTAATGTGCGAATCTATCAGGATGGAACAATCTCTCCGAAATCGTATGCCTTATTGAAAGAATTAAACAAACGTATCAGCGAAGAGTAAAGGCTGGAAATTATCGGATATGAAGCAAACAGGTGCTCATAAATAAGAATTCAATGAATTGAGGGTTGGTTATCTGTTAAAATGCAAGAGGACTACCCTCTTTTCTTGATAAATGAAACAAAAAGCAACATTTTTCTTTTAAATCCTTTGCTCGTATAAATTATTATTCTACATTTGCAGCGTCAAACAAAATAAAGACGATAAGAAAAGATGATGAACAATGTATTACATATTATTCTCGTGGTGGTCCTTCTAGTCATTAGTAGGTAAGGAGAAAGGTGTGTAAGAAGTTGTGAAGTCGTAAATGATATTTCTTAAGCCTTTCTCCATATAGAGAAGGGCTTTTTTATTGACTAAAAGATAAAAAACAAATATGATGAAGAATCCGTTAAGAAGTTCATATAGCACAGAGGGCAGACGCATGGCCGGAGCCCGTGCATTGTGGCGTGCCAACGGCATGAAAGAAGAGCAGTTCGGTAAACCAATTATAGCCATAGTGAATTCATTTACCCAGTTTGTGCCGGGACATGTGCATCTGCACGAGATCGGTCAGCAGGTAAAGGCGGAGATTGAAAAGCTCGGTTGCTTTGCCGCCGAATTCAATACGATTGCCATCGACGACGGTATTGCTATGGGACACGACGGAATGCTTTATTCCCTTCCTTCACGCGACATTATTGCAGACAGCGTGGAATATATGGTAAATGCCCATAAAGCAGATGCTATGGTTTGTATCAGTAACTGCGACAAGATCACGCCGGGTATGCTGATGGCAACGATGCGTTTGAATATCCCGACTATATTTGTATCGGGAGGCCCGATGGAAGCCGGAAACCTGGATGGCCGTGCACTCGACCTGATCGATGCCATGATCGAAGCTGCCGATGACTCGATAAGCGACGAACAAGTAGAAAAGGTGGAACGTTCAGCCTGTCCGACTTGCGGTTGCTGCTCCGGTATGTTTACCGCCAATTCAATGAACTGCCTGAATGAAGCCATCGGTCTGGCCCTTCCCGGAAACGGAACTGTTGTTGCAACACACGCCAACCGTGCCCGCCTGTTCAAGAAAGCGGCTAAAATGATTGTCGATAATGCTTATAAATATTATCGTGATGGCGACGACTCGGTTCTGCCGCGCAGCATCGCTACCCGTCAGGCATTCCTGAATGCCATGTCGCTCGATATCGCGATGGGAGGGTCTACCAATACGGTTCTTCATCTGCTGGCGGTTGCCCATGAAGCAGAAGCAGATTTCACCATGAAGGATATCGATATGCTTTCACGTAAAACCCCGGTTATCTGTAAGGTTGCACCCAGCTGTTCATACCATGTGGAAGATGTGAACCGTGCAGGCGGTATCATCGGTATTATGAGCGAGCTGGTAAAAGCCGGCCTGGTAGATGGTTCGGTAAAACGTGTGGACGGTATGACATTGTCAGAAGCTATCGATCGATACAGCATTACTTCCGTAAATGTAACGGATGAAGCAATAAATATCTATAAGAGTGCTCCGGCGCACCGTTTCAACCTGGTGCTCGGTTCACAGGAAAGCTATTATAAGGAACTCGATACGGATCGTGCAAACGGTTGTATCCGTGATGTAGAACACGCCTATGTAAAAGATGGCGGTCTGGCCGTCCTTTACGGAAACATCGCCCAGGACGGTTGTGTGGTAAAGACTGCCGGAGTAGATGAAAGCATCTTCCGCTTTGCCGGCCCTGCCAAGGTATTCGACTCGCAGGATGCCGCATGCGAAGGTATCCTTCAAAACAAAGTCGTCTCCGGCGATGTCGTCGTTATCACCTATGAAGGTCCCAAAGGTGGCCCGGGTATGCAGGAAATGTTGTATCCGACCTCTTATATAAAGAGCAAACACCTGGGAAAAGAATGTGCGCTGATCACAGACGGACGCTTCAGCGGTGGAACATCCGGATTGTCAATCGGACATATCTCTCCTGAAGCAGCAGCAGGCGGAGCGATTGGCCTGGTGAAAGACGGCGATATAATCGAAATCAATATCCCCGAACGAACTATAAATGTAAAGGTAAGCGATGCCGGACTGGCAGAACGCCGTCAGGCAGAAGAAGCCCGCGGAACAAAAGCCTTTACACCTCCTTTCCGCCAGCGTACGGTATCGAAAGCCCTGAAAGCATATGCCAAGATGGTTGCTTCGGCCGATAAAGGCGGTGTACGAATAGTAGAAGATTAATAAAACACCAAACACTATAATTTAGAGATGGATAAACAAAAGATAACCGGTTCGGAAGCTTTGCTGAAAGCGCTGATCGCTGAAGGAGTAGATACTATCTTCGGTTATCCGGGCGGGCAAGCGATCCCTATTTACGATAGTTTGTATGACTACAAAGATCAATTGAAACACGTTCTGGTACGCCACGAACAAGGTGCGACACATGCGGCTCAGGGATACGCCCGTGTCTCCGGTAAAGTAGGGGTAACGCTCGTCACTTCCGGCCCCGGCGCAACCAATACCATCACCGGTATTGCCGATGCACTGATGGACAGTACGCCGATGGTAGTAATAGCCGGACAGGTTCCGTCTCCGCTGCTGGGAACCGATGCTTTCCAGGAAGTCGATGTGATCGGCATTGCACAGCCTATCACGAAATGGGCTTACCAGATCCGTAAACCCGAAGAAATAGCTTGGGCCGTTTCCCGTGCTTTCTATATCGCCTCTACCGGCCGTCCGGGCCCTGTTGTACTGGACTTGGCGAAAGACGCACAGGTAGGCCTGGTCGATTATGAATATCAGAAAGTAGATTATATCCGCAGTTACCAACCGGAACCGGATATCAGGGAAGAACGTATAGAAGCCGCCGCCGCTTTGATCAACAGCGCAAAGAAACCCTTCTGCCTGGTAGGCCAGGGCGTTATCCTGGGCGGGGCTGAAGAAGAATTGAAAGCCTTCTTGCTGAAGAACGATATACCCGCAGGCTCTACCGTCTTAGGTCTATCCGCATTACCATCCGACTTCCCGTTGCATAAAGGTATGCTGGGAATGCACGGAAATGTAGGCCCTAACCGCAAGACAAACGAATGCGATGTGCTGATTGCCATCGGTATGCGTTTCGACGACCGTGTGACCGGTGATCTGAAGACTTATGCCAAGCAAGCGAAGATCATCCACCTCGATATAGACAATTCGGAAATAGGAAAGAACGTTCCGGTAGACGTAAAAGTCCTCGGTAACGCCAAACACACCATTCCGATGATCACCGCCCTGCTGGAAGAACGCAAGCGTCCGGAATGGAATGCCGAGTTCGAACCGGATGCGAAGGAAGAGCACGACAAGGTGATCGAAAAAGAACTCTATCCCACCAGCGGCCAGTTGAAGATGGGTGAGGTAGTCCGTAAAGTCTCCGAAGCAACCAACGACGACGCAGTCCTGGTGACCGATGTAGGCCAGAACCAGATGATGGGTGTACGTTACTTTAAATACAAACAAACCCGCAGCGTGGTTACTTCCGGAGGATTGGGAACGATGGGCTTCGGCCTTCCCGCCGCTATCGGCGCCAAACTGGGAGCTCCCGACCGCACCGTTTGTTTCTTTACCGGCGACGGCGGTATCCAGATGACCATCCAGGAGCTGGGAACCATCATGCAGGAAAACCTGAACGTAAAGATCATCGTTCTCAACAACAACTTCCTCGGCATGGTACGCCAATGGCAGGAACTGTTCTTCCACGAACGTTATTCGAATACGATCATGAAGAACCCCGACTTCGTAGCCATTGCCAAGGCATTCGGTATCGCATCCCGTGCAGTCGACAGTCGCGAAGAACTGGACGATGCAATCGCGGAAATGCTGAACCACGACGGAGCTTACCTGCTGGTAGCCAACGTTGAAACCTGTGGTATGGTATATCCGATGGTTCCGGCCGGAGGAAGCGTTACGAACATGATTTTAGGTGATAAGTAAGGAGGACAAGCTATGACAACAAAGAAATTATATACCGTTATTATCTTTTCAGAGAACACAGTAGGTCTTCTGAACCAGATTACGATTATCTTTACGCGCCGGCAGCTGAACATCGAGACGCTTTCCGTTTCCCCCTCTGCTATAAAGGGAATACATAAGTTCACGATCACTACTTTTGCCGAAGAAGATATGATCGACAAGGTGGTAAAACAGATCGACAAACGTGTGGATATTCTGAAAGCCTATTACAATACGGATGAAGACCTGGTGTATCAGGAAATCGCCCTCTACAAACTGAGTACCGAGCTTTTCATCAAGATGGGAACGGTAGAGGACTTGATCCGCAAGTACAACGCCCGTATCCTCGAAGTGAACGAAACCTGTGTCGTGCTCGAAAAGAGCGGTCACTACGACGAGACACAAGCCCTGTTCAAAGAATTGAGCGAAACGATCGGTGTGTTGCAATTCATCCGTTCCGGCCGTGTCGCCATTACGAAGAGTAAAGTGGAACGTCTGAGCGATATGCTTTCCTCTATGGAAAAGAAGTTGCAGGACAAACATCAATAATAACGAAAGGACACAGTCCTCACTATAAAAAGAAGATTATGGAGAAAAACAAAGTAGGAGAATTTCATTTTGTCACCGAGTCCTATCTGATGGACTTCCGGGGCCGCATCACCATCCCGATGATCGGAACCTATTTGCTGCACGCAGCTTCCTGTCATGCCGCCGACCGTGGGTTCGGCTATAACGACATGACCGAAAGGCATACAGCCTGGGTACTTTCCCGTCTGGCAATCGAAATGACATCCTATCCTGCTATGTCGGAATCCGTAACCTTATACACCTGGGTAGACGAAGTCGGCAAGCTGTTCACCAGCCGTTGTTTCGAACTGGTGAACGGTGAAGGTAAAACCTTCGGCTTCGCCCGTTCCATCTGGGCGGCCATCGATATGGAAACACGCCGTCCGACCCAGCTCGATGTGGAAGGGCTGAGTGCTTACGTCACCGACCGTCCCTGTCCGATCGAGAAACCCGGCAAGATCGCCCCGGTAGAAAATAACGTCTCCGGCGAACCCTACCGTGTGAAGTACAGCGACCTCGACGTAAACGGCCATCTCAACAGCATCAAATACATGGAGCACCTGCTCGACCTGTTCGACATCAGCCTGTTCCGTGAAAAAGAGATAAGCCGTTTCGAAATAGCTTACCAGTCCGAAGGAAAGTACGGTATGGAGCTAACCCTTCACAACCAGGAAGTTTCCCCCGGAAAGTATAACATGTCCATCTGTCACGAAGGCAAAGCCATCAGCCGCGCCGCCGTCACCTGGACATAACACTGTCTTGTCCCCGTGCTTGACACGGGGCCGCAGAAGAACAGACTGTTTATGACCTGTCCCTTTGCGATCCCGTGTCAAGCACGGGAACGAGGTAGTTATATAGAAATAAATTATTTTATATACATTCATTTTAATAGTAAAAAGAAAATGGCAGTAATGAATTTTGGCGGCGTTGACGAAAACGTAGTAACCCGCGAAGAATTTCCGTTGGAAAAGGCAAGAGAAGTATTGAAAGACGAAACTATCGCCGTTATAGGTTATGGCGTACAGGGCCCGGGCCAGAGCCTGAACCTGCGCGACAACGGTTTTAACGTAATTGTAGGACAACGTAAAGGTGGTAAGACTTGGGAAAAAGCCGTTGCAGACGGTTGGGTACCGGGCGAAACACTGTTCGATATTGAAGAAGCATGCGAAAAAGCAACAATCATCCAGTACCTGCTTTCAGATGCAGCACAGATTGAAGTATGGCCTCGCATCAAAAAATACCTGACTCCGGGTAAGGCATTGTATTTCTCACATGGCTTCGGTATCACATACAAAGAACGTACAAACATCATCCCGCCTGCTGATGTAGACGTGATCCTGGTAGCTCCGAAAGGCTCGGGTACTTCACTGCGTCGCATGTTCCTGCAGGGCCGTGGTCTGAACTCAAGCTACGCTATCTTCCAGGATGCAACAGGCCGTGCATGGGATCGTGTAATTGCATTGGGTATCGGTGTAGGTTCTGGTTACCTGTTTGAAACAACATTCAAGAAAGAAGTATATTCCGACCTTACAGGCGAACGTGGTACTTTGATGGGTGCCATCCAGGGATTGCTGCTGGCTCAGTACGAAACACTGCGTGAAAACGGTCACGAACCTTCAGAAGCATTCAACGAAACAGTAGAAGAACTGACACAGTCGTTGATGCCGCTGTTCGCTGAAAACGGTATGGACTGGATGTACGCCAACTGTTCAACCACTGCACAGCGCGGTGCTCTGGACTGGATGGGCCCGTTCCACGATGCAACGAAACCGGTATTCCAGAAGCTGTATAGCGAAGTTGCCTGCGGTAACGAAGCACAGCGTTCTATCGACACTAACAGTAAGCCTGACTACCGTGAAGGTCTGGAAAAAGAACTGAAAGCCCTTCGTGAAAGCGAAATGTGGCGTGCAGGTGCCGTTGTTCGCAAACTGCGTCCGGAAAACAACTAATACATATTCCTACATATAATACAGAAGAAGGCATGTCGTGACGGCATGCCTTTTTTGCGTTATTAAAATATGCTATTACTAACATTAGCCCCACCTACTATAATGTTATTCATTGTCACAAACTAGTTGTTATCTAAGGATATAGTCCTATTATCCTGTACTGGGTAGTTCGCTAGGGTGTACAGGCTGATGTGTTAGGGTGTACAGGATAACCGACTACCCTGTACACCCTGGTGAAAGTGAGTAAGGAGCTTTTTGTTAGTTGGCAATAGGCTTAGAACTAAAACCTTACTGATTTATCTTTAGTATATTACTTTTCATCTTTTCCCATTGTCACTGTCGACGATTGGTTATTATAGAAAAATGTTTTGTGTTTTTTGTATTCATAGCCTTCATGTGTGGTGTAATGGATTGCTGGTTAGTTTGTTATGTATGAAGGCGGCCGGGTTTGTGCCTTCATCGAATGAAGGCGAATACATCGATGCCTTCATCTGTAACTGTCGGTCTATTAGTTACATACGCCTGATATGAAGGCATGAAGGCTAAAAGTAGATAATAATATTTCAGCAGATAATAAGATGTTGAAGACTTCGAAACCGGACAAGAGATATACCATAGTCTTTGTAGAACTCATGCCCTTCATGGTTTTAGCCTAAGTTCGATTGCCGTCGGTTTCAACCGACGGTCAAGATATTGGGGTATTATTGGCTCTAGCCACATTTCTTATTGCAGTCTATTATGTTAAAATTCTTATTTGGTAACGTTAATGCTGTATTTTTAAGCACAATTTAAATAATATTACTATATTTGCCCCCGTGAAATACGTGAGTTCTACAAAAACTATGGTATTAATGTTAAACTGCCGGGCTAATTTATGTATACCAGGTATTTCAGTTTCAGTATGGAAGGTGCACAGTGTCAATGAGTTTCACTAGTACTCTTGAGCTCCCCACTTAAGCCTTCCGAAGTAGTTAAAAGTGTCTAATTGTTTAATTCTAATTTTAGCTTATGTTGACAAACTCGAAACTGGTTAAAGCATTAGTTCTTGCAACTGTATTTGGTACAGCCGGGACTATCAATGCATCAGTGATCCCCACCTCAGCAGGTGCTATGATCGCACAGCAGAATGGAAAAGTTACAGGAGTCGTAACAGACGATATGGGTCCGGTAGCTGGTGCTTCTATCTCTATCAAGGGTACTTCTTACGGTACTATTTCGGATATGGATGGTAAATTTACATTGGATGGTCTAAAGAAAGGTTCTGTACTTGTTGTTTCATTTGTCGGTCTGACAACCCAGGAGATTGTCTGGAACGGACAAAGCACTCTGAATGTAAAGTTGGCCAGTGATACGCAAGATTTGGATGAAGTGGTAGTTGTTGCCTACGGTACGGCTAAAAAATCTTCATTTACAGGATCAGCCTCTGTCGTAAAGTCTGATCAGCTGGAAAAGATTTCTGCTACTAGCTTCACAGAAGCATTGCAGGGTATGAGTGCCGGTGTAAATGTTTCTAACAACGAAGGTAACCCGGGCGGTGAAACCCGTATCCAGATCCGTGGTATCAGTTCGATGTCAGGACAAACAACTCCGTTGTATATTGTTGACGGTATGCCTTATGATGGTAGTATTTCCACTTTGGCTCCGTCTGATATTGAATCTATGACTGTATTGAAGGATGCTGCAGCAGCTTCTTTGTATGGTTCCCGTGCTGCAAACGGTGTTGTTGTGATCACAACAAAGAAAGGTAAAATAGGTAAACCTGTGATCAATTTCCGTGGTGCATGGGGTACTTCCGACAATGCTGTTAAGAACCCGACAAAAGCTAATCCGTACGAGCAGTTGACAAATACATGGCGTGCTATTTATAATGATAAATATTACGTAGAAGGTCTGGACAAACAGGCAGCCGGTGATTATGCTTCACAAACAGTATTAGGTCACATGGTAAATCCGCGTGTCAACTCAAAAGGCGAAACGACTTATGTAACCCCGTTCAGATGGACTGGCGATGCTTCCAATTATGTACTGCATGACGGCAACGGTAATGGTTACGTAAATCCTGACTTGGAAATGGTTTGGGATGAAAGCGATTACGACTGGTATGGTTCCGTATTCTCCCGTAAATTACGCCAGGATTATGGCATTGACCTGAGTGGTGCTACAGCCGACGGCAAGACCAACTATTTCACCTCTATGTCTTATCTGAATGATAAGGGGTATGCTAACAATCAGTATTATAAACGTTATTCGTTCCGTGCCAGCGTAACGACTGAATTAACAAAGTGGCTAAGCATGGGCGGAAGTCTGGCATATAGTCAGTATCGTCAGAATGTATCCGGTGCAAACCGTGCTTTGGTATTCTCTAATTCATTAAACTCTCCTTATTTGAGAAATGAAGATAATACAGATTGGTATTACTCTCAAAAAACCGGAAAGCGTATTTATGATTTCGGAGAGAATAGTGCAAACTTCTTCGGTTCCCATGTTTTGCAGAATGGTGGTGACTATTGGAACAATCCGAACGATGAAGATTTTGACAACTACGCAGGTAATATGATCACTGCCCATTATTTCGCGGATTTCAAATTACCGTTTAATATCAACTTCAAGACAGCCATTAATCTGGATGATATAACGAAAAACAGATATCAATATACTTCTGCTATTCATGGTGATGGCCAGTTGAAGCCTTATGGTGTAACAGTAAAGACCAGTGGCGGTTCTGCTACTCATGAATCATGGAAAACACAATCTGTTACCTGGAATAATATCCTGACTTGGGATAAATCGATTAATGATCATAATTTCAATGTGATGTTAGGTCAGGAGTTCTATTCAACCGACAGACATCATGAGTATGGATATGGTGAAGGTATTATGCAGATGGGTATGTATGAATTGAATTCTACTACTAAGAACTGGGATATTGATTCAAAGAGAGATTGTTACGCTTTGTTATCTTTCTTCGGCAAGGTCGATTATAACTGGATGAATAAATATTACCTGTCTGGTTCTATTCGTCGTGATGGTTCTTCCCGTTTCAGTAAGGATAGCCGTTGGGGTAACTTCTTCTCAGTGGGTGCTTCCTGGCGTATCTCAAAAGAAAAATTCATGGAAGATCTCAAATGGATCGATAACTTGTCTCTGCGCGGAAGTTACGGAACATCAGGTAATGACAAACTGATCCCACGTGATACGGGTAACGGATCTTCTAAATTGGATGATGAAATTTTCTATGGTTATCAAGGATATTATACTTCTGCTAACTTATATGATTTGGCAGGTTATAAACCAAAGACTATCCCTACTCCGAGGTTAAAATGGGAACGTAATGAACAGTATAATATAGCATTGGATTTTGCATTCCTGAACCGCTTGAACGGTACGGTTGAATTCTATACCCGTAATTCAAAAGATTTGTTGTACTACAAGGCTTTGCCTTTGTCTGCACAGATTGGTGATGCCGAGGGATACAATACAAACTTAGGTAATATCCGTAACCGTGGTGTAGAAATCACGTTGGGAGCTACTGCCATCCAGCAAAAAGATTTCCGTTGGAATATCGATTTCAACATGTCTACTGTAAAGAATGAGGTAACTTATTTGCCGGACGGTGCTTATATCTATGAAAACCGTGGTGCCGGTTACAAACTGGAAGAAGGACATTCTATTTTTGAATTCTACATGGTGAAGAACGCAGGTGTGGATCCTCAAACCGGTAATATGCTTTTCTGGGTACGTGATGGTGAAAATGGTTGGAAAACAACTGATAATTATTCAGACGTATCTTCTAAAGATTATCAATATTGCGGTTCTGCAATTCCTAAGGCTTTCGGTTCTATCACAAATACGTTTAAGCTGAAAGATTTCGACTTCTCATTCATGTGGTATGCTTCTTTCGGTGCCAGAATGTGGGATTATGTTTATCTGGAACGTACTACGGTGCGTGACGGTGTAGGTGTTATTCAGGATTTGGTAGACGGAAAAGTATGGATGCAACCGGGTGACAATGCCGAATTCCCGCGCTGGTCGGCTTCCAATTATTCTGCAACACGTAAGAATTCTGATTTCTACTTGTTCGACAACGATTATATTCGTTTGAGAAACGTAACATTGGGTTATACGTTGCCACGTAATCTGACTTCAAAGGCTGGTCTTTCTAATGTTCGTGTTTATCTGACAGGCGATAACCTGCTGACTTTCGGCCCGGCTGCAAAACGCCATACAGAACCTGAAACAGGTGTTCTGGGTAACAACTATAATGGTAACACGGATACAGATAATGGTATCCAGGGATCAAGAAGAGTATTTATGTGTGGTATTCAAGTTTCATTTTAATTAAGATAGATCTGTATGAAAAGATTATATAGAACCGTAAAATTTGCAGCAGTTGCTCTTCTCGCATTCTCTTTGAGCAATTGTAACGATGATTTGACGACGAATTCATCTACCAATGTGGATGAAGAAACCATAACATCCAGTACTACTGGGTTGAATATGGCATTGAATTCAGCTTACCGCTTTATTTTGATGGGGCCGGAAACGAGTAGTCAGAATGATGCTTGTTATACAGGTATGGCCGGTTTAGCTATGTATTATGATTTGGCCGGTGCTGATTTCCTGAGTACGAAGAACTATGGTGGTTCGGTTGAAAACAGTTATAACTTTGCACCGGAACGTGCACAATCTACTGGTGATTATTCCAAACGTATTTGGGGTAATATGTATAAGATCATCAATCAGGCAAATATAATTATTGATGCACTGCCGGATGCAACCGGAACAGAGGCTGAAAAGACTGTGTTGAAAGGACAAAGTCTGGCAATGCGTGGCATTAGCTATTTTAATTTGTTGATGTGTTATCAGCAGACTTATGCAGTAGCAAAGGACAAACGCGGCGTTATCTTGCGCCTTTCTTCAGAAGATCCGGATTCTAAAGCTTTTTCTACTGTTGAAGAATGTTATCAGCAGGTGGTTTCCGATTTGAAGGAAGCAAAAAGTCTGTTGGCTTCTTATGAGAGAACGGATATGTGGCGTATCAATGCCGATGTTGTATCAGCTCAACTGGCACGTGTTTATCAGGTGATGGGCGATTGGCAGAATGCATTGAATGAAGCAAAAAGTGTGTATGAAAAGTATAACACATTGATGACAAAAGATGAATGGTATAGTGGCTTCGATAATTTGTTGACCGATGGTTGCAAAGAAGTTATTTGGGGTGTTAAATTTAATAACGTTTCAAATGTCAGTACCAACAGTATTTTCAACTATATGTATAATCAGGATCCTAGCTATGGTGAAACAATGACTGTAGGGCCTATTTATAGCTTCATCAATATTCTGGTTGATCAGAAATATGTAGAATTGTTTGACGAAAGTGATTTCCGTGGTGCTAAATGTACAAAGACTGAAAATGTAACGGATGCTGATGAAAAGCCTGTCATGTTCTGGCACCGTACTGCTAACGGCGATAAGGAAATCAAGGCCAAATGGGCGTATAATAAGTTCAAATATTATGGTGATGCCAACGGTGCTCCGATGGGTAATACTTATCCTGAATTATCTTTAATGCGTGCTTCCGAAATGTTGCTGATCATGGCTGAAGCTGAAGCAAACCTGAATAACAGCGCTTCTGCTTTGTCTTACCTGACTACTCTGCAGAATGCACGTAACGTAGCAAAACCGACAACGGTAACAGCTAAAGACGAACTGCTGGAAGCTATCTATGTAGAACGTCGTAAAGAATTGCTGGGTGAAGGTGTTACTGGTATGTATGATTTGCTTCGTTTGCAGAAACCGTTATATCGCTATGGATCTACATCCGCTAATCTTGCCGGTCATTTTGCATCAGGATTGATGTATCTGGATGGCTATAACGCTTCGGATGCACAACCGAAAGGCTTCCTCAACTCTAACGACTATCGTTTCTTATGCCAGATTCCTGAATTGGAAATGGCTAACAATGAAGCGATCAGTAGTTCAGACCAGAATCCTTTCAGCGGACAATGATAGGTTGTTTATAATAAGTAAATAGAAAGAAGAGGCTGTTCCATTATGGAACGGCCTTTTTTTGTGGATAAACCGATGGAATAAACCAGTATGTTATTTGCCTGACCAACAGAAGCCATTATCTTTGCGGTAAGGAAAAAACTAAATTACAATACCATGAAGAAAATAGGTTTACTATTCTTTTTATCTTTATTGATCAATCTCCCTCTCTTTGCCCAGGAAGACATCAAGATCACCCATGCCCCGTATCTGCAAAACCTGGGTGAGAATGAAGTAACAATCGTTTGGACGGTCAATAAACCATCGGTCGGATGGGTGGAATTGGCACCGGACGACGGAACACATTTCTATCGGACGGAACGCCCCAAAGTGTTTAATGCGAAGAACGGAATAAAGCTGACTTCTACGGTTCATAGTGTCCATCTGAAAGGACTGGAGCCCGGAACGCGTTACCGCTATCGTGTATATTCGCAGGAAGTGTTGAGTCATGTAGGTTGGAAGGTTATTTATGGGAATGTGGCCGCTACCGATGTGTACAGCCAGAAGCCGCTGGTTTTTAAGACAAGCGACCATGCAATGCAAACGGTGAACTTTGCTATGGTAAACGACATACATGGTAAGAGCGATATGCTGGAGAAACTGGTTTCACATTGTGACCTGAAAGCGACCGACCTGTTTCTGTTCAACGGAGATATGGTGTCTATCTTCAATAGCGAGAAAGAGATATTCGACGGATTTATGAGTAAGGCGACAGAACTTTTTGCTTCGGAACTGCCGATGTATTATACCCGTGGAAACCATGAAACACGCGGATCGTTTGCCACCTCTTTTCAGGATTATTTCTCTCCGGGACAAGAGCATATTTATTATATGTTCCGTCAGGGGCCGGTTTGTTTCGTGATTCTGGATAGTGGAGAAGATAAACCGGATACCGATCTCGAATATGCCGGCATAACCGTGTATGACCAGTATCGCACGGAGCAGGCAGAATGGTTGAAGAAGGTGCTGGAAAGTAAGGAATACAAAGACGCCCCGTTCAAAGTCGTAGTATGCCATATGCCCCCGTTCGGTGGTTGGCATGGAGAATTGGAAGTGGCAGAGAAATTTATTCCGCTGCTAAATAATGCCGATGTGGATGTGATGCTTTGCGGACACTTGCACCGGTATATGAGGAATGAACCGAAAGACGGCGTGAAGTTCCCTGTCATTGTAAATTCCAATAATACACTGTTGAAAGCCGAAGTTATGAATAATAAACTGAGCATAAAGATACTCGACCAGGACGGCAAGGAGATGGATAAGCTGATTATAAATAAGTAATAACGTATCTATCCAATCTTTAAACGCACTTTTGTGTAATGATTTATAGGTTACATTCTGTCTTCGCTTTCATTTTATAAGAAAATAGGTGTAAAAAATATCGTTTTATATTTGGTGGTTTAGAAAAAGGCTGTATCTTTGCAGCGTTAAATAAGAAAAGACAATGAAACAGAACATAGCAAATAGTCTCATTATTTCTCTAAACATTATTCTACTCTGGGAACGGGATAGGAAGTGAGACTGTACGTGCTTTTCTGATGCATGAAGATATAAAAGAGCCTTTCTCACTTCCTTGTGAGAAGGGCTTTTTTTATGGATACAAACAAGAATATAAACAAATTTAAGAGTATAAGATTATGTCAGACAGATTATTTATTTTCGACACCACATTGAGAGATGGTGAACAAGTGCCGGGGTGCCAGTTGAACAGTATTGAAAAGATCCAGGTTGCCAGAGCACTCGAAGAACTGGGAGTGGATGTGATTGAAGCAGGATTTCCGGTATCCAGCCCAGGCGACTTCAACAGTGTGGTTGAAATATCGAAAGCCGTTACATGGCCTACTATCTGTGCCTTGACCCGTGCTGTCGAGAAAGATATCGATGTGGCAGCCGAAGCGTTGAAGTTCGCGAAACGAGGACGTATCCATACGGGTATCGGTACTTCCGATTACCATATCCGTCATAAATTCAACTCCAATCAGGATGAAATCCTGGAACGTGCTATCGCTGCAACCAAATATGCCAAACGATATGTGGAAGATATTGAATTTTATTGCGAAGATGCCGGACGTACGGACAATGCTTATCTGGCCCGTGTCGTTGAGGCGGTGATCAAAGCCGGTGCAACAGTGGTGAATATCCCGGATACGACCGGATACTGTCTGCCTGACGAATATGGCGCGAAGATCAAATACCTGATGGAGCATGTGGATGGTATTCATAATGCAATCATCTCTACCCACTGTCATAACGATCTGGGTATGGCAACGGCCAATACCGTACAGGGTGTGCTGAACGGTGCCCGCCAGGTGGAAGTTACGATCAATGGTATCGGCGAACGTGCCGGTAATACTTCTCTGGAAGAAGTGGCGATGATCTTCCGTAGCCATAAGGAACGTGAAATTGAAACCAATATCAATACAACCAAGATCTATGGTATCAGCCGTACTGTTTCCAGTCTGATGAACATGCCGGTTCAGCCGAACAAAGCGATCGTCGGACGTAACGCCTTCGCCCATTCTTCAGGTATCCACCAGGACGGTGTATTGAAAAACCGTGAGAGCTACGAGATTATCGACCCGAAAGACGTTGGTATCGACGATAGTGCCATCGTATTGACTGCCCGTAGCGGACGTGCCGCCCTGAAACATCGTTTGAGCGTTTTAGGCGTGGAACTGAGCCAGGAAAAACTGGATAAGGTATATCAGGAATTCCTGAAGCTGGCCGACCGTAAGAAAGATATCAACGACGACGACGTGTTGATGCTGGCCGGAAAAGACCGCACTGCTATGCACCGTATCAAACTGGATTACTTGCAGGTGACATCGGGTGTCGGCTTACAGTCGGTTGCCAGTGTCTGTCTGGATATTGCCGGAGAGAAGTTCCAGGCTGCCGCTGCCGGTAACGGCCCTGTCGATGCTGCCATTAAAGCTGTTAAATCAATTATCCACCGTACGATGACCATCCAGGAGTTCCTCATCCAGGCTATTAATAAAGGTAGCGACGATATGGGTAAGGTACACATGCAGGTGGAATATGACGGAAACAACTACTACGGTTTTGCCGCCAACACCGACATCATCGCTGCTTCGGTTGAAGCCTTCATCGATGCAATCAATAAGTTCGTAAAATAACATAATACATAATTAGCAATGAGCAAGACATTATTTGAAAAGATTTGGGAGAAACATGTGGTGGATACACTGCCCGACGGAACGATCCAGTTTTACATCGACCGTCTGTTCTGCCATGAGGTGACCAGTCCGCAAGCTTTTGCCGGATTACGTGCCCGTGGCCTGAAACCCTTCCGTCCGGAGCAGATCACTTGTATGCCGGATCATAACATTCCGACATTGAACCAGGAAAAACCGATCGAAGATCCGGTATCAAAAAACCAGGTAGATACGTTGGAGCAGAATGCCAAGGATTTCAACCTGACTTATTACGGTCTGCAACATCCGAAGAACGGTATCATCCATGTGGTAGGGCCGGAAACCGGTCTGACTCAGCCGGGTATGACGATCGTTTGCGGTGACTCTCATACTTCTACCCACGGTGCAATGGGCGCAATCGCCTTCGGTATCGGTACCAGCGAGGTAGAAATGACACTGGCTACCCAATGTATTATGCAGCGCAAGCCGAAAACGATGCGCATCACCATCGACGGTAAACGTAAGTCGGGCGTAACGGCTAAAGACTTCGCCCTTTATATCATCAGTAAGATGACAACGGGCGGTGCTACCGGTTACTTCGTGGAATATGCCGGTGAAGCTATCCGCAACACCACGATGGAAGAACGCCTTACCATCTGTAACCTTTCTATCGAAATGGGTGCCCGTGGCGGTATGATCGCCCCCGACCAGGTTACTTTCGATTACCTGAAAGACCGTGAGTTCTCTCCCCGTGCCGAAGCCTGGGAAAAGAAGCTGGCTGAATGGCGCGAGTTGTACAGCGATCCCGATGCTAAGTTCGACAAAGAGATCGTCTTCCATGCCGAAGATATCGACCCGATGGTTACCTACGGAACCAATCCGGGAATGGGAATGGGTATCCGCGAAAGCATCCCTGCTATGGAGAGCGTAGACGAAGCAGGACGTATCTCATATAAAAAATCTCTTGACTACATGGGCTTCACAGCCGGCGAACCGATCATGGGTAAGAAGATCGACTATGTTTTCCTGGGAAGTTGTACGAACGGACGTATCGAAGACTTCCGTGCTTTCGCTTCATTGGTGAAAGGAAAGAAGAAGGCCGACGATGTGGTCGTATGGCTGGTTCCGGGAAGCTGGCAAGTTGAACGCCAGATCCGTGCCGAGGGTATCGATCAGGTATTGACGGAAGCCGGTTTCGAACTGCGTCAGCCGGGTTGCTCGGCTTGCCTGGCCATGAACGAAGATAAGGTACCGGCCGGTAAATATGCCGTGTCTACCTCAAACCGCAACTTCGAAGGTCGCCAGGGACCGGGCGCACGTACTATTCTGGCAGGCCCGCTGGTAGCAGCGGCAGCAGCAGTAACAGGTAAGATCACAGATCCCCGTGAGTTGATGTAATTTGCCTTACCGGGCAAAGGTGTTTTGCCTGATGTAGCAAATAGAAATAGTAAACAAATAAGATAAATCAAATGAAAGAGAAATTCAATATAGTAACATCCACCTGTGTCCCTCTTCCGCTGGAAAATGTAGACACAGACCAGATCATCCCGGCCCGCTTCCTGAAAGCCACCACACGCGAAGGCTTCGGCGATAATCTTTTCCGCGACTGGCGTTATGACAAGGCCGGTAACCCTAATCCCAACTTTGTGCTGAATCAGGATACTTATAAAGGTCAGATCCTGGTAGCCGGAAAGAACTTCGGTAGCGGTTCCAGCCGCGAGCATGCTGCCTGGGCGATCGCCGGATATGGCTTCCGGGTGGTGGTCAGCAGCTTCTTTGCCGATATCTTCAAGAACAATTCGATGAACAACGGCCTTGTTCCGGTTGTTGTTTCTCCTGAGTTTCTGGCTGAAATATTCGCATCCATAGAGGCTGATCCGAAAGTGACGCTGACAATCGACCTGCCTGCCCAGACGATCACCAACAATGCGACAGGCAAAAGCGAATCCTTTGACATCAACGCATATAAGAAAGACTGTCTGGTAAACGGTCTGGACGATATCGATTACCTGCTGGCTAATAAGTCGAAAATAGAATCGTACGAAGCAAACAGAAAGTAAGATGGTAGAAATAATGGATACAACCCTTCGGGACGGGGAACAAACATCTGGTGTCTCTTTTGCGGCTCACGAAAAGCTCAATATCGCGCAAGTGTTGTTGAACGATCTGGGAGTAAACCGCGTGGAGATTGCCTCTGCCCGCGTATCGGACGGAGAGTTCGAAGCCGTAAAGCGCGTGGCGGCCTGGGCCGAACGTACCGGAAATCTGCATAAGCTCGAAGTATTGGGCTTTGTGGATGGCGACGCCTCGCTCAACTGGATCGAATCGGCCGGTTGCCGCGTGGTAAACCTTCTCTGTAAAGGTTCGTATAAACACGTGACCGAACAACTCCGCAAATTGCCTGAACAGCATATTGCAGATATCCGTTCTGTTGTATCGCTGGCTACCGAAAAAGGTATTGAGGTTAATGTTTACCTGGAAGACTGGTCGAACGGGATCAAAAACTCCCCCGATTATGTATTCCAACTGATCGATGCGTTGAAAGACCTGCCGATCCGCCGTTTCATGCTGCCTGATACGCTAGGCATCTTGAACCCGGGCAATACGTACGAGTTCTGTAAGCAGATGCTCGACCGTTATCCCGACCTGCATTTCGATTTCCATGCCCATAACGATTATGACCTGGCGGTTGCCAATGTCTACTCGGCTGTCAGGGCCGGGGTACATGGTGTGCATACCACGATCAACGGGTTGGGCGAACGGGCAGGGAATGCCCCGCTCAGCAGTGTGATCGCAGTAATCAAAGACCATCTGAACGGTCAGACCAGTGTGCGGGAGGAAAAGATCAATGCAGCCAGCCGGCTGGTCGAGACTTATTCAGGCATCCATATTGCCCCGAACCGTCCGATTATCGGCGAACATGTCTTTACGCAATGTGCCGGGGTGCATGCCGATGGCGACAGCAAGAACAATCTGTATTGCAACGACCTGATTCCCGAACGTTTCGGTCGCGTCCGCGAGTATGCACTCGGCAAGACGTCCGGTAAAGCGAATATCCGCATGAACCTGGAGTCGCTGGGTATCGATGTCGACGACGACTCTATGCGTAAGATTACCGAGCGTATCATCGAGCTGGGCGACAAGAAAGAAATGGTGACGACCGAAGACCTGCCATATATCATCAGTGATGTTCTTCACCATGATACAATGACCGATCAACGCATCCGTATATTAAATTATTCCTTATCTTTGGCGCAGGGACTGAGGCCGGTAGCAACCATCAAGATAGAGATCGACGGTGAAGCTTACCAGGAATCGGCTTGCGGCGACGGACAGTACGACGCGTTTGTCCGTGCCCTTCGTAAGATCTATTCCGACCTGGGACGTCCCTTCCCGATGCTGACCAACTATTCCGTTTCCATTCCCCCGGGCGGTCGTACCGATGCCTTTGTGCAGACGATCATCAGCTGGAATTATGCCGGAGTGGATTTCAAAACCCGCGGTCTTGATGCCGACCAGACAGAAGCCGCCATCAAGGCAACGCTGAAGATGCTGAATAAGATTGAACAATAATTATAGGAGGTATTAGTTATGAACAAGAAATTGACCATTGCGCTGGTAGCGCACGACAATCGTAAGGCAGACATGGTAGAATGGGCAGTGCACAATGCAGAGTTCCTTTCCCATCATCACTTGGTATGTACCGGTACAACCGGAGGACTTATACGCAATGCCTTTGACGAGAAAGGCGTTGGCGCTGAAGTAACTTGTATGCATTCCGGGCCGTTGGGCGGGGATGCCGAAATTGCAGCAATGGTAGTACGCAAGGAGGTGGATCTGGCGATCTTCCTGATCGACGACCTGAATCCGCAGCCGCACGAAGCCGACATCCAGATGTTGCTTCGCCAGTGCCGTGTTCATAACGTGCCTATTGCTTGTAACCGTTACAGTGCCGACCTGATGATTACGAGCACCCTGTGGGACGACGACAATTATGTCCCCACCGAGCCCAAATATGTGCTATTTAAAAGAGACTAAAATAACAAACTGAAATGAAATTGAACATCGCAGTCCTTCCCGGCGACGGTATCGGTCCCGAGATTGTAGAACAAGGCATGAAAGCCGTTAAAGCCGTATGTGAAAAATATGGTCACGAACTAAGTTATAAACACGCTCTGGTAGGAGCCGTAGCTATCGATGAAACAGGTAACCCGTATCCGGACGAAACACACGAACTCTGTATGCAGAGCGATGCTGTTTATTTCGGTGCGATCGGCTCTCCGAAATACGATAATAACCCGTCAGCCAAGGTACGTCCCGAACAGGGATTGCTGGGAATGCGTAAGAAGCTGGGACTTTTTGCGAATATCCGCCCAGTAACAACTTTCCCGTCGTTGCTGCATAAGTCGCCGCTCCGTGCCGAACTGATTGAAGGAGCGGACTTCATGTGTATCCGTGAGCTGACAGGCGGTATGTATTTCGGTCGTCCGCAGGGTAGAAGCGAAGATGGTAACACGGCTTACGATACTTGTGTTTATACTCGCGAAGAGATCGAACGTATCGTTCGCCTGGCTTACCAGTATGCACAGAAACGTCGTAAGAAAGTAACGGTTGTCGACAAGGCGAACATACTGGCTACTTCCCGTCTGTGGCGCCAGGTGGCTCAGGAGATCGAAAAGGAATATCCGGATGTGGAAACCGAGTACATGTTTGTGGATAATGCCGCTATGCGTCTGGTTCAATGGCCGAAGAGCTTTGATGTGATGGTAACGGAGAATATGTTCGGTGATATCTTGACGGATGAAGCCTCTGTAATAACCGGTTCACTCGGTATGTTGCCTTCCGCTTCTATCGGTGTGCATACTTCGGTATTCGAGCCGATCCACGGATCTTACCCGCAGGCTGCCGGTAAGAACATTGCCAACCCGCTGGCAACGATCCTGAGTGCCGCCCTGATGTTCGAATATGCTTTCAATCTGATGGAAGAAGGCGCTCTGATCCGCGAAGCAGTTGCCGCCTCTATGGATGCAAACATCGTAACGGAAGATATCGCAGAAAACGGCAAGGCTTACAAGACCAGCGAAGTAGGGGATTGGATTGCTGAATATATTGCAAAGAAATAGCACTATAGTATCAAGTATACCAGCACTATAGTATCAAGGTAGTTAGCACAGTAGTGCTACATACCCTGGCACTATAGTGCTATTTTTGTATCCAACCTGTTTTATTTCGTCATCTTCATCAACTCATCGATAACCGTCTGGTCGTATCCCATTTCGAGGGCTTTCTGGAAGTCGGCGGCGGCGGAAGCCTTTTCGTATTGAGCTAGTTTTACTTTACCTCTTAATACATATAAAGAAGCACTCGGAGTACTTTCAGTGAAAACCTTATTGATATCGGCCATGGCGCGGGCATTCTTTCCCATCATGAAATAAACGTCTGCACGGCCTTCATACAAGAGCCAGTCGCGGGGCATCTGGCTGATCAGGTAATTGAATATCTTTTCGCTCTCGTCATAATTGCCACGCATCTTTTCGAGGATGGCATGTCCCAGGCGGGCACGTACCGATTTCTCGTTGATCTCCATGATCTTGTCGAAATCCTGTTCGGCCCAGATATAATTCTTCTTTTGTATGTAGATCAATCCACGGCAATAGAGCGCCTCTTCGTTTGTCGGTTCTTCGATCAGAAGGGCGTTGTAGTCGTTCAAAGCCTTCTCCGTTTCGCCCATTTCGGAATATAGCGAAGCACGGTTTTCAAGGATTGTCGGGTTGTTGGGGCGTCCGCTTAGAGCGGCTGTGTATGAAAGTAAGGCTTCTTCCAACTTTCCCTGCCGGCGCTGGATACTTCCCAGGTTGGTGAGCAAGGCATAGTTCATCGGGTTGCCCGGCTCTTTGCGCATGGCCGAACGTAGGCTTTCTTCTGCAGATACCAGGTCTTTTTTGTCCAGAAAATCGTAACTCTTTTCTATAAATTCTTCGTATGACTGGGCATAACTGCCGGTTGCCATCAGGAGGAAGAGAATGAATATCGGAAGTAGTCTCATACTGTTGTATTTATCTGTTATTTGGAATGTCCGGCAAAGCTACTCAAATATATTGTTCGGTGGACGGATTAAAAAAACTTTATACCTTTGCCACATTTTATAAGACTTTTCAGGGTAAAGGTTGTTATATGAGTAAAAGTGTTTAATTAAAAATGATAGATTTATGATATTATTAGATGTGTTGGCGTCCAATCCGAGATTGGAAGGGTTTATCAATTCCCTGATAGAGCAGGGCAGTCATTTGGGGTGGACAATCATTAAAGCGGTAATTGTATTTGTAGTAGGACGGTTTATTATCCGGATGATAAATAAACTTGTCCGCCGTATCTTAACCAAGCGCGATTTCGATCCGTCGGTAAAGACATTCGTAGGAAGCCTGGTCAATGTGACCTTGATGGTGCTGTTGATCATTTCGGTGGTCGGTGCGCTGGGGGTACAAACCACTTCGTTCGCTGCGCTGCTGGCTTCTGCCGGTGTCGCCATCGGTATGGCACTCAGCGGAAACCTGTCGAACTTCGCAGGCGGGCTGATCATATTACTTTTCAAGCCTTATAAAGTGGGCGATTATATCAAGTCGCAAGGCGTAGGAGGAACCGTAAGGGAAATACAGATCTTCCATACGATCCTGCTGACTGCGGACAATAAAAATATCTTTATCCCGAACGGCTCGTTGAGTAGCGGCGTCGTTACCAATATCGGCAATGAACCTACCCGCCGTGTGGAATGGACGTTCGGCGTAGAATACGGCAGCGATTTCGACCATGTTAAAAGCGTGATTGAAAACGTGCTGGCAAAAGAATCACGTGTATTGGATAACCCCGCACCTTTTATCGCTTTGAGCGCATTGGCTGATAGCAGCGTGAATGTCGTTGTCCGTGTCTGGGTGAAGAGTTCCGATTACTGGGGCGTGTATTTCGATACCAACAAGGCTATTTATGAGACATTCAATGCGGAAAGCATCGGTTTCCCGTTCCCGCAACTGACGGTGCATCAGGTAAAAAACTGATTTTGTCCTCGAAATAAATCTTTTTGTTCAATAACCATCGGGGTTTGTTTGGCGGCTAATAATACGTTAAATAGTTGAACAAAAAGATTTATCTTTGTCTAGCAAATTGTGAAAATAAATAACTATAGAACGTTTTTAAGGTAAAAATATTAAGAACTTTATTTTATTACTTTAGTATTAATTTATTGATTATGAAAAGATGAAAAAGGCTCGCCATTGTGGACGAGCCTTTTTTCTTATGGTGTTTATGAGTTCAGGCGGTCTACCGTCTTGACCCCTTTGACGGCCTTTATTTTTTTGACCAGCATATTCAGCGAGTTGGTATCCCTTACCAGCACGGCAAAGTTCCCTTGGAAGATACCGTCTACCGAGTCGATATTCAGCGAACGGAGTGTGACGCTGCTTTCCTTTCCTATCACGGAGGTGATATTGGTAACGATCGTAATATCATCCCGTCCCACCACACGCAGCGTGACGATATAGCCATTGTCCCCCTTTCCGCTCCATTTGGCACGGATGATACGGTAACCGAAACGGCTGAACATCTCCTGCGCATTCGGGCAATCCAGACGGTGTATCTTGATACCTTGCGTGGAAACAAACCCGAAAACGTCGTCCCCATAGATCGGGTTACAGCATTTGGCCAACTTGTATTCTATACCCGTCAGGTTCTTGTCGATCACAAGCACATCCTTGTTGGTGGATATCTCTTCCACTTCGGTAGTCTTGATATACTCTTCCGCACTGCGGACTTCCGAACGGTCGTTTGCTTCGGTCTCCTTCCGAACATACTCCTGGTATTCGTCAATCACGTTATTGGCATCCAGGCGCTCCTCTGCTATTTCGATGTAGAAATCGGTGACGGTCTTGAAACCTTTCTTCTTGATGTAGCGCATCAGGTAAGGCTCGTCCATCTCGATCTTCCGGTTCTTGAAACGGCGTTGCAACATCTCCTTGGCAAAGTCGACCGCCTTGGCCGTCTCTTCGCGCAAAGCCTGTTTGATTTTCACGCGGGCTTTGGAGGTAACGACGATATTTAGCCAGTCACGTTTCGGCGATTGCGTAGGGGAGGTGACGATCGAAACCGTATCCCCGTTATGCAGTACATATTTAATAGGTACATTCTTTTCGTTTACTTTGGCCGAAACGCATTTGCTTCCCAGCTTCGAGTGGATGGCAAAGGCAAAGTCGAGCACGGTAGCCCCTTTGGCCAGTTTGATCAGTTCGCCGGTAGGAGTGAAGACATATATCTCGTCTTTGTAGAGATCCATCTTGAAATCCTGCATCAGATCCAACGGATTATTCTCCTTCTCTTCCAGGGCGGCACGTACGGTGTTGAGGAACTCATCCAAGCCGCTTTCCTCTTTCACACCCTTGTATTTCCAATGGGCGGCTAGGCCACGCTCGGCGATCTCGTCCATGCGGCGGGTACGTATCTGTACTTCCACCCATTTATTCTGCGGCCCCATCACCGTGATATGAAGGCTTTCGTATCCATTCGTTTTCGGGATGGAGATCCAGTCTTTCATGCGGTTAGGGTTGGGCTGGTACATATCGGTAATGATCGAATACACCTGCCAGCATTCTGAACGCTCTTTTTCCAGCGGCGTATCCAGTACGACACGGATTGCAAACAAGTCGTATATCCCTTCAAATTCGATCTTCTGCTTTTTCAGCTTATTATTAATGGAATGGATCGACTTGGTACGCCCTTTTATGTCGAACTGCAAACCGAGCTCCTGCAACTTCTTCTTGATAGGCGCAATAAACTCGGCAATATAGATGTCGCGCGAACGCTTTGTTTCATTCAACTTCTTTTTGATGAAATCATATTGCTTACGGTCGGTATACTTTAGCGACAAATCTTCCAGTTCGCTCTTGATTTTATAAAGTCCCAGGCGGTGAGCCAACGGGGCGTACAGGTACGACGCTTCGGTAGCCAGCCGCAGCCGGTCGTCGTCCTTCAACTGCTTGCCCAGGCGCATCAGGCAAAGACGGTCGGCAATCATAATCAGGATCACCCGCACATCTTCGGCAAACGAGAAAAGCAGGTGATGGAAGTTCTCGGAATTGACGGCCGTATTGCGTGCATACAGGTCGGCCGTCTTCAGCAATCGCCGGATGATGAGCGTCACGTCGGCATCGAAAGTCTTTTCGACCTCCTCGCAGGTAATGATCTTTTTCAGTACGGGACGATAGAGCAGGAGCGCGATCACGGAAGTCCGTTTCAGACCGATCTCCGTGGTTGCGATCAGGGCGGTATTTATATTTCGTATCAAGCCGTTGATGCCGTTCTTGTCTCTCCCGTAACAGTCGAGTGCGACAACACGCTGCATCAGCTCTTTCATTTTCCGTATATCTTCTTTTTGCAAGAAAGAATAAAGACTACGTAATAATTGTCTGTATTTCGAGAAGAAATCTTTTCTCTCCTCGTTAGTAAAGAACGGTTGTATATCCATAGTTGCGTCTCTTTTTTTACTGCCCATTTGAGGACAGGCCGTAAAACATACTGTAAAAGTATCTTTTTTCTCCGAATATCAATGCTATTCTAATGGTATTTTTATACATTTGCGAGAAGCATAGGCCGAAAGGCCATGAATAAAAGAAGAATACTAATTTTAAAAGATATGCTATGTTAAACGCAAACGATTTAAAACAGCTGGCGGACAAAGGAATCAGCGAACAGCAGATTGAAGAACAGCTAGCCTGTTTCGTAAAAGGCTTTCCTTATTTGGGTATTTCCGCCTCGGCTTCAGTCGAAAAAGGAATAATGGTTGTATCACAGGAAGATCAGGCTACTTATATGGAAGCCTGGGACGCTTACCTGGCTAAAAATAAACGAATCCTTAAGTTCGTTCCGGCATCGGGTGCTGCCAGCCGCATGTTCAAGAACCTCTATGAGTTCCTGTCTGCTGCCTACGATGTGCCGACCACTGATTTTGAAAAGAAGTTCTTCAACGAAATCACCCGTTTCGCCTTTTATGAAAAATTGAATGCCGCTTGCGTGGCCAATGAAGGGAAAGATATCCCCGCCCTGGTAGCCGCCGGCAATTATAAAGCTGTCGTAGCCAACCTGCTGGAAGAAAAAGGGTTGAACTACGGACAACTTCCCAAAGGCTTGCTCCTTTTCCATAAGACAGCCGACAAGGTACGTACCTCTATGGAAGAACACTTGGCCGAAGGTGCCATGTATGCCAAGAACAATGCCGGTGAAGTCAATATCCATTTCACTGTCTCTCCCGAACATAAAGCCTTGTTCGAGAAACTGGTCAATGAAAAGAAACACGAATACGAAGAAAAATTCTCCGTTGCTTACGATATCTCTTTCAGCGTGCAGAAACCGAGCACCGACACGATTGCCGCCGATATGGAGAACAATCCTTTCCGCGACAAGAACGGCAAACTCTTGTTCCGTCCCGGTGGCCACGGCGCACTGATCGAAAACCTTAACGATATCGACGCCGATGTCGTATTCGTTAAGAACATCGATAATGTAGTTCCCGACAGCTTCAAATGCTCGACTGTTATCTTCAAGAAAGTGATTGCCGGCGTATTGGTAACGTTGCAGGATCGCATTTTCAACTATCTAAACCTGATTGAGACAGGTAAATACACACACGACCAGGTAGAAGAAATGATCCAGTTCCTTCAGAACGAACTCTGTGTGAAGAACCCGGAAATGAAACTGCTGGAAGATGCCGAACTGATCCTTTATATTAAAGGTAAGCTGTTGCGTCCGTTGCGCGTTTGCGGTATGGTGAAGAATGTAGGCGAACCGGGCGGTGGCCCGTTCCTGGCAGTCAACCCCGACGGAACTGTCTCTTTGCAGATCCTGGAAAGTTCCCAGATCGACCTGAAAGACCCTGTTAAGAAAGCCATGTTCGAGCAAGGCACCCACTTCAACCCGGTTGACTTGGTATGTGCTTTGAAGAACCATAAAGGAGAAAAATATGATTTACCGGAATATGTAGATAAGAATACCGGCTTTATCTCTTACAAGAGTAAGGACGGACGCGATCTGAAAGCGCTGGAATTGCCCGGCCTGTGGAACGGTGCGATGAGCGACTGGAACACGATCTTCGTAGAAGTGCCTATCGAAACATTCAACCCGGTGAAAACAGTTAATGACTTATTACGGTCTGAGCATCAATGATCAGTTTGATACTATAGATTGTATTGATTGAGGTTAAATTTTATCAGGGAAAGGCGGACTCGTGAGAGCCCGCCTTTTATCTGTACCTCTTTATATCTTCTTATATCTTCGGTAATTCCCACGGAGCTCGGTATTCCTTGCATAAGTATTTATCTGCTTCCGTATCGTGGAAGCTCGTTCCGTCCCATGATAATTTCTTTCCGGTACGATAGGCGATGTTACCCAGTTGCGAGAATTTGGCAATATGGGCGCCGATCTCGATACTTGCATTACAGTTGCGGTTGCGCGATTTGATACACTCCAGATGGTTCTTCACATGGAGGTTCAGGCCGCCTTCGCCATAAGCTTTGTTGAGGGCGACGGCTTCCATACGGGCTTTGCCGTTTACCTTTTCGGGAATTACTTCCCAGCCGCCGCGATCGATAACCAATGTACCGTTCTCACCCACGAAGCCGAGCCCGTGGTTACGTCCGTAAGCACCGTCGTCTATGCCGATGGCATGATCCCACATCACGGTGAAATCGTCGAAAGTGTAAATCGTTTGAAGCAAGTCGGGTGTTTCGCAGGCATCATCCGGGTAACCGAATTTGCCGCCCGAAGCCATGATGGAGTTCGGAGCCGTCACGTTCATACCGTAAAGTGCGTAATCCAGCAGGTGGACGCCCCAGTCTGTCATCAGTCCCCCGGCATAATCCCAGAACCAGCGGAAAGTGAAGTGGAAACGGTTGCGGTTGAACGGACGCAGGGGAGCCGGGCCGAGCCACATATCGTAATCTACACCTGCCGGAACGGGTTCGTCGGCCACAACGGGGATCGACGGGCACCATCCCTGGTAAGAGAAAACCCGTACGGTACGGATCTTGCCCAGCTTTCCGCTATGCACGAAAGCCATTGCATCCTGCCAGTGCGGGTCGCTGCGTTGCCATTGGCCTACCTGTACGACACGGTTGTATTTTTCGGCGGCGCGCACCATGATGTTACATTCTTCGATGCTGTTACCCAGCGGTTTTTCGCAATAAACGTCTTTACCGGCTTCGCAGGCGGCTACCATTTGCAGGCAGTGCCAATGGTCGGGTGTACCGACGATAACGACGTCTACATCTTTGTTGTCGATCAGCTTCCGCCAGTCTTTGTAGAGGTGTTTTACCTTCTTACCGGTCAGCTTTTGCGTCTCGGCAGCCCTGTCGTTTAACACTTTTTTATCAATATCGGATAAAGCGATACATTCTACTTCCGGATTACGGAGGAAAGCCTGCAAATCGGAATAGCCCATCCCTTTGCAACCGATCAGGCCGACACGTATTTTGTCGTTGGCACCCACCGGGTTATTGCCGGCTTTAATAAAGAAAGGATTGATAGAAATACCGGCTCCCAGGATAGCTGCCTGCCGGATAAAATCTCTGCGTGTTGTCATGGTCTATATGAATTAATAGTAAAGATACACTCTTGTTAGCTCGACACCAAAAATAGGAATAAAGCCCGGTTTTCCCCAATAAAATATGTAATAAAAATATAATATAGAGTACAAATCCGAAAAAGGGAAGTAAATTTGCGTCTGCTTTCAGAAGAGAGCGATGTAAAGAGTATCCACTAAAAATGAAACAAAATGAAGCTGACACGCTTATTAACCTGTCTTTTATTATGTGTTATGGGGATGTCCTGTATACAGGACGAAGCTCCTAATGCGGAAGCCGATATCGTGGTTTGTACGGTTCCGGCAGAGATATTACGACGCGAACCGATCATTGATAACGATAAAATAACCTTGATGGTTAAAGCCAATACCGACTTGTCGAAGCAGTCTCCCGAGTTTACACTGACACCGGGGGCTACAATTTCGCCGGCCAGCGGTACGACTCTCGATTTTAATTCACCCCAGTATTATACCGTTACTTCCGAGGACGGAAGATGGAAAAAACGGTATGAAGTAATTTATATCGTTACGGGTATCGGTACGGAATATCATTTTGAAGATGTGAAACATGGCGGTAATGCCGGTTATGATATATTCTATGAATCTGACGGTAACGGCGGAAGTGTTATGGACTGGTCTAGCGGTAACGGCGGCTTTGCCTTTACGGATATGAGTGCTCCGCGTGAGAATTATCCTACGATGTCGTCGAATGACGGTTATAAAGGAAAATGTGCCATGCTGGTGACCCGTTCGACCGGTAAATTCGGAGCAGATGTAGGAATGCCGATCGCTGCCGGAAACTTATTCATGGGTACATTTGATTTGCTAAGTGCTATTACAGATCCTTTGAAGGCGACGAAATTCGGTATGCCGTTCGAACATGTGCCGACTTATCTGACCGGATATTATAAGTATAAGGCAGGAACAGAGTTGTCGGAGTCGGGCAAGATCGTACAGGGAAAACATGATATGTTCGATATATATGCTATCTTTTATGAAACAAGCGAAACGGTAAGGACGCTCGACGGAACCAACAAGTTTTCGCATCCGAACCTGGTATCGATTGCACGTATCGAAGATGCTAAGGAAACGGATGAATGGACGCAATTCTATCTTCCTTTTAAAACACTTCCGGGTAAGACGGTAGATAAAGCGAAGCTGGAAGCCGGACAGTATAACGTGGCCATCGTCTTTTCTTCAAGTATAGAAGGCGACTTGTTTAACGGTGCGGTAGGTAGTACATTATATATAGATGAAGTTGAACTGATCCATTCCGTGGAAGAATAAACCTGATAGAAATATGAGAAACAATCGATTTATAAGTATTCTGAGTCTGTTATTATTAGTGTCTGTCACTCTTTCGGCTCAGAAAGACCGGAATCAGGGGATCATCAAATCATCGTTGATCGGTCTGGAGTATGAAGTAAAAGCCGGTTTGAGTATCGGTGGTACGGCTCCGATTCCGTTGCCTGAAGAGATACGTTCTATCGACAGTTATAATCCGACCTTGCAGGTTGCTATCGAGGGGAATGTAACGAAATGGCTCGATCCTGCCCGCACCTGGGGCGTTATGGTTGCCCTGCGTCTCGAAACGAAGGGGATGAAAACGGATGCGCGTGTGAAGAATTATAAGATGGAGATTATCGGTGATGGCGGCGAGCTGATGAAAGGGTACTGGACGGGACAGGTAAAGACCAAGGTTAGCAATTCCTACCTGACTGTTCCTGTGTTGGCTGCCTGGCGTGTCTCTCCCCGTTGGAAACTGAATCTCGGCCCGTACGTGTCTTACCGCCTGGAGGGTGACTTTACCGGAAGCGTGTATGATGGTTACCTGCGCGAGAACGATCCGACAGGAAACAAGGTGATATTTGAAGACGGCAAAAGTGCTCCTTACGATTTCTCGAAAGACCTGCGCCGCTTCCAGTGGGGGATGCAGCTCGGCGGTGAGTGGAAAGCGTTCAAGCACTTGAATGTGTATGCCGATCTGACCTGGGGATTGAATGATATCTTTAAGAAAGACTTCGATACGATCACTTTCGCCATGTATCCGATTTATCTGAATATCGGTTTCGGGTACGCGTTTTAAGAGCGCCTGTATTGCGATGGTGGCATCCCTTTAATCTGTTTGAACAGGGTACTGAAATGACGGGGATATTCAAAGCCGACGGCTTCGGATATCTCCGTTATATTTAGAGTCGATCCTGTCAGTAGTTGCGAAGCTTTTTCGATACGGATCATGTTGATATAGTCGTTTACTCCCATGTTGGTCAACGCTTTGAGCTTCGCGTAAAGCGGGGTGCGGCTCATGCCCATCTGGGTGGTCAGGAACTTGACGTCGAGTTCGCGGGAGGAGAGGTTATCATAGATCAGCTTGTTCAGCTTCAGCATGAATTCTTCGTCCAGGTTGTTTGTCGGGGCGACAGTGGCCTCTGCCAGATGCAGATGGCTTTCCTTATATTTCTGCCGGATGGCTTCGCGGTTCTTCAACTGGTTGGTGATGACGGCCAGCAGCAACTCCATATCGAATGGCTTGGCCAGGTAAGCATCCGCTCCCAGTTTGTAACCCATCGTGGTACTGTCCAGATCGCCCCTTGCCGTGAGAAGCACTACCGGGATGTGGCTGGTGGCTATGTCTTCCTTGATCTTTTTGCATAACTCGTAGCCGTTCATCTTCGGCATCATGATATCGCTGACGATGATGTCGGGATGTTTCTGGCTAATGATCTCCAAAGCTTCCTCTCCGTTAGCCGCTACATAAACATTCTTGAACGACTCTTGCAACGACTCTTTCAGGAAGGAACTTAACTCTTTCTTATCTTCAACGATGATGACGGAGTAGTTGCCGGTAGAGAACGCTGCCGGCTCCGACGGTGTTTCGACCGGCTGCCAGGTGTCGTATTGGTTTTCTTCGTTCGATGGATCATCATTGGCTGTGTCGAGAGGCAGTTCGAAGAAGAAGGTAGCCCCACCGTCTGCATTATTCATCGCTCCGATCGTTCCACCGTGGCGTTCGATCAATACTTTGGCGAAAGACAGGCCGATACCGCTTCCCGACTTCTCATGGTTGCCCTGATAATAGCGGGTGAATAGCTTCGTGATATCCAGATTGCCCAGCCCGATCCCCTGGTCGGCAACGCTGACATATACCTTGTCTTCCCGCAGTTGGCTGGACAGGGTGATGACTGTATTCGATGAACTGAACTTCAATGCATTCATCAGCAGGTTCGAGAGGACGGTCGTACATTTCTGACCGTCGAAGGTAACTTGACTGATCCTGTCGTCCAGGTGGTAGTCTATCCAGATATTCCGGGCTTCCAACTCGCTTTCAAAGTCTTTGGCTGTCGAGACGATCCATTCGTTGAGCGCATGGGACGTTTTATGCAGTGGGCTCTTTGTTTCTTTCAGGCTGTTCATATCCAGTACCATGTTGATGATGTTACGCATATCGAGTACCTGTTTGTAGATGCCGCCCAGCTGGCCTTTCAGTGTATCCGGATCATTCCAGCTGTTCTTGTCGAGTATCCTTTTTAACGGGGCATAGATCAGTGTCAGCGGGGTACGCAGTTCGTGGCTGATATTGATCAGGAAATGGACTTTCTCTTCGTTTATCTTATTGGTATGTTGTTGTATCTTCCATTGCATTTTCCTGTTCCTGCGGCGGCGAGAAACGTAATCGAGCCGGAGCAACGTCAGGACGAACAGGATAATAAAAATGGCGTATACGTAAGGGCGCTGATACCAGGGAGGCGTCACCGTGATATGAAGCACGTCGGCCGGTTCGCTCCATTCACCGCTCTTTGAGTTGCAGGAAACCTGTATCGAATAGTTGCCGGGAGCCAGCATACGCAGGGAGAGGATGTGGCTGTATGTTTCGGTGTATTGGTTGTCGAGCCCGACCACCGTGTAGCGGTACAGCTTGTTTCTGAACACATCTTTTTCCATTGCGATCACCTTTATTTCTATCGAGCTGTGGGTGTGGGGGATTGTGATCCGGTTGTCTTTGGTTTGTACTTTGTCGATGCAGGAATTTCCGTCCAGCAAGACATCCATCAGCCTGACTTCGGGCAACGGTTCTTCCTTGGTCGAAATGTTCTTGTTGATACGCAGCAAACCGGAAGCTCCCCCCAGATAGATATAATCGGAGATGGAAGATACCTGGTACTTATAGATGAACTCGTTAGTCGTATAGCCATCCGATTCTCCCCACGAAGCGAACCGTTTCTTTTTCAGGTCGTAAGTGAACAACATGTTGCGTGCACCGATCCAAAGCCGTTCCTGTTCATCCAGCAGGAGGGTGGATACGCTATTGAACAGCTTGGTTTCGATCTTGGTGAACTCTTTTGTATGGGAGTCGAAATAGCCGAAACCATACTCCGTCCCGATCCAGAAAATACCGTTCTTGTCGCGAGCAACGGCCTTGATCGTTTCATGTTGCCCGATACTGAGCAACACCCGCAGCGTGTCATTCCCGTGACGCACTTCGTACAGTTTATTGCTTTGGATGATATAAGCGGCCTGTTCGTCTGCACAAACCATTTTCATGGCACCGACAGCGAGCCTGTTCCCGTCTATTTTTAAGAAAGAAAACTTTCCGGCACGTCTATTGTAGCTGATGGCATTCTTCCCGATAAAATAGAACCATTCGTCCGTGACTTGGTAAGCCAGGTTGACATAGCTGCTGAAACATTGGTCGATCGTAGTCTCCTTGTCTATGATATAGAAGGGGCGGGACTTACCCGTTTCTTTGTTGAAAAGGAAGATGCCTGTCGTGTATAAGGAAACCAATAGTTCCGTGTCCGAATAGTCGGTAATGGAAACCACCTTGTCGCCGTAAGTGGACGGATAATGTTTGAAGGTATCCGTATAAGGGTTATACTGGTTGATGCCGCCGCCGTCTGTCCCGATCCATAACCGTCCTTTTTTATCTTCATGGATACTGATCACGGACTTTTCGCTCAACCCGCCGGTACGGTTGAGGGGGACATCCTTGTATGTTTTCATAAAGACTTCCTTGATGCCTATCATACCGCCTCTGACAGTCCCGGCCCAGATGTTACCCTGGTTGTCCTGATAAATGCATTTGATGGAGTTGACGGGGATGGAGTTCATATCGCCCGGCGTGTGCATGATGGATGATATGTCGGAAGGATCGTTCTTATCCATTATATTAATGCCGCCGCCGTCGGTCGCGATCCACAGCTTATTCTCTCTTTCTGTGATGTCGAGTACCACATCGTTCGTCAGCTTTGAGTTTTGGGTGGAGATATGGTAGAGTTGTTTCCCGTCCGTACCATAACAGACGATCCCTTCTTTGTAAGAGGAAAGGTAAAGCTTCTTTTCACTGTCGAGCCAGGCCGCATTCAGGTTTGTCTGAAGCGGATAGTTCGTAGGGGTGACGGTTCCGGTGACGAAGTTGTATCGCAATGTCCCGGCATTGGGCGAAACCAGCAACAGCTCGTCTTCATCCCAGAGGAACATATAAAATGGATTGAACGGGGAGGAATCGGCTTGCATGATAGGCTTCTTACGAAGGCTTTTCTCTTTATAATCATATATATAAAGTCCGCCGTTCGTGCTGAAAAGTATAGCTCCTTCCACAAGATGGAAGGAATTGACGGAGATGATTTTCCCTTCATATTCTACGGGTAGAAAAGAATCGCTACTTTTCTCATACAGGGTCAACCCGTTGTTGGTAGATATCCAGATGTTGTTAAGGGAATCTTCGGTGATAAAATAGATCGTATTTCCGGGGAGGGAATGAGGGTTGTCTTTCTCATGGAAATAACTTTTCATATCGTAACGGTCGAAACAATTCAGTCCCGAAGCCGTCCCGATCCAGATCAATCCTTTGTTATCGGCGAGGATGGTGTTTACTGTTGTCTGCGAGAGTCCTTTGTCGAGGCTCAGTTGTTGGAAATAATAACTGGGATTGCTCCCTTTCATAGATCCGGTGCAAAAAAACAGTAAAATCAGAAAGTATAAAGTTTGTGTAACAGAGGTTCTTTCCATCATATCTCATTCTAACTACTGCAAATGTAGTAAAAGCAATCTGAACTTGAAAATAGCAGACTTAATTAGAACTTCGGGATGAATTTTGACATGAAAAGTACGCTTTTTGACATCGGGATGTGACGGAAAATGCAACTTTGCGTTGTGAATAGTTAACTAATTATAAACGCTTATGGTATAGTAAGAGTTGATTTTTTACATGAGGTAAACCACTGGGTAGTTACCCGTCTTGAGAACTTTATTTTATTATTTAAAATTTGATTTTATGAAAAAATCTGTTGTAACATTCTTATTGATGTTATGTTGTTTTGTTGGTTTTGCTCAGCAAAACGTGAATGGCGTTGTGCTCGAAGAGGCAACGTCGGAGCCCCTGGCCGGAGCCGCTGTTCAGGTGAAAAATTCCCTGAACGGAACGATTGCCGATGCGGATGGAAAGTTTTCCATTACCGTATCGCCCGGAGAGACTTTGTTGGTATCGTATATCGGCCTGATCCCGCAGGAAATACTTGTGAAGGAAGGCATGTCGAATTTAACAATTAAAATGGTTAGTGACGCAGTGGATTTAAGTGAAGTAGTAGTCGTAGGCTATGGTGTTCAGAAGAAAGTGAATCTGACAGGTTCGGTTTCTTCGGTAAAAGGCGAGGTGTTGGAACGTCGCCCGGTAGCTGATGCCGTGCAGAGCCTGCAAGGGATGGTTCCGGGGTTGCTGGTGAGCAATTCCAGCGGAGGCCGTCCCGGTGGTACCGGTTCTCTGACCTTGCGCGGACAGGGAAACCTTGATAATAATGCTGAACCTTATATCCTTGTCGATGGAGTGGAAATGAGCCTTTCGGATGTCAACCCCAGCGATATTGAAAACATTTCGGTATTGAAAGATGCGGCGGCTTGTGCTATCTACGGGGCGCGTGCAGCTTATGGTGTGATCCTGGTGACTACCAAGAAAGGGGAGGAAGGAAAGATGCGTATCAACTATCAGGGGACAGTGGGCTGGAGCTCTCCGACTGTTTTGCCGGATATGGTTAATTCGTACGATTTTGCACAGTACTGGAATGCAGGTGCTGTAAATGCCGGTTCACCCCGTTTATACAGTGATGAGAAGCTGGGTATGCTGCAACAGTATATCAATAATCCCGGCAGCATAGATCCCTGGTTCGAACTGTCTCCCAATGCAAATATGAACCCGGCTTTCGAGAACTCGGAGTCAGGTGTAGGTAATGTGGACTATTTCGATTTGCATTACAAGAACTGGGCGTTTAAGCAGAACCATAATATCAGCCTGAGCGGTGGCGGTAAAGCGGCACAGTATTATATCTCGGGCGGATACTATTCGGAAGACGGAATCCTTCGTTATGCCGATATGGATTATAAACGTTATAATTTCGCAGCCAATATTACTTCGCAGCTGACCAACTGGATGAAGCTGAAAGTGAATACCAAGTTCATGCATTCCGACCAGAATACGCCGTTTGGTGATGGCGGTATCAGCGAAGGTTTCTATCATTCACTGGCGCGTTTCCGTCCGACGGTTTCTCCGGTCGACCCGAACGGAAACTTTACGGAGCTGACTATGATCCCTTATCTGCAAAGCGGTACTTATACGAATACGCAGCGCGACAACATGAATATCACAGCCGGTCTCGAAATCAATCCGCTAAAGAACTGGTTTATATTCTTCGACTATACCTATAAGATGGGTAATAAGGAATATGAAGCGCTGAATGTCAGCCCGCTTATTTATGGTGCCGACGGTGTGAGCACTTCCCTGGGAGTACGTTCGGAGTTAGGCATGTCGCCCGACGGTAAGTTTACCCGCAGCTATGACCGTTCACGTTATCAGTCGGTTAACTTATATACAAATTATCTTTTCACACTGGCCGAAAAGCATAACTTCACTTTGATGGCCGGTTTTCAGGAAGAAGATTACAGCTACAGTCTGATGAAGAACTCTATTACAGGACTGTATTCAACCACTAATCCGAACGTCGGTATGGGAACAGGCGACAAAACGGTGGTCGATACCCGCAACGGTTGGGCTACCCGCGGTTTCTTCGGACGTATCAATTATGATTATGACGGACGTTACCTGGTGGAACTGAATGGCCGTTACGATGGCTCTTCCCGTTTCGCTTCCGGCAACCGCTGGGGTTTCTTTCCTTCCGTTTCACTGGGATGGAATATCACCCGCGAGGAGTTCATGAGCTCTGTGACGGATGTATTATCGAACCTGAAGCTCCGTGCTTCTTATGGTTTGCTGGGTAACCAGGCCGGTGCAGCCCTTTATACGTTTGCTGCAACGATGGCGTTGAATGATGGTCTGGGTAATTATATCTTCTCCGACGGACGTCATGTCTTTACAAAAGCTCCGGGGGTAGTGAATCCGAATACGACCTGGGAAAAAGTAGAAAGTAAGAACATCGGTATCGATTTTGGCTTCTTAGGAAATACATTGACCGGTACGCTCGACGTATTCCAGCGCGATACAAAAGATATGTTAGGCCCTGGAGTCGATTTTCCTGATTTCTTCGGAGCTGATGCACCTAAGACAAATAACGCACGTATGCGTAACCGGGGTTGGGAATTGGCATTGAACTATCGCGGACAGATCGGTTCTGATATCCAGTACTCTGTCGGCGGTTCAATCTCCGATGCCATTTCGGAAGTAACCGAATATGCCAACCCGACCGGAACGAATCCCAAAGATAACTGGTACACCGGCAAGAAGGTGGGTGAGATCTGGGGCTACCGTGCCGACGGTCTGATCCAGACACAGGAAGAAGCGGATGCTTATAATGAAAAATACGACCTGTCATTTATCAGCGGTAAGCCCTGGACACCGGGCGATGTTAAATACCGCGACCTGAATGGCGACAACAAAGTGAACAACGGTACCAACACATTAGACGATATGGGCGATATGACGGTGATTGGTAATACGACCCCGCGTTATCAATATACCGTGAACGGTTCTATCAGTTGGAAAGGTATCAGCCTGAGTATGATGTTCCAGGGAGTCGGTAAACGCGACTGGAACCCGGGTACAGGCGCTTATTTCTGGGGGAGCGGCCCGTATGCACAGGTTACCGTATTCAAGGAACACCTGGATTACTGGAGTGAATCCAATCCCGGAGCTTATTATCCGAAGCCTTATATTCATACGGCAGGCGGTGTTGTTCCGTTCCGCGATAAAACAATGACTACCAGCGACCGGTATATCCAGAGCGGTGCTTATTGCCGTCTGAAAAACCTGACAGTGAGCTATGATCTGCCTGCTATCTGGACAAATAAAGTCGGATTACAGAAGGCTCAGGTATTCTTCTCCGGTGAGAACCTGCTGACTTTTACAAAGTTGAAAGGCATGTTCGACCCTGAATCGATCTATACAAAAAATGATTATACCAGTGAAGGTGGTAAGAACTATCCGATGAACCGTGTTCTGTCTGTAGGTTTGGTTGTTAATTTATAATTTAGAGTTGTTATGAAAAAAAGAAATATATTTTTAGGCTTGATCCTAGCTTTCAGCCTTACGTCTTGCTTTGATTTGGATAAAATGCCGGAAGGTGTGCTTTCTACTGCACAGCCTTTCAGCAGCACCGGGGAAATGAGAAACTATCTGGATCAGTTCTACCAGACCGGTGCGGCCTATGGTAGCGGTTTGCGTGCGCAGGACTTCGGTGCCGGTGGTGGAGGTAATATTGCCGGGTATGATACGCATAGCGATAATATGTCGTCCAGTTCGGTAAGTACCCGTCTGGCAGGGGAGACCACGTTAAGCGGTGCTTCCAAGCTGGCCAATTATACAGGTATCCGTAACCTGAACTTCCTGCTTTGTAACCTGGGCAACTGTGCGGAAGAAGGAAGTGCCGATTATAATCAGTATGTAGGGGAAGCTTATTATTTCCGTGCCTGGTACTATTATAAGATGTTTGTGGATTACGGCCCGCTTACCTGGATAAGCGAACCGCTCGATCCGAACGAAGAGGCAATGCAACTGGCCCGCGATAGCCGTACAGTTGTGGCCGATAGTATCCTGGCTGACCTGGATAAAGCGATCATGTATCTGAAAGAACAGAACAACAGCGCGTCTATGCGTGTACACAGGGATGTGGCCCGTGCCTTGAAAAGCGAAGTCGCTTTGTTTGAAGGTACGTGGGAGAAATACCATAAGGCAAAAGGAGATAAGTTCTTCGATCCTTCTGTGACGGACGAAAAGATAAAGAGCTATTTCACCCAGGCTGCCGCTGCCGCTAAAGAGGTGATGGATCGTGGCGTATGGAAGATATATACCACCGGAAATACTACGAACGATTATCGTGTGGTGTTCCAGACTACCGATCTGTCGAATAACCCGGAAGTGCTTTGGTTTAAGATGTATGACGGCGACCAGGTAGGTAACAACGTGAACCGTTACCTGAACCAGGGTGGCGGTGGAGTCGGAGTGACCTCGTCTCTGGTAGACGACTACCTGACTGTCGACGGAAAGCCTTTTGTCGGTACGCAACGAGTAGAAGCCAAGAAAGTATTCGGAAACGAACTATTGCCAACCGTACGCGACCCGCGTCTGGTACAAACAATTTGTGCACCGGGACAGCAATTGCGTCCGGATGATACCGCTCCTTATTATCAGGTGCCGCCGCTGATCGGTTCCTCAGCCTATAACCAGAATATGACAGGTTATTCCTTGCTGAAGCATGTGCAGATCGACTATACCGGTAGTTTGGATGCTGAATTCAAAGGAGCGACTCCGGCGATACAGTTCCGTTATGCCGATATCCTGTTAAACTATGCCGAAGCGTTAGCAGAGTTGGATGGAGCAGCCAATTCTCAGAATATTATTGTAGCTTTGCAACCGTTACGTGATCGCGTTGGTATGCCTGCCGTTGACTTTGATCGGGAGTACAATCAGGAATCTGATTATCCTTTCCGTCATTTAAATAAATATATTCAGGCTGTCCGCCGTGAACGTCGTATTGAAAAAGCTTGCGAAGGCCGTCGCCTGGAAGATATCCTGCGTTGGGCTGCTGCAGAAGAGCTTATTGTCGGTCAGTGGCCGAAAGGGGCACTTTTTGTAGGAAGCAACCTGCAAGAACATCCCGAATACGACGGCAAACTGGTTTACGACCAGTCTTCCGGTAATAACCTTTTCCTGACAGGGAAACCGGGCGATGCACTGCGTTATGTAGTGCCCAGCAATCCGGCCGGTTATGAGCAAGGATGGCGTTTTAACGTCGGTCGCGACTATCTGTTGCCTATTCAACCTCGTATGTTGTCATTGACAGGAGGTAAATGGGAGCAGAACCCGGGTTGGTAAACTCATTTATATAAGCAAGATATATGAAAAACGTTAGATCTACAGTATTATTTTCTTTGACAGGAGCAGCGATGTTGGCATCGCTGCCCTCCTGCAAGGAAAAGGAGGAGAGCAAGAAGCCCATGAACATCCTCTACATCATGTGTGATGACCATTCGTACCAGACAATCAGTGCGTACGATAACCGGTTCATCGAGACGCCTAATATTGACCGTATCGCCAAAGAAGGAGTCCGTTTTACAAACAGCTTTGTAGCCAACTCGTTAAGCGGGCCGAGCCGCGCTTGCCTGCTGACCGGTAAGCATAGCCATAAGAATGGCTTTACCGACAACACAAAGACGTTCGACGGCGGACAGCAGACTTTCCCGAAGTTATTGAAACAAGCCGGTTACCAGACTGCTATTGTCGGTAAGTGGCACCTTACTTCCGATCCTACAGGATTCGATTACTGGAACATCCTGATCGGACAAGGGGATTACTACAATCCGTATTTCATCGATAACGGGGAAAAGAAACAGATCGAAGGATACGCCACCAATATAACGACCGACCTGGCTATCGACTGGTTGGATCAGAAAAGGGACAAGGATAAACCGTTCTGTCTGCTCCTGCATCACAAGGCTCCGCACCGTACCTGGATGCCCGATACTTGTGACCTGGATCTGTATAACGACGTTGTATTCCCTATCCCCGAAACTTTCTACGATAAGTATGAAGGCCGCATTGCCGCTTCCGAGCAGGAAATGAGCATTATCGAGGATATGGATCTTGTTTATGACCTGAAACTGGCCGATAAAGAGAACGAAATCCATACCAAGACAGGGTTGGAAAAGGCCGGCCGCGCAATGTATAACCGGATGAATCCCGATCAGAAAGCTGCCTGGGATAAACATTACGACCCGATCATCAAGGATTTCAAAGAGAGAAAGTTGAGCGATAAGGCGTTGGCCGAATGGAAATATCAGCAGTATATGCATGATTATATCCGTGTGATCCATTCGGTAGACCGCAACGTGGGACGCGTACTGGATTACCTGGAAAAGAACGATATGCTGGATAATACCATCATTGTTTATACTTCCGACCAGGGCTTCTATATGGGCGAACATGGTTGGTTCGACAAACGTTTTATGTATGAAGAGTCTTTCCGCACGCCGATGCTGGTACGTTATCCGGGAGGCATAAAGGGTGATATCCCTGAAATGGTTCAGAATATCGACCATGCGGCCACTTTCCTTGAACTGGCCGGTGCTCCGGTACCTGAAGATATCCAGGGAGATTCTTACCTGCCGCTGCTGAAAGGCGAACATCCGAAAGACTGGCGTACTTCATTGTATTACCATTTCTACGAATATCCGGCAGAGCACATGGTAAAACGCCATTACGGAGTTCGTACGGATCGTTACAAACTGATCCATTTCTACAACGACATCGATGTATGGGAACTGTATGACCTGCAGAACGACCCGATGGAAATGAAGAACATCTATAACGAACCGGGCAACGAAGAGATCATCAAACAACTAAAAGATGAACTCCACAAACTACAGAAGCAGTATGACGACCCGATAGAGTCGGAATTGGCAAAAAGCTGATAGATATAGACAGGTAAAATAATAAAGGCTGTTCCATGATAATTCAGGAGCAGCCTTTTTTCGTATGATCGACTTTTAGTTCAATCTATAGCATAGAGGCTATTTGCTTTTCCAAAGCTTGTTTAATGAATGCGTTGATAGATACCCCGGCTTGTTTGGCAAGCAATGCAATCCGGCTATGTATCTCAGGAGATATGCGAACATTCAAAGAGCCGGAAAAACTTTTAAGAGGCTCTATCCCTTCTTCTTCGCAGTAAGCCAAATAATCATCTACTGCTTCATGAAAAGCCGCTGTAAGTTCTTTTACGCTTTCGCCTTCAAAGTTCACAAGTCCGTTTATACCCTCTATTTTACCGAAAAAGACGTTGTCCTTTTCACTAAAGTTCACAGAACCGATATAGCCTTTGTAAGTTAATGTATTCATTTGTTTATGCCGCATTTATCAGGTTGCCGCCCTGTTTTTAACTTATCTATTGTGCTTTCTTACTTCTCTTTAATAAATCCAGCTTCAACTAAATCATTGAGTACTTGCTTCATTGCATATAGCTTGATAATATTTCCCGGATGGGGCTTATGTATCATGATCGGACGCTTGTCTGCGTTTTTATAGACAACCCTTGAGCCGGACGTCTTACCTTTATTGGACTTTTCATATCCAAAATGCTTCAATAGCTTTTCTAACTCGTCAAAAGTAAAATCGGACGGCTGGCTTGTAAAGCGATCGATCAGTTTATCCTTAGTACCCATTGCTTTTGTTTTTACAAATGTAACTATATTTTAGTTGCAAGCAAGGGCTGAGGGATATAAAAAACACCATAAGAAGCAATGTCGCTTTCTTATGGTGTTCATGTGGAGAATATCGGACTCGAACCGATCACCTACAGACTGCCAGTCTGTCGCTCTAGCCAGATGAGCTAATCCCCCGTTGTTTATTTTCGAGTGCAAATATAGGGCTTTTCCTGATATTAGCACTATCTTTGTATAAGAATTTTATACGAAAAGCGATGATTATTTATAATACAACATTTAATATAGAGAATGATATCCTTGCCGAATGCGTGGATTATCTCAAGAAAGACTATATTCCCAGAGCTGCTGCAAGCGGTTTTCTGATGACTCCCTATCTGCGTCGTATCCTGCAGGATGAAACGGAAGAGGCTTCCAGTTACTCGGTTCAGTTCCATGTAAAGAACTATGAGACACTGGAATACTGGTTGCAGAATGAAGGCCGTGCCCTGCAACAGGAGCTGGTGCAACGTTTTGGCCCTAAGATTGTCGGTTTCAGTACGCTACTGGAAGATATAGCACTGGATCTATGATCAAAGACCGTATCATACTTGGTATAGACCCCGGAACGATCGTGATGGGATATGGTGTCCTGAAGATCGAAGGGAATAAGCCAAAGCTCGAAGCTATGGGCGTGCTGCAACTGAATAAGTATGAAGATCACTACCTTCGTCTGAAAAAGATCTTTGAGCGGGTATTGGCTTTGATCGATCAGTATCATCCCGATGAGTTGGCTATCGAAGCCCCTTTCTTCGGAAAGAATGTGCAGAGTATGCTGAAGTTGGGACGAGCACAAGGCGTAGCTATGGCGGCTGCCCTTGAACGCGAAATCCCTATTTTTGAATATGCCCCGCTGAAGATCAAGATGTCTATCACCGGTAACGGTAACGCAGCCAAAGAACAGGTTGCCGGAATGTTACAACGTTTCCTGCATATCCCGCAAGAGTCGATGTTGCCGCAACTGGATGCCACCGACGGATTGGCGGCCGCCGTTTGCCATTATTTCCAGACGAATAACCCGATCTCGGAAAAGAAATATTCCGGCTGGAAGGATTTCCTGGCAAAGAACCCCGATAAAGTCCGGAAGTAAAGCCGATCTCTCCTGCATAACATAAAAAAGTCCGGAACGCATATTCCGGACTTTTTCTATTTAATAATGTATAGCTTATACAATACCCTGTGCCATCATTGCCTTGGCCACTTTCATGAAGCCGGCAATGTTTGCACCTTTCACATAGTTAATATATTTACCGTCTCTACCGTGTTCTACGCATTGTTCGTGGATCGCACTCATGATCTGGTGCAGTTTGGCATCCACTTCGTCGGCAGTCCAGGAGATATGCATGGCATTCTGTGTCATTTCCAATCCCGAAGTAGCTACACCGCCGGCATTAACGGCTTTACCCGGAGCAAACAACTGGTTGTGTTCGATAAATAGATCGACAGCTTCAGCTGTACAACCCATGTTTGAAACCTCAGCCACACATAAAGTACCGTTCGCTATTAGTTTGCGGGCATCGTCTGCATCCAGTTCGTTTTGTGTAGCGCAAGGCAGGGCGATATCCACTTTCTGTTCCCAGGGTTTCTTACCGGGATAGAAGGTTGCACCGGGATATTCCTCAGCATAAGGAGCCACGATGTCGTTACCGCTGTTACGCAATTCTAACAGATATTCGATCTTGTCGCCCGAAATACCGTCCGGATCATACACATATCCGTCAGGGCCGGAGATCGTAACTACTTTGGCACCCAGTTCTGTCGCCTTCTTTGTTGCTCCCCAGGCCACATTTCCGAAACCGGAAACGGCCACTGTTTTTCCTTTTATATCGATGCCATGAGTTTCAAGCATCTGATGTACGAAGTAAAGGGCTCCATATCCCGTAGCTTCCGGGCGAAGGATAGAACCGCCGAATTCCATACCTTTACCAGTAAATGTACCGGTGTTTTCGCGTGCCAGTTTCTTATACATTCCGTACATATAACCTACTTCGCGGCCACCTACGCCGATATCACCTGCCGGAACATCGCGGTCAGGCCCCAGGTTACGCCACAGCTCCATGATGAAAGCCTGGCAAAAACGCATGATTTCTGCATCGCTCTTTCCGCGGGGAGCAAAGTCTGAACCGCCCTTACCACCACCCATCGGTAATGTAGTCAGCGCATTTTTGAATGTTTGCTCAAAGCCCAGGAACTTAAGAATGGATAAGTTTACAGACGGGTGGAAACGGATTCCTCCCTTATACGGGCCGATCGCATTATTGAATTGTACGCGGTATCCTAAATTAACCTGTACTTCACCTTTATCGTCTACCCAGGGTACACGGAAAGTAAAGATACGTTCCGGTTCAACCAAACGCTCGATGATCTTCGCTTTCTCGAATTCAGGATGCTGGTTATAAACCTCTTCTATTGATAAAAGAACTTCTTTCACGGCCTGCAAGTACTCTTTTTCACCCGGGTGCTTTGCTTCCAGTGCAGATAAAATAACTTCTGTTTTCATAGCGTTTATTGCTTTTTAAGGAATAACATTATGTAGGCAAATGTAGGGAATTCTACGGATTGACCAAGCTTTTTGCTTTCTTTTTGACAGTTCAGGATATGTTATTGATGCATATATTGCAGACGTTTTCGGTTACCCTTCGTCCAACTAGTATCAAAGTGCCGGGAAACTAATTGTTTATCAGGCATATTCTAATCTTTAACATACATATTTTTATACTTTTGAGCTAGCATGAATTTAATTTTGAGCTAGCTCGAAATTGATTTTTAGCATGGTCAAAATTAATTTTCAGCATGCTCAAAAGGAAAAAAATATAGGAGAAAAATATTAGTGAATAGTAAGGAAAAGAATAGAATGTCGGGAGAAAAATCTTAATACTCTGCATCGGATTTGATTTTTTCCTTACTTTTGGGCGTATATAACTCTATAAAATCATTATGAGCGGAATACCGGACTTTAAGAACCTTGTGTTTAAAGACACATCCTTCGCCAATCTAATGAATAAGCGTATATATAATGTATTGCTTATCGCCACTAAATATGATGCCTTTATGTTGGAAGACGACGGGCGGGTAGACGAACAGATATTTAACGAATATACTTCGCTGAGCCTTCGTTATCCTCCCCGTTTTACCCAGGTGACAACGGAAGAAGAGGCACTTGCCGAGCTGAAAGACCGCAACTTTGAACTGATTATCTGTATGCCTAATATGGATAACCGCGACATCTTTGCGGCGGCCAAAGAAATCAAAGTGCATTATCCTAATATTCCGATCGTGGTGCTGACGCCTTTCTCGAAGGAAGTTTCCAAACGTATTGCCAACGAAGACCTGAGCGCGATCGACTATGTGTTCAGCTGGCTGGGTAATGCGGAGCTGTTGCTGGCCATCATCAAGTTGATAGAAGATAAATGGAATGCGCCCGACGATACGAAGAGTGTCGGCGTGCAGATCATCCTGCTGGTGGAAGACTCTATCCGTTTCTATTCTTCGGCTTTGCCACATTTATATAAATTCGTGCTGGAGCAAAGCCAGATGTTTGCGCAGGAAGCATTGAACGGCCATCAGCGTACCTTGCGTATGCGTGGGCGTCCAAAGATCAAGCTGGCCCGTAATTATGAGGAAGCTGTCCGCATTTTTAACCAGTACCGGGATAATATGCTCGGTATCGTTTCGGATATGAGTTTCATGCACGACGGGGTGAAAGATCCTTATGCCGGGTATAAGTTCGGGCAGTATGTCCGTAAGACGGGGCTGATCATTCCTTTTGTCCTGGAGTCGTCCGAGTCGTGCAATAAGGTATATGCGAAAGAGTTGGGAGCTTCGTTTATCGATAAGAATTCGAAGAGTTATCCGCAGGATCTCCGTAAGAAGATCATGCAACGTTTCGGGTTCGGCGACTTCGTGATCCTTAATCCGCAGACAAAGGAAGAGATCATGCGTATCAAAGACCTGAAGGATCTGCAGAAGAAAGTCTTCCAGATCCCCGACGATTCGCTGGTCTACCATCTTTCGCGCAACCATTTCTCGCGCTTCTTCTATTCGCGTGCCATGTTTCCGCCCGCAGAGGTGTTGAAGCGGGTGGACGTGAGCGACTATAAAGATATGGATGAGGCTCGTAAACTGATATTCGACCTGATCGTGCAATACCGCCGGATGAAGAACTCCGGTGTAGTAGCCATCTACCAGAAAGACCGCTTCGACGAATACAGTAACTTTGCCCGTATCGGCGAAGGTTCGCTGGGAGGAAAGGGTAGAGGCCTGGCCTTTATGGGGGCGATGGTGAAACGTTACCCCAAACTGGAAACGGAGAACTTCAATACCAACATACCGAAGACGGTCGTGATATGTACCGACATCTTCGACGAGTTTATGGAAACGAACGAGTTGCTGCCCATCGCCCTGAGTGATGCGGACGATGAGACGATCCTTAAATACTTCCTTCGTGCCAGTCTGCCGGCCAGCCTGATCGACGATTTGATGGCTTTCTTCGATGTGGTGAAGAGCCCGATTGCCGTCCGTTCGTCCAGCCTGCTCGAAGATTCGCATTATCAACCGTTCGCTGGAATTTATTCTACCTATATGGTTCCCCGCATGGAAGATAAATATGAGATGCTGCGTATTCTGAGCGATGCCATCAAGGCGGTGTACGCTTCCGTCTTTTATCGTGATAGTAAGGCGTATATGATGGCAACATCCAACCTGATCGACCAGGAGAAGATGGCGGTCGTGTTGCAGGAGGTGGTAGGAAACCGTTACAACGATCATTTCTATCCGACTATTTCCGGTGTGGCCCGTTCACTGAATTTCTACCCGATCGGTAACGAGAAGGCGGAAGATGGCATTGCCAATATCGCCCTCGGACTGGGTAAATATATCGTGGATGGCGGACAGACATTGCGTTTCTCCCCGCGTCACCCGCACAATATCCTGCAAATGAGTACGATGGATTTCGCCCTTCGGGAAACGCAAACCCGTTTTTATGCGCTCGACCTGAAGAACCTGGCGGAACAGTTTTCTATCGACGACTCGTTCAACCTGACGCGCCTGGGCTTGAAGGAGGCCGACGCAGACGGTTCCCTGAAATATATTGTTTCTACTTACGATCCTTACGATCAGATTATCCGCGACGGTTATTATTCCGGCGGACGGAAAATCCTGTCTTTCGTCAATATCCTGCAACATGATGTATTCCCTCTGGCCAAGACCCTGGATGAATTACTCAGTATCGGACAGAAAGAGATGGGACGTCCCGTCGAGATCGAGTTCGCCGTCAATGTCGATCCGAATAATCACGATAAGGCAACCTTCTATCTCCTTCAGATCCGACCGATCGTAGATAATAAGGAGATTATGGATGAGGATCTGACGCAGGTGCAGAACGAAGAGACGATCCTGTCGTCTACCAGCGTGCTCGGACATGGCATCGTAACGGATGTACAGGATATTATCTATGTGAAAAGCGGGGCTTTCAACTCATCGAACAATCAGCTGATCGCTTATGAAATAGAGAAACTGAACCGGCGCTTTACCGAAGAGGAAAAGAACTATGTACTGGTCGGCCCCGGACGTTGGGGAAGCAGCGACCACTGGTTGGGTATTCCGGTGAAGTGGCCGCATATCAGCAATGCCCGCGTAATAGTGGAATGTGGTCTTGAGAACTACCGTGTCGATCCGAGCCAGGGAACGCACTTCTTCCAGAACCTGACCTCTTTCGGTGTCGGATATTTCACTATCAATCCATTCAAGGGAGACGGCTGGTTCGATGAGGCCTACCTGAATGCCTTGCCGGCTGTCGAGGATACGGAGTATCTGCGGCATGTTCATTTTGATAAACCGATCGTTATCAAGATGGATGGAAAGAAGAGTTTAGGCGTGGTACTTAAGCCGGAATGAGAAAAAGTTGTTGTTTTTCAACAATTTTCTTCTCAGGGCTTTTTTGTGTTATTTTATTCATATACATTTGTAACTATCTTATAGCGCATGAAAATTAAAACGTATATAATTAGGCGGATTAATATACGCATTTGTGTATCAGAATAGACTAAAGAAGGGACGAATGGGACAAGCTGGAGAAAATGAAACGGAATCAGGTAAAGATGAGCAGGCTTTTTTTGAGGAGGAAATATCCAAATTAATAGAAGATCAATATCTGTTCACGGAAAGTATCTATGCCTACCTGCCAATAGGTATTGAAATATATGATGCAGAAGGTCTTTTGCGTAGCGTCAACGACTATGCTTTACGTATGTACGGCATAGCTGACCGGGCAACGGTGGTAGGGACGGTCAACTTGTTTAACAGTCCTTATATGGACGATACTCTTAAGGCTCAGGTAAAAAACGGAGAGAAAATCTCTTTGGAGTTTGAATATGATTTTGACCAGATAAATAGCGACGCATACTTTTCTTCTAGCAATAAGAGTACGATGATTTATAACGTACAGGTTGTTGCTATAAGGGGTAAAAAAGGAGGAATTATCGGGCATATATTGCTGGCCAATGATGTAACGGCTGTGAGAGAAGCGGAATACCGTACGGAAGAAACCAAGAAAAATCTGGAAATGGCTATGGATGCCGCTAATATGGCTTCCTGGATATATGATGTACGCAAGGAAGTTTTTACTCCGCTGTATGGGGAAACTGTATCGGGTGAGACTATGACGATCGAGAATGCACTGAAGATGTTGCATCCCCAGGATCATGCTCCCTTGAAGCTGCTTTTTTCACAACTGATAAATAAGGAAATTCAAACGGGACAGATCACATTGCGCTTTTATAATGAGCAGGAGCAGCAATATCGTTTCTATGAAAGCCGTATGCGGTTATCCTCCGAGCATCTGAGAAGGTTGCAGATTATCGGGACACAACTGGATGTGACGGAAAGAATACAAATGGCAAAGAAGACACAGGATCTGATTGCAAAACGTGAGTTGGCCATGAAAGTCAGCAATATCGTCCATTGGGATTTTGATGTGCGGAACCAAAAGTTCGAATCGTATAATGATCCGGTCAACGACTATGTCAGCGACCGTTTGTTGGCTGTTTCAGAATATATGGATGTTATACATCCGGAAGACCGTCCTTCGGTACAAGCAACTGTACAGTCTATGACCGAAGGAAGAGACCATACCTTTAATATCACATGCCGTATGCAAACCAAATATGATGACACCTGGCAATATTGTGACATTATAGGCGTCCCTTTTGAACGTGATGAAGAGGGGAATATCATACGCTTTACAGGCTTCAGGCAAAACATTCCCAAATTACAGAAATTAAACCGGGAACTTAGAGAAAGAAATTATAGAATAGAACTTACCTTCAAGACGGTAGGTATGTCTTATTGGGATTTTGATGTAAAGAGCGATATGTTCAGAGCTTTCAACGATCCGGTAAATGACTATCATTCGGAAAAAACAATTAAGGCTGATGAATATCTGAAAGTAGCCCATCCGGATGATATCGATTGTGTCTGCGACTATATCAATCATATGCGTCAGGGTGTTGACAAGGATTTTAATTTGAAATATCGCTCTAAGACGAAATGGGATGATGAATGGCAGACTTTACTGGTCACCGGTATTCAGGTTGAGAGAGATCTGAAAGGGCACGTTACCCGCTATACCGGCATAACGATCAATAATACGAAATGGGAAAAGATGATCCAGGAGCTGAAGGAAATGAAAGAAAAGGCGGAACTTTCCGACCGGCTTAAATCGGCTTTCCTTGCCAATATGAGTCATGAAATACGCACTCCTTTGAATGCTATTGTCGGTTTCTCCGAACTATTGACAACCTGCGATGATCCGGAAGAAAAAGAGGAGTATGCCGGTATTATCCAATCAAATAATGAGTTGTTGTTACGGTTGATCAACGATATTCTGGATCTATCCAAGATAGAGTCGGGTGTTATCGATCGTAAATGCGAGCGGTTTAACCTGGCAAAAGTCTCCGGTGAATTATATACGACGGTGTTACCAAAGATAATAAATCCGGCTGTCAAGTTCAGTATGGACGATTCTTTTCCGGATTGTTTGGTTGTCTTGGATAGAAGCCGGCTCAAGCAGGTATGGATGAATTTTCTCACCAATGCCGTGAAGTGTACGAAAGCGGGATATATAAAAATGGGATATTCGATTGAAGGGGGAGGCATACGAATCTATGTGGAAGATACGGGAGTCGGTATTCCCGAAGAAAAACATGATAAGGTCTTTGCCCGGTTCGAGAAGCTCAATGAGTTTGCACAGGGAACAGGATTAGGGTTAACCATTTCCAAAGCGATTGTTGAATCAGCAGGGGGAAAGGTTGGATTTACTTCGACTCCCGGTGTCGGATCTACCTTTTGGGCCTGGTTTCCTTGCTCTCCGGAGTTAGTTGAGCAATGAAGAAAACAAAGCCCTCTCCGCTATATAAGCAAAGAGGGCTTCTTGTTTTGTATAGGAAAAGGATCAATCTTTCTTCTTAATAAAGTCGGAAGGATAATTTACCTTGTTAATGATTTCGTTACCTTTCAGGTGGATCCAGGTTTTAAAACCGTTTTCACCTTCAGTCATTTCGATTACGCGTGCACCGTTTGTCAGGTTGTTGTAAACCGTGTCGCCTCCGGTGTAACGGCCATAGGCTAATAAGATTCCTTTCCAGTAAACGGCATAATCGTCATCGTGATCATGGCCGACAAAGACACCTTGAACATCTCCCATTTCTTTCATGGAAGCAAACAGTCCGGAGTTCAGTTGTGGAGCGCAGGCTTTCTCTTTACGTGTTCCTACCAGGATCGCTGTTTCATCCGAAGCTGCCTGATTATATTCGGGCAGGGCGATATGGAAGAAAGCCAGGGAAGGGACAGGTGTTCCTCCATTCTGTTTCGTGAATTTGGCACTGTTATCGCGATACCATTGCACCTGGTCGAACTTGATGTAATCGTATCCGCCGATACCTTCTATCTGGGAATAAGAGTGAGAGTCCATGCAATAAAGCACGACAGCATCTTTATTTCCATTCGATGATTTGATCGGAAGAATATAATTGCTGGCTCCCGATACACCTTTTACAGAATCTGTCAGGTTGTAAGGGATCGTTCGGATGATATCGAACAACTGTGTGCGTGTCAGGCCTTGTTCGTTATCATGGTTACCGAATGTCATGCCGAAAGGTATCTGACGTTTAGCTGCCAGGTTAAGTATGGTACGCATACCTTCTTCGGCCGGTTGACCATAAATCACATCACCGGTGAAAAGCACCAGATCCGGTTTCTCTGCATCCAGCACTTCATTGATCCTTTCGATCGAAATGGCCGACTTCGGATTGTTATGGATATAATGTACATCGGTGAATTGTACGATCTTAAATTTACCGTCCTTGTTGAATTTCAGTGACGGCTGTTGGGCGTTGCCGTTCAATAGGCCGACCAGCAGGAATATGATACAAAAAAATAACTGTTTCATCTTCTCGTAGATTTATTATTTAAAAACAGGCATCGAACGGCCGATCCATACTTGCGGTTGTTGCAGGTTGAAGATTTCGGCAACAGTTGAGGCACAATCGAACTGCATCATGCTGATGTTATCGAAGCAATATCCTTTTTTGATATTCTTTCCGGCAATGATAAAGGGTGTTTCCATTTCTTGCATGGTCTTTCCGCCATGTCCTTTATTGATACCACCATGATCGGCTGTGATAATGAAGATCGTATCGTCGTACATACCGGCTTTTTTCACTGCTTCTACAATCTGACCGATATAGCCGTCCAGTTCTTTTATCTTAGCATAATAAGCGGGAGTGTCGTGTCCGTCGGCATGTCCTACATGGTCGGGGTTGTCAAAAGCGATCATGGTAAGTGTCGGCTTTTTCTCGGTGATGTATTTAACGGCCATTTCGCACAATACGGTCGGTTGTTTGTTATAGTCCGGGCCTTGTGCATGGTAGCTCAGTGACAAGGTATCCACCAGATATTTGATACCGTCCCAGTCGTAAAGGCAACCTATTTCTGCATCCGGCTGGGCGTCGCGCAGTAATTGGAAAACGGTCGGGAAAATACCATGCTTGTTCAGTTCGCGTGAAGGCAGTTCGGGTGTTCTTGATCCCCATTCAGTGTATCCGTGAATCTCCGGCCCTGCTCCCATGAACATGGATGCCCAGTTTACTGCACTGGATGAAGGGAGTACGGAACGTTTCTTCAACGTATAGGAACCCTCTTTCATAAATTGTTTGGTGACAGGCATCTCTGCTTTTTCTACACTATAAGCTCCCCAGCCGTCCAGACCGATCCAGACTACGTGCTTAGCTTTTGGTTTGGCGGCAAAAGCCGAACTGATTGTGAAAATGGTTAAAACCAGAATAAGTAATAAGTTTCTCTGTTTCATGATAAGTGTTTAATTTGTATTAGTACCTCAAAGGTATGTAAAATAGGGACGATTACCCAATTAGCATAGCTTCTTTTATTATTATTTTATAGTGATATCGAATTGGTCATACGACTCGGTTCTCCAGGATTTATCGGCAGTTGTCGGCGAAATGGCGAAAAGCGGGGAGAAAGTCTTTATCTTGATCGTCTGACCGTCCGGCATAAATTCCATGATACGCAACCAACCGTCGCCACCGTTGCCATGCCAGAAACCATCGGCAGTCTGGGCGTTGAACATCATTTGTGGTATTTCTTTTCCGGCCGCATTCTTATCCACGCGGAAAGCAACGTTATCTTTGAACGGGGCGATCTCACATTCGTGTCCGCAGATGACCATGCAGATATTGGAAGAAGGATAAACGAGTTTCTGCCAGATCGCTTCCCCGTAGTTGGCAGGAGATACTTTGTAGTTCTCTTTTATGTGACGTTTTCCGTTCCATGCCAGGAAAGAGTGAGTCAGTATAATGACCTTATGGTCTTTATACTTCGGCTTTTCGGTGACGGTCTTTGCCCATTCGATGGCTTCGTCACGAGGGGCAAACTCCAGGGATACGACAAGTATTTTGCCCCAGGTATCGGTCTCGAATTCGTAGGCTGCATTTTCAAGTGTCGGGATATCCTGATAGTTGTTCCCTACTTCTACTAATGATTTTCTCCAGCAGGAATTTCTTTCCGAAGGGAAATAGGCAGGAAAACGGCATAAACGATTCTCTGACTTTTCGTATCCGTAATCATGATTTCCGGTGCAGATCACGTAAGGTAATTTATTATCCAACCGGGCAAAAGCCTGTGAGGCCGCTTTCCATTGCTCTTCGCTGGTTTGGTTGCCGTTTACTCCGTCAGGTATGCGGATTTCGTTCTGTTCAACCAGGTCGCCTGTACATAGAACGGCTTCGATGTTCAGCCTTTCCTTGTTGTTGGCCGTCCAGGCGGTCATCAGTTCGAATAAGGGCTGGTTTACATCGAATTTGGTGTAACTCTGCGGGTCGGGGAGCAGGATCATGGAGAATGATTTGCTATCCGTTAACTGGGGTTGTACAGGTTGTACCTGGGCGGTAACCGTTAATAGGTTGAGCAGGATACCGATCGATAGAATAAGTCTTTTTTTCATACGTGTTTATCTTTATGATATGATTTTAATGGGATGACGGAGACACTTCAAAAGTGGTGAGAACGGCAGCATGGTCGGAAGCCCATACATCGTCTATCTCCGGAGTCGTCTTGACTATCTTTGAAGATATGGCTTTTATTCCTTTCCCTTTGTAGAAAAGGAAGTCGATCCGGCTAACCCGCAATTGTCCGTAGATAACGGCGAATGTGCCTTCCGGGCGGCTTACTTCATCCGGATTGATCTCACGGAAACTATCTTTATAACCTTCGCTTTGGATATAGATAGTGGTAGGGAATGGAACCGGGCCATATCCATAATGCAAGGGAGCAGCAGCGGCTGTCCAGTCCAGATGGCTGCATGAATTGAAGTCGCCTCCAATAATAACGGGAGTTTCGTCGTCTGTCAGATAAGGTTTGGTATCCTTTTCAAGAATATGTTTCATGTCGACCAGAGCTCGGATCGAGTCTTCTGCTACCCAGATACGCGGATCATGTCCGCTATTCGGATAATTGCAGGAGTATTCGGGACGGTAGGCATACCGCAACCAGCAAGCATTAACGAGCAGTTGACGTCCGTTAGGCAATGTTATTTTTCCCGGATTGGAGTTGAATGTTTTATCGGTGGGTATCTTTTCCAACGGATAGCGGCTGAAGAGTACAAGGTTATCGTCTAATGCCGGAGTCTGCATATTGTAGTTAAGCGAATCTTTAAAACGTTGTTGTCCGCCGTAACCTTCCTGCATGGTTATGATATCCGCATGGGAAGCTTTTAACAAGTCGATGATCCGGCTTTGCCCGTCATTTCCGACATGCCGGCCTCCGTGCCAGATATTCCATTGCAGGATTTTGACAATGTTGGGATTATTGCTGCTGTTGCAGGTGATTCTTTTCTCTATCAGTCCTTCACTTATTTCCGGAATATAATTCGTTTTATCCAGTTTAAAAGAAGGAACCTTTATTTTTATCTTATTACTGAAAGTGGCTTTGTCGGAAATATCGGCGGTCACCAATAGGTAATTAATTCCCGGTGTCAATTTTATTTCTCCTTTGGAAGCTTTGAATGTCATTTTCTCTTTAGGAGCTTTGCCGTTCCCGAATAACTCTGTCCGTGTATTTGAACGGGCGTTTTTGCCAGTATAATATATATGTACGCGAGAGATATCAGATAGGGAAGTCATATCCGACAGATCCAGTGACAATTCGGTTAGGGATAATGGTGCTTGATTACCGGTAACTGCTATTCTTACTTTCAGGATCTGATCGTCACGGGTGCCTTGGTCTGCATCCCATTCGCTGTCTATTACAACTGCATTAAATAATTCCTGGGTTATATCGGCTGTGTAGCTGAATTTCGGATTGTCGTTTACTACGGTATATGCCATAGGAATCGTACCTTTATAATCTACCCGGCCATTGCGTATATGATAGGCCTGGTCTCCTTTTCCGACCCAGTTGACGGAAACATCATTTATCCCGTCATCAAAATTGTAATAAGCGATTAATGTTTTGAATTGAGGATGAGTGGGAGTAAGCGGTTTACCCATCCATTCCCGTATCATTTCGGTAGACAAGGCAGAATTCCAGACACGTACTTCGTCCATAAGGCCACCGAAAGATGTCGTATCGCTTTCGTTTATTCCCAGAGCTCCGGGCAATACGGAAACGGCAACCGGTTTACTGTCTGCCACTTCGCCATCCAGATATAATCTGGTGACAGTCCCGTCGCAGGTAAGAGCGACATGATGCCATTGATCATCCAGTGTCTCCTTCGACCATAGATCGGCCCGGGTGCTATGAAGTTTCCCTTTTTCTATGACAAGCGGGAGATAATCGGTTATATTCAGTTGGCTGTACTCACCTCCTCCAAAAATAATTTCCTGATCTTTCCAGGATGTATCATCCCCTTTGATCCATGTTTCAAGTGTAAAGGGTGCGTCGAGGATTCGGATCCCCGTTTTTACATTGTTATCTTTCCCATCGAGATGTAAGGCGAGATTCTGGCCGGGAGACTGGGCTATCGACTGGGTGACGGATGAGCAGAGTAGAAATAGAATAAAGAAGCATGCCTTCTCTAAGAATGGCCGTTTGTAATACTGATATTTCATGATATTAATGTGATGTGTTTTTGTATCTCCAAAGGTAACCATTTTGTGTGAAAAAGGGATAGGATTTCTCCTATCCCTTATAATAATTCATGATATAGAGGAAAGAATGTTAGTGTCTATTATTCTAGGTAGAATATAACGTTCTTTCTGTTTTATTTCAGTATCCACATTATGTCGTTGATATTATCGCTACCACCAAACTGACGACTCAGTGCTTCTTCCAGATTTTCACGGTTGTAGTTGTATTCTCTTTCGGGATACATATAACGAACAGGGATACGATCCGGAGCTGTTACGTTTTTACTTGATTCCGGATTGATCGGCAATACAGGATAACCGGTTCTTCTATAATCGTAATAAGCTTCGTAAGTATGTTGCAGATAATATGAAATATATTTCTGGATAATAATCTTTTCCAGATCTTTTTCAAAAGAACCTGTCAGTTGTATTTTATCATTAGCCAGGTAAGATGCAATATAATCGTTAGTGATGACACGTCCGTGTGCATATTCTTCCGGTGTATAATCTTTGACAAATTTCATATGAGCTTCGATCCCTTTTTTATAATACTCACTGGTATTCCCACTAATCCAGCCACGTAGACAAGCTTCTGCCAAAAGGAATTGCTGTTCACTGTATCCCAAACGTATCAGCGGTTCACCTTCTACATGACTTTCGGAAATGTAACGGAGGTTCGGCCGGCAAAATAAATTGGCTCCATGTGCTTTCGATACATCTCCATAGGGGAGAGACGGATCGACACCGACATAGGCATCAAAATCGCTTTCCTCTTTACCTTCGTTTATCTTGGCAATAGAGGGCTCTCCGTAGTAGAACAAACGGTAATCTCCGTATTCTGTCATTTGATCAACCAGTGCAGATGACATCATTGCATATTTTGTCTGGTTGGAAGTCAAATCGTTGAAAGGATATTTCATCCCCTGTTGGTCTTTGTAAACCAATTGGAAGTTGTCCGCATTGGATGTCATTAAAGAACCATTCTGAACGATTCCGGCAAAACGGGATTTTAGGTTCAGGTCAGACTCATTTTCCTTTTTGGAAAGGTTCATTAATACTTTCAACTGGAATGCAGTCACTGTTTTTTTCCAGTTTTCCTTATTCCCGCTAAAAATAATATCGCCTTCGAATGCCATATCATCTGCTTCGGAGAAACATTGATAAGCTTTTTCCAGATCATTGAGAATGCCCAGCATTACTTCTTTCTGAGTTTCGTATTTTGGGCGGGGATTACCTTCTTCCCCCTGACCGGCGTTGGTGTATGGAATATCTCCTATATTTAGAGAAATATAATAAAGCAGATAAGCTTTAGAGAAAAGGGCTAATCCTTCGTAACCTTTTTGTCCGGGCGACTTAGCTACCATATCGTTGCAATTGACAACCTGTAGGAAGCCGTCGAAATCGCCACGTCCGATATTGTTGTATTGCAAATCTGAAACGCCTTCGTTCCATACGATTTGTTTAGCCAGCACACCGTCGTTTACATATTCCTTTACGGTGCGGTCTTTACGGACAACCTCGTAGATAACTTTGGTTGCCAACATAGAAGAGGGCACTGTTGTTGCCGTATCCGGGTCTGTATTAAGTTTTTCAAAATTATCACAACCAGTAAATATGGATAGTGCTGTGAATAATAACAGAAATTTATTTATATGTTTCATAATCACTCAGTTTTTAAAAATCAAGTTTAATATTCAAACCAACATAACGCATGGAAGGAGCATTCAGCAACTCTTCGTGATCTTCTGTGATAGCATCCGGATCCGAATATTTGAAGTCCTTGCACCAGATGAAGAGGTTTTGTCCTACCAGAGAGACGTGGATATTATCGAAACCGATCTTTTGAGCAGCCTCTCCCGGCAATTTATATCCGATAGACAATTCGCGTAATTTCAGGAATGTCAGGTCATGAATGTTCTGGATTCTTTTACTTCCATTCCAGGGTTGGTAATTCTTTGTATAGGCTTCGTAAGACACGGCAACGTCGTTGGGAGCGAATACACGTGTATCTTCCAGAATATTTCCGTAAGAATCATATTTTACGGAACCTGAAACAACCTTTACACCCTGGCCTACATAATTAGTCTTTCCGTTTACGACTTCGTCATAACGCCATTGATTATCGCTATCGATATGTGTTCCGGAATTCCACATGGCTTGTTCCAGACGGTTGTAAGCCTTACCTCCGACACGTCCGTCGAAAGAAACATCAAGAGTGAAATTTTTATAGCTCAGATGATTCGTGAAACCCCATACCCAGTTAGGACGTTCGAAACCGGCTTTTGTAGGATAATCGCTCAATACGGGCAGACCACCGCTATGTACAATGTTTCCTTGCGGATCTCTTTCCCAATCGTATACTTCAAACCAGTCCCAGCGTTCGCCCGGTTTTACCCAAGGTCTGTCGGTTGAATAAGTCTCGTCGATCTTATGATAATAGTAGCGGTCGCGTCCCCAGTTGAAAGAAGAAGTCCAGTTCCAGTCTTTTGTTTTGATAATATCACCGGATACGGTTACTTCCCATCCTTTTTTGATACGTTCTTCATCGTAATTGTTCAACGTTTTCTCAAAACCGGAAGTATAGCTTAAAGGAGATTCATGCTGGATATCAGTCATTAACTTGGTATAATAAGCTACATCGAAACGTAAACGATTACTCAGGAAATGAGCGGCAGCACCCACTTCAAAGGAAGTTGCCTTTTGAGGAACCAGTGTAGCATCACGGATCATCGTCGGATAGGCGGCAGTAGATTTGCTGTCCCATACATTCTGTGTGATCTTGTATACTTTATTGATATCATATATATCGGCAGCTGTTTTAGTGATAGTCCATGAACTTCTTAATTTCAAAAAGCTCAGGTAGTCGGACATATCGACCAGTTCCGAAAGGATAACGCTACCGGATACAGATGGATAGAAGTAGGATTGTTCTGATTTAGCCAGTGTGGAAACCCAGTCGTTACGACCTGTGGCTTCGATGAAAACCGCATTTTTCCAAGATAAATCGATTTTACCGTAAACACTGTTTGTCTGTTTTGTTTTTACAGTGGTTGACACAGATGGAAGATCCTTCGATGCTTTTAGCGAATAAAATCCGGGAACAGTTAATCCTCCGTTTGTATTGGCATCGAACTCGTCTTTTTGGTAATAGTTTAATCCCATACCTAACATTCCGCCAACATTGAAGTCGCCCACCTTTTTATCAGCGATCAACAGAACGTCGCCTATGATACCATACCCTCTGCGTTCATATTTCTCAAATTTACCAGTCTGGCTATTACGGGCGCTAAGAGGTATTTTATATTCAAATTTTCTAGAGTAAGTATCAGACCCCACACGTGCAGTCGCTTTCAACCAATCTAAAATTTCATAATTGAGAGTAGCCTGTGCATTGGCGCGGTTTTCTAATTGTGATTTTGTTGCTGCGTTTGCCAGGAAATAAGGGTTATTGTAATCGTATTTGTATAACCAGTTTTGTTCGATATCTTCTTTTCCTTCTTTCCAGTAATTTTTGAATTCACGAATATCGAATTCGGTACCTGTCCATACGATCATATTGTAAAGATAACCATCCCAGCCATATCCTTCTCCTCTGAACTGAGGACTGTAGCTACCATTGTAAGTGATAGAGGCATCCAGGGAAAATTTACCGAACTTCATATCTCCTGCAACGGTATAAGTGAAATCATTCAATTTGTTTCCAGGAAATTGTCCTTTGTTGTAGACATGTGTCAATGAGGTTCTGAAACTGCCGTTCTTGCCTTTGTAGGTTACATTCACATTGTTGTTGGTGACGAAAGATGTTTCCAAAAGATTATTGAAATTGTTCTTACCCTTTGATACCAATGGCATCTCTCTCCATTCATACGTGTTAGGGTCATATTGGACGGCATTTCTTCCGATGTCCAGTTTATCTCCCCAGACATATTCACTCAACTCCTGTAAATACTTACCTCCGGAACCGCTACTGTAGGATGATTGTACTTCCGGCAATACCAGATATCCGGCATTGAACATCGTATTACTGTTTACACTGACTGCCAGACCTTCTTTCGTTCCGCGCTTTGTTGTTATCATAATGGCTCCTGAAGCTCCCTTTTCTCCATAGAGGGCGGAGGCAGTCGCACCTTTCAATACACTCATCGATTCGATATCATCAGCTGCAACATCGCTTAGCCCGGTGTTTTCAAACGGGATACCATCAATTACGATAAGTGGTTTTTCACCACGTAATAAGATCGTTGAGCTTTCGTTAAATGCATTTGTATTGATCACAGAAACTCCCGCGATCTTACCGGAAAGGGAGGTGGCTATGTTGGCACCTTTTACTGTTGTGAATTCATCACCTCCGACTTTCTGGACGGAATAACCCAATGCTTTTTCCGAACGTTTGATACCTAACGCTGTTACTACTACTTCTTCCAGCAGTTCTGTATCTTCCGATAAAATGACATTTATCGTCGACTGTTCGCCAACCTGGATTTCCTTGCCGGCATATCCGATGTAGGAAATAACCAATACAGCTTTGTTGGGCACGGATAAACTGAATTTTCCGTCTATATCTGTAATGGTTCCGTTGGTAGAACCTTTCTCCACTACATTAGCACCGATAATCGGTTCTCCTTTTGCATCGGTAATTGTTCCTGAGATATTTTTGATGGATTGTTGTACTTTTGCTTCACTAAGTACTTCCTTCGGTGAAAGGATAATGCTCTTATCCAGTACCTTATAACTGATATCCGTTCCATTGAACAGCTGTTCCAATACATTAAAAACATTCTTCTTGTTGCTTTTGATGGAAACAACACGGTTGGTGTTTACCTGTTTGTTGTTATAGAAGAAATGGAAATCCGATTGTTTTTCTATTTCATCTAATACGTCCTGTACTGTTTTGTTATTAACGTTCAGGGACAATGTAGCCGACTGGCTGTAGCTTTCGGAGGCATACGCCAATCCAATGCATACAAATAGCATTATTGCGGTGAGTCTCATACATAATGGTATTTTCTTCAGGATAATAAACGGTGAATTCACCATCCTGAAATGTTGGATGCTAAAATAATTTGTCATAGATTTGTAAGTGATTTTAGAGTTAAAAAATTCATTTGCTAAGCTTGTCGCCAAACAAGCCTGCAGTTGGTTTTCATACGGGAAAATACGCCAATATTTTTCCGTATGTTTTGTTTTAAGGAGGTTCTGTTGCTTTCATACTGTATTTATTAGGTTACACAAAAAATTAATATAGTTCGACAATTGTTTTTTCTGATACTTTGTTTTTGTCCGGGTTTATCTCCGGATCTATGAATTTGTATTGAATACCAGACGATAACCGGAAGTGTTCAAGAATAAGCATAAGATGCTGCCCACTGAAAGTTCCGGTGAAAGAATTTTCATACAACAAATCGTTTTTTACGATAAATTGGGTATTGAAACGCTTATCCAGTATTTTTAAAGCCTCTTCGAAAGAGGTGTTTCTGAAAACAACCAAACCATCTTTCCAGGCTATTTGTGTCGGTAGATAAGATGCGTTTGTCTTGATTCCCTTGGTTTTTATGTTATAAGCCACTTCGTCATCCGGCTTCATAATAAACGACTCTTCTTCATTCTTCTTGTTTCGGAAAGAAAGTTTGACCGAACCGGAAATCAAAGAGGTTGTCACCTGGTTGCTTTCTTTATATGCTTCAATATTAAATTCTGTGCCCAGCACTTCAGCTTTCAGGTCGAAAGGCGTGTTTACGATAAATCTCTTTGATTTATCTTTCTGCACGGAAAAATAGGCTTCTCCATCCAGTTCGACAGTGCGGGTGTCGCCGGTAAATTTCTGGGGATGTTTTAAATAAGATCCGGAGTTTAACCACACTTTACTGCCATCCGGCAGATTTAAGGCTGCGACCATACCGGGATTTGTTTTGATTTCAATATATTCGACCGGCTCTTTTTTAGTAACGAAATAAATAGTACTGAGCAGTAAAGGTAGAATAAGGATAGCTGCGACTTTTTGAAACCAGACAAGATAATTCGTTTTGTTCGGTTTGCGGAATCTTTTCTTTACTTGCTCTAACGCTTCTGCTGAATTTACTTCTTTAATTGTATTAAGAGTGTCGGTCGCCATATAGATGTACTGAACATCCCGGGCTAGTTTTCTATTTTCTTCAGACTCCTGTAGCCATTGCTCTACTTCCTGCTTTTGATCAGCGGAAAGTGAATCGGTATAATAACGTAGAAGTATATGTTCGTCTATATGTTTTTGCATGTCCATTTTGTCTCTTTATATTAAAGACTAACGAACAGAGATACCTCCTAAATGAAAAAGTGTTTTTTTGAGATAATTTTTTTAATGAAGTGAAAGAGTTCTAGTAAGACTATGGTAAAAATGTTGATTATCTGCCTGTTTTTGCACTTTAAAGCAAAGAATCAATTGATGTTTTTTATTAGAATAAAAACTTAATGCCTTTGTAATAGGTTGATATGTTGAAAAATGTTATTTTTGCATGCATAATTGACATAGTCTTACTAGAACTTAATCCTTTTTTACCAGATGCTTTCAAAAATCACAGATATTATAACTGACGAGGTTCTTTTTGAAAAGATCCAGGCTGGTGATGTGAAAGCGTTTGATGTCCTGTTTATGCGTTATTATCCTCTGTTGTGTGCTTATGCGAAACAATTTGTCGATTTTGATGACGGACAGGAGATTGTACAGGATGTGATGGTTTGGTTCTGGGAAAACAGCAGCATGCAGGTGATCGAGTCTTCTCCTAAAAACTATTTGTTCAGAGCGGTAAAGAACAGATGCCTGACATTGATAAACCGTAATGAGCTGAAACAACGGGTAGTCAGTTCCATGTACGAAAACCAGCAATCGCAATATGAAGATCCGGATTTCTATATTGTGGAAGAACTCACCCGGAACATTGAAAACGCCTTGTCCCGCCTGCCTGAAACCTATCGGGAGGCTTTTGAAATGAACCGTTTCCAAAGCATGACTTATAATGAGATTGCAGAAAAACTGAATGTCTCCTCTAAAACGGTCGATTACCGTATTCAGCAGGCATTGAAACTCTTGCGTGTGGAGTTGAAAGACTATTTGCCTTTGTTAATGGCTTTAGTCAGAATTGTATGAAATACTTCCGGCTAAAGCCATCCTTTTATATTACAAGCTTTTCACCCATTCTTCCGCTTTAGCTAAAGCTTCCGGCTTACCGATATCGAGTAATCGCAGGTTTTCGGCTGCGTAAGCGTGGATATTTGCTTTGGCACAAATAGACAGATAGAAATTGATGATCGGGAATTTACCAGTCCATTCTTCCATCCAGTCGAATATCTGCGGAGATAATACATGGATACCGCTGAAAGCATATTCATTATATAGCTTCGGATCGAAATCGGGATAATAAGATTTTACCTCTCCGGTTTCATGGTTTCTCCATCCGCACAGGCGGTTCTCGTTGTTGAAAAGTAGATAACGCGAGGTATTCCGTTTGCTGACCAGTAAGGTGGCGATCGGATTTGTTTCCAGATGGCAGTTGTATAGCTTTCTCAGGTCGACGTTCGACATGATGTCGACATTGTGCACCAGGAAAGGTTCGTTTCCCTGAAGGAATTTAGCTGCATTCTTTATCCCGCCTCCCGTGTCGAGAAGATATCCCCGTTCATCGGAGATATGGATCTGGACTCCAAAGTTGTTGTTGGCAGCCAGGAAGTCGATGATCTGGTCTCCCAGGTGGTGAATGTTAATAACGATCTGGTGAAACCCGGCATCCTTCAGTTTCAGGATCACATGTTCCAACATCGGTTTCCCATTTATCGGTAACAATGCTTTCGGGGTATTGTCGGTTATCGGTTTGAGACGAGTTCCCATACCGGCCGCGAAAATCATAGCTTTCATAATATTGCGTCAAAGATTTGTTCTATATTTTGTTCCCTGTGGGTCAAATCCACTTTCACTCCGAATTTGGCATGCAGATGCTCTGCCAGGTGTTGTGCCGAATAGACGGAACGATGCTGTCCGCCGGTACAACCGAACGAGATCATCAGGTTCGTGAAACCGCGATCCAGGTAGCGCTTTACCGAGGTATCCACAATCGTATAAACGTGTTCGAGGAAAGAGGTGATCTCGCCGTCTTCTTCCAGAAAACGGATAACCGGTTCATCTAGTCCTGTGAAATGATTGTATCGCTCGTATTTACCTGGGTTATTGATCGCCCGACAGTCGAATACGAAGCCTCCGCCGTTTCCGCTCGGATCGTTGGGTATTCCTTTTTTATAGGAGAAACTGACGATCTTAACTTCCAGCATCCGCTTTTTTATATCGTCCCTGAACTGTGTCAGTCCGGTCAGTTCCCTTAAAACGGAACACAGATAAGGATATTCCGGATACTCATTCTTTAATAACTGGCGCAGGTTATTGATCGCGAAAGGAACACTTTGGATGAAATGTGGTTTCTTTTCAAAATATCCCCGGAAACCGTAAGCGCCTAATACCTGTAAAGTTCTGAACAGGACAAAATGACGTAGTTGGCTGAAGAAATGTTCTTCATCTACATCTGTATATTTTCGTAAAGCCTGCAGATAATCTGCAAGCAATTCATTTCTTAAATCTTCGGGATAATTGGCTTTGGCCTGCCAGAGGAAAGAGGCTACGTCGTAATAAACCGGCCCTTTCCGTCCACCCTGAAAGTCGATGAACCAGGGTTCTCCGTCTTTCACCATAACATTACGCGACTGGAAGTCCCTGTACAGGAACGTAGGAGAGGTGTCACGCAACAGGACATCGCTCATTTTCTGAAAATCATCTTCCAGACGGTCTTCCTGAAACTCCATGCCGGTAGCTTTCAGGAAACAGTATTTAAAGTAATTCAGATCCCAGAGGATGGAACGTTGGTTGAATTCCGGCTGGGGGTAACATTCATTATAATCGAATCCATCGGCTCCTGCATACTGGATGGAAGGAAGCATCGTGATCGTTTTATGTAACAACCGGCGTTCTTCTTCATCGAAAACACAACTTCTGCGCCCTTTCTCTATGGCGTTGAAAAGCATTGTGTCTCCCAGGTCTTCCTGTAGGTAAAAAGAATGATCGTCAGAGTGGTAATGTACTTCCGGAACGGAAATACCTTTTTCTCTGAAAAATCCGGACATATAAATAAAAGCTTTGTTCTCTTCCTGGGAAGATCCGCTGACCCCGATTAAAGTTTTAGGCCCCGATATTCTGAAATACCTGCGGTTGGAACCGGATGAAGGTAGTTCGGTCACGTCTTCTGCCTGTGAACCAGTATATTCGTAGTAGAGTCTTTTTAATTCTTCTGTTACCATATTTCGTTAATTACGGCACTAAGGTAAGTCTTTTTTGTCAGGGGAGGAAACTTAATTAAAAACATTCACTTTCGCGATTGTTTTTTATGCCGATGTAATCGGAGTTACTATACGGACAAATTCAGATTACTATGGCGACTAATCAGTGGTTGATAACCGTCTGCCGTATGGTTGATAATTGTCGGGCATACGGATGATAACTGTCGACCATATGGCTGATAATTATCAGCCACAAAAAACTAAGGGAGGAAAATGAAAAGAGTAAGGGTGGAAAGATACGTAATATCGGTGTGATTTTATATGGAAAGCGGTATCTTTTTACTTCAGTATAGGAAAATGGGTGTATACATTATTGAATGTTTGTATAAAGAAAGCATTAATAGCGGTCGAAACATGTTGGCATTAAAACAACTAGTTTTGTACAATATACGTGATTATAAGTATCTTTAGCGTTTCTTATAGCAACTCCGAATTGAAAATATCCTATCTTTGTCGTTAGTATTAATAATATGTATAAACCAAAAGGAAGAATATATGAATAAAAAATCTACTCTATTAGCCGCTGCTTTGATGGCGGTAAGTTCGTTTACGGCAAATGCAGCAACAGGTGATGAGGTTGATCCGAAAGACTGGACTGCAGGGAATTATTATTATTTGAAATCTACGGAAAAAGAAGATAATAAGGATATGTATCTATCTTTATCTGGAATAAAAGCGGATTCTGTTGTTGTTAAATCGTTTAATGAATTAACAAAAGCTTCTCGTGATTCTGCTTTATGGGAAATAACTACTGCAGGAACTGAAACTGCAGGTGTTGTTTATCAGTTTAAGAATAAAAAAACACAGGCTTTATTGTCTTTTGAAGCATCTCTGAATGCAAAGCCAGTTTTGGCAGAAGGTGTGCATAAATGGATTTTTAAAAATGATGTAATAAGTGCGCATATAGCAGGAGATAAGGAAATAAAAATCTCTTACTCAAAGGCCGGTGGAATTGTTTTTGGTGGATCAACAGGTACACCGTTTAAAGTAATTAAACCTAATGATAAGATGTCTTTAACACCAAAAGATCTTGGTAGTGGATTTAGTGTTTTTAGATTGTCTTTTGGAGGTGAATTTGAAGGGAATATCTTTGATGGGAAAGACTTGATTGCTTCAACTGATGCAGGTGGCTATATTAAATTACAAGTTTCAGGAGATGAGTCGTATGAAAATGGAAAAGAGAAATATTTGGGTATTGATACATTGAAAACATCTATTTCTGGTGCGACAGGTGCTTATGGAGCTAAATTTTCATTAGATTCAATTCGTACAACAGTAGGTAAGGAAAATGAAGCGTATAAACAGTTTAAATTTACAGTCGATTTGAAAAATGACTCACTGACTGTTTACGTGAAAGATGCACCAGGAGTAAAAGAATCTGTGAATAATGCAGAAAAAGTAAGAATAGTCTATGCACGGTTAGATAATAAAAGCCTTTTAACTGTTGCTGATGTTGAAGAACCTACTCAAGGTGTTTTACCATTTATCTCTGTAGAAAAAGGAACTCCTGCCGAAATCGAAGGTGGTACAGGTGTTTACTTCCTGAAGAGTGCAAGTAAGACTACCACTGGCGGAAAGTATATTGCAGCTTATAAAGATAGTGAAATCAAAATAATGACTGGAACCCCTTCGGTAAATCAACTTGAAGGACAGTGGTATATTAAAGAAGATAATGGAATGTATAGCATTGTAGATCGTAAAAGTAATACATCTATGTTGCTGAAAGGTGAAGTTTTTGCAGTTCAGGGAATGGCTAATACATTTACATTCGGTGGCAATGCAGATTCTATCACTGTTGAACCTCAGAAAGTAAATCTTGATGACAAGTTCTTAGGATCGGCCAATTTCACAACAGCAGAAATGGCAAACAACGGTTATGCCTTAAATCTGATACCTGCAGGTGCTGAAACAAGTTCTTCTTATACTGTTACGGCTGACTCCATTCTTCAGGTTAAATCTGTAGATGGAAAAGATGCTGTTATTTTTAAAATTGTAGCTGTTGATACATTAGAAATCGGTGGTGCACAAGCATTGAAAGATACAGTTTCTATTGTGCAATATCAGTTGAAGTCTCAGTTTAGCGATAAATATGTGGCTTATGATACAGAAAAGAAAAGCCTGAAAGTTTCTAGCTCTGCTAACGCTATTAATTTCTTCTTCAATATAAATGTTGATGGTGGAAAATATAGCATGGAAATAGCAACAGGTGATAATGATGGTAAATTTATTACTGCTGATTTAGCTTCTTCAAACATGGTTTTATCAGAAACTCCCGCTTATTTCAATTTCGTTGAAATGGAAGCTCCAGAATATGGTACATTCGATTCCGGTAACAAACGATTTACTTCAGATTTGAAGTCATTAACAATGAATCCGTTGAACTTCTTTGCAGAAGCAAAACAGGAAGGACAGGAGATTGTTAAGTCGACTTATGAAAAAGACAACTTCAGCTTGTGGTTGAGTAAATCAAAGGCTTCTACTGCAGAAAAACCGTTGTATTTCATTATGACTTCGTTGGCTGTAGATGGAGATCCGAATGCTAGTAGACATTATTTTTATATGGTTTCTGGTCGCGATTCTTCATTAGTAGATACATCTGCAGATAAGAATTATCGTGTTCACTTTATTAAAAACGATACAATTGAAACAATGAAGGATAATGCTAACAATCCTGCTTTGTTTGCGTTGAAAGTGACAGAAAGCGGTAACTATTTGCTAGAAAATCAGAAGGAATTGAATCGTGCTGATGGAGGTGCACCATATGTAGGTATCATAAATAACGTTGTAGTTATGACAAAAGACGGTGTTGAGTTCTCAGTTGAAACTGCTCCGGCTCCTGTTGCTAACGAAGAAATCGAAGCTCCTACCACTGTAAAGGTAATTGGTGGTGTTGGTGAATTCAGTATCCGTAATGCACATGGAAAGAAGATTACTGTATCAAACATCCTGGGTCAGACAATCGCTACCCGTATTGTTTCATCTGATTATGTTACAGTTCCGACAACAAGAGGTGTTGTGATTGTATCTGTAGAAGGTGACAAGGCTTACAAGGTGATTGTGAAGTAAGAATTACCTGATATATAAATAAAAAGGCTGGCTCAAATTTTCTGAGTCAGCCTTTTTTTATGAGGATATATGATAAGTCTTTATTCTTCCGTGTTACTCTCTAGTTTATTTTTCAAATAAGCGATCCTGTTTGTTGATTTATCTTTTTCTTTAATCAGGTTTTCCAGATCGCTAAGAACGGTTGCCAGGTCGAAAGTGGCGGCAATTGCTTTTTTATCACCGTCTGCAATATATATTGTATAAGGTTTACCCCCGGTATATTCCGCTTTGATACGCTTTTTTGCGTTTGTGGAAATAAATTTGGCCGCATCAAGACCCTTTTCTCCTTTATAGGTCACTACTTCGGTCGTTTTTCCTAAATCTTTGAAGCGGTAATTCACTCCGCCGTCGTATGCGATCGAAGCTGTTTCGGCAAACTGACCGTCCGGCGTGCTGACTTTTAATCCTGTGTGGTTGATCGGCGCACCCCCATAGAATACGCTGGCAAGATAAATCTCGCCTTTTTCGTTTACTCCGCTCCGGATGTAACAACGTTGCACATTCCGTTCTATCGTTTGTTGCTTCCAGATGTAATTACCGATCTCTTCATAAACGCTGTCTTTTTCAAAATTGAATCCTTTTTTCAGAGCTTCCGCCTCTTCTATTTTAATAGGGAGCAAGCTGTCACAAAAAGCAATAGTTCGTTCTGCTTCTTTTAATTCAACTTGGCGCATCAAAGCCAGGCCCTCCTTTAATACCTTGTATTCTTTCGGATAAAGAGCCCGGAGACTGTCTATTTCACTTTTTGCAGCGAAGAATTCGTTCCGTTCGTACATGCTTCTCGCATTGTTCAATCTGGCTTGCGCCTCTTTCTCCGTTTGGTTGCATGCAGCCAGTGTGATGGCGGCAAGTGCGATACATATTGCTGACTTCTTCATGTTGTTTAGCTTATTCGTTCTGTCTGCAAAGATATATTTTTTATCTTTGCAGTCTCAATGAGTGAGATAAATAAAGCGAATGTATATAGATCAGGAAGATATTTTAAATCATATATCGGCAAAGCCGTTCCACATAATATCAGAGGCTGCGGACGAATTAGGAGTTGAAGCCTATGTGATTGGTGGTTACGTCAGGGATATTTTTTTATACCGTCCTTCAAAAGATATAGATGTAGTTGCTGTAGGCAGCGGTATTGAATTAGCAAAAGCAGTAGCCGGCAAGTTAGGTAAACGGACGCATCTGTCCGTATTCAAAAATTTCGGTACGGCTCAGGTGAAATCGGGTGATCTGGAAATCGAATTTGTCGGTGCCCGGAAAGAATCTTACAGCCATGACAGCCGGAAACCGATCGTGGAAGACGGTACGCTGGAAGACGATCAGAACCGTCGTGATTTTACGATCAATGCGCTGGCTCTTTGTCTGAATAAAGAGCGTTATGGAGAATTGGTCGATCCTTTCGGAGGGCTGGAAGATATGGATAACCTGATTATCCGTACCCCTCTCGATCCGGATATAACTTTCAGCGACGACCCGTTACGAATGATGCGTGCCGTCCGTTTTGCCTCCCAACTGGGATTTTTTATCCACCCGGATACATTTGATGCTATCGAACGTAATAAGGAAAGGATCTCTATCATATCCAAGGAGCGGATTGTCGATGAACTGAATAAAATAGTTCTTTCGCCTAAACCCTCGGTCGGTTTTGAACTGCTGGACAAATGCGGATTGTTACCTTTGATATTTCCGGAACTCTGTGCTTTGAAAGGTGCAGAAACAAAGGAAGGTATCGGGCATAAAGATAATTTTGCCCATACTTTAATGGTATTGGATCGTTTGAGCAAGACGACAGATAATTTATGGCTTCGCTGGAGTGCCATTTTTCATGACATAGGCAAACCTGCTACTAAGCGTTTTGATCCTCGTTTGGGCTGGACATTCCATAATCACAACTTTATCGGAGAGCGTATGTTGCCGGGTATTTTCCGTCGTATGAAGCTGCCGATGAATGAAAAGATGAAATATGTCCAGAAGATGGTGACCCTGCACATGCGTCCCATCGCCCTGGCCGATGATGAAGTGACCGATTCGGCTATCCGTCGCCTTCTTTTCGATGCCGGAGACGATATAGATGATTTGATGAAACTCTGTGAAGCAGATATAACCAGTAAGAATCCTGAGAAAGTACGGCGTTTCCTGAATAACTTCCGGTTGGTTCGTGAGAAGCTGGCAGAAATAGAGGAAAAAGACAGGGTACGGAATTTCCAGCCGCCGGTTTCAGGAGAAGAAATTATGGAGATATTCGGTCTTCCGCCTTCTCAACCGGTAGGAGTTATCAAGGAGGCGATAAAAAATGCTATCCTGGATGGTATCATTCCCAATGAGTACGAAGCTGCTAAACAGTTTATGCTGGAACGGGCGGCAAAGATGGGACTGTCTCCTGTTAATAACTAATTTCTAGTGCTTAATTGTTCTACTAATTTATGATAGATTACAAAATGTAATCAGTAAATGCTCAGAGCCGGCTCACTTATTCAAGAAGCCGGCTCTGATTCTTTTATTTATATCCCGGAAAAATAGAGCTATTTCCCTCTTAATAATTCAGCCCCTTCATTCCCGAACACGATTTTTAATACTTGTTCTTTTTTGTCGTTATCCAACTTAATTTGTAATACCGTTTCCGTCGATATATTATTGTCTCTACTCAGGACGTATTTCTCAGGATATGCAATAATATCTATGACTGATTCCTGTAATGCATTTGCAATTTGCAATAATGTATTATACTTTAACTCCCGTTCTCCCGACATAATAAGACTTAAGCCAGCCTGTTTTATCCCAATCTGACTAGCTAAATATTCTTGCGAATACCCTTTGTTCCTGCGAATTGCATCTATATTCCTCAGTATATCATTCATACAAGCAATTTAACATTTGTGGTTTGAATAAATAAGCGATCTCCGTAATAAAAAATTGCACTTTTGTTTGCTGATATAACGAAATGCAATATCTTTGCCTCTGTGATTTTATTAATTCTCTTAATAGACCGTCTGTTCCTGTTTTGAAACATTTCGGTATTAAGTCTAATTGTTAACCAAATATGTCTGAATATGATATTGATATATAGTGAGTTGCGTTTGCCTGCGGATTTAATTGCCTGGTATATGTATAAACGGGTCGGTTATTTTCGATGAGGTAGTTTGCAAGAAACGTTCCTATTGTCTCTCCGTAATAAAGATTGCACTTTGTTAAGTTATGGGGATGATAAAATCTAAGTTTTTTATAATTCGGTAGTATTCATTTTAATATTGATTGCCTATGATTATGAATTTTTAAATCCAATGCTTTAGATCGGATATTTAGTTATATCCATTGTGTTTTTTAACCTTATATTCATTTAACAACAAACAAAAATGAAAGAATCTATTTTAGATGTACATTCAGGAAAATGTCTAGCTAAAAGCAATTTATTCAGAATGTTAACCTTATTGCTTTTTGCACTATTCACAACGACTGCATTTGCACAACAGAAAAATATCAGGGGTACTGTTATCGACGCCTCAGGTGAACCTCTTATCGGTGTAAATGTCTCTGTGAAAGGAACCACGATCGGTATTATTACCGATATGGATGGTAAATACCAATTGGAAGTACCGGCCAATGCTACGCTTCTCTTTTCTTATATCGGATACCAGACACAGGAAATAGCTGTCGGTAATCAATCATCGATCAATGTAACATTAAAAGAAGACACTCAGAAATTGGAAGAGGTGGTAGTAGTAGGTTACGGGGTACAGAAGAAAGTAACTGTTACGGGGTCTGTAGCCAGCGTATCCGGTGAAGAACTGAAAGCATCACCAACAACAAACTTATCGAATGGTATGGTTGGTCGTATGCCGGGTGTTATCGGTTTTCAGACAGCAGACGAACCGGGTGGTGGCGGAACAACAATCCGTATACGCGGTACTAACTCGCTGGGCAGTAATGATCCGCTGGTAGTAATCGATGGTGTGCCCGACCGTGATGGCGGTATGAACCGTTTGAATCCGACAGAAATTGAATCTATCTCTGTTTTGAAGGATGCCGCTGCTGCTATCTATGGTGCCCGTGCTGCTAACGGTGTTGTTCTGATTACGACCAAGCGTGGTAAAGAAGGTAAGCCGGTTGTTTCATTTAATGCAAGTGCCGGTTTCTCGAAGCCAACCCGCCTGCCGGAAATGACAAACTCCTATGAATATGCGACCATGTTGAACGAGGTGCTTCCGGGCTCTTTTTCTGATGAGCAGATCGAAGGCTTTCGCACACATGCTGATCCCTGGAAATATCCGGATACCGACTGGTTCGGTGAAATTGTTAAACCCGCTTCTCCTTTGTATCGGGCTGATATAGGTGTATCCGGTGGTACGGACAAAATTAAGTACTATGTTAATTTCGGTGCCAACGGTGAGGATGGACTCTACAAAAACTCAGCCAACCGCTACGACCAGTATAGTTTGCGTGCGAATCTGGATATCAAGACCAGTCAATACGTAGATTTCCAGGTTGGAACAACGGCCCGTTTGGAAGATACCAAATATCCGGCAAAAGGAGCCGGTGATATCTTCGGTAGCGCACGGCGTACCCGTCCGGATCAACCGGCCTGGTGGCCGACAGGTGAACCGGGGCCGGCTATCGAGCGTGGTGATAATCCGGCAGTAACCAGTACGGATCTTGCAGGTTTCGACCATTACAAAAACCAGTATATCCAGAACAACTTTTCTATCAACGTCAAAGTTCCCTGGATCGAAGGTCTTACTTTGCGTGGTAATGCTTCTTATGATATCCATTTCATGAATCGTAGAAAAATGCAGAAACCGGTTTATCTGTATTCATGGGATGGCGTGAACGAAAGCAGTGAAGGGTTGAGCGCTTCGAAACAGTGGATCGATGCACCGACACTGGAACGCAAACACACCGAACAACTCGGCTGGATGCTCAACGGCTTGATCGACTACAACCGCACATTCGGACAACATACAGTTGGTGTAACATTCGGTATGGAAGGTCAGAAGAAACAATATGAAGAAACATTGGCTTACCGCCAGGGTTTCATTTCCGACAGCAAACCGGAATTGAACCTCGGTGGTGAAGAAGGGCAAATGGCGAATGGCTATTCCTGGAAAGAAACTCGTCTGAATTACTTCGGTCGTGTGTCTTACAATTATCTGGAACGTTATTTATTTGAGTTTGTTTGGCGTGTGGATGGTTCCTATCGCTTCCCGAAAGATGAACGTTACGGTTTCTTCCCCGGCGTTTCCTTGGCATGGCGTGCTTCCGAAGAAGGATGGTGGAAAGATAATATCCGTTTTATCGACTATTTTAAGTTGCGCGGTTCTGTCTCACAAACCGGTAATGACGCCCTTGTGGATTCAGATGGTAACTACGATCATTCCATCCAATATCTGACGACTTATGCATTCAACAATGCCGGTACGACATTTGGCGGTATTGAGAACAAACGTTTGTATCCAAGCCGTACTCCGAATCCGAATATTACATGGGAAGTCGGTACAACTTACAATGTCGGTTTAGATCTTAAATTCTTACAGAATCGCTTAAGTTGGGAAACGGATATTTTCTACCATAAACGTACGAACATGTTGATCTCACGTAATGCGTCGTTGTCGGAAATTACCGGTATCACCTTGCCTCGTGAAAACCTGGGTGAAATGAAAAACCGTGGTTTTGAGTCTTTGGTCAGCTGGCAGGATAAGATCGGTCAGGTAGAATATGGAGTGGCTCTGAACATGACTTATGCCAGAAACCAGATCACTTTCTGGGATGAAGTACAGAATGTACCGGAGTATCAGTTTTCAACTGGCCGGCCGGTAGGTAGCCGTAACCTACTGTACTATGTCTCGGATGGTATTTTCCGCAATCAGGCGGAAGTAGATGAGGCACGGGCAAAGGGATTGTTATATTCAGACAATACTGTTCCGGGTGATATCCGCTTTAAAGATATGAACGGGGATGGCAAGATTGATGGTCTTGACCGTGTCCGTCCGGAAAAGAATCAGGAGCCGCGATTCGTTGCCGGGTTGACACTGACTGCTAAATGGAAAGGCTGGGATGTTATGCTGTTATTCCAAGGTGCAACGGGTGCTCAGGTGTACATCGAAACCTGGTCGGGCTTGGTCGGCAACTACCTGAAGAGCGATTATGAAAAACGTTGGACACCGGAAAATCCCAATTCGGAAGGGCCGCGTGCCTGGGACCGTGAAAACCAGTACTGGATTAACAATGATAATACGTACTTCCTGAGAAATGCAGATTATCTCCGTTTGAAAAATGCAGAACTCGGTTACACTTTCCGTTTTGAAGGACTGAAGAAAGTAGGTTTTTCTAATTTGCGTTTATATGCAAATGGTAGTAACCTGTTTACTATCGATGGTGTAAAGGATGCCGACCCGGAACAGCGTGATGGCAGTATCGGTGGTTATCCATTGAGAAAAATTATCAACTTCGGAGTTCAAGCAACATTTTAAAACGTAATTATTATGAAAACGAAACTAAAATATATTTGCCTCTCGGCAGTCGCCGGGCTGACACTTTCACTCAGCTCCTGTTCTGACTTCATGGATCTGACACCGGAAGACCAATATGATGAAACAGCCGTTTGGGCAGATGCAGATTTGACTAAATCGGTTGTCAATGATGTCTACTCGTATGTATGCGACATCGCACAAGAGGTGAATACTTCTGCATGGTCGGACGATGCTTTCTTTACACATGTGTATGGATGCCGTGATATCAATGAAGCAACAGTTTCCCCAAGTAACCTGGGGGCTTATGATCGTGATGACTGTCCGTTCAAGTGGAGTAAACAGTACAAAGGTATCTACCGTGCCAATCTGGTATTGGAAAATATCGATAATGTACCTGAGAAAACCGGTGTAGACCTGAATGTCCTGAAAGGGGAGATCTATTTCCTTCGGGCATATATCTATACGGAATTGCTTCGTGGCTTCGGTGGTGTGCCTATTGTAGATAAGGTGTATTCTATTGAAGAGGCTTCCGAGTTGAGCTTGCCGCGTGCTGATGTAGCAGATGTTATGGATTTTATCCTGAAAGATATCGAGCAGGCTGTTAGCTTATTGCCCGAAGAACAGTCGGGTGCGAACTTAGGTCGTGCAACGAAAGGGGCTGCCAAAGCTTTAAAGGCCCGTGTATTGTTGCATGTAGCCAGTCCGTTGTTCGCGGATCGTTCTGTTAATACATTGGCATGTAATCAATACACCGGCGACCGTCAGGCTTTGTATCAACAAGCTTTGGATGCCGCTAAAGAGGTGATTAATAACGGCCCTTATTCGTTGGTCGATTGTAATGCAGCTACTATTAAGGATATAGCAAACAACTTCCACAATATCATTATTACAAATAATGAGGAAACAATCTGGGCAAAACAGTATGTAAACAAAGATCAGAATGCCGATAACTGGGTTCGCAACCGTGTCGCTTTGCTGCATGGGCCGAACGGATATCATAACTGGGCAGGAACTGCTCCGACACATGATTTGGTTATGGCATTCGAGGTGGAAGACGGAAAACTTCCTGATGCACTGCTGAAACCCGGTGAAGAAACGACTGTGAATCCGTATGCAAACCGTGAACCGCGCTTCTATGCTACAATAGGTTATGACGGTGCAGAGTGGGGACGTCCCAGAGCTGCCGATGGAGCCGTGTTCGATGCCACCCCGCTGGGTAATCTGCAGTTCGGTTATTACGAATTGAGTAGCGGTGGTTCAAAAGTCGATGCCATACAATCTGTGGATGATGAGAATAATCCGATCAAAACGCAGTCCTTTAACGGTATGGTGGGGGTAGATTCCCGTATGTCGAATATCGAAAACTGGAATGGTACGTATACAGGTTATCTGGAGAAGAAATTAATAGATGGCACAGTCTCTGCGACCGAACATAATTTCCAGACCAATCCGATGCCGTATATCCGTTTGGCCGAAATGTATCTGATTGCGGCTGAAGCAAGTCTTGAGTTGAACAAGTTGGATGAAGCAGTCACTTATCTGGATGCTCTTCGTAGTCGTATCGGTCGCCCGGACACAAAAGCCACTTTGGCGGTTCGTGGACAGGCATTCAACCAAAACGACTTACGTGAATTCCTGCGGCGGGAGCGTCGTGTAGAGTTGGCTTACGAGGAATCACGTTATTATGATGTACGCCGCTGGATGATCGCTCCGGAAGCGGGTAGCAAGAAGTTGACGGGTATTACTATTGTAGGTCGTCTGAAACCCGGTAAGACGGCGACTTTACCTTATGTACATGATGAAGAGGTATATGATTATACCTGGACTGTCCTCAATCTGAACTATATAGAGAAGCGTAAATGGGATAACAAAATGTATTTTGCTCCAATCAAACTGGAAGAGACATTGCGTAATCCGGCCTTGGAGCAGAACCCCGGGTTTAAGTAGTACTGGTTTTTATAAGGTAAAGAGTAGAGCTTTTCGGAAAAAGGCTTAAGGCTTTTCCGGAAAAGGTAGGCATCGGTTATCCAATGGGTCGGCAGCCATAAAAAATAGCTACCGACCCATTTTAAATAACTCTTGTACCATTCACTTTTCACCGTGACCATTCTTACTGTCAATCAACTGTATTGTCGGAGATGATAGGTGAAACGTACGTATCTATCAGGTAGATTGCATGCGATTATTGAGGGGGTAAGAGGGGCAGATCTGTAGCTGTATATTGATCGATATAATAATAATATTACGAAATTTATTGTACATATTACAGCATTTTGTAACTTTGGGCAATCTCTCAATTCGTAATTTGTAAAATAGTATTATCATGAAAAACAGAAAGCTAAGAATGGGCATGGTAGGCGGTGGCAGCGATGCTTTTATTGGAGCTATCCATCGTCGTGCGGCCTTTATGGACAATCAGATTGAATTAGTTTGTGGATGTTTCAGCGTAGACCCTGAAATATCAAAAAGTTCCGGACTCTCTTATTTCTTGCCGGAAGACCGTATTTACAGTACTTACCAGGAAATGTTCGAGCATGAAATGACTTTGCCGGAAGGAGAACGGATGGATTTTGTAACTATCGTGACTCCCAACCGCTGGCATTTCGAACCGGCTATGATGGCTTTGGAAAGAGGTTTCCATGTCGTAGTGGATAAGCCGATGACCTTCTCTTTGGAGGAAGCGAAGCAATTGCAGAAGAAAGTGGAGGAAACCGGACTCGTTCTGGCTCTTACCCATGTTTATTCAGCCTATCCTGCTGTAAAAGAGGCGAAAGCCCGTATCGCCAGAGGTGATCTGGGTAAACTGCGTCGTGTATATGTGGAATACCTGCAAGGATGGCTGTCCGACCGCATCGAATTACAAGGTGGTAATAATGCCGGATGGCGTACTGACCCGAAACGTTCGGGGAAAGCCGGTTGTATCGGTGATATCGGTACACATGCCTGGCACCTGAGTGAATATATAACAGGTCTTAAGGTGCAGGAAGTCTGTGCAGACCTGAATGCCTTTGTTCCCGGACGTCCGATCGACGATGACGGTGCCGCCTTTATGCGCTATGAAAACGGCGTGGTCGGTACACTTACAGCTTCACAGATCGCTGCCGGAGAAGAAAATAATATCCGTATCCGTATTTATGGAGATAAAGGCGGGTTGGAATGGCAACAGCAGGAACCTAATACCCTGTTTGCCAAATGGACTGATAAACCGACCGAGGTTATCCGGATGGGAAACAACGGATTTATAGGCGATACGGCCAAGATGAATACCCGTACACCGGGCGGTCATCCCGAAGGTTTCATCGAAGCTTTTGCCAACATATACAGAAACTTCGCCCATACCGTAATGAGCATCAAGAAAGGAGAACAGCCATGTGAAGAATGCCTGGACTTCCCGACCGTATACGATGGCGTAAGAGGTATGCAATTCATTGAAACAATGGTGGAAGCCGGCTACAATGAAAATGTGAAATGGCAGAAGTGGGTCGATTGATTACGCACATACATTGAAAACCTAATATCAAATGAAATTAAAAATGCTAGCTTGCTGTTGTTCCTTAATCGGAATGACAGCATTCGCTCAAAAGAATGAGTGGAAGGATCCCAACGTTAATGAGGTAAACCGTGCTCCGATGCATACCAACTATTTTGCGTATGAAACGGAAGATGCAGCGTTGAAAGGATGTAAAGAATCGTCCGGAAATTTTATGACCCTGAATGGAACCTGGAAGTTTAACTGGGTGAAGGATGCGGATGCCCGTCCGACTGATTTCTATCAGGTGAACTTTAACGACAAAGGTTGGGCGAATATGCCTGTGCCCGGTGTTTGGGAACTGAATGGTTTCGGTGATCCTATCTATGTAAATGTAGGATATCCGTGGAGAAACCAGTTTAAGAACAATCCCCCCGAAATCCCTGTAGAAAATAACCATGTCGGTTCATACCGTAAAGAAATTATTGTTCCGGCAGACTGGAAAGGGAAAGAGATCTTTGCCCATTTCGGTTCTGTGACCTCAAATATGTACCTGTGGGTGAACGGACAATATGTAGGATATAGTGAAGACAGCAAACTGGAAGCTGAATTCAACCTGACCAAATACCTGAAACCCGGGAAGAACCTGATCGCATTCCAGGTATTCCGCTGGTGCGACGGTACTTATCTTGAAGACCAGGACTTCCTGCGTTTGTCGGGGGTAGGACGTGATTGTTTCTTGTATGCCCGCAATCCGAAACAGATCCAGGATATCCGTGTGACTCCGGATCTGGACGCACAGTATAAGGATGCTACATTAAATATAGCACTGAACCTGAAAGGCAGTGGTGTGGTAGATGTGAAATTACTGGATAAGGACGGTAAATCGGTCGCTACAACGACCCTGAAAGGATCGGGCAAGGTTTCTGCCGATATGGCTGTTGCCAATCCGTTGAAATGGACGGCTGAAACACCTAATCTGTATACCTTGGTTGCTACATTGAAAGACGGCGGCAAAGACCTGGAAGTGATCCCTGTAAAAGTCGGTTTCCGCAAAATCGAACTGAAAGGCGGTCAGATACTGGTAAACGGCCAGCCTGTACTGTTCAAGGGGGCAGACCGTCATGAAATGGATCCGGACGGCGGTTATGTAGTATCGCGTGAGCGCATGTTGCAGGATATCAAAGTAATGAAAGAATTCAACCTCAATGCGGTTCGTACCTGTCACTATCCGGATGCTAATCTGTGGTATGACCTGTGTGACGAATATGGTATATATGTAGTGGCGGAAGCCAACGTGGAATCCCACGGTATGGGATATGGTGAAGAAACACTGGCTAAGAATCCGTTGTATGCCAAAGCGCATCTGGAACGTAACCAGCGTAATGTACAGCGTGGTTTCAACCATCCGTCCATTATCTTCTGGTCATTGGGTAACGAAGCCGGTTTCGGCCCTAACTTCGAAGCATGTTATACCTGGATCAAGAACGAAGACAAGAGTCGTGCGGTTCAGTATGAACAAGCCCGTACGAATGAGTTCACGGATATCTATTGCCCGATGTACCTGGGTTATGAAAGAAGTGAAGAATATTGTAAAGGCGATATCGACAAACCGCTTATCCAGTGTGAGTATGCACACGCGATGGGTAACTCACAAGGTGGATTTAAGGAATATTGGGATCTTGTACGTAAGTATCCGAAATACCAGGGTGGTTTCATCTGGGACTTTGTGGATCAATCCTTACGTTGGAAGAAAGATGGAACAGAAATATATGGTTATGGTGGCGATTTCAACCGCTATGATGCAACAGACAACAACTTCCTCGATAACGGTTTGATCAGCCCGGATCGTAAACCGAATCCTCACATGCACGAAGTTGGCCATATCTACCAGTCTATCTGGGTAACTCCTTCTGACTTGGCTAATGGTGTAGTGAATGTTTACAACGAAAACTTCTTCCGCGATTTGAGCGGTTACTATGCAGAATGGGAATTGCTGGCTAACGGAGAAGTGCTTCAAACAGGTGTGATCAAGGATCTGGATGTTGCTCCGCAGCAAACCAAGTCTGTTAAACTGGATTACACTACGGACGGTATTTGTAAATGCAAAGAACTCCTGCTGAATGTGGCGTTCAAGCTGAAGAAAGCGGAAACAATGCTTCCTGCCGGATATACAGTTGCTAAGAATCAACTGGTAGTTCGTCCGTACGAAGCTCCGGAACTGAAGTTGGCCAATGTTGAAAAAGTAAATATCGCAACGGTTATCCCTACTATAAAGGAAAACGATTACAATTATCTGATCGTACTGGGTGAGAACTTCCGTATCGAATTCAACAAACATGACGGCTTCCTTTGCAAATACGATGTGAAAGGACAGGCTATGATGGATGAAGGCGGCAAACTGACTCCTAACTTCTGGCGTGCCCCGACCGATAATGATATGGGTGCCGGCCTGCAAAACAAATATGCAGCCTGGAAACAACCCGGCCTGAAACTGACTTCGCTGACCAATAAGATCGAAAACGGCCAGGCTGTCGTAAATGCCGAATATACAATGGATGCCGTTTCCGCTAAATTGTATATCACTTATACGATCAACAACGAAGGTGCCGTGAAGGTATCACAGAAGATGGTTGCCGATAAGTCGGCCAAAGTATCTGACATGTTCCGCTTCGGTATGCAGATGCAGATGCCGGAAGAAATGGCACTGATCAAATACTACGGACGCGGCCCGTGGGAAAACTATTCAGACCGTAATAATGTAACCGACCTCGGTAAGTTCTGCCAGACGGTCGACGAACAGTTCTACTCTTATATCCGTCCGCAGGAAACCGGAACAAAGACCGATATCCGCTGGTGGAAACAAACCAATAAGGGTGGCAATGGTTTGATGTTTGTTGCTGAGGCTCCGTTCTCCGCTTCTGCATTGAATTATTCGATTGAATCGCTTGACGACGGTGTGCAGAAAGATCAGAGACACTCAGAACTGGTTCAAAAGGTCGATTATACGAATTTGTGTATCGATAAGGCACAGATGGGATTAGGTTGTGTGAACAGCTGGGGAGCACTTCCTCTGGAAAAATATCGTCTGCCTTACGGCGATTATGAGTTCACTTTTATTATGACACCTATCCAGTCGAACCTGTAAACTGAAAATTATTAAAAAAAGCATAATCGGTTTACGATTAACGTTAAATAGGCCGGTTATGCTTTCTTTATATTAAGGAAAATACTACTTTTATTGCCGATTTTTAAATCTAATCTTAGACTAAGTGTAAAATTTGAATACCATAAATACAGATGGCTACTAACAAAAATTCTAATCGATATTCATCAGACCAAAAAAAGAAGAGCTTCTTTAAAGGAAAGACTTTCATGCTTCTTTTGGGAGTGATTTTTGGTGCCGGGGTTATGATCCTGGCCTACAATACTTCTGTCTATTTTTCTTCCGATGAGTCATGTATGATGTGTCATGTACACCCGCATGTGGAAAATAGCTGGAAACTGTCCAAACACGTAAATAACGGTAGTGGTGTGAAAGTACATTGTGTAGACTGTCACCTTCCGCCTAAAAACGACACCTGGAACCATTATACGGCAAAAGCAAAGCTGGGTCTGAAAGATGTGTGGTCTTTCATGACAAAGGACAGCGCCGATTTTGACTGGAATGCAAAGTCAGAGTTGGAACATGCCGTAAAGTATATCCCTAACGAATCATGTAAAGAGTGTCACCAGAATTTGTTTCCGGAAGGAATTACAAACGATGGTATCACAGCACACCTTTATTATGATGAGAATGAAAAGAAACTGGACTTGCAGTGTATCAGCTGCCACCTGGATGCAGGACACTATAACCCGAACTACAATCACTCGAAGATGACGGGTGTTCCGGGTATGGCTTCCGGGGCAGGGTCGATCGATACAAGCTTGTATTTTAAAGAACCGGCGACGGTAACAGCTTTTGCTGATTATAAGGAACAGATCCCCGGCACTCCGGTGTCGTTTAAGATGGTGGCTGTTCCGGGAGGAACATTCAAGATGGGTAGTACCTCGAAAGAACCATTCCATAAACCGGATGAAGAACCCGTACGTGATGTAACTGTCAGCCCGTTTTTTATGGCTGAACTGGAAGTGACCTGGGATCAGTACTGGGCATTCTACGGCAGCACGATGAGTGAAGGACGTACACCTCCCGAAACTGTATATGCGAACAACAGCAATCCGGATGTAGATGCAATCTCCGGCCCGACTCCTCCGTTCGGATTCCCCGACCAGGGATGGGGTGGCGGCGACCGTCCGGCTATTACGATGACACATTATGCGGCTGAAACATTCTGCCAGTGGCTGTCGAAAAAGACCGGTAAGAAATACCGTCTGCCAACTGAAGCCGAATGGGAATATGCAGCCCGTGGTGGTACGGAAACTCCTTACTTCTTCTCCGGCAGTCCGAAAGATTTCTCGGATCAGGGCTTCTGGCGTAAGTTCTTCGATGCAAAGACCGACAGTATCAGTTCGTTCGTCATTTACAGCAAGAACAGTAAGAATAAGACACAGGAACCGGATCTGGTGAAAGCCAATCCGTTCGGATTAAAGAATATGTTGGGTAATGTCATGGAATATTGTGCAGATAAATACGATCCCGAAGCTTACAGCAAGGGTGGTAATGCTGTTACAAATCCATTGGTGACTGAAGGAACGGAATGGGTAGTACGCGGAGGTAACTATACTTCGGATGCGGCAGACCTTCGTTCGGCAGCCCGCGACTATACCAAACATGATGCGTGGTTGAAGACAGACCCGCAGCAACCTAAAAGTATCTGGTGGTACTCAGACATACGCGGCATCGGTTTCCGTGTAGTATGCGAGCCGGATGCATCAGTAAAGTAGACTAGTGTAAAAATTATATCAATTCTTTAAATTTGCTATATCATGAAAAAGGAAAACAGTATCAGTAGAAGATCATTTTTAAAAAGTTCGGCTATGGCTGGTGCACTGGGTGCAATCGGTACAGGTAGTGCGGCTAGTGTTTTAACTTCTTGTGACGGTGGAAGCAAGGCGAATGCTTTGAAACCGCTGAAAGAACCCGGAACGTACTACGTTCCCGAATTGCCGGATCTGGCAACCGACGGACAGGAACTGAAAGCCGGTGTTATCGGTTGTGGCGGACGTGGTTCCGGTGCAGCTTTCAACTTCCTGAATGCCGCCAACGGTGTTACAATCGTTGCACTGGGTGATACTTTCCAGGAAAGAGTGGATGAACTGGCTGATAAGCTGAAAAAAGATAAAAACATAGATATTCCCGCCGATAAGCGTTTTGTCGGTTTGGATGCTTATAAACAAGTAATAGATAGTGGGGTAGATGTTGTGATCATTGCAACTCCTCCCGTGTTCCGTCCGGTACATTTCCAATATGCTACGGAAAAAGGAAAACATTCCTTCCTTGAAAAACCGATCTGTGTAGATCCGGTAGGTTATCGTACGATCATGGCTACAGCTAAACAGGCGGAAGCTAAAAACCTGCGTGTAATTACAGGTACACAACGTCATCATCAGCGTTCTTATGTGGAGTCTTACAAGAAGATCATGGAAGGGCTTATCGGTGAGATTACAGGTGGTACGGTTTACTGGAACCAGAATATGTTGTGGTTCCGCGAACGTCAGAAAGACTGGAATGATTGTGAATATATGATCAAAGACTGGGTAAACTGGAAATGGTTGTCAGGTGATCATATCGTTGAACAGCATGTACACAACATCGATGTATTCACCTGGTTCAGCGGTTTGAAACCGGTTAAGGCTGTCGGTTTCGGTTCCCGCCATCGTCGTGTTACAGGTGACCAGTATGATAATTTCAGTATCGACTTCACGATGGAGAACGGTATCCACATGCACAGTATGTGCCGCCAGATCGACGGTTGTGTGAATAACGTAAGCGAATTTATCCAGGGGACAAAAGGTTCATGGGATAGCTCTACTATGGAGATCAAAGACCTTGCCGGTAACGTGGTATGGAAATACGACTACGAAGCAGAGAAAGCGAACTTCAAACAGACTGACCCGTATACACTGGAACATGTGAACTGGATCAACAGTATCCGTGGTAACAAACCGCTTCAGCAGGCATCCGAAACAGCCGTTTCCAATATGGCTGCTATCATGGGACGCGAATCGGCATATACCGGTGCTGAAACAACCTGGGATGCAATGACTGCTTCTCCGCTGGATTATACTCCGAAAGACCTGAATCTGGGTAAGATGGATATGAGTACGTTTACCGTTCCGGTTCCTGGCAAACCTCTTGAACAAAAGAAATAAGATATGACTCTGAATAGAAGAAACTTTTTAAGAACAACATTGTCCGGTGCCGCAGTAGCCGCTGTAAGCACCGGTGCATTGGCCTCTTGTGCCGGCAAGGCTTCTTCTCCGGAAACATGTCCGGAAACTAAATCCTGCTGCAACAGTAAGGCGAAGCTGAACCTTTCTTTCCAGGAAGGGACTCCTCCGGGTGAAAACCTCAATGAGAAGTTCGACTATATGGAAAAGATGGGTATCGTCGGTTTCGAACCGGGCGGACGCGGACTGAAAGACCGTGTGGGGGAGATCAAACAAGCCCTGAATGGACGCAATATCAAAGTCAGTGCTATCTGTGCAGGCTTCGAAGGTTTTATCCTCTCTACGGATCCGGCTATCCGTAAGCAATGTATGGATACGATGAAAGAGATCATCACGGCAGCCGGTGAGCTGGGTTCTACGGGTGTTATCATTGTTCCTGCTTTCAACGGACAGGTACCGGCGCTTCCTCATAACCAGGAAACGCGCGACTTCCTTTGCGAACAGTTCAACGAAATGGGTAACCATGCGGCTCAGAACGGAACGACCGTTATTTTTGAACCATTGAACCGGAAAGAATGTTTCTATATGCGTCAGGTAGCCGATGCTGCATCCGTATGCCGGGATATCAACAATCCGGGTGTTCGTTGCATGGGCGACTTCTGGCATATGACCTGGGAAGAAACTTCTGATATGGGAGCGTTCCTCTCGGCGGGCGACTATCTGCAACACGTACACGTGGCAAGCCGCAAACGACGCAGCATGCCGGGTGAAGACGGCGATGCGGATAACTATGTAGACGGCTTCAAAGGCCTGAAGATGATAGGTTATGATAAATACGTAAGTTTCGAATGCGGATGCCAGGGTGATCGTAACACGGTGCTTCCGGCCGCAGTTGAATTATTACGCAAACAATGGGAAGAAGCATAAACTATGCCTTTAGTATATCCTAATATGCAAATGAGTGAGGTGGTGGAAGAACATCCCTCACTCATTCCTGTAATCAACCGGTTTGGTATCCGTCTGGGATTGGGTGACAAGTCGGTGAAGACTATCTGTGATGAATATCAGCTGGATACCGATTTCCTGCTGACGGTGATCAATACGTTCCTCAACGAAGAGTATTTCCCGGAGAGGAAGTTGCAGACATTCCATACATCACAGATCATCGATTACCTGACCAAGACCAACCAGTATTATTTACGTTATCAATTGCCGAACATAGAGCGGCATCTTACCTCTTTTATCTCTATGAGTACGCCGGGAAACAATACATTGAACCTGATCGGTAAATTTTTCTCCTCTTTCAAGGAAGAGTTGACCAGCCGTATTCAGAAAGACGATGAGCTGTGGTTTCCCTATTGCCTGTCTTTAAGTGAAAAGATCAACGGGTGTCAGGCTTCGGGCGAAACCGGAGTGCTTCAACTCGGTGGTGAGCAGCGGCTGGAAGATCCTATCGAAGCGTTGCTGTCAGACCTGAAAGGGATCATGGTCAAGCATCTGTCGGGCGATTACAATGAGAATTTATGCTATGCCGTGATCTTCGGTATCAGCAGTCTTGAAAAAGATATCAAGCAGCACAACCGCATCCGTTACCGTATTCTTACTCCGATGGTTTCCGCGATGGAGAAATTATGTAAATAATCCTTGTTGATGCACAGAACCAGGCAAATAGCGATCATTCTATCCGATACTTTGCAAAGCATTGGCCTTCAGAGCTTGCTTACCGACTATTTCCCGCCGGTAGAAGTATGCTGGTTCCCTACCTTCGAAGCGTTTAATGCTTCGGGTTGCAACGACACGTTCGATTACTATTTTACTTCACCGGAAACCCTGGTATTGAATGCCGATTTTTTCCTTCCCCGCCGTAGCAAAACAACCGTACTGATCGATGGGGGAGAAGGGGCAGGTGGAGTTTCCACTACGAACCATATCACCATAAAAGCTCCGCAGGAGATCATCATCGAGCAGTTGCAGCAGTTAATGACCAACGATAACTCCGCTAATCTTTCCGGCGAAACCAACAAAGACCTTTCCACCCGTGAGACGGATGTCCTCCAACTGATAGTAAAAGGCATCACCAACAAGGAAATAGCCGACAAGCTGAGTATCAGCCTGAACACAGTCCTTACCCACCGTAAAAACATTACCGCCAAGCTCGGCATCAAAACCGTTTCCGGCCTTACCTTTTATGCCATCATGAACGGGATTATTTCGGGGGATGATATAGAGTTATAGTGATCTCTGTTTAGGACTATAGTGATACTTCGGTTAATACTATAGTGCTGATATATGTAGGTCTATAGTGTTATAATAGGTCACACTACTGTGTAAAATCACTACATCTAGTGATTGCGGACCTTGTTTCTTTCCCGTTTCTTTGCAATCGTAAAATACTAATAGTTCGAAATACAATGAAACAACGCTACCTGTATGTCCTGGTCGCAGGCTCTTTTCTTTGTTTGCAAACGATGAAAGCCGATGAGGTGAATGTAAACAAAAATGATACTATTAAGACATATAATATCGATGAGGTTATCATCACTTCGTCGACGAAGGAGACGAACGACCTGCGTTTGTTGCCGGGATCTGTATCTATCCTTTCCCCGCAAGCTGTTTCAGGACGTCAGATCGATGCGTTGAAAGATATCAGTGCGTATGTTCCCAATCTTTATATGCCGGATTACGGTTCCAAAATGACTTCGGCTATCTATATCCGCGGTATCGGTGCACGAAGCAGCGGGCAGTCGATCGGACTTTATGTGGATAATGTGCCGTATCTGGATAAGAGTGCATTCGATTTTGAATTGAACGATATCCAGCGTATCGAAGTGCTGCGTGGCCCCCAGGGTACGTTGTACGGACGTAATGCGATGGGAGGTATCGTGAATATTTATACCTTGTCGCCATTCAACTATCAGGGGACGAAGCTGACTCTTTCGGGTGGTAATTATGGCGCTTTTAAGGCTAAGGCATCCCATTACAGGAAACTGAGCGAGAAGGTCGGTATTTCATTAAGCGGTTATTATGACCGTAATGACGGGTTCTTTGTCAATGAATATGATAATACCCGTGCGGATAAGGAACAGTCGGCCGGCGGACGCTTCAAACTGGACTGGCTGATCAATCCGAACCTGAAAGCGCAATATACTTTCAACTACGATCATGTAGATCAGGGCGCCTTTCCCTATGGGCTGTATAATAAGGAAACAGGTGTTGTTGAGCCGATCCGCATAAACGATCCTAGTTCTTATCTGCGTAATATGTTGAATAATAGTCTTTATCTGGAATGGAAAACGGATAAGATCCTGTTGTCTTCCACTACTGCTTATCAGTATCTTAAGGATGATATGAAGATGGATCAGGATTATACGGAGAAATCTATCTTTACATTGAATCAGAAACAGAAGCAATATGCTTGGAGCGAAGAAGTTGCGATTAAATCAAACGATAAGAAGAATTATCAATGGAGCTTCGGAGCGTATGGTTTTTATAATAGTTTGAAGACGGATGGGCCGGTGATGTTTAAGGAAGATGGGTTGAAAGATGTTTTACAGAAAGCTTTTGATGAGATTGTTGCAGGTAATCCCAAAGCTCCACAATTGACGGTACAGGGAGATGATAAGAATCAGATCTATTTCCCCGGCTATTTCGAGACTCCGACATTTGGCCTTGCAGCGTTTCATCAGTCTACATATAATAACTTATTTACAGAAGGTTTGTCTGTTACGGCCGGAATCCGTTTGGATTATGAGAAAGCGAAACTAAACTATGACTCGTCTGTGGAAGATATGAAGATCGGTGTGTCGATGGGGGGACATTCTATGGGAGTCTTTCCTGTTGAAACTAGGCTGGAAGGAAAAACGTCACAAGACTTTTTACAGGTACTTCCTAAAGTGTCGTTACGCTATCAATGCTCACCGACAACCTTCACCTACGTATCGGTAGCCAAAGGATATAAAACCGGTGGGTATAATGTCCAGATGTTTGGTGATCTGGTACAGGAGTATGCCTGTTACGACCTGACATCTAAATTTATGCCGAATGCAGCAAAGAAACCGGCTGAAGTGGAAGATGTGGCAGCTTATAAGCCGGAGCATAGCTGGAACTATGAAATGGGTGTCCGCAGTGAGTTGATAAAGAATCGGCTGAATGCGGAGTTGACACTCTTCTATATGGATATCAAAGACATTCAGTTGACGACCTTTGCTAAGGGAGGTAGTGGGCGTATGATCTCGAACGGGGGGAAAGCCGATAGCTATGGTGTGGAAGTCAGTCTTCGTAGTTTGCTCACAACAGGATTGACTGCTGATTTGAATTATGGCTTTACCCGTGCCACTTTCCGTGATTATGTCACCTTGGATAAAAACGAAGTGGAGACGAACTATAAAAATAACTTTATCCCTTACACACCGCGGCATACCGTAAGTCTCGGACTTCAATATACTAAACTGTTTCGTAACTGCTGGTTCGACCAGTTTACCGTATCTGCTCAATATACCGGAGCCGGAAAGATATTCTGGACGGAGAAGAACGACATCAGCCAGGATTTCTACGGCGTGCTGAACGGCAAAGCCGGTGTCCGTAAAGGTGCTGTCAATCTGAATGTATGGAGCCGTAATATAACGAATACGGATTATCAGGCATTCTATTTTGAATCGTTCGATAACTCATTTATACAAAAAGGTAAACCGTTCCAGATCGGGGCAGAAGTTACGGTAGCGTTTTAAGTTATGAAGATATTACTCCTATCTTGTTGTTTATCCTTATCTGTTTTAGCTGTCAGGGCGGAAGATCAGGATACTGTGAAAGTCCGTCAGGTCGATCTGCACGAAGTTGTCGTTCAATCATTCAAGCAAAACAGGGATTTGCGGTTGGAGCCGTTGTCGGCATCATCCGTAACAGGGACGGCCATACAAAATAAGAACATTACCGATATCAAGGAATTCAGTTCCTTTATCCCTAATCTGTTCATGCCCGACTATGGTTCGAAGTTGACTTCTCCCGTTTATATCCGTGGGATCGGCTCGAAGATCAATGCCCCTTCGGTAGGGCTTTACGTTGACGGCATCCCTTACTTTGAAAAGTCGGCTTTCGATTTCAACTTCACCGAGATAGACCGGATGGAAGTGCTGCGCGGCCCGCAAGGGACACTTTACGGACGCAACACGATGGGAGGTATCATTAACGTATATACCAAATCGCCGTTGAAGTATCAGGGGACGAACGCCTTTATCTCTAACGGTACCTATGGTAACCGCGATTATGCCCTTTCCCGTTACGCCAAGATCGGCGATACCTTCGGGTATGCCCTTTCTGCCAATTATAACCGGAGCGACGGATACTTCACCAACCTCTTTACCGATAAGAAAGCAGACGATCAGAAAAGCGGTTCAGGTCGCATCCGCCTGGAATGGAAGCCGACGGATCGGTTGTCGTTGGGGCTGATGAGTTCGTATGATTATTCCAAACAGGGCGGCTACCCGTATGCCGTTTGCGACTCGCTGACACATAAGCCGGGCGATGTCAATTACAACGATTATAGTTTCTACAAACGAGCCATGTCCACCACCGGCCTGACAGTCGAATATAAAGGGGAGGGTTACAGCCTGAGCAGTAAAACCGCATTCCAATATCTTTCGGATCATCAGGGGATCGACCAGGACTTTTCTGCGGCAAGCGTCTATTTTGCCAACCAGGATCAGAAACAGGAGATGGTATCGGAAGAGTTCAATATCAAATCTACTACTGCCAACCGTTATAAATGGTTGTTCGGTGCTTTCGGTTTCTGGCAGGGGATCGATAATACGGTGACGCTCGATTACCTCTCCGCCAAATACAGTACTCGGAAATTATACGATACTCCTACTTACGGCTTTGCCCTTTATCACCAGTCTACTCTGGATAGCTTGCTGACAGACGGCTTGTCCCTTACTTTCGGACTGCGATACGATTATGAGCGGGCTTCAACCGATTATCTGGCCTATAAAGATGCCGGCGGCAGTAGTAATCAGACGGATGCTTTTTACAGTAAACTGAACTTTAGCCAGCTGACGCCGAAGATCGCCCTGCAATATATGTTCCCCTCTACTGGCCTGCTCTATGCAACGGTGACGAAAGGCTACAAGACCGGTGGTTTCAATACTTCCTTCGAGCGTGAAGAAGACCGTTCGTTCCGCCCCGAAAGCAGCTGGAATTATGAGTTGGGTGGGAAGCACCCCTTTCTCGACAACCGCCTGCGTGCCGAGATCGCCCTTTTCTGGATCGACTGGAAGAACCAGCAGATTAGCCAGACACTCCCTTCCGGTCGCGGATCGATGTTGACAAATGCCGGGCGCAGCGTAAGCAAAGGTGTGGAAGTCACTTTGCAGGGAAACCCGGTGAATGGCCTGATGGTGCAGGTGAATTATGGCTTTACGCATGCCACATTTAAAGAATATGTCGATGAAAAGAAAAACATCGATTACTCCGGCAATTACCTGCCGATGGTTCCTTCGCATACGTTCGCTGTCGGAGCCGACTACACGCTGTCGAATCCCTGTACCCACATCGACCGTTTTCTGGTCAGTCTGAATTATACCGGAACCGGGCGTATCCATTGGAAGGAAGACAATAAAGTTTCCCAACCTTACTATGGACAATTGAGCGGAAAAGTTTCTGCAACCAAAGGATTTGCTACCTTTGCAATCTGGGCTAAAAACATCACGAATACCCATTATAACGCTTTCTATTTCGAGTCGGGAGGAAAAGGGCTGGCGCAATTGGGCCGGCCGTTTACGATCGGGGGAAGTGTGGCGATAGCACTTTAATATGATGCAAAAAAACAAAATATTCAACCTCGGAACCTTCTTCTGCCTTTATATTGCGCAGACTATTCCGATGAGTTTCTTCTCCACCGTTATCCCGGTTATGATGCGGCAGGAGAATTTTTCGTTGTCCGCTATCGGACTTCTTCAGCTGATCAAGTTACCCTGGATACTGAAATTCCTCTGGTCGCCGATGGTAGACCGCCATGCCGTGACGACAGGCGATTATAAACGCTGGATATTCTCTTCCGAACTGATCTATGCCGTCCTGATCTTTGCCGTGGCTTTCCTTGATTTCAAGACTGATTTTTATATGATCATCGCCCTGATTATTATCTCATTTATCGCTTCCGCCACGCAGGATATTGCGACGGATGCCCTGGCGGTACTCTCCTTTAGCCGGAAAGATAAGAGTCTGGCGAACAGTATGCAATCGATGGGGAGCTTCGGCGGTTCGATGATCGGGGGCGGTGTATTGTTGCTGTTGTTTAAGCAGTTGGGATGGAACAGCCTGCTACCGTGTGTGGCTCTGTTCGTTATTGTGGCTTTGCTTCCGTTACTCTTTAACAAGGGGATCGTGATCCAGCCGAAGGAACCCCACGAGCGGGCAAAGAAGGCTGATGTCTTCTACTTTTTCACCCAAAAGAAGATATGGAAGCAGATAGGTTTCCTTTTCCTGTATTATTCGGGACTGATCGGGACACTGGCTATGCTGAAACCTTATCTGGTTGACCTCGGATATTCGATGAAAGAGATCGGAGTGATGAGTGGCGTGGTAGGGACTTCCTGTGGTTTTCTGGCATCGTTTGCCGGAGGGTTTATCGTTCGCCGTATCGGACGCCATCGGGGACGACTGCTGTTTTCTGTATTCGTATTGCTGGCGACGCTCTATTTCCTGGGGCTGTCTTATACGACGCCGACCACTGAACTGTTGTATGCCGGCATCGCCCTGCTTTGGGGAAGTTATGGAATGGCTACGATCGTGGTTTATACCACAGCGATGGATTGTGTACGTCCCGGACGCGAGGGCACGGATTTTACGATACAGACCGTAATCACCCATCTGAGCGGAATGCTGATGGCTATATTGAGCGGGAAGATTGCCGATCATACGGGCTATCACGGGTTGTTTTTCTTTGAGGTCAGCCTGGCTACGTTATCGTTGATCTATATATTGATCGTATTCAGAAAGGAGAAAGAAATAGTATAATTATGATACAGGATTTATTACAAAAATATAATGTGCCGGTGCCGAGATACACCAGTTATCCGCCGGCAAACTATTTTACGGATGCGTTTACCAATAAGGAATATGAGTCGGCTATAGAAGCCTCGAATGAGGCTCTGCCCGGGCATATTTCGTTTTATGTACATATCCCGTTCTGCCGTCATCTTTGTCATTATTGCGGATGTAACTCATTTCCGATGATGAAGCCGGAGGTCGTGGAACGTTATATTTCGGCTGTGCATAAGGAAATAGACAAAGTGAAGGAACGTCTGGCTCCGGGACGTAAGATCTCCCAGATCCATTACGGGGGAGGAAGCCCGACAGCTATGCCGGCGCACTATCTGAAAGAACTGAATGAGCATTTGCTTTCCGGCTTTGATACGATCGAACAACCGGAGATTGCTGTCGAATGCCATCCCGGTTATCTGGATGAGGCCTACTGGCAATCGCTTACCGAAGCGGGCTTCAACCGTTTCAGTCTCGGTGTGCAGGATTTCAATGAGAAGGTGCTGAAGACGGTCAACCGCCGTCCTTCCTTGCTTCCCGTGGAGACGATCTTTCAGATACTCCGCTCGAAAGGGGCGCGTATCAATATGGATTTCATCTATGGATTGCCTTTCCAGACAGTCGACAGCTTCTCGGAAACGATAACGAGAGCGGCAGCCCTGCGTCCCGATCGGCTGGTCACTTTCTCTTATGCGCATGTCCCCTGGGTAAACAAACAACAGCTTATCCTGGAAAAAGCCGGACTTCCTGCCGGTGAAGAAAAAAGCCGCATGTATGGTTCGGCTAAAGAAATAGTAGGTGCAGCCGGATATAAGACAATCGGACTGGATCATTTTGTCCTTGAAAACGATGAATTGTACACCGCTTTGCAAAACGGCCAGTTGCATCGTAACTTCCAGGGTTACTGTACCCGCCGCACAACAGGGCAGGTATATGCCTTCGGTGTGACCGGTATCAGCCAGCTGAGTTCCGCCTATACGCAAAACAGCAAAGATATCAACCAATATATCGAACGGATAGAAAGCGGAACCTTTGCTATCTCCAAAGGATACATGTTGAACCGGGACGAGCAGATCACTCGTGAAGTGATCGAGACACTGATGTGTAACTACTCCCTCGACTGGAAAGAACTGGCCGCCCGCCTGTCTCTCTCCGTCACGGAAGTAAAATCTGCAACCGCCTATGACGAAAACCGTCTCCGTGAATTTGCGGCAGACGGCCTGATCGAGTTCGACAACGATCATATCCGCATCACTTCCGAAGGGAGCCTTTTCGTTCGCAACGTAGCCGCTTCGCTGGATAAACTGATGCTTCATTCTGATAAAACATTCTCTAAACCTGTCTGATATGGGACAATTGAATACGGACATACTGATCATTGGTGCCGGCCTGACCGGATTGACCACGGCTTTCCATCTGGTTCGCGGAGGAAAGCAGGTGCATATACTGGAATGTAGCGACCGGGTGGGAGGGCAGATCCACACTTTCCGCGAAGACGGTTTTGTTTTTGAAAGCGGGCCGAATACCGGTGTGGTGTCTTATCCCGAGGTGGCGGAGCTGTTCATGGCCTTGTCTCCTGCTTGTCAGTTGGAAACAGCCCATGAAGAAGCCAAGCGTCGCCTGATCTGGAAAGGCAACTCTTTTCGTGAACTTCCTTCCGGCCTGTTCAGTGCAGTTACCACCCCTTTGTTCACGCTGGGAGATAAATTCCGTATCCTGGGTGAACCTTTCCGGGCAAAAGGAACCAATCCGGATGAGTCGGTAGGTGAACTGGCCGCCCGTCGGTTAGGTAAATCCTTCCTGAACTATGCGGTCGATCCGTTCCTGTCGGGCGTATATGCCGGCAACCCGATGACGTTGGTCACCCGTTATGCTTTGCCCAAACTCTATAATCTGGAGCAGCAGTACGGAGGTTTTATCAAAGGAACGATTGCGAAAGCCCGCCTGCCCAAGACCGACCGTGACCGATTGGCAACCAAAAAGGTCTTTTCCGCAGCCGGAGGTCTGGATAACCTGACCCGTGCAATGGCCCGTGCTATCGGTGAAAGTAAAATAACCCTGTCTGCCTTCGGTATAACGATCCGTCCGGTAGAGAAAGGATGGATAGCCACCTATACCACTTCTGAAGGAGAGCAAACGATCCGTGCGGATAAGGTGATAACGACAACCGGAGCATATGCCTTGCCGGAACTGCTTCCTTTTGTCGCGGAAGAAGATATGAATAAGATCAGCAACCTGAAATATGCGCCGGTCGTACAGGCGAGTGTCGGCATTCGGAATACCGGAAAACTCCGTTTCAACGCCTTTGGTGGCCTGGTTCCTTCCTGTGAGCAGAAAGATGTCCTGGGAATTCTTTTCCCTGCCGCCTGTTTTGATGACCGTGCTCCGAAAGAGGGCGCTCTCTTTTCATTCTTTATCGGAGGAGTGAAGCATGAGAAGCTTACCCGCCTGGAAGATAATGAACTAAAAGCATTGATCATCCACGAGTTCCATGCCATGCTGAAATTTCCGATCGATGTGCAGCCGGATATGATCCGTATCTTTCGTCACCCGCGTGCTATTCCTCAGTATGAGTTGAGTAGCGGTGAACGTTTTGCAACGATCGACAAACTGGAAGCGCAATACCCGGGATTGATTCTGGGCGGTAATATAAAAGGCGGTATCGGGATGGCAGATCGTATCCGCCAGGCAACGGGTATCGCTGAAAACTTGCTTATGTAAGTCAAAATCACTTTCTTTGCACAAAAGACAAGCTCATGGATAAGATGGTAGAAATAGCCCGGTTCCAATATCCGGCGGAAGCTCAGACATTGATGGCTTTGCTCAAATCGGAGGAGATCGAATGCTATCTGAGGAACGAATACAGTAGTCAGATGTTTGCCGGTTATATGGATATTGGCGGTGCCCGTGTGGAAATATTGGAAAGCGATGTGCCACGTGCTCTGGAGGTTATGAAGGAGGGTGGCTATGATATCCCTGCAGAAGACGAGGAACCCGAACAGATACGTGCCGTTGCCGGATGGGCGCGACATATCCCTTTTCTGCGAAACTTCACGCTGGAGAAACAAATTGTCATCTTATTGGTGGTTATTGCTGTGTTTTTGGCATTATTGATCTTTTTTGGATCAGAACTATCCTCTAACTAAACAAATGTAATTAATGGCTCGTAGAAAGATAACAAATAGTCAGGCGGTATGTCTCACTTTATTATGGGGCGTTTTGGCCTACATGCTGCTTACATACAGTGAAAAGATAACCTTTGATGTCATCTTTGCCCTGGTCGCATCAGCTATCATTGTGTTCGTTCCTGTCTATAAGAACATAAAGCGTAGGGATGAATAGCATTTAGTCACATTTGTTCTCTTAAAATATCGAAATGATATTTTTTTATCATTTTTTCTTTCAAATATTTGCTGGTATGAAAAAATGGCTTACCTTTGCGACGTTGTTAAAAGAACAGCGCGAAATAGCAAAATGGTATAACATTCTAAATAAACAGTTCTATGAAGGCAAATGAAGTTTTAGACAACTTAAAAAGAAGATTTCCTAACGAACCCGAGTATCATCAGGCAGTAGCCGAAGTTTTAGGCACAATCGAAGAAGCTTATAACGAACATCCCGAATTCGAAAAAAGCAACCTGATCGAACGTCTTTGTATCCCCGATCGTATTTTCTCTTTCCGTGTAACATGGACAGACGATAAAGGACAGGTACAGACAAACATGGGTTATCGTATCCAGCATAACAACACGATCGGCCCGTACAAAGGCGGTATCCGTTTCCATGCTTCGGTAAATCAGTCTATCCTTAAGTTCTTAGCTTTCGAACAGACTTTCAAGAACTCACTGACAACACTTCCGATGGGTGGTGGTAAAGGTGGTGCCGACTTCAGCCCGCGTGGCAAATCAAATGCTGAAATCATGCGTTTCTGCCAGGCATTTGTATTGGAATTATGGCGTCATATTGGCCCGGACACAGATGTTCCTGCCGGTGATATCGGTGTAGGTGGTCGTGAAGTGGCTTACATGTATGGCATGTATAAGAAACTGGCTCGTGAAAATACAGGTACATTTACTGGTAAAGGTATCGAGTTCGGTGGTTCACTGATCCGTCCGGAAGCAACAGGTTATGGTAATGTTTACTTCCTGTTGGAAATGCTGAAGACTCGCAATATCGATATCAAAGGTAAAGTGGTAGCTGTATCGGGTTCCGGTAACGTAGCTCAGTATACGGTTGAAAAGTTGATCGAACTGGGTGCTAAACCGGTTACCATGTCAGACTCTGACGGTTATATCTATGATCCGGAAGGCATCGACCGCGAAAAACTGGATTATATCATGGAATTGAAGAACCTATACCGTGGACGTATCCGCGAATATGCAGAAAAATATGGTTGCAAGTATGTACAAGGTGCTCGCCCCTGGGGTGAAAAATGCGATATCGCGATGCCGAGTGCTACTCAGAATGAATTGACTGGTGACGATGCAAAGGCATTGTTGGCAAACGGTTGTTTCGCAGTATCTGAAGGAGCAAACATGCCTTCTACTCCGGATGCTATCGATGCATTCCTGGAAGCTAAGATCTTGTATGCTCCGGGTAAGGCAGCTAACGCTGGTGGTGTTTCCGTATCGGGTCTGGAAATGACTCAGAATGCCATGAAGCTGAGCTGGACAAGAGAAGAAGTTGATGAAAAACTGAAAGGTATTATGAAGTCTATCCACGAACAATGTGTAAAATACGGTTCAAAGGATGGTTATATCAACTACGTGAAAGGTGCAAACGTTGCAGGTTTCATGAAAGTTGCAAAAGGTATGATGGCACAGGGTATCCTGTAATCAGTGATATTCTGAATTATAAATAAGGAGTAGTTTGCCAAATGAACATTCTGTGGTTATTTGGTCATGTAAAAAAGGGAGTCGGATGACTCCCTTTTTTATTTGTATTACCTGTTGGTTACTGATTACTTTTTAAATGCAGCAGGTAAATTGAGTACATTGTTAACCTTGCGTGTCGAAGGACTGACGTCAACCATCACATCGCCACGGGGATTGCGGGACGAGGCAGCTACGACAAACTTATATTTACCCCCATCGGTTACCCAGGCACTCGTTTCTTCGTCGAATGAAGCCAGGTCATCGGGGTTGACAGAGAGAGTAATCATCTGGCTTTCGCCGGGTTGTAACAGTTTGGTTTTACCGAATGACTTTAGTTCGTGTACCGGCTTGTCTAATTTGCCGTGAGGAGCTTCCACATAAAGCTGTACAACCTCTTTTCCGGCTACCTTCCCGGTGTTTTTTATGGCAACTTCAATGATCACCTTTTCACCGTCGCGTTTCACCGAAGGCCTGCCATATTCAAACGTGGTATAGCTCAGACCGTAACCGAAAGGATAACTCACCTGCAAGTTCTTTGTGTCGAACCAACGGTAACCGACATAGATACCTTCCTCATAAACAGTATAATCCACATTTTTAGTGTCGTGGGTTAAACCTGTCTTAACCGACCAGCGACGGTCGATCTTCTGATCGATCGGAAAGTTCAGTGAGCTCCAGTGATCGCTTAGTGTAACCGGGAAGGTCATAGGCAACTTGCCGGATGGATTTGCATGGCCGGTGAGAATATCGGCTACCGAGTTTCCCCCCTCTTGTCCGGCTTGCCATGAAAGCAGGATAGCATCGGGCATGTCTTTCCAGCTTTGAGTCTCGATAACACCGCCGATATTGAGTACGACAACTACTTTCTTATTTTCATTGTGGAAGATACGGGTTACATTCTTGACTAATTCCTGTTCCGTTTCAGACAGGAAGAAGTCGGAAGAAACGCGATCGATATACTCACCGGAGATACGACCGAACGTGATGATAGCCATATCGTTGTTTTGGGCTGCATATTTGATGATGGCAGTATCCATTGGCATTTCTTCGACACGTTTTTGCTCACCCTGCTCTTTCGGTTTGTTGTAGGCCTGGTAGATCGCTTTGATATTGTCGTCGACAACGATATGCTGGTTTTTTAATCCGTCGAGCAGCGATACGACATAAGGGCGGTTGATATCGCCCGAACCGGTTCCTCCAGAGAAAAAGTTATAGGAGACAGCGCCGAACAGAGCTACGTTTCTGTCTTTGGAAGACAAGGGAAGAGCCTGATTATCATTCTTTAGAAGAATCATTCCTTCGGTTGCCGACTGTCGGGTTATGACAGCATGAGCTTTCATATCGGGATTGTTAGCGTATTTATAACCCTTGAAACGGGGTGTCTTAACGATCAGTTCAAGGATGCGTCTGACATTACGGTCGACTATCGCTTCATCGAGTGTACCGTTTTTCACACCGTTGATGATATGGGCTGCCTGCTCCTTTGTGCCCGGTTCGATCATATCGTTTCCTGCAATCATCTGGGCGGCACCGTCAGCGCCTCCCCACCAGTCGGTCATCACGGCACCTTTAAATCCCCATTCGTCACGTAGTAAAGTGGTGATCAGCTCCGGATTTTCTGAAGCGTATACATTGTTAATGCGGTTGTACGAACTCATAATAGTCCACGGCTGGCTCTCTTTAACCACCATTTCGAAAGCTTTCAGATAGATTTCGCGCAGTGCGCGGGGAGAGACGATCGTGTTATTGTTCATCCGGTTAGTCTCCTGGTTATTTGCGGCAAAATGTTTTACCGAAGTACCGATATCATTGCTTTGTACACCATCTACATAGGCTACCGCCATCTTGCCGGTCAACAGCGGGTCTTCACTGAAATATTCAAAATTGCGGCCGCACAACGGATGGCGGTGGATATTGACAGCGGGAGCCAAGAGCACATCTACCCCATATTCTTTCGCTTCATTGCCAATCACTTCCCCTACATTTTTAACCAGATCGACATCCCAGGTCGAGGATAGTAATGTTTCAATGGGAAAATGGGTACAGAAGTAATTCTCCTCCCCTTCGACAGGCAGGATGCCGCAGCCGGCAGGCCCGTCAGAAAGAACCACACAAGGAATTCCGACACGGGGAACCGGGTTAACGCGTCCGGCAGCACCGGGAACAACTTTCCACGATTCTTTTATGTGGGGAGCCGCGTTCTCATCCTGGTGATACATGCGGGCACCTACAATCAGGTCTGCTTTCTCTTCGATCGTCATGGCTTTGATGACTTCGTCGATATTGTTTGCCTTCAGCTTCGGAATTTTGGCACTGACCGGAACTGATACGATCATAGCGGCGGCAACCAAGCCTATTATGTTTGTTTTTAGTATTGTCATAAATTATAGTTATGCTTGTTTGTTTATTTCTGATTCATCCTTCTCCTCCCGGTTAAGGGCATTGATACCATTCTCCCCAACCCATGACCAGATAATCCTTACTGATTTGTTCCATTTTCTGGAAGGTTAACCAAAAGGCTTCGCGATGGTCGATTGTATGTCCCATTTCATTTTCATGCCCCGTAACCACCAGTTTCGGATTAAAACCATCTACCAAGTCACTCATCCGGTGAGTCCAGCAATTTACGATCAATGCATCCGGTTGAGGAATATCTTTGCTGATATTGACAATCCATTCCATATCCTCTTTGTTGTACTGGTCGCCGATATGGGCGACAGTCTTCTTTTCATCGGTCGTTACCACATAAAGATTATTTATCAACTCACTCTGGTGACCGGGGAATATTTTTACCCGGATATTTTTGTTTTTATCCAGTTTCATCTTTTTATCGATCATTTTATCAGAACGTTCATGTTGTATATCTTTCTTTTCCGGTAATATATTTGTTGGTGCAACAACCGGTTTACCGGCTTTCAGGAACATGTCGACAACTACCGGATCGACGTGATCACCATGATTATGTGTGAGGAACAAAACGTCGCAATGGTCGACAATCTGTTGGATCGAGGCATCGGAAATCAAATTCTTTCCTTTGCATGCACCTCTGACAACATCGAATGCCAGAGTAACCGAGCCGGTACGGGCGATAAAACCATCGTTATATATTTTGTAAACTTTCATTCCTTTCTTAACAGGAGAGGAAAGATCCGCTATCACTTTATTTATCCTGGAAGTGATAAATCCGTTGAGCGGCTCGCTATCGTCATATTTGGTTTCATGCAGCATCGCATCCAGATTGTAAAGAGCCAATTTTCTGACCATCGGAGCTCCGGGTACGGGCGGATTTTCAGTCAATGCCTGATCGATCAGGTTGAACATTTGGAAAGCCTGCTTGTTCAGATAGGCTTCCGAGTTCCCCCAGAAAGCACTTTTTTCTATCGTGTTCTTTTCTTGGGCTTTCGCACCACTGGGGATCAATAGAGAAGCGCAGAAACCTCCCATGCATAATAATGTATAAAATAGCGTTTTCATCTTGTGATTAGTTTTTAATAATACTTTATTCCTGTGTGTAACTGAATGTTCCTGTTTTTGTTAATACAGCAAATCTGCCAATCCCTATCGACATGTCCGACTGTGATTGATTGATACAGCGGATATAACGCACGCGTGGCTCATGAATGGGAATAGTATCCATCCGGTCTGCTCCCGTTTTCAAGAGGTTAAACCAGACTTTTCCATCCACAGAACCCTGTAAAGCACGTCCTTTGGATTTACTTTTGCGTAAATCATATACCAATGCGACCGGTTGTTTGCTTTTCTCAATCCGAAATCCGAAGTATTCTCCGGGTGCTATTGTCACCAGTGGGAAATGAGGGATCAGGCCAACTACATCATCTTCGCAATAACAGGACAACTCGTCAATCGCTTTTGAACCGGCCAGAACTTCCGGAAGTTCTTTGGGACGTTCGTCCGTCAACAAGGTATTCTCCACATGCTGTAACATCCTTTGAATAAATGGTAGTAAAACCTGCGAACCGCTTCTGACTCCGTCTTGCTCTCCCCGGCGATAAGGCTGGCTGAAAACAGCGATTGCATCCAGTGCTTCTTTTACTTCCCTATATGCTTTCCGGCATGCTTCGGTATCTTGTTTACTGGCCAGATCCAACATTCTCATGGTTGCACAACCGGCTGTTCCAACATTTCTTGTTTGCGTCAGCCAGGGGTGGATTTCCTTTATCAATTGCTTGTTTAAAGAACTGCTTTCTATCGTACCCGGGACTTCTTTTATCCGGATAAACAGGTCGGCAATCTCAAAGGCCTCCTTTTTCAAATACTTCCCGGTAATCAATGATTGCTCGAACCTGTCGATCAGATCAGTCGAACTGAAAGACTCTTTCCTGAAAAACATCCATGTATTGGGGCCGATATCCGCATTATGTTCACAGAAAAGGCGGAATGCATCAGGGGCTTCGGGAACAAGAGACTCGCAGGCTATGTTCCAGCTCTGTAGCGGATCGAACCGATCCATATTCCAGGTGAACTGGGAAATACTCCAAAGAGCCACTTTACTGGCCTCGGCAAACTCCATCGGGTTCGATACAAAGGCATACATATCGGAAGCCGTATTTTTATCCAGGCCGTATACCGGGCCCATTAACAGATGAGCCAGGCAATAATCGTTTACCGGGAAGTTCCACCAGACGTAACAGGGACGTTTAATCCGGTTGTTAACCCATTCGAGCCCTTGGCGGGTGATGTCGCTCACGACTTTATCGCCAGTCCACATGATATGGATAAACGGATCCAGGTTTTCGCCCAGGATATCCAGGTAATCAGTTTTCGCCCAGTCCTTATTATATTCGGTGGGACAAAGGATCAATTGCTGAATATCTCCTTTCTTATCGACAAACTCCCGTTTCAGATAGTTCATAAAGGCAGCCTGTCTGGCAGCATCCGTTCCGGCACCTTCAATATCATCAAAAAAGACTGCAAACGCACGAATACCCAGGTCGTACATACTTTCCAGTTTTTTTATTGCCGCTTGCCGGTCTGCATCATTCCAGCGGATATCCATTCCGGGATGTAAGGCCCAGACGAAATCCACCTTGTTTCTATTAGCTTCAGCCAATAGCTCACGGATATTTTTCGCCTGTTCTTCCGGATAGGGCACACGCCAATAAGGAGAACGATGGTAAGGGTCATCCTTCGGGCCGAAAATGTAAGTATTCATTTTCATACGTCCATAGAAACGCAACTGTTCGACCCTGTTTTCGAAAGACCATGGAGTTCCGTAAAAACCTTCCACAACCCCTCTGAAAACAACATCCGGATAATCCCATATCGTACAGACAGGGATCCTCTTATTGTCTCTGGTCAATTGCGACAAGGTTTGAGCTGCATAAAAAAGCGAACGGTCGTCATAAATACCTATATCGATACCTTTTCCGGTCACAGCCAATGTATAAGCCCCCGAACGTTGCATTTTATTATTCATCTTTCCCAACGGGCGGATAGTAATTGCCTGTTTAGCCTTTTCCGTTATCAGGAAAGATTGTTTCAACAAATTAACTGCATCGGTATCGGTGTGGCTGATCCCTTCTAGCCGGTAACCGGTATCTGGTATCTTGATCCAATCACCCGATAATTCAACTTTCTGGGGGATGGGATAAACGTTCACTTCCCTTTTTCCGCTCTTTCCGGTACATGCTCCCGACATCAAGCTTATCAGCAAAGTAACAAGCATGAAAACTTTTGTTGTTCCATCCATAATTTTTAATTTAAAAGTGCAAGCCTGAATATCAATAGAAGAACCATATTAAAAACAGACCTGGTCTATCATACACAGGTCTGTTTAAAAGTGTGTTGTCTATGATCAGGTTACCAATCCGTATTTTGGATCAGGTTTGTATTACGTTCCATTTCAACAAATGGTATCGGCCAGATTTCGTGGCGTGACTGGTAAGCGCGTTCATACATCAGGTCGCCGAGAATATCGGTTGCATCTTTTACAGTCGACTGGAGTATTCCCCAACGACGGAGATCCCAATAACGTTGGCCTTCGCCGGCAAGTTCACGGGCACGTTCGTCACGGATGCGTTGTGTCATTTCGTCTTTGCTGTTTACTGCCATCCAGGTAGGGCCGGAGTTCAGGCCGGGCATATCGACGCGGGCACGTATCTTATTGACTTCTGCAATGGCCTTGTCTGTTTCACCATTTTCGTTGTAAGCCTCTGCAAGCATCAAGATCACATCGCCAAGGCGAAGCAATGGAAATTCATAGGGAGTACGGTTGTATTCCCCCCAATAACCATCCAGGTTACCGGTTGGGATCCATTTACGCCAGAAGTAGGAGTTCCAGCCTTCGGAGTTACGGATGAACGATTGTGCTTCCATTGGTGCACCACCCTTTGTCGGATCTACGATGACAAATTGCTTGTCTCTTGGATTCGAACCGGCATCTGTACCCAGATAATGGGAGAACGGAGTGATCACGTTCCAGCATAAGCGTGGGTCGCGGTCATTATAGACAGCTGAAACCTTTGCGGTATCGCAGTCTAATGTACTGGTTATCTCGGTACTGGCATCATTAATTGCAACAGCGAGGCATTTACGGCGGAATTGTGAGTTTCCGTTATTGAAGCCGGGAAATACTTCGTCCCAGTTGAACTTCTGGCCATCAGGTTTTTCATACAAGTCAACCATTTTGGTTGAAGGTACGATACAGTTGCTGGCAATCAGACGCATGGTTGCTTTGTTACCGAAATAACCGACAATATTCAAAGCATAACCGGCAACGTTACCGTCGATAGACTGTATAGCAAAAATCATCTCGTTACTGCGTGCACCATTATAAAGGCGGAACAGGTTCTCATAATTAGAATGTAAGGCATAACCGTAGTTATTGCTCTTGTTGTACACGATCTCTTCAAAGTCCGTAATAGCTTTAGACCACTCTTTATTAAAGAGATAAACCTTTCCGCGAAGTGCGTAAGCCGCTCCTTTGGTCACACGGCCATAATCACTGCTTTCCCAGTTGACAGGTAACTTGGCGATTGCATCGGTCAGATCGTCGATCACATGCTGGCGGATTTCTTCAGCCGAACTGCGCGGACTGGTAACCGTAGCAAATTCCTCTTCGATAATACAGGTTTCATCGTAGTAAGGTACTCCTCCCCAACAATTAAGCATACGGAAGTAAGCCATAGCACGAAGGAATTTAGCTTCACCGACTATTTGATTAATGGTGTTCTGATCGATATTCATTGCGGAGACATTACGGATTACCGTATTCGAACGGTGAACCAATTCATACAGATATTGCCAGTGGTTTTGTACGGCTCCGCTGGTTGAGGCGAATGATGTCCGGCGCGAAATATCGGCAAAAGGACTGGTACCGTCAGCTAGGTCAGTACACATATCGAATGCAAACTCCAGGCCGAAACACCAGGTTTGCATCATGGCCTGGTACAGACCGACAGCTGCTTGCTTGGCATGAGCTTCTGTCTTCCAGAATGTTGCGCTTGACAACTGGTCAGGGCGGGTATAGTCCAGGCTTTCGCAACTGCTGAGCAGGAGAACAGCACCCAAAAATGCGGAAATTATATTTTTACCTTTCATTGTACTCTGATTTTAGAATGAAACATTAAGACCTAAAGAATATTGACGGACTGCCGGATAGCCGACAGTTGCTGCAATTTCAGGATCCAGTCCGGGGAAACTGGTAATGGTGAACAGGTTGTCGATACTCGTATAGATCTTCAGATTTTCAACGAAGAACTTCTGGGAGATACTCTTAGGAAGCGTGTAACCCAACTGGATATTCTTACAACGGAGATAGGCTGCGTTATGAATGAACGCATCGCTGGCTATATTGTTTTTGCTGTTTGCATTATTACGCAACCGCGGATAGATGGAATTGTATGGATTTTCAGGAGTCCATGCATTGTCTGTAATATCCTTGATAAGCGATTGCCCCATAACAGTCGTGAAGCGGAAAGCCTGGTTGTTGTAATAAACTTTATAATCGCCTACCCCCTGGAGAAGCATACTGAAATCGAAGTTGTTCCAGGTCAGTCCCAGATTTGCACCGAAAGTAAGTCGCGGGCTGTCTCCGTGACCGATTTCAACGCGGTCGTCTGCATTCAGATTACCGTCGCCGTTGGCGTCGGAAAACAGGAAATCTCCGAGTTCAGGACGTTGATAGGTCGCGAAATAGTTGGGATTCTTATCAACCAACGATTGTACATAATCCAGGTCGGACTGGTCGCGGACAATGCGGTCTACCTTGAGTACATAATACTGATTGATCGGTTTTCCCTCTTGTATCTTATTAACTCCGCTGATAGATGCTACATCGCCCTGGAACTTTGTTACCTTGTTGCTGACAAAACCCATATTGAAACCTACGGAGTACCCCACTTTCTCTATCTGATCCGTCCAGTTGATCTCCAGGTCAACGCCCCGGTTATTTACTTCCCCCGCATTTTGGTTAGGAACAGAAGACGTACCATGTTCCAGTGGAACCGGAAGTGAAATTAGGATGCCTTTGGTATCTCTGTTGAACCATTCGAAAGATCCGCTTAACCGATTTTTGAAGAAACCGAAATCGAGACCGACATTGGTCACATATGTACTTTCCCAGGTTAACTGGGTGTTGGATAACGTTGTTTGCGACAGACCACCGGTAATAGTGTTACCCAAAACATAATTTGTTGCTGCATAAAGTGACTGGTACATATAATTGTTCGATGCCGCATTGTTACCCAGCGAACCGTAAGAAACACGAAGCTTTAACGAACTCAACCAATCCTGGTAATCTTCCATGAATTTTTCCTGCGAGATACGCCAGCCGGCAGATACGGATGGAAAGTAACCCCAACGCTTGTTAGGAGCGAACCGGGAAGAACCGTCGGCGCGTAAATTAGCTTCCAGCATATATTTGTCATCCCAAACCAAATTGATACGGCCGAAGTAAGAACGCATGGCCCATTCGTTGTAGTTACCGGTAATACGTCCGAGTGTAGAGGCTGCATCGAGAGCTGTCAGCGACTCATCGACAAGGTCATATTTCAGGTAATAATCCTGGTCGTACTTATTATATTCCTGGCTGGCACCGGCCATGACGGAAGCATCTAACTTATCGAGCTTAAATTCGTAACGGGCGGTTATATCCGATGCCCGGAAGTCATTGCGATAGTTGTATCTTCTGATATAAGTACGAACCGTGCCGGCCCGGAGCAAAACCGGCCCGTCTGCTGTAAAGCGATACAGATCGCGGTCGGTCAAATGATGTTCTATACGACGATCCCAGGCATTATAAGTATATGATGCATCGATGGTCAGACCTTTGAACGGAGTGATGCGGCCATACATCTTGGCCACTGTGCGACGGGAGATGGTAGGGAAGTCTTCTTTGTAGAACCACATACGGCGATACGGGTTTGCATTGCTGACGTTTTCCTCTTCCGGATTTTGAATGCCACCGTACAATCCTGTTGCCGGATCGTAAAGAGTCATTCCCGGCACCGTGTTGAAGGCACCGTATCCCCAAATAACATCGCCACCGGCACCGGCAGTATCGGCAGAAGGATTATTGTAATCCACATAACCGTATGCGTTGGCACCAACTGTCAGCCAGGGCTTGATATCCACATCTACGTTGGCACGCATCTGATAACGTTTGTAGTTGGAGTGATAGATCATACCGGGATTATTGATATAACCGAAAGAGAGGTTGTAACGGGCAGACTTAGTACCTCCATTGGCTGTTACAGTGTGATTTTGAACGACCGAGGGACTGCGGTAGATATGGTCTTGCCAGTCGGTATTGGGGTATATCGTAGGATTTTTACCTCCATCGTTACGCCATTCGTCAATTTTGCCCTGTGAGAAACGGGGAGCTTGCCCGTTGGCAATCAAACCGGCATTTTGAATTTCCATGAAATCGGCATAATCGGTAACAAGATTTAAACGTTTAGCCACTTTTTCAAATGAAACATTCCCGTTGTAAGTAATTCTGGCAGACCCTTCTGTTCCCTTCTTTGTCGTGATCAGGATAACACCGTTAGCGGCACGGGAACCATAAATAGCAGATGAAGCAGCATCTTTTAGAATAGAGATAGACTCGATATCCTGGGGATTAATATCGCTGATACTGGCTCCGGCCATACCATCGATAACGATGAGCGGATCTGAATTATTCAAAGTTCCCTGACCACGAATACGGATTGTCGGGCTTTCTAATCCCGGTACGCTACCCCCGGTATTGGTTACAGACAGACCGGCTGCCAGACCTGCCAATGCATTGGTGGCATTTGTTACAGGACGGTTATCGAGTGCACCTACCTTCACCGAAGAAACGGCACCGGTCATGTTGACTTTCTTTTGCGTACCGTAACCGACAACGACCACTTCATCCAGCAATTCGTTATCCTCACTCAAGGCAACGGTCACTTTAGCCTGGGCTTTCATTTCCTGATTCTTGTAGCCTATGTAGGAAAATTGCAGGATGGAACCCTGTGGAACGTTCGTCAGGTCGAAGTTTCCGTCGATATCTGTAACGGTACCGATCGTTGTCCCTTTTACAACTACGTTTACTCCGACGAGCGGCATACCTGTATGGTCAGTGACGGTGCCCCGGACAGCAATACCGTTTTGTGTTGTGACAGGTGCCTGTTTTGAAGCGGTCTCTTTCTCGTTCTTCACAATTACTTGTCTGCCTTTGATAACGTAAGAAAAACCATTTGAAGAAAAGACCTCTTTGATAATTTCATCGATGGATTTGTTTAAAATATCCACATTGACCTTCTTTCCCAGATCTACCGCTTCTTCATATATAAACACGTACTTGCTGTTTTTTTCTATATATGAAAAGACATCTTTTAATGTCTTGTTTTGCATCTGGACAGTCAATTTCTCCCCTAGCATTTCATGGGGAGTTGATGCATGTGTGGTTAACGCAGGATATGATATTAAAGATATCAATAAACACGCTAATTTTATGTAATTAATCTTTTTTCGATTAATTGCTGTATTTTTTTCCATACCTTTGTATTATAATTCTTTAAACGACTAAGGATTATCTCTTGATAGATCGGACAATTGCGCCAACAGTGTCCGATCTTTTTTTGTTTTTTTTATATCTTCATAGGCAAATCTGTTATTTGTTAATACTCTATTTATCTATTCTCCTGTTTCTTTTATTCCAGAAAGTGATATCCTCCGCCTTCTGCTTTTTCGACGTTCAATGAAGCTGAAACTTTTACGATATCCAGAACTTCATCGATAGATTCACAAAGATCGAGCTTACCGGAGAGTTTCCGGTTGGCTATGCTTTTATCATACCAGATAGGCACTCCGTAATAACGGGATAAATTATCCAGCACCTTCGATACGGTTTCCTTTTCTAAAAGCATAATATTGTCTTTCCAGCAGATATATTTCGTTACATCGACCTTTTCTTTTTTCATAATGCCATCCTTCAGACTAACCATTTGGGAAGGACTTAACAGTATCTTTTCTTTTGCAGAAGAGTTTACTTCGACACGTCCGTTCACCAATACAACGGAGATGTTTTGTTCTTCATAGGCGGTAACATTGAAAACCGTTCCCAGCACTTTGACATCCAATCCTTTCGTTTTTACAATGAACGGAGCTTTCGGATTATGGGCCACTTCCAGATACACTTCTCCCTCTACGGCTATTTCACGTTTGTCGCTGCCGAAAACCGATGGATAAATTACGTGACTGGCTGCGTTTACATACATTTTTGTACCATCCGACAAAGTGATATGTGTACGTTTCCCTTTAGGTACAATAATATGGTTCAGATTGTTCCCTTTAGTAGCCGGTTCTTCAGGAATCTTTGATAATTGGTTGTTTACGGTTATGCTACCTTCTTCGTCATAATTAACGACTGCTTCATTTTCCAATACCACCTGCCGGTTTTCAGAAATAACCAGATGTATTTCGTTTAGGCTATCCACAGGTGCCACTTTTTGCAGTTCGGTAAGGAAGGTCGATTCTTCCTGCGGCTCGAAGTAATGCATGGAGATCATAAAAAGAATGGCTATAGACGCAGCAACGGATAATCCGGCAAGAAGGTATCGAAGCGTTTTCTTCCCGCTCTTTCCGGAAGATGACAATTCCTTCACGTTTGCCCACGAATCCTGTACTTCCATATCGGTAACCTGTTCGTGCTTTTTGACAAGTGAAATAAATTGTTTCATCTCGTTGTCAAAATCTGTCTTTTGTATTTTATTTTTAGCCATACAAGTTGTGCTTTTATAATTATTACAACTCATCACTACCCGCGGTACTCAACAGAATATGCATTTAACAAATTGAACGCTTTATTTAACATTTAATATCAAAAAAGGGTGATAGCAATACATTATTCTTCATCCATAAATGAATCGGAAAGAAGTAAACTTCTCAATTTGGCGATTGATCTGAAAAGAAGATTTTTACTGGATTGGTAGTTGATGTTCAGCAAATCGGATATTTCATCATGATTCAGCTCCCTGATATAATAGAGGTACAATATCTCTTGCTGTTTGGATGACAATTTCCTGAAAGCCGAACTTATAAATACATTTTTAGGAGACAGATCTTCTTCATCTAAGAATTGATCAGCTTTGACTGTCAAAACATCATCGGGGCAACTGATAAGGATGCCATTACGGATCTGCTCAGACTTTAATTCATTGTATAAGGCATACCGGAAGGCTTTCAGCAGATAACAACGGACGGAAGCGGTTTGAGATAAACCGGAGTAATTGGACATCAGTTTGACAAAGAAGTTTTGCAGGCAATTCTTTACAAGATCCGTATCCTTTGAATATATCTTACCGTAATTATATAATATAGGATAATACCTCCGGTATAAAACTTCAAAAGCTTTACGATCTCCTTTGAGGCAAAGATTCCATATTATTTCATCTGCTTTTTGATACATTCCTGAATTATTTCAAAATTACATTCATCCTAAAAATGCTGCAAATATAGTATTAGCCTTCTCCTTTTCTGTTACGATTCTATTAACTGTCTGCTATAAAAATCTTACAAATATATATATAAAAATATCCGGGAATACGTTAAATTTCGTAAACCCGGATAAGTTTTAAGAGATTATGTTTTGAGGAGATTTAAAAATCTACCTCTTTTTATTCGACATACAGAACCAGTCCTTTCAGATATTCCCCTTCCGGATGGTAGATATTGACCGGATGATCAGCCGGTTGTGTCAGTTGATGCAGGATGCGTACACTACGGCCGGATTGGGCGGCAGCACTGAATACAGCCAGGCGGAAATTCTCTTTGCTGACAACCTGCGAACAGGAGAAGGTAAACAGGATACCTCCCGGTTTGATCTTTTCGAAAGCGATCGCATTCAGTTTGCGGTATCCTTGCAAAGCATTACGTAACACATTCTTATGTTTGGCAAAAGCCGGCGGATCCAGAATGATCAGGTCGTAATTGCTTCCCATCTTTTCCAGGTATTTGAATGCATCTTCGGCAAATGCCTTGTGACGCGGATCGCCGGGGAAATTCAACTCTACATTCTTATTGGTCAGCGAGATCGCTTTCGCAGAACTATCCACCGAGTGAACAACTTCGGCTCCTCCGCGCATAGCATAAAAGGAAAAACCACCGGTATAACAGAACATATTCAATACGGAATGGCCTTTCGCATACTTTTCCAGTAACGAACGGTTTTCACGCTGGTCTACAAAGAAACCTGTCTTTTGTCCTTTCTGCCAGTCTACACAGAATTTTAATCCGTTCTCGATGGCAATATCTTCTACTTCACCGCCAAACAAATAACCATCTTCACTTCCCAGATTGGCTTTGTAGGGAAGAGTCGCTTCCGATTTGTAATAAATATTCTGTAAAGTATCTCCCAGGACGGTCTTTAATGCTTCGGCTACATCATGACGGGCATAATGCATACCAACCGAGTGAGCCTGCATAACAGCCGTATGAGAATAGATATCGATCACCAGACCGGGAAGATTATCACCTTCACCATGAATCAGACGATATGTATTATTGTTCTCTACTTCTGCCAGATCCAGCTCCTTGCGGAGAGTGTAAGCAACGCGTATACGTTCTTCCCAGAATTTTGCGTCGATAGTGACCGGCTTGAACGATAAAATGCGTACGGCAATACTACCGATCTGATAGTGGCCGATAGCCAGGAAACGCTGGTTTGTTCCGTACACTTCTACCAGGTCGCCCTCTTCCGGGTTACCTTCAATGCTTTGGATAGCTCCGGAGAACACCCACGGATGGAAGCGCAGCAACGATTCTTCCTTTTTAGGTTTGAGAAAGACTTTACAATAGTTCATTATTATTTATCTTGATTCAATTGGTTGTATATCTTCAGGCAGGCCCAGGCGTCGAGGGCTGCATATTTCTTCTGTTGTTCGGTCAGTACATCGGCTTCCCAGTTACTCAGGCGCTGGCCTTTCGATATTTTCTTGTCGAAAAGGATAGCATATATCTTTTGCAGGCTGGCATCTTCGATACCGAACTGTCCGACATAATTTTGCAGATCCAGAAAGTTCGCCGGTTTGATATCTGTCCGTTTCCGTATGGCGCCGAAGTCGTCGCGCAGGGAAAGACCGATCTTTAATATTTTGTCGTTTACCATGAAGTCTTCGAGCGGTTGAGGAATACCGATCCTGTTCAGGCGGAACAGGAAACAAGCTTCGTCTGTTGATATCTGCATCAACGAGATTTTATAGCGCGTACCTTTTTTAAAGCTGGGACGTGTCTCCGTATCGAAACCGACAGCCTCAAATTGTAACAGGTATTCAACCGCTTTATCTGCATCTTTTTCGGTGTCGATAACGATAATCCTACCGGGAAATTCTTCTATTTCAAGAAGTGATATTTCTTCTTTTGATATTGTGTGTGTATATTGTGTCATCATTCCTCGTTCGTTTCTATAATTTCATCATCACTGTAACGGGCAGCATGAAGAGCTTTCAGTGCATTCAGGAGTTGCTGTCCCCAGAACTCCCGGAAGTTAGTACGGCATAAGGCAATAGCCTGAAGCATCACTTCTTCGTATCCCTGACGGAAAAGAGATACGAAATTACCGACATCCTGATAAACATCTGCCAGGTTTTCCGAGATAAATGCAGCGATAGGCGTGTCACTGTACTGCATATCCGGATGGAAAGTTTCCAGATAGGTATCTTTTTCTCCCAACAAGCTTGCGATCCGGGTACGAACAGATTCGTACATGTCTTCTGTTACGAACAATTCCGGTTCGGCATCTTCATCAGATTCCACTTCCGGCAAAAGCGTTGCCTTCAGATAAAGCAAGGGCAATATCTTTACAGCTTTGTCCATAAAATCAAAAAGGCCGTTTTGTCCGGCTGCTTCAACAAATGTGCAAAACTCTAGCGCTACAGTTACAAACTCCAGCGTGTTACGTTCGTATATGGGATTATTTTCCTTTTCCATTTTACTTCTTATGGTGTTCCTTCCATTTCTAACCTGCAAAAGTAAGAAATATATTGCGATAATCAGAATTATTAATTCTTATTAAGGTCTCGTTGCAAAAAGTCATTCAGGTTGAATTGTTTGATACCTTTGTAATCGCTACCAACTATCAGATCGTTAAGAGTGACTACATATTTAGGATAATTGTCGTTGATAGCCAATAGGTTTCCGAATTCCCGCTTTTCTGTTTCTTCATTTGTAATTTGCAGAGTTACCTGGACATAAATCTTGGAACCATTCTTTTCTCCGATAAAATCAATCTCTTTATCACCGGATTTTCCGACACACACATTAAAACCCTCTTGAATAAGATGCAGAAAAACAGCATTTTCCATGATTTTATGAATATCTGAGCGCAAATTGAACCCTTTGATTGCATTTCGAATACCCAAATCTTCAAAATAATATTTCTCTCCGATCTCAAACAATTTTAGACCAACGATATCAGTTCGGTTTACCTTATAAATAAAAAAGGCATTTCCTAAAGCTTTCAAATAATTGAGTGTAAGTTGGGGGGATATATCAATTCGCTGCGATTTCAGAAATTTACTGATATTACTGGCAGAGAACAGGCTCCCGATATTGTCGGATAAAAAGCATACCAGATTTTCAAGGAATGAAATATTACGAATATTTTCACGAGCCACTACATCTTTCAGCAGGATGGTAGAATAAATACTTTTTAAATATTCGAACGGATGTTCATTTGTTAAACCGATGTTTACCAGATATGGCATACCGCCATAAGTCAGATATTTTGTCAAACTTTCATAGGAATCCGTTAATTGGTGGAAGATCAGAAACTCCTTGTAACTTAGTCCATGAATAGGAAATTCGATATATCGTCCTCCTAAATAAGTCGCCAGTTCTCCGGATAGCATATTAGCATTACTTCCGGTGCAGAAAATATCACATTTGTTTTCTGCGAATAAGCTGCGCAGAGCCAGTTGAAAGGAGCTTATATCCTGAACTTCATCAATGAAGAGGTAATTTTTTTTCTTTTCTGTCAGTTGCTCATTTACATGTTTCAATAGATCCGTATAGTCATGTATCCACAAGAAATTTTCCAGTTCCCGATTTACATATATAATGTTGGCTTCTGGATCTGATTCTTTAACAACATCCATTAGTTGATACATAACATAGCTTTTCCCGACACGTCTTTGTCCGGTTAATACCTTTATGATCTGTTTGTTGATAAAAGGTTTTATTTTCTCAATGTATGTGGGACGTGATATATATTCCATAATTATAAAAGTTGTATGTATATCGTATATAATTAGCAAATATACGAAAAATTTCATGTATACCGTAAACTTTTTGCTTTTTCATGGAGAATTTCATGTATATCGTAAATAATAAGTATTGCATTAAACCGGATATGTATGCTTCTCCTGAAAGGACGCAAAGATGCTATAAAAAATAAGCGTTCAAGAGAATAACTTCTCTCATTCTTTCGTATCTTTGAACGGGATGAATTCAATGGCTTATAATTATCGGCCGTATGGTTGATGGATGTGAGCCGTATGACCGATAATTATGAGCCATACGGCGGACGGTTATCAACCGTTGATTAGTCGCGGTAGTAATTCAAATTAGTATGGCATGTAAGAAGCAATAGTACGTAACCTAATAAATAATATCATGGCTATAAAATTTAAAGTTTATTCAACACCGAAACCGAATGGCCGGAAAGGAAGTAAATTATCCCATGCGCGTGCAATCAGCCAGGGCACATATAATCTGGAGAAAGTATGCAGGCTGATAAGCGAACGCTCGGCTGTTTCGTCTGCGGAAGTGAAAAGCGTTCTGGATTCGTTTGCCTGGGTGATCGAGTTGGCTCTGGAAGATGGCTGTCATGTCGAGTTGGATGATTTGGGATATTTCTCTCCATCATTGAGAACTGTTCCGAATAAGAAAAAACCCGATAATAATACGGTTTATGTAGACGGGATTAACTATCGCTGTTCCACTTCTTTGCGTGAGAAATTACGTGGAATCGATTTGGTACATGTAAAAGACAAAAAGAAACCGGATAGTTGGGAAGAACGTAAAAAGAAACTGTTGAGTCATATTGCTATCTGGGACAGTATCAGTCCTCGCAGCTATGCAGAAGCTATCGGTTGCTCCCGGTACCGGGCTGAGGCCGATCTGAAAAAATTTGTGGAGGAAGGGGTGTTAGTCAGAGTAGGATACCGGAATAAGGTGATGTATTTGCTGGCGAACGATGAAGATAAAGAGTAGATTTCTATATCTCTATTTATTATATTATGTTGTTAATATCTTATTGCTTGTGTCTTTAATCTTTTTTATTTACATTTGTTTATAATAAGAATTTTATCGTAAGATGTTAAAAGGAGATTGATGGATTTCGAGAATTTTTATATAACCTGGTATTCGCGTGTCAAGTATTTTGCACGCGACTATGTCCTTTCTGAGGAGGAAGCTGAAAATATCACACAGGATGTTTTTCTGGAGTTCTATCAAAAGAGAGATTCTTTGGATTTTCACATTAATATAATAGCTTATTTATTTACCTCTGTAAAAAATAAATGTATAGACTATCTGCGACGCAAACTACTAGAGCAGGAAGCTGCTGCTAAAATGCAGGAAGAGTTTGATTTGTCTTTCCGCATGAAGTTTGATTCGTTGGAGGCTTTTAATCTGGAGGGACTTTCAGAAGATAATATAAAAAATATAATAGAGAAAGCTCTTGAGTCATTGCCTGAACGGTGCCGGGAGATTTTTGTGATGAGTAAAATAGAGGGAAAGAAGCAAAAAGAAATAGCGGAAGATCTGGGCGTTTCTGTAAAAACCATTGAATGTCAAATGACTATTGCTTATAAAAAGTTAAGAGAAGAATTAAAAAACTACTTGCCCTTACTCTTATTTCTTTTATCTTCTTGAGAAAATTGAAAAAAAGTCCGATTGTTTTTAGGGGGATTATTTTTTCCGTTCGTTTACTATATAAAGAATGTAAATATAATGGATGAAAGAATAATAAAATATTGTCAGGGAAATTTATCAAAAGAAGAACAGGAGCAACTTCTGAAAGAAGCCTACAAAGACCCTGCGCTGAAATCCCGGATAATAGATTATCAACATTTACATAGCTTGCTGGAATTGACTCCCGAACGGATGGATATTCAGGAAGGCAAAGAAAGTTATACTTCTTTTGAGAAGCTTGTGAATTTTAGGAAACGGAAATTTTTATTGCTTTCGATAAGCCGCTATGCCGCGGTTTTAGTTATTGCTTTTGTCTCTGCCTGGATATTAGCCTCTTACTATTTTATGGGAAATCTTTCGGAGCAGCAGGAGTTGATTGCATTTCAGCAGGAGCTAGTGGTGCCGGCCGGACAACGTGCGGAACTTACACTGCCTGACGGAACGAAAGTATGGTTGAATGCGGGTTCCCAGTTATCGTATCCATCTTTTTTTACAAAAGAACGAAGAGTGTATTTGTCGGGAGAAGGTTTTTTTGATGTAGCCAAAAATGAAAAAGTCCCCTTCATTGTTTCCACCCGGACAATAGATGTCAAAGCTTTAGGAACTCAATTTAATGTTTTTAGCTATCCGAAGAGTGATTATACTGGTGTTTATCTTCAGGAGGGAAAGGTTAAAGCCTACTTCCCTTCATCGGAGACGGAAGGTGTTGTACTTTCTCCGGATCAATACCTGATTCAAAAAGGAAAACAACTGAAACTTTCAACGATGGATCCGGACGAATTGCTTTGGCGTGAAGGTATTTATACTTTCAAAAGACAGAAATTGGGAAGTATCATAGAGAAGCTGGAATTATATTATGATGTGAAGATCATTGTTAAAGATCCGGAGATATTGAATTATGAATATGTCGGAAAATTCCGTCAAAGGGATGGCGTAATGGAAATATTGCATCTGATCCAGCGAATACATAAATTCAAAATTAAAAAGAATGATGAACTGAATCAGATAATACTGAGTAAATAAAAAGATTATTAACCTTTAAATTTAGTATGTATGAGTCCATGAAGAATTAAAAAAATCGGCAGATATGGGCGTATCTACCGATTTAACGAAAAGTAAAACCATTTGTGTTCAAAAAATTAGTATTTACTTAACAAAACAAAGATATGAAAATAAATCCTTTGTTAACGCATTCCTTGTGTCTAAAAAATTATCAAAAGGCATTCAGAATTATGAAACTATCTTTTTTTATCCTGTTTGTTTTTGTGTGTCAGTTGTTTGCTTTAAATACTGATGCGCAGAACGTAACTATCGAATTGAAGTCTAATAAGCTTTCGATTGAAGAACTGTTTAAGGAAATAGAGAAACAGACGGATTACCTCGTGATATACAGTACGAGTGGTGTCCGTTCGAACTTCGATCTGTCATTAACGAAAAAGAAAGCCCGGGTTGCCGAATTGTTGAATGAGGCATTGAGTGGGCATGGCTTGAAGTATGAGTTTGTCAATAATTATATCATCTTGTCAAAGGTTGAGAATCAAATAAATCAACAAACAAAAAAAGAACTTCGTGGTTTTGTGTATGATCAAAACGGTGAACCGGTAATCGGAGCCAATGTGGTGGAGAAAGGGACTCAGAATGGGACAGTGACAGATATTGACGGACGTTTTATGTTGTCGGTTGGCAATGGCTGTTCATTGGAGATTTCTTATATAGGTTATTTGACACAACTGGTAACTCCCAAAAGCAACACTGTTAATGTTTATTTGAAAGAAGATTCACAATCTTTAGAAGAGGTGGTTGTAGTTGGTTATGGTACGCAGAAAAAGGTCAATTTGACGGGGGCTGTTTCTACCATCAAGGAGTCTGATATTATACAGAATGTGACATCTAATATGAGTAATGTATTGTCTGGACGTCTGTCCGGTGTTTTTTCCCGAAATACATCAGGAGTTCCCGGATCTGGTTCAAAAATATTAATCCGTGGAACTAGTACATTTAATAATAGTAACCCTTTGACGATTGTGGATGGTATCGAACGCGATTATTCTAATTTGGATCCTAATGAAATCGCTTCCATTTCGATCTTGAAAGATGCAGCTTCGGCTGCTGTGTATGGTTCGCGTGCGGCCAATGGGGTTATTCTGGTTACTACGAAGCGGGGTATGACAGGTAAACCGATCTTAAACTATTCCGGGTCAGTAGGGTTTCAGAAGCCAACCGGTTATCCGGAAATGATGACTCCTTATGAATTTGCTACAATGAAAAACAAGGCGGCAATTAATATGGGGTATGATCCGTCGAATCCAGCGCATTTAGGACAGTTCGTGTCTGATGACCAACTGGAGCAATATCGTACAGGCAGGAAAGGGGTTGACTGGTGGGAAGTCTGTATGAAAAAGGTCTCCCCTCAAACGCATCATAACTTGAATATAAATGGCGGTAATGATAAAATCAAGTATTTTTTCTCTGCCGGTTATTTGTATCAGTCAGGAATGTTTGAAAATTTATCGTTCAACCGCTATAATTTCCGCTCTAATGTGGATGCCGAGATATTGAAAGGGTTGACGGCACAGGTCTCTATTGATGGTAGAATTGAATATAATAATTCGCCTGCGGACGATGCGGATAAAATTTTCATTTATTTGGCAGCAGACCCGCTTTCTTTTGGCTTTACTCCTGATCATAAGCCTATCGATACAGGAAATGGAAACCCGTATGAAATGATTCATAGCTCCGGCTATGACAAGAAGAGAAAATCCTTTTTCCAAGGGACTGTGTCTTTAAAATATGATATGCCCTTTTTGGAAGGATTGTCGGTAAAAGGGGTATTTGCTTATGATAAGAATTATCTTTTCAAAAAACGGTTTACAACACCTTATAAATTGTATTATGTAGATGATAAAAATGAGGTGATCGACTCTAAAATGTATGGCCCTCAGACCTCTTTGAGGGAGGAGTTTGATGATCAGATGAGTTACAGTTTGAATTTGTCGGCCAATTATAATCAAACGTTTGGTAAACATACGATTGAGGGGCTGTTTCTTTATGAACAGTATGAAGGTTCGGGTGATAGTTTTTGGGCTTCTCGTGTCAACTATTTATCCAATCAGATTGACCAGCTTTTTGCGGGTGGTGATGCTGGGAAAGATAACAATGGCAAAGGTTTTGAGACAGGTAGGCAAAGTCTGGTAGGACGTGTTTCGTATAATTGGAACAATAGATATTATCTGGAAGGTTCTATTCGGTATGATGGGTCTGTGGTTTTTGCAGAAGAAAATCGGTGGGGTGTCTTCCCGTCTATTTCTGCCAGCTGGAGAATTTCGGAAGAGAGCTTTATGAAGAAATATGATTTTATCAATAACCTGAAGTTACGAGCTTCTTATGGGGTCTTGGGTAATGACAGAGTGGATCCATTTCAATATATGAACTATTATACATTTGCTAATGGAGCTGTTTTTAATGGAGAGATTTCACCAGGCTTAAATCAGGCTCCTTTGGCTAATCCGGACATCACTTGGGAAAAGGCAAAAACACTGGATGTGGGAGTGGAAGCGACACTTTGGAATGGATTATTGTCTACAGAGGTCGATTACTTTTATAAAAGAACATCGGATATATTGGCAAAGAAAGAAACCTCTATTCCGGGAACATTTGGTGCGACATTGCCTCATACCAATTATGCCATAGTCGACAATCAGGGTATTGACCTTATGTTGAGACATGACAATAAGATTGATCAGGTAAACTACTATGTTTCTTCAACATTTAGTTTTGCTCGTAATAAGGTGATTCGTATTGACGACCCGGCCAATCAAAAGGAGTATCTGCTGAGAGTGGGAAGACCGTTGGGATTTATTTCCGGATATAAGTCTTTAGGGTTGTTCCAGTCAGACGAAGAGGCTGCTAACTATATGACTCAGTTTGGGAATATATGTAAGGCGGGCGATATAAAATATGCTGATATCAATGAGGATGGTAAAATAGACGAAGACGACCAGACGCAGATTTCCAGATACAATGGAAATCCGGAATTGTTCTTCGGCTTGAACCTGGGGGCCGAATGGAGAGGTTTTGAAATCAATGCTCAACTGCAAGGTGCTGCCAATAACATTTTTATTTATGACGGACGTGCCAAAACATTGTTCTGGCAAGGTTCTAACAATGCGTTTAGCTATTTGATGGATATCTGGAGCCCTGAGAATAGAGATGCTCAATATCCTCGTGCTTGGAAAGATTCCAACCCCAATAATTCTAAGTATTCAGACTTTTGGTTGAGAAATGCGGCTTATCTGAAGCTGAGAAATTTGGAACTTGCTTATAATTTCCCGCAATCTATACTTCAGCATACAGGGATAAATAAACTTCGTGTATTTGTTACTGCTACCGATTTGTTTACTATAAAGGGAGATATGGAGTTTGACCCGGAGGCGGCGCACATGAATTATTATCCACAGCAGAAGTCGGTTAACTTCGGACTGATTGTTTCATTTTAAATCGTAGATAATTATGAAATTAATAAAGAATATATATATACTGATTAGTGTCTTATTAGTCGTTTCATGCGAAATCTTGGATAAAAAGGATTTAGGAGCAGTGACTGATATTTGGGAAGATGAGAATTATTTGAACGCTTATGTGAATAATCTGTATAACGACCTTCCCGGATGGAATTATTCGAATATGGACAACAGCACGGATGAGGGACGGTGTGTCTATGCGGGTAATTCGGCTAATAGCGTGCTTCTGGCTGGTTTGGTGACACCTACCAATGATCCTTTGGCCTATTGGAAATATGATTTGGTGCGAAAATGTAATGAGTTTTTAAAGGGAGTAGAAAACTCGGAAGTCAATGGTAAAAGTAAGATGATTGCGGAAGTTCGTTTCCTTCGTGCTTTTCAGTATTTCCAAATGATTATGCGTTACGGGGAAGTTCCTCTGATAAAAGAACCTCAGGTTTTAGACGATGATTTGTTTGTTAGCAGAAACTCTATTGATGAGTGTTTCTCCTTTTTGGAAGAAGAATTTGATGCTGCGGCCGACATGTTTAAGCAGGAGGGGATTATCACAACTACGGACGGACGTGCTTGCCAAGGTGCGGCTTTGGCAATGAAAACGAAGGCCTTGTTGTATCATGCCAGTCCGCTATTTAACCCTTCTAATGATAAGGAACGCTGGAAGAAGGTGATAGAGTCGGCAGAATCGGTTATGAAGTTGGACTATAGTTTATATGTCGATTTTGCGAATATACACCAGCATAATACCAATAAGGAGATCATCTTTAAGAAAGAGTATAAGAGAACGACACGTACCCATGGACGGCATGACTATGTGACGCCGATGTCTATATCGGTCGGGGATGTCGGATATTGTTATCCCGTACAGGAACTGGTGGATGCGTTTCCTATGTCTAATGGTAGAGCGATAACGGAACCTGGGTCGGGCTATGATCCGAATAATCCGTATGTAAACAGAGACGACCGTTTTTATGCAACTATATTGTATAATGGCGGAACCGGATATGGTAGAACGCAATATACCTATTTAGGGTACCCGATTGACGGTGTGGGAGCTGATAGAGGTACGAATACTGGTTATTTTTGTATCAAAGCGGTTAATCATGAACTGAAAGATTATGATTATGGATATGGTGACGAAACTTGTTTCATCTATATTCGATTGGCTGATATTTATCTGATGTATGCAGAAGCCAAAAACGAATATCTGTCTGTGCCTGATGATAGTGTATATGATGTATTGGATAAGATCAGAGTTCGTGCAGGATGTACTCCCAATCAGATTAAACGTGATATGTCGAAAGAGGAAATGAGGGAGTTTATATTGAATGAACGGTATATAGAGTTTGCTTTTGAACAGATAAGATGTTGGGATTTGCGACGGTTGAAGTTGGCAGGAAAGCTACTGAACGGAAAGAAAATGCATGGTATAGCTATTGAGAAAAGGGAAGATGGCTCGTATGATTATAAGAATATAGTGGAAGTCGATGCCAATCCGATTGTGTTTAAGGAGTGTATGTATTTATGCCCTATCCCCTATTCGGAAATAGTAGCCAATCCTAATATGAAACAGAATACCGGATATTAATTTGTTTAAACCATATATTAAAAAGTAGTATTCATTTATGAAACAGAAGAATCTGATATTTTGTATAGCTGTGTGTCTGCAATCGCTATTTGCGGATGCACAGCCAAACGATATTCAAAATCGTTTAAAATGGGTGAATCCGGAGGCACTGGAATTGGCTATCAAGGACATGAGCAAGCAAAAGGGCTATGATGCGGTGTCGGCTAAAAACAACCTGAGTTATATAAACCAGCATTTGCAGTCGGTAAAAGGACGTTTGCAATCTGCTGATAGTCTGGCAGCTTTGAAAGAGGCTGAAGTGTTATTGGAAAAGCAACGCGCAATCTTGTTGTCGAATCCATTGCTGGATATGGATAAGGTGATTGTTACTCGTTTTGTCTTGGGGGATAAGGCACGTATCGCTACCACTAACGCGATGTGTATGCCGATGAGTAATTATATGGGGTTGATCGATGTTCCGCCTTCTGGCTATGATGCGGAAATATGCGAATTGTCTCACTTAAGAGATAAACAGTATCAAAAACGGACAATTTATAAACCGACCAGAGGGGAGGGGATAGCTGATGTGCAGCTTCATTGGAATGCTGACAAGATGTTGTTTGCCTCTTCGGCTAATATCGTGTATGATTCTTTTTATAATCAGGGATATCCTTCTTGGAGAATTTTTGAAATCGGTGTTGACGGTAAAGACCTGAAAATGGTTTCAGATCTACCGGAGCCTGATTTGGAATATGCCGATCCTTGTTATCTGCCGGATGGTCGCATTTTATTTACAACCAATATTGGATATAATGGTATTCCTTGTGAACATGGGCAACGGATTATTATGAACTTGGCTATATATGATCCGAAAGATAAATCGATGAGAAAGATAACTTTTGACCAGGATGGAAACTGGTCTCCGACTGTATTGAATAATGGCCGTATAATGTATACTCGTTGGGAATATACTGATTTAACCCATTATTTTTCTCGTATTATCATGCATTCCAATCCGGATGGCACAGAATGTAAGGCATTGTATGGTAGTGGCTCTTATTGGCCTACTAGTGTGTATGATATGCAACAGTTACCCAATGCAGGAAATCGTTTCATCGGTATTGTATCGGGGCATCATGGCATTCCGCGTTCGGGACAACTGATCATCTTCGATCCATCTAAAGGACGCAAAGAGGTAGATGGAGTTGTTCAAGAAGTGCCTTTTAGAAAGAAAAAAGTAGAACCTGTCATCAAAGATCAACTAGTTGATGGAGTGTGGCCTCAGTTTAGCCGTCCGTATCCTTTGAATGATAAATATTTTTTGGTAACGGCCAAATTACATGAAAAAGGACTATGGGGAGTCTATCTGGTGGATGTGTTTGATAACTTGACGCTGTTGGCGGAAAGTGAAGGGGCTGGTTATTTAACTCCTATACCATTGAAAAAAAGACCCGTTCCTCCTGTTATTCCTGATCGCATTAAACTGGGGGATAAGAATGCCACTGTCTTCATTCAGGATTTGTATGAAGGGGAAGGTTTGCGGAAAGTGCCGAGAGGTACTGTTGAGAAGTTGAGATTGTTTACTTATGAATATGCTTATATGAAATCTCCGTCAGACTTTGATACACAGGGTATTCAGTCTGGCTGGGATATGAAACGTGAATTGGGGACTGTAGACGTTGAAGAGGATGGTTCGGTGATCTTCCAGGTGCCGGCTAATACGCCTATCTCTATTCAGCCGTTGGATGCCAATGGTAATGCTATCCAATGGATGCGTAGCTGGTTTACTGCGATGCCGGGTGAGGTGGTCTCTTGTATTGGGTGTCATGAAGATCAGAATATGATACCAATTCCTAAAAGAGTGGCTGCTTCTATGAAAAAACCTTCTACCATTGTTCCTCCTAAAGATGGGGTTCGCTCTTTTACGTTTGACTATGAGATACAGCCTATCTTAGACAAATATTGTATAACCTGCCACGATGGTAATGGGGAGAAGATGGATTTGACAGACCGGGAACGGAAGGAATATGTACGTTGGGGGAATTACACGACTCATCGTTTCTTGACTAGGAGTTATCTGAACTTACATCCTTATGTGTATCGCCAAGGGCCGGAGGCTGATATGTATGTACTTCGTCCTTATGAATATCATGCTTCAAATAGTGAGTTGATACAAATGCTGGAAAAAGGACATCACCAGGTTGAAGTGAGTGGCGATGATATGCGGACATTGTGTAAATGGATTGATTTTAATGCTCCTTATTTCGGGACTTTTGAGATTGCCGGTAATTATAAGGAAAAGTTTGGACAGTATGACCGTCGTCAACAATTAATGAAAAAGTACGGAAATATATCGGTAGACTGGAAGAAAGAGTTGAGAGATTATTCAAAGATACTGAAAGATAGGGGAGATGTTAAACCTGTTTTACCTAAAACGGAAAAGCCTGTTCTACCAGACTGGAAAAAAGTAAATAAGTGGTGTTTTTCACCAATGCAGGCTAAAGAAAAACAACAAGGATCTGCGTCGTTTATAGAAAAAGAGATAGAATTAAAGCCTGGTGTTATAATGCGCTTGGTTTGGATACCGGAAGGGTCATATATGAAAGGGGAAGATATAGGGGCTGTTTACCCGGTTAATCATAAAAAGGTTTCCATTCAGAAGGGTTTTTGGATGGGAAGCATTGAAGTTTCCAATGAACAATACAAAGCCTTGTGTCCGGAACATGATAGTCGTTATATTGGTCAGCAATGGAAGGATCATACGACACCGGGGTATCCGGCGAACGAGCCTAAGCAATCTGTTATTCGTGTTTCGTGGGATGAAGCAATGGAGTTTTGTAAAAAGTTGAGTGAAAAGACAGGTATGAAAGTCACTCTTCCTACGGAAGAACAATGGGAGTGGGCTTGCCGGGCCGGAAGTGGTGAGGATATGTGGTACGGAGATCGTTCGACCGATTATTCGAAATTTGAGAACTTAGCCGACTTTACAATAAAGGATCTTGCAGTGTGGGGAATGGAACCGACAGTCCCGATGCCGGATAATGCTTTTACTCGTGAATTTTGGGATTTTGTGCCACGTGATCGTTTTGCAAATGATGGTAGTTTGATTAGTGTGGCTGGAGGTCAGTATCAAGCTAATCCTTGGGGGCTTTATGATATGCATGGAAATGTATCAGAGTGGACAAATTCGGAATGTCGATCAAATGGGAAATATCAAGGAGATAAAGTGGTTTGCGGTGGTTCCTGGCGTGATCGGGCAGATAAAGCGACTGCTTCATATAGAAGATATTATAAACCATGGCAAGCGCCTTTTAATGTGGGCTTTAGGGTGGTTGTAGAGGCTATGTAAATACAGTAGAATATAGAACATCCTAAATGTGTGTTTGTTAAAATATTAGATTAGGTTAAAATAGGAGGTTGCATAAAATAAGGTAAAACTACTTATTTTAGTGCAACCTCTGCTTTTTATCTTTGCTCCTCAGTTGAAAATTTGCTTTTCTATGAATAATCTGAAAGAAAGCGGCAGGTTACTCAGTTTGCCCACTCCTTTGAGTGGCTGGACGTATAAATTGTTGAAACTGGCAAAAGAAACCAATCGGGAATAAAATATTTTTTACGTGGCAGTTTGGAGATAATCTTGTATATTTGCAAGTTATAAAAAAGATATACCGGATATATTCGGGTATCATTTAACGAGGATTTATATGGCAAAGAAAGCAACTACGGCAAAACAAAATAGCAACAACGAGCCAGGTAAGTTTGCAATGATGAAGATGTTCTTCACCAACGAACGTACCCGTTTTATTACCGGACTGGTAATTGCGATAGTCACGATTTATGTAGGACTATCCCTGATCTCTTTCTTTTTCACCGGAGGAGCCGATCAGAGCAAGATAGAGAATGTTCCGCTGTCGGATCTTCTGACAAACAGGGGATCGGTGGAGAACTGGACGGGAGTACGAGGCGCATTCCTGGCCGACTTGCTGATGAACCGCTGGTTCGGTATCTCTTCTTTTATGATCCTGTTTTTCCTGGGATCGGTCGGGGCAAAGATGATGAACCTGCGCAAGGTCTCCCTGCTGAAACGTTTCCTGTTCAGTGCTGCCATGCTGGTTTGGGGATCGTTATTCTTTGCTTTTGTTTTTATCACCGGATATGAAGATACCTTTATTTATTTAGGAGGTCAGCACGGATATTATCTGTCTGAAATGATGATCACCAATATCGGTATTCCCGGAACGATCCTGCTGCTGGCCGGCGTGTTCCTGATCATTGCTATATTCTCCAGTAAGAAAACGATACCGTTCCTGCAAAGCGTACTTTCTTTCGGTTGGTTGAAGAACCGTCTCAAGAGGGAAAAGAAGGAAGGCGAAGAAGACGGTGCTTCGGAAGAGGATAATACAGCGGAAGGCCTTATCGCCGACCAGCCGGATGAACAACCGGAAACGGATGATTTCGTCTTCGATACGGAAAAGGAAATAGCCTTTGCCGATAAGGAGGAGAACCGCCGGAAAACAGAACCGAAAACAGAGACTTACTCAAATATACCGACTATATCAGAAGACGATACCTTTGAAGTGACAGTGCCCCAGGGAGATGAACTTTACGATATGCCGGAATCAGACACCCAACCCGAAAACCCTGCCGACCTACCGGAAGATCCCGGATTTACGGTGGAAGTGCCTTCGGACGATGAAGTATACGATGGTTCTATGTTGGGTGACTACGATCCTAAACTGGACTTGTCCAGCTTCCGTAATCCGCCGATCGAACTGTTGAAGAAATATGATGTAAGCGACCACCAGGTCGATATGGAAGAACAGATGGCCAACCAGAAACGAATCAAGCAGACGCTGGAAAGTTTCGGTATCAGCATTGCTTCCATCAAGGCGACAGTAGGGCCGACCATTACTTTGTATGAAGTGATACCGGATACCGGTGTCCGTATCTCGAAGATCAAGAATCTGGAAGACGATATCGCGCTGAACCTTTCGGCCTTGGGTATCCGTATCATCGCGCCGATGCCGGGTAAAGGTACGATCGGTATCGAGGTGCCGAACAAAGACCCGCAGATCGTATCTATGCAGTCGGTTATCGCGTCGCGTAAATTTCAGGAATCCAAATATGACCTGCCGGTTGTGCTGGGTAAGACCATCACGAATGATATATTCATGTTCGACCTCTGTAAGATGCCTCACTTGCTGGTGGCAGGTGCTACCGGACAAGGTAAATCAGTTGGTCTGAATGCGGTTATTACTTCTTTATTATATAGAAAGCATCCGTCGGAACTGAAGTTTGTGCTGGTCGACCCGAAAATGGTTGAGTTCGGCATCTATTCCGACCTGGAACGTCATTACCTGGCGAAACTGCCGGATGCGGATAAGGCTGTAATTACAGACTGCACGAAGGTTATCATGACGCTTAACTCTGTTTGTAAGGAAATGGACGACCGTTACGAACTGCTGATGAAAGCACACGTGCGTAACATTAAAGAATATAATGCCAAATTTATCTCCCGTCACCTGAATCCGGAGAAGGGACATAAGTTCATGCCGTTCATCGTCGTTATCATCGATGAGTTCGGCGACCTGATCATGCAGGCCGGCAAAGAGATTGAAACGCCGATTGCCCGTATTGCCCAGAAGGCGCGTGCCGTCGGTATCCATATGATCATCGCTACACAGCGTCCGTCTACCAATATCATTACCGGTATTATCAAGGCGAACTTCCCGGCCCGTATGGCATTCCGCGTGATGCAGATGGTCGACTCGCGTACGATCCTGGATGCTCCGGGAGCGAACCAGTTGATCGGTCGTGGTGACTTGCTGTTCTCACAGGGCGGTGAAACCAACCGTGTACAGTGTGCCTTTGTCGATACCCCGGAAGTGGAACAGATCGTGAACAATATCTCTGCCCAGGCCGGTTATGCTACTGCCTTCCTGTTGCCTGAATATGTGGGAGAGGGTGGAGATGACAAAGCACCGGGTGCTGTCGACCTCTCGGATCGTGACCCGCTGTTCGATGAAGCCGCCCGCTTGATCGTTATCCAGCAACAGGGGTCTACTTCGCTTATCCAGCGTAAGTTCGCCATCGGTTACAACCGTGCCGGACGTTTGATGGATCAGTTGGAAGCAGCCGGAATCGTAGGACCGTTTGAAGGAAGTAAGGCGCGTCAGGTATTGATCCAGGATGAGTACAATCTGGAGCAACTGCTGAATTCCCTGAAATAATGTATTAACCAGCAAATGTTATTTATGGAAAGAGAAAAGAAAATTAGAATATGGCGGGGGATTGCTTTTGTGGGTCTTCTGTTATGTCTCCTTTTTGGTGTCAGAGTGATTAGCAGGGCGCAAAATCCGGTGTCTATTCTCGACAAGGCGGCTTCCGCTTATGAGAATTCAAATGGTATTTCGGCTTCTTTTGCATTGAATACCCGTTCGGATGTGCAGAAGGTATCGGAAAGTTTTGAGGGGACGATTCATATGAAAGGGGATAAGTTCACCCTGGTGACACCTGATATGACAACCTGGTTTGACGGAACGACACAGTGGAGTTATGTGGAGCGTAACGACGAAGTGAACGTAAGCACTCCTACCGGGGAAGAATTGCAGTTGACCAATCCGGCTATACTGCTGCGTATGTATAAGAAAGGATTTATAGCCAAATATATCGGTGAAAGTACCGCAGCCAATGGAAAATCGGCTTATGACATCGAACTGACGCCAAAGAAAAAAGGGGATATCATCCGTGTGGAGTTACAGATAGAAAAGTTCTCCAATTTCCCGGCTACGATCAAGGTCGAAGCAAAAAACGGGATCAGTAACACGGTTCATATCAGTAAGTTGAAGACAGGTGTAAACCAACCGGATGATTTTTTTGTTTTCAAAGAGAGCGATTACCCGGATGCCGAGATCATCGATCTTCGTTAATAGTCTATTATTAATATTCAAATATAAAAGTATGAGCGATTCAATGAATGAAAAGGTTCGTTGCCTGATTATAGGTTCCGGCCCTGCAGGATATACAGCAGCAATCTATGCTTCACGTGCTAATTTATCTCCCGTATTGTATGAAGGCATTCAGCCGGGAGGACAGTTGACTACTACTACGGAGGTTGAAAACTTCCCGGGTTATCCGGAAGGCATCACTGGCCCGGAGTTGATGGAAGACCTGAAACAGCAGGCATTGCGTTTCGGTGCTGATATCCGTTTCGGGATTGCTACTGAAACCGATCTTTCCGCCGCCCCGTATAAGGTGACAATCGACGGTGAAAAGGTGATTGAGACAGAAGCTTTGATCATCGCAACCGGTGCGACCGCTAAATATCTGGGTATTCCTGACGAACAGAAATATGCCGGAATGGGTGTTTCAGCCTGTGCTACCTGCGACGGTTTCTTCTACCGTAAGAAAGTGGTTGCTGTTGTAGGCGGTGGAGATACGGCTTGTGAAGAAGCTGTTTATCTGGCCGGACTGGCAAAGCAGGTGTATCTGATTGTCCGTAAACCTTTCTTGCGTGCATCGAAAGTTATGCAGGAACGCGTATTCAATACGCCGAACATTATGGTTTTGTTTGAGCACAATACGATCGGCCTGTTTGGTGAAAACGGCGTGGAAGGTGCCCACCTGGTAAAACGCATGGGTGAAGCGGACGAAGAAAAGGTAGACATCGCTATCGATGGTTTCTTCCTGGCTATCGGACACAAACCGAACTCGGATATCTTCAAACCGTGGATCGATACGGACGAAGTAGGATACATCAAGACCGTACCCGGAACACCGCGTACAAAAGTACCCGGAGTTTTTGCCGCAGGCGACGTTGCCGATCCGCATTACCGTCAGGCCATTACAGCTGCCGGAACAGGTTGCCAGGCCGCTATTGAAGCAGAGAGATATTTATCTGAAATTGGTAAATAACGAAAATATACTACCTTTGCGCCACTAAATAAATAAGTGGAAATGAGAAAGTATTGCCTGTTATTTCTGGTACTTTTACTGCTTCAGACAATAGGAGCGGTTGAATCTCCGAAGCACGAGATCCGTGCTGTCTGGCTTACTACCGTCTATGGTCTGGACTGGCCTAAAAAGCCGGCTACAACAGAGGCGGGAAGGAAAGCCCAGCAACAGGATTTATGCAATATACTGGATCGGTTGGCCGATGCGAATTTCAATACCGTCTTTTTGCAGGTGCGTCTGCGGGGGGATGTTATTTACCGTTCGGCAATTGAACCGGCTTCCAAAACTTTCTCAGGTAAATATGGAACAATGCCCGGATATGATCCGTTGGCTTTTGCGATAGAAGAATGTCACAAACGGGGGATGGAATGCCATGCCTGGTTTGTGACATTTCCTGTTGGTACGGAGAAGGCTGTGAAGGAACAAGGCAAACTGTCCGTCGTCAAACGCCATCCGAAGTTATGCAAACGCCATAACGGGGAATGGTATCTCGATCCGGGAGTGCCGGAGACTGCCGATTACATTCTGTCGTTGGTGAAAGAGCTGGTTAACGGCTATGATATCGACGGTATCCAGTTTGATTATATCCGTTATCCGGAGCAGGCAAAGAGCTTTCCGGATAAAGCGGTTCATAATAAATATGGTAAATCGCAGAAGTTGCCGGACTGGCGGCGCGAGAACATCAACAAGATGGTGTACCGTATCTATGACTGGGTAAAACAGGCAAAGCCCTGGGTGCAGGTCAGCAGTTCGCCGCTGGGTAAATATAACCGTATAGAACGGGTTCCCAATGCCGGTTGGACGGCCTACGAAAGTGTTTTCCAGGATCCGAAGATGTGGATGCAAAAAGGAAAACAGGATATGATCGTTCCCATGATGTATTATCTGCATGACAACTTTTTCCCGTTTGTAGACAATTGGGTGGAGAATTGTAACGGTCGTCTGGTTGTACCCGGTTTGGGTGCTTACCGTATGGAAAAGAATGAAGCGGACTGGACTGTGAACGACATTACCGACCAGATAGATTACAGCCGTTATTATGGCGGGGCGGGTTGTACTTTTTTCCGTTGTGAGAATGTATTGGATAATACGAAAGGACTTTATGAAGAGTTGAGAGACAACTACTACAAATATCCCGCCCAGTTATTACCGCTCACCTGGCTAAGCGACAAGATTCCGGCTGCTCCGGCGGAGATCCGTGTGGAAAAGGTGGATAACGAGTTGAAACTGTCCTGGCAAAAGCCGGCAGCGGAGCAGGAAGACCTGACATATACCATCTATTATTCGTTGACGGACTCTATCGATACGGCATCGTCCAAATCTATTCTGGCTACCGGAGTGAGGGACACGGTACTTTATCTTCCGGTTGCTCCGAATGAAGAGAGAGGTTACACTTTCAGTGTCTCTGCTTCCACCCGCTACCATATCGAGAGTGCCGTTTCTCCTGAAACATATTATTATCTCTCCCGATTTCTTAAATAACATTAACGCATAGGAGTGCTAAAACGAAAGCACTATCTTTGTGTCGGATGAAAAATACTGTGACATATCTGTTTATCGTTTTTCTGGCGACTCTAATCTTCTATGGAGGTGCCGGAGTAAACTTAATTACCTATTGTTGTGGTGATTGCCGCACAGAAGGTGTTGCCGTATTGCTGAACGATAACTGTTGCGAAGTGCATGAACATAGCTGTTGCGGTGCGGCAGGCGAAGCTACTGCCTGTAATTCCGGCTGTTGCGAAGACGATTGCTGTGGGTTGGAGCGCATCAGTTTCGACTGGAGCAGTTCCGCTAATCCGGTAGTTGAATTACAACCGGCAGTGATCGACCTTTTATCGTTCGCTTCTCCGTTGGCATCATTGCTTCCTATTCCTTCCATAAAAGAATATACTGCGCAGGATCAGGACGGGCCACCTGTTGTCTGTCCGCGTATTTACCTCAACCTGCTTACTACACTTTTGATTTAGTAGACCGAAACTACTCCGGACTGTATCCGCTATGGAAACAGGATAGTAGTGTCAGCCCCATTCATACTATCGTGCTGGTAGTGTTAGCATACTAGTGCTGATAGGGGTAGGACTATAGTGCTAATCGAATACTTATTGAATCAAAGTGTAAAGTAATGTTGAAACAACTCTATCTTATTCTATTAATAACCTTCTTCGCCATTTCTGCCCGGGCGGATGAAGTAAAAGGGCATGTGTTTGATGATAATAACCAGCCGGTTATCGGTGCCAATGTGTATTGGGAAGGAACCCAGCAGGGGACAACGACCGATGTGGACGGCGCTTTCAAGTTGAAAACAAGAAAAAGTACGAATAACCTGGTCGTTAGTTATATCGGCTATACCACTTTCGTGATGCCGGTGACTAACCCTGATGAGCCGTTGCGAATCACTTTGAAAGGGGAAGTCGCCCTCGAAGAAGTCGTGATCAGCGAACGTAAAATGGGAACGATCGCTTCCCGTACCAGCGTATTGCAGACGCAAAAGATTACCTATGATGAAATATGCCGTGCCGCCTGTTGTAACCTGGCCGAGAGTTTTGAGACGAACCCGTCTGTAGACGTGTCGTATGCCGATGCGGCTACCGGAGCCCGCCAGATCAAACTGCTGGGGCTGTCCGGAACCTATGTCCAGATGTTGACGGAGAATTATCCGAACTTCCGCGGAGCAGCGTCTCTGTACGGACTGGACTATGTGCCCGGTGCCTGGATGGAAAGTATACAGGTGTCTAAAGGCACTTCTTCTGTTAAGAACGGATATGAAGCCCTTGCCGGACAGATCAATGTGGAGTTCAAGAAACCACCTACGGCGGATATTTTCTCAGTGAACCTGTTCGGTAGCGATGCCGGGCGTTATGAAGGGAATGCGGATGCTTCGTGGCATATCAACGATAAGGTATCGACCGGCTTGCTGGTTCATTATTCCAATGATAAGAAGCAGCATGACGGCAACGACGACGGTTTTCTGGATACTCCGCTAAAGGAACAGGTCAACCTGATGAACCGCTGGTATCATAAACTGGATAATTATGTGGCGCAGTACGGAGCACGTTATCTGCATGAAAACCGTACCGGTGGGCAGGCTACCAAACACCATGATTTCGCCGACCCATATCAGGTGCATCTGGAAACGAACCGTGCGGAACTGTATACCAAACAGGCTTATATCATCGATAAGGAAAAAGTGGAGAGCGTGGCGCTGATCCTTTCCGGCTCTTACCATGAACAAAAGTCCATGTACGACCGTACGCCCTATAATGTTTATCAGAATAATGTGTATGCCAGTTTGTTGTATGAAAAAGAGTTTTCTCCGGCACACAGCCTGAGCACCGGATTGAGTATGAATTACGACGGTTTCAATGAAAACCTTTTACAGGCAGGAACGCGTAAGGTGTTCGACCGTACCGAAGTTGTTCCCGGTGCCTATGTGCAGTACACTTACAATCTGAATGATAAGCTGATCGTTCTGGGAGGTGTCCGTGCCGATTACAGTTCCTTATACGATTTCTTTGTTACGCCTCGCGTACATATTAAATATAATCCGTTCGCCTGGTTCCATGTCCGTGCTTCGGCAGGGAAAGGTTTCCGTACCGCCAATATCCTGGCAGAAAACAACTTCCTGTTGTCGAGTAGCCGTAAAATGAATATTGCCGAAAACCTGGATCAGGAGGAGGCGTGGAATACAGGATTGAACCTGTCGTTCTATATCCCTTTGTTCGGAAAAGAATTATCTTTGAACGGGGAATGGTATTATACTAATTTCCTGAAGCAGGTGGTTGTCGATATGGATAGTGATCCGCATGCCGTGGGTTTCTATAACCTGGATGGAAAATCATATTCCAACAGTTTTCAGGTAGAAGCCACTTACCCTTTCTTCCGTGGATTTACCTTGACTGCGGCTTATCGTTACACGGATGCCAAAACGGATTACCGGAATGCGGAAGGAGTGACCCGGCGGCTGAAGAAACCGCTGGTCAGCGACTATAAAGCGCTGGCAACGGCCTCTTATCAAACCCCGTTAAAGAAGTGGCAGTTCGACCTGACCGGACAGTTTAACGGGGGAGGACGTATGCCGACTCCGGATGCGACGAATCCGCTGTGGGAACCGAACTTTAATGCTTATACGGTTGTCAATGCACAGATCACCCGGTATTTCCGCCGTTGGTCTATCTATATCGGAGCCGAGAACCTGTTCGATTACAAGCAGTCTCATCCGATCATCGATGCGGAAAACCCGCGTGGGGATAACTTCGATGGCTCGATGGTTTGGGGCCCTGTTCACGGACGAAAGATATATGCCGGCTTGCGTTTTAACATCAGCCGCGATTAAAAATAACAGATAAATTATTTACCAATTAATACAAATACATTATGAAACAGTTAGTAGTAGCATTGATTTGTGCCGTATTTACGCTTTCTACGGCCTATGCACAGGATGCAAAGAAGAAAAAGGACACGGTAACTTTCTTCGTGGAAGAAATGGAATGTGCCAATTGCCAGAAAAAGGTAGAAAAGAATATTGCTTTCGAGAAAGGGGTGACCGATCTGAAGTGCGATCTGAAAACTCGTACGGTAAACGTAACCTATAAGACAGATAAGACTTCCAAGACCAAATTGGCTTCAGCCTTTAAAAAGATTGGAATGGAAGCAGTGCCTGTCGACGACGGTGCCGGCTGCCCGGTTAATCCTGCGAAAAAAAATTAAGCAGTCTATATCCGTTAACACGGAAATTCGTTAGAACATCTTATCTTTGCAAAGCATACCTGTATGGGGCGGATCTATGTGTCCGCCTCTTTTATGAAAAAAAGTTCATGAAACATGCAGCGTTTTGTACGAGAATAACATCATAATATTTGTACGGCCTCGTAAGAGGTGAGAAGGCACACATTGAATGGACGAGACACAACTGATAAAGGGTTGTAGGAAGGGGGACAGGCTGGCTCAGAAAGAGCTTTACGAGAAGTATTCCCGCAAAATGATGGGGGTTTGTCTGCGTTATGTGAACGACAGGGAGACTGCCCGAGATTTGTTGCAGGATGGTTTCGTAAAGGTTTTTACCAGTATGGATTCTTATTCGGGGGCTGGTTCATTCGAGGGGTGGATGCGGAAGATCTTTGTAAATTGTGCATTGGAGTATTTGCGTAAATCAGATGTATTGCGCGAATCGACCGACCTGGATAATACGGCGGAGCTGATCCAGCCCGACAGTTCGGTCATTTCAAGTATGTCGGCAGCGGAGCTGATGCAGTTGGTACAAGAGTTGCCAACCGGTTTCCGTACGGTATTCAACTTGTTCGCAATTGAAGGATATTCTCATAAGGAGATCAGTGAGATGTTGAATATTACAGAAAGTACGTCACGTTCACAGTTTACGCGCGCCAAACAGATGTTACAAAAGAGGATTAACGCTTTGTATTGAAAGGAGAAAATGGAAAAGGAAAGAGATACATTTGATGATATGTTCCGCTCGAAATTGCAGGATTTTGAAGTGGATACGATGCCGGGGGACTGGGAGGCTATTGCCGATCGTTTACCGGTAAAAGCACCGGTACCTTTCCGTCGAACGCTTCGCTACTGGGCTGCTGCGGCAGTTATTTCATTATTGATGATAACAGGAGGCGTTTACATGTTTAACTCGGAGAAAGAAGTGGCTCCGATCGCAGAGAAGATAGAGAAAGAGACTAAAAAGGTGGAGACTGAGCTGGCTAAAGAGGTTGAAGCTCCCGTCGCACCGGTAGAGCCGATAAAGGAAAAAGTAACTGCATCACCGATAGCCGTAGTGCAACAGCCGGTTAAGGTGCAGTCAACATATAAGGCGGCCGTAAAGGTTGCCGATACTGAACCTGCCATTATTTCTTCAGATGATGATTTGGAGGAGCAAGCAGAAGTAATAATACATCCGGATGAAGAACCTGTAGTGGTTGAAAAAGAGGAAGTTGCACAGGATCATCCGGAAGTGGGTTCTGCTACTACCCGGTCGTTGATAGCAGATGCTGCTCCGGTGGGTAAAAAAGAAAAAGAAGTGTCTCCGCGTAAATGGGGATTCGGTATGGGAGGTGGTAGTGTGACAGCGGGTACAAATAACTCGTTGAATACATACGCACTGAAAAATACGATGATGACAGATCAGGAGTTATTATTCCTCAATGCTGCTAACTTTGAGAATAATACATATCCGAAGACAAACATACATCATAAGACACCGATATCAGTGGGCTTTTCTGTAAGCCGTTATCTGAATAACCGGTTTGCCTTGTTGATGGGGTTGAATTATACGTTTTTGTCTTCTACCTGGGATGTGGATGCCCCGATATATTATAATAAGACAGCACAAAAGCTTCATTTTATCGGTATTCCGGTTTCTTTGTCCTATAAGATTGCTGAATGGAATCGTTTCCAGGTGTATGCCGCAGCAGGTGCCATGACAGAAGTGAATGTGTCGGGTAAGTTGATTACAGAGAAATATTCAGGTAAAGAGTTATATGGAAAAGAGAGCGAACATATCCGTATGAAAGAGTGGATGTGGTCTGTCAATGCCCGTGCAGGTGTAAGCTATCCATTGCTTCGCTTTGTAAGTCTTTATGCGGAAGCGGGTGTCGACTATTACTTTGACAATGGAAGTACGATTGAAACCGTACGTTCCGAAAAACCATTTAATGTAAGTCTTCAGGCCGGATTCCGCCTGGGTTTCTAAATAAACAAATACTAATAACATAAAAAAAAAAGAACAGAAAAAATGAAGAAACTTAAGTTTTTAGGTGCGGTAGCTATGGCTACAGTTTTGTTGACCTCTTGCTTGGATGGGGGAAATAATGAAAGTTCATACGAAGCATATGCTGTAGTGAAGATGTCTACTAAATCTTTCAAAAATCTGGCATATGAGAGTGATTATTCAGTACCTATTTATCATCCTCAATTGGATAATTTGTCTGAGGGGCAATGTATTTATGCCTGGAAAAAAATAAATGGTGATGATCCGGTTAATCAGTCTGCTACTGAATATTATACGGCATCTGAATTTCAATATAGAAAAGTTTCTACAGGAGATGTTGCTCCTTATTTAGATGATACTACTACTATTAAAAAAAATGAAATGACAATTCTTGATGCAGGGGTTGGTGGATATATGAAAGGTATGCTTTTTGTTTTGTCTAGCCATCCTAATGCGTCTAGTGATCAGTCTAACCTGATGTCATTATCATTTGATAGAAATCAGGAAGTAAAGGAAATTAATGGTCAGCGTGTTTATGAAGTTTTCTTACGTGCAGTGAAGGTTACCGATGGTAAAAATAGTACGGGTAACGTGACTTTTGAGAATGCCTTTCCTATGAGTACTTTCTTTAGTTATGCAACAGCTCAGGAAAAGAGTGAAAATAAGACGAATGTATATTTCCGATTTAACTATATAAAAGAATTTAATAAGGATACAACAGCGGCTACCTGGGCTACATCGAAGGTGCTTGATTATCCTATACCAGAAGAAAAATAAGAAATATTTAAATTGTATTTTAATGAAAAGAGAATTCCATTTTGGAGTTCTCTTTTTACATATTCTATAATATTATAGCTGTTTGTATTGTCTAGATTAAGTCTGAATGTATTAAAATATTAGGTGATTTTTTATTTCTTGCAAAAGAGCACTTTTCTCCATTACTCCAGACGTACGCCAAACAGCTTCTCCCTTTTTGAAAATAATCAATGTTGGAACAGACTGAATGCGATATTGATTGGCTACAGCTTCATTCTTATCCACATCGATTTTGAGAACACGTGCTTGTCCAACTAATTCTTTCCCTAAAGCTTCGACCGTAGGGCTCATCACTTTACAAGGCCCGCACCAAGTTGCGAAAAAGTCTACCAATACAGGTTTGTCCCCGTTTATAATATCTTTGAAAGTTTCCATATTGTTCGTATTTATGTTGGTCGTAAATTATAGTTTCTATTTTTATTTATAACAGTTACGTTGTAGTGCTTGTTCATTAATCTGAGTGATTGGAGGATATAAAATACTTTTGTCGATCAAGTGAACTTGAATTTATCAAAATGTCATTTTGTTATTATTGCTTACTGAGGATATCCTGTACGTAGGGATGTGGGAGACTGTTTATAAATATGGCAGGGAGCAGCAGTTGTTAATTGACATTTTGTAAAGAATCGGGCGTGAATTATCGAATGTTGATTGCTTGTCGGGATTGTCTCCGGAGGTAATTAGCAGAGTGGATATTTTCCGGTTCTTTCTACAATGAAAATGTCAACCCAAAAAGTGTATGTCCTGCAACGCTTCCACGATAAAAGAAGCTCTGATTTTGTTTAGAGGATGAGGTTTGAAGAGAAAAAATGAGTTATAAACCGAATTTCTCTGAATTATCCGGCAGCTGATCCCAACTACCTCGGACTTGGTTCGAATTGTCTCAGACCTAATTTGAATTACCTCGGACTTGACTGCCATTTACCTCGGAGGTAATCGCAATCAGCTCGGACTTCGTGTGAAGTTTACCCGGGAAAGGCCGAAAAACTGGCTGTTTGGTAGGATTTGTTTGAGTGTGTTGTTTTGAATAGTGCATTTTTTATCTCATATTGAATGCATTTGTTAGAAATGGTGATCTATATGTTAGTGCACTATATTATCCACACAAAAAACATTTAAGTGCTGATGCCAAACGACAATACTTCAATAGTTGTAAGTCTCTTTATAGAAACTGTCATTTTATCTCATTAATAGTATAATGTTCAGTTGATCCAGCAAAAAATTGGCCCTCCCATTTACCTTCTGCTTCATAACTGCTTGCTCCCCCTTTTTCAGTAAGAAGTGCTTTGTATGTTGCTATTATTTTTTTTATTTTAATGGTGGTATAGTAGTGTAGTTCACAGTGAGGAGCTAATGAAGTGCGATCTTCTATGGTTCTGTTAGGAGTAAGTACTGACTCTTCTGTTTGAAAAGGTGCTTGTCGTCCTCCGACTAAATATTTGAAGTTTGAAGATAATATTTCTGTCATATCAGGTATAGAAATAATAGTGGAATCATCTTCTGATAAATCAGTGAGCACTTTATCTTCAATATGGAATAGAGATGTTTCATCAATATAGCCATGAGAATGAACTGTTATCCACATAATCTCGTCTCCAGTGTTTTGGAAAATCCGTTCAGGAATTTTTATCTCGAAGAATTCTTCTCCGTCACCTTCCCGTAAAGTCCATTGGATAGAACTTAGTTCGTAACTCTTTTTCTCAATTAGTTCTTCGTCATTATCATTGCTACATGATATCAGACAAAAAACAGGCAATAATAGCAATAGCAATCCGGTTATATTCTTCATGGCCTCTATAAAATAGGTTGTGTGCAAATATATATATGATAATTGTATTACAATGAATTTTGTATTGATTTGAATGGGCTTTTAAGGTTATTTGTATTATATCATTATTATTATACGATGTTTTATTAACTTTGTATGAATATACTGTGCTGTAGCCAAATGTCGGGTAAATGTCGGGTGAAAGTTTGCTGCTTTATTTGTTGAAAGTTTGAGTTATGCATAATCTTGTCGAAAATTTGAATGAAGATGAAACAACCGGAATTAGGTAAGTACATTGCAGGGCTTCGGGAAACAAAAGGGTTAACCCAAGAGGAACTGGTAAGTAAATGTAATATTAGTGTCCGAACTTTGCAACGTATCGAGTCAGGAAAAGTAGTGCCAAGAAGTTATACATTGAGGCTAATTGCTACTGCGTTGGATTGTGACTTGTTAGCTGCTCCGGAGGTTCAGGAAGTCGGTAAAGCTGAACTCCCGGTTCATTTGTCATTCAAATCTGTTTTGAAAGATTTGTTTAACTTAAAAGTACACACAATGGCAAAATTATCAGTTTTAACAACGGTATGTCTGGCTATAGGTTTTAGTTTGTATACAGTCGGCACCAAATGTAATGCACAGCAAATGATGAAAATGAATTTTGTAACAGACAATACCGGAGGGTTTGAGATACAGCTTCCCCGCGGACTCCCCGGTTATGGAAGTTATATAAATAATGATACCGTTTTTATCAGGGCAGGGAAGGATTTGATCAAAGAGCATAAAGGATTTTTGTTTCTGAACAATGCTTTTGTTGGCCATGTACAGGAAAACGATACGATAATATTTAAAAAGGGAAACCTGTTTACTAAAAAGTCGCTTATTGTTAAGCCATATAGAATGAAAGCATCTTTGATATACAAAGATATTGTTTTCGTAACTCCCCAATCTATTAGTGGATTTACAGATGACAGTGGAGACACTTTCCAATCGGGGCCTTATACTTTCAAAGAAAGAGATAATCGAATATATCTGAACGATGTTTATCAGGGGGATGCTTTTGCCGGTGATACTGTGGTTATATCAAGATCCGGTAAGCTAAAAATTAAACGAGCTGTTTTGTAATTAACTTATTACTGAAATCGGGTTGGGGAAAAAGATAATTGTTATCTTTACGACTCTATTGAATAATATGTAAACCTAATAAATCAACATATTAATGGAATTATTGAAAATCGCTACCGTGCAGTTTGAGACACGGGATAATGACAAAGTGTATAACCTTTCCGTTATCCGGGAGATGTGTCGGAAAGCTTCGGCTGAAGGTGCGGACGTGGTGGCTTTTCACGAATGCTCGGTGTGCGGATATACGTTTGCCAAGGATTTGTCTCGTGAGGAATTGTTGGCTATTGCTGAACCGATTCCTGCAGGGGAAAGCACGCAAGCACTAATTGCTATCGCTAAAGAATTTGGTGTCACCTTGTTAGCCGGATTCTTTGAGAGAGAGGAGGATCGTATCTATAAAGCGCAAGTTTGTGTGGATGGCAATGGATTGAAAGCGAAGTACCGAAAATTGCATCCGTTTATCAATCCAAATATTTTACCGGGCGATCAATATGTATTGTTTGAGATCAAAGGGTGGAAATGTGGTATATTGATCTGCTATGATAATAATATTGTTGAGAATGTTCGTGCCACGGCTTTGTTGGGAGCGGATATTATATTTATGCCTCATGTGACGATGTGTACGCCATCTCCACGCCCCGGTGCAGGTTTGGTAGATATGAAGTTGTGGGAAAACCGAGAGATTGACCCTACGAGTTTGCGGCAGGAGTTTGATGGTTTGAAAGGTCGTGCCTGGCTGATGAAATGGCTTCCCGCCAGAGCTTACGACAATGCCGTGTATGTGGTGTTCTCCAACCCGATCGGACGTGACTATAATGAAGTTAAAAACGGTTGTTCAATGATTCTGGATCCTTTTGGTGATATATTGGCGGAATGCCGTAAGTTGGGAGATGATTTCGTAATTGCTACAGCCACCCCTGATAAATTAAAACAAGCCGGAGGTTATCGTTATCGGAATGCCCGTCGTCCGGAGCTTTATGCGGATATAATCGGTCGCCCGCATGAATCCGAGCAAAAGGTGGCGTGGTTGACAGAAACAAAAGAATGAACCTATGGTTATTTTGTAATCAACTGATTATTGATAATCGCTTTGTACACCTCTTCCCGCATCGGGCGTGATACCGGAATTTTATGTTCTCCGATAACTAACTGATTTCCTTCGATAGCCTGTATGTGGGATAGGTTTACAATGAATGAACGGTGCACCTGCATAAAGGAAGTTGCCGGAAGCGTGTCGAGTATGGATTTCAACCGGATGCTGGCTGTATCTTTGGTAGTTGGTGTATGGATGATAATGTAATTCTCCATGCTCTCAATGAAGAGTATTTCTTTGAGATAGATTTTTTTTAGCTGTTTCTCTGTTTTTATAAAGATATATATATCCTCCTCTTTTTTCGATTCGGATTCTATCATTGTATGTACTTTGTTGACAGCTTTCAGGAAGCGGGAAAAGGGGATAGGTTTCAGCAGATAATCCACTACATCGAACTCGTATCCTTTCAGGGCATATTGCTCGTAGGCTGAGGTGATGATTACATGGGGTGGATTCTGCAGATCGGCTAAAAGATCCAGTCCCGACAGATGAGGCATTTCGATGTCGAGGAAAAGCAAGTCTGCATGAACAGTCTTGAGCATGTTATTGAGTTGTACCGCATCCTCGCATTCTCCGGCTATTGTCAGAAAATCAACTTTGTTGATATATCGCTTCAAACCTTTCCGGGCGATAGGTTCATCGTCTGTTATAATGCATTTTATTTCCATATTATTCTGATAAATCGATGAATAAATTAACGGTGAAATAAGTTCCGTCGTTTGTAATATCTAATCGGTGCTTACCGGGATAAAGTAGATTCAATCTTTTTCTGAGGTTCTCGATACCTATACCGGATTTTTCTTTTTTGTCAGTGTCAGGTATAATGGTGTTTCTAGCCATAAAATGAACAGTTGAATCTTTTTGTTGCATTTGAACTTGTATCAGGTAATCTCCTCCTACATATTTAAAGGCATTTTCCAATAAAGGCTGAAATAGTAGCGGATGTATTTTTTGATCTTTCAGATTCATATCGAAAGATGATTCAAATTTCAGTCGTTCCGTCATACGGAGCAGCTGAAATTGTATATAAGTTTGTAAGTAATCGACTTCCTGTTTGATCGTCACTTTCGTATTTATATCGTATAGTTGGTAACGGAGCAGGTCGGAAAGCAGTTCGATCGATTCGATAGCAGCCTCATTTTCTTCATCGATCTGAAAATAGACAGTATTCAGGGCATTAAATAGAAAATGCGGATGATACTGTGATCGTAATAGTTTCAGTTCTGCATCCAGTTGATCGACTTTTAATTTCTCCAACTGGATGATCTTTTCTGTGTAATGCTTGTTTAGGATTGTATTTCTGATCGAAGTATAATAAAAAAGGAATATGGGTAGGGCTGTGGCATTGATCAGTAAGGCTTCTCCCCAGCGGTAAGTCGTCTCATTAATGAAAATAATTATTACGTACAGACTGATATTGAGTGTGACAATGATAAACAGGATCACCCAGAAATATTCTATTATTTTCGGAAGAAGTTTGTTTTCTTTATTTCTGTCGAAGAAAATAGTGGCCAGGCTATTGAAGAACAGGGAGGCCAGGATAATATTTATCATTATGAGGGCGAGAGCCTTTATGCGGTCGAACCAGGCTGATGCACCTAGTTCCCACATACGTACTCCATAGGCCATGTCCGTGACAATCCACAAGCAGCAGATTGCCAGCATGGTCATAAGCAACGGACTCAGGATGTTGTATTTTATTTTCATAACTGATTTCAAACTATAAATTTATTCTTTTACTTTGATCTATGCTTGTATCGCGGCTACTTTTTTTAGATTGTTTGCCTTGTTTTAAATTAATTGAGACGGAGATACCGATACAGCGATAATCGTTGAACTGTTTGGTGGATGCCTTGCCGATATTCCCGGACAGATCGAGGTCAAGATCTTGTCTGTTCGTTTGGAACAAGTCGTTGGCGTATAAACGGAGTGTGAGTTTATCATCCCAGACTTTTTTCTGTATTGCCATCGATACAGACCAGTGGGGATTGACAGTGGCTTGTCCGAATGCCATACGTCCGTTGTAAAAACCGGATATCTCGGCATTCAGCCCGGCAGGAAGTATGAACTGGTTGTTGATGCTGATAGATGGGGTGAACAGTTTCTTTTCAATGGTTTTTCCGGTATCTCTCCACTTATATAAGCTATAAAACAGGGTGGCATTAGCACTCATTCTCCACCACCTTTTTCTGATCAGGTCGCCTGCATCCAGTCGGAGCCCTATCCTTGAGTTATTTTTAAAGTTCTCCGGATAGACGACAGCGACATTGTCTTCCATTATTTCAATATTCTGCATGATGGGGGCTTGGGTATATGAGAAAAACAGGGTTGCGCGGTACATTTTCCTGTGAATATAGGCAAGTTCTATGTTATCCGTAAGTTCGGCTTTCAGGTTGGGATTGCCGGTTGAACGGGTATAATCATCCCATATATAATTAAACGGACTCAGGTCGCCATAGTTGGGACGGATGATCCTTTTATTGTATAAAAAGGAGATACTGTTGTCTGTTTCCGGAATATTATATTGCACGGTCAGGGATGGAAACAGGTGGATATAGTTGTCCGTATAGGAAGAGTCGTTCCGGTTTATGTCCGGTGAATATTGCGTTCCGCTGATACGGGTTTGTTCCAGGCGTAAACCTGCTTCCAGGCTGAATGTTCCGACCAGTCCGTTTACCTGGATATAGGCGGCATTGATATTCTCATTGTATTTATACATGTTACTCAGGCTGTTGTTGGGGAGCCATTGCCCGGTTCTTAGGTTTGCATATAATGCACTGTTATCCAGGTCTACCCAGGTGAACTTCAGTCCGGAATAGAACTTGAATTCAGCCGGTAAAGGCATACCCCAGTTGGCTTGTGCGGAATACATGCGTATGTTACTGCTCATATCGCCTTTTAATGTGTCTCTGCTTAATATCTGTTCTTCCGGGTTTCTCATTTCGTTCAACATGGAGAGCGTTTGTTTATGCTCATGCAGCAGATAATCAAATGAAAAGTCGGCTGTCTGATCCTTGTCGTTTTTGTAGTTAAGAAGAAGACCACCGGAAATAGCCCGTTGTTTGGTATAAGTCCGGCTTTGGGTATGAAGGGAAGAATCGACAGGGCTGTTGGCTTTTTGAATGTATGTATCGGTGCTGCCGGGTATGCGCTTAGTAAAAAGTGTCCCGTTGGTGGATACCTCAAAAGAGAAGTTGTCGTTTATATCGTAGTTCATTCCCAGGCGAGCCCAGTCTCCCCGGTTATGGTCTTTCATTCTTGAATTCTGGTTGATGTTCATCATGGGAGAGGATGTTGTATTTTGCAGATTGTATTCGCGGAAGATATCCAGTGTCGATTTATATTTTCCCTGGTAATGAGAATAATCGAGGAAAAGTCCTAGTTTATTCTTTTGGTAGGTCAAGCGTCCTCCGACGTTCCATTTGCCATCGGCTGATTGCTGATAGCTTGTATTAGCCTGGGCTGTCCAGCCTTCAACGGTAACCTTTTGTGTCCGGATATCGATCAGCCCTGTTTTTCCGGCAGCATCATATTTGGCGGAAGGGCTGGTAATCAGATCGATGTTTTTTATGGATGAAACAGGCATTGAGCGTAGATAATTGACCAGCTTGTCTCCGCTCAGGTAAGTACTTTTTCCATTGACCAGTACCTGAATGCCGCTCTGTCCGTTCAGGATCACACTGCCATCTTCATTTACCATTACCCCGGGGAGGCTTCTTAATGCATCCAGTACGTTACCCTGAGAGCCGAGTACCATTGCGTCCATATCGAAAGAGGTCGTTCCGGGTTTCATCGTCATCAGTTTGCGCATACCGGTTATTGTTATAGCTGAAAGTAGTTGAGCATCCTCTTCCATTATGACATAAGGAAGGGCCTGACTCTCTTTTGTTTGTATTGTAATGTATTGTTTTTTATATCCCAGCATTGAAAACTCTAACAGGTATTTATCCGGTTTCACCTTAGGAAGAACAAATACTCCGCAAGTATCTGTAATGGTTCCGCTAATATAGGTGGAGTCAATAAAACTTTTAAGTAAAATGGTAACTCCTTCCAAAGTTTCATTATTGACATCTGTCACTTTACCGGAAACTTTGATTTCTGCTTGCTGTGCATATAAAGGATAAGTCAGTAAACATAAAAGCAGTATCTGAATAATCTTTCTCGTTTTCATATTTTTTGTCGTTTAATAATCTATCGGCAAAGCTATGAGGTGGAGAAGCTGGTTTCAAATAAGATTGACGAATTGTATGTTTTTTGAGGTAAATGGTAGAATCCGTATAAATTTACTACATTTACACTTCTGAAGCGAAGATACATATGGATACTGATTTTATTAACTTAACAGCGGAGAACCTGGCAGATGAGCATTTGTGTTGCATTATCCGTACTAAAAAGCCTCATCCCGGTGTTGAGGCAAAACGTCAATGGCTTTCTGATCGACTGAGTGAAGGTCATGTCTTTAGAAAGTTAAATGAAAAAGCGACGGTTTTTATCGAGTATGCTCCTTTGGAAACAGCCTGGGTTCCCATAATAGGTGATAACTATTATTACCTCTATTGTTTATGGACTTTGGGTAATTATAAAGGAAAAGGATATGGGCGGGCACTGATGGAGTATTGTATAGTCGATGCTAAAGAAAAGGGTAAATCCGGTATCTGTATGCTCGGGGCAAAAAAACAAAAATCCTGGCTTTCTGACCAGTCGTTTGCAAAGAAGTTCGGGTTTGAGGTTGTTGATGTAACCGATAGCGGATATGAATTGCTTGCGCTTTCTTTTGACGGCACAATGCCGAAGTTCGCGCAAAATGCTAAGAAAGAAGTCATTGAAAGCAAAGAGCTGACAATTTATTATGATATGCAGTGTCCTTATATCGATCAAAAAATTGATATTGTCAGACAGTATTGTGAAATGAATGATGTTCCTGTATCTTTCATCCTGGTGGATACACTACAAAAAGCCAAGGAGCTACCTTGCGTATTCAACAACTGGGCTGTGTTTTATAAAGGACATTTTGAGACGGTGAATTTATTGCAGGATGCTGCCAGCTTAATGAGAATACTTAAGAAATAAAATTAGGATTATATATTGGAAAGAACGAAAAAATTTAAGGTGTAGCTCTGCTATAAAAATAAAATCTTATTTTTATACCTTTGTGCTATATATTAGGCAGTTATATATACTATGGACAGAATCATTAGCTCAATAAAGCAAACTTTCAATGTTAGTGAAAATGCTATCGAAAAGTTAACCTCTTGTTTGCACCCTATCAACATATCGAAAAAGACAATACTAATTGCTCCTGATAAAAAAGACACGAATGTCTATTTCATTGAAAAAGGTATCGCTCGCGCATATAATCTGGTTGAAGGCAAGGAGGTTACTTCCTGGTTTAGCAAAGAGGGTGATCTAATCTATTCGACAAATAGCTTTTACGGTAAAACCCCAGGGTACGAAAACGAAGCGGTACAAGTGCTTGAAAACTCCCTGTTCTACTATATTCCGATAGCGAAACTCGAAAACCTGTGTTCAAGTGATGCCGACATTGCAAATTGGTTGCGCATATTGCACCAAAAAGCGTTTGTCGAGATGGAAAGAAGGCTCATTTATCGCCTGTATATGTCGGCAGAGGAACGTTACAAAGATTTCGTGGAGAAAAACCCGGATCTGATTCAGCGTGTCAATTTAGGCTACATCGCTTCTTATCTTGGAATGTCACATGTCACATTGTGTGCATTAAGGAAATGAATACGTTTTCTTTAAGTAGTTAAAAAAGTCGCGAAAGGCAATTTTGTACCTTTGTGGATATTTTCACATAAGTAACAAAGATATGTCGCAAAAAACTCACTTAATCCAACCATCCAGAATCGTTTGGGTGGATGTTCTTCGATTTATCGCCATCTTTATGGTGATTTGCATTCACTGTTCCGACCCTTTTAATGTCTCAGCCGAAGCTCGTTCCAATCCAGAATTCAATTTTTGGGGGTCTCTTTACGGTTCATTTCTCCGCCCTTGTGTTCCGTTGTTTGTTATGATTACAGGATTGTTGCTATTACCCGTGAATCTATCCATAGGTGACTTCTACAAAAAACGGCTTTTTAGAATTGCAGTGCCTTTTCTGATATGGTCTGTCTTGTACAATCTTTTCCCGTGGGTAACCGGTCTGTTGGGATTGTCACCGACGATTATCTCGGATGTATTTGCGTATGCTTCATCCGATGCCTCACAATCATTCAGTGACGCGATGAAAAACATTGCGCTCATCCCATTTCAATTTAATGTCTACACCGTGCCGATGTGGTATTTGTATATGCTCATCGGGCTCTATTTGTATATGCCCTTCTTCTCGGCTTGGGTCGAGAAAGCGACTGTTTCGCAAAAAAAGATATTCCTTTCCATTTGGGCGGTTACTCTCTTTATGCCTTATGCTTACACTTTCTTTTCGCACGAGCTATTCGGGCTTAGTGCGTGGAATACATTTGGGACATTCTACTACTTTGCAGGATTTAACGGCTATTTGCTGCTAGGGTATTATCTGACAAAAGACGTGAAGCCATGGAGCTGGAGTAAAACAATTGCGGTTGCGCTCACCTTATTTGCCATAGGTTATGTAGTCACTTATATCGGCTTCAAATTTATGACTGCGAATCCCGACTGTACGGAGCAGGAGATGGAGCTTTTCTTTTTGTACTGTTCCCCTAATGTGGCACTGATGACTGTTGCGCTGTTTCTATTGGTTCGTCAAGTGAAATTCAGCTCCGCAAAATATATAGCCCTATTTGCGAATATCACCAAATGCGGACTCGGAATTTATTTGGTACATTATTTTGTTGTCGGGCTTGGTTATGCTATTGCCAATGCGTTATCCATACCCGTTTCGATAAAGATACCGGTAACGGCAGTCATGGTATTTGCTATATCGTGGGCGTTTGTCGCACTTTTCTACCGACTGATTCCTAAGGCTTCAAAATGGATATTCGGATAATAAAGAAACAGTGCCATTGTTGGCACTGTTTCTTTATTATAATGTCTGCTCTATATCCAGAGCAATAAGGATATAGAGCAGACACTAAAAGAAAAAGCTCTGTAATTACTAAATTACAGAGCTTTACTTTATTTTGCTTTCTTCGAAAGCGGTCCGGACGGGACTCGAACCCGCGACCCCATGCGTGACAGGCATGTAT